>Ga0209233_1000068_pt1 | contig 377969 bp, 351 predicted proteins | sample AraplaCL_Cvi_mCL_FD_184269 | JGI IMG/M metagenome (GOLD analysis project Ga0209233, IMG submission 184269) | Arabidopsis root microbial communities from the University of North Carolina, USA - plate scrape CL_Cvi_mCL (SPAdes) (version 2) | ecosystem: Host-associated > Plants > Roots >... | reverse complement strand
CTGTTCAGGTTGATGGTTTTACCGGTGGGAAGGGACCGGGCCATGCCACGGCCTGTCCGAAGGACGACCAGGATCCACTCGGTCTCCTTCCCACTTCAAACCATACACCTGAACCCACACACAGGATCCTCGGGTCTGCGCGCGTCGCTTCGCTCCTTGCTTCGCCCGTGGATGACGACGTCACAGGCGCCAATGGCTAATCGTCAACGTACCCGCTGTCGCACCTCGTAACTGTCACCATCTGTCACCAAATTATACGCGTACGTCGATTTCGCATTGACTCCCCGCGCCTTTCGTTTTACGACTGACGAAAATTGAAATTCGTCACTCATCAAACGAAAGCGCCATGTCCGAAGCCGCCAACATCGTGGCAGACCCCGCCAGACAGGAGAATGTGACCCGCATTCTCGACTGCGCCGAGCGCCTGTTCCGCCACTATGGCTACGGCAAGACCAATGTTGCCGACATCGCCCGCGAGCTCGGCATGTCGCCGGCCAACATCTACCGTTTCTTTGCATCCAAGGTGGAAATCCACCAGGCCGTCTGCGGCCGCATGCTCGGCGCCAGCTACAACATGGCCTACGAGATCATGCATCTGCCGATCAGCGCCGAGGAGCGGCTGCGCCGCTACATCCACGCCCAGTACAAGATGACGCTGGAAGTCCTGCTCGACGAGCAGAAGGTCCATGAGATGGTCATCGTCGCGCTGGAGCGCGATTGGGGCGTGATCGATGCGCATGTGAACAGAATCCACGAGCTGTATGCCGAGGTGATCCGCGAGGGCATCGAGGCCGGCGAGTTCAGGGAGCAGGATCCGGAGACGGCCTCGCGCTGCTTCGGCGCCGCCACCGTCATCCTCTGCCATCCACAGATGGTGGCGCAGTGCCTTGCCAAGACCAATAGGGCAACGACCGACGAACTTATCGACTACGCCATCAGAGCCTTGAAATAGAAGCTGCCCCGCCGGGTGCGGTTCGACAGATCATCTCCAGTTCGGGAGTGCTAAGGTGTCTTTGTCCAGTTCCATCTTCCGCAGGCTGCCGGCCGCCGGCCTCCCAGCCGCAGCCATGATCGCGGCAGTGCTCGGCCTCGCCGGCTGCAGCCAGGAGAAGGCCGAAGTCGTCCAGGAAGTCGTCCGGCCGGTCAAGGTGGTCGAGATCGGCCAGGCGCAGACCACCCGTCAGCTCGACTATTCCGGTTCGGTGCGCGCCCGCACCGAGATGAACCTCGGCTTCCGCATCGCCGGCAAGGTCACCGAGCGTCTGGTCGATATCGGCCAGCATGTGAACGAGGGCGACGTGCTCGCCCGCGTCGATCCGTCGGATTACGAGTTGTCGGTGAAGAGCGCCCAGGCGAGCCTCGATGCCGCCGAACGCCAGGTCGAAACCGTCGACCTCGCCAGGAAACGCGCCGAGCAGCTCTACGCCAAGAACTTCGCGCCGAAGTCGCAGCTCGACCAGGCGCAACTGACCTACGACCAGGCGGTGGCGACGCGCGATGCCGCTCGTTCGACGCTGGCCCAGGCGCAGAACCAGGTCCAATACGCCGATCTCAAGGCCAGCAAGAATGGCATCGTCACCGCGATTTCCGCCGATGTCGGCCAGGTGGTCGCCGCCGGCACGCCGGTCATGACCGTTGCCGTCGACGGCGAAAAGGAAGTGTCGATCGCCGTGCCGGAAATGGACATCGCCGGTTTCCGCCCGGGCAAGGACGTCAAGGCGAGCTTCTGGTCGGATGAGGGGTTGACGCTCGACGGCAAGGTCCGCGAGGTCGCCGGCAGCGCCGATCCGCAGTCGCGCACCTTTGCTGTCCGCGTCTCGCTGCCCAACGACCCGCGCGTGCTGCTCGGCATGACCGCCAATGTCCAGGCGACCGTCGGCAGCAAGACGCAGCTTGTGTCGATCCCGTTGACCGCGATGACCGAGAAGGACGGCAAGCAGATCGTCTGGACGGTCGATCGCGCCTCCGACACGGTGCATCCACGCCCGATCAAGGTCGCCAACTTCACCGCCGACGGCGTCGCCGTGGCCGACGGCCTGAAGCAGGGCGATGTCGTGGTCGCGGCCGGCACCCAGTTCATGACCGAGAACCTGAAGGTCAAGCTTTCCGGCGACGCCCAGCAATCCGCCTCGGCGGAGGACGACGTCGCCACGACGAGTAGCCTGCACTGATGCCTGCCGCCCAAGGCGCGAAGCGGTTTTGGGCAAACGACTTGCATCGAACTAAGACCTGAAGTCAGGCGCGACAGACGCCTTTCCCGCTCTCGCTGCGTCGAGCCGCGAGCCGGGGAGGGCATGGGTTCCGGGCGGCGAGCGCCCGATCGTCAGATGCCGGCATGTTGGCTCCCCCGCAGCAGTGCCGCGTCCAGCGCGATTTGCGAGTCTCTCTCCGCTTGAGGGTCTCGCCGTCCGGGAACCCACCGAACTCAAAGCAACATGCCAGGCGTGCATCGCCGATCAATTGGACTGGACTTGTGCCATGACCACAACCGACAGCAGCACTGAAAAGCGGCCCTTCAATCTTTCGCGCTGGGCGATCGGGCATCCGAGCATCGCGCGCTTCCTGTTCGGGCTGATCATCCTTGCCGGCGCGCTCGGCCTGATGCGCATGGGCCAGAAGGAAGACCCGGACTTCACCTTCCGCGTCATGGTGGTGCAGGCGATCTGGCCAGGCGCCTCGATCCAGGACATGGAGGATCAGGTCGTCAACAAGATCGAGCGCAAGCTGCAGGAAACGCCGCATCTCGATTTCGTGCGCTCCTACACCCGCGCCGGCAGCGCCATCATCACGCTCCAGGTGAAGGGCGACACCAATGCCGAGGAGGTGAAGGACGCCTTCTACCAGGTGCGCAAGAAGGTCGGCGACATCTCCAATGAACTGCCGCAGGGCCTGCTCGGCCCCTATTTCAACGACGAATTCGGCGACACCTTCATCACGCTCCACTCGATCAGCGGCGACGGCTTCACCTATCCGGAGCTGAAGAAGTTCGCCATCCAGGCGCGCGACATGCTGTTGACGACGCCGGGCGTCGAAAAGGCCGTCATCATCGGCGACCAGCCGGAGAAGATTTATATCGACGTCTCGTCCAAAGCCCTGGCCGAGCGCGGCCTGACCATTCTCGACCTGCAGAACGCCGTGAAAGGGCAGAACGCCGTCGACCCGGCCGGCTCGGTCGACACCGGCCTGCGCTCGGTGCGCATCTCGGTCGAGGGCGACGTCACCAAGGCCGCCGATATCCGCGAACTGCGCCTGCGTTCGGGCAATCAGGTGACGCGCCTCGGCGACATCGCCACCGTCACCTCCGGTCTCCAGGATCCATACGACAACAAATACCTCTTCAACGGCCATGAGAGCGTCCAACTCGGCGTCGTCATGGCCAAGGGCTTCAACGTCAGGGATGTCGGCAAGGATGTCGAGGCGACCTACCAGCGCTTCGAGGCCGGGCTGCCCTACGGTGTTTCGGTCGACCAGATCTCCGACCAGCCTCAGGTCGTCAAGGATGCCGTGAACGAGTTCATGGAGGCGCTCGGCGAAGCGCTGCTCATCGTGCTCGTCGTCTCCTTCCTGTCGATCGGCTGGCGCTCCGGCCTGGTGATCGCCATCGCCATCCCGCTGGTGTTGGCCGCAACCTTCGCCATCATGTACGAAATCGGCATCGACCTGCAGCGCATCTCGCTCGGCGCTTTGATCATCGCGCTCGGCCTGCTGGTGGACGACGCCATGATCGTCGTCGAGATGATGGAACGAAAGCTCGAGGAGGGGCTGATCAAGATCGAGGCGGCGAGCTTCGCCTACACCTCGACCGCCTTCCCCATGCTGACCGGCACGCTGATCACCACGGCGGGCTTCATACCGGTTGGCTTCGCGGCCTCCACCGCGGGTGAGTATGTGCGCACGCTGTTCTATGTCGTCGGCATCGCGCTCGTCGTGTCGTGGTTCGTGGCGGTCTATTTCACCCCGTGGCTGGGCTACATGATCCTCAAGCAGCGCAAGCATGCCGGCACCCACCATGATGTCTTCGACACCAGCTTCTACCGGCGCCTCCGCGCGACGGTTACCTGGGCCGTGCGCCACCGCATAGTCGTGCTGGTGATGACGCTGGTCACCTTCGCCACCAGCCTGTGGGCCTTCCAGTTCATCCCGCAGAACTTCTTCCCGCAGTCCTCGCGTCCGGAAATCCTGGTCGATCTCTGGCTGCCGGAAGGCACTTCGATCAAGGAGGTCGAGAAGCAGGCCAAGGCGTTCGAAGCCAAGGTGGCGGACGATCCCGACAAGCGCTTCGTCGCCGCCTACATTGGCGAGGGCGCGCCGCGCTTCTTCCTGCCGCTCGACCAGCAGCTCCGCAATCCGAACTTCGCCCAGCTCCTGGTGATGGCCAAGGACGAGCCGGCGCGCGAGCGGCTGATCGTCAAGATGCGCAATATCCTGGCGCAGGACTTCCCCTCGATCCGCGGCAAGGTCGATCGGCTCTTCCTCGGTCCGCCCACGGGCTGGCCGGTGCAGATGCGCGTCATGGGTCCGGACCGCAAGGAGGTGCGCCGCATCGCCGACGAGGTGAAGGCACGCTTCCAGCAGAATCCGCTGCTCGGCGCCATCCATGACGACTGGCTGGAGCCGGTGCCGGCGATGAAGCTGGTGATCGACCAGGACCGCGCCCGCGCCCTCGGCGTCACCTCGCAGCGTATCCGCCAGATGCTGCAGGCCACCATGTCGGGCGCGCCGCTCGACGACTTCCGCGACGGCGAGGAGACGGTCTCCATCGTCGCCCGCGAGCCGGAGGCGACCCGCCATCTGCTCTCCTCGGTCGACTCGGTCTACATCCCGACCGACTTCGGCGGCTCGGTGCCGCTGTCGCAGGTGGCCAAGGTCGTGCCGGTCATGGAGCAGGGCATCGAATGGCGTCGCGACCGCCTGCCGACGATCTCCGTGCGCGCCACGCTGCCGGACGGCGTTCAGTCGAACGACGTCGTCACCAAGATGTACAACGACATGAAGGACCTGCGCGCCGGTCTCGCGCCCGGCTACCAGATCCAGATCCAGGGCGGTGCGGAAGACTCGGCCGAAAGCCAGGCCTCGATCGCCGCCAAGGCGCCGATCATGCTCGCCATCATCGTCATCTTGCTGATGGTCCAGCTGCAGCATTTCGGCAAGTCGATGCTGGTGCTGGCCACCGGTCCGCTGGGCATCATCGGCGCGGCGGCGGCGCTGCTGATCAGCGGCGCGCCGTTCGGCTTCGTCGCCATCCTCGGCGTCATCGCGCTGCTCGGCATCATCATGCGCAACTCGATCATCCTGGTCGACCAGATCGACCAGGATATCGCGGCCGGCATGGAGCGATCGGAGGCGATCGTGGGCGCCGCCGTGCGCCGCTTCCGGCCGATCATGCTGACGGCCCTGACCGCGGTGCTGGCGCTGATCCCGATCTCGCGCGCCGTGTTCTGGGGACCGCTGGCCTACGCCATGATGGGCGGCATCCTCGTCGCCACCGTGCTCACCATCCTGGTGCTTCCGGCCGGCTACGCCCTGTTCTTCGGCCGCGCGCCCAAGAAGGCCAAGACCGACGAGCAGGCACCCGAGCCGGAGAAGCTCGAAGGCATCGAGCGGCCCCAACTGGCGCTGGCCGCCGAATAAACGAAACCGGCCGGTCCATGACGGACCGGCCGGTCTCCTGCCGCGGGGGGGCGGCCGTCAGCTCGTCAGATCACGAAGATCCAGTTGGCGACGAGCACGACGATGACGCCGGCAACGAGCGTCAGATAGGGCAGCATGCCCGCCTTCTTGACCGAGAGGTCGGCGCCCGCCATGCCGAGGTCGGCCAGCATGTGTTCGGGGAACTTGCCCTTGTCCTGGATGTAGTGGCGGAAGCAGAACACCGGGATGATCAGCGCCGCCGTGATGAGGCCTGCCCACAGCGCCATCGGGTTCCACACCTTGGCGCCGGCGCCCATGAAGACCGCGTTGACATAAGCGAAGATCGCGCCGATGCCGAGCAACCAAGTTGGCGCCTTCCACGGCCGCTTGATGTGGCCGTTGTCGATGCGGTGGATCCAGCCGGCGTTGAGGTTGAGGAAATTGAAGATGATGTAACCGCAGTTCGACACGGCGAGGATGAAGAAGAAGCTCGTCGCGTCCGCCGAGGCGATCGCCAGGACGACGAGGTTGAAGCAGAGATCGGTCCACATGGCGCGGGTCGGGGCGCCATGAGAATTGACGTGGCTGAGGTAGCGCGGCAGCCAGCCATCGACCGAGCCCTGGTAGAGCGTGCGCGAGGAACCAGCCATCGCCGTCATGATGCAGAGCACCAGCGCCAGGATCATCAGCATGACCAGCAGGCTGTGGATCAGCCTGCCGCCGCCGACCATGCCGGCCAGCGCGTCGGCAACGCCCGAGCCGTCGACGATCGGTGTCGCCAGCATGCCGTTGAGCCCCAGCACGCCCTGGAAGGTGAAGGGCACCAGGATGAACAGGAGCATGCAGAGCAGGCCCGAGTAGAAGATGGCCTTGAAGGTATCGGTGCCGGGGTTCTTGAACTCCGAGGTGTAGCAGACCGCGGTCTCGAAGCCGTAGGTGGACCAGGCCGCGATGAACATGCCGCCGAGCGCCAGTGTCCAGCCGGGGATGTTCCACGAACCGGGATCGGGCGCATAGGCGGTGGCAAGCGGCACCAGCGGCGAGAAATTCGCCCAGTCGATCTGGCCGGTGAAGATCGGCACGACACCGACGATCAGCATCGGGATGATGACCAGCAGGCCGATATATTTCTGCACGCTGGCCGTGCCGAGGATACCGCGATGCTGGATCGAGAAGATGATCAGCATCAGCACGGCGCCGATGAAGAAGGTGGCGTTGAAGGTGAAGGAGACCGGCCCGAGCGTGTGGCTCCATAGAGCCCAGGTGCGGATCGCCGGCGTCGCGGCGGTCGTCACCGCGGTGATTGCATCAGCGGGAGCGGTACCCGCATGCGCGGCGATGTAGGCGACCACTTCCGGCGACTGTTCGGTGAAGATCGGCACCGGCGCCAGCGCGTTGAGGATATAGGCGGCGGCGATGGAGCAGCCGAGTGAAAGCACCGGCGTCCAGGCGAACCAGTTGCACCACACCGAGAGGGGCGCGATGAACTTCGAGTAACGCAGCCAGGCCGTCGCGCCGTAGATCGAGGCGCCGCCCGACTTGTTCGGGAACAGGCCGGCGATCTCGGCGTAGGTGAAGGATTGCAGGAAGCCCATGATCATGGACACCGTCCAGATCAGGAAGGCGAGCTTTCCGGTCGTGCCGGCGATACCGCCGATCGAAAACAGGACCAGCGCTGGTACACCGCTCGCCACCCAGAAGGCGCCACGCCAATCGATATGCCTGAGCAGCTTGCTGTCGGCAGGCTGCTCGAGGGCCGTGCTTATCGTGCTCATATGGTTTGTCTTCCCCTTTTGTTGTTCCCCGCCAGCGACGCTTCGGCTCTCGCGAAGCTTGCTCCCCGGCACACCGTCACCACGACCGTCGTGTTTCCACTCAGTCGTATTTTTTTCTTAAGAGTGAAGATTGATCCGGCGCGCTTTCGCGTCAAGCGTTTTGTGAATGTCATGCACATCACGCTTGCGAAACATCGATCCAACCGCCCGCCGGTGGCGGCCGGCGGGGGTCGGATCAGCCTTGGGAGGCCTTCAGGGATGCGGTTTTCAGGAGCGCGGTTTGGTCTTCTGCGGATCGTAATGGGCAAAGCCCACCACCCGCGCCGGCAACCGCTTGGCCTGGCCGTCGAGCTTGCCGATCTCGACCTCCGTGCCGATCTCGGCATGGGTGACGTCGAGCCTTGCCAGCGCGATGGTCTTGCCGAGCAGCGGCGAGCGCATGCCAGAGGTGACGACGCCGATCTGGGCGCGGCCGAGGTGGACGCAGTCGCCATGGCCGACCGGGATGTTGGCTTCGATGTCGAGTCCGACGAGCTTGTGCTGAGGGTGCTCCTTGCGTCGGATCAGCGCGTCGCGGCCGATGAAGTCGTCGGCCTTGGTCTTGAGCGGCACGGTGAAGCCGATGCCTGCCTCAAACGGGTCGGTCTGGTCGGAGAACTCGTAACCGGCGAAGATCAGCCCGGCCTCGATGCGCACCATGTCGAGCGCCTGCAGGCCCATCGGCTTCAGCCCATGCGGCTGGCCGGCCTCCCAGACGGCGTCGAACACCTTTTCGGCGTCGCGCGGATGGCACCAGATCTCGTAGCCGAGCTCACCGGTATAGCCGGTGCGCGAGACGACGACCGGAATGCCGTTGCCGCCGCCGATGCGCGCGACGGCGAAGCGGAACCATTCGAGCTCGCCGATGGAGGGCTGCACCGGCGAGGTCCAGATGACTTCCTTCAATATGTCCCGGCTCTTCGGCCCCTGCACGGCGATATTGTGCATCTGATCGGTGGAGGCGCGGACCAGCACGTTGAGGCCAAGCTTCTTGGCGGTCTCGCGCAGCCATTCACCGGAGAAATCGTCGCCACCGACCCAGCGGAAATTGTCCTTGCCGAGTCTCAGCAGAGTGCCGTCGTCGATCATGCCGCCATGCTCGTAGCACATCGCCGTATAGACGACCTGGCCAACGCCCAGCTTCTTGACGTCGCGGGTCAGCGTGTATTGCAGCAGTGCTTCCGCATCAGGTCCGGTGACCTCGAACTTGCGCAGCGGCGACAGGTCCATGATCACGGCCGCCTGCCGACAGGCCCAGTATTCTGCGATCGGCCCTTCCTTGGCGAAGGAGTTGGCGAGCCAATAGCCCCTGTATTCGACGAAGTCGCGCGTGTGTTTGGCAAAGCTCGAATGAAAGGCTGTCTCGCGGGTCATTTTCGGCTCCGAGTCGGGCTTCATGCGTCTGGCGATCGCTCGCGAGAACTTGTGCTGGCCGGAATAGGCGCGCACATGGATGTCGGTGAGGTCCCAGCCATTGGCGGGCGTGGTGTCGTCCGGGCAGGCCGAGGAGACGCAGACGATGTCGGTGAGCGCCCTCAACAGCACATAGTCGCCCGCCCGGGACCACGGCTCGTCCGACACCATCGCGCCATGCGCGTCGATCGCGGTGTTGAAGAAGAAGTTGATCGCCATCCAGCCGGCGCGGGGCGTGACGCCCTTGTCGGATAGCGCCTTGTTGAAATTCTCCGAGCAGTTGACGTGACCAGGATAGCCGATGTCGTCGTAATATTTGGCGGCGCAGGCCAGCGCGAAGGCGTCATGCCGTCCGCAAGTGTCCTGCACCACCTCGACCAGCGGTTCCATGTCCTGGTCGTAGTATTTCGAATGCAGGCCGGGCATCGGATAGGCCGAGCCCATCAGCGTTCGAGTGGTGGTCACGTCGAGCGGCAGGTCGCGGCCCTTGTCGAGCTTGCGTGCGGAAAAGCACTGGAAGTCCGTGCACTGCCGGCCGTCGACGTCGATGATCTGCAGATAGTCGCCGGCCTTGACGAAATAGGACTCGGCGGTCGCCGACTTCACTCGAAGATCGAGCACCGGATCGGCGAGCGGATCGGCAAGCTGCGACCTCGTCTTCAGCCTGATCGTGGCGCGCCGCACCATGACGGTCAGCGGCGTCGCCGTGTTGTGGCCGTCGACAAGCATCGGCCCGCCCGGTGCCGCGATCAGCAGCGCGCCATCGCGCTGGACGGCAAAACTCTGCTCGGTGCCGGCCGGCGTTGCGCCGCCGAACACGCGCACGGCCTTCGGCTGGTCGAGCTGCACCTTGCGGCGCTCGAGGCCGAGCCGCAGCGCAGCAAGGCTGTCGTCGCCCTCGGCGAGCAGCGCCTTGATGCCGGCGGCATTGCTGTTGGACCGCTCGCCGAAAATGCCGGGGTCGGTTTCGCCGGACTTGTCCCAGGCGAGCAACTCGCAGGGCTGGCCGCCCTCGGCATTGCTCACGCTGACGCTGTCCCCGGCCTCGACGTCGATCAGCACCGCGCCGTTGCCTTGCACGGTGTAGCGTTCCAGGCCGGGCGGCAGAGCGATCTGGCCGGGCCTCAGGATCACGCTCGGACGCGGCGGCCCGGACAGGACGGCAGGGTAGGGCGACTGGCTCATCTCAAACCCTCCTCCGAGCGAGAAACAAGGTTGCCTGTGTGTAAAATTAGTTTAGCAGCAAGAATAGCAGGGGGAATGCGTTTGGCAAGGCGGGACTTCCCTTCTTCCCTTGTGGAACAAGGTGTCGCCGAAGGCGACGGATGAGGGGTGCTCCAGGAAAGGCAAGCTCTCGCTCTCTGGAACACCCCTCATCCGTATCGGCGGCGCCCTCGCGTCGATCCACCTCTCTCACAGCCGGAGAAGGTGAGGGCGCACCTTTACGCCAGTTCCTCGGAATGGCCGATCGTCACACCATATTCCGCGGCCGCGTCCAGAATCGTGTGCCACAGGCTCTCGGCAAAGGTCGCGAACACCAGCAGATTGAACACTGCCTGTCCGTTTCGATCCTGACCGCGCCAGAGCGTGACGCTGGTGTGGTCCATCGATGTGGCAGCCGCCGCGCCGATCGGGAACGCATCCGGATGCAGGTCGATCGACGACAGCTTGGCGAGCATCGCGCGCGCCTTGTCCCCGGAAACACCGATCAGCGCCCGCGCATGCGATTGATCAGACAGCGAGGCCGATCCGGCAAAGACTGGCGCGAGCGCTTCGATCGTGTGCCTGCTGCCTTTCGACAGCACGAGGAACTGGTCGGGTCCGGACCAGATCAGCGTCGCATCGGATGTGCCGACCGCCTTGGGCGTTTCAGGCGCGGCGACACCGAAATGTGCCTTCGCGGCCTTCGCGGTCTCGCCGGCCTTGCCGCGCCGGGCCATCACCTGGATCAGGCCGACATTGCGGATCTCGGTCAGAACCACGTCGGCTTCGCCCTGCGCGCCATGCGCGCCGGCGACCAGCGCGCGATCGAGCGGGCTGCGAACATCCCAGGAAAAATCAGCCACGCTGGCGCCCTCCATCCGGATCGTAGAAGACGGAATTGCAGAGCTCGACATCGTAGTCCTCGCCGCGCAACGGGTCGTGCGCGCGCACGATCTCGCCGATGCGCTCGCGGCCGCGCTCGACAAGGCCGAGCCCGATCCACTGGTCGAGCACCGGCGAGAAGCAGACCGAGGTGACATAGCCCTGGTCGGTGTCCGGCCCGGGGGATCCGCCCTTCGGGATGATGTGCGCGCCGGAGCGCAGGCGCCGCGCCTTGTCGGTCGGCTTGATGCCGACGACCACCTGCCGGTTCGGCGCGACCAGCGCCTCGCGGCCGGCCATGACGCGGCCGATGAAATCCTTCTTGGTCGACATCATCTTGCCGAGGCCGAGATCGCCGGCCGTGGTGGTGCCGTTGAGCTCAGGTCCGGCGACATGGCCCTTTTCGACGCGCATCACGCCGAGCGCCTCGGTGCCGTAGGGCGTGACGCCGAACGGCTTGCCGGCAATCATCAGATTACGCGCCATGGCCTCGCCGTAGCGCGCCGGCACCGAAATCTCGAACGCCATCTCGCCCGAGAAGGAGATGCGGAAGAGCCTTGCCTTCAGGCCGCCGCGCAATTTGACCTCGCGCGCGCCCATGAACGGGAAGCCCTCGTTCGACAGGTCCTCGGCCGGATCGACGATCTCCTTCAAGAGGTCGCGCGTCTTGGGTCCCGCGATCGAGAACTGCGCCCACTGGTCGGAGACCGAGGTGAGCTGCACGTCGAGTTCGGAGAACAGCACCTGGCGGCAGAATTCGAGATGCTGCATCACCAGCCCGGCCTTGGCCGTGGTCGTGGTGAGGAAATAATGGTCCTGGGCGAGCCGCGAGGTCGTGCCGTCGTCATAGACGATGCCGTCCTCGCGCAGCATCAGCCCATAGCGCGCCTTGCCGACGGGAAGGCTGGAGAAGGCATTGATGTAGACGCGGTCGAGGAAGACGCCGGCATCCGCGCCGTGCACGTCGATCTTGCCGAGCGTCGAGACATCGCAGAAGCCGACGCCTGAGCGCACCGCCTTGACCTCGCGGGTCACCGATTCCAGCCAGTCCTTCTCGCCGGCCAGCGGATACCATTGCGCGCGTTTCCACAGGCCCGTGTCGACGAAGACAGCGCCCTGTTCGGCCGCCCAGTGATGCGATGGCGTCAGCCGCGTCGCATGGAAATTCTCGTCGCGATGGTGGCCGGCGAAAGCGCCGATGGCGACCGGAACGTAGGGCGGCCGGTAGATCGTCGTGCCCGTCTCGGGGATCGATTTGCCGGAGACAGCCGCCATGATGGCGAGACCGGCGACATTCGAGGTCTTGCCCTGGTCGGTCGCCATGCCGAGCGTCGTGTAACGCTTCAAATGCTCGACGGACTGGAAACCCTCGCGCTGCGCCAGCTCGACATCGGAAGCGGTGACGTCGTGCTGCTGGTCGACAAAGGCCTTGCCCTTGCCGGCGACATGCCAAAGCGGGGCGATCGAAAAGGCTTCGTCGTCGGCGACCGGCATCGATCCTGCATTGCCGCCGCGTCCTGCGTCGCGCGCCGCGGCGGCACCTGCCTCGAAACCTTGGCGCAAGCAGGCGCCGAGCCCGAATGCGCCATTGGCCGCGCCCGCCGCGACCATTCCGGGCGGTGCGCCGTCCGGGACGAAAGCGGCGATGTCGTCACGCCATTTCGGCCGGCCGCGATGGTAGGAGGTGAGGCCGACGGCCGGGTTCCAGCCGCCCGAGACCGCAAGCCCGTCCGCCTCGACCTCGGCGCGCGCGCCGCCGGTCAGCGAGACGGAAAGCTTGCGCACGCCGCCCTTGCCGCCGTCGACGCCGGCGACGGAGCCGTGCAGCACCGGGAAGCCGCTCTTGCTGGCAAGCGAACGATGCGCCGGCGAAACATCCGGCCGCGCATCGATCACCGCGGCCACCTGCAATCCGGCCGCGATTGCCGTCTCGGCCGTGCGCCAGCCATCCTCGTTGTTGGTGAACAGCGCGATGCGTCTCGCCGGCGTGGCAGCGTAGCGGTTGATGTAGCTGCGCATGGCGGACGCCATCATCACGCCGGGCGTGTCGTTGCCGGCAAAGACGATGGGGCGTTCGATCGAGCCGGCGGCAACCACGCAGCGCCTGGCGACGATACGCCAAAGCCGCTGGCGCACCTGATGCTCCGGCGGCACCGGCAGATGGTCGTTGACGCGCTCGATCGCGCCATAGGTGCCGCCGTCATAGACGCCGAACAGCGTCGTGCGCGTCATGATGCGCACATCGGGCATCGCCGTCAGCTCGGCAACCGCGCGCGCTACCCATTCGGCGGCGGGCAGTCCGTCGATCGTCCCGCCATCGGCAAGCAGGCGCCCGCCAAGGACAAAATCCTCCTCGCACAGGATGACGCGCGCGCCGCTGCGGCCCGCGGCAAGGGCGGCCGCCAGCCCGGCCGGACCGGAGCCCGCGATCACCACGTCGCAATGCGCCCAGGCCTTGTCATAGTGGTCGGGATCGGAAAGGCCGGCGGCGCGGCCGAGACCGGCGGCGCGACGAATTGCCGGCTCGTAGATCGCTTCCCAGAACTTCGCCGGCCACATGAAGGTCTTGTAGTAGAAGCCGGCGACGAAGATTGGCGCGAACAGCTGGTTGACCGACATCACGTCGAAATTGAGCGACGGCCAGCGGTTCTGGCTGGCGGCTTCGAGGCCCTCATAGAGCTCGGCGGTCGTCGCCTTGGTGTTCGCCTCACGCCTTGCGCCGCTGCGCAGCTCGACCAGCGCATTGGGCTCTTCGGAGCCTGCCGTCAGGATACCGCGCGGGCGATGATACTTGAACGAGCGGCCGACCAGCTTGACGCCGTTGGCGACCAGCGCGGAAGCTAGCGTGTCGCCCTTGAAGCCCGAGAATGTCTTGCCGTCGAAACGGAAATTGAGCGCGGCCGAGCGATCGATGAGACCGCCGGTGCCAAGTCGGTTTGCCTGATTGCCGCGCATCACGCACCGACCTTGGCGGCGCCGGCGCCTGCCGTTGGCTCGACCGCCGAAATCTCATGCGTCAGCGTGCTGCGGGTGACCTTCAGCCATGCCCGGCAGCCGCCGCCATGATACCAGTGCTCGCTCATCACGCCGGCGACGTTGTCGCGCAGATAGACGTAGTCGTAGACGGCATCCTCGCCGGCATCGGCTGCGGGACGCTGCGGCTTGGCGTCGCCAAGATAGGTGAACTCGCCGAGTTCGCGTTCACCGCAGAAGGGACAGACTATGCGCATGACAGGGCCTTCAGTGCAGGTTCGGTTGGGCGCCCTGGCCCTTCTCGTCGATCATGGCGCCGCGCTGGAACCGGTCGAGGCGGAACAACGCGGCTTCCTTGTGCGATTGATCGCGGGCGATGAGATGGGCAAAGACGAGGCCCGAGCCCGGCGTCGCCTTGAAGCCGCCGTAGCACCAGCCGGCGTTGATATAGAGGCCGTCGACGGGGCTCTTGTCGATGATGGGCGAGCCGTCCATCGACATGTCCATGATGCCGCCCCACTGGCGCAACAGCCGCACGCGGCCGATCATCGGGATCAGCGCCATGCCGCCCTCGCAGACATCTTCCACGACCGGCAGGTTGCCGCGCTGGGCATAGGAATTGTAACCGTCGATATCGCCGCCGAAGACCAAGCCGCCCTTGTCGGACTGGCTGACGTAGAAGTGGCCGGCGCCGAAGGTCATGACGTTGGGCAACAGCGGCTTGATCGCTTCGGAGACGAAGGCCTGCAGCACATGGCTTTCGATCGGCAGGCGCAGGCCGGCCATGGCCGCTACCCGCGACGAGGAGCCTGCCACCGCCATGCCGACCTTGCCGGCGCCGATCTTGCCGCGCGACGTCTCGACGCCGGTCACCTTGCCGTTCGCGTCGCGCGTGAAGCCGGTGACCTCGCAATTCTGGATGATGTCGACGCCGAGTTCGCTCGCCGCATGCGCATAGCCCCAGACCACGGCGTCGTGCCGCGCGGTGCCGCCGCGCCGCTGCAAAAGCCCGCCCTGCACGGGGAAGCGGGCGTTGTCGAAATTCAGGAAGGGCAGCATCTTCCTGAGCGCCGCCTGGTCGAGCAGCTCGGCATCGATGCCGTTGATGCGCATCGTGTTGCCGCGCCGCGCGAAGGCGTCGCGCTGCGCGTCGGAGTGATAGAGGTTGAGCACGCCGCGCTGGCTGACCATGGCGTTGTAGTTGAGGTCCTGCTCCATCTTCTCCCACAGCTTCATCGACAATTCGTAGAAGCCGGTATTGCCGGGCAGGCCGTAATTGGAGCGGATGATGGTGGTGTTGCGGCCGGCATTGCCGGAGCCGATCCAGCCCTTTTCCAGCACCGCGACGTTGCGGATGCCGAATTCGCTGGCCAGGAACCAGGCGGTGGCGAGCCCATGGCCGCCGCCGCCGATGATCACCACGTCGTAGCGGTCCTTGGGCGCGGCGTCGCGCCAGGTCGGCTTCCAATTCTTGTGGCCGGAGAGAGCGGCGCGGGCGAGCGAGAAGATCGAATATTTCATAAAATCATTCCAAGGCCGCTCGCCCCGCTAGAGCATGATGCCGAAAAGTGTGACGCGGTTTTCGGCCGACATCATGCTCCACTACGGGAAGATCAGATATCCAGCGTGTGGTCGCGCTCCCACTGCGTGAAGTGCGAAGCATAGGAATTCCATTCCTGCTGCTTCAGCTTTAGATAAGCCGACGAGAATTCCTCACCCAGCGCCGCCTTCAGCGATTTGTCCTTGTCGAACTCGCGCAGCGCGTCGAGCAGGTTGAGCGGCAGCTTCGGCGCGTCCGTCACGGTATGGCCGAACTGGTACATGTCGATGTCGTAGCGCTTGCCCGGATCGGCCTTGGAGCGGATGCCGTCAAGGCCGGCGGCGATGATGACGGCCTGCAGCAGGTAGGGATTGGCGGCTCCGTCCGGCAGGCGCAGTTCGAAGCGGCCAGGGCCGGGCACGCGCACCATATGGGTGCGGTTGTTGCCGGTCCAGGTCACCGTGTTCGGCGCCCAGGTGGCACCCGAAATGGTGCGCGGCGCGTTGATGCGCTTGTAGGAATTGACCGTCGGATTGGTGATCGCGGCAAGCGCCGAGGCATGCTTCATGATGCCGCCGAGGAAGTTCTTGCCCTTGGCGGAAAGGCCGAGCTCCATCGAGTTGTCGGCGAACACATTGGTCCTGCCGGTTTCGTCCCAGACCGAGATGTGAGCGTGGCAGCCATTGCCGGTCAAGCCCTGGAACGGCTTCGGCATGAAGGTCGCGCGCAGGCCGTGCTTCTCCGCGATCGACTTGACCATGAACTTGAAGAAGGAGTGCTTGTCGGCGGTCGCCAGCGCGTCGTCGAAGGACCAGTTCATCTCGAACTGGCCGTTGGCGTCCTCATGGTCGTTCTGGTACGGGCCCCAGCCCAGCGCCAGCATATGATCGCAGATCTCGGCGATAACATCGTAGCGGCGCATCACCGCCTGCTGGTCGTAGCAGGGCTTCGAGGCCGTGTCGTATTGGTCGGAAATGGCCGTTCCGTCCGGTGAGATCAGGAAGAACTCGGCCTCGACGCCGGTCTTCACATGCATGCCGTCGCGGGCGGCTTCGTTGATCAGCCGCTTCAGTGTGTTGCGCGGCGCCTGGTCGACCTCCTTGTCGTCCATGATGCAATTGGCCGCGACCCAGGCGACGTCTTTCTTCCAGGGCAGTTGGATCACCGAATCCGGATCCGGCACCGCCAGCATGTCGGGATGCGCCGGCGTCAGGTCAAGCCAGGTCGCGAAACCGGCAAAGCCCGCGCCGTCCTTCTGCATGTCGGCGATCGCCTGCGCCGGCACCAGCTTGGCGCGCTGCCCGCTGAACAGGTCGGTGTAGGAAATCATGAAATATTTGACGCCGTTCTCCTTGGCGAATGCGGCGAGATCGTTCCCCATTTATGTAGTTCCCTCGCTTATGTATTTCGGATGCTGCCTGGAGCGGAGAGCCCGCCCCAGCTATTTGCCTTGACGCAATTCCGGGTGGATTGTCCTAGAAGCCGTTCCTCCCCGGTATCCAGTTGGTGCCGGCCAAAGGCACGCCCGCCATGGCGGCCGCCTCGATCGAGAGCGCGACGAGATCCTCGGGCTCGAGATTGTGCAGGCTGTTCTTGCCGCAGGCGCGCGCGATTGTCTGGGCCTCCAGCGTCATCACCTTGAGGTAGTTGGCGAGCCGCCGGCCGGCAGCGATCGGATCCACCCGCTTCATCAAGTCAGGATCCTGCGTGGTGATGCCCGCCGGGTCGCGGCCCTCATGCCAGTCGTCATAGGCGCCGGCGGTGGTGCCGAGCGCGTTGTAGTCCGCCTCCCAGCGAGGGTCGTTGTCGCCGAGCGCGACGAGCGCCGCCGTGCCGATCGACACCGCGTCGACGCCGAGCGCCAGCGCCTTCGCGACATCGGCGCCGTTGCGGATGCCGCCCGAGACGATGAGCTGCACCTTGCGGTGCATGCCGAGGTCCTGCAGCGCCTGCACCGCCGGCCTGATGCAGGCAAGGGTCGGCTGGCCGACATTCTCGATGAACACTTCCTGGGTCGCCGCCGTGCCACCCTGCATGCCGTCGACCACCACGACGTCGGCGCCGGCCTTCACCGCAAGCGCGGTGTCGTAATAGGGGCGGGCGCCGCCGACCTTGACGTAGATCGGCTTTTCCCAGTCGGTGATCTCGCGCAGTTCGAGGATCTTGATCTCGAGATCGTCCGGCCCGGTCCAGTCGGGGTGGCGCGAGGCTGAGCGCTGGTCGATGCCCTTGGGCAGCGTGCGCATCTCGGCGACACGGTCGGAAATCTTCTGTCCCAGAAGCATGCCGCCGCCGCCGGGCTTGGCGCCCTGGCCGACCACCACTTCGATGGCGTCGGCGCGGCGCAGGTCGCGCGGGTTCATGCCGTAGCGCGACGGCAGGTATTGATAGACCAGTTGCTTGGAGTGGCCGCGCTCTTCCTCGGTCATGCCACCGTCGCCGGTGGTGGTCGAGGTGCCGGACAGCGTGGCGCCGCGCCCCAGGGCTTCCTTGGCCGGGCCGGAGAGCGAGCCGAAGCTCATGCCGGCAATGGTGATCGGGATCTTCAGCTCGATCGGCTTCTTGGCATGGCGCGAGCCAAGCACCACCGAGGTGTCGCAGCGCTCGCGATACCCTTCCAGCGGATAGCGCGAGATCGAGGCGCCGAGGAACAGGAGGTCGTCGAAATGCGGCAGCTTGCGCTTGGCGCCGGCGCCGCGGATGTCATAGATGCCGGTCGCCGCCGCGCGGCGGATCTCGGAAAGCGTGTAGTCGTCGAAGGTCGCGGATTTGCGCGGCGTCGTCGGCGGGTTGCGGTATGTCATCGTGCCTCAATACGCGTCGGCGTTGTCGATGTTGAAATTGTAGAGTTTGCGGGCCGAGCCGTAGCGCTTGAACTCCGACGCCTTGACGCCGGTGACGCCGGCCTTGTCGAGCAGGCCCTGCAGCAATTCGATATGCTCCGGCCGCATCTCCTTGGCGATGCAGTCGGCGCCGAGGCTTTCCACCTTGCCGCGCACGAAGAGCCTCGCCTCGTAGATCGAATCGCCCAGCGCATCGCCGGCATCGCCCAGCACGACCAGATTGCCGGACTGCGCCATGAAGGCCGACATGTGGCCGATATTTCCGTGCACGACGATATTGATGCCCTTCATCGAGATGCCGCAGCGCGACGAGGCGTTGCCCTCGATGACCAGCAGGCCGCCGCGGCCGGTGGCGCCGGCATACTGGCTGGCGTCGCCCTTGATGACGATCGAGCCCGACATCATGTTCTCGCCGACGCCGGGGCCGGCCGAGCCATGCACGGTGATCGTGGCGCCGTCATTCATGCCGGCGCAGTAATAGCCGACGCTGCCGCGCACATCGATGCTGACCGGCTGGTCGACGCCGACGGCGACGGAGTGGCTGCCCTTCGGGTTGAGCACCTCCCAGACGGTCTCGTTGGAGCCGGGCGTGAGCTTGTGCAGCGCCTGGTTCAACTCGCGCAGCGAATGTTGCGAAAGGTCGAAGACCCTCGCATGGCTTTCGCTGTGGGTCTTCGACATTGTGGTTGCCGGCATCGGCTCAGTGCTCCCAGAAGTAAACGGTTGCGGGCTCGGGTTCCCAGACCCGCGCATTGTCGATGCCGGGCAGCTTGGTCAGAGCGCGATATTCGGAGCCGAAGGCGACATACTGGTCGGTCTCGGCCATAACGGCCGGCTTGCAGGCGATCGGATCGCGGACCACGCCGAAGCCGTTCTTGGTGCCGACGACGAAGGTGAAGAAGCCGTCGAGGTCGGAGAGCGTGCCTTCCAGCGCCTCGCCGAGATTCTTGCCATGCGCCATCCGGTTGGAGAGATAGGCGGCCGCCACTTCGGTGTCGTTCTCGGTCTCGAAGGTCATGCCGTCGCGGATCAGTTCGCGGCGCACATTGTTATGGTTGGAGAGCGAGCCATTATGCACCAGGCACTGGTCGGCGCCGGTCGAGAAGGGATGCGCGCCCATCGTCGTCACCGCCGATTCCGTCGCCATTCGGGTGTGGCCGATGCCATGCGTGCCGGTCATTGCGCGCACGTCGAAGCGATCGACGACGGCTTCCGGCAGGCCGACTTCCTTGTAGATCTCCACCGCTTCGCCGGCGCCCATGACGCGGATGTCGGGCCGCAGCGACTGCAGCGCCTCGCGAGCGGCGTCGACCTTGTCCGGCGTCGTCCTGATCACCGCATGCGTCGACTTGACCGCGACACTCACCGGCGCGCCGATCGCCTTGGCGAGCTCGGCGTCGAGGCCGCGGAAATCGCGATCGGGCTTGGGCGACTGCACGGTGATCTTGGCCTCATTGCCGCTGGCGGCGCCGTAGATGGCGATGCCGGCGCTGTCCGGGCCGCGGTCGCTGAGCGACACCAGCATCTCCGACAGCATCGCCCCGAGCTTCGGCTCAAGCGCCTTGTCCTTCAAGAAAAGTCCGACGATTCCGCACATGCCAGCCTCCAACGTTCTTGGCTCTCAGATGATGTACCCAATGAGTTTGCCAAATTCAATGGTATGAAAGAAATTTTCCTGTCGTTATATATTAGACGGCGCATTACCCTCGGCACTATCGCCGTCCGGACGCGCTTTGTGAACCCGGATCGCATGGCGGATGCGCGCGATCCTGTAGGCGTCCAGGATCGACAGGGCATAGATGAGGAAGCCGCCGGCATGGCGGCCGATGAAGCTGGCGTCGGCCGGCGCCAGCTTGGTCGTCACCCAACCGAGGATGACCATGAAGAACAGGAACTGCAGGCCGCGCGCCGGCACGCCGAGCATGACATGGCCGCTTGCCGGCAAAACGATCGCCGCGCCCAGCACGAGATACGGGTTCAGCGGGGCCGGCATGGGGGTTCCGTCACTCATGCCGCCTGCCTTTCGCGCCGGTTGATCGCTTCGCGGAGTTCGCACGCCGCCCCGAGCAATCTCTCGATCAGGGTGGGATCGATCCTGGCCTCGCCGAATGCGGCCTGCCGGAAGACGCCGTAGCGTGCACGCTCGGCCTCCGCCAGGAGCCACACGACGCGCACGCCCTTCGGCGTGATCAGCAATTCCTTGGCGCGCCCCTCGGCGAAGATTTCGGTGTGCGCGGCGATCAGATCCTGCGGGAAGGCGACGCCCCGGCGGTCGGTGCGCAGCACTGCCTCGGTGGGGAAGCCAAGCACCTTGGGCAGCGTGTGCGGAAGGTGGTCGAAATTGGAGAACGTGGTAGCCGAGCTCGGCCGCATCATCATGTCGAACGTAGCCGGCACCGCAACCGGCTCGGTGATCGACACGCTCAGCCAGCGTGTCGGCAGCTTCCTGGTCGCCAGCGTGTCGACGATGGTGCGCACCTGAACGCGCTGGCCGTTCCAGGTGCCGGCCCAGGTGGTGACGCCGGCCGTGCCATCGGAAATATCGGCGGCGTCGGCGATGACGCTGCGGACGCTGGCCATGTCGGCGGCCAGGGCTTCCTTCGCCCTGTCGCGGCTGGCGCGCGCAAGCCATGCGAGATGGGCGACGACGCCCAATGCGATCGCTCCGGCAAGCAATATTGACGTCAGCTCGGACATTTCGATACGCCACGGCCCGCCGTCAGACGGCGGGCCTTTCTTCCACTCAATAACCCTGCGGCTTCGGCCACGGCATGGAGAACTGGTCGCCGCGGCGCACGAATTTGTAACGGTAGAAGTGGAACCACAGCGAGATCAGGAAATAGAAGGCGACCATCGCGATCAACTGCGAGCCGAAGCCGAGGAAGATGGCGAAATAAGTCACCACGCACAGGCAGAACAGCACGATCGCCGGCAGCGGATGGAAGGGATGCGTATAGCCGCGGCGGATCGAGCCGAGCGGCCATTTCCTCCTGAACATCATGATGTTGATGCTCATGAAAGTGTATTGCAGCACACCCGACAGGATCGAGAAGGTGATCGCCTGGTTGAGGTCGGCGATGAAGGCGAAGGCCAGGGCGATCGGCAGCAGGAACAGGATCGACCGGTAGGGCGTGCGATACCTCGGATGCACCGCCGAGAACCAGCTCGGCAGATAGCGGTCGCGACCGAGCGAGAACCAGGCGCGCGCCGCGTCGTTGATGCAGCCATTGGCCGATGCGAGGGCAGCCAGCAGGGTCGCGACGAAGAGCAGGTTTTCGAGCAGCGGGCTGCCGGTCAGCTTGCCCGCGTCCCAAAGCGGGTAGGGGGTGATGCCGAGATATTCCCAGGGCATCAGCGAGGCGCAGACATACCAGGTCATGGCGGCGGCGATCAGAAGCGTGATCATGCCGGCCATGGTGCCATAGGGCAGCGAGCGGGCCGGAGAGCGCACTTCCTCGGCCGCCTGCGTGGTGCCCTCGATACCCAGATAATACCAGATGCCGAACTGGAAGGCGGCGATCACGCCTATCCAGCCATAGGGCAGCGCGTTGCCGGGAGTCACCAGTTCATTGAGCTTCAGCACGGCCCCTTGCGTCCACGGGCTCACCGAAAAGAACAGGATGACGATCGAGACATAGGCGATCGCGGTAATGACGAAGTTGACGTTGAGCGTCATCAGGACGCCGCGATAGTTGAGCCAGGCGAGCACCACGATGGTGGCGGCGATGAAGGAATTGTGCGTCAAGCCATCGACGCCGGCCTTGGCGACGATGGTGTCGCCGAGCAGGATCGCGTCCGACACTTCCAGCATCGTGTAGGCGAAGACCAGGAACAGCGCGACATTGAAGGCCATCAGCGGCCCGACGATGTGTTTGGCCTGCGCATACTGGCCACCGGCGGCGGCGACGGTGGAGGTCACCTCGGAATCGATCATGGCGACCGATGTGTAGAGCAGGCCGACGACCCAGCAGACGATCAGCGCGGCGAGCGAGCCACCCTTGTCGGCGGAGAAATTCCAACCCGTGAACTCGCCGACCAGCACGATGCCGACGCCGAGCGCCCAGACATGGGCGGGGCCAAGCACCCTGAGCAGCGAGACCCGATCGCCGCCTGCTGTTGTTCCTACTGTATCAACTGCGGCCGTCATTGCTCAGTCCCCACTCAGATCCGGTGTTTTTCGGAAACGGCTTCAAGCTCGCCCTCGCGCGAGGACGTCAGCACATCCTCGGAATAGGTCGTGTCGACCTTGAACCAGTCGTAGAGCATCCACAGCGCAAGAACGACCGAGATGCCCCAGCATGCGTAAGAAAGTGAAAGCCACATGGTGCGCCTCCAGGCTTATTTGTCGTTGAACTTCTCGTTGATGACCTCGCGATACTCGCGGTCGGAAGCTCGGAAAAGGAAGACGAAATAGGCGATCAGCACGATCGCCATGACGATCAGCGTCGGCCAGTCGGTGACGTAGTGGAAATGGTTCTGGATGACGTCGTGCGCCGTCTCGGGCGTGTAGCCCAGCTTCTCCCAGATCGAGGCCATCGTTGCGTTCTGGCCAAGCGCGTCCCAGGTCTTGGCATCGAGCGCGTCGATCGATTTCGCGGCGCCCGCCAGCCCCAGTTTCAGCGGCAGCCAGAGCGCCACGAAAATGGTGACCACGACGACCGCGATGTCGAAGATCTGCCCGGCCTTGCCTTGTTCCGGTGGTGTATAGCGCGCCATCTCTTTACCCTCAGGATTTGCGGTTGCGGGCCGCGTCGGCGTTCTTGATGTCGAGCCCGTAGATGAAGTCCTTGTCTTCCTTGTAATGCCGGACCATCGCAAGGATGGCGGCGGTGTTGAAGATCAGCACCGCGCCGGCGCCGATCGCCACGACGGCCTTGATGCCGCTGTGCGGAATGTATGGCCATGTCATCAGGAGGACGAAGAGGATCGTCGCCCAGAGGCAGAGGATGAGAAGCATGGCTCCGCGCACGTCGGAGCGGTACAGCGCTTCGATGCGCTGCTGCAGGTCGGACATCGGTTTTCCCCTTTTCTCGACGTCCAGTCCCGAAACAGAGGCCGGGCGTCCACTCTTTCAACAGAGTGAAATTTTTTTCATAAGTTCCGCCCGAATCTCGAAATTGTCAAGACGGATTTACGTTTGGTAAACCGCCCGTGTCGGTCGAGAAATTTTGCCTGACAATGAAATTATTTGCTTCAAGGGGATTGCGGGGCTTCGACGTTTGCGGTCAATATTCATCCAAGCTCCGCCACCGAGCAGGAGCAGGGAACAGCAACGACTTAATCGCACGGAGGACGATCGGATGACGGCATCCTGGAGATTCTCGACCCTGGCGGATCGCCATCGCGCGCTCGGCTCGAAACTCGAGGACTGGAGCGGCATGGGCACCGCCTGGACCTACGACAAGAATGCCGACGAGGAATATATCGCGATCCGCACCAAGGCCGGGCTGATGGACGTCTCCGGTCTGAAGAAGGTCCACATCACCGGGCCGCATGCCTCGCATCTCATCGACCTCGCCACGACGCGCGACGTGGAGAAGATCTATCCCGGCAAGTCGGCCTATGCCTGCATGCTGAACGAGTCGGGAAAATTCACCGACGACTGCATCCTCTATCGCATCAGCCCGAACTCGTGGATGGTCGTGCACGGCTCCGGCACCGGGCATGAGGAACTGCAGAGGGCGGCGATGGGCCGCGATGTCTCCTTGCGCTTCGACGACAATCTGCATGACCTGTCGCTGCAGGGGCCGACCGCGGTCGACTATCTCGCCAAGCACGTGCCCGGCATCCGCGACCTCAATTATTTCCATCACATGCACACGCAACTCTTCGGTTTCCCGGTGATGATCTCGCGCACCGGCTATACCGGCGAGCGCGGCTACGAGATATTCTGCCGAGGCCAGGACGCTGGCGCGATCTGGGACCGCATCCTCGACGAGGGCAAGAGCGCCGGCATCATCCCGTGCCGCTTCACCACGCTCGACATGTTGCGTGTCGAGAGCTACCTGCTCTTCTACCCTTATGACAATTCGCAGAAATATCCGTTCGAGAATGAGGGCCCCGGCGACACGCTGTGGGAGCTCGGCCTCGACTTCACCGTCAGCCCCGGCAAGACCGGCTTCCGCGGCGCCGAGGAGCATTACCGCCTGAAGGGCAAGGAACGCTTCAAGATCTATGGTGTTCTGCTCGACGGCAAGGAGCCGGCGGATGAGGGGGCGCCCGTCTACCGCGAGGGCAGGCAAGTCGGCGTGGTGACCTGCGCCATGTACTCGCCGCTGGTCGAGAAATCGATGGGCATCGCCCGTCTCGACGTCGACTGCGCCGTCAAGGACACCAAGCTTGAGATCCGCAACAGGAGCGGTTCCATCCAGGCGACGGCTCAGCCCTTGCCGTTCGACGATCCGAAGAAAGCCAAGCGCACCGCCAAGGGTTGAAGCACTATCCGCAGCGAGGGGGCCGAGGCAGTAGGAGAGAATGGCAGCCAAGTCGATTATCAGCCGGCCCGTCTACGGGACCTTGTCTCCGCAACCCGGCAAGCATCACCTCTTTATCGCCGATGCTGAAGGCGCGCTGGCGATCACCGACATGGCCGGCAAGGCGCCGCCCGGCTTCTTCGACGGCGCCGAGATCGTCTTCATTCCGGGACCCGGGGGCAAGCACATCGCAGCCCTCGAAGCGCTGAAGTCGGCTCAACTCCATATCGCGCCGTCCTTCGCCAGCTTGTTGCCGCGGCTCAAGCAGACGCTGACCAACGCCCATATGGGCCTGCGCATCTATCTTGCCGGCACCGAGGGCCTGATCGGCCAGGCCATGCAGGCGGCGCTCGAAGCCGGCATCGACCATGTCTCGATGCAGACCGAACAGCGCGGCTCGCTGGCGCGGCGCATGCAATGCGTGCACTGCAAGGGCATCACCGAGAACGTCACGACGCAGCCCGCGCTCTGCGCCCATTGCGGCCTGCTGCTTCTGGTGCGCGATCACTATTCGCGACGCCTCGCCGCCTTCCAGGGCGTGTGCATCAACGCCGAGGATCGCTCCGAAATTCCTCCGATGGAGGAGATCTTCCCATGAGCACCGGCACCACCAAGCTCGATGTCGTCGTCAGCGACGTCGTCCCCGTCAACGACCTGGTCACCCGCTTCCATTTCCGCCGCCGCGACGGCGAGTTGCTGCCGACCTTCTCCGGCGGCGCCCATGTCGTGGTCGAGATGCGCGACGGCGACCGCACCAGGCTCAATCCCTATTCGCTGATGGGCTCGCCGCTCGACACGCGCGAATACACGATCTCGATACGCCGCGACGATGTCGGCCGCGGCGGCTCGCTGTTCATGCACCGGCAGGTCAAGCCCGGCCTGGAGATGGTGATCAGCTATCCGGTGAATCTGTTTTCGCTGGATCTCAGGGCGAAGAAGCATCTGATGCTGGCAGGCGGCATCGGCATCACGCCCTTCATGGCGCAGACATCGCAGTTGGCCGGTGCAGGTGGCAATTTCGAACTGCACTACACCTGCCGCACCGCCGCGCTCGGCACCTATGCCGATGTGCTGCGGGAGCGCTATGGCAATCGGGTCAGGCTCTATCACGACGACCGCGAGGAGCGCATCGATATCGAGCGTCTCCTGTCCTCGCAGCCGCTCGGCACGCATCTCTACGTCTGCGGCCCGGCTGGTATGATCAACTGGGTGCGTGAGCGCGCGGCGAGCCTCGGCTGGCCGTCTGAAACCGTGCATTTCGAGCATTTCGCGGCGCCGCAGCCCGGCGCGCCGTTCGATGTGACCTTGGCCGTCAGCGGCAAGACGATCCGTGTCGGCGAGCAGCAGAGCCTGCTCGAAGCCATCGAAGCAGCCGGCGTCGATCCGCCTTATCTGTGCCGCGGCGGCGTCTGCGGCCAGTGCGAAACCAATGTGATCTCTTCCGACGGCAAGTTCATCCACAATGATCACTGGCTGAGCGAGGAAGACCACCGTTCCGGCTGCAAGATCATGCCTTGCGTCTCGCGCTTCGAGGGCAAGTCGCTGGTCCTGGAAAGATAGGAGGCGTCAATGGGCATCACCTTTCGCAAGGAAACGTTTCGCGACGACTACACCTTCAGGAACAGTCCCGAATACATCAGGCGCTTTCCGTTCCCGTTCAACGAAGACAGCTACATGTACGCGGTCAACATCGAGCCGCATGTCGTCGGCCCGAAGGGCAGCGTGCTCGAAAACCTGATCGACGTCGACGAGCACTACGTCGCCGAGATGGAGGACCGCGCGCTGGTGCTCGCCGAGGATCCGCTGCGTTGCCAGTCGCTGCCGCATATGACGCTCGCTGGTTGGGACCTGCTGGAGCTGCTGATGGAGCAGCAGGCGCTCGGCTACCCCGAGCATTTCACGCTGGAGCGGAGCGGCGATCGCTGGCGCTGGATCAACCGGCCGCTCGGCATCGACGACACCTTCACCTTCGGCGACACCTCGACACTGCCCTATGGGCCGATGGAATACATCACTCGCCAGAGTCAGGGCGATTTCTGCATCCTCGACCAGCGCGACGGCAATCTGTGGATGGATGCCGGCATGGTCACCACCCAGGCCGACTGGTCGCTCGATTTCGACATCGGCATGAACTTCTTCGAATGGCACGCGCCGGTGCCGCTGGCGCATGAGAAGGGCATCTTCACCCGTGCGCTGAAATTCCTCACCAACATCCAGCAGGGCAAGCCGGCACGGCGCCTCAACTGGACGATGACCATCAATCCGCGCCTCGACACCAGCCCCGAGAATTATCACAAATGGGGTCCGGACCGCGCCACCGTCACGCCCGAGAATGTCGGCCAGAAAGTGCATCTGCGCGTCGAGCTGCAAAGCTTCTGGCGGCTGCCGCGCTCCAACGGCATCGTCTTCCCGATCCGCTGCTACCTGATCAAGATGGACGAACTGGTCACGCAGCCGAAATGGGCGCGGCGCCTGCACCGCGTCATCCGCGACCTGCCGGAAGAGCTCGCCACCTACAAGGGCCTGACCCGCTACCGCCCGACATTGGTGGAGTGGCTGTCCAAGCTCGACGACGGCAGCCCGACGAGCCCGGGGTTCGGCCCGGATTGAGACTGCTGATCTCCTCGTTGGACGGCCCGGCGCAGACGTTGGAGATTGGCCGCCCCTCCGGTGAAGTCGCATACTCGGGCTTGACCCGAGTATCCATGCCGTGACCTCTGTCGTGGAATGTGACGGTGCGGAACTCTGTAACTACAGCAATGCCTTAGCGTCACGGCATGGATTCTAGGGTCTGCGCGCGCCGCTCCGCTCCTTGCTCCGCCCTAGAATGACGAAGCGCGGTAAGGGGGAGATCAGCCAATCATCCGGCGCTGTTCTGCGGGTAGCAGATGATCGACAGATAGCGCATCGGCAGTCGCGTCAGCTCTTCCGGGCCGTGCGGCGCGTCGGCATCGAAGAACAGGCTGTCGCCCGGCTTCATCGGATAGAGGTTGTTGCCGTGGCGGTAAACGACCTCGCCTTCGAGCATGTAGAGGAACTCCATGCCGGCGTGCTGAAAGGTCGGGAACACATCCGAATTCTCGGTCAGCGTGATGAGATAGGGCTCGACGACGACGCCGCTGGTGTTGGCGCCGATATGGCCGAGCAGATTGTACTGGTGGCCGGCGCGCGTGCCGCGCCGCTCGACATCGACGCCTTCGCCAGCCTTGACGAAGACGGCGCTGTGCTCTTCCTCGAAACGGCGGAAGAAAGCGGTCACCGGAACGCCCAGCGCCCGCGACAGCGCCTGCAATGTCGTCAGCGACGGCGAGGTGATGCCGTTCTCGATCTTCGACAGCATGCCGAGCGAAATGTCGGTGGCGGCGGCAAGGTCGGCGACGGTGATGCCGAGCTTCTTGCGGAAGGCGCGCACCTCATGGCCGATCGCCACCTCCAGCACCTTTTCGCGCGTGTCTCGGATGGCGTGCGGGTTCTGCGTCAGCGGCGTGCGGATCGTGCGTCCGTCGGCCGAAACGCGCTTCGGCTGCGCCTTGCCCTTGGCGGCTGTGTCAGAGATCTTGTTTGCCATATCACCCCCGATTCCTGCTGATTTATTTCACCCAAGGTGAACATATTCGGTAGCGGTACGGGAGCGCAACCACGACGACAGGCCACCGGATGTCGCAGGGGCCGCTCGCCGTACGGCAAATTCCGCCGGTTTTGCGCACAAAAACCGTTTCACGCAAACGCCGTTGCCGCAGATGTTTGTTGACAGCATCGAAAGGCCAATTACTCTCACTGTCAGTGAAATTTGTTTCGCTGGGGAAATCAAAAAGAGGAGGCCCGCAATGAAAACTCGTGTCGCCGTCATTGGAGCCGGACCGTCGGGTCTGGCGCAGCTAAGGGCCTTCAAGTCGGCAGCCGACAAGGGCGCCGAGATTCCCGAAATCGTCTGCTTCGAAAAGCAGAGCGACTGGGGCGGCCTGTGGAACTACACCTGGCGCACCGGCCTCGACGAGCATGGCGACCCGGTGCATGGCTCGATGTACCGTTATCTATGGTCGAACGGGCCGAAGGAATGCCTCGAATTCGCCGACTACACGTTCGAGGAGCATTTCGGCCGGCCCATCGCCTCCTATCCGCCGCGCGCCGTGCTGTGGGATTACATCAAGGGCCGCGTCGAGAAATCAGGCTTGCGCGAATGGGTGCGCTTCAACAGCCCGGTGCGCATGGTGACCTATTCGGACGAGACGAAGAAGTTCACCGTCACCGCGCATGACCGCACCAATGACGTGACCTATTCGGAAGAGTTCGACAATGTGGTCGTCGCGTCCGGCCATTTCTCGGTGCCTAACGTCCCCTTCTTCGAAGGTTTCGCCACCTTCAACGGCCGCATCCTGCACAGCCACGATTTCCGCGACGCGATGGAGTTCAAGGGCAAGGACATATTGATCATCGGCCGCTCCTATTCGGCCGAGGACATCGGTTCGCAATGCTACAAATACGGCGCCAAATCTATCACCTCCAGCTACCGCTCGAAGCCGATGGGCTTCAAATGGCCGGAGAACTGGAAGGAAGTGCCGTTGCTGCAGAAAGTCGTCGGCAAGACGGCGCACTTCAAGGACGGCACCACCAAGGACGTCGACGCCATCATCCTGTGCACCGGCTACCTGCATTCCTTCCCCTTCCTCACCGACGACCTCAAGCTCAAGACCGCCAACCGCATGTGGCCGCTCGATCTCTATGAGGGCGTCGTCTGGGAGAAGAACCCGAAACTGTTCTACATCGGCATGCAGGACCAGTTCTACACCTTCAATATGTTCGACGCGCAGGCGTGGTACGCCCGCGACGTCATCATGGGCCGCATCGAGCTGCCTTCAGCGGCGGCGATGGCCGAACACGGCGCCAAGTGGCGCGCCCGCGAGGAAACGCTGGAAGACGCCGAACAGATGATCTGGTTCCAGGGCGACTACACCAAGGAACTGATGGACCAGACCGACTATCCGGGCTTCGACGTCGAGGCGGTCAACCACACCTTCATGGAGTGGGAGCACCACAAGATGGAAAACATCATGACCTTCCGCGACAATGCCTACCGCTCGCTGATGACCGGCACGATGGCTCCGATCCATCATACACCCTGGCTGCAGGCGCTGGACGATTCCATGGAAAGCTATCTCGAGGTGAAGGGCGTGGCGGCCGAATGACGCTCGCTTTTCCGGCTTAGCCGCAAACAGAAGGGGCAGCCCGGCGACATGCCGGGCTGCCCCTTGGTTGTTTTGAGCTTGCGCTCAGAAATAGCCGTCCGACGCCGCCGTCGCTTCCTTCGGGATCTCCACCCCGTCGACCAGGATCTTGTCGACCAGTTCGTGGTGGAAGCACACCAGCCCCTTGATCCGCTCCGCCTCATGCACCGGCTCGGGATAGTACCAGACGAGGTTTTCGTGCCGCTTCTTCGGCGTCGTCACATGGTAGTAGTTGGAGAGGCCCTTGTACGGGCAGCGCGAGATGTAGCGGCTGGCTGAAAACATATCGAGCCGCGTGTCCGAGATCGGCAGATAGTGGCGCACCGGGTGTCCGGTCTCGAACAGGAACACGCCGCGCCGTGAATCGGCGACCTGCTCGCCATCGAGGATCACCTGCACGCGCCGCGACGAAGGCAGGCAGTCGACACGGCGGAACGGGTCGCGGGCATGGACGAAGATCTCCTCGTCCTCTTCATACCAATGGGTCATCTTCGGCCAATAGAAGGAGATGTAGTCAGAGATGGGCGGACAGCCCTTGACGGGATCGAGGTAGCGCCAGGCGCCGTCCTCGACCAGCGTGATGCCGGTGTTGAGCGAATAATGCGTGGCGACGCCCTTGAACGGGTCTTCCGTCGTCGTCTTGCTCGGCAGCAGGAACTCCTCGCGCACGTCGCTCATCGGAAAGTAATAGACCGGCAGATGGTCGCTCTCCTGGAACACCAGCGCCTTGGTGGTGTCGGCGACGATCATCGGTCCGACCTGCACCCTGATCCGCTTGGGCGAGGGCATTGTGAAGGCGACGTAGCCCGGTTCGAACTCATATTGCACGACAGTGTCGAGCACCGGGAAATGCGGCCCGCGGCCGCGAAGATGGGGCTTGCGAATGGTCGTCATCCTCTTCTCGTCGTTTGCTGCCACGTTCTTGCGCGCGGTCATGATCAATTATCCACCGATACACGGTCGAGCAGCAGACCGGCGGCGATCGGCGGCACGCCGCTGACATTTTTGCGCACCGGAACCAGCAGGTCCGGGAAATAGCTGAAGATCACCGGCGTCTCGTCGAGCAGCAGCTTCTGGATATCCGAAGCAGCCTTGCGCTGCGCGTCGAGGTCGAGCGCCTTGAGATAGCTGGTGACCATCCCGTCATAGGTCGGGTTCTTGAAATGCGCCGCGTTCCACGGGCCGTCGCTGACCAGCGGGCTCTTCAGGAAGACGTTCGGCACGCTGCGATGCGCGTAGTCGGTGATGCCGAGCGGGCTGTCCAGCCAGTCCGACTGGCCGAACACCGCCTTGCCGTAATATTTGTCCTGGTCCTCGATGTTGAGCGAGATGCGGGCGCCGATTTCCTTGGCGAAGTTCTGGAAGAGCTGCGCATAGCCCGGGATGTCGGAATAGCGCAGCGTCGTCAGCGTCATGTCGAAGCCGTTGGCCAGGCCCGCCGCTTCCATCAGCTGCCTGGCCTTGGCAATGTCCTGCGCGCGCTGCGCCACCGACTTGTCGGTGACGGGGAAGGCCGGCGCGAAGGGGCTGTCATTGCCGGTCGCCGCCATGCCGCGGCAAAGGCCATCGACCAGCTTCGATCGGTCGATGCACAGTGCGAGCGCCTGGCGAACGCGCTTGTCGGTGAAGGGCGCCATGTCGCAACGCATGTGGAGCTGGCGATGCGCGGTCGAGGCTACGCGCAGCACGGTGATGTCGGGATTGCCGAGCACCACCTGGCTGACGTCGAGCGGGATGGCGTCGAGCACGTCGACCTCGCCCGCCTGCAGCGCCAGGATGCGCGGCTGCACATCGGCGTAGAACTTGAACTCGAGCCGGTCCGGCAACGCCTTCTCGCCCCAGTAGTCGGGATTGCGCACAAAGCTCGCGCCGACCTTCGGTGTGTAGCTCTCGAGCCGGAACGGCCCTGTGCCCTCGAACGTCTTCTCGTAGTCGCCCTTGTAGCTCGCCGGCAGGATGACGGCGTTGTAATTGTCGATCGACACCGAGTAGGGGAAGCTGCCGTTTGGCGCGTCGAGATGGAATTCGACGGTATGGTCGTCGACCTTGCGCGTGCCGCCTTTCGACAGCAGGCCCTTGAACACCGAGAGCGCATTGGAAGGGCCGGTCGGATCGGCGAGGCGATCGAAGGTCGCCACGACATCGTCGGCCTTGAAGTCCTCGCCATTGTGGAATTTCACGCCCTTGCGCAGCTTGAAGGTCCACACGCTGCCGTCGGCATTGGGCGACCAGCTTTCCGCCAGCACTGGCCTCAGCGTCAGGTCCGGCTGCGTCACGCACAGGAATTCAGACGTCTGGAAGGCGAGCTGGTAGCTGCCGCTGTCATAGAAGGTCACCGGGTCGATGGCGCCGCCGGGCGCCGCGACGCCGGCGCGCACGGTGCCGCCGGGCTTGCCCTCGGCGCGCGCCTGCGGAGCGCCGAGGCCGATCGCCGAAGCGATGCCGCCGAGAAAGGGCAGCGACAGGCCGAGCACGCTGCCATGGCGAAGGAATTCACGCCTGCAGATCCTGCCGGCCAGCAATTCGTCGATAGCGGAATTTTCGATTGCGCTGAGTTGCTTGCGAGCGGCGTCGATCGTCCTGAAATGCTTCGGCATGGCTGCATTCCTCGCTTCTTGTCAGAATGCCGTCATTTAGGTCACTGTTGAACGCACCCGCAAAGCGATATTTTTTGATCGCGGCCATCGGAATTTTCGATGGCGATCAACCGAAAGGCCGGACGCTATGGATACCGAGAACCTGCGCAGTTTCCTGGAGGTCGCGGCGCATGGCAGCTTCACCACGGCGGCCAACCGGCTGAACCTTGCCCAGTCGACCGTCAGCGCGCGCATTCGCGGCCTGGAGGAGCAGCTGGGCCGCAAGCTCTTCGTCCGCGACAGCGACGGCGTCACGCTGACGCCTGCCGGCCGGCAGTTCCTGCCGCATGCCTCGACGATCACCCGGACCTGGGAGCAATCGCGCCAGGACATCGCCGTTCCCGACGGTTACGAAACGCTGCTCAGGCTGACCGCGCCGGCTTATCTTTGGGACAGCATAACCTCGCCCTGGATCAGCTGGATGCGGGCGAGGCGGCCGAATGTGGCGCTGCGGCTGGAAGGCAGTTTCCCGGACCTGGCGGTCGACCAGATCGCCGAGGGCCTGCTCGACATCTGCATCCTCTATCTGCCCAAGCCGCATCCGGGCATCGTCTACGAGACCTTGGCCGTCGACCAGGTGGTTCTCGTCCAGCACGCCGAGCAGCCCGGATCGTGGCCCGACAACTACATCCTGATGGATTGGGGACTGGAATTCCGCATCGAGCACGACCGCGCCTTTGCCGGCGTCGTCAAACCCGCCATCTCGGCCGGGCTGGTGTTCATCGGGCTGCAGCACGTGCTGTCCCAGAAGGCTGCCGCCTATTTGCCGCTCAGCGCGGTGAGCGTCCATATCGAGCGCGGCGAGCTGAAGCGCGTCGAGGACGCGCCGGTGTTCCAGCGCCCGATCTATCTGGCCTATCCCGCGAACCCGGCATCGTCCGACGCCCTCGATATCGCGCTGAAGGGCCTGCGCCTGCTGGTCAGGGACTGGTCGATCGCAGGCGGCTTTGCCGAGGGCGATCGCGCCCTCGGCATGGCGGATGCGTGATCGCTCTCAGGCCGGCTCGACGGTCTTCGGTTTCTGCAGTCTTGCCAGTTCATCGTATGGGATGTGGCACCGGATGGTGTGGCCTAGCTGGGCCTCGGTGAGTTCGGGCTCCTTTGTCTCGCAGATGGTGCCGATCTTGCGGGGGCAGCGTGTGTGGAAGACGCAGCCGGAGGGCGGGTTGGCCGCACTTGGGATCTCGCCGTCGAGGCGGATGCGCGAGGCCTCGGTGCGGTCGAGTTTTGGGACGGCCGACAACAGCGCCTCGGTGTAGGGATGGTGCGGGCCGGAGAACACCGCTTCGGAAGGGCCGAACTCCATGATGCGGCCGAGATAGAGGACGGCGATCTTGTCGGAGAGATAACGCACCACGCCGAGGTCGTGCGAGATGAAGATGTAGGAGACATCCTGCCTCGACTGCAGGTCGGCCAGAAGGTTGAGGATCGCCGCCTGCACCGAGACGTCGAGCGCCGAGGTCGGCTCGTCGCAGACCACGATGCGCGGATCGCCGGCAAAGGCGCGCGCGATCGCCACGCGCTGCTTCAGGCCGCCCGAGAGCTGACGCGGCTTGACCGCCAGGTGCCGGTCGGTGAGCCGCACCGAGCGCACCAGCTCTTCCAGACGGTTGTCCAGCGTCCTGCCGGTGAGACCGCCAAGCCGCTTCAGGGCGCGGCCGAGGATATGCCGGATCGAATGCGAGCGGTTGAGCGCGGAGTCCGGGTTCTGGAAGACGATCTGCACCGCCTTGACCTGATCCTCCGAGCGGCTGGCGAGCCGGGGCGCGAGCTTCTTGCCCTCGAGCTCGATCGAGCCGCCGTCGTCGGGCGCGACGAGGCCGAGCAGGAGTCTCGCGAAGGTGGTCTTGCCGCTGCCGGATTCGCCGACCAGTCCGAGCGTCTCGCCGGGTCTCAGGCTCACCGAGACGTCCTTGACGGCTCTGAGCGGATGGCCATGGCTGCCATAGGTCTTGTTCAGCCCCTCGACCTGCAGCACCGGCGGCGCCTGCTTGGGTGCGACTGCGGGAACGTCTGCGGGTGTCGCGCGCGGCAGCGACTGCGCCTTGTCGTGATAGTGGCAGCGCGACAGGCGGCCCTCGCCCAGCTCATAGAGCGGCGGCGGCTCGGTGCGGCAGCGCTCGGTCGCCAGCGCGCAGCGGTCGGCGAAGGCGCAGCCGGTGATGGTGGCGCCGATGCCGGGCAGGAAGCCGGGGATGGTGTCGAGACGGCCCTGGTCCTTGCGCTGGCCGCCGCGCGGCAGGCAGCGCAGCAGCGCCACCGTGTAGGGATGGCGCGGATCGTTGAAGACGTCCTTCGTCGAGCCTTCCTCGACCAGCATGCCGGCATAGAGCACGCCGACGCGGTCGCACATGTGCGAGACGACGGCGAGGTTGTGGCTGATGAACAGGATCGAGGCCGAGAGCTCGCGCCTCAATTGCGCGATCAGGTCGAGCACTTCGGCCTCGACTGTGGCATCGAGGCCGGTGGTCGGCTCGTCGAGGATCAGCATCGAGGGGTCGTTGGCCAGCGCCATGGCGATCGCCACGCGCTGCTGCATGCCGCCGGAGAGCTGGTGCGGATAGCGCTGCATGACGCTCGCCGGGTCGGAGATGCGCACCCGGTTGAGCATGGCGAGCGCCTTGTCCTGCGCCTGCTGTCCGCCGATGCCGGCGAGCTCGAAGATCTCGGTGAGCTGCCGGCCGATGCGCAGCGACGGGTTCAGCGCCTTGCCGGGGTCCTGGTAGACCATCGACACGCTGTCCGCGCGGGCTCGCCTGAGCGCTTCGGCATCGAGCGTCATGACATCCTCGCCGTCGAGCGCGATCGAGCCGCCGGTGATGGAGCCGTTGCGCGGCAGATAGCGCACGACCGAGAGCGCCACGGTGGACTTGCCGCAGCCGGATTCGCCGACCAGCCCGTAGGCCTCGCCGGCCTTGATGGTCAGGTTGAGGTTGCGCAGCACCGCGCGGTTGCGGCGGCCGACGCGATAGGCGACCGAGAGGTCCTTGAGCTCGAGCGCGTTCTTGTCAGTCATTGAACGCTCCATGCACGCCGTCGGCCACCAGGTTGACGCCGATCACCAGCGAGGCGATGGCCAGCGCATCGAACAGCACCGTCCACCAGAAGCCGCCGCCGATCATGCCGTAGTTGGACGAGATCGACAGGCCCCAGTCGGGCGATGGCGGCTGGATGCCGAAGCCCATGAAGGAGAGCGTGGCGACGGCGAAGATGGCGTAGCCCAGCCGCACCGTCGTCTCGACCAGGATCGGCGGGATGACGTTGGGCAGGATCTCGACGAACATGGTGTGCAGCGCGCCCTCATGGCGCAGCTTCGCCGCCGCCACATAATCGAGCTCGCGTTCGGCCAGCACGGCCGAGCGCACTGTGCGGGCGATGATCGGCGCGAAGGAGAGGCCGATGACGACGATGACGGTGATCTTGGAAGTGCCGAGCGCAACGATGGCAAGCAGCGCGATGATCACCACCGGGATTGCCATGAAGGCTTCCAGCACCCGGCTGACGATGTCGTCGACGATGCCCCGGAAATAACCGATCAGCAGGCCGAGCGCGGTGCCGGCGATGGTGGCGAGGATGGTTGCCAGCGGCGCCACGGTGAGGATGTCGCGCGAGCCGACGATGACGCGCGAGAAGACATCGCGGCCGAGCTGGTCGGTGCCGAACCAGTGATCGGCCGAAGGCGGCGTCAGCGCGTTGATGATGTCGCTTGCCAGCGGATCGTAGGGGACGAAGTACTGGCCAAACAGCGCGCAGACGATCCAGAAGACGACGATGGCAAGCCCGGTGAGGAAGGTGCCGGACCTGGAGAGCGAATGCAGCACCTCGCCCCAGGGGCTGCGCGGTGCGGTGTCGGGCGCGGCTGCCGGCGCGGGCAGCTTGGCGGTGTCGGTTGCGCTCATTGCTCTGCTCCCAGCCGGATGCGCGGATTGAGCACGGAATAGAGGAAGTCGGCGATCAGCGTCGCCACCGCATAGACGATGCCGATGGTGAGGATGCCGGCCTCCAGCATGGGAAAGTCCTTGCCGCGCGCGGCGGTGAAGATCAGCGAGCCGATGCCCTGGTAGCGGAACAGCGTCTCGATGACGACCAGGCCGCCGATGAGGTAGCCGGTCTGGGTGGCGATGACGGTGATGGTGGGCAGCAGCGCGTTGCGCAGCACATGGCGCCAGATCACCGTGCGCCAGGGCAGTCCCTTGAGCACCGCCGTCCTCGTATAGTCGGAATCGAGCGCCTCGATCATGCCCGACCTTGCCATGCGCGCGATATAGCCGAACAGCACCAGGAACAGCGGCAGCGAGGGCAGGATGAGATAATAGAGCTGGGTGAGGAAGCCGGCGCCCTTGGGCCATGCGGCGGCAATCGGCAGCCAGCGCAGCCAGACCCCGAAGATCAGGATCAGGATGATGCCGGTGACGAACTCCGGCAGCACCGTGACCGACAGGCCGCCCAGGCTGATGATGCGGTCGAGCGGCCGGTTGAAATTGAGCGCGGCGATCACGCCGCCCAGGATGCCGATCGGCACCACCAGCACGAAGGCGACCAGCGCCAGCTTCATCGAATTGCCGAGCGCATCCATGACGAAGGGCGCCACCGGCGCGCGGAAGACATAGGAGGTGCCCATGTCGCCATGCAGGAAGTTCCAGATCCAGCTGCCATACTGCACGAGCAGCGGCCGGTCGACGCCGAGCGAGTGGTTCAGCGCATCCACCGCCCGCTGGTCGGCAAACGGACCCAATATCGACCGCCCCACATTGCCCGGCAGTACCTGACCGCCAAGAAAAACCATCACGCTCAGCAAAAAAAGCGTCACTAGCGACAGGGCAAGGCGTCGGACCAGGAAAGCTAGAATGGCATCGTCTCCTTACGAAACACCTTGCGTCCGGGCAGGCCGGATGCGTCGGACAAGCTCATAGTGGCAGGCGGATCGAAGGCTGTCACGGGCGGAACAGCTTCCGTGAACCGCGACACCTGAACCAGCGTCGAATTGCAGGTTGGCGACTGTCCAAGCCGCGACGTGCCGCGATCGGGCGTCAGCACGTTCGGATTGCCGTGCTTTTCGAGGCCTTGCGGCTCACCTGGCCGGGCTGGATCGAACCAGGCACCGGTCGGCAACTGGACGACGCCGGGGATCAGGCTGTCGGTCAGCACGGCGCCTGCAAGGCATGAGCCGCGTTCGTTGAAGACCTTGACCACAGCGCCGTCCGCGATGCCGCGCGCCGCCGCATCCTGGCGGTTGATCAGCAGCGGCGCGCGGTCCGAGACCTTGCTCGCGCGACTGACCGAGCCATGGTCGTACTGGCTGTGCAGCTTGTCGGCCGGCTGCGGCGACAACAGATGCAGCGGAAACCGCTTTGCCAGGCCGTCATTGCCCAGCCATTCGCGTGGCTCGCGCCACACGGCATGGCCCGGGCAGTCGTCATAGCCGAAGGAATCGACCGTCGATGAGAAGAGCTCGATGCGTCCGGACGGCGTCGCCAACGGATGCCGTTCCGGATCGGACCTGAACGCGCCAAGGAAGGTCTGCGACGTCACCGATCGGGCAAGCTCGGCATGTCCGTCACGCCAGAAGCGGTCGAATGGCGGCATCTCCACCCCGGCCGTGGCGGCATTGTCCACCGCCTGGCCGTAGAGGTGACGGATCCACTCGTCGGCATCGCGCCCTTCGGTGAAAGCATCGCCTGTGCCGAGCCGCGCGGCGAGGTCGGCGAAGATGGCAAAGTCGTCGCGCGCCTCCTGGAACGGCTCGATCGCCTGCTTCATGGCGACGATGAGGTTTTCGCGGTTCGAGAAGGCGAGATCGTTACGCTCCAGCGCTGTCGTCACCGGCAGCACGACATCGGCGTGACGCGCCGTCGCCGTCCAGAATTGCTCGTTGACGATGATCGTTTCGGGCCGCTGCCAGGCGGCGACCAGACGGTTGAGGTCCTGGTGGTGATGGAACGGGTTGCCGCCGGCCCAGTAGACGAGCCTGATGTCGGGATAGGTCAAGGCGGCGCCGTTGAAGTCGACCGACCCGCCCGGATTGAGCAGCATGTCGGCCATGCGCGCGACCGGTATGAAATGCGCCACTGGATTCCTGCCCTGCGCCACCGAAGGCCAGCGGAACCCCATCTCCGGCCTGCCGGCGCCGTTCGTCGACGAATAGCCGAAGCCGATGCCGCCACCGGGCAGGCCGATCTGGCCGAGCAGCGCGGCGAGCGTGATCGCCGCCCAGTAGGGCTGCTCGCCATGGTCGGCGCGCTGCAGCGACCAGCTGACCATCAGCATGGTGCGGTTGGCGGCCATCTCCCGGGCAAGCGCGTCGATCGTCGCAGCGTCGACGCCGCTGAGTTTCGCCGCCCATGCCGGATCCTTCGGCTGGCCGTCGCTCTCGCCCAAAATGTAGGCGCGCACCGTCTCGAAGCCGGTGCAATAGCGTGCGAGGAACGCCTCGTCATGCAGGCCGTCGCGGATCAGCACATGGCAGAGCGCCAGCATGATTGCCGTGTCGCTGTTCGGCCGCGGCGGCAGCCATTCGGTCTCGACCCCGCGCGGTGCGTCGTCGCGCACCGGCGAGACGTTGATCAGCCGCGCGCCATTGGCGACCGCGTTGCGCAGCGCCGCCGACGCCTCGTGTCGCGCCGAACCCCCGCCTTGCACCTGCGCATTGCGCCATGGCAGGCCGCCGAAGGCCACGATCAGCTTGGCGTGCCGCTCGATCCCGTCCCAGGTGGTGTGATTGCCAGTCAGCGCGTCGGTGCTGCCCAGTACATGCGGCAGGACGATCTCGGCCGCACCGTAGGAATAGCTCAGCACCGAACCTGTATAGCCGCCGATCGTGTTGAGGAAGCGGTGGACCTGGCCTTGCGCATGGTGGAAGCGCCCGGCGCTCGCCCATCCATACGAGCCCGCATAGATCGCGCTATTCCCATGCGCCGAGCGGACCCGCTCCAGTTCCGCCGCGACGATGTCCATCGCGATCTCCCAGGGCACTTCGACGAAGGGCTCGTCGGCGCGCCGGGTTGCCGGTCTGGACCTGTCTCCTTCCAGCCAACTGCGCCTGATGGCGGGGCGGGCGACGCGCAGTTCGCCCTGCACCGTGCCGAGCATCGACTTGCCGATCGGCGACGGATCGGGATCGCCGCTCCACGGCTCGACGCCGACGAGCCGGCCGTTCTCGGCGCGGACCTCGTACGTGCCCCAATGCATGGTGGTGAGCAGGGTTGCGGTTCCCATGCGACGCATCATCCCGCTGCAACGATCGCGGGCAGGGCGCCTTGCGCCCTGTCCCGGTCTTGCCGGCAAGCGCCAGTCCCGGAAGGGCCTGGCACCGAGGATTTATGCCTGCCTCATGCTCAGCCTTTCGACGCCTTGTCGAGGAACAGCTGCGACATGGCGGTGGGCTGCACGCCGGTCACCCCCTTCGCCGTCGCCGTCAGGTAGTCGTAGAAATAGCCGAACACGACCGGCGTTTCCTCGAGCAGCAGCTTTTGGATCTTGCCGGCGGTGGCCTTCTGCGCCTCGAGGTCGAGGGCGGCGATATAGCTTGTCGCCAGCTGATCGTAGTCCTTGTTCTTGAAATGCGCGGCATTCCAGGTGCCGTCGCTCTTCAAGGGCGCGGCGAGATAGACATTGGGGACGCCACGGTGGCCGTAGTCGGTGATGCCCATCGCCGAATCCAGCCAGTTCGACTTGCCGAACACGGCATCGCCGTAATAGGCGCTCTGGTCGAGGATGTTGAGCTCGAGATCGATGCCGATTTCCTTGACCCAGTTCTGGATGAGCTGGGCGTATTCCGGGATTTCGAGGTAACGCTCTGTGGTCAGCGTCATCTTGAAGCCCTTGCCGGCGCCTGCCGCTTCCATCAGTTGCTTGGCCTGGGCGATATCCTGCTTGCGCTGCGGCACGCTGGTGTCGGTCGAGGGATAGACGGCTGCGAACGGGCTGTCGTTGCCTAGGGCCGCGCGCCCCTTCATCAGGCCTGCGGCAAGTTTCTCGCGGTCGAGGCAGAGCGCGATGGCGCGGCGTACGCGAGCGTCCTTCGTCGGGCCTTCGTCGCAGTGCATGTGCAGTTGCTGGTGCGCCGACGACTTCAGGCTGATGATCTCGACATTCGGATCGTTGAGGACGGCGACGCCCGCCAGCACCGGCATCTGGTTGATGATGTCGATCTGGCCGCCCTGCAGTGCCAGGATCTGCGGCTGGATATCGGTGAAGAAAGTGAATTCGGTGCGATCCGGCAGCGCCTTGTCGCCCCAGTAGTCGTCATTGCGCACGAAGGAGGCGCCGACCTTCGGCGTGTACTTCTCGATCTTGAACGGACCGGTGCCGTCGAAGCTCTGTTCGTAGCCGCCCTTGTAGCTCGCGGGGATGATGACGGCGTTGTAGTTGTCGGACGACACCATGTAGGGGAAGTTGCCGTTCGGCGCATCGAGATGGAACTCGACGGTATAGTCGTCGACCTTCTTGGTCGCGCCCTTCTTCAGGATACCGGTGAACACCGACAGCGCATTGGAAGAGTTGGCCGGATCGGCAAGCCGGTCGATGCTGGCCACCACGTCCTCGGCCTTCATCTCGCCGCCCGAGTGGAATTTCACGCCCTTGCGCAGCTTGAAGGTCCACACCGTGCCGTCGGTGTTCGGCGACCAGCTTTCCGCCAGAGCCGGCTTCAGCACGAGGTCGGGGCCGTCGACGCAAAGGAATTCGGCCACCTGCTGCATGACGAGCAGGCCGCCGGCGTCCGCGATGGTGACCGGGTCGATCGCCGCTGCCGGCACGCTGCTGCCGACACGGATGGTGCCGCCGGCGGCGCCCGCGGCACGGGCGAGCGAAGGTGCTGCGCCGAAGCCGGCCGCCATGCCGATGCGGCCGAGCAGCGGCAGCGACAGCCCGAGCAGGCTGCCGTGGCGCACGAATTCGCGGCGGCTGATGCGGCCGTCGATCAGGCCGTCGATAAGGTGGTTTTCGAGCGGCGTGCGGCCGCGACGGAGAAGATCGAGAATGCGGTAGTTCCTGCTCATGGGTCTAAGCCCTTTCCCCAGTTGTTTTGGTTGGCGAGTGCATTCCAGTTGACGAGGTCCGTGGAGTTCTCCTGTTCCAGGTCTTCATCAGTATCGGTCGATGGACTGTAGCATGCGCTTTTGTCTGGTCCATCCGCTCCATGGGGCGGAAAAGTCAGATTTTCTTGATGAATTGTCTGTCGGCAAGGCGACCCTTGGCCGCCTTTTTCCCGATAAGTCCTGCTAGCTTTTCGACATCCCTCCTAATTCAGCGGCAGTCTGCGGTAGGTCCCCGGTTTTTCCGGGTCGTGATATTTGTTGCAGGGGCCATTCACGACGAAGTCGCGATGGCAGGCGGCGAGCTTCTCCTGCGACAGCGTCACTCCCAGACCGTGGCCCTCGGGCACGGTCACGGTGTTGTTCTTCGGCGAAAACGGTCCTTCCTCGATGATGTCCATCGGCTGCATGCGAAACAGCGACTGGTTGGGTTCCCTGATCCAGCCGAGCGCAGCGCACAGATGCAGGTAGCAGGCGCTGCCGATGCCGGTGTCGCCGCTATAGCACCAGTAGTCGATGCCGGCATGCTCGCAGGCGCCGACGAAGCGCAGCATGCGGTTAATGCCGCCATGCGCCGTCGGATTGCCGACGAAGGCGTCCGGCACTCTCAGTTCCATGGCGCGCGCGATGTCGATATTGTGGGTGGAGAACGGGATCGTCGTGTGACGCCGCAGTTCCCGCATCTCCTCGATGGTCGCAACCGGATCTTCCCAATTGCGCACGCCAAGCTCTTCCAGCGGGCGCGCCAACTGCCGGGCGGTGGCCAGCGAGTAGGCCTGGTTGGAATCGATGCGGATCATCGCCGCGTCGCCGAGCTTCTTGCGGATCAGCTCGACCATCTTCATCGACACTTTTGGGTCCTCGGTCGAGAACTTGCCCTCGAAGAAGGTTGTGCCGTGGCGCTCATGAAGCTCGACGCAGTAATCGGCGACTTCTTCCGGCGTCTTCTCGCCCCTCACCTTGGCGCCGTCGCCGCGCAGCGAGAAGTAATCGGTGAAGGGGATTTCCTTGCGCACCGCGCCGCCGAGCAACTGGTAGAGCGGCTGCTTCCAGGCCTTGCCGCGCAGATCCCAAAGGGCCATCTCGATCGCGCCGAAACCCATGATGCGGGTGCGGTCGTTGATCGATTGCACGCCGCTCCAGAAGGGCAGGCAGACCTCCTCCGCCCCGGCGATGTCGAAGGCGTCACGGCCGATGAGCCTTGGCGCCAGCACATCGTTGATGACGGCAGCGGCGGCTGGCGTGGGCGCCTCGCCGATGCCGACGAGCCCGTCCTCGGTCTCGACCTCGACAATGGTCGGCGAGAAGCCGTCGAGCTCGCCGAAAACCCAGACGTAAGGGGCTTCCAGCCTGTAGTTGATCGGCGTTGCCTTGATGCGCGTGATCTTCATGTCAGCCGATCTCGAAGAACGGCTTGCCGAGCAGGCCGGGGTCGACGTCGATGCCAAGGCCAGGGCCGTCGGGAACACCCATATGGCTGCCCGTCACCGGCGGTGCGTTTCTTGCGGTGCGCACAGTCACCCATTCGTGGAAGGCGATGGCGTGTAGCCGGCGCTCCGCCGGCGTCGACAGCGACAGATGCGCCATGGCCGCGGTATCGATCTCGGCGCCGCCGGTGTCCTCGACCGTGATCATGAAGCCCAGATCGACAGCGACATCGCGGATCAGCCTTGTCTGCGTCACGCCGCCCAGGCGCGAGATCTTCAGCGTCAGCCCGTCGGCGGCACCTCGGCGATGGATTTCCAGCATCTCGCCGAGCGAGGTGACGGATTCGTCCAGCACCATGGGCTTGTCGAGCATGCGGCGCACCGACATGTTCTCCTCGATCGTCGTGCAGGGCTGCTCGAACGTGTAGTCGATCGATCGTGTCGCATCCGCGAACTGCCGCGCCTGGTAGGGCGTCCAGCCGGCATTGGCGTCGCAGAAGATCACCGTGCCTTTCGGCACCGCCGAGGCCACCGTCATGACCCGCTCGATGTCGTCATGCACATTGCCGCCGACCTTGACCTGCAGGCGGCGGCAACCTTCGGCGATGATCCTCTTGGCGAGCGCGGCCATCTGATCGAGCGTGCCATGGGTGACGACCCGATAGGTCTCGGCCATGTCGCTTTCGCGGCCGCCGAGCATGGTCACCAGCGGCACGTCGGCCGCTCGCGCCGCCAAATCCCAGCAGGCCATGTCGAGCGCGGACTTGATATAGGGATGGCCCTTGAACACCGTGTCCATCAGCCGGCCGATGCCGGCAAGGCCGCGTGGGTCATGGCCGATGAGATGCGGCGCGATTTCCGGCACACCGGCGCGCGTCCCGGCCGGGAAGGCGGCCGAGTAGAAATTGCCGAGCGGGGCCATCTCGCCCCAGCCGGTCACGCCGCTGTCGGAGGTGATGGCGACGATCACCGCGTCGAAGCAGTCGGCGACGCGCCCCTTGGACATGCGGTAGGGCCCGTCCACGAAGGGCTGCACGACGTGATAGGCCTTGATGCTCTTGATCTTCACTTTGCTGTCCGTCGTACGCTTGTGTCAGTTCTTCGCTGCGCGCTTTTCGAGGCCGCGCGCGTAGGAGAGGAGTTCCTCGAAGTCGAGATCGATATGCTCGCGCGCATGGCGCTGGGCGGCGCGCATGTCGGAGCCTTTGAGGAGCGCCACATAAGTCTCGTGCACGTCCTCGGCCGGCACCGGTTCGTTGCGCGCCCGCTGGTGCAGCGCGAAATACATCTGCAGCCGGCTGGTCAGCCGCTGCCAGGTTTCGAGCAGCATCGAATTGTCGGCCCATTCGTAGACCAGCCCGTGAAGCTGCAGGGCGGTTTCGATCTGGCGCGTGGTGTCGACGGCGCGCGTCGCCTGCTTCACCGCCTCGTGGCGGCGGTCCAACTCGTCGAAGAAGCGCTGGTCTCGCTGCGGCCAGGCGAGTTCGATGGCGAACTCATCGAGCACCTTGTTGAGCGAATAGGCATCGATGATGTCCTTGGCGGCGACGTCGACGACGAAGGTTCCGGCATAAGGGATGCTGGTCAGGATGCCTTCCTGCACCAGCTCGCGCATCGCCTCGCGCAACGGCGCGCGGCTCACCCGCATCTGTTCGGAAATCCGGAGCTCGTTGAGCTTCTGCCCGGGCTCCAGCTGTCCGGTCAGGATCGCGCGCCTCAGCAGGGCGACGATCTCCGCCCTGCGCGTCGTATCCGCGATCGGACCAAAATCCAGCTTTGCCATACGTCGACTCCTCAAAGGAATTCCTGCAAGACAAGCAGATTGTCGACAATCTAACAAGAGCTGATTTCCGTGAACTCCGGATTTTTGTATCGGTAGCTTCAAGCGGCGCGGCCGTAGAAGCCGATCCGCTCCTCGTCGGTGAACATCACGCCGGGACGCTCATAGTAGGAGAACACCGCGATCATGCGCTCGCGATTGCCCTCGACGGTGGTGACACGGTGCGCGGTGTTCTTGCCGCGGAAGACGTTCAGCGTGCCGGCTTTGATGCGCAGGATCTTTGCATCCGGATCGCGCCCTTCAAGCAGTTTTGCCACGCCGTCATAGTTCGGGTCGTCGTCCGAGCGCAGGTCGGTGCGGTACTCGAAATCACCGCCGATGTCTGGCGCCTGCAAGAGCAGCGTGGTGGTGAATTCCGAGCGGTCGAAATGCCAGTTGAGCGCTTCGCCGGCCCGGTAGCCCATGACATTGGCGCGGGCCAGCGGATCCTGCATGACGTGCAACTGCGGCTTGTCCATCGTCGCGGCAAGGAACCGCACCAGCGGCCCGTATTCATAGATCGAAAGGACAGTGCTGCCCGGGATCTGGTCGGCGCAGACCGTATGGCTGATGGTCTCGACCTTGCGCAGCGCCGGATGGTCTGGCGAGAGCTCCGGGATCGACGGCTTGAAGTAGATGTTGTGCATGCGCTTGTGGACATGCGAGCGCGTGTCCATCACCGGTCGGATCTCCGCGACGGCCTTTTCGGCGACGCCGGAGCGCAGGAAGCCTTCCAGGTTGAACATGCCGTTTGCCGCCAGCGCGGCCTTGGACTCGTCCACCAGGCGCTGCCACTCAGGGCTGCCTTCGCGGTCGAGCGGGTAGCGGTCCAGGTCGAGAATGTTTTCGATCATAGCGTCCTCCGAAATCTGGAGGTCACTACACGCCAAGGAAATCTTTGCCGCAACGCGGAAAATTGTTAGGCTCCCTCAAGAAAATCTTTCGAGGATAGACGTGGAAAAGCTTCCGCCTTTGAATGCGATGCGGGCCTTCGAGGTCGCGGCCCGTGCCGGCTCCTTCACGGTTGCCGCAAGCGAGCTCGGCGTCTCGTCGGCAGCGGTCAGCCAGCAGATCCGCAACCTGGAAGACTGGTTTGGCAAGCAGCTCTTCGTGCGCAACGGCAACCGCATCGCCCTGACTGATGCCGGGCACGCCATCTACCCGCAGACCGCACATGCGCTGGGCGAGATCGCGGCGGTCGGCCGGCGTATGCTGGAGGGCGGCTTGCGGACGCGCCTCGTCGTCAGTGTGCCGTTCTCCTTGGCTGAGCTCTGGCTGGCGCCCAGGCTTGCCCTGCTGCTTGAAAGCTTTCCGCAAATGGCGATCGATGTCCGCGTCGAGGACGATCCCGTCGACCTCGTGCGCCAGAACACCGACCTGCGCATCTCCTATGGCGACTATCACTATCCGGCGCTGAGGATGGTCCGCCTCGTCCATGACGAGGTACTGCCGGTGGCTTCGCCGGAATTCTGGCGGCGACATGGCAACGAGGCCTTCGACCTGTCGGACATGCATGAGAGTCGGTTCATCCATACCAACTGGGGTCCGAACTATGCCTCCCACCCAAGCTGGGCGGACTGGTTCGCGGCCGCCGGTGGTAGCCGTTCGCCGGACCCGTCGCATGGCCGCCGCGTCGGCCTGTCCAGCCTTGCGATCGGCGCGGCAAGGCTGGGTCTGGGGATAGCGCTTGGGCAGCGGGTGATGGCGAGCGCCGATCTCGAAGCGGGCCGGCTGATCGCGCTGTCATCCGTCTCGGTTCGGCTCGGCCAGCCCTATTGCGCCTTCATGCTGCCGGCCAAGGCGGAACGCGCGGATATTGCCGGATTGGTCGCGCTGCTTGGCAGCAGCCCCGGGAAAGGCGCGGATCGGTCTTCGTCCGGAATTGCCGAGCCCGGATAGCAAAACGGCGCCCTCGACGTGGGTGTCGAGGGCGCCGTCGGACCGGAGACTGATGGGGGTTATCAGCTGGCCGGTTTCGGTTGCGGCAAGGGAGAAACCGGCATTCCGGGTCCGATTTTCTGCAGATTGCCCGTGATCACCTGGTCGGTCTCGGAGATGCCGGAGGTCACGGAAATGAGGTCGCCGTCGGTCGGGCCGAGCGACACCAGCTTCTGGTCGACGGTGTTGCCCTTGCCGATGACATAGAGGTATTTGCCGAGCTGGCTGGAACCCAGCGCCACCTGGGGCACCATCAGGGTGTTGGGCTGTTCCTTCACATGCAGGCGCACCCGGACGTACTGGCCGGGCAACAGCGTGAACTTGGCGTTGCCGATCGTGGCGCGCGCCGTGATCGTTCCCGTCGAATGGTCGATCGTGTTGTCGATGAATGTGAGCTCGCCCTTCTGGCTGGGCTGGGTCTCACCGGGCAGGAGGACATCGACGGCGATCGGGCCGGCGGCCTTCGCCTGCTCGATCTGCACGAGGTCGGTCTCGCTCGGATTGAACGTCACGTAGATCGGGTCGAGCTGCACCAGCGTGTTGAGCACTGTGCCGGCGACGCTGACCAGCGTGCCGACCGAGGCCTGGTTGCGGCCGATGCGCCCCGAGAACGGCGCCTTGATCTCGGCATAGCCGAGGTTGAGCTCCGCCGTGCGCACCGCCGCCTGGTCGACCGCAAGGGCAGCCTGGGCCGTGCGCAGATTGCTGGTGCGCTGGTCGAAACTGTCCTTGTCGAGGTAGCCGGCCTTGGCGAGGTCGGTGCCGCGGCCGAGGTTGGACTTTGCATATTCGAGCGTCGCGGTATCGCGCTGCACCTGGGCTTTCACCTGGTCCAGAGCAGCCTGATAATCGTCAGGCGCGATGCGGTAGAGCATGTCGCCCTGCCTGACGTCGCTGCCATCGGCGGCCGTCTGCTCCTGCAGGTAACCCGGCACGCGCGCCTGCAGCGTGATGTTGCGGATCGGCTCGACGCGCGCGGCGTAGTCGAGATAGATCGGCAGCGTCTTCTTGACGACATTCACCACCGGTACCGGCATGACGAAGGCAGCGGGCGCGGGCGCGGCGCCCGCTGTGCCGGCACCGAGATAGCCCAGGTTCAGCAGGTGAACACTTGCCACCGAGACCGCGCCTAACGCGACGGCGGCTCCTAGGGCGATTTTCCATCTACGCATGATTGATCTCCAATCCTATTCAGCCGCCTGAGCGGGCTATTCAGCCGCCTGAGCGAGCTATTCAGCCGCCTGAGCGAGCGGCTGAAGCGCCGGCTCGGCGGTCGGTTCAATTTCCTTTGGCTGAGGGGCGTCATGGTGCCCCTTGGCTGGTTCCTTTTCGCCGCGCTCGCGGAACTGTTCGATCACCGCGTAGAAGATCGGCACGAAGACCAGGGACAGCACCGTCGCCGCCACCATGCCGCCGAAAACGGTGGTGCCGATCGACTGCCGGCTGGCCGCGCCCGCGCCGGTCGCGAACATCAGCGGCAACACGCCGAGGATGAAGGCGAAGGCGGTCATCAGGATCGGCCGCAGCCTGAGCCTTGCGGCTTCCATCGCCGCCTCGACGATGCTGAGGCCTTCCTCGCGCCGTCGCCGGGCGAACTCGACGATCAGGATCGCATTCTTCGCCGCCAGGCCGATCAGCATGACGAAGCCGATCTGCGAGTAGACGTCGATCTGCATGCCGCGCAGCAACAGCACCACGAACGCGCCGAACAGGGCGAGCGGCACGGCAAGCAGCACCATGAAGGGCATCGCCCAGCTTTCATACTGCGCCGCCAGGATCAGGAAGACGAAGACGATCGCCAGCCCGAAGACCACCGAGGCGATCGATCCGGCCTTGAGCTCCTGATAGGTGATGCCGGTCCACTCATAGCCGAAGTCGCGCGGCAGCACGTTCGCCGCCGCCCGCTCCATGGCCGCCACCGCCTGCCCGGACGAGAAGCCCGGGGCGGGGCCGCCATTGATCAGGGCCGAGGCATTGTTGTTGTAATGCGGCACGGTCTCCGGACCGACGATCGGCACCAGCCTGCCAAGTGTGCTGAGCGGCACCATGCCGCCCGACGAGTTGCGCACATAGAGCCGCGAGATGTCGGTCGCGTCGGCGCGCGCGTCCTTGTCGGCCTGGATCGTCACCCGGAAGGTGCGGCCGAACAGGTTGAAGTCGTTGACGTAGAGCGAGCCGAGATAGATCTGCAGCGTGTTGAACACGTCCGGCAGATTGAGGCCGAGCAGCTTCGCCTTGCTGCGGTCGAGGTCGTAGTTGAACTGCGGCGTCGACGTCGAGAAGGACGAGAAAAGCTGCTGCGGATTGAGCTCCGGCTGCTTGCGCGCCTCCGCGATCAGCGCCTGCGTGACGTCGTTCAGCGCGGCGCTTCCACGGCCCGAAAGGTCCTCGACCTGGAACTCGAAGCCGCCAGTGGTGCCGAGGCCGGGGATCGACGGTGGGTCGAAGGAAAGCGCGAAGGCTTCCGGGATCTGCAGGAGCTTGTTGCGCACCTCGGCCACCAGCTTCGAGGCGCTCTGGTCGGGCCCGCGCTCGTCCCAGGGCTTGAGGATGGCGAACTCGACCGCCGAGTTCGACTGCGCGGCGCTGGTCAGGAAGTTGAGGCCGCTGATCGAGCCGACGATGTCGACACCGGGCGTGTTCTGCAGGATATCGCGCGCCTTCTGCGCCACCGCGTCGGTGCGCTCCAGCGAAGCGCCGTCCGGCAACTGGATGACGACGAAGAAATAGCCCTGGTCTTCCACGGGGAGGAAGGTCGAAGGCAATTTCTGCCAGACGAAATAAGTGGCCACCAGGCCGGCCGCGAACAGGCCGAGCATGACCCAGCGCAGCCTGATCAGGATGCGCACGCCATGCGCATAGGCATGCGACAGCCAGTCGAAGCCGGCGTTGAACCAGCGGAACAGCACGAACTGCGTCTCGCCGCGATGGCGCAGGAACGCAGCACTCAGCGCAGGCGAGAGCGTCAGCGAGTTGAAGGCGGAGATGCCGACGGAGATCGCGACGGTCAACGCGAACTGGTTGTAGAGCCGTCCCGAGACGCCCGGGATGAAGGCAACGGGGATGAACACCGCCATCAGCACCGCGGTGGTGGCGATGATCGGTCCCGTCACCTCGGCCATCGCCGCGCGCGTCGCGGCAAGCGGCTTGAGCCCGGCCTCCAATTGTCGCTCGACGTTTTCAACCACGACGATGGCGTCGTCGACGACGAGGCCGATCGCCAGCACCATGCCGAGCAGCGACAGCATGTTGAGCGAGAACCCAAGCATGTACATGATCGCCAGCGTCGCGATCAGCGACACGGGGATGGCGATGGTCGGGATGATGGTGGTGCGCCAGCTCTGCAGGAAGACGAACACCACCGCCACGACCAGCACCAGCGCTTCGCCGAGCGTGATCAGCACGTCATGCATCGAGGCCGACACGAAACGCGTCGTGTCGTAGTGCATGGCGTACTTGACGCCCTTCGGGAAGCGCTGCGACAGCTCCTGCATCTTGTCCTTGACCCGCTGCTGCAGGTCGAGCGCGTTGGAGCCGGGCATCTGGTAGACGGCAAGCACCACGGTGGGGTCCTTGCCGAAGAAGGCGGATGACGAATATTGCAGCGCGCCGAGCTCGATGCGGGCGACGTCGCGCAGGCGCACCAGCGAGCCGTTCTGCGAATTGGCGCGCACGACGATGTCGCCGAATTCCTTCGGATCGCTGAGGCGGCCCACCGCATTGACCTGCATTTCGAAGGCGGTGCCGGCCGGCGCCGGCGACTGGCCGATCTTGCCGGCCGCGACCTGTACGTTCTGCTCGGAAATGGCGTTCTGCACGTCGACGGCGGTGATGCCGAGATTGGCAAGCTTGTCCGGGTCGAGCCAGACGCGCATCGAATAGCGGCGTTCGCCGAAGATCTGCACGTCGCCGACGCCGGGCAGGCGCTTGAGCGGATCGACCACCTGCAGATAGGCGAGATTGCTCAGCGCCACCGGATCGACCGAGCCGTCCGGCGAGGTCAGGTCGACGATCAGCACGAAATTGGGGTTTTGCTTCTTGATCGTCACGCCGCCCTGGTTGACGATGGCCGGCAGGGAGGATGCCGCTTGGCTGACGCGATTCTGCACGTCGACCGCCGCAGTGCTCAGCGGGTAGCCGACATCGAAGGTGATGGTGATGGTCGAGGAGCCGTCATTGGAACTCGTCGACGACATGTAGGTCATGCCTTGCACGCCGTTTATCTGCTGCTCGAGCGGCGTGGTGACCGTATCGGCCACGACCTGCGCGCTGGCGCCCGGATACTGGGCGCTGACCACGACTTGCGGGGGCGTGATGTCGGGGAACTGCGAGATCGGCAGAAGGAAATAGGCGATCGCGCCGGCGAGCACCATGATGATGGCGATCGCCGACGCGAAGATCGGGCGGTAGATGAAGAAGTTCACCATGATGCGGACGCCTCGCCGAACGGTTTTGCGGAATGGCGCAGGCGCCGGGCTCGGCCGGAGCCGGAATCCTGCAGGAAGGATGGCAGGACTTCGTCGCCCGGCGCTTGTTCCGCCGCGCGCTGGCGCAGCATCCGTTCGAAGGCTTTGGGATCGATCCCGTCCGCCTTCATCACCAGCCGGATCATCGGATCCCGGATGGCTTCGTCGATCGTCAGGTCTTTACGCTTTTGCATAGGAGTGGCTCCTTGCTGCGGCCCGCATCGGATGATCGCAGGCCACTTTTTTCTCGAATTCACCGGCAGAAGCCGCATGACAGGCAGGTTTTCCGTCCTATCTCACTCTGGCAGGGCTATCGGAGGGCCTTGTCGTTTGACGGCGAGTGATATAGGTGTTACCAGTAAGTAACATCCGGAAGTTACAGACCGGTAACACCCTAGTCAAGAGGTGGCGACGGTTTTTTTGGAAACGCGAAAGGAGACCATGATGAACGACAGCGTCGCGGAGCGTTCCCGCCCCCGGGATCGGATCCTGGAAACGGCGCAGGACATGTTCCACAAGCACGGCATCAAGGGTGTCGGCGTCGACGCCATCACCGAAGCTGCCGGCACGAACAAGATGACGCTTTACCGTCATTTCGAGTCCAAGGACGAGCTCATCATCGAATGCCTGCGCGCCACGGCTGCGAAGGCCTCGAGGATATGGGACGAATTCGAGGCGCAGCATCCGGGCGACAGGCTCGCCCAACTGCATGCCTGGGTCCACAAGGCTTCGGAATTGCTCAGCGCCGACAGCCGCGGCTGCGACATGGCCAATGCCGCCGTCGAGCTCAGCGAGGCCGATCATCCGGCCAGGCGGGTCATCAAGGAACTCAAGGAAGCCCAACGCGAGAAGCTGGTTGGGCTTTGCCGCGATGCCGGCATCGGCCAGGCCGAGCTTCTCGCCGACACGTTGTCGCTGCTGCTCGAAGGCGCGCGCGTCTCCATGCAGAGCGTCGGCGCCGAAGGCCCGAGCGCGCAATTCGTGCGCATGGCCGAAAGCCTGATCGCCTCGTTCCGGGCGCGCTAAGCGCGGTTCCCCCTCATCCAGCCCTTCGGGTCACCTTCTCGCCGAGGGGAGATGGAGGCGGCGCACTCCGCTCCTCTTCCCTGGAGGAGGGGTCGGATTGCCCGAATTGCAAGGCAATTCGACTTGGCGATCCGGATCGGCGTGCGGGCAAAGAAAAAGCCCGCTGCCGGGAGGAGGTGGCAGCGGGCTTGATTTCGAATACGGCACGGGAGGAGGTGTACCGTATTCACCGTCGGCGTCTGGGAGGAGGAAGACATCCGACACGCGAATAGATACGGGCTGCCCAACGGTTTCGCAATTGCGAAGCATGCATAGCTGCCGTGCAGATTTGCCGGATCAATCATCAGACAAATAGCACCGCCGCCGACCGCGCATTACTGCACCGGCACGTTTTCCTTGAAGATCAGCCGCGGCTCGATGAATTTCTTGGTCAGATAGGGTGCCGACGAGGCGATCGAGCCGAGCAGGCGGATCACCGACTGCTCGGCGATCAGCCGCGCGTTCTGGTCGATGACGATGTCGGCGAGATCGTCGACGAGATAGCGGCGCGTTTCCTTGGTCAGATCATGACAGATGAAGACCGGCTTCTTGCGCGGCTTGGCTTCCAGCAACGCCTTGGCCACGCCGGAACGTCCGGCGCCGACGCAGTAGATGCCGAGCAGTTCCGGTTCGTCGTGCAGCGCCTTGATCGTGGCGCGGTAGCTCGCGTCCGGATCGTCATTGCTTTCGGCGGCGCTTGAGACCGTCAGGTTGGGAAACTCTTCGCTGAGCACCGAGCGAAAGCCCATTTCACGCTCCTCGTGGCCACGATAGGAGCGCGAGCCGACCACCATCGCCAGATGCCCGCTGCGGTCGCCGAGGAAGCGGCCCATCAACAGCGCCGCGGTGCGGCCTGCCACCCGGTTGTCGATACCGACATAGGCCGAGCGTGGCGCCGCCGGCACATCGGAGATGAGCGTCACCAGTCTGATCCCCGCATCGACCAGCTCGCGCAGGATGTTGCGCGTGCGGGGATGGTCGATGGCGATGACGCCGACGCCGTTGGCCTTCAGCGACAGATTCTCGACAGCGCCCTGCAACGCGCCCGGCGAAATGCCGGCAAGGTTATGGATGCGGCAGGAAGCCACCAGCGGCAGCCGCGCCGCGTAGTCCTCGATATGATGGGCGAGGTCGGCCATGAAGGCGTTGCTGCCGATCGGCAGGAAGAATTCCAGATGCGCCGGCTTTGACGGCAGCACGACCTGGTCGAGCGTCGGCAGATAACCGAGGTGCTTGGCCGCCTCCATCACGCGCTGGCGATTGGCCGCGCTGGCGCCCGGGCGGTTGTTGAGCACCCGGTCGACGGTCGCGGTTGACAGGCCACAGCTTCTGGCGATGTCGGCTACGGTGGCTTTCATGGGTCCAGTCATAGGGGCTGATGCAATCCTGTGCCAGCGGCGAGCATCAAACGGCGCCCGCCGTCGATGCGATCTCCCGATCAGCAATCAGCCATGCTGATGCGGGCCGTCGGCGATCGCGTCGCGGATTTCCTTGTCCGACATGCCGGTGATGACGCGCTCGACCTCGGCGACCGTGGTCTTTTTCGGATCGATGTCGTCGGCCACCACCTTGCCCCGGCGCATCACCACGATGCGGTCGACCACCTGGAATACATGATGGATGTTGTGGGCGATGAAGATGCAGGAATGACCGGAATCGCGGGCGCTGCGCACGAAGCTCAGCACACCTTGCGTCTCGGCGACACCGAGATTGTTGGTCGGCTCGTCGAGGATGATCAGGTCGCTGTCGAAATGCATGGCGCGTGCGATCGCCACCGCCTGCCGCTCGCCGCCCGAAAGCGAGCCGATCGGCGTCGTCGGCGGGATGTTCTTGGTGATGCCGACTTCCCGCAGCAGGTCGCGCGCGACCGAGTTCATCGCCTCCTGGTCCATGCGGTTGAGGAAGCGCGGCGGCTTGATCGGCTCGCGCCCGAGGAAAAGGTTGCGCGCGATCGACAGTTGCGTGACCAGCGCCGAGTCCTGGTAGATCGTCTCGATGCCATGCGCGATGGCGTCGCTGGTCGAGCGCAGCGTCACCTTCTTGCCGCGGATGAAGATGTCGCCGCTGGTCAGCGGCACGGCGCCCGACAGCACCTTGATCAGAGTCGACTTGCCGGCGCCATTGTCGCCGAGCAGGCCGACGATCTCCTTTTCATTGACGTGGAAATTGGCGTCCACCAGCGCTTGCACGCGCCCGTAGGACTTGCGGATGTTTTCCATGCGGATCAGCGGTTCGGCCATGGTCACGTTCCTGCCTGGTGCCGGCGTTCGAGCCATGAATGCAGCGCCATCATGCCGAGGATGATCGCGCCGATGAAGATGTTGTAGGCAAGCCCCGGCACGCCGATCAGCACGATGCCGTTGCGCATGACGCGCAGGATCAGGATGCCGAGCACCGTGCCGATGATGGTGCCACGCCCGCCGGTCAGCGCCGTGCCGCCGATCACCACCATGGCGATGACCTCGAGCTCGTAGCCGGTGCCGCTGTTGGGGTTTGCCGCGGACGTGCGCAGCGACGAGATCACGCCGGCGAGCGAAGCCATCACCGCCGACAGGATGAACAGGCCGACCTTGACACGGTTGACGTTGACGCCGCGCGCGCGGGCCGCGTTTGGATTGCCGCCGGCGGCCTGGATCCAGTTGCCGGTGCGGCTCTGCGTCAGCACATAGCCAAGCACGATCGCGGCGCCGATGAACCAGAACAGCGAGGCATAGATGCGGAACGGACCGACATAGAAGTCGCCGACCAGGATGTTCGCCAGCCAGCTGCCTTCGGCGCTCCAGGTGCGCTGCGGGAAACCATCGGTGATGAACAGCGCCGTGCCGCGCACGACCAAAAGCATGCCGAGCGTGACCAGGAAGGACGGGATCTTGAGCTGGGTGACGAACCAGCCGTTCACCAGCCCGATGAAGGCCGCGACCAGCAGCGCGATCAGCAGGCCTGTTTCCAGCGAGGTGACGCCGCTGTTGTAGAGCGTCCACATCAGCACCGGCGAGAAGCCGAACAGCGAGCCGACCGAAAGGTCGAATTCGCCCGATGTCATCAGGAGCGTCATCGCCAGCGCGATCAGGCCGAGCTCGACCGTGAAGGCCAGGATGTTCGAGATGTTCTGCGGCGACAGGAAGTCGGGATTGATGCCCCAGAAGACGACGAGCTCGACGATGAGCAGCACCAGCGGACCGAATTCCGGCCGCGCGATCAGGCGTTGGATGAAGGAACGGTTTTCCATTGAACCCGCGACGTAGGCGCGGCCATCCGATCAGGACGGCGCGGGGGGGAGGAAAAACGGTCGCGACGGGGCGTCGCGACCGTTGGCTTGAGGGTTATTTGCCGGACAGGATCTTGTCGTAGACGCCGGCGGTGTCCTTCTCATAGAGCGCGCCGGTGATGACGTTGAAGCCCGGAGGGATACCGCTGGCCGCCATGTTGGCCATCGACAGGGCGATGTAGCTGGTCGCCTGCGGATCCTGCCACTGTCCTGCGTTGACGTAGCCGTTCAGCACTTCCTGCGTGGTGTCGAGCGAGTTGCCCCAGCCGACCACCGGGATCTCGCCCGGCTTGACGCCGGCCTGGTCGAACACGCGCTTGATCGAGCCGGTGACGAGGTCGCCGAGGCCGATGATGGCCTTCACCTTGCCCTTGTGGGCGGTGAGGTAGTCGACCATGCGGTTGATCGCTTCGGCCTGGTCGAGCGTCGCCTCGGTCACCTCATAGGTGATGCCGGCCGGCTCGAACACGCTCTTGATGCCTTCCTCTTCCTGCACGCCATAGGTGGCGCCGGGGATCTCGACCGGCATCCAGACGAAGTCGCCCTTCTTCACCAGCCCCTTGTCGACCAGATACTGCGCCCAGTGCTTGCCGAAGGTGACGTTGTCGCCGCCGACATAGGCGTTGAAATTGGCCTTCGGGTCGGGCGTGTTGAAGTTGATGATCGGGATGTTGGCCGCGCGGGCTTCCTTGACGATCTCGACCAGGCTGCCCGGATCGGGGCTGGTGGTGACGATGCCATCAGCCTTCGCCGCGATGGCGGCGCGAACGGCCTCTTGTTGCGAGGCCACGTCGCCGTTGTGGAAGGACGTGTTGACCTTGTTGCCGGTGTCGGTGGCCCATTGCTTGGCGCCGGCCAGGAAGTAGGTCCAGACCGGATCGGCCGGGCCGCCATGCGAAATCCAGTAGAACGTCTTGGCTTGAGCCATCGCCGGAATGGCGATGGCCATGATCAAGCCAAGCGCGAGCAATCTTAGCCGCGTAAGCATGCGATTTCCTCCCATGTTGAATACTCTCCCTCCAGATCAGCACGATGCGGCCCTCAAGCCACATCTCCTGCCAGCGCCGACCGGGACGTCTAGAGCATTCCCTTTTTCAGGCGGTGGCAAGCCTCCATCGCCAATGGATGTTGGCACGGACATGCACGCCATCAGCAATCCCATCAGATTGCATCAGTTGCGGCGATTTTTTCGGAGGGTAAGCGGCACGTCGCACATCACTTTGCGTGAGCGCGCTTTCGAAAACGCCGTTGCGGTGGGCGTTAGATGAGATCGGCCTTGGCCAGGTCGCGCATCAGGTGGCTGGCGCCGTAGGCCCAGTGCGGGCAGTCAGGCGACAGCCGCACGCGGTTGGTCAGCGCGCCGAGCTTTTCCGACGAGATGGTGACGATGTCTCCGACCTTGTGGGTAAAACCCTTGCCCTTCTCGCCGCGATCCTTCGAAGGCACGAACATGGTGCCGAGATAGAGCGCCAGCCCGTCCGGATACTGGTGATGCGGCCCCATCGCGGCCTTGACCAGCTCTTCCGGCGAGCGGCTGATTTCCGCCATCGAGCTTGCGCCCTCGAGCGAGAAGCCATCCTCGCCCTCGACGCTGAGCCGCACCGTGGCGCGCTTGACGTCGGCGATGGAAAAAGTTTCGTCGAACAGCCGGATGAAGGGGCCGAGCGAAGCGGAAGCATTGTTGTCCTTGGCCTTGCCGAGCAGTAGCGCCGAGCGCCCCTCGACGTCGCGCAGGTTGACGTCGTTGCCAAGCGTGGCGCCGACGATGCGGCCCGAACTGTCGGCAATCATGGCGATCTCCGGCTCCGGATTATTCCAGGTGGAGACGGGATGCAGCCCGACATCGGCGCCGAAGCCGACCGAAGCCATCGGTTGGCACTTGGTGAAGATTTCCGCATCAGGCCCGATGCCCACTTCCAGATATTGCGACCAGGCGCCGCGCTCGATCAGCTTGGCCTTGATCTCCATCGCTTCCGGCGAGCCGGGCTTGAGCTTCGAGAGATCGTGGCCGATCAAGCCGGCGATGTCGGCGCGGATGGCGTCGGCCTTTTCCGACGAGCCGCGCGCCTGTTCCTCGATCACGCGCTCGAGCAGGCTGACGACGAACGTGACGCCCGAGGCCTTCACCGCCTGCAGGTCGACGGGCGAAAGCAGGGTCGGCTTCTTCGCGTCGCGGTTGGCTTCGAAGCTGTTCGCCGCGATGTCGGCAAGCGCGCCGATCACCTTTCCCTTGGCCGATCGCACATGCCCGGCGGGGTCTTTGAGTTCGCAGAGGTCCCGCACGGTGGGCGCCGCGCTCGATGTGATGTCGACGACCAGGCCGTCCCGCACGGTGACCACCAGCGGGTGGGAGGCTTCGCTGGTCCTGGCGCGGCCGACGAAGAGGCCGTCGGCGGGCAGGCGGGTCGGATCGGTCATGGTGATGTTCCTCTTGATTGTCGCGCGGCACTTTCCCCGGATTTGGTTGAAAGGTCCATGCCGTTTGTGGCCCGGTTCGTGGGTCAGCCTCTCTGTCACCAAAAGCATTGCCGGCTGGCCCATCGGAACGCTCTTTCAAATATATGAAATCATCAATAGGATTTTCACGAAGCTCCAGCGCATAGGTGATCCGTGCCCGCAGCCTTCTCCGATCCCATCTGGCGCAAGCCTGCGACAGCTCCCGCGTTCCGGTCCGAACTGTCGCCCGGCGGAACGCTGGACGCGGTCATCGTCGGCGGCGGCATCATGGGGCTGTCGACGGCGCTGCATGCGGCGCGCGCGGGTCTTTCCATCCAGGTGCTGGACGCCGGCGCGATCGGGCAGGGCGCTTCGGGCCTCAATGGCGGGCAGGTCATTCCCGGCCTCAAATATGATCCGGAGTGGCTGCTCGAGCATTTTGGCAAGGAGCGCGGCGAAGCTTTGGTCGCCTTCGCCGCCTCGACGGCCGACGCCGTGTTCGATGTGATCCGCGATGAGAAGCTGGCCGTACCGTTCACGCGCAATGGTTGGATCCAGGCCTCGCATACCGAGACCGCCCTGAAGGCGGCCGCCAATCGCGACCGGCAGTGGCGCTCGCGCGGCGCCGACGTCGAGCTGCTCGACGGACCAGGGATCGCGGCGATGACTGGCGCCAGGGGTTATCTCGGCGGTTGGCTCGACCGCCGCGCCGGTGTCATCGATCCGCTGTCCTACACGCTCGAACTCGCCCGTATCGCCTCGGCTGCCGGCGCCAGCATCGCAGAGCAGCAGCGGGTGGTGAAGCTCGCCAAGGAGGCCGGTATCTGGCGGGTTTCGACCCAAAGCGGCGCGGAATTGCGCGCCAGATCGGTCGTGCTTGCCACCAACGCCTATACGGACGGTCTGCTGCCCGGTCTCGCACAGACGATCGTGCCGCTGCATTCCTTCCAGATCGCCACCGCGCCGCTGCCGGCGGAGCTTGCCGCAAGCATCCTGCCCGGCGGCCAGGCAGTTTCGGATTCCCGTCGCATCCTGGTCTATTACCGCCGGAGTCCCGATGGCCGGATGGTGCTGGGCGGCCGCGGCCGCATGGCGCTGCCTTCGAGCGCGGCGGATTGGGCGCATTGCGAACGCGCGCTGCTGCGCCTCTACCCGGCGCTCGCCGGCATCGCCATCGAAAGGCGCTGGTTCGGCCGCGTGGCGCTGACGCCCGATCACCTGCCGCATCTGCACGAGCCGGAAAAGGGCCTGCTTGCCGTCGTCGGCTGCCAGGGTAGGGGCGTTGCGCTGATGAGCGCGCTGGGCAGGCGCATGGCCAACTACCTTGCGAGCGGTGACGCCAGGCAATTGCCGTTCCCGCTGTCGCCGATCAAGCCGATCCCGTTCCACGCCTTCCGCCAGGTCGGCGTTGCCGCCACGATCGCCTGGTACCGGATGCTCGACGCTTTCGAGCGCTGACGCCGAACGGGTGCGCTGCACAACCGATTCAGCTTGACAGTTTCATAAATATGAAAAAGCATTAGGAAATTTCATAATTCCGACAGGCAGTTCGATGTCGTCGACCATCGCCGCAGCTCGGTCCTTGCCGGAAAACCGCATCTCGCCGGTGTTCCGCTTCGCCATGTTGCTGCCGGGCGGACTGGTCACCCTCTTCCTCATCCTCTTCGCGCTCGGCCTCGTCGTCTTCCTCGCCTTCCGCGGAAATGACGGTTCGCTGCTCGGCGCGGGATTGACGGCCGGGAACTTCCTCACCGTCGCGACCGATCCGCTCTACTGGACGGTGACGCTGCGCTCGCTGGTCATCGCCGGCCTGGTGACGCTCGCCACCGTCGCCACCGCCTATCCGGTCGCCTATTATCTCGCCTTCCACGCCGGCCGCCGCCGCAACCTGCTGCTCTTCCTCGTCACGCTGCCGTTCTGGACCAGTTATCTGTTGCGCGTCTTCGCCTGGAAGATCGTGCTGGCCTATAACGGCGTGCTCAACTCGGCCTTCATCGAGACCGGCCTGTGGTCACAGCCGACGCTCGCCTTCCTCAACACGCCGGCCGCGGTGGTCGTCACGCTCGCCCATGCCTACGCGCCCTTTGCCATCCTGCCGATCTATGTGGCGCTGGACACCATCCCGAAATCGCTGCTCGAAGCCGCTTCCGATCTCGGCGCGCGGCCCTTCACCAGCTTCCGCCGCGTCGTGCTGCCCAATTCGATGCCGGGCGTGCTGGCGGCGGCGCTGGTCGTCTTCGTGCCGACGGTCGGCGACTATGTCACGCCGGCCATGGTCGGCGGTCCTGCCAGCACCATGATCGGCACGCTGATCCAGTCGCAGTTCGGCAAGGCCAATGACTGGCCGTTCGGGGCAGCCCTTTCGGTCTGCGTCATGCTGGTCATCTTGTGCGTGGTGCTGGTCGCACGCGGCGCCGACCGCAGATTCGGCAGTCGCACATGAGCGCGCGCACCGACACCAATGCGGGCGGCCGCTGGCTCGGCCTCTACGTGCTTGGCTATCTCGTCTTCCTCTACCTGCCGGTGCTTTTGATCCCGCTGTTTTCCTTCAACAACTCCATCCAGGCGGCGTTTCCGTTGCAGGGTTTCACGCTTGACTGGTACCGGACGCTCTATGGCAATCCGGCGCTCTCCGGCGCCCTGGCCAACAGCCTGGTCATCGGCGCCGTCGCTGCGTGCGGGGCGACGCTCTGCGGCATCACCGTTTCCTATATGGACCTTTACGGCCGCTCGCCGCTCGCCGCCACCATCAGCGCCATCGCCCGGCTGCCGATCCTGATCCCCGGGGTTATCGTCGGCATTTCGCTCTTGATCCTGGTCAACCTCATCGGCCTCGGCCCGTCGCGCGTTTCCATCGTGCTCGGCCATATCCTCGTCGCGCTGCCGACCACCGTCGTGGTGATGCGCAGCCGCTTCGCCGCCATCCCGAAGACCATCCGCGAGGCAGCCCTCGATCTCGGCGCGTCCGACTGGACGACGTTCCGGCGCGTCATGCTGCCGCTCAGCCTGCCTGCCGTGCTGTCGGCCTTCATGCTCTCTTTCCTGATCTCCTTCGACGAGTTCATCGTCGTCTTCTTCCTCGCCGGCACCGAGCCGACGCTGCCGCTCTACATCTGGAGCCAGCTGCGCTTCCCGCGCTCGTTGCCGACGGTGATGGCGCTGGGCACGGTGATCCTCGCCGTCTCCTTCATCATCGCCGGAAGCGCCGAAATCCTTCGCCACCGCGGCGTCGGCGCCGCGCGCCGCAATCCTGCCTGAACCACAACAAAGAAGAGGAGAACGACAATGACATTCCACCTGAAATCGATCACCGGACACAAGACTCGCGCGGGCCTTGCCGCACTGGCGCTCGCGCTGTCGTCGACGGTCGCTCTTGCCGCCGACAAGCTGCAATACTTCACCTGGTCGGGCTATGAATTGCCTGATTTCAACAAGAGCTTCCTTGCCGCCCATCCGGACGGCGTCGAGGCGACGATATTCGGCGACGACGACGACGCCTTCACCAAGGTCAAGGCCGGCTTCCGTCCCGACATCGCGCATCCCTGCTATGACAAGGTGGCGCGCTGGAACAAGGAAGGCTTGTTGCAGCCGATCGACACCAAGCGCATCAAGAACTGGGATTCGATCTTCCCGGTGTTCAAGAACCTGCCCGACCTGCAGGCCGGCGACGGCAAGGTGTGGATGGTGCCGTGGGACTGGGGCAACACCTCGATCCTCTACCGCACCGATCTGGTGAAGAACCCCGAGGCAAGCTGGAACCTTCTCTGGGACAAGCAATATGCCGGCCGCATGGCGACCATCGACGCCGTGCACGACACGCCGATCGTCGCGGCGCTCCTGGCGGGCGTGAACCCATTCGACATGACGCCGGACCAGATGGACAAGGTGGCGGAAAAGCTGCGCGAGCAGCGGCCGCTGCTGTCGAGCTACACCACCGACATGACCTCGGTGGAGCAGGCGCTGGCGAGTGGCCAGTTGGTCGCCGCGATGACCTGGAACGCGTCGGCCACCTCGCTGAAGAAACAGGGCGTGCCGGTGGAGTTCATGAAGCCGAAGGAAGGCATGCTCACCTGGGCCTGCGGCTTCGTCATGCTCAAGGACGCCAAGAACGTAGATCTCGCCTATGACTTCATCAACAGCCGGCTCGATGCCGATTCCGGCAAGTTCCTGATCCAGTCCTACGGCTATGGCAGCTCGCTTTCGACCGCCTTTGCCGGCGTGTCGAAGGAGGAGCTCGACAAGCTGCAATTGCCGGCCGATCCCGACGTGATGCTGAAAAGCACTATCTTCACCGGGCCGATGAAGCAGAATGACGATGTGGCCAAGATGTTCGAGAAGGTGAAGGCTGGGGGTTGAGTGGCGCGGACTCCCCTTCTCCCCTTGCGGGAGAAGGGGAAGACAACGAGGACCAGTGCATGGATGTTATGGACGAAGCCGCGGCAAAACCAAAGGACGAAGCAGACGTCCGCGTCGGCCGGCGCGTGCGGGCGCTCAGGCTCGAGCGCAAGCTGTCGCTGGCCGATCTCGCGGCCAAAGCCGGGGTCTCGATCGGCGCGCTCAGCCAGATCGAGCGCGGCATGTCCTCGCTGCGCGTCAAGGTGATCTGGCCGCTGGCGGCCGCGCTCGACATCGAACCGTCGGCGCTGATCACCGACGGCAACGAGGCTGTCAACGACCTCTATTGCGTGCGGGCGGACAAGCGCCGCTCGATCCCGGTCAAATCGGAAGGCATCGCCAAGGCGCTGCTGTCGCCGCCTGCCGCGACGCTCACCGGCATGCTGGTCACGGTCGAGGCCGGTGGTGGCACGGCGGAGGCCTACGCCCATGCCGGCCATGAGTTCGGCTTCGTGATGACCGGCGAGGTCGAGCTGGTGGTGGACGCCACGACCTATGTGCTGAAAGCCGGCGACAGCTTTGCCTTCAAGAGCACGCTGCTGCATGCCTTCCGCAATCCCGGCGCCGAGTGCTGCCAGATACTGTGGGTCAACACCACCAAGCCGTCCGAGGTGCGCGATGGCGCCTGACGCGCTCGTAAGACTGCAGAAGGTTTCGAAGGTTTTTCCGGGCGGCATCGTCGGTCTCGATGCCGTCGATCTCGACATTGCTCCGGGCGAATTCCTGACCCTGCTCGGCCCGTCCGGCTGCGGCAAGACGACGAGCCTGCGTGTCATCGCCGGCTTCGAGAGCCCCTCGAGCGGCAATGTGCTGCTCGAAGGCCGCGACATCACCGGCTTGAGACCCTTCGATCGTCCGGTCAACACGGTCTTCCAGGACTATGCGCTCTTTCCGCATATGGATGTCGCGGCCAATGTCGGCTTCGGCCTGTCGCTGCGCAAGCTCACCAGTGCCGATCAGGCGAGGCGCGTGTGCGAGGCGCTCGACATGGTCGGCCTCGCCGACAAGCTGCGCGCCCGCGTCTCGGAACTCTCGGGCGGCCAGCGGCAGCGCGTCGCGCTTGCCCGCGCCATCGTCTGCGAGCCGCGCGTGCTCCTGCTCGACGAGCCGCTGTCGGCGCTCGATGCGCATCTGCGCGAGCAGATGCAGGTCGAGTTGAAGCGGCTGCAGTCGCGGCTCGGCACCACTTTCGTCATGGTCACCCACGACCAGACCGAGGCGTTGTCGATCTCGGACCGCATCGTCGTCATGAACAAGGGCCGCATCGAGCAGATCGCGCCGCCGGCCACGCTCTACGACCGCCCCGCGACGCGCTTCGTCGCCTCCTTCATCGGCACGATGAACCTGTTGCAGTCGCGCTTTGTCGGCCGCGCCGGCGAGCGGCTGCGCTTTGCCGCGGGCGACCTGCCGCTGGAGGCTTCTTCCGACAGCGGCGAGACGCCGGCCGCCGGCGATACGCGCACCATCGGCGTGCGTCCGGAAGACCTTCTGGCCGTCAGCGCGGCCGCCGAAGGAACCGCGCCGGCGCGGGTCAGCGGCGTCGTCTTCCACGGTCGCACGCTGCGCCTGCATGCCGAACTCGGGCAGGGGGTGTCGATCGTCATCGACGCGCCGCGCCGTGCCGACGGTTTTCAATTCAGCGTCGGCGACGTGGCGCATATCAGCCTGCGGCGCGGCGCCAACTGCCCTATGCTTTCCAACTGACTTCTCCTCCATCCCAAGGAAAAACGGAGCCCTTCGTGAGCAATCATCTGAAGTTTTTCATCGACGGCAAATGGGTCGACCCGGTCACGCCGGCGACGCTGGACGTCATCGACCCCTCGACCGAGGAGGCCTACACCAAGATTTCCGTCGGCTCGAAGGCTGATGTCGACAAGGCCGTCGCCGCAGCCAGGGCCGCCTTTCCGTCTTTCTCGCAGACGACCAAGGCCGAGCGCCTGAAGCTTCTGAAGCGCATCCTCGAAGTCTACAACGAGCGTTACGAGGATATCGCCCAGGCCGTCAGCCAGGAAAATGGCTCCCCCATCACCTGGGCGCGCGAGGCGCAGGCCTGGGCCGGCCGCGCGCATATGGAAGCGACCATCAAGGCGCTGGAGGACTATGAGTTCTCCGAGAGGCGCGGCTCGACCATGGTGGTCAAGGAGCCGATCGGCGTCTGCGCGCTGATCACGCCGTGGAACTGGCCGCTCAACCAGATCGTCTGCAAGGTCGCGCCCGCAATCGCCGCCGGCTGCACCGTCGTGCTGAAGCCCTCCGAGATCGCGCCGATCAGCGGCATCGTCTTCTCGGAGGTGATGGAAGCCGCCGGCACGCCGAAGGGCGTCTACAACATGGTCAATGGCAACGGCCCGGATGTCGGTCAGATCATGGCCGGCCACCCCGATGTCGACATGGTCTCCTTCACCGGCTCCACCCGCGCCGGCATCATCGTCGCGCAGACCGCGGCGCAGACGGTCAAGCGCGTGGCGCAGGAGCTCGGCGGCAAGTCGGCCAACATCGTGCTCTCCGACGCCGATTTCGAGACGGCGGTGAAGAAGGGCGTCGAAGGCTGCTTCGGCAACAGCGGCCAGTCCTGCGATGCGCCGACGCGCATGCTGGTGCCGGCTGCCCGCCATGACGAGGCTTTGGCCATCGCCAAGCAGGCGGCCGAGGCGCACAATGTCGGCGATCCGCGCTCGGAAGACACCAAGCTCGGCCCGGTCGTCTCCGACATCCAGTTCGACAAGATCCAGCGCCTCATCGAGGCCGGCATCAAGGAAGGCGCGACTCTGGTCACGGGCGGCCCCGGCCGTCCGGAACATCTCAACCGCGGCTATTATGTGCGCCCCACCGTGTTCGGCCATGTGAAGCCCGGCATGACCATCGAGAAGGAAGAGATCTTCGGGCCGGTGCTCTCGGTCATCTCATACGATGACGACGACGACGCGGTGAAGATCGCCAATGACACCGTGTATGGTCTTGCCGCCTACGTGCAGTCGCAGGACATCGAGCACGCCCGCAAGGTCGCCGCGCGGCTTCGTGCCGGCCAGGTCTCGATCAACTATCCGGAGTGGGACACGTTCGCGCCCTTCGGCGGCTACAAGCAGTCCGGCAACGGTCGCGAATATGCCGACTGGGCGATCCACGACTTCCTCGAGATCAAGGGCATCATCGGCTACGGAAGCTGATCGGTCGCAAGATTCCCGGCGCGCAACGCGCCGGGAATCGCGTCACGACGCCTTGGCGAAGAATCCCTGATAATCCGACTTGGCCTGCAGCAGGCGCAAGATGTTCTCGCGCGAGCCGCGCACATGCGAGCGGGCCCGCTCGCCGGCCAAAGCCACATCGCCGGCGCAGACGGCATCGACGATGCCGGCATGCTCCTCGCGGGTCAGCTTCCATTCGTCGAGCCACAGGAGCTCAGTCCAGACATATTGCTGGCATTTGTCGAGGATGCCGCACAGCATGCCGTGGAGCATCTCGTTGCCACTGATTTCGGCTATCACCCGGTGCAGGTCGATGCCCACCTGCAGCTCCTCGAATTTCTCCCTGGTGCTGCGGTCCGGTATCGCCGCCAGCCGCTCGCATTCGGCGAGCATTTCACGCAGCCGCGCCTTGTCGGCAGCGGTCGCGTTGGCCGCCGCCAGCTCGGTCGCGCGCCCGTCGAGCAGCTCGCGGATGTCGAAGGCCTCGCGGAACATGGTCAGGTTGAACTCGGCCACCACATAGCCCTGGCGTGGCCGCCCGATCACCAGCCCGTCGCGCTCCAGCCGGTTGAAGGCCTCGCGCACCGGCGTGCGGCTCACCTTCAGGCGCTCGGCGATCTCGTTTTCCGTCACGCGGCCGCCCGGCGGGATCTGGCCGGTGATGATCAACGCCTTCAGCGCCTCGAACACCGAGTCACGTAGCGTGTTTTTCCGTTCCTTTTTCAAGCGTCCGCCTCCAACGGCCCGTCGCAGAATCGCAGTTTAGAGCCTTTTAGCCCCTGCTTGAAATACGGCCATTCGCCCGACTGGCACCGCCGCCCCGCCTGCTTTGCAAAAAGCGCTCGCCGGACGACGACCCGTGTTGACATCGCCTTGCCGTAAGTTACACTCAAAATTGTATACAAATTCGCATACCAAATCAATGATAACGGGAACACCGGTTGGAGAAGCGAAAATGACGAAGAGACTTTGTATTCACGGCCTGGCCGTCGCCGGGCTGCTCGCCTCGGTCGCCGTTCCGGCATCGGCCGCCGACACCATCACCGTCGCTTCCTGGGGCGGCACCTATCAGGAAGCGCAGACCAAGGCCTTCTTCGATCCGACGGCCAAGGAACTCGGCATCACCATCAAGCAGGACACCACCAACGGCCTCGACGACGTGCGCCTGCAGGTCACCGGCAACGCCGTCAAATGGGACATCACCGAGCTCGGCGCCGACGAATGCGCGCGCGGCTCCAAGGAAGGCCTGTTCGAAAAACTCGACTACAACGTCATCGACAAGAGCGGCATCAACCCGAAGCTCGTGCATGACGACTGGGTCGGCATCTCCTACACCTCCGTCGTGCTGATCTATCGCACCGATGTCTTCGGCGACAAAGGGCCGAAGACCTGGGCCGATTTCTGGGACGTGCAGAAATTCCCCGGCCGTCGCGCGCTTTCGGGCAGCCAGTCGACCGAAACGCTGAGTGTCGCCGCCTTGGCCAAGGGCATCCCGATCGACAAGGTCTATCCGGTCGACATCGACGGCGCGCTGCAATCGGTCGACAAGATCCGCGGTCATATCGATGCCTGGTGGACCTCCGGCGCGCAGGCCATGCAGCTTGTCAAGGACGGCGAGGTCGACATGGCGAGCATCTGGAACGGCCGCGCCGGCACGCTGAAGAAGGAAGGCGCGCCCGTCAGCTTCTCCTTCGACCAGGGCGTGCTCACCGCCGACTGCATGGTCATTCCGAAGGGCTCGAAGAACAAGGACATCGCCATGAAGGCGCTGGCCAAGTTCGTCAGCCCGGACCTCCAGGCCAATCTGCCGCTCTATGTCGACAACGGCCCTGCCAATGAGAAGGCCTTCGAGACCGGCAAGATCCCGCAAGACCGCATCAAGGACATCAATTCCTCGCCCGAGAACGTCAAGAAGCAGGTGCTGCAGGACCCCGCTTTCTGGCGCGACACCCTCGTCGAGGCGACCGAGAAGTTCAACAACCTGATCCAGCAATAGCGATCCTGTCGGAAGCGGCGTCCATGAGGCGCCGCTCCGCATCGTTCGCGAAAATGATCCGGAGTTGAAGGAGATGCTCTTGTCTCTCGCGCAGTCCGCGCTTCCCATCGGCATCAGCGGTATCGAGAAGCGCTTCGGCGGCCTGTCCGTGCTGCACGATCTCGGTCTCGATGTCGCGGCAGGCGAATTCCTGACGCTGCTCGGACCGTCGGGTTCGGGAAAGACGACGCTGCTGATGATCCTGGCCGGTTTCGTGCGGGCCAACGCCGGCTCCATCAAGGTCGGCGGCGACGAGATCATCACCATGCCGCCGCACAGGCGCAACATCGGCATGGTGTTCCAGAACTATGCGCTGTTCCCGCATATGAACGTCTTCCACAACATCGCCTTTCCGCTGAAGCAGCGCCGCGTATCGGCCGCTGAAACGGCGGAGCGCGTCGAGCGGGCATTGGACCTTGTGCAGTTGAAAGGCCTCGGCGAGCGCCGTGTCGACCAGCTCTCGGGCGGCCAGCGCCAGCGTGTGGCATTGGCCCGCGCCATCGTCTTCGAGCCGCGCATCGTTTTGATGGACGAGCCGCTTTCGGCGCTCGACAAAAGCCTGCGCGAGCACATGCAGATCGAGCTGCGCAACCTGCATCGCCGGCTCGGCATGACGACGGTCTACGTCACGCACGACCAGCGTGAGGCGATCACCATGTCGGACCGCATCGCTGTCATGAATGCCGGGCGCATCGAGCAGATCGATCAGCCCGAGGCGCTCTATGCCAGGCCGAAGACGAAATTCGTCGCGGGCTTTATTGGCGAATCCAATTTCATCCCGGTCGAATGCCGCAATGGCAGCGTCTGGTACGAGGACAGGAAGTTGCGCATGAGCGACGCCGCACCGTCCACCGGCAGGCATTTGATGGTGGTGCGGCCGGAAAAGCTGCGTCTTGTCGCCGGCCCGGAGCAGGCGGGCGACGTCAACGCGCTGCCGGCAACCGTCGGCGACGTCATCTATCAGGGCGACAGCTTCGTCTGCTACGCGACGCTCAAGGACGGGCGCCAGGTGACGCTGCGCGACTATTGCCGCTCTGACGTGCTGGCGAGGCTGCCGGCGCCGGGCGAGCCGATAACGCTGGGCATCGACGCGCAGGATGTCGTGCTGGTGGCTGATCAATGAGCATCGTGTCAGCCAGCCTTGCTCCTGCCGGCAGGTCCGATCGAGCGCTCAACGCCGACGCGCTGGCCGCCGATGCCCGGCGGGAATCGCGCGGCATGCTGGCGCTTCTGTCGCCCGGGCTCTTTCTGGTCTTCGCCGTCATCATCGTGCCGATCGGCTGGCTGTTCTGGCTCTCGCTGTTCGACGAAACCGGCCAGCTCAGCGCATCGAACTATGCCCGCTTCTTCGAGCAGGCCTCCTACATCAAGACCTTCGTCACCACCTTCAAGGTGGCCTTCGTCGTCACCGGCGCCTGCGTGCTCTTCGGCTACCCGCTGGCCTACATGCTGTCGCAGCTGCCGCGCCGCGCGGCCGGGGTCTGCCTGATCTTCGTCATCCTGCCGTTCTGGACATCGGTGCTGGTGCGCACCTATGCCTGGCTCGTCATCCTGCAGCGCAAGGGGCTGATCAACACCTGGCTGATCGACCTCGGCGTCGTCGGCCAGCCGCTGCCGCTCGCCAACAATTTCGCCGGCGTCGTCATCGGCATGACCCACATCATGCTGCCTTTCCTGGTGCTGCCGCTCTATGCCTCGATGAAGAGCATCGACACCGACTGCCTGCGCGCCGGCATGAATCTCGGCGCGAGCCCCGCCGCCACCTTCCGTCAAATCTTCTTCCCGCTGTCGCTGCCGGGCCTGGCTTCGGGCGTGGTCATCGTTTTCGTGCTTTGCCTCGGCTTCTTCGTCACCCCGGCGCTGATGGGCGGCGGCAAGGTCATCATGTGGGCCATGCGCATGGAGCAGACCACCAGCCTCTATTCCAACTGGGGCGCGGGCGCCGCGCTCGGCGTGGTGCTGCTTGGCGTCACGCTGGCGCTGCTCGGGCTCTTCCAGTGGCTGCTCGGCGCCCGCGCCACTGGGGTCTGGAGCCGGCGATGAGCATGGAAAACGCCTTGCCCATCTCGCACCGGCAACGCCTCTGGCTCTATGCGCTGGGCGGGCTTGTCATGCTGTTCCTGATCGCCCCGTCGGTGATCATCGTCATCATGTCCTTTTCCGGCTCGACGCTCCTGCAGTTCCCGCCACAGGAATGGTCGCTGCGCTGGTATGAAAGCTATTTCGGCTCCGTCGAATGGCGCGACGCCACCATCGTCTCGGTGAAAGTGGCGATGATGACTGCGGTTGTCGCAACGCTGCTCGGCACCGCCGCGGCATACGCCATCAACGCCCGCACGCTGAGGCTGACCGGCGCCATCAACGCGCTGCTCACCGCATCGCTGATCATCCCGGTGATCCTGATCGGCATCGGCACGTTCTTCCTCTATGCCCGCATCGGTCTCAACAACACGCTGACCGGCCTCGTCATCGCCCATACGGTGCAGGCGCTGCCGCTGGTCGTGCTTACCGTCCTGTCCGGCTTGAGGTCCTACGACATGAACCAGGAGATGGTCGCGCGCAGCCTCGGCGCCAACCGCTTTGCCGCCTTCTTCCAGGTGACGGTGCCGCAAATCCGTTTCTCGATCGTCTCGGGTGCGCTGTTTGCCTTCATCACCTCCTTCGACGAGGTGGTGGTGTCGCTGTTCATCTCGGGCGGCGAGACCACGACGCTGACGCGCCGCATGTTCAATGCGCTGCGCGACCAGATCGATCCGACGATCGCCGCCATTTCGACTTGCCTGATCGTGCTATCGATCGTCTTGTTGTCCGCCGCCCAGCTCTTCGGCCGCGGACGTTGATTTGAGGGATACCCGAACCAGCATGCGTGACTTCCAGTTTCCAGGCCGCTCGCCGGTCCGCGCCACCGAGGCGATGGCCGCGACCTCGCATCCGTTGGCCACGCTCGCCGCCATCGACATGCTGCGCTCCGGCGGCAATGCCATGGACGCCGCGGTCTGCGCGGCCGCGGTGCAGGCGGTGGTCGAGCCGCAATCGACCGGCATCGGCGGCGACTGCTTTGTCCTCTATTGCCCGAAGGGCGATGGCAACGTGCTTGCTTTCAACGGCTCGGGTCGCGCGCCCAAGGCCGCGACGGTCGACTGGTATCTCGACAAGGGATTCGACGTGCTGCCGCTGCATGGCCCGCACGCCGTCACCGTTCCAGGCGCCGTCGACGCCTGGTGCCGACTGCTGGAAGACCACGGCCGCAAGGGCATAGAAGACGCGCTCGCCCCGGCCATCCGCTATGCCGAAGATGGCTATGTCGTGCACGACCGCGTCGCCTTCGACTGGCAGGATCCGGAAACCGACCTGTCGGCCGACGAGGTGGCGACCCGGATCTTCCTGCCGGGCGGCAAGCCGCCCAGGGCCGGCGATATCCACCGCCAGCCGGAACTGGCGCAGACGCTGCGCATCATCGCCCGGAAAGGCCGCTCCGGCTTCTACGAAGGCGAGGTCGCGGACGATCTGGTCAGTCGGCTTCGCGCGCTCGGCGGCCTGCATACGCTCGACGATTTCGCCGCGACGAAAGGCGATTACCGGACCGCGGTCAGCACCTCCTATCGCGGCTACGGCATCCACCAGATGCCGCCCAACAACCAGGGCCTGACCGCGCTGTTGATGCTGAACGTGTTGTCGGGCTTCGACCTCGGCAAGCTCGATCCCGATGGCGCCGAACGCCTGCATCTGGAGATCGAGGCGGGACGGCTGGCCTACCAGGATCGCGATGCGTTTTTCGGCGACCAGGATCATGTCGACGTTCCGATAAAGGAGCTTCTATCGGCTGCCTATGCAGATAGCCTGCGCGCTGTGATCGATCCCGAGCGCACCATGTCTGATCTGCCGCGCCTCGATCTTCCGGGCAGCGACACAGTCTACATCACTGTCGTGGACCGTGACCGCAACGCGGTGAGCTTCATCAACTCGACCTATTATTCCTTCGGCAGCGGCGTGGTCGGCCCGAAGACCGGAGTCGTCTTGCAGAACCGTGGTTCGAGCTTCCGCCTCGATCCGAAGCACCCGAACGCGATCGCGCCAGGCAAGCGGCCGATGCACACGATCATGCCGGGCATGATGACCAGGAACGGCCGTGCGATGATGCCCTTCGGCGTCATGGGCGGCGGCTACCAGCCCTTCGGCCACGTGCATCTTCTGACCAACATGATCGATTTCGGCATGGACCCGCAGCAGGCGATCGACGCGGCGCGGGTGTTCTATAACCATGACGTCGTGGAGGCGGAACGAAGCGTGCGCGCCGAGGCGATCGAAGGCCTGCGCCGGCGCGGCCACCAGGTGATCGAGCCCGGTCATCCGCTGGGCGGCGGGCAGGCGGTGCTGATCGATTGGGAAAAGGGCACGCTGACGGGCGCTTCCGATCCGCGCAAGGATGGCCTGGCGCTCGGATATTGAGCAGGCCTTTGCTGGACATCGGCCGATCGTTCGAAACATAGTCTGGGAACCATGACAAACAGCAAAAACGCCACCGATCTCGCCCATCGCCTCGCACCCGGCGCCGAGGATGCGCCGGCCATTGCCGCGCCCGAGCGAGCAACCCTTTCGCATGGCGGGCTGCGGCGCCTGATCCAGGAGACCGTGGCGCGGCTCAATACGCTGGGCATAGGCCGAGGCGACCGCGTCGCCATCGTGCTGCCGAACGGCCCGGAAATGGCAACGGCCTTCATCGCGGTGGCCGCTGCTGCTTCCACCGCGCCGCTCAATCCGGCCTATCGCGCCGACGAGCTCGACTTCTATCTGAGCGACATCGGCGTCAAGGCGATCCTTGTCGGCAAGGACGAGAAGGGGCCGTCGGTCGAGGTTGCCGAACGCCTCGGCATCCCGGTGCTGCGGCTGGTGGTCCCTGAAGGCGCGCCGGCCGGCGTCTTCGCGATCGAGGGCGACCCGGTCGGCTCGGCGGTCGCCTCCGGCCTGGCCGAAGGCGCCGACACGGCACTTCTTCTGCACACGTCCGGCACCACCTCACGGCCGAAACTGGTGCCGCTCAGCCACGCCAATCTCGCGGCCTCGGCAGCCCATATCGGCGCGACGCTTGGCCTGGCGCCTGCCGATCGCTGCCTCAACATCATGCCGTTGTTCCACATCCACGGGCTGATCGCCGCGGTGCTGTCATCGCTTGCCGCCGGCGCCAGCGTCTTCTGCACACCGGGCTTCAACGCGCTGCGTTTCTTCCAGTGGCTCTCCGAAGCAAAGCCCAGCTGGTACACGGCGGTGCCTACCATGCACCAGGCGATCCTGCCGCGCGCCGCCCGCAATCCCGAACAGCTCGCCGGGGCGAAGCTGCGCTTCATCCGCTCGTCATCCGCCTCGCTGCCGGCGCAGGTGATGGCTGAGCTCGAGACGACCTTCGGCTGTCCGGTCATCGAAGCCTATGGCATGACGGAGGCCGCGCATCAGATGGCGTCGAACCGCCTGCCGCCCGGCCAGCGCAAACCCGGCAGCGTCGGCGCGTCGGCCGGACCGGAAGTGGCCGTCATGGCGCCGGACGGGCGGCTGCTCAAGGCCGGCGAGGTCGGCGAGATCGTCATTCGCGGCCCGAACGTCACCGCGGGTTATGAGAAGAACCCAGACGCCAATGCCAGCGCCTTCGCCCATGGCTGGTTTCACACCGGCGACCAGGGCGTGCTCGACGAGGACAATTACCTGCGCGTCACCGGCCGGTTGAAGGAGATCATCAATCGCGGCGGCGAAAAGATCTCGCCGCTTGAGGTCGACGGCGTGCTGATGGATCATCCCGCGGTGGCGCAGGTCGTCACCTTCGCCATGCCGCATGACAAGCTGGGCGAGGAGGTCGCGGCGGCCGTCGTCTTACGCGAAGGCCAGAGCGCCAGCGAGGCCGACATCCGCGGTTTCGCCGCGAGCCGGCTTGCCGATTTCAAGGTGCCGCGCAAGGTGCTGATCCTCGACGAAATCCCGAAAGGCGCAACCGGCAAGCTGCAGCGCATCGGGCTGGCGGCCAAGCTCGGGCTCGGCTGATGCGCGTCACTGTCTTTGGCGCCGGTGCCATCGGCGGCTATCTCGCCGCGAAGCTGGCGGTCACCGGCTCGGTCGATCTGTCGATCGTGGCGCGCGGCGCGCATCTGGAGGCGATCAAGGCCGATGGCCTGCGCCTGATCGAGGGCGGCAAGGAAACGGTGGCGCAGGTGAGGGCTGCCTCCCGCGCGGAAGAACTCGGCGTGCAGGATTATGTCGTGCTGGCGCTGAAGGCGCATTCGCTGGCGCCGGCGCTGGGCGGGATCGCGCCGCTGCTGGGCGAGGGGACCGCCGTCGTCACCATGCAGAACGGCGTTCCCTGGTGGTATTTCCACAAGGCTGGCAGCGCGCTCGAGGGCACGCGGCTCAACGCGGTCGATCCGGGTGGTGCAATCTGGGAGCGCATCGGTCCGGAGCGCGTCATCGGCTCGGTCGTCTACCCGGCCGTCGAGGTCGATGCGCCTGGTCTGATCCGCCATGTCGAAGGCACGCGCTTTTCGCTGGGCGAGCCTTCGGGCGAAAAGAGCGAGCGGGCAACGGCGCTTGCCCGCGAAATGGTCAAGGCCGGGCTGCAGGCGCCGGTGCGCGAGGACATCCGCTCGGAGATCTGGGTGAAGCTTTGGGGCAACCTCTCCTTCAACCCGATCTCGGCGCTCACCGGTAGCACGCTTGCGGCCATCGTCGCCGACGAAGGCACGCGCGCCGTCGCCCGCGCGATGATGCTGGAGGCGCAGGCGATCGGCGAGAGCCTCGGCGTGCGCTTCCTCATCCCGGTCGACCGCCGCATCAAGGGCGCCGGCGATGTCGGTGAGCACAAGACCTCGATGCTGCAGGACCTCGAGCGCGGCCGCCCGATGGAGATCGACGCCCTGGTCACCGCCGTACAAGAACTTGGCCGCCTCACCGGCCAGCCGACCCCTACCATCGACAGCGTGCTGGCGCTGGTGCGGCGGCTGGCGATCGAGCGCGGGTGTTATTGACTTCATAGACGTGAACATCGTCCGCCCTTGACTCTCGTCAATGTTCCCGTTTTGTTCTATACAAGGACATAACAGGAGCGTTCGCGGCCGAACGAGTACGGATGTCTCGGCAGCAAGAGTTTGATTTCGGCATCCCGATTCCTCCGTTGCAGCCAAAGCGGCCGGACCGGGTGTTCTTCGCTCTGTTTTTGCACGCCAAGGATCGTGCGGCGTTTGGGTCGTTGCAGCGACATCTGTGCGATCTCAATGGGATAACCGGCTCGCTGCTTTTGAAGGAGCGATTTCACGTCAGTCAACAGCATGTCGGTGACTACAAAAGGCTTCGACCGAAAATCGAATTCGCGGCAAAGCGAGCAGGCCGGTTGATTGAAATGCCGGCGTTTGAAGTCACGTTTCGCCATGCCGTTAGTTTTCCCGGCCGCCCGGCCGCAAAAGGCAGACCACCATCGCGCCCGTTTGTGCTTTTGGCCGACGATGGGCCGGTCAGCGAGCTCAGCCGGTTGATCGGAATTGCGATGAAGGCGAATGGTCTCAAATCGGCGGGTCATTTTGTTCCGCATATGACCCTTGCCTATGACGAGAGGTTCGTCCCAAAGCAGCCAATCGATCCAATCGGTTTCTTGGCCAGGGAATTTCATCTCATTCACAGCCTGCGCGGTCGCACAATATACATCAATCTGGATTGTTGGCCGCTGATCACGAGGTCATAGCTCCAAGCCTCGTCATGCTGACACGAATTGTCACCTGCGGAGCAAAGCCCCAGTGGCAGGCGCGCGATCGGTTCCTACTTGATGTCTGGTCCAAACCGGGAGGATCCCATGACCACTGCCGACATTGCCAAGGACTTCACCGAACTCCTCAAGAAGGGCGACAGCCACGGCGCCGCCGCCAAGTACAATGCCGACGACATCGTCAGCTACGAGGCGATGGAGGGGCCGATGGCCGTCTGCAACGGCAAGGAAGCCGTCAAGCAGAAGGGCCAATGGTGGGAAGCGAACCACGAGGTTCACGGCGGCTCGATCGAAGGGCCATACGTCAATGGCGACCAGTTCGCCTTGCGCTTCACCTTCGATATAACGCCCAAGTCGACTGGCGAGCGCGTCAAGATGGACGAGGTTGGCCTCTACACCGTCAAGAACGGCAAGATCAGCGAAGAGCGTTTCTATTATTGAGGCTTCGGCCTTGAATGCGCATGTGCCTCGCGGCACGACTTGAAAAATCAGGCATGGCGGCCTCGGACGATATCCAAGCCGCCATGCCGGCCTCTCAGATCGTCTTTACATAGTCCGCAAGCTGGTCGGCAACCGTGCCCCAGCCGTCGAAGAAGCCCATTTCCTCATGGCTGTCGCGCGTCGCCTCGTCGCGGTGGATGGCGGTCGCGGTGTAACGCGTGCCCTTGCTCTCGGGCGTCAGCGCGATGACCGCGGTGATGAAGGGTTCGCCTGACGGCCGGTAGCCCGGCAGCAGCGCGTCTGTCCACACCAGCCGCTCGTTCGGCACGATTTCGAGATAGCAGCAATGGCGGTCGCTGACCTCCTTGCCGTCGAGCGATTGCATGCGCGTGCGGAACAGGCCGCCGGGCATGAGGTCGATCTCGCAGTCGGTGATGACCCACGGCTTCGGCGTGAACCACTGCTTGACATGCTCCGGCGTCGTCAAGGCGCGCCACAGCAACTCGCGCGGCGCGTCGAGGAAGCGCTCCAGCGTCAGGTCAAGTTTCGGGTTTGGCTTGAACGGATAGCTCACTTTTCACTCTCCTTGAGGTTCATCACATAGGCGTCGAACTGGTCGAGGCGGCGCTCCCACAACACGCGCTGTTCGGAGAGCCAGTTTTCCGCAAGCTTCAGCGGCTCGGGCGAGAGCCGGTAGGTCCGCACGCGCCCCGTTTTTTCCGACTGCAACAGACCGCAGCCTTCCAGCACCTTGAGGTGCTCGATGAAGGAGGGGAGGGCCATCTCGAATGGCTCGGCCAACTCGCTGACCGATGCCGGGCTTCTGTTCAGCCGCTCCACCACGCGCCGTCGCGTCGGGTCGGCGAGCGCGCGGAAGATGCCGTCGATGGGCGGCGGATTCTGGCTGGCGGTCTGCGGGTTGATCATTGGCATTCGTCCCTGAGGGCTCCAAAAATACTTAGGAGAAAACCTAAGTGTTGGCAAGCCTCAGATCCGGCCACCGCAAAGCGCTGGCAAAGCGGGCAGCGCAGGCCTAGGGTTTCGCCGGATTCGCAACACCAGCCGACCGAGGCCTACCTTGACCATCACCATGTACGGCATCACCACCTGCGACACGATCAGGAAGGCGCGCGTCTGGCTGGAGAGTCATGACGTGCCGTATCGTTTTCACGACTACCGGGCAGAGGGGATCGAGGCCGAGAAGCTCAGCGGTTGGGTCGGCAAGGTCGGGTGGGAAAAGCTGCTCAACAAGGGCAGCACGACCTTTCGCGAATTGCCGGAAGCGGACAAGGCCGGGCTGGACGAGAAGAAGGCGAAGAAGCTGATGGTGGCCAAGCCGACGATGATCAAGCGCCCGGTACTTGAGGTGGGTGATCGCATTCTGGTTGGGTTCAAGCCGGAGGTTTATGAAGAGGCGGTGAAGTAGGAAGTAACGGTAAGTTTCCTACGTTGCGTTCCCTCGCGCCCCCTCTGTCCGGCAGGATAGGGGGCGCTGTCCCGCCAGCATCTCAACGCTACGCCCGTAGGTATTCGGCCAGCGCCACCGCATTGTTGTGCGCCTCGTCATGCGCGCCGTACAGCAGCGTCACCTTGCCTTCGCGCAACACGCCGCGCAGTTGCGCCACCGTCTCCTCGTTGGCGTCAAGCTCGGCCCGGTACCGCTTCTGAAATTCGGCCCAGCGCTCCGGGTCGTGCCCGAACCATTTGCGCAACTCGTCGCTCGGCGCGATCTCCTTCAGCCACAGGGTCAGTTCGGCGTCCTTCTTGCTGACGCCGCGCGGCCAGAGGCGATCGACCAGGACCCGCTGTCCGTCGGCTTTCGCCGGCGCCTCGTAGACCCGCTTGACCGCTACCTCCAAGGTCATAGTCCTACCTCCGTGGCCGAGCAATTCCGGGAAAAAATGTGGGGAGCCCTCCACCCGGAATTGCGCAAACAGGCGTTGCTCTCAGGCCCACTCGCCCTTGCGCATCACCGGCACGCGGCTGCCGTCCTTGGCCACGCCGTCGATGTCGATCTTGTCCGAACCGATCATCCAGTCGATATGGATGAAGCTCTTGTTGCCGCCGCGCTCGGTGATCTCGGCCTGGCTGAGCGAAGCGCCGTCGACGAAGCATTTCGAATAGCACTGTCCGAGCGCGATGTGGCAGGCGGCGTTCTCGTCGAACAGCGTGTTGAAGAACAACAGGCCGCTCTTCGAGATCGGCGAGGAATGCGGCACCAGCGCCACTTCGCCGAGGCGGCGCGCGCCCTCGTCGGTGTCGAGCACTTTTTTCAGCACGTCCTCGCCCTTCGACGCCTTGGCCTCGACGATCCGCCCGCCCTCGAAGCGCACCGAGATCTCGTCGATCAGCGTGCCCTGGTAGGAGAGCGGCTTGGTCGAGGAGACATGGCCTTCGACCCGCCTTGCATGCGGCGTGGTGAAGACCTCCTCGGTCGGGATGTTCGGATTGCAGGTGATGCCGTTCTTTGCCGTCGAGGCGCCGCCCATCCATTCGTGACCTTCGGCCAGGCCAACGGTCAGGTCGGTGCCCGGCCCGGTGAAGTGCAGCGCATGGAGATTGTGTCCGTTCAGCCATTTGGTGCGCTCGGCGAGCGCGGCGTTGTGCGCCTTCCAGTTGCCGATCGGATCCTCGACATCGACGCGCGAGGCCGCGAAGATCGCGTCGGCGAGCTTGACCACCGCCACGTCGTCGGGCTCACCGGGAAACACCTGCTTCGCCCAGGCAAGGTCGGGATAGGCGACGATGTTCCAGTTGATGTCGAAGCCGGTGATCTTTTCCAGCGCCGGCTGGTAGGCCATCGAATTCGCCTTGTTGGCGCGCGCCACCTTGGCCGGGTCCTGCGAGGAGAGCAGCGACGGGTCCTCGCCGCGCACCGCGAGCCGCGCGGCATTGTTCGAGAAGGCCTTCGCCATGCCTTCGTAGAGCCAGCCGGCGGCATGATCGAAACCCGCGTCGGCGCCGTAACGGAAACGCGCCAGCGTGATCTCGTCGTCGTTGAAGATCGGCGTCACCAGCCCGGCGCCTGCCTTGTAGGCGTGCTCGACGATACGCCGCGTCAGCGGCAGCGCCGCGATCGACGAGGTCAGCACCAGGTCCTGTCCAGGCTGCAACTGCAGCCCGACCTTGACGGCGACTTCCGCCAGCCTGTCGAGCTTCACCGGGTCGATGGTTGCCGAGACGCCGCGCGAATGTGTGGTCATGATCCTGCCTGCCGTGATGTTGGGGTCTGGTTCTTACATAGACCGGTGAGCCCAACCTTTCCACCGCGATCGACTGGTTCAGGCGGCGCTGTCCAGCGCCCGGAACTGCGCCATGGTCACCTCGATCTCCTCGCGGACCCAGACCTTGAAGTCGCGCACCTTGCGGCTTTCGCTTTTGGTGGCCGAGGTCACCAGCCAGTAGCCCAGGCCGCTCTGCGCCCGCACGCCGAAGGGCGCGACGAGCCGGCCGTCGGCCAGCGCGTCGGCGGTGAGCAATTGCCAGGCAAGCATCACGCCGTGGCCGGCGATCGCCGATTCCAGGCAAAGCATCGGATCGGTGAAGCGCGCGCCCTTCTGGAAGGTGACCGGCATGACGCCGGCCGCTTCGAACCAGCCGTCCCAGCTGAACATCGCCCGCTCGTCGGTGATCGCGCAGGTCTGCGCCAGGTCGCCGATCGACTTCAGCCTGGCGGCGATCGAGGGAGCGCAGACCGGAAACACTTCCTGGGCAAGCAAAAGCTCGGCCCGCCCGCCCGGCCATTTGCCGTCGCCGAGCCGGATGGCGATATCGATATCGGAGCGATCGAGATCGGCGACCCTGGCCGAGGCGTCGATACGCAGCAGCACATTCGGATGGCGGGCGAAATGCCGCGACAGCCTGGGCAGCAGCCATTTCGAGGCGAAGGCCGGCGCCACCGAGACGACCAGCGTGCATTCGTTGGCCTCGTCGGCCAGCGCCACCGCCTGCGCGAGCTCACGGAAACCGACGCTGAGCCGCATCGTGAAGGCAGCGCCGAACTCCGTCGGCACGAGCCCGCCCGGCGTCCGTTCGAACAGCGCCTGTCCAAGCTGCCTTTCCGTGCGCTTGACTTGCTGGCTGACGGCGCTGACCGAGACGTTGAGCTCCGCCGCCGCCGCGGCGAGCGAGCCAAGCCGGGCTACGGTTTCGACGGCGCGCAAGCCGTTCAGATGGACGCGGTTCAGCATAGCCATTCAGTTTTTCTAAAGCGAACGAGCTGAAATCTCAATTGCAACCCGCCGGCGAAAGGCGGAATTTAGCTGCAATGGCCTTGAGCCATGAGGTTGTCCCATGAAGATTTTATCGCTGCTGAAAAGGCTTTCCGGCGCCGAGCCGGGGCTGCGCGATGAGGGCGAGATCGCCCGCTGGGTCATCGATCCGCTGTCGCATCCGGTGCTCGACACGATGTCGGAGCGCGAGCTCGGCGATATGCCGTTCCGGCTGACGGCGCGCCGCACGGCATACGAGACGGCGGGACCGGCCCAAATTTGAGGCCGTCTTCTCGCGACTGCGCTGGCCTAACATAAGCGCATTGTTTCGCCCGCGCACAAACTTATTGTGCGCCGCAATGAACGCCGCCTCGCCATCTCCCTTGCGTCTTGCCTTTGCCGGCATGGCCGCGCTTGCCGTCGCCATGGGTATCGGCCGTTTCGTCTACACGCCGATCCTGCCCGGCATGATGGAGGAGTTGCATCTGACGCCAGCCGACGCCGGCTGGATCGCTTCCGCCAACTACCTCGGCTACCTGGTCGGCGCGCTTGCTGCCGCCGGCGGCTGGGCGCATGGCCGCGAGCGGCTGCTGATGTTTTCGAGCCTTGCCGCGAGCGGCGTCCTTGCTGGTCTGATGGGATTGAACGAGACCATCTTCGCCTTCCTGGTCATACGATTCCTGGCTGGCGTCGCCAGCGCCTTCGTCATGGTGTTCATGTCGTCGATCGTGTTCAGCCATTTCACGGCTGCCGGACGGGGCGATCTGCAAGCGCTGCATTTTGGCGGAGTGGGCCTCGGCATTGCCGGATCCTCGGCCTTGCTCGCCGTCCTGGTCACCGAACATGCGGGCTGGTCGGCAGGATGGCTCTGGTCGGGCGCGGCTTCGCTGGCGGGGCTTGTCCTCGTCGCGCTGCTTCTCGGCTCGGCCGGCCCGGCGAACGGCATCGCCGGCCGTGAACCGGCGCTACCCAGGGACAGGTCGCTTGCCAAGATGATCATCGCCTACGGGCTGTTTGGTTTCGGCTATGTGGTGACCGCGACGTTTCTCATCGCCATTGTCCGTCAGGGGGGTGGCAGTCGGGTCTTCGAGGCCAGCGTCTGGATGGTCGCCGGCCTCGCCGGCTTCCCGTCGACCTGGTTCTGGCAGAAACTTGCCGCGCGGATCGGGCTCTACGCTGCTTATGCCGTGACATGCCTGATCGAGGTGGTCGGCGTCACCGCAAGCGTCGTCGTCAAGGGCGCCGTCGGACCGCTGATCGCCGGTATCCTGTTGGGCGGCACCTTCATCGCCATCACGGCCTTGGGCATCCAGGCGGCGAGACAATTGGCGCCGCAGGCGCCGCGCCGCATCTTCGCGCTGATGACGGCAGCCTTCGGCCTGGGCCAGATCGTCGGCCCGATCGCCGCCGGCCTGCTCGCCCAGGCCTCGGGCAACTACGTGCTCGCCTCGGCCATGGCGGCGGTCGCCCTGTTGCTCTCCGGCGTCATTGCCTGGTCGGCCGCGCCAAAATCGCCATGATTTGCGGCCTTGTTCGATGCCGGGCATCGAGCAGGGCATTTTCTTTCCCCCTAATGTGTGACCTTATGCCCGCCAAACAGCAACGCCGCTGATTTGCGGTCAGACCGAGGAAACCCGTCACAGTGTTCGTATCCTTCTTCCCGCGGCCGAAGCTCTTCTTCACCTCGGCCGCCGTCTGGAGCCTTGCCGCGATCCTGTTCTGGTTCTTCGGCGGCGAGCAGCTGGGCGCCGTCCTAGGGCTTCCTCCGGCCGCGGCTGGCGCACCGGCTGTCATCGGCATTGCCGTGCTGGTATCGAAGCCTTTCCTCTGGTTCTACATCTATTTCTCGGCCTGCGTTGCGATCTTCTACGCCTTCTGGAGTTGGTACGCTCCCCACCCATGGCAAAATTGGTCCATCCTTGTGGCCGCCGCTATCCTCTTCATGATCTATTTCAATGTGCAGATCAGCGTTGCTGTGAACGACTGGTATGGTCCATTCTTCGACTATATCCAGGGACTGATCTCGAAAACAATAGAATCCACCAATATGGAATTCTATGAAAGGCTGGCCACATTCGCCTGGCTGGCGCTTGTTGGCATGAATGTCAGCGTGATCAATAATTTTATCGTGAGCCATTGGGTCTTCCGTTGGCGCACGGCAATGAACGATTACTTTATGGCGAATTGGTCCAAGCTGCGCCATATCGAGGGCGCATCGCAGCGTATCCAGGAAGATACGATGCGTTTCTCGCAAATCATGGAAGATCTGGGCTCGACTTTTGTCCAGTCGATCATGACCCTGATCGCATTCCTGCCTGTGATGATCCAGTTGCAGGCCCACATCAGCGAGTTGCCCTTCATTGGCGCCGTCCCTCAACCGCTCGTGATCGCGGCAATTGCCTGGTGCTTGTTCGGAACCGTCGCGGTCATGGTGGCTGGCGTGAAGTTGCCCGGCCTTCAATTCCGCAATCAGCGCGTCGAAGCTGCATACCGCAAGGAACTTGTCTACGGTGAGGATCACGCCGACCGCGCCCAGCCGGCGACGACGGCGGAGCTTTTTGCGAATGTTCGTCGCAACTACTTCAGGCTCTATTTTCACTACATATATTTCAACGTGGTGCGTTACACCTACCTGCAGGCGGACAACATCTTCTCTTTCCTTGTTATGGGTCCGTCCATCGTGGCGCACAGGATAACGCTGGGCGTTCTAAATCAGATACCGAACGCCTTCGGCAAGGTAACAGGTTCGCTTCAGTTCCTTCTGACTTCCTGGTCAACCATCGTCGAATTGCAGTCCATCCACAAGCGCCTGCGCGCCTTCGAGGCGACGCTGGAAGGAGGGCCGCTACCGGACATCGACCGGCGGTATATCGAGCGCCAAGCACACGAACCCGATCCGGCTTGATGTGGAAAGGTAGCTGCGGGAGGCTCAGCCGCCCACTGTCGCCTGAGCCCGTCCGGCGCGCAGGCGCGCGACATAATCGCGAAAGCTGATGCATTCGACGTCGGCCTTCACGCAGACCTCGCCGGCGAAGCGCTCCAGCGCGTTCCAATAGGCGCCGTCGTTCATCAGCGTGAAGTGGAAGCCGAGCTCCAGCGGCAGCCGCTTGCCGTCATACTGGGTCTCGAAGGCGGCTCGGAAGGCCTGATAGGCACGCTCGGTGAATTCGCCCGCCATGGCCGGCTTCTCGGTGCCGCCCGAGTGGCGGACATAGAGATTGTAGTCCATCGCGACCACCGGTTTTGCCCTTGGCCCTTCGGGGATCAGCGGCAGGGCAAAGCGGGTCGTGCCGTTCACGGTTGGCGGCACGACCGGACCGTTCGAAACGCCACTCGCGTCATATTGGAAGCCAGCCTGGGGCAGCGCCTCGTAAAGCGCCTTGTTGGTCGAAAGATATGGCGCGCGAAACCCGACCAGCGCGTGATGCGCGAAATCGTGCCAGCCGGCCGGTTCCGCAATGCCGTTGATCGCATAAGCGTTTTCGAAAATACGCCTGACGGAACCGAACTCGGCCAGCCAGTCGGCCTTGCTCCACGCCTTGCCGTCGAAATGGCCGCAGGCGTGGCTGCCGATATCGTGGCCCTCGGCCGCGGCCAGCCTGACCTGTTCCAGCCGGTCGGCGACATCCTGCTTCGAGGCGGCGAAGCCGACATTGGATTTGCCGGCGGCCTTGCCGGGGCCGGCATAGTCCTGTCGCGTTTCCGGCGAGAGCAGGAAGACGCAGGACAGGAAATAGGTGAAATGCGCGCCCGTGCGCTTTGCCAGCGCCCGGCTGCGCTCCCATTGCGAGATCTCCCGCGCGGCGTCGAACGAGATCAGCACGACCTGCTTGGGCTTGGGAGGTGAGGGGTTTAGTGATTTCGGCGGATCGGCGAAGGCCGCGTTGGCGGAGGCAAGCGAGGCGAGACTGAATGCAAGGACGCGGTACGAACGAAGCATTGGCAACTTTCTGGCAGGGATCTCTCCGGCCGATCGGAAGCCGGCTATCGCCCAAATGTGGCGCGGATGCGTTCGGGCAAGCCCTGTGGGTGGCAGGCGCTCTTAGCCGATTTTCCGGCTCTCCCCCTTCCATGCCGACAAATTTTCGCTAAAACGCGGGCTCAAGAAGCGCCCATTCCCTGGGCAACAATGGTTATTGATTGATGTCGGACGACACTTTTATCCGCGAAGTCAACGAAGAGATCCGGCGCGAGCAGGCGCAGGCGCTGTGGGACCGTTTCGGCCCGGCCGTGCTTGGCATCGCCATCCTGATCGTGCTGGCGACCGCGGCCGTGGTTGGCTACCGCTATTGGGACGAGACGCGCGCCAACCGCTCGGGCGACGCTTTCTCGGCCGCCCTCAAGCTCGCCAATGACGGCAAGAGCGACGAGGCGATCGCCGCTCTCGATCAACTGGAGAAGGACGGCTACGGCGCCTATCCGCTGCTCGCCCGCATGCGCGCCGCGACCGTCAAGGCCGACAAGGGCGACGTCGACGGCGCGGTCAAGGATTTCGACGCGGTCGCGGCCGACAACGCCATTCCCGCCGGCATCCGCGACATCGCTCGGCTGAGGGCGGCGCTGCTGCTTGTCGACCATGGCTCCTTCGCCGATGTCTCCAGCCGGGTCGAAGCGCTCACCGCCGACACCAATCCGCTGCGCCATTCGGCGCGCGAGGCCCTTGGCCTCGCCGCCTGGAAAGACGGCAAGTCGGCGGACGCGCTCAAACTGTTCGACCAGATCTCCTCGGATGACGCCGCCCCGCGCAATGTGCGCCAGCGGGCGCAACTGATGTCCGAGCTGATCCGCGGGTCGGGCAACGCGTCGTGATCCTGGATGGGCTTCAAAGTCGCCATCATCGGTCGGCCTAACGTCGGCAAATCGACTCTTTTCAATCGGCTGGTCGGAAAGAAGCTGGCGCTCGTCGACGACACGCCCGGCGTGACGCGCGACCGTCGCGTCCATGCCGCCAAGCTCTACGATCTTCACTTCGACGTCATCGACACGGCCGGTTTCGAGGACGCGGCGGCCTCGACGCTGCCCGGCCGCATGCGCCAGCAGACCGAGATCGCCATCCGTGAGGCCGACCTCATCTTCTTCACCGTCGACGCCAAGTCCGGCCTCATGCCCGACGACCGCACCTTCGCCGATGTGGTGCGCAAATCCGGCAAGCCGGTGGTGCTGGTCGCCAACAAGGCCGAGGCGCGGGGCGCCCAAGGCGGCATGCTGGAGGCGTGGGAGCTCGGTCTCGGCGAGCCGATTCCGGTCTCCGCCGAACACGGCCAGGGCATGCCCGACCTGCGCGACGCGGTGGTCGAGGCGCTTGGCGAGGAACGCGCCTTCGGCGAGGACGAGGAAGACGACAGCGGCGAGATCGCCGCCAGTGAAGTGCTGATCGGCGAGGACATCGCCGACCCGGACGCCGAGCCCGCCTATGATGACACCAAGCCGTTGCGCATCGCCGTCGTCGGCCGCCCCAACGCCGGCAAGTCGACGCTGATCAACGCGCTGATCGGCGAGGAGCGGTTGCTGACCGGGCCGGAAGCCGGCATCACCCGCGATTCGATCTCGGTCGACTGGGACTGGCGCGGCCGTAGGATAAAACTGTTCGACACGGCCGGCATGCGGCGCAAGTCGAAGGTGCAGGAGAAGCTCGAGAAGCTTTCCGTGCAGGATGGCCTCCGCGCCATCCGCTTCGCCGAGATCGTCATCATCGTGCTCGATGCCACCATCCCCTTCGAGAAGCAGGACCTGCAGATCGCCGATCTCATCATCCGCGAGGGCAGGGCGCCGGTGATCGCCTTCAACAAATGGGACCTGATCGACAATCCGCAGGAACTGCTGGCCGAGCTGCGCGAGAAGACCGGGCGGCTCTTGCCGCAGGTGCGCGGCATCCAGGCCGTGACCGTGTCGGCCGAAACCGGGCGCGGCCTCGACAAGCTGATGGAAAGCGTCATCAAGACGCACAAGGTTTGGAACAGCCGCGTCTCCACCGGCAAGCTCAATCGCTGGCTGGAAGGCATCCTTGCCCATCATCCGCCGCCCGCCGTCGCCGGCCGCCGCCTGAAGATCAAATATGTCACCCAGGCCAAGACCCGGCCGCCGGGCTTCGTCGTCTCCTGCTCGCGGCCGGACGCGATGCCGCAATCCTATGTGCGCTACCTGACCAATAGCCTGCGCGAAGCCTTCGACATGCCCGGCGTGCCGATCCGCATGGCATTGCGCGCGCCCGACAATCCCTTCGCGGGCAGGGCGAAGAAGCGGTGAAGGCTTAAGGCGGCGACGCCTCTCCAGTCGTCATCCACGGATCCGCGCGCGTCGCTCCGCTCCTTGCTCCGTCCTAGAATGACGAAGTCGAAAGGTATCGGCCCAGACCTCATGCCACCTCTCGCAACCCCTCCTTGGCCTGCGCCCCATCCGGCAGCGCTTCCATCGCCGCCTGCAGCAATATCTCCGCCAGCCTCGCCGCCACCGGGTCGAGCTCGGCGTCCTTCTGGTGCAGATGCAGCGCCATCATCGGCAGGGCAGGAAGTCCGAGAACGCCCGGCGCGATTGCCCTGACATTGGCCGGCAGGCCGATATCGGTGCGGATCGTCAGGCCAAGGCCGGCCGCCACCGCCGCCCAGATGCCGCCGAGGCTGGGGCTGGAGAAGGCCATGCGCCAGGCGAGGCCAGCGCGATCGAGCGTTTCAGTCGCCACGGTTCTGAGCAGGCAGGGCGCCTCGAACACCACCAGCGGCAACGCCTCACCGTTTCGGGGACCTGCTCCGATCGGTTTTGCCGGACCGATCCAGCGCGCCTGCACGTCGGCGACATGCCGGCTGTAGGGCAGGCTCGTGCCGTCATGCCAGGCGAGCGCGATGTCGAGGCTGCCCGACAGGACGCGCTCGGCAAGGTCGTTGCTGCGTCCGATCCTTGCCTCGATGCGGACCTTGGGATGCGCGCGGGCGAAGCGGCCAAGCACGTCGGGCAGCACGGCTTCTCCGAAATCCTCCTGCAGGCCGAGCCGAACCCAGCCTTCCAGCTCTACGTCGCGGATGGCGGCGGCCGCCTCGTCGTTGAGCTCGATCAACCGCCGCGCATAGCCGAGCATGGTCTCGCCGGCTTCGGTCAGCGCCAGGCCTCGCCCCGCCTTGCGGAAGATCGGCGTGTCCGCCTGCTCTTCGAGCTTCTTCAATTGCGCGCTGACGGCGGAAGTCGAGCGGTGAAGCCGTTCGGCCGCCTTGGCGAAGCTGCCCAGCTCCATGCCGGTGACGAAGGTTCTGAGCACATCGAGGTCGAAGGTGACGCGGCGCATGGCATAGTCCTGATTTTCAGGATTATTGATCAAGAAATTCCTGATTTTATGGATGAAGCTATGGCGCTACATCCCGTCCGTCAAGCCGCCGGCCGGCCGTCACGGGAATGGAACCATGTCCGCCATCATCACACGCAATGACTGCCAGTCGCCCGTGCAGGGAGGTGCCGGCAACTCCGCCCGCCGCGCCTTCGGCCCGAACCACCGCTGGAAGGTGCTGGGCATCGGCGTCGCCGCCAATGCGGGCTTTTCAGCCACCTTCTCCGGCATTCCGGCGACCGCGGTGGTGATGCGCCAGGGTTACCACCTCGACAATGCCTCCCTCGGCCTTGCTTTGGGTCTGCTCGGCCTTGGTGTGGCGCTGAGCGAACTGCCCTGGGGCGTGCTCACCGATCGCTGGGGCGACCGCCATGTGCTCCTGATCGGGCTAGGGGCGACGGCGGCATGGCTTTGCATCATGGCGCTGCTGGTCGTGCCGACGAAGGCAGCCATTCCCGGCGTCGCGCTGCTTGCGGCTAGCCTGCTCGTCGCCGGCCTGCTCGGGGGCAGCGTCAACGGCTCCAGCGGCCGCGCCATCATGGCCTGGTTCGGCGAGGGCGAGCGCGGCTTTGCCATGAGCATCAGGCAGACGGCGGTGCCGCTCGGCGGCGGGTTCGGCGCGCTCGTCCTGCCGTCGCTGGCGGTGGCCTTGGGCTTCACCGCCGTCTTCGGCCTGCTTGCGGCGGTCTCCGCTCTCTCGGCCTATTTTGCCTGGCGCTGGTTGCACGAGCCGCCGGTCGGGAGCGACGGTCACGCCGTGGCCGCGACGGGTGGTCCCGCGCCCTTGCGCAACATAGAAGTCTGGCGCATCTCGACCGCGATCGGCCTGCTCTGTTTCCCGCAGGTCGCAGTGCTGACCTTCGCCTCGGTCTTCCTGCACGATTTTGCCGGCATGGGCACCTGGGTGACCAGCGCCAGCCTCGCCGCAGTGCAGACCGGCGCCATGGTGATGCGGGTCTGGAGCGGGCGCTTCACCGACCGGCGCGGCAACCGCCGTCCGTTCCTGAAATTCTGCAGCGCGTTGAGCGCGCTGGCCTTCCTGGCGCTTTGGCTGCTTGTGATCGGCACGGCTGGAAGCCCGGCGCTGACGCCCCTGCTTCCTGTAATGGTCGTCGTCGCCGGCATAGCCGTCTCGGCCTGGCATGGCGTCGCCTACACCGAACTTGCCACCCTAGCCGGCGCCGGCCATGTCGGCACCGCGCTCAGCCTCGCCAACAGCTTCGTCTTCATCGGCTTCTGCCTTGTGCCGATCGCTATCCCGTGGCTGCTGGTGCTCTTCGCTTGGCCGGGCGTGTGGCTGGCGGCGGCGATCTGCGCGGCGATCGCCTGGCCGATCTTCCTGCGCCAGGCCTGATTTTTCGTCGGCTTGTGTTTGAAACGGCAAGCCGGCTTTCCCTCAAACATGAAAAGAACACGATCGATGTCGTTAACCCCGCATCAAGGTTAATGCTTCATTTTGGCTCTCCGGGGTCAGTAGCGTTCTGGAGAGTTCCGTGCATCGACGCGTTTCAATGCGGCTTGTCGCCGACGCCGTTGCGAAAAGACGTTCCTTTCTTCCTCCCTTGGTGCTCGGGCTCGGCATGTGGATCGGCTTTCCGTCGGTCGTCGCCTACCAGGACATGACAAGCCTGATCTCCGGCCTGGAGTCGCCCAACGCCCGCTGGAACGCCTATATCGAGAAATCCGCCGCCGGCTCGGTGCATGCCGCCGAGATGCCGTTCGTCGATTCCACCGCCACCGGCTCGATCTCGGGCTCCGGCGTGAATTTGCCGGGCGTCGGCACCGTCGCGTTCCGTGGCAAGGGCAGCGCCGTGGGCACGACGCCTGATGAGGATCGTGTCGTGCGCGCCGACAAGAAGGGCCGCATCGTCCAGGTGTCGCCGGTCGCTCCGCCCAAGAATTTCAGCGCCGGCTCGATTTTCGAACGGACCTCCTCGCTGCTTCGCCCGAGCATGGACAGCGGGCTGAAGCTGACCTTCGCCAAGCCCGGCATCAAGGGCAAGGAAGTCCAGATCGCCCAGGCCTTCCATCTTCGCGAGGACAAGAAGCCTGATCCCGCAATGCCGGCGGCATTGATCGCGCTCATCAACAACGACAAGCCGGATATCCTTGCCACGGCCTATGCCCAGTCGGCGCCCGACTATGCCAAGGCATCGCCCTTCGAGGCGCTGTTGCAGGACGATCCGACCAACGGCCGCTTCATCCCGCCGATGGGCAAGGGCGACCATGCCTGGCTGCAGAACCCGCTGCCGGCGAGCGTGTTTTCCAAGCCCGAGCAGGCCTGCCTTACCAAGGGCATCTATTTCGAGGCGCGCAGCGAGCCCGTCCGCGGTCAGGCGGCGGTCGCCCAGGTGATCCTGAACCGTGTCCGCAACCCGGCCTATCCGAAGACGATCTGCGGCGTCGTCTATCAGAACGACGATTGGTTCAACCGCTGCCAGTTCTCCTTCGCCTGCGACGGCAGGAAGAAGACCATCACCGACCAGGCTTCCTACAAGACCGCCCAGGAGGTCGCCATGGCGGTGACCGCAGGCAAGATCTTCATTCCCGAGGTCGGTTCGTCGACGCACTATTATGCCAACTACGTCCATCCCGGCTGGGCGCGCGCCATGCAGCGCATGACCAGGATCGGCCTGCATATCTTCTACCGCACCTATGGCGGCGGCTGGAGTTGAGCCGGTTGGGCGGCTCGAGCCGAAGCCGCCCGAGCGACCGCCCCGACGATGCTTCGTTCGGCCTCCTGGGCATGCCCGGCGGACGCGCCTTGCCGCGCGGATTCGCGCCGACTCCTCACGCGGGCGTGAAGGGCACGATGTCGCACCTCGATAAGTATTTGATTTAGCTGACAAAAATACATCACTTCGAAGTTCCGTCCGTGGCTTGACGGGCGCTGACCCTCTAACTATGTTGCCGGCGACTTTAGAAGCGGACGGACGGCAATCGTCTGCCCGGGCAGGGGGGTTGCGATGGCCGACAAAACCGGGCCAGACGGAACCGGAGAAACCGGCCGCGGCAGGCAGCCAGAAGCCACCATCCGCGACGACGAACTTGAGCGCCGCCGGCGCGATCTTGAAGCATCGCTTGCGACGAGACGCACGGACCGGCTCGAGGGGAAAGACGAAGCGAAAGCTGCGACCGGTTACGGTCAGGCACTGAAACTGTCCAGCGAGTTCATCGCCGGGGTGGTGGTTGGTGTCGGCTTGGGCTGGATCATCGACCGCCTGGCGGGAACAGCGCCGTGGGGTTTGATCGTGGGCCTTTTGCTGGGCTTTGGCGCGGGTATACTCAATGTCCTGCGCTCGGCGGGGCTGGCATCGGAATTCGGCCAGGGCGGCAAGCCGCGCGAACCGAAGAAATGAATGAGGCGCCGCAAGGCGCCATCCAACTTAAGAAGCCGGTTGTGGCTTTGACGGGGATTAAAAGTGGCTGCTGCTGACAAGGTCGATCCGATCCACCAGTTCCAGATCCATCCGATCATCCCGCTGCATATCGGCGGCTACGACGTCTCTTTCACCAATTCCTCCCTGTTCATGGTCGTGACGATCGTCCTTGCGTCCGGCTTCCTCTATATGAGCACGTCGAGCCGCGCCCTCATTCCGGGCCGCCTGCAGTCGATCTCGGAAATGGCGTATGAGTTCGTCGGCAACATGCTGCGCGATGCCGCCGGCAAGCAGGGCATGCAGTTCTTCCCGCTGGTGTTCTCGCTGTTCATGTTCGTGCTGGTCGCCAATCTGATCGGCCTGTTCCCTTATTTCTTCACCGTCACCAGCCACATCATCGTCACCTTCACGCTGGCGATCCTCGTCATCGGCACGGTCATCGTCTACGGCTTCGCCAAGCACGGCTTCGGCTTCCTCAAGCTTTTCGTGCCGCACGGCGTGCCCGGTTATCTTCTGCCGCTGGTGGTGGCGATCGAAGTCATCTCCTTCGTCTCGCGTCCCGTCAGCCTCTCGGTTCGTCTTTTCGCCAACATGCTGGCTGGCCACATCACGCTGAAAGTGTTCTCGGGCTTCGTCGTCAGCCTCAGTGCGCTCGGCGCCGTCGGCATCGCCGGCTCGGTGCTGCCGCTTGCCATGGCTGTCGCGCTCTCCGCGCTCGAACTGCTGGTCGCTTTCCTGCAGGCCTATGTGTTCGCGGTTCTGACCTGCATGTATCTCAACGACGCTCTGCATCCGAGCCACTGATCGATTTTCATCGGCGCCCCGGCGCCAGCTTACCCAACGTACCAACTGCAACGAACAAGCAAACCACAGGAGTTTTGAAATGGACGTAACTGCAGCAGCTGCTATCGGCGCGGGCATCGCTTGCATCGGCATGGGCGGCGCGGGCATCGGCCTCGGCAACATCTTCGGCAGCTACCTCTCGGGTGCGCTTCGCAACCCGTCGGCTGCTGACGGCCAGTTCGGCCGCCTGATCTTCGGCTTCGCCGTGACCGAAGCTCTGGGCATCTTCTCGCTCCTGATCGCTCTGCTCCTGGTCTTCAAGTAAGAGCCAGAGCTGACGAAAGGGGCCGCATGGTGCGGTCCCGTTCCATGGACAGGGGAATGAGATGTTCGTGACATCTGCCTACGCGCAAGAAACAGCGCCGGCCGCGGCCGAGGGCGATACGCATGCTGGCACCGCGGTGCCAGCCGCGGAGCATGAAACGTTCCCGCCGTTCAATGCCGCGACCTACCCGTCGCAGATCCTGTGGCTCATCATCACCTTCGGGCTCTTCTATCTGTTCCTGAAGCGGGTCGTGATGCCGCGTCTTGGCAGCATCATCGATGTCCGCAATGACCGCATCACCCAGGATCTCGACCAAGCCGCAAGGCTGAAGGGCGAGGCGGACGCCGCCGTTGCCGCCTATGAGCAGGAATTGGCGGAGGCCAAGGCCAACGCCAACAAGATCGGCCAGCAGGCGAATGACGCAGCCAAGGCCCAGGCCGAGGGCACGCGCAAGAAGCTCGAGGCTGAGCTCGAGAAGAAGCTTGGCGAGGCCGAGGCGAGCATCGCTTCGATCAAGGCCAAGGCGATGAAGGAAGTCGGCACGATTGCCGAGGACACGACGTCGGCTATCGTCGAGGCGCTTGTCGGCGGCAAGTCCGACAAGTCCGAGATCGCGGCCGCGGTCAAATCCGCGAGCCGGTGAGGAGCGGGATCATGGACGCCACATCACTCGCCACGCTCTGGGCAACCATTGCGATGCTCATCTTCTTCGGCGCCGTCATCTATCTGAAGGTGCCGGGCATGCTCGCCAAGTCGCTCGACGCTCGCGCGGCCAAGATCAGCAGTGAGCTTGAAGAAGCTCGCCGGCTGCGCGAGGAGGCCCAGCAACTGCTCGGCCAGTATCAGCAGAAGCGCAGGGAAGCCGAGAAGGAGGCCGCCGACATCGTCGCCGCCGCCAAGCGCGAGGCTGAATTGCTCGCCTCCGAGGCTGCCAAGAAGACCGAGGACTATGTCTCGCGGCGCACCGCGCTAGCCGAGCAGAAGATCAGCCAGGCTGAACGCGAGGCCGTCAGCGAAGTGCGCGCCAGCGCCGTCGACATCGCCGTCGAGGCAGCCCGCGCGCTGCTCGCCGCCAAGGTCGACGCCAAGGCTGGCGCCGATCTGTTCAAGTCGGCTTTGGATGACGTCAAGGCCAAGCTGAACTGAGCTGACCGTAGCTACGAATGAGAAAGCCGCCTGGGCAACCCGGCGGCTTTTTTGTTGAGCGCTGATAATCACCCCCTTGAGGGCCCTTGAGGGGGAGATGTCGCCGACGGCGACAGAGGGGTCATCTCACGTAGGTCGCGGACACTCTCGATGCCGCCGAGGGCGTCGGCATTTCACGCGCAGCGACCCCCTCTGCCTGCCGGCCATCTCCCCCTCAAGGGGGAGATTATTCCAGCCCGGCGAAGCTCTCTTCTTCCACCACCTCGGGGCCACCCAATCGAAACGGCGCGAACGAAGCTCGGTGCAGCCTTGCCACGGGTCCATGCGTCTCGATGGCGGTCCGATGCCGGACCGTCGCGTAGCCCATATGCACCTCGAAACCGTAATGCTCGTGGTGCCCGCCGCAGCCGCACATCATGCGGTCGCGCATCACCTTGGCGACGATCGAGGCCGCCGCGATCGACTGCGAACGCTGGTCGCCCTTGATCAGCGCACGGCCTTCGCAGGCGAGACCGGGTGGGACGTCGCGGCCGTCGGCCAGGGCCAGCTTCGGCTGCAGCGACAGGCCTGCGGCGGCGCGGCGCATCGCTTCCAGGCTGGCCTTCAGGATGTTGCTGTTGTCGATGCCTTCGGCGCTGATCGAGGCCATGGAGACGCTGAGCGCCGAGCCGAGAATCTTGAGGAACAGCGCTTCGCGCTGCAGATGGGTCAGGCGCTTGGAATCGTCGAGGCCTTCGGGAATGCTGGCGGGGTTGAGCACCACCGCTGCAGCCACCACCGGCCCGGCGAGCGGTCCGCGGCCTGCCTCGTCCATGCCGGCGACCGGCCACAGCCCGTCGGCCATCGCCTTCGTCTCGATCGAGAAGTCGGGCTTCTCGACCATTTCAAAGAGAAGCGGAGAATCGGAACGCGCGCGAGCCATGGTGCGGCGAGGTTCGCATCGGCTCCGATTCTCCGCAAGTCCCTCCGGGTCGAGTGGGGCGCGGACCGGGAGGGCACCGTCTCACGGCCGGGGGACAGGGGCCGGACGGATTTCCAAACGAATCGCAACTCCAGACGGAATTTCGCTTTGCCTGGAATTGCTTGGCGCCGGCCGCCATGGCCGGCGCAGACGTCAAAGCAGCATCAGCTGCTCGCCGGCGCCGGAGCCTGCGACGAATTGGTCGATGCGAAGCTGCCGGCGCTCCACGTTAAGGCCGAGTCGCTTGGCCGCGATCTCGAAGCGCCGGCCGATCTGCCAGGCATAGGGACCGGCGCCCTTCATGCGCTTGCCCCATTCGGAATCGTAATCCTTGCCGTCGCGCATCGAACGGATCAGCGACATCACATGCCGGTAGCGGTCCGGATAGTGGCGCAACAGCCAGTCCTTGAAGATCGGCGCCACTTCGAGCGGCAGGCGCAGGATGACGTACCCCGCTTCTCGCGCGCCGGCGGCCCTGGCCGAATCGAGAATGCGCTCCATCTCCGGATCGTTGAGGCCGGGAACGATCGGCGCCACCATCACCGATGCCGGAATGCCGGCGTCCGACAACTGCCTGATCGCCTCCAGCCGCTTCGTCGGCGTCGACGCGCGGGGCTCCATGGTTCTTGCCAGCATCCGGTCCATCGTCGTCACCGACAGCGCCACCTTGGCAAGGCCGCGCTCGGCCATGCGCGACAGGATGTCGATGTCGCGCGTCACCAGCGCCGACTTCGTCACGATCCCGACCGGATGGCCGCGCGCCTCCAGTACCTCCAGGATCTCACGCATAATGCGGTACTGCTTCTCGATCGGCTGGTAGGGGTCGGTGTTGGTGCCGATGGCGATCGTGCGTGGCTGGTAACCCGGCTTCGACAGCTCCCTGTCAAGCATCCGCGCCGCGTCCGGCTTGGCGAACAGCTTCGATTCGAAGTCGAGCCCCGGCGACAGGCCCATGAAGGCGTGCGTGGGCCTTGCGAAGCAGTACACGCAGCCATGCTCGCAGCCGCGATAGGGATTGATAGAACGGTCGAAGGAAATGTCCGGCGATTCGTTGCGGGTGATGATGGTTCGCGGTTTTTCGACCTGCACCTCCGTCTTGAACGGCGGCAATTCCTCCAGCGAGTTCCAGCCGTCGTCGAACACATGCCGGCTGACCGGCTCGAACCTGCCGGACGGGTTGATGCCGGCCGAGCGGCCGCGATTGCGGTCGGGCCGCACGCGCATTCCGCTCTGTTCCATCATCGCATTTGCCATCTCGGCTCTTCCTGCTCCGAAAGCAGCAATGTCGGCACGGACGATCTGTTCCATTTTCGCCCTCTCCCAGGGACTGTCGGCAGGCTGTCGAATCGCTCTGTTCATGAAACTATTCCTATTTTGGCAATGAGAACAAATCAAGAACTTTCTTGGTCGAATGCCCAACTGGCGCAAGCCTCGCCTTTCCGCTATTCGGCTAAGGATGCTCAGCGTTCTCATCGAAACCAGGAACGACGAAGAGGGCCTTGCCCGCACGCTGGCCTCGCTGGTCGGCGGGGCGGTCGAAGGTGTCGTGCGCGATGTCATCGTCTGTGACGCGGGCTCGACCGACCAGACGCATCGGGTCGCCGAACATGCCGGCTGCCATTATGTGACGAGCGGCATCGGTGCCGCTATCGGCCAGGCCAAGGGCGATTGGCTGCTGCTGCTGGAGCCCGGCGCCAGGCTCGCCGAGGGTTGGATCGACGAGGTGGTCGCGCACACGGCAAGGCAGACCATGCCGGCGCGTTTCTCGCGCGCCCGAGGCAGCCGCGCGCCTTTCCTGGCCCGTGTCTTTTCGAGCAGCCGTGCGCTGGCCGAGGGCCTTGTCGTCAGCAAGCGCCAGGCTTCGGCCCTGGCAAAGGACGCGCGCAACGCCGAGGCCTTGGCGCGCGGCCTTGCGACCAGGAAGCTGAACGCCGAAATCTGGGTCGCGCCGCCTAGGTGAGTTCCAAGGCTATCCCTTCTCCCCAAGGAGGGAAGGAGGGACGGCACGGTAAATTTTCTGTTGGTCATGCCATTGTGCATTGCACAAAAAATGAGGCCAGATTAGCTTTCGCTTAATGCGGGACAATCGGGATTGGGTATTGCCGAAGCGATAGGCGGCTGTCGCTTCGTGGAACGCCGATGCGTACGAGGACCCGATGAATCTTGCTACCCCGGACAATTCAGGCGCGGCCAGCCTGGAGGCCATCGCCCGCGACGGCAGCCTGTTCAGGCGCATCGCCGCGCGCATCCCGACCTATCTGAAGGACCTGCGCGAAAATCCGGCCTGGCTGCCGATGTTCGTGCTTGCGCGCACCATGCCGGGGCGCCGCATGCATTGGCTTGGCGCCCGGCGGGCCTATCCGCTTGGGGATGCGGGAGAGACAATGTTCACCGGCATCGATCGCGAGGTGGTGGTCGAGGCTTTGCGTTCCGAAGGCCTATTCTCAGGCTTGTTGCTGCCTCAGGCGATCCATGAGGAGATTGCCGCATTCGCACGGCGCACGCCTTGTTTCGGCAATTTCGATCGCCGTCTCGAATTCATGCCGGACGACCATGCCGAGGCCGAGAAGCGCCTCGGTCGCTCGCTGCTCAGCGGCCACTATTTCGAGCGCATCCTCGATTGCGGTGCGGCCCTTGCCATCCAGAAGGATCCGCTGCTTCTCGATGTCGCCCGGCACTATCTCGGCGGCCAGGCGAAACTGATCACCACGCGCGTCTGGTGGAGCTTCCCGACCGGAAAGGCCTCCGACGCCGACAAGAACCTGGCCTCGCTCGGCAAATACCATTTCGATCTCGACGACTGGCGGATGTTGAAGTTCTTCTTCTACCTGGCACCGGTCGACGACGGCACCGGCCCGCATGTCTACGTCCGCGGCAGCCATAAGCGCCGCGCGCTCAGGCATCAACTGACGCTTCTGGTCGGCCATCCGGCGGAAGACGTGCTGAGCGTCTACGGTCCGCAAAGCCCAGTCACGCTGACGGGCGAGGCGGGACTCGGCTTCGTCGAGGACCCGTTCGGCTTCCACATGGGCACGGTGCCGTCGCGCACGCCGCGCCTGATGATGGAAATCGGCTTCGGCATCTCGAAGCCGTCGCGCCGCCGCTTTCATGGCGAGCCGGTGGTCCGCTAGATCAGGACGACGTTTCGTTGAATCGTCACCCTGATCCAACTCCTTGCTGGACCATGATCTTTTCCGAAAACCGGTTCCCACTTTTCGGGATCATGCTCTGGGACGTCAAACAAAAACGAGCTGCTCACATCCCTTGAATTTCGACCGGCATCCAGGCGCTGCCGCGCCTGGCCAGGCGTTGCTCGCGCGTTTCGGCGTCGTAGCGGACGGGAACCGGCTCGCGCGAGAACCGCTCGCGCTCGTCGAGCGCATTGACGATGACGATCGCCCTGGCGTCCCCGCCCGCCCCGGCGATTGCCGCGACATAGACGCCGCATTCACGGCACAAGAGATAGTCGGCGGTGCGCAGGCCGAAGCGGTAGACCTGCAAGCGCGACTTGTCCTCGATCGAGACGACCAGCCTGCCGTTTGGGTCGGCGGCCGCGCGCGAGCCGTGCCGGGTGCAGAACGCGCACTGGCAGGCGCGGATTTCCAGTCCGGACGGATCGACATCGCTTGAGAAGCTGAGGCGGATGTTGCCGCAATGGCAGCCGCCGCTGTGAACGGTCATGGGCGGATTGTTCCTTGTTCGCTCGCACAAGTTACTTTGCCGGCAGCGGCTTCGAAATGGCGCTCCGAAGGTAGAGGCTCGATTTCCACCTGCAAACCGGATGCCGATCGGCTGCTTTGCCTTCGCTTTACGAGGCAGGCTTGCCGCCGCGCCGAAGATGCTCGTCCAGCCGCGGCATGATTTCCACGAAATTGCACGGCATGTGCCGGTAGTCGAGCTGAGCCTTGATGATGCCGTCCCAGGCGTCCTTGCAGGCGCCGGGCGAGCCCGGCAGCACGAAGACGAAGGTCGCGTTGACGACGCCGCCCGTCGCCCGGCTCTGGATCGTGGAGGTGCCGATCTTGTCGTAGGAGATGCGATGGAACACTTCGGAAAAGCCGTCCATGCGCTTTTCGAAGATCGGCTCCAGCGCTTCCGGCGTCACGTCACGGCCAGTGAAGCCGGTGCCGCCGGTGGTGATCACGACATCGATATTGTCATCCTTCGACCAGCCGAGAACCTTGTCGCGGATTTTCTCGCGGTCATCGGTCACGATATCGCGCACGGCGAGGGTATGGCCGGCTTCGGTAATGCGGTCGGCCAGCGTCTGGCCGGACCTGTCGTCGGCGAGGCTGCGGGTATCGGACACGGTCAGCACCGCGATGCGCACCGGAATGAAGGGTCGGCTCTCGTCAATCCTGGCCATCGCTCACCTCCATGCTGCGCGTCGCGGCGACGAACCAGTCCGGGTGGCGGGCGCGGATCTCGATCGCCGCGCGCTTGGCGACATTGCCCGTCTCGAACAGGCCGAAACACGTGGCGCCGGAGCCGGACATGCGCGCGAAGGCTGCATCGGCGCGCTTGAGCGCCTTCAGCGTCTCGCCGACCGCCGGCTGGATCGAACGGGCGGCAACCTCGAGATCGTTGCGCGTCGTCTCCAGCCAGTTGCGGATGGCGTGGAAGTCGAGGCGCTTGGGCAGCGGCGGCAACGCCTCGTTGTCGCGGCTGGACAGCGCCTTGAACACGTCCGGCGTCGAGACGGCGACGCCCGGATTGACCAGCACCAGGCCGAGCGACGGAAAGGCGGGCAGCGGCGACACCTCGTCGCCAATGCCGCGCGCCACCAGCGGCTTTGCCTTGAGGCACATCGGCAGGTCGGCGCCGAGCGAAAGCCCGATCCGTGCCAGTGAACTGGCATCGATATCGAGCTTCCACAGCCGCGTGAGGCCGTTGAGCGCTGCCGCGGCGTCGCTGGAGCCACCGCCGACGCCCGAGGCGACCGGCAGGTTCTTCTCCAGCCGGATGGCCACGGGCGGCGTATGCTGCGCGCCGGCTTCCCGGCGCAAGGCATCGCGCGCCCTCACCACAAGATTGTCGCCGTCGAGCGGCAGTCCGGCGGCATAACGGCCGGATGCCGAGAATTCATCCTCTCGCGCCGGTTCGATCTCGAGCCGGTCGCCGAAGCGGGTGAAAACGGCAAGGCTGTCGAGCAGATGGTAGCCATCGGCGCGCTGTCCGGTGACATGCAGCGCCAGATTGATCTTGGCAGGCGCAAGCCACGTCCGGACCTCTGTGCCGGGCTCCAGAATGTCGGCTGCTGGCGAGATGGGATCAGTCCTTGGCGAGACGATACTCGCCGGTCTTCGGGTCCTTGACCAGCGTGCCCATCGTGCCGTTCGCCGCCTGTTTCTCGGTGCGCCGGATCTTGGCCGTCACGCGTTCGGCCTCGCGCACGAAAGCGCGATAGCAAAAATAAGCGGCGGCGCCGACGACGGCGAAGAAAATGATCTGCGGCATCTCAAACTCCTCCCGCGTTTCGCGCGGCAAGGCCGGCCATACGGGTCGGTCAAGCACCCATGCTAGCCGCATTCATGGCTTTTTCAAAGCCCGAAGCGCGCCCACAACGCGCGCTCTTCCGCCGCATCGAGGACGCCGCTGGCGGCGGCCTGGGCAATGTCCGGGGCCGAAATGCGCGATCCGAACAGGCCGAAGCGGCCGAAAAGACCGCGCGGGGCGGTGATCAGCTTGAGCTGCGTCTTGTCGCCGAACCGGGTCCTGAGCACGCTGCGCATGTCGCCCAGCGCATCGACAAGGCCGAGTTCCAGGCCGCGCTTGGCGGTCCAGAACAGACCGGTGAACAGGTCGGGGTCGTCCTTCAGCTTGCTGCCGCGCCGCTCCTTGACGAGGTCGATGAAGGTTTCGTGCACTTCGAGCTGCAACGCCTTCAGCCGCTCGACGTCCTCCTTCTTCTCGGGCTTGAAAGGGTCGAGTACCGCCTTGTTCTGCCCGGCGGTGTGGACGCGCCGCTCGACACCGATCTTCTTCATCAGTTCCGGGAAGCCGAAAGAGGCGGAAACCACGCCGATCGAGCCGACGATCGAGGACGGGTCGGCGAAGATCTCGTCGCCGGCGACCGCGATCATGTAGCCGCCGGAAGCCGCCACGTCCTCGACGAAGACGAGCACCTTCTTGTTCTTTTCCACCGCCAGATCGCGGATGCGCTTGAAGATCAGCCGCGACTGCACCGGCGAGCCGCCAGGCGAATTGATCGAGATGGCGACCGCCGGCGCGTCGAACAGGAACGCCTTTTCGATGAGGCCGGCCGTCGAGGCGAGCGACAGGCTCGGCCGGAACTGGCCGCCGCCGGCCATGATGGCGCCTTGCAGCCGCACGACCGGAATGGTGACGGCCGTCGAGCGCCAGGATTTCGGCAGCAGGCGATTGAGAAGGCGTTTCACGAACGAGTGTCTCCGGACAAAATGCGAAGGAGCAAGATGGAATCGGGTGGCTTCTAATGTCTCTTGGGCGTCATCCGCTTTGGCATGTAGGAATTCGCTGGCCAACGGCAATGCCGCATCGCCAGCCCCGGATCAATCGCCGAACAGCGACGCCAGGCCGTTATTGATCATTTCCGTCCGCTCCGCCGGCTCGTTGCCGGATGGCCCGTGCAAGGCGAGCGGCGGCCGGATCGACAGTTTTCCGCGCGCGCCCAGCACCGCCCTGACGACGATGCGGATCGCCGCCGCGTCCGGGCGCGGGTGCACGCACAGCATCTCGGCATCGCCGAAGCGCCCCTCGACAGCATCGAGAATGGCGGCGAGCTGCTCGGGCCGGGCGATGACGGCCAGCCCGCCGCGCGGCTTGACCACGGCGGCGGCGCTCCTGATCCAGCGCTCGAACAGCCCTTCCTCCGCCACATGCGCTTGCCGGCGCAGCGCGTTCGGCGTCGAGCGGTCCTCCGCCGCGTTGAAGGGCGGGTTCATGATGACGAAGTCGAAAGAGTTGTCGGCAAGGCCGGCTTCGGCGCGGGCCCGGCCGGTCAGTGTCACGTCGGCCGTCAGCACCGTGGCGCGATCGCCGAGATGCGCATTGCCGGGATGGGAGAGCGTGGCGGCGGCGAAGGCCGCCATTTCGGCGGAGCGCTCGACGAGCACGGCCCGTGCCGACGCGCAGCGCGCCAGCACGGCAAGCGCGGCCGCGCCGGCGCCCGCGCCGAAATCGGCGAGCCGGCCGGCAAAGGAGGACGGCACGGCGGCCGCCAGCATCATGGCGTCCATGCCGGCGCGGTGGCCGCCCCGGCTCGGCTGCACCAGCCAGAAGCGCCCGCGATGGAAGGCATCGACCGTGTGCGCCGGCGTATCGGGGGCGGTCGTGGCAGCCATTATTTCTTGCGGATCTCGTTCTCGATGCCGGCATCCTTGAGGATGCGGCGCGCAACATCGGCCTTGTCGGCGTCGACCATGACGCGCTTTTGCAAGAGGCCGATCGATCCTTCCAGAATGCTCATATTCTGGTCGGCGACGAAAAAGGCGATGCCGGCATCGCGCATCAGCGATTCGACAAAGGAGATGACGACGGCGTCATTGGTGCGGACAAGCTCGATCATGGAACGAAAATCGCAGGTTGCGGCCTTCCTGTAAACGGAGAGGCGAAGGCGTTCGGGCGAAGCCGCGCCAATTCGCCTCTTGCCGTGCCCGGTTGTAGCGCCCTAGAGTCGGCCCGGGACTAAGGGTGCCGTCGTGCGCGTCAATGGGACGGGAGTTGTCGTGGTGGGTGTCGTTCTCAACATCGAAGGCAAGCGGGAGCCCGCTTCCATCAAGGATCTGATCGATCTGACGGCGGCCGACATGGGGCGTGTCAACGAGCTGATCCTGTCCAAGGCCGGCTCCGACGTCGAGATGATCCCGGAGATCGCCAACCACCTGATCTCTTCCGGAGGCAAGCGGCTGAGGCCGATGCTCACGCTCGCCGCCGCGCAGATGTTCGGCTATTCGGGCGAAGGCCACGTCAAGCTCGCCACCGCTGTCGAGTTCATGCACACGGCGACGCTTCTCCATGACGACGTGGTCGACGAGAGCGCGCTGCGCCGCGGCAAGAAGACGGCGCGCATGATCTGGGGCAACCAGGCCAGCGTGCTGGTCGGCGATTTCCTGCTCGGCCAGGCTTTCCGCATGATGGTCGAGGTCGGTTCGCTGGAGGCCCTCGACATCCTCTCGGCCGCCGCCTCCATCATCGCCGAGGGCGAGGTGATGCAGCTCGCCGCGGCCAAGAACCTCGAAACCACCGAGGACGAGCATTTCGCCGTCATCAAGGCCAAGACCGCGGCGCTGTTTTCGGCCGCCGCCGAGGTCGGGCCGGTCATTGCCCAGGCCTCGCGCACCGACCGCGCCGCGCTGCGCTCCTATGGCATGAATCTCGGCCTTGCCTTCCAGCTCATCGACGACGCGCTGGACTATGGCGGCTCGAGCAAGGATCTCGGCAAGAATGTCGGCGACGATTTCCGCGAGGGCAAGGTGACGCTGCCGGTGATCCTCGCTTATCGGCGCGGCACCAAGGCCGAGCGCACCTTCTGGAAGCGCTCCATCGAGGACAATGTCACCGACGATGCCGGGCTCGAAAAGGCGATCGGCCTGATGGCCCGCCACGGGGCGATCGCCGACACGATCGGCCGCGCGCGCCATTTCGGCGAGATCGCGCGCGACGCGCTGGCGCCGCTGGAAGCGACGCCGCAGAAGTCGGCCCTGATCGACGTCATCGATTTCTGCATCAGCCGAGTCAATTGAACCTGTCGGTCGTCTCGTGACCTGCCCGGCATCGGCCGGGCAAGTCGCTGCGAATCCCGCGCCGGCATCTCGACAAAGGCCGATCCGGCAAATTATCTATAAAATATGGCCAGCACAGAAGACACGATCGCGGTCCGCATCGGCAAGGAACTGGCGGATCGCATCATTTCGGGCGCTATCGAGCCCGGCTCGCGGCTGCGCCAGGACCATGTCGCCGAGGAATTCGGCACCAGCCATGTCCCGGTGCGCGAGGCCTTCCGCCGCCTGGAGGCTCAAGGGTTGGCGATCAGCGAGCCGCGGCGCGGCGTGCGCGTCGCTTCCTTCGACCTCGGCGAGGTCAGGGAAGTGGCCGAGATGCGGGCCGCGCTCGAAGTGCTGGCGCTGCGCCATGCCGCGCCGCATCTGACGGCGTCGATTCTCGATCATGCCGAAGAGGCGACCAAGGCCGGCGACAAGTCCCGCGACGTACGCTCCTGGGAGGAAGCCAACCGTACATTCCACCGGCTGATCCTGGCACCCTGCAACATGCCGCGCCTGCTCTCCACCATCGACGACCTCCACGCGGCGAGCGCCCGTTTCCTGTTCGCGGCCTGGCGTTCCGAGTGGGAAACCCGCACCGACCAGGATCACCGCGCGATCCTGAGCGCGCTCCGGCAGGGCAATACCGAATCGGCCGCCGCTACGCTCGGCCGTCACGTGCAGTGGATCGGCCAGAAACCGGTCAAGACCGCTTCCGGCGGGACGCGCGACGCCTTCGCCATCGTGGGGTGATGTTGGCCCGACTTCCACGCGGTCGTCGCTCCAGGGGCTGCGCGCGTCGCTTCGCTCCTTGCTTCGCCCTGGACCGACGAAATCCGGTGCCCGCTCGAAGCCAGCTTGCCATCTTCGCGAAAATATGGATTCGATAATAGATCGAACATAGAAATTATCTATAATTTCAATCTAGGTAGGGAAGACGCCGTGACCAACGCAGCCATTTCAACCCACAAGCCCTCCTTCAGCCCGCTCAGGCTGCACAGCCGTTCGCCCGCCTGGCAGGCCGGCGCCGTCATTCTCGGCTCGCTGTTCCTGGCGCTGTCCTCCTATATCGAGGTGCCGATGGTGCCGGTGCCGGTGACCATGCAGACCTTCGCCGTCACGCTGGTCGGCGCACTCTATGGCTGGCGCTTCGGCGCGCTCACCATTGCCGCCTGGCTGATTGAAGGCGCGGCGGGCTTCCCGGTTCTGGCGGGCGGGGCGGCCGGCGTGCAGCATTTTGTCGGCCCGACCGGTGGCTATCTCCTTGCCTTCCCGGTCGTCGGCGCCACCGTCGGCTGGCTGGCCGAGCGCGGTTGGAACGGCAAGCGCGTCCTGCTTGCCTTCGCCGCCATGCTCATCGGCAACCTGCTCTGCCTGGTTCTCGGCACAGCCTGGCTTGCCGTCATGATCGGTACCGAGAAGGCCATCACCTTCGGGTTCCTGCCCTTCATCGTCGGCGGCCTGCTCAAGTCGGCGCTGGGCGCGGCGACGCTGAAGCTGTTTTCCGGCAGCCGGCCGGCCGATCCCCGGTAAGCTGCCAGGCGAACTGCGATCGCGACGTCAGATGACCGTCAGGCTGCGTGCCCATCATCTGCTTTGCCTGCTGACCTATGTCGGCAAGGGCTACTCGCCGGCCTTCACCGCCAATTATGACGCGGTGGTGGCGCGGCTGGCCGAGGGCGAGGATATTCTGATCGTTTCCGGCCCGGACGACATCTGCGCTCCGATGCTGGACGCGCCCGAGCCGCACTGCCTGGGCGAAAGCGCTGCCGGGCGGGACGAGATAGCGGCTGGGGATGTCGCCGATCTTCTCGGCCGGCCGCTTCTGGCTGGTGCTCGGCTTGAGCTGGATCCTTCAAACCTGGCGCGGATGCGTGAGGCGTTTTCATCCGGCTTGACGCGCAAAGCTTGCCCGGCCTGCGAGTGGTTTGCGCTCTGCGGCAAGGTTGCGGCGGGCGGCTTTCGCGGAACGCGTCTCTAGGCCATCGTTGAAATCCAGTCGTCGGGCTCGATATTTCCCCTGCTTGCCATCGTTTGTTAAGCGGATGATTGGATTGTGATTCGCTTGCCGATTGAAGCCTGACCGCAAAAAGGCCATGCTTTGGCTGGAAAAGTTCGAGTCTACGGGCGGTCCTCCAAGGGCGGGATCGCATCTGGCTGAAAGGGATACGATGCGGCAAGGACGTGCGCGCTGGCTGACGAGGCTGGCATTTTTGGCCGGTGTGGCGCTTTGGGTGCTGCCGGTCCAGGCCAAGGAAGACACCAAACCGCTTCAGATCACGTCTTTCTCGGGCGCCTATCTTGCCGCCCATATCGCCGAAAGCGACAACGATCTCGACGACGCGATCACCTATTACAAGCAGGCACTGGCCTTCGCGCCGGACGACAAGGATCTGCAGCAGAGCCTGATGCTGGCGCTGGTCGCGCAGGGCCGTTTCGAGGAATCGCTGGTTTATGCCGACAAGCTGAAGGAAGTGCCGGATGTCGAGCGTTTCTCGCGTCTGGCGCTGGCCGTCGATTCCTTCCACAAGAAGGACTACACCAAGGCGCAGTATTGGCTGAAGCTCTCGGTCGAATCCGATCTCGACCGGTTGCTCGCTGGCGTCATGGACGGCTGGGCCAAGGAGGGCGCCGGCGACGCGTCCGAGGCCATGGATTCCATCGACAAGCTGAAAGGCCCGGATTGGTTCAGCCTGTTCAAGTCGTTCCACCGCGCGCTGATCGCCGACGCCGCCGGCCTTGGCAACAAGGCCGATGAGATCTACGCCGCCACGATGGCCGACACCACGGCGGGTGGCTCGGCGCCCGAAACCTGGATGCGCAACGCCCAGGCCTATGCCTCGTTCCTCGCCCGCAAGGGCGAGAAGTCGAAAGCGCTGGCCGTGTTGAATCAGGCCGAGACCTTCGCGCCGGGCAAGCTCGAAATCACCACGCTGCGCGACCGCATCAGCAAGGGCGAAAAGATCGAGCCGTTCATCACCAGCCCGGCCGACGGCGCGTCGGAAATCCTGCTCGACCTTGCCACCGCGCTCAACCGTGGCGGCGGCGAGCCTTTCGTGCGGCTTTACCTGCAATACGCGCTGGCGCTGAAGCCGGACAGCGACGCGGCGCTTGTGCAGCTTGCCGCTGTAGCCGAGCAGCTCAAGGACGGCGAAGGCGCCGTCGCGCTCTACCGCCGCATTCCGGCGTCCTCGCCGCTGAAGGAGCTCTCGGACCTGCAGATCGGCCTCAACCTTGCCGACCTCGACAAGCATGACGAAGCCATCGCTCACCTGAAGGCTTATCTCGACAAGCACCCCGACGACATGCGCGCTTATCTGGCGCTCGGCGGCGTCTATGGCTCCAAGGAGGATTTCCGCTCGGCCGCCGATCTCTACGACAAGGCGGTCGCGCAGTTGAAGAACCCGACCGCCGCCAATTGGAACATCTTCTACCAGCGCGGCATCGCCTATGAGCGGCTGAAGGAATGGCCGAAGGCGGAACCGAATTTCCGCAAGGCCCTGGAACTGCAGCCCGACCAGCCGCAGGTCATGAATTATCTCGGCTATTCCTGGGTCGACATGAACATGAACCTCAAGGAAGGCCTGGCGATGATCCAGAAGGCCGTCGATCTGCGGCCGAACGACGGCTACATCGTCGATTCGCTGGGCTGGGCCTATTTCCGCATGGGCCGCTTCGACGACGCCGTGCGCGAGATGGAGCGCGCCGTATCGCTGAAGCCGGAGGATCCGGTCCTCAACGACCATCTCGGCGACGCTTATTGGCGCGTCGGCCGCAAGCTCGAGGCCACTTATCAGTGGACCCAGGCGCGCGACCTGAAGCCGGATCCCGATGTGCTCGCCACCTTGCAGCAGAAGCTGCTCAAGGGCCTGCCGCCGATCGAATCCAACACCGCGCAGGAAACCCCGAAGGTGAAGCCGGTGCCGGCCCCCGCGCCGAAGGGCTGAGCTGTTCGACACCACTCGAGGAAACGGGGCTCGTGGAGCCCCGTTTTCGTTTCATCTGGTGTCTTAGCCGAAACGCTCATCGCGATCGTCATTCGATGGTCCGCGCGACGCCGTTTCGCGGCTGCTCCGCCCTGCAATAACGAAGTCGGGAAGGCTTTTAGCAATCTCCGGCGTTGGCGCTCATCTCGCGGAAACGGACGATGGAAGTCTTGCTCCTCGACCGATGGCAGCCTTTCAAATCCCCGTGTCGAGGAACTAGAACATCTTTCGGTAGACGACGAACCCAGACTTCTCGCCGATCTTGTCATAGAGCTGCATGGCGGTGTGGTTCGTCTCGTGCGTCAGCCAGTAGACGCGGTTCGCGCCCGCGGCCCTGGCGCGTTCATAGACGCCTTCGATCAGCGCCCGGCCGACGCCCTGGCCGCGCGCGGCCTCTGTGGTAAAGAGATCCTGCAGGTAGCAACTCGGCGCGATCGACGTGGTCGAGCGATGGTAGAGATAGTGGACGAGGCCGAGAAGGTTGCCGTCGCGCTCGGCCACCAGCGCATGCACCGGCTCATAGGCATCGAAGAAGCGCGACCAGGTCATTTGTGTGATCTCGCCGGCAAGCGCCGTTGGGCCGGAGCGCCCGTAAAACGCGTTGTAGCCGTCCCACAGCGGCAGCCATTGCTCGTAATCCTGCCGCGTGACAGGTCGGACGGTGAGTGGACCGGGCATGACGAAACTTTCGTTGTTGTGAGGTTCGACAGAGCAAAGGATCACTGCCGCTCCGCGGCAATGGGCCAGCCGGCCGCAAAGCGTTCAACCTCGCCGTATGCGGGCGCCGCCTTGACGCTCGGCGGCACGGCAACTAGGGAAGCGTCGTTCCGTGCTTTCCGAGGCCGCCCGTGACCATCGAGATTCCCGCCCATATGCATCCCAGCCGCTCCTTCCAGGGGCTGATCCTGACCTTGCACAATTACTGGGCTGCCTATGGCTGCGTCATCCTGCAGCCCTACGACATGGAAGTCGGCGCCGGCACTTTCCATCCGGCGACCACCTTGCGGGCGCTCGGCCCCTTGCGCTGGAATGCGGCTTACGTGCAGCCCTCGCGCCGGCCGAAGGACGGCCGCTACGGCGAAAACCCCAACCGTCTGCAGCACTATTACCAGTACCAGGTGATCCTGAAGCCCAATCCGCCGAACCTGCAGGAGCTCTATCTCGGCTCGCTCGAGGCGATCGGCGTCGATCCGCTGCTGCATGACATCCGCTTCGTCGAGGATGACTGGGAAAGCCCGACGCTGGGCGCCTGGGGGCTTGGCTGGGAATGCTGGTGCGACGGCATGGAAGTCTCGCAGTTCACCTATTTCCAGCAGGTCTGCGGCATCGAATGCGCGCCGGTTGCGGGCGAACTGACCTACGGGCTGGAGCGGCTCGCCATGTATGTGCAGGGCGTCGACAATATCTATGACCTGAACTTCAACGGCCGTGAGGGCGCCGAGAAGGTCACTTACGGCGATGTCTTCCTGCAGGCCGAGCAGGAATATTCGCGCCACAATTTCGAATTCGCCAACACCTCGATGCTGCTCAGGCACTTCGAGGACGCCGAGGCCGAGTGCAAGGCGCTGCTCGAAGCCGGCACGCCCAAGCCGAGCGACAATCTGGCGATGCACCGCATGGTCTTCCCGGCCTACGACCAGTGCATCAAGGCAAGCCATGTCTTCAACCTGCTCGACGCGCGCGGCGTGATCTCGGTCACCGAGCGCCAGAGCTACATCCTACGCGTGCGCAATCTGGCCAAAGCCTGCGGCGAGGCGTTCCTGAAGACGCGGGCGGGCGGGCTGGCGGCTTAGAGCGGTCGACCGTTTCACGAAAATACAGACCCGCTCTATCTCTTTGTTTTAAACGCATTTGTTTGACGCCAGGCGATTCTGCTTGGCTGCCCTAGGCCGATACGACTTTCACGGTCTCGGCCGCGATGCTGATCGACAGCGTGATCTGCACCGTTGCGCCGTCGATCGTGCGCAGCGCCTGCCGGACCCCCGGCATCGTGATCGTGCCATGCGCCTGGGCGGCGAAGCAGGCGCTGAGCGCCAGGATCTGCAGGGTTCTCGATGCCGTCTTCATCGTCGTTCAGCCAATAGGTCTCTGCCTGAGCGTTTGTCGCTTCAGCGCAGCGTTCGGTTCATGGGAAGTTCTGCCCTTAGGACGGGTGGGCTCCCGCTCGTCCGACAGGGGACGAAAAATTCCGCGAAATCGGCGGGTGGGGCGGTCTGCTTGCGGGGTGACAGCGGCCGGCCGAGTTGCTATTTCCCGCGCATTCGTTACGGCGCCGCGCGCCGACCTTTCCCATCGAGGGGAGGGTGAGGAGCCTGATTTATGCCCGACTTGCTCTTGGAACTCCGCTCGGAAGAGATTCCCGCCCGCATGCAGCGCAAGGCGGCGGGCGATCTCAGGAAGATGTTGACCGACGGTCTGGTCGAGGCGGGTCTCACCTATGAAGCGGCGCGCGAATATTGGACGCCGAGGCGCCTGGCGCTCGACATAAGGGGCTTGACGCCGCGCTCCAAGGATATCCGCGAGGAGATCAAGGGTCCCTCGACCACCGCGCCCGAGCAGGCGGTGCAAGGCTTCCTGCGCAAGGCCGGGCTTTCATCGGTCGCCGAGGCGCATGTCCATACCGATCCGAAGAAGGGCGACTTCTACGTCGCCCATATCTCGAAGCCGGGCCGGGCGGCCGAAGAGATCATCGCCGAGTTGGTGCCGGGCATCATCAGGAACTTCCCCTGGCCGAAATCGATGCGCTGGGGGCCGGCCTCGGCCAAGCCTGGCTCGTTGCGCTGGGTGCGGCCCCTGCAGTCGATCATCTGCACCTTCGGGCCGGAGACCGAGGAGCCGGTGGTGGTCGATTTCGAGATCGACGGCATCCGCGCCGGCAATGTCACCTATGGCCATCGCTTCCACGCGCCGGGCGCCATCACCGTGCGCCGTTTCGACGACTATGTGTCGAAGCTCGAGGCGGCAAAGGTCGTGCTCGATGCCGACCGGCGCAAGGAGATCATCCTGGCCGACGCCCGCAACATCGCCTTCGCCAACGGGCTCGACCTGGTCGAGGACGAAGGCTTGCTGGAGGAGGTTTCAGGCCTGGTCGAGTGGCCGGTCGTGCTGATGGGCGAGTTCGAACGGGATTTCCTCACAATCCCGGGCGAAGTCATCCGCCTCACCATCCGCGCCAACCAGAAGTGTTTCGTCACCCGTCCGCAGGGCGCGGGCGAGGATCTTTCCAACCGCTTCATCCTGGTCGCCAACATCGAGGCGAGCGACGGCGGCAAGGAGATCGCGCGCGGCAATGGCAAGGTGGTGCGGGCGCGCCTGTCCGACGCGCTCTATTTCTGGAAGACCGACCAGGGCGATTTGCCCGACCTCGACCAACTCAGGGAATCGGCGGCAAAGTTCGACCTGGATCTGAAGAAGCCGCTCGATCAGCGCATGGCGCGGCTGGATCATCTCAACGTCACCTTCCACGCCAAGCTCGGCACGCAAGGGCAGCGCGTGGAGCGTATCAGGCGGCTGGCTGAGGAGCTCGCTTCGACGGTCGGCGCTGATTCCAGCTTTGTCGCCCGCGCCGCAGTGCTGGCCAAGGCCGACCTGCAGACCGAGGTCGTTGGCGAGTTTCCGGAACTGCAGGGCGCCATGGGCCGCAAATATGCGTTGCTGCAGGGCGAGCATCCGTCGGTGGCGGCAGCCGCGGAGGAGCATTACAAGCCGCAGGGGCCGTCGGATCGCGTGCCGACCGACCCGGTGTCGGTTGCGGTCGCGCTGGCCGACAAGCTGGACACGCTCACCGGCTTCTGGGCGATCGATGAGAAGCCAACCGGCAGCAAGGATCCGTTCGCGCTGCGGCGTGCGGCGCTTGGCGTTGTCAGGATTGTAGTTGAGAATGCGATTTCATGCCCGCTGCGGCACCAATTCGCGAACGCGCTGTTTGGCCTCACATTCAACGAAGGCTCTCGTTTTTCGGCAATCTGGAAGGCTGATGACGGAGGCGAGTTCACGACGGGTATCGGTTCTGCGAACGATCTCCTCGACAGGCGTTTCGTTGGTCTTGTGTCGGAGGTTCCTGGACTGAAATTGGAACACCCCGCTGCTGAGTTGATTCCCGATCTCCTCGCATTCTTCCACGACCGATTGAAAGTCTATCTGCGCGACCAGGGCGCGCGGCACGACCTGATCGACGCCGTCATCACGCCCCAGTCCGACGACCTGCTGCAGATCGTGCGCCGCGTCGAGGCGCTCGGTTCCCTGCTCGACACCGACGAAGGCAAGAACCTGCTCGCCGGCACCAAGCGCGCCGCCAACATCCTCGCCGCCGAGGAGAAGAAGAAAACGCTGGTCGCCGTGACTGTCGAGCCGGCGTTGTTGCGCGAAGAGGCGGAAAAGAAGCTGTTTGCCGCGGTGAATCAGGCCGAGAAGGAAGCCGGCCAAGCAATTCAAAACGAAGATTTTTCCGCCGCCATGCTGGCGCTTAGCGTGTTGCGCGAACCGGTTGATTCATTCTTTGAGCGTGTTCTCGTGAATGATGAGGACCAGGCCGTGCGCGCCAACCGCCTGGCACTGCTCGCCCGCATCCGCGCCGCCACCGATCGCGTCGCGGATTTTTCAAAAATCGTCGGCTGACAACGCGAAAATCGCGTGGTCGAGACCTGCTCGCAACCGCTAGGGTGCGGGCAGGCTTGAACAATTCGGCGCCCGAAATTTAATGCGCCGCAGCCGGCTTACAGTCATATGACGATGACCTGCGCATGGGACAAAGCTGCGTGTCGTCCAGAAGCGTTGAGCGGTTCTGGGGCAACGACATGCATCAACCAAAGACTGAAGGCGCGCTCCCGAAATCGTTTCGTGCGGCGTGCTCTAAGACGTTCCCAAACCACGGAGGCATGCCATGAATTCCGTTGACGATATCGACTTGATTGAAGAAACCCCGGCCGACGCCGAGGCCGCCGAATCCGCTTCCGAAAACATTGTCGACCACGCCGCCGCCACGGTGGTCGAAGCCGCTGATCCGTCCCACGACGACGAGGAAGAAGGCGAGGACGAACACGGCGACGACGAGGAAGACGAATCCGACGACGAAGCCAAGGCCTCGGGCGACGATGAGTCCGACGACGAGGACGAGGATGAAGACGACGCCGACGAAGACGAATCCGACGATGACGACAAGGAAGAGGCGGCCTGAGCCGTTTCCTGGCGTCTGAAGCAAGGGGCGGCGCGACAAGCGTCGCCCTTTTTCCTCAGCCCTCGTCCCGCCAGCTGATGGGCGGATCAATCGTCGAGAAATTTGATCAGTCAATTTTCCAATATGCTGACCCGCACGCTGTCGGGATAGACATCGACCTCGATCAACGGCTCGCCATTGACGATGGCGCGCCGGGTGGCGCTGCCCATGGCGCCGTCGCGTTCCAGCATACGCTGCAGATCGGCGCGCGAACTGTCGGTGCGGAACCAGGGATCGCCCTGGTCGTCGCTGTCGCGCCGGTGGAATTTATGCCAGTTGGCGCGGTCCTGCCGCACCATCTGCGCCGCGCTGCCGAGCGGATAGCCGTCGCTGGCGCGGTGATCGCGCTTCGGCCGTAGCCTTCCGTCCGGAATTGCATCCCGACAACGGCGCCTAGCACATCGAGGTGGGGTCCAAGGTGTCTACATCGCCTTGCCGACGCGCGGCAGTGATGAGCCATTTTGCTGCTGCGCCGGGGGTTGCGGGCTGGCCGACGCGCTGGCTGTCTTGGCTGCCTGGCTGCCGGTCTTGCCGCCGCCGTTCGAAGCGGCGGTGCCGTTCGCGGGCGTTGCCGTCGACGTGCCGTTTGCCGGTGCGGTGGTCGTTGGCGTCGCAGCGGGCTTGGCCGACGCGGCCGCCGCGGGCGTTGCGAAAGCGCCCCCGACGACACCGCCGCGAATGATCATCGGAGGCTGCTGGTGTTCGAACTTTTCGGGAATAGCCGCAACCTTTTCGTCGGTGACGGCCGGCACGGGATCCCCGAGCGCTATGATCGACGGCGTCGAGAGCGCGGACAGCTTGGCCGGCTCGATCGCTTTCAGCCTGATGATCGACGGCGTCGAGGTCGAAGGTTCAGCAACGATGATCGACGAAGCTTGCGCCGCGCCGTTCATCGCCAGAAGGCCGATACCGAACGCTCCAAGCAAACGCATCACAAGAACTCCCCAGCCGCAACCACATCGAACCCGCACCCTAGGACCAGCACATTGAAGCCGGCTTGCGCGGAAACTTAACATTTTAGGGATTGATAAATCGCCAATGCCCGCACTTGCCCGATGGAGGCGGCCGTATTACGGGACCGGCATGTTCAAGACTGGTGGCGAAATTGGCTGAGATACTGGCGGTTGGCGAGGCTCTGGAGCGCGCTTTGGCGCTGCTCGAAGGCGGCGACGTCGTCGCCATCCCGACCGAGACGGTTTACGGCCTGGCCGGCGATGCCACCAATGGCGTTGCCGTGGCGCGCATTTTCGAGGCCAAGGGCCGGCCGCGCTTCAACCCGCTGATCGCCCATGTCGCCGATCGCGCAATGGCGGATCGTATCGCCGGCTTCGATCCGCTGTCGGCGAGGCTGGCCGAGGCCTTCTGGCCCGGCCCGCTGACGCTGGTGCTGCCGCAGCGCGCCGACAACGGCATCCATCCGCTGGTCACCGCGGGGCTGGACACCATCGCGCTGCGCATGCCGCGCGGGTTCGGCGGCGAGCTGATCGCCCGGCTCGGCCGGCCGCTCGCGGCCCCCAGCGCCAATTCGTCGGGCAGGATCAGCGGCACCACGGCCGGAGCGGTCGCCGCCGATCTCGGCGACAGGATCAGGCTGGTCGTCGACGACGGCGCGACGCCTGTCGGTCTGGAATCGACCATCGTCAAGGTCGAGCATGGCAGGCTCAGGCTGTTGCGGCCCGGCGGCATCGGCGCAGAAGAGATCGAGGCGGTGGCCGGCGCGAAGCTGTCGCGCGGCGCTTCCGGCATCGAGGCTCCGGGCATGCTCGCCTCGCATTACGCGCCGGGCGCCGCGATGCGGTTGAACGTCGAGGAGATTGCCGATGGCGAGGCGCTGCTTGCTTTCGGCCGCAATCGCGCCGAGGGCTGGGAAAAGGCCGTAGCGCTGCGCAATCTCTCCGAAACGGGCGACCTGCGCGAGGCAGCCAGCAATCTGTTCGCCTTCATGCAGGCGCTCGACCGCGGCGGTGCCGCCACCATCGCGGTCGAGCCAATACCGCTCGACGGACTTGGCGAAGCGATCAACGACCGGCTTGCGCGCGCCGCCGCGCCGCGTGACAAGAGGGTGTGAGCGCCATAGGTTTGAGATCATGAACGACCAGCCCTTTGATCTCGATCCCACCATCATCGATCGCTTCGCCTCCATCGTCGGCGACAAATATGCGCTGCGCGACCAGGCCGACATCGCGCCTTACATCACCGAACGGCGTGGGCTCTGGCACGGCCGCACATCGCTGGTGCTGAGGCCCGGCAGCGTCGAGGAGGTGGGCCGCATCATGCGGCTGGCAACCGAGACCGGAACGCCGATCGTGCCGCAAAGCGGCAACACCGGACTGGTCGGCGCCCAGGTGCCGGACAAGTCCGGCCACGACATCGTTTTGTCGCTGTCGCGGCTGAACCGCATCCGTGAGATCGACGTCTTGTCGAATACGGTCACAGTCGAGGCCGGCGTCATCCTGCAAACGGTGCAGGAAGCGGCCGACGCGGCCGGCCGGCTGTTTCCACTATCGCTCGCCGCGCAAGGCTCCTGCCAGATCGGAGGCAATCTCTCCTCCAATGCCGGCGGCACCGGCGTGCTTGCCTATGGCAATGCGCGCGAGCTCTGCCTCGGCGTCGAGGTGGTGCTGCCGACAGGCGAGGTGTTCGACGACCTGCGCAAGCTGAAGAAGGACAACACCGGCTACGATCTGAAGAACCTCTTCGTCGGCGCCGAAGGCACGCTCGGCGTCATCACCGCCGCGGTGCTGAAGCTGTTCCCGAAACCGAAGGGCAGGGAGGTCGCCTTTGCCGGCCTGCCGTCATCCCCGAAGGATGCGCTTTCGCTGTTCACGCTGGCGATGGACAGGGCCGGTGCTTCGCTCACCGCTTTCGAATTGATCGCCAAAAGGCCCTACGACTTCACGCTGAAGCATGGGCAAGGCATCACGCGGCCGCTGGCCGACGACTGGCCCTGGTATGTGCTGATGCAGATTTCGTCCGGCCGTTCCGAGGAGGACGGCAGGGCGTTGATCGAGGAGATCCTGGCCGAGGCCCTCGAGCAAGGCATCGTCGGCGACGCGGTCGTGTCGGCAAGCCTCGCCCAGGGCGACGCCTTCTGGAATTTCCGCGAGACGCTGCCCGAATGCCAGAAGCCGGAAGGCGCCTCGATCAAGCATGACATCTCCGTGCCGATCGCCTCGATCCCGGACTTCATCGAGAAGGCGGCCGGCGTGGTGGAGGGCGTCTGCCCCGGCGCGCGCGTGGTCTGCTTCGGCCACATGGGCGACGGCAATCTGCACTACAACATCTCGCGGCCCGTGGATTGGCGGGACGAGGCGTTTCTCGATCTCTACCATCCCATGAACAAGGCCGTGCACGATGTCGTGCGCTCTTTCCATGGTTCCATCTCGGCCGAGCACGGCATCGGCCAGTTGAAGCGCGACGAGCTGATCGCCACGGCGCCGCCGATGGCCATCGACCTGATGCGCCGCGTGAAGGCGGCCATCGATCCGGCCGGCATCATGAATCCCGGTAAGGTTATCTGATCCTTCCCATATCTGGTGGCCGGTCGCATTCCGATAACCATCCCTGAGATCAGCAAAATTTAACCGACTTTCTTAAGCGCGCCGGTAAGAAGCCAGCGCTAATGTTTCTTCCCATAACGAGGCCGGGAAAACCGGCCCGGAGAGAACCGGAAAACGGCCCTCAGGAAGAAACAGGAAGGTACTCGATGAACACTGGGCTGAAGCCAGTCTGGGCTGGGCGCAACATGCGCCTCGACCCGTTTCGCCTGCCGCAAGTGGTAAGCTACGCCACGCGCGACGATTATGGCGATGTTACCTTCACCATCGACCATCGCGGCGCCGTGATCCGCCGCACGCTGGAGATGAGCGGCGTGCCGGCGATCATCGCGCTGCCGGCCAATGCGTTCCGCGGCGTCGCCGCGCGCGCCATGGAAGATCCGGACGGCAACGTCACGGTGACGCTGGAGCTGCTGCATAACGATCCGATGCTGTCGGTGCCGCTGCTGGTCGCCGACGATCTCGACGACGTCGCCGCCGACTGGCGCGCCTGGGCCGATGCCTATCGCCTGCCTATGCTCCTGATCGAGGCCGACGGGGTTGCCCGCACGCTCGAAGAATCGCTCGGCGCCGCCATCAAGACGCTGCCGCCGCAGGAGCGCCGCAAGGGCCGTGCCTCCAACATGCGCCGGCCGCGCTTCCTTGCCCGCCGCAAGGCTGGCAACCTTGGCCTGAGGCTCGTCGTCGATGGCCAGGAGATCATTGCGCGGGAGTAGCCACCTTCTCCCCGTGGAACGGGGAGAAGGAACGTTACACCAGCGGCTTCAGCCAAATCCACACCGAGCCGCCGATCAGGCCGAGGAAGATCAGCCAGCCGACCTGGTTGTTCGACTTGAACAATTTCAGGCATTGATCCGGATTGTCGATGTCGAGCCGGATGATCTGGCGCGCCATATGTGCGCCGGCGGCGATCAGCCCGGCCAGCGCCACCACCGGCACCTGCGCCGAGGCGAAGGCGATGGCGAAGCAGATCAGCGCGCCGCCATAGAGCCCGGCCAGCCAGGTCTTGGTGTTGTCGCCGAACAGGCGCGCCGTCGAGTGCACGCCGACGATGGCGTCGTCCTCCTTGTCCTGATGCGCATAGATGGTGTCGTAGCCGATCACCCACAGGATCGAGCCGATATAGAGCATGACGGCTGGGCCATCGATGTCGCCGAACTCGACCGCCCAGCCCATTAGCGCGCCCCAGGAGAAGGCGAGCCCGAGCACGAATTGCGGCCAGTTGGTGATGCGCTTCATGAAGGGGTAGACGGCGACGATCGCCAGCGAGGCGATGCCGAGCGGGATGGCGAAGCTGTTGAACTGCAAAAGCACGGCCAAGCCGACCAGCGCCTGGATGATGACGAAAGCCCAAGCCTGGCGGCGCGTCACCTTGCCCGCCGGCAGTGGCCGCGAGCGGGTCCGATCGACCTGGTTGTCGATGTCCTCGTCGGCGAGGTCGTTATAGGTGCAGCCGGCGCCGCGCATGGCGACCGCGCCGATGAAGAACAGCAGCAGATACCAGGGTGCGGGAAGCAGCGTCAGCAGCGGGTCGGTCGGGCGCGGATAGGCGCCCGCGGCAAGCGCCGCCGACCACCAGCAGGGCCACAAAAGCAGCTGCCAGCCGATCGGCCGGTCCCAGCGCGCGAGCTGCGCGTAAGGCCAGAGCCAGCGCGGCAGCACCCGGTAGACCCAATGGCCGCTCGGCGCATCGGCGACACGGCCCTGGATCGCTTTCGACTGGACGGTTTCCATCACGTTGAAGTGGCAGCAGCAAGGGGCGTCGTCAAGCGGCAGCGTTGTCGCCTAACCGGTGAAAACATCGTGACTGGCAAACCATGCCTTGGCCACCTCGATGAAGGCCTCGGCCGCCTTGGACAGGCGCTGGCGCGTGTCATGGGTCAGAATGATGCGCTGCATGGGTAGCGGGTCGGAGAGCGGCTTGCAGACCAGCGGCAGGCCGTCATAGCTCAGGTCGCCATGCGGCCTGGTGTAGCTGACGGCGACGCCGAAGCCATTGGCCACCATGGAGCGCTGCAGCTCGAACGAGCTTGTCGTCGCCCGGGCGATCGGCGACAGACCCCGGCTGAGGAAGAGATCCAGCATATGCTGCCAGCTATGCGGCTGGTCGGTGGTGATCAGCGGATGCTCCGCGAGCTCCGCGAGGCTGACGGCGTGCTTGTCCGCCAGCACATGGCCTGCCGGCAGAAGCGCATGCGGCCGCAATTCATGCAGCAGGATGCGCTTGAAATGCCCGGGCAGGCCGAGATCGTAGGTGAGACCGAGATCGACGGCGCTGTCGGCGAGGCGCCGCCCCAGCGTGTCGAATGTCTCGTCGCCGATGACGACGGTGACGACCGGGCAGCGCTCGGCAAAGGCGCGCATCAGCGCCGGCGCGAAATAGGGCGCCAGATCCTCGAAGCAGCCGAGCACCAGTTCGCCGCCGACATCGGCCTCGCGCGATCCGAGCGCCGCCAACTCGTCCGCCTCGCCCAGCACCTGCCTTGCCTTGGCGACGGCCTTGCGGCCGAAGGATGTCAGCGCGACGCCGCTGCCCCGCTGACGCACGAACAGCTTTTGGCCAAGCGTGTCCTCGACATTGTCGATCGCCACCGAGATCGACGGCTGCGACACGTTGAGCGCGACCGCCGCCGCGGTCACGCTGCCATGGCGGGCGACGGCGACGACATAGCGCAACTGGGTGAGTGTGAGTCTCATAGGAAAAGACTATAAACTAGATGACAAGTTATTATTTTACGCGATGTCCGGCACTTGCGATAGTCGGTTGCCGAGCCAAGAGCAATTCCAGGAAAAGTGTGCAGCGGTTTTCCGTCCGGAATTGCGTCAACCAAAGAGAGAGCAATTCCAGGAAAGTGTGTGGCGGTTTTCCGTCCGGAATTGCCTCAACCAAAGAGAGAGCGCCATGGCCAGCCCGAAGATCGATGCCTCGACGATTGCCGATTATCAGCGCGACGGCGCTGTCTGCATACGCGGCGCATTCAAGGACTGGGTCGATGTCATCGCCGACGGCATCGAGCGCAACATGCGGAACCGCAGCGCCACGGCGTCCGACATCGCCGGCGGCAAGGGCAGCTTCTTCGACGATTACTGCAACTGGGAGCGCATCCCGGAATTCGTCAGGATCGTCAGGGAATCGCCGGCCGCCGGGCTCGCCGCCGCTGTCATGCAGTCGCGCAGCGCGCAGTTCTTCCACGACCACGTCCTGGTCAAGGAGCCCGGCACGCAGAAGCCGACGCCATGGCATCAGGACATTCCCTATTACTTCGTCGACGGCAGCCAGACGGTGAGCTTCTGGATCCCGATCGATCCGGTGAAGGAGGCGACACTGAGGCTGATCGCCGGCTCGCACAAATGGGAAAAGATGGTCCTGCCGGTGCGCTGGCTGAACGACGACAATTTCTATGCCGGTGAGGGCGATTACCTGCCGGTGCCGGATCCCGACAACGACCCTTCGATGAAGGTGCTGGAATGGGAGATGGAGCCGGGCGACGCCATCCTGTTCGACTTCCGCACGGCGCATGGCGCGCGCGGCAACCTGACCGCCGCGCGGCGCCGGGCGCTGTCGCTGCGCTGGGTCGGCGACGACGCCCGTTATGTCGAGCGTCCCGGCCGCACCTCGCCCCCCTATCCCGGCCACGACATGAAGCCCGGCCAGAGGCTGCGCGAGGACTGGTTCCCCATCGTTTTCCAGAGCTGAGCCTTCCAGGACTGAGTCGTTTTCCGAAGCTTGAGTCGTTTTTCCGGACCGGCCAAAGTTCGGTATTGCCTCATCGCCTCTTGATGAAGGCGATGTTCACGTGCGCAATTGCCGCCAAAATGCCAAGATGCCTTGACCCGTCGCCCGCGGATCAATAGCGGGTTCTCTTACAAGGACGATCGGCAGCAAGAGGGTGGCCATGAATGTTCTTCTTCTCGGCTCGGGCGGCCGCGAACATGCGCTCGCCTGGAAGATGTCCGCCTCGCCGCTGCTCACCAGGCTCTATGCCTCGCCCGGCAATCCGGGCATCGGCCGCATCGGCGAGCTGGTGAAGCTCGACGTTGCCGACCATTCCGCCGTCGCGTCCTTCTGCAAGGAAAAGAAGATCGACCTGGTCGTCGTTGGCCCCGAAGGTCCGCTGGTGGCCGGCATCGCCGATGATCTACGGGCCTGGGGCATCCGCGTTTTCGGCCCGTCAAAGGCGGCCGCCCGGCTCGAGGGTTCGAAGGGCTTCACCAAGGACCTCTGTGCCAGGTTCAACATCCCGACGGCCGCCTATGGCCGTTTCAGCGATCTCGCCTCGGCAAAGGCTTATGTCGAGAAGACGGGGGCGCCGATCGTCATCAAGGCCGACGGGCTGGCCGCCGGCAAGGGCGTGACCGTCGCCATGACGCTTCCCGAGGCGATCGCCGCGCTCGAGGCCTGTTTCGACGGTTCCTTCGGCGCGGCCGGCGCCGAGGTCGTGGTCGAGGAATATCTGACCGGCGAGGAGGTGAGCTTCTTCTGCCTGTGCGACGGCGCCACCGCGCTGCCCTTCGGCACCGCGCAGGACCACAAGCGCGTCGGCGACGGCGATACCGGGCCGAACACCGGCGGCATGGGCGCCTATTCGCCGGCGCCGGTGATGACCCCGGAAATGACCGAGCGCACGATGCGAGAGATCATCGAACCGACCATGCGCGGCATGGCCAATGCGGGTGCGCCCTTCGCCGGCGTCCTCTTTGCCGGCCTGATGATCACCGACCAGGGCCCCAAGCTGATCGAATACAATGTCCGCTTCGGCGATCCCGAATGCCAGGTGCTGATGATGCGGCTGAAGGACGACCTGCTCGTCCTGCTCAACGCTGCCGTCGATGGTCAGCTCGCGCATATGTCCATCCGCTGGAGCGACGAGACGGCACTGACCGTGGTGATGGCGGCCAGAGGTTATCCCGGCACGCCGGAAAAGGGCTCGGTCATCCGCGGCCTCGACAAAGCGGAAGGCGAGGGCGTCCAGGTCTTCCACGCCGGCACCGCCATCAATGGCGGCGCCCTGGTCGCCAATGGCGGCCGCGTGCTCAACATCACCGCGCTCGGTAAGACGGTCGGCGAGGCGCAGGCAAAGGCCTACGCCGCGATCGATCGTATCGACTGGCCGCAGGGCTTCTTCCGTCACGACATCGGCTGGCGTGCCGTCGAGCGCGAGAAAATCGCCGGCTGACGTCGGCCGGCTGATGCTTGCTACTTGGCGCCGGAAAGTCAGCGCTCGGCGCTGTCGAGAGCAGTCGAGGCGGTGCTGACCGGATCCGCGGCAAAGGCCGCTTCGATTTGCTCGGGCGTGCGTTGTCCGGAGCGCTTCCAGGCGACATATTGCACGATGCCGAAGCTTGCGCGTTGAGGCACCGTCTTCACCACCGGCATGTGGAATCCATCGCGGAACCTTTCCCAGCGCGCGCCGAGAACCGCGACCATCTCCTCGACGGTCGGCGGCGTCGCCACGTCGGCATAGGTTATGGTGACTTTGCCGGTCAGCGCCGCTTCGCGCGGAACCGGCACCGGGATCGAGGCGAGGTAGTCGGACGGCACGTCGAGCAGCCCGCCAAAGGCCCATTGCTGGCGCAGTTCGTCGGCGCTCATCGGCGCGACGCTGACATCGATGTCGTTGGGCGTGCCCGGCACGCGGTAGGGACAACTGATACGACCGCAATTGGTGTGCGCCGAGAATTGCCAGAGCGCATAGCCATGCCAGTTGCCCATCGGGAAATGCACGTCGATGTCGGGTTTGTAGCGCGCATACCAGAGCGGCAGCCGCGACAAGAGGCGATACTGGTAACGGTTGTCGGCGATGTACTGGGCGGTCTTGCCGTTGACATAGAGCACCGGGAAGCGGCCGAGGCGGCGGTGCACCTGGCGCACGAACTCCTCGGCGTCCTCCAGCGACATCCATTGCGTGGCATCGATGCCTTCGATGTCGAGCGCCATCAGCTCATCCGGCGCCGGTTCGGCGAAGTCGATGAAATTGTTGGCCTGCTCGACCGGGTTGCCGGGCCGTGCGAGATGATAGGCGCCCCATTTCAGGCCGAGCGCCTTGGCCACCACCTTGCGCGTCTGGAACAGTTCGCGCGTCACCGCATAGCGCTTCCACTGCGCCTTGCAGAGCTTGACGTCGGCCTCGGCGCCGAAGCAGACGTAAGGCGGCGGCAGCCCGTCGGACGCCTTGTTGATGAAGCCGGCGACGCGCTTGTCGGTGACGAGCTGCTGCCAGTCGATCGAATTGTATTCGTAGGCGTCGATCACCAGCGGGCGGTCGGCATTCTTCCACGGCTCGGAGAAATCCGAGGCTCTTGCCGCCGTGCCCAGCACCATCGCCGCAGCGATCAGAGCCAGGCGGCGAAGATGGCGCGCCGGCTTTTTCAATCAGGGTGGTCCCCACTGACCAGGGGACGATCCTGAACCGCTATGGTTAAGGAATTGCTTTCACAACGTCGGTTGCTTCGATCTGCTCCCGAGACGTCAAAAAAGTATCGGTCGGGTGGACAAGCCGTGGTGGCAGAGGCTTCAATTGCCGCCTAAGCTTTCCATCGCGGTGGCCAGTGGGAATACACGGTTTGCCCAAACGAAGCGCAGCAACCGGGCACAAGACCGGACCCGCGCGGCGAGGAAAATGAAGATGAATCCGGACCTGGAAGTCGTCCAGATCAGACAGGGAGAGTCGTTCAAGGCCTGGGCCCATGGCTATCCTTTCCGCACCGTGCGCTGGCACTTCCATCCCGAATACGAGCTGCATCTGGTCGTCGCCACCACCGGCCGTTACTTTGTTGGCGACTTCATCGGCGAGTTCGAGCCGGGCAATCTGGTGCTCACCGGGCCTAATTTGCCGCACAATTGGGTCAGCGACGTGCCGCCGGGCGAGACCGTGCCGCTGCGCGGCCGTGTCGTCCAGTTCTCGGAAGAATTCATCGCCGATGCTTCCGTCGCCCTGCCTGAACTTGCCGCCTGCGCCGGCATCCTCGAAACCAGCCGTCGCGGCGCGCTGTTCTCGCTGGCGACGGCCGAGCTCGCGGCGCCGCTGCTGGCGGAACTGACCGAGGCGCAAGGCGTGCGCCGCCTGTCGCTGTTCATGGCCGTGCTCGATATCCTGAACCGCGCCAGCGACGTTCGCACGCTGGCCAGCGCCGGCTATCTGCCGGATCCCTCCGGCTTCATGTCGGCGGGCATCAACCAGGCGCTCGCCTATATCAACTGCCACCTCACCGAGCCCTTCAGCGAAGGGACGCTCGCCGAGATCGCCGGGCGCAGCCCGAGCGCCTTCTCGCGTTCCTTCCGCCGCCACACCGGAATGGCGCTGGTGCAGTATGTCAACCGGCTGCGCATCAACTTGGCCTGCCAGTTGCTGATGAGCGAGGCTCAGATGTCGATCACCGAAATCTGCTACGCCGCCGGCTACAACAACATCTCGAATTTCAACCGCCAGTTCCTGGCGCAGAAGGGCATGTCGCCTTCGCGCTTCAGGGCCTTGCTGGCGCAGAACATCAACGCGGAGATAGCCGCCTAACAGGGAGGAACCGGGAGGAGCATAACGCAATTCCGATCTGAAACGGTCTTTCGCCCGGAATTCGCGTCAACAGGGAAACATTCAGGGAAGGAATGACGCGGGGTGCTCGCACCCTGTGCTGGAGATCGTTTGTCCTGAAATCCAGCACGTCCAGGAGGGATGTTGGCGCGGCTTACCGGGATCGGATCGATCCTGATCCGCTGCTGATCGTACTCCTCTCAACAGTTCGACATGCAGTCAAGGCCTGACGCGCCGACCACCGCGTAGGTCCTCGTGAAACCATTTCTCGAAACGGAGACATTCGAATGACCAGAAATGCTTGGAAATCGCCGTTTGCCTTGAAGTCGACGATCACGGCCGTTTTTGCGATCTCACTGCTCGGCGGCACGGCGGCATTCGCCGGCACCGTCACCGACGCCACGGTTGCCTTCCTGATGCCCGACCAGGCATCGACCCGCTACGAGCAGCACGACTATCCCGGTTTCGTCGCCGAGATGAAGAAGCTCTGCCCGGGTTGCAAGGTGATCTACCAGAACGCCGATGCCGACGCGGCGCGCCAGCAGCAACAGTTCAATTCGGTGATCTCGCAGGGCGCCAAGGCGATCGTCCTCGATCCCGTGGATTCGACGGCCGCCGCCTCGCTGGTCAAGCTGGCGCAGAGCCAGGGCGTCAAGGTGATCGCCTATGACCGGCCCATCCCGACGGCGCCCGCCGATTTCTACGTGTCCTTCAACAATGAAGGCATCGGCAAGGCGATCGCCGATTCGCTGGTCGAGCACCTGAAGGCCCTGAAGGTCGACCCGGCCGGCGGCGGCCTGCTGCAGATCAACGGCTCTCCGACCGACGCCGCCGCGGGCCTGATCAAGAAGGGCATCCATGAGGGCCTCGACAACAGCGGCTACCCGATCCTGGCCGAGTTCGACACGCCGGAATGGGCGCCGCCGAAGGCCCAGCAATGGGCGAGTGGCCAGATCACGCGCTTCGGCGCCAAGATCCTCGGCGTCGTCGCCGCCAATGACGGCACCGGCGGCGGCGCGATCGCGGCCTTCAAGGCGGCGGGCGTCGATCCGGTTCCGCCGGTCACCGGCAACGACGCGACGATCGCGGCTTTGCAGCTGATCATCGCCGGCGACCAGTACAACACCATCTCCAAGCCGAGCGAGATCGTCGCGGCCGCCGCGGCCAACGTTGCCGTCAAGCTCTTGTCGGGCGAGACGCCGAAGGCCGAGATGACGCTTTACGATACGCCCTCGCAGCTCTTCACCCCGGCGGTGGTGACGCAGGAAAACCTAAAGGCCGAGATCATCGACAAGAAGATCAACACGGCGGCCGAACTCTGCGTCGATCGCTATGCCGAGGGCTGCAAGAAGCTCGGCATCACCAACTGATCATACGGCATCCGGCCGCCCTTCGGCGGCCGGATGCCCAGGGAACGACCCATCACGAAAGGCAGCGTATGAGCGAGAGTCCTGAAAGGTCGGCATCCGTCGGCGAGCTGGTGCTAAGCCTGCGCGGGATATCGAAGAATTTCGGCGCCGTCTCGGCGCTGACCGATATCGATTTCGACGTCCATGCCGGCGAGGTCGTGGCGCTGGTCGGCGACAACGGCGCCGGAAAGTCGACGCTGGTGAAGATCCTGGCTGGCGTGCATCAGCCGAGCTCGGGAACGATCAATTTCCGCGGCCGGTCGGTCACGCTGCCCGACCCGCGCGCGGCGCTGACGCTCGGCATCGCCACGGTCTTCCAGGATCTCGCACTCTGCGAAAACCTCGACGTGGTCGCCAACATTTTCCTCGGCAACGAGCTCAGTCCGCTGCGGCTCGACGAGGTGGCGATGGAGATGCGCGCCTGGACGCTGCTCAACGAATTGTCGGCACGCATCCCGAGCGTGCGCGAGGCGGTCGCCTCGCTGTCCGGCGGCCAGCGCCAGACGGTCGCCATCGCGCGCTCGCTGCTGCTCGAGCCGAAACTCATCCTGCTCGATGAGCCGACCGCCGCGCTTGGCGTCGCCCAGACGGCGGAGGTGCTCAACCTCATCGACCGCGTCCGCGCACGCGGCCTCGGCGTGGTGATGATCAGCCACAACATGGAGGATGTCCGCGCCGTCGCCGACCGCATCGTCGTGCTGCGGCTGGGGCGCAACAACGGCGTCTTCGATCCCGACGCCTCGAACCAGGACCTGGTGAGCGCCATCACCGGCGCATCCAACAATTCGGTGTCGCGTCGCGCCGAACGCCTGCGCATGGAGCGCGATCACACCGGCGGCACACAGGCGGGGGAGCAACGCCCATGACGGCCGAGAAGAGCACCTCCGTCCCGCTGGCGCTCGATCGCGCCGATGCGCGGGTGAAGCACGAAGCTGGCATCGGAGGCGCGCTCCGCGCCTTCCTCGACCGCGTGCGCAGCGGCGATCTCGGCTCGCTGCCTGTCGTGGTCGGCCTCGTGGTCATCTGGACCGTGTTCACCAGCCTCAACCCGGTGTTCGTCTCCAGCAGCAATCTGGTCAATCTCCTGTTCGATTGTTCGACGGTCGGCGTCATCGCGCTCGGCATCGTCTGCGTGCTGATGGTCGGCGAGATCGACCTTTCCGTAGGCTCGATCAGCGGCTTTGCCTCGGCGATGGTCGGCACGCTCTGGGTCAACCAGGGATGGCCGGTCGCGCTGGCCATCCTCGCGGCGCTGGCCTTCGGCGCCCTGATCGGCTCGCTCTATGCTCTGCTGTTCAACCGGCTCGGCATGCCGAGCTTCGTTTCGACGCTCGCCGGCCTGCTCGCGGTGCTGGGCATGCAGCTCTACATCCTCGGCTCCACCGGCTCGATCAACTTGCCCTATGGCTCGGCCCTGGTGGATTTCGGCCAGCTGATGGTGATGCCGAAATGGGTCTCGCACACGCTGGCGGCGATTCCGGGCCTGGCGATGCTGGTCAGCGGGCTTCGCACCGTCGCGCGCCGCCGCGCGGCAAACCTGTCGACGCCGTCCGTGGCCGGGCTCATCGCGCGCGTCGCCGCCATAACCATCGGCCTCGAGCTGATCGTCGCCTATCTCAACCAGTCACGCGGCATCCCATGGATGTTCGGCCTCTTCGTCGGCCTCGTCGTGGCGATGAACTATGCGCTCACCCGGACCAAATGGGGGCGTTCGATGACCGCCGTCGGCGGCAACCGCGAGGCGGCGCGGCGCGCCGGCATCAAGGTGCGCGCCATCTATCTCAGCGCCTTCGCGCTGTGCTCCCTTTTTGCCGCGCTCGGCGGCGTGCTCGCGGCAGCCCGGCTCGCTTCCGCCAGCCAGCAGGCCGGCACCGGCGACGTGAACCTGAACGCGATCGCGGCCGCGGTCATTGGCGGCACCAGCCTGTTTGGCGGCCGCGGCAGCGCCTATTCCGCGCTGCTCGGCATCATCGTCATCCAGTCGATCGCCAGCGGCCTGACGTTGCTCGATCTGTCCTCATCGCTTCGCTACATGATCACCGGTGCCGTTCTCGCCATCGCCGTGATCGTCGACTCCCTCGCGCGCAGGTCCCGTGCTTCGCACGGCCGCGCCTGAACAGTTCAAACGAGAAGGGTACACATGGCTCACGATCTTTCGGGAAAAGTCGCCGCGGTCACCGGCGCGGCATCGGGCATCGGCCTTGAATGCGCCAGGGCCATGCTGGCGGCCGGCGCCTGCGTCGTGCTGGTCGACAGGGCGGGGGACAAGCTCAAGGAGATCGTCGCCGAGCTCGGCGACAGCGCGATCCCGCTGGTGGTCGACCTCACCAGCCCCGCCAGCGTGGCGACCATGCTGCCGGGCATCCTCGACAAGGCCGGCCAGCTCGACATCTTCCACGCCAATGCCGGCTCCTATGTGGGCGGAGAGATCCTCAACGGCGATCCCGACGCGTGGGACCGCATGCTGAACCTCAACATCAATTCGGTGTTCCGCTCGGTGCACGCCGTGCTGCCGCATATGGTCGGACGCAAGACCGGCGACATCGTCGTCACCAGTTCCATTGCCGGCCTCGTCCCGGTCGTCTGGGAGCCGGTCTACACGGCCTCGAAGCACGCAATCCAGGCCTTCGTCCATACGCTGCGCCGGCAGGTCGCCAAGCACGGCCTGCGCGTCGGCGCCGTGGCGCCCGGCCCGGTGGTGACGGCGCTGATCAGCGATTGGCCGAAGCAGAAGCTGGAGGACGAGCTGGCGGCAGGCGGGCTGATGCAGCCCACCGAGGTCGCCGACGCCGTCCTGTTCATGCTCACGCGGCCGAGGAACATCACCATTCGCGACCTGGTCATCCTTCCGCAGAGCAATGATCTGTAGGCAGTAGGAATCAGGCAGTAAGGAGTAGGGAAAGAGGCTGTTGCCTACTGCCATCCAACGCATAGACCATCTCCTACTGCCTACTGCCTACTGCCTACTGCCTACTGCCCAATTTCTGAGGTCCCCCATGCCTTCCCACTTCCTCGGCATTGATGTCGGCACCGGCAGCGCGCGCGCCGGCGTCTTCGACGCGCGCGGCGAGCTCCTGGCTGCCGCCAAGCGCGACATCGCCCTGTTCACGGAGCCCGGCGAGATCGCCGAGCAGTCCGGCCGGGACATCTGGCGGGCGGTGTGCGCCAGCGTGCGCGAGGCGGTCGGGAAATCGGGTGTCGATCCCCGGGAAATCGGCGGCATCGGCTTCGACGCGACCTGTTCCCTGGTGGTGGTAGGCGGCGATGGCGAGCCCTTGCCGGTGGGGCTTTCGGGAGACAGCGACAGGAACATCATCGTCTGGATGGATCATCGCGCCCTCGACCAGACCAGGCGCATCAATGCGCTGCGGCATCCGGTGCTCGACTATGTCGGGGGCGTCATTTCACCGGAAATGGAGACGCCGAAGCTGTTGTGGCTGAAGGAGAACCTGCCCGGGACCTTCGCCGGGGTCGGGCATTTCTTCGACCTCGCCGATTACCTGACCTGGCGCGCCACTGGCAGCCTTGCCCGTTCGGTCTGCACGCTTTCCTGCAAATGGACCTATCTCAGCCACGAACGGCGCTGGGACGACAGCTATTTCCATGCCGTCGGGCTTGGCGAACTCGCCGATGAGGGTTTTGTCCGCATCGGCACCGAAGTGGTCGATCCCGGCACGGCGGTAGGCGCCGGCCTGACGCAAGCGGCCGCCGCTGAATTGGGACTGGTTGCGGGAACGGTCGTGGCCGCCGGGCTGATAGACGCCCATGCCGGTGGGGTGGGCACCGTGGGGGCGGCTGGCGATGCCGGCACCATCTCCTCGCGCATGGCCTATGTGCTCGGCACGTCGGCCTGCACCATGGCAAGCAGTGAAGGCCCGGCCTTCGTTCCCGGGGTGTGGGGACCCTATTATTCCGCCATGGTGCCGGGGTTTTGGCTGAGCGAAGGCGGCCAGTCGGCGGCCGGGGCAGCCATCGATCTGCTGGTGCGTTTCCATCCGGCCGAAGCCGAGGCTTCCGCGCGCGCCGTGGCTGAAGGCAAGTCGCTGGTCGACTGGCTGGCCGCGATCGCTACGGCGGATTCGCCCGACCTGTCGTCGGCCGCCGCGCTCGCGGGAAGCATGCACGTCGTGCCGGAATTCCTCGGCAATCGTTCGCCCTTGGCCGATCCCGAGGCGCGGGGCCTCATTGCCGGGCTGGGCACCGACCGCTCGGTCGAAAGTCTCGTCGGCCTTTACGTGGCCGGGCTCTGTGGCCTCGGCTACGGGGTGCGCCAGATCGTGGCGGCGATGGCCTCGTCCGGCCATGCCGTCGACACCATCGTCATCAGCGGCGGCGCCGGGCAGTCGCCGCTGGTGCGCCAATTGCTTGCCGACGCCGCCGGCCTTCCGGTCGCCGCCTCGCAGTCGCCCGAGCCGGTGCTGCTGGGCGCCGCGATGCTCGGAGCGGTCGCGGCCGGCCGTTACCCGGACCTTTCGACTGCCATGCCCGCCATGTCCCGGCTTGGCGACGCTTTCATACCGACAACCGGCGCTATGCGAACCTGGCACGACCGGCGCTACGAAGCTTTTCTCGCCCTGCAGGCGGTGGGTCGTGTTATACGCTGACTAAGGCGTATCGCTCGGAAACGGATTCAGACGACGCGCTTTTAGAGCCTGCGGCGCTCGCTACGCAGGCGGGCAGGCGCGGGCATCGGTCAATCCATGTTCTACCGACCCATGGAAAAAGGACGCGGTACGGCAGGCTTGGTCATCGGCGGAACCGGAATGCTCGCCGAGGCGACACACTGGATTTCCCGCCGATACGCTCCGACGCTCTTGATCGCTCGGCAGGCGACAAGGTTTGCTCAGGGCGAGCAGCGGTTTGTTCCACTCGATCTCGATTGGGGCAAGCCTGATTTCATCGAGCGGATATCCAGGGCCATGGAAACGTTGCCCTCGATCGGGAAAGCGCTGATTTGGCTTCACGAGCCGGAACTCTTCCTGGACCGGCTTCTCGCGCTGGTTCCACCAAAACAGATTGTGCTCGTGCTGGGCAGCAGGAGCGGCCGGCCTGACCTTCGGACTGGCGTCGACGGTCCCGCGATCGTCCGGCTTGGCAGCAAGCCGACGCCTCACGGCCGGCGATGGCTCACGCACGAAGAGATCAGCGCCGGAGCAATCAGGGCGCTGCAGGATGGACGATCCACGGTCGTTGGAGAGCTCACGCCGCTAAGGTGATCAGTATTCAGCGCCGAAACTGCACCTCGAATGGATCGGGCGCCGGCTCCTGCGGCAGCGTGCCTTCGGCCCTGCGTTTCCTGTGATGCGCGAGCGAGCACTGCGGTGAGCACAATAGGCCGCGATCGGTCCAGTAGGCCGGGCCTTCCTCGATCATGCCGTGATAGTAATGGAAGCCTGGCGCCCGGTAGGGCAGCCCGCATTCGATGCAGCGATAGGCGTCGGGTCTGGCAAGCATAATGTGTTCCGGTCTCTGGCCGGCCAAATTCCGGCTGCCTGCAAATCTAATGCCTGCGGAACGGAATGCAAAATCCGCGTGACAAAGTTTGACGCTTACGTAAAAGAAGTACGAAATCGATGGCTGGTTTCGCTTCGGCCATGCACTACGATCGGCCGGACGGAGGAGGAGCAGCAAACATGTATCGCGCACCGGTCGAGGACATCGTCTTCACCCTGAAGCAGGTGGCCGGGCTGAAGCCGGCGCTGGATGCCGGCACCTTCGGCGATCTCGGCGAGGACTTGGTCGACGCGATCCTGGGCGAGGCGGGACGTTTCGCCAGCGAGGAGGTTGCTCCGCTCTACAAGATCGGCGACGAGCATGGCGCGGTTTTGAAGGATGCGGCTGTCGCCACGCCGCCCGGCTGGAAGGAGCTCTACAGGCGCTGGATCGAAGGCGGCTGGAACGCGCTGTCCGGTCCCGAGGAGTTCGGCGGTCAGGGCCTGCCGACCATGCTCGGCGTCGCCGCGCTCGAAATGTGGAACTCCGCCGCCATGGCCTTCGGCATCGGCCCGACGCTCACCATGGGCGCGGTCGAGGCGTTGGACAAGCACGCATCCGAATCGCTGAAGCAAAAATATCTGGCCAAGCTCGTCTCGGGCGAGTGGATGGGCACGATGAACCTGACCGAGCCTCAGGCAGGCTCCGATCTCGCGGCGTTGCGCGCGCGCGCCGAGCCGGTCGGCGACGGCACCTACCGCATCTTCGGTCAGAAGATCTTCATCACCTATGGCGAGCATGATTTCACCGACAACATCGTGCATCTGGTGCTGGCCAGGCTGCCCGACGCGCCGGCCGGCACCCGCGGCATCTCGCTGTTCCTGGTGCCGAAGTTCTTCGTCAATGACGACGGTTCGCTCGGCGCCCGCAACGACGTCTTCTGCTCCGGCCTGGAGCACAAGCTCGGCATCCACGCCTCGCCGACCTGCACCATGATCTACGGCGATGGTTTTCAAGGCGCCGCTCCCGGCGCGATCGGCTGGCTGATCGGCGAGGAGAACAAGGGTCTCGCCTGCATGTTCACCATGATGAACAATGCGCGCCTCGCCGTCGGCATGCAGGGCGTGGCCGTGGCCGAGACCGCCACCCAGAAGGCGATCGCCTATGCCAATGAGCGTCGCCAGGGCAAGGCTTCCGACTATTCAGGCGCAGGCATGGCGCCGATCGTCCATCACCCGGACGTGCAGCGCAATCTTCTGACCATGCGGGCGCTGACCCAGGTCGCCCGCGCGATCAGCTATTCCTGCGCGCATGCCATCGACCGCGCGCGCGTCGGCGAGGGCGAGGCCGCGGCCAAATGGCATGACCGCGCCGGCCTGCTGACACCGCTGGCGAAAGCCTTCTCGACCGATGTCGGGGTCGAGGTTGCATCGCTGGGCGTCCAGGTGCATGGCGGCATGGGCTTCATCGAGGAGACGGGTGCTGCCGCGCTCTATCGCGACGCGCGCATCGCGCCGATCTATGAAGGCACCAACGGCATCCAGGCGATCGACCTCGTGTCGCGAAAACTGCCGCTCGGCGGCGGCGAACATGTGCATTCCTATATCGGCGAATTGAAAGCGGCGGCCGATGCGGTGCGCACTTCCAACATCGAGGGTTTCGGCCGCACCGCCGACAATCTCGACCGCGCGCTTGCCGATCTCGACGAGGCGACGCGCTTCCTGCAGAAGCAGCTTGCCGACGGCAAGGCCGATGCCGCGATGGCCGGCGCGACGCCCTATCTGCGCCTGATCTCGCTCGCCGCCGGCGGCGCCTATCTGGCGCAGGGCGGGCTCGCCGATCGCGGCCGCGTCGCGCTTTGCCGCTTCTTTGCCGAAAACCTGCTCGGCGAGACGCGCGCGCTCAAGGAGCGTGTCATCGACGGCGCGGACAGCCTCGCTGTCGCCGGCAAGACGCTTATCTCCGCCTGACCTCCAGATGCCCAAGGAACCGACTTTGACCGAGCACATCCTCATCGAGCGCCAGGGCGCCGTTCAAATCATCCGCATGAACCGGCCGGACAAGAAGAACGCATTGACGCGCGCCATGTATGCAGCGATGACGGCGGCCCTTGTCGAGGGCGACGCCGATCCATCGGTGCGCGTCCATGTTTTCCTCGGCGTGCCCGGCGCCTTTTCTTCGGGCAACGACCTCGCGGACTTCCTTGCCTTCGCCACCAGCGGCAAATTTGGGAGCGAGGGGTGGGATTTCCTCTTTGCGCTGGCCAGGGCTGAGAAGCCGATGGTCTCGGGAGTCGATGGAATCGCCGTCGGCATCGGCACCACCCTCAACCTGCATTGCGACTTGACCTTCGCCACGCCGCGCACCGTTTTTCGCACGCCTTTCGTCGATCTCGGCCTTGTGCCAGAGGCCGGCTCCAGCCTGCTTGCGCCGCGCGTCCTCGGCCGGCAGAACGCCTTCGCATTGCTCGCCCTCGGTGAAGGTTTTTCAGCCGAGCGCGCCAAGGCCGCAGGCCTGATCCATGAAGTGGTCGCGGAAGAGGCGCTTGAAAGCACGGTGCTGAACGCCGCCAACGCGATCGCCGCCAGGCCGCCGCAGGCGCTGAAGATCGCGCGCGACCTGCTGCATGAGCCGCGCGAGGATCTGGTCGCCCGTATCGAGCTCGAAAAGGAGCACTTCAAGGAGCGGCTGAGGTCCGAGGAGGCGCTGGCGGTGCTCACCGCTTTCATGAACCGGAAGAAGGCGTAGGTTCGAAGCCAAACGCCCAGCCTGGGCAGCGCCCCGCCGCGGCGGAGCGCTGCCCGCTTCAGGTCAGCTTCTTGGCGGCTTGCTCGTCCAGCGCCTTGCCGAAGGCTTCCGGTGTCCAGTTGGCCTCGAGCGCGCGGTGGAACAGCGCCTGCTGCGTTTCCGGCGCCAGCCCGCCGATCGGCGGGTCGCGGTCGAGATTGGTCGGGAAGGAATAGCCTTCCGCTGTCGAGGCGATCGCGTTGGCGGCCGCCCCTTTCGAGATCGCGCCTTCCGCTAGCATCTTCCGGAGCGCCGGATAGAGCGCGCGGCTCATCCTCGTGCGGTCGACGCTTTCCATCGCGCGGCCATAGCCCGACGACACCTGCAGCAGGTTCGCCATGCGGCGGATGTCGGCGGAGCGGTTGTTGCCGGCGGCATGGAACAGGGCCGGGTTGAAGAAGGCGGCGTCGCCTTTTTCCAGCGCAAGCTGCACATGGTGTTCGGCGAAATACGCCTTGAACTCGGGCAGGCCCGTGGCGAGATACCCCGGCAGATAAGCTTGCGAGTAGGGGAGATAGAGCGTCGGGCCGCTCTCCAGCGGCATGTCGCAATGGGCGACGGCGCCTTGCAGCGTCAGCACCGGCGAGATGCCGTGCACATGCACCGGATAGCGTTCGATCACCTCGGGCGTCTGGAAGCCCAGATGATAGTCGCGATGCGCCGACTGCGCCGCGCCGCCGGGGTTCACGCAGTTGACCTGCGAGGTCATCTGATAGGCCGGCCCGAGCCAGGCTTCCGAGATCAGCGCGATGATGTCGTTGCCGTAATAGGCGGCGAAGGCTTGCGGATCGCGCAGGCAGAATTTCTCCAGCGCATTCCAGATGCGATCATTGGCGCCCGGCTTGGCGAAATGGTCGCCGCCGCCGGTCCCGCTGGCATGCTGCTCGGCGATCATCTCGTTGAACAGCTTGGTCGCGGTGTCGATGGGCGCCGTGTCGGCGAAAGCCCTCTTGAAGGCCACGACGCCCGGCCCGCTGGTCATCGCCTCGACCCATTCCGCCAGCAGCGCCTTGCGCGTCTCCGGCTCGGCCGCCGCCTTGCGGACGGCGTCGCCGTCATAGACGAGCACGTTCTTTTCGACACCTGAGGCGAAAGGATAGTCGGCAGGATTGGTCGTCTGCTCGACGATCGCCCGGAACCCTTCGATGTCGCACTGGTCCTTGGTCAGCCAGACCCGCTCGGACCTGACCTTGGCTAGGTTGTCGGCCTTCATGACGCATCCTCCTGTTGCTGTCCTGATCCTCCTTGCCGTATACCGCAATCTGCGGTTCCTGTTGCCTCCGGAACACCTCAAAAACACCTCAGAAGATGTCGCGTCCGTTTCTCGTCAAGGATATCGCCCTTCAGGCCGGGCTCAGCCTCGCCACCGTCGACCGCGTCCTCAACGAAAGGCCGGGCGTCCGCGAGCACACCGTACGGCGGGTCAGGCAGGCCATAGGTGAGCTTGAAAAGCAGCGCGACCAGATCGGCCTTTCCGGCCGCAAGCTTGTCCTCGACGTCGTCATGGAAACCCCGTCGCGCTTCAGCGAGGCGGTGCGCCAGGGGCTGGAGCAGGCGATACCGTCGCTGCAGCCGGTGATCTTTCGCGCCCGCTACCATTTTGCCGAGACGCGCAACGTCGGCGATACGGTCGCTCTCCTCGAAGCCCTGCAGCGCCGCGGCAGCAACGGCGTCCTCCTCAAGGCTCCCGATGTTGCGGACGTGAGGGTCGCGACAGCGCGGCTCGTCGCCGCCGGGATCCCCGTCGTCACACTGGTGACGGATATTCCCGATACCGGCCGGCAGGCCTATGTCGGTATGGACAACCGGGCGGCTGGCGCGACCGCGGCCTATCTTCTCGGCGAATGGCTGGGCGGCGGGCCGGCGCGCATTCTGGTGACCATCAGCAGCAACCGGTTTCGCGGCGAGGAGGAACGCGAGATAGGTTTCAGGCAGGCGCTGCGCGAGCGCTATCCGGCGCTCGGCATCGTCGAAGCAAGCGAAGGCCATGGCCTCGACCGCGATACCGGTATGCTCGCGCTGGCGGCTCTGCGGCAGCATGACGACATTGCCGGTGTTTACTCGATCGGCGGCGGCAACCGCGCCATCGTCGAAGCCTTCGCCTCGCTGGGCCGCGCCTGCCGCGCCTTTGTCGGTCATGACCTCGACGCCGACAATCTCGCGCTGCTGCGCGCCGGGCGCATCGGCGCCGTGCTGCATCACGATCTTGGCCAGGATATGCGGAACGCTTGCCTGCACGTCATGCGAGCGCATGGATTGCTGCCGAAATCACCGGTCTCGGGCATGGCCAACATCCAGATCATCACGCCCTTCAACGTGCCGCAGGCGGCAGGGCTCTGACGCCCCGCCTGGCGCCAGCCTCGCTGAAAGGTTGGTGCAGGGGTGTCAAAGCAAGCATAACGCGTTATGTCTGGGGGCGCGTGGCGGGGGCTCGTGAAATGGAGAGGACATGATCCAGCACGCTGCCGCTGAATCCGCCGAGGCGATTGAAGGGCGTTCGCTGATCGGCTGAACACCTCACAATGCTTTCCATTGCCGTAAGACCGCTGGCACTGACCCTGAAACTCTGGTGGCGCTTCTGGCCGCAACTGGTCGCCATCGTGCTTTTGGGCGTCGTGCTCGGCGATCTGTTCATGCAGGTCGCCGCGCGCGTCGCCTTGCTCAATCACATGGCGGGCCTTGCCTTGCTGACGCTCGTCGCGTTGACTCAGCTCATCGTCACCGTCGCGATGTTCCAGACGATGCTGCCCGGTTTGCCTGCCGTGCGGGCCGCGCAGCAGGCGGCTCAAGGCGAAACTGAAACCGGGCCGCGCAGCGGTGGCGCGCGGCTGGCGCGCATGGTCAGCGTCGCGCTGCTGCCCTTCTTCGCCTATTACGCCGCCTGGGGCTTTCTGGGCGACACGGTGCGGCAATATTCGCGCGTCACCCTCGACATGGCGCCCTTCGGCGGCGGCGCGGGCAACGTGCTCGATGTGCTCGATTCGCGCTGGCTGATCGTCTCGGTCGTAATCTCCTGGCTGATAAGGCGCTTCGCCACCGCGATGCGGAAGCGCGGCGGTTCGCGCTCCTTCTGGCAGATCGTCGTGGTGATCTGCGAGACCAACTGGATCTTCATCGGTCTCTACGTGATCTCGCGCTGGAAGGACGGGGTCATCGGCTGGATCATGAGCCGCAACATCTTTTCCGTCCTGCAGGCGGCCGCCGACGGCATCGCGAATCCGGTCGCCAGTGCCTTGGCCGCCCCCATGGTGCCGGTCGAGGTGACTTCCATCGACAGCACGACCAGACTGGTGAACCTGTTCTTCTACATGCTCTTGCCGGTGATCTGGCTGGTGCTGGCGGCGCTGATCTATGGCTATGATGTGCGCGACGACAAGGAACTGATGCGCATGCACCGGCGCGTCGAACGCCTGGGCGAGCGCTATCGCGCCATCCCGAAATTCCTGCGCGATTTCGCCGAGCATTTCATCTCCGGCTACCGCTCGCGCTATTTGCCTTTGGCCAATGGCGTGCGCATCACGCTGAGCTCGGGCGTGGTGCTGATCGTCACGCTGATCGTCGGCTACCGCCTGATCGACTGGCTGGCCGCCTGGGCATGGCTCGGCATGACGCGGCTCATCGGTCCGCATGAGCTCGACACCTGGCAGGTGCTCTCCGAAGGGGTGTCGCTGCTGTTCGGCAGCGCGTTCCAGGATTCATCGACCGGCATCCTCGTCGAGCCGCTGCGCATCTCATTCCTCGCCGCGATCCTCGAAACCGCCTTCGCGCTGCCCAAGCGGCAGACCGGCGAGGGCACCGTGCCGACCGGACCGGACCGCGCGGCGCAGGTCGGGGCGCAAAATGCTTGAGAACGCAGGCTCACGGCTGAAGGCATGGACCGTCGCCGGCGTCGGCACTGCGGCCGCAGTCGCGGTCGCCGGCGTCCTGGGGGCTTTCGAGGCAAGGCACGAGTCATTGCCGGCCTTGGCGCCGACGAGCCGGATCGAAACCGGCGAGTGGCTGCTGAGGCCATTGAAGGCTTATGTCACCGCGGAAAAATACGCATACGGGACGTTGCTCAAGCCGGGCGGCAAGGCGCTGGTGCTCGAACTCGAAATGACCAACCGCACGGCAAAATCCACCAAGGACTATTTCGACGTGCTGCAGGCAAGCCGGAAGATTGTCGATCCGGCCACCAAACCCTTCATCGCGCTGACGCGCGATTCGACGATGTCGCCCGAGCTGCATCCCGGCATGCCAGAGCGCATGGCCTATATCTGGCAGTTGCCGGATGGAGCGACCGCACCGGCCAGTTTCGACCTGACGGTCATCCGCAAGACCTACAAAGCGCGCGACAATCTCTACGGCCTGCCGGGCTGGTTCAATCCAACGCCGATCGGCACCATGACGATTCCCGTCGGCGCCGGGCCTGACAGCGCGGACATCCAGCCATGATACGCAGGTCGGCCAACATCATCCTGCTGCTTGTCGTGGTGGCGTTCTGCTACGGCTTGCAGGTATCGAAGCCGCATTACGGCGACCTGATCGGCCCGATCCCCGCGCGCGGCAAATTGGGCGATACCGTCGTCGGGCGCGCCTTCGAGGTCCATGCCGAGAAGGTCGAGTTCGCCCGTAACCTGAAAGTCGACCAGTTCGGTCAAGGCAAGGTGCTGACCACCGGCGGCGTCTGGGCGGTGGTCACGGTCGAGTTCGCGGCGCGGGCGCAGTCGACGGTGATCTCCGTCGCGTCATGGCGCGGACCGACGGGCCTCACCTATGACCAGACGGAGCGGCTGTCCTTCATGAACGGACTTTTGCCCGTCGCGATCGATCCCGGCCTGCCGCGGAAGGCGCGGCTGATTTTCGAGTTGCGGCCGGACGAGGCGAACAACGCAACCTTGCTCGTCTCGGAGAAACTGGTGGCGGCGCTGGATTCCCAGGCCGAGATCTCGCTTGGGCCAGTGCCGATCGCCGCGGACGGCCTGCCTGTCGGCACGATCGAGATGCTGGATATGGCGCAGCCGATGTGAAGGAAGGCGAATGACGGCAGAGGCTCTGGATCAGGACAATCGGGCGGGCGAACGGAAATGGCGCCGTCGCAGCCTTTGGTCGCTCATGCTCCTGGTCCCACTCGCGCTGGCTGTCGAAGCCTATGACAGCGTCAAGACCCTGCTTGGAAACAACGATCTGTTCCCGCGTCGCGTGGCGTGGGGAAAGAGCGAGCATTTCGGCGGCAGCGACTGGAAGCTGACCGATTTGCGCGGCGCCTTCGGCATGTCGAACCTGCCGCCGGATTCGGTGCCCGTATTGGCCGACTTCCAGGTGAAGATCGGCAATCCGGACCTGCAAAATCTCTGGCTCGGCTGCAAGATCACGCTGATCGACAAGGACGGCCGGCGCTGGTCGCCGACCTCGATCGTGTCGCTGAAAACCACCGACAATGTCCAGACCTGCATCTCGGCGATCTTCTCGGGTGCCAAAAGCGGCGACACGCTCAACCTGCGCGAGACGTTCCTGGTGCCGAAGGAAGCGACCAAGTCCATCCGCCCGGCCGTCGGCGTCGCCAGCGAACGGCCGCATTTCCTGCTGTTCCAGCTCGAGAAGGATTGATCTCCTGTTTGCGCCCCGGGATCAGGGATAAAGCCTGGTCTTGTCCCAGCCGCCCGTCGCGTTGCGCGAAAAGACGACGCGGTCATGCAGGCGGAACGGCCTGTCGTGCCAGAACTCGATCGTCTGCGGCAGGATGCGGAAACCCGACCAGTGCTTCGGCCGCGGGATCTCGCCGATGGCGTAGCGGGCGGTATACTCGGCAACCGCTTTTTCCAATGCAAAGCGGCTTTCCAGCGGCCGCGACTGTTTCGAGGCCCAGGCGCCGATGCGGCTGCCACGCGGCCGCGTTGCGTAATAGGCGTCCGCCTCGGCGTCGCTGACGATTTCCACCGGTCCGCGTATGCGCACCTGGCGGCGCAGCGATTTCCAGTGGAAGCACATCGCCGCCTTCATGCTGCCAAGAATCTCGCGGCCCTTGGCGCTCTCGAAATTCGTGTAGAAGACAAACCCCTTTTCGTCGAACCCCTTGAGCAGCACCATCCGCACATCCGGCATGCCGTCCGCGTCGACGGTCGCCAGGGCGACGCCGTTGGGATCGTTGGGCTCGCTTTTGGTGGCGTCCTCCAGCCATGCGGCAAAGAGCCTGAACGGCTCAGAGGCTTCGGTGAAGTCACTGCTTGTTAACCCGGTTTCGTTCATAGTTTTCCGAATTTTTACCGTTGCGGGAGGAGTTCGCCGATTGTCGCGTATCGCGCAAGCTTTTGACAGCAGGCAATGGGGCGTTATCGCTTCGGCCAGCGTCAAGGCTGTGGTCGTGACATTGGCGCTGCCGCTTGCCGCCTGCGGCGCCGGCGGCTTCAGCCTGGAAAAGGCCGATGTCGACCGCTCTATCATCACCTCCAGCATGCCGGCCTCGCCTGCCGCCCCGGCGGCGGCCGACAAGGACTCCGACCAGACCACCATCGGCAATGCCGTTTCCTCCGCCGACATCAAGGAGCTTGGCGGCCAGCCGGTGCCATGGGCAAACGCAGGCACCGGGTCGCGCGGCGCGATCACCGAACTGGTGGAACTTAAGGATGGCGGCCTGACCTGTCGCCGCTTCAGCGCCACGCGCGAAAGCTTTGACGGCGTTGCCCTCTACAAGGGTGAACTCTGCCTTGCCGGCGCCGGCGGCTGGCGCATGCAGGAATTCAAGGCACTCTGACGGCGGCACCCTGACCCAAGGGGCGCTCCGACTTGGGGACGCGCTCCAACTTTCGAAGATCAATCCCTCTTGCGCCACTGGAATTTCTTCCTATGCGAGCGCATATAGGGAGCGACCACAAATCCATTCTCTCTTGCAGGCAGGAAGCATGCGCGACCCCTATGAGGTGCTGGGCGTTGCCAAGAACGCATCGGCCAAGGACATAAAATCGGCCTACCGCAAGCTCGCCAAGAAGCATCATCCGGACCAGAACCCGGATGATCCCAAGGCGAAGGACCGTTTTGCCGCCGTCAACCAGGCCTACGAAGTCGTGGGTGACGAGAAGACGCGCGGCGCTTACGATCGCGGCGAGATCGACGCCGAGGGCAAGCCGAAATTCCAGGGCTTCGAGGGCGCTGCGGGCGGCGATCCGTTCGGGGGCTTCCGCCGTCAGCAGGGCCCGGGCGGCGCGCATTTCGAATTCCGCACCGGACGTCCGGGCGGCGATCCGTTCGACGGCAACAGCGACATCTTCAGCCAGATCTTCGGCGACGCCTTTGGCGCCCGCGGGGCAGGCCCAAGGGGAGCCGGAGCAGGCGACCGCCGCCAGCCGGCCCAGGCGGCCGATCTCAACGTCACCATGGACATCAGCGTCGAGGAAGCCGCCATCGCCGACAAGGTGACGGCGATGTTCCCCGACGGTCGCAAGGTGGCGGTCAAGCTGCCGGCCTATGTCGAGGACGGCCAGACGATCCGTCTGAAGGGCCAGGGCGAGCAGGGTCCGGGCCAGCCAGGCGACGCGCTGGTCAAGATCCACATCCGCCGCCATTCGCGCTACCGCATCGAGGGGCGCGACCTGCATGTCGATCTGCCCGTCGATCTGGCCGACGCGGTGCTCGGCGCCAAGGTGGCGGTCGAAACACCGACCGGCAAGCTCGCAGTCAACGTGCCTGCATGGTCGAGTTCCGACAAGGTGCTGCGCCTCAAGGGCAGGGGCCTGCCGGAGAAGGCCGGCGGCCATGGCGATCTCTACGCCCATGTGCGGCTGATGCTGCCGGAGGGCGGCGATGCCGAGCTTGAGGCCTTGATGCGCCGTCAAAAAGGCTGATCAAGGGAATTTTGTTCCTGTTGCAGTGTCTTTTGGGCGCTTGAAGGGGCTTTGTGCCTGTGCGATAGGGCTCTCCACAAAGCAGATATTCTTGCGGAGAGCTTGCACATGGCAGGTGGACAGGGCCTGATGGCCGGTAAGCGGGGCCTGATCCTGGGCGTCGCCAACAATCGGTCGATCGCTTTCGGCATCGCCAAGGCTTGCGCCGATCACGGCGCCGAGATCGCTCTGACCTATCAGGGCGAGGCCTTCAAGAAGCGCGTCGAGCCGCTCGCGGCCGAACTCAACGCGCATGTCGCAGGCCATTGCGACGTGACCGACCCGGACAGCCTCGACGCCGTCTTTGCCGATATCGCCAAGCACTGGGGCAAGCTCGACTTCCTCGTCCACGCCATCGCTTTCTCGGACAAGGACGAATTGACCGGCCGCTATGTCGAGACGACGCGCGACAATTTCCTGCGCACCATGGACATCTCGGTCTTTTCCTTCACCACCATCGCCAAGCGTGCCGAGCCGCTGATGAGCGAGGGCGGTTCGCTTTTGACGTTGACCTATTACGGCGCCGAGAAGGTGATGCCGCACTACAACGTCATGGGCGTCGCCAAGGCGGCGCTGGAAGCCAGCGTGCGCTATCTCGCTGTCGACCTCGGCGCCAAGAAGATCCGCGTCAACGCGATCTCGGCCGGCCCGATCAAGACGCTCGCGGCTTCCGGCATCGGCGACTTCCGCTATATCCTGAAGTGGAACGAGTACAACGCGCCGCTGAAGCAGACAGTGACGCAGGAAGAGGTCGGCGATTCCGGCGTCTACTTCCTGTCGGACCTGTCGCGCGGCGTGACCGGCGAAGTCCATCATGTCGATTCGGGCTACCATGTCGTCGGCATGAAGGCCGTCGACGCGCCGGACATCTCGACCGTCAAGGAATAATCCGCTTCGCCTACCTTCGTCCCAGGCCCTCGCCCGACCTCGGAAGACCTGATGTATCCGCTCGTCTACATCGCGCGCCACGGCCAGACGGAGTGGAATGCAGAGCACCGGCTGCAGGGCCAGGCCGACACCGACATCAACGCGTTCGGTCGCGAGCAGGCGAGGCGGAACGGCCGTCGGCTGGCGGCATCGATCGGCAAGGGCGAGGGTTTCGACTTCGTCGCCAGCCCGATGCGGCGCACGCGCGAGACCATGGAATTGATGCGCGTCGCGATGGGGCTCGACCCCTCCGCCTACCGTACCGATCCGCGCCTGGTCGAGATCAGTTTCGGCGACTGGCAGGGCTTCACCTTTGCCGAACTGGAGGAACGTTGCCCCGGTTCGACCGATGGCCGCCGCCATGCGAAGTGGGATTTCCAGCCGCCCGGCGAGGGTGCCGAAAGCTACGAGATGCTGCTCGAGCGGATAAAGCCGTGGCTCGACGCGCTGCGTCAGCCGACGGTCTGCGTCACCCATGGCGGCGTCATCCGCTGCTTCTTCCGCTTGGCCGCCGGCCTGTCCAAGCAGGAAGCCGCCGGCCTCGAGATCCCACAGGATCGCCTGCTACGGCTGGAGGGCCGCGGCCTGGAGTGGTTGTGAGGGCAGTCTCAGGGTCCGGAAGAGCGCGGAGGCTGGTGAAGTCGTCGTCCCAGGGCGGAGCCACGCTCCGCTCCTTGCTTCGCCGTAGAAGACGAAGCTTCGGCGTTCCGGCCAATGTCCAAGGCCGGTCCCGGCGCGGTGCGGGCTCGCGTCGGATTAATTCTGGTCGCTGTCTGGCAATTGCATATCCGTCACGACATTCTCGCCATTGGTCACGTCATAGGCGATGACGATGTCCATGCCCGGCTTGAGCGAGTCGATATCGGTCTCGGCGTTGAGCTTGTAGGCCTTTCCGTCGTCAAGCGTCAGCGTCAGCGTGTCCTTGTCGACCTTCTTGATCAGGCCTTCGGTCTGGCCGGCGAACGCGGCGGCGGTGGAAATCAGCAACATGGCGCAGGCAGCGCCAATCAGGGTACGCATCGTCGTCCTCTTTAGGTCATTGCGCCGGCTGGTAGCGGCGGATCCTCAACGGCGGATGGGAAGAGAGCAGAAACCAACCGAATGTGTCAAAACTAAATCAGCTAGATCACAGTTTGATGCAGCCGTTTGACCACTGTGGAAAACGCCAATAGAAGCACCTTGAAACCGGCCTTGCCGCCGGCGCAGGGCGTTTCTCCATGTCTCACAACACCTTCGGCCATCTTTTCCGCGTCACCACCTGGGGGGAAAGCCATGGCGCAGCGCTCGGCTGCGTCGTGGATGGCTGCCCGCCCGGCATCCGCTTCAGGCGCGAGGACATCCAGGACGAACTCGACCGGCGCCGCCCCGGACAGTCGCGTTTCGTCACCCAGCGCCGCGAGCCGGATGAGGTGAAGATCCTGTCGGGGTTCATCCTCGACGAGGACGGCGAGACGATGATCACCACCGGCACGCCGGTGTCGATGCTGATCGAGAATGTCGACCAGCGCTCCAAGGACTATGGCGAGATCGCCCGCCAGTACCGGCCGGGCCATGCCGACTACACCTACGACGTCAAATACGGCCTGCGCGACCACCGCGGCGGCGGCCGCTCCTCGGCGCGCGAGACAGCGGCGCGGGTCGCGGCCGGCGCTCTGGCGCGCAGGATAGTGCCTGGCATGACGGTGCGCGGCGCGCTGGTCTCGATGGGCGAAAAGTCCATCGACCGCGCCAACTGGAACTGGAATTTCGTCGGCGACGCCGAAAACCCGTTCTTCACGCCCGATCCGGCTTCGGTCCCGGTCTTCACCGCCTATCTCGACGGCATCCGCAAGGCCGGATCCTCGGTCGGCGCGGTGATCGAGGTCGTCGCCGACGGCGTACCGGCGGGGCTTGGCGCGCCGATCTACGCCAAGCTCGACCAGGATATCGCCTCCGGCCTGATGTCGATCAACGCCGTCAAGGGCGTCGAGATCGGCAACGGCTTCGAGGCGGCCCGCATCACCGGTGAGCAGAACGCCGACGAGATGCGCATGGGCAATGACGGCAAGCCGGTGTTCCTGTCCAACAATGCCGGCGGCATACTGGGCGGCATCTCGACCGGTCAGGCGATCGTCGCCCGCTTCGCCGTCAAGCCGACATCCTCGATCCTCACGCCCCGCAAGTCGATCGACAAGGACGGCAGGGACGTCGAGGTGATGACCAAGGGCCGGCACGACCCTTGCGTCGGCATTCGCGCCGTGCCGATCGGCGAGGCCATGGTTGCCTGCGCGATCGCCGATCATTATCTGCGGCATCGAGGACAGACAGGGAAGGGAGGGGAATAGGGCAGTAAGGCAATAGGGCAGTATGTGTTAAGCAGCCCCGCCGATACAGCCAGAAACTTCTTTCCCCTACTGCCCTACTGCCTTATTCCCCTACTGCCCTGCGAGCGAAGCGAGCGCCCAATGCCTTACGACCAGAAGAAGATCGTCGAAGCGATCCGCGCCTTCGAGCGCGGCGAGATCGTCGTCGTCATGGACGATGACGGGCGCGAGAACGAAGGCGACCTGATCGTCGCCGCCGTCCATTGCACGCCGGAGAAGATGGCCTTCATCGTGCGCAACACCTCCGGCATCGTCTGCACGCCGATGCTGCGCGAGGATGCCAGGCGGCTGAACCTCGCGCCGATGGTGGCCGACAACGATTCGGCCCACACCACCGCCTTCACCGTCAGCGTCGACTTCAAGCATGGGACCACGACCGGCATTTCCGCCGACGACCGCACGCTCACCGTGCGCAACCTCGCCAACGGCAATGTCGGCCCGTCCGATTTCGTGCGGCCCGGCCACATCTTCCCGCTGATCGCACGCGAAGGCGGCGTGCTGATGCGCTCGGGCCATACGGAGGCCGCGGTCGATCTCTGCAAGCTCGCCGGCCTTCCGCCGATCGGCGTCATCTCCGAGCTGGTCAATGACGACGGCACGGTCAAGCGCGGCCCGGAAGTGCAGGCCTTCGCCGAGGAACATGGCCTGAAGCAGGTCTCGGTCGCCGATCTCATCGCCTATCGCCAGCGCAAGGAAACGCTGGTCGAGCGCGTCGCCTGTTCCGACATCGACACGCCCGGCGGCAAGGCGCAGGTCTTCACCTACACGCTGCCCTGGGATTCCATGCACCATGTCGCGGTCGTCTTCGGCGACATCCGTGACGGCGAGGACGTGCCTGTGCGCCTGCATTCGGAGGATGTCGTCACCGACGTCTTCGGCACCAGCCATCGGCTCGACGGCATCATGAGGGCGATGGGCGAGCGCAAGCGCGGCGTCATCGTCTATCTGCGCGAAGGCTCGGTCGGCGTCGCCCACCAGGAGCGCAAGCGTCCGGCGAGCGGTGACCGCGAGGACCACGAGGAAGCCCGCCGGCGCGAGAACGAATGGCGCGAGATCGGGCTGGGAGCGCAGATTCTCAAGGATCTCGGCATCTCCTCGATCAACCTCATCGCCTCGCGCGAGCGCCATTATGTCGGGCTCGAGGGCTTTGGCATCCACATTGCCAAGACCGAGATACTCTGAGCCATCCGTCGAACGCTGACCGTTCCTAGATCTGGTCGCTGGCTGGCTGCCGCCTAGTCGTTTCCCTCAACGTCCGCGTTTCTGCGCTGCCGGACAAGGAAGCAGCCAGCCACCGCGGCCGCCGCGAAACCGGACGCCGCGCCGACGCCGAGCGCCCAGCGCGGACCGCATGTGTCGGCGACCCATCCGACGATTGGCGCGCCGATCGGCGTGCCCCCGAGCGCTATGCCGATGCGAAGCGCCATCACGCGCCCGCGCATGGATGGCTCGGTTGAAAGTTGCATGAGGCTGTTGGTCGCGTTGGTCAGGGTCAACGCGGCCACGCCGATGACGACGAGGGCGCCAGCGAAGAACCAATAGCCTGGCGCAAGGGCGCCGAGCAGGCAGCCGAACCCGAAGATGCCGGCACTCGGCAGGAGCGAGCCGAACCCAATCTTGCCGCGCCCGGCGGCTATCAAGGCGCCGGCCGTGGTACCGATGGCCATGATCGACGACAGCAGGCCGAATGCGCGCGCGTCCGCATGGAAGACGCCGACCGCCATGGTCGAGATGAAGATCGGGAAGTTCAGGCCGAATGTCCCGATCAGGAAAAGCATGACCAGGATCGTCTTGAGGTCCGCTCGCCCCCAGACATAGCGGAGGCCTTCAAGGAAACTCCCTTTGGCGCGCGCCGCCCGTGCGTTAGGCCGCAGCTCAGAGATACGCAGCCTGAGCAGGGACAACAGCACAGCGGCGAACGAGGCGCCGTTGATCACAAAAGCCCAACCCGTGCCGATCGCGGCGATGGTCATGCCGGCGACGGCCGGCCCGACCATCCGCGCGGCGTTGAAAGAGGTCGAGTTGAGCGCGACCGCGTTCGGCAGATCCTCGTCGCCGACCAGTTCGGCGACGAAGGTTTGGCGCACCGGGGCGTCGAACGCGGCGGCGCAGCCCTGCAGGAAGGCAAGCACGTCCACCTGCCAGAGCTGGACGACGCCGGCGACCGTGAGGCTTCCGAGGGTCAGGGCCAGCATGCCCATTGCCGCCTGGGTCGCGATCAGCAGTTTTCGCTGGTTGAAATGGTCGGCGGCGAAGCCTGTCCATGGCACGAGGAGAAGCTGCGGCCCGAACTGGAGCGCCATGACGGCGCCCACGGCGGAGGCGCTGTGCTGCGTGAGGACCAGCCAGTCCTGCGCCACGCGTTGCATCCAGGTCCCGATGTTCGAGACGAGCGCGCCCGCGGCCCAGAGACGGTAGTTGGAGTTCCTGAGCGAACGGAAGATGCCGCCCGGCGCCTTCACGACTGTTCCGGCGTGTTGCCGCCGTTGAAGCGGCCGAACCGCCGCGCGGTCGTGACGGCCAGCAGCAGGATGCCGAGCCCCAGCGCCGCGGCGTCGGGGGTGTCGCGCAGCTCGAAGTCGCCGACGCGGCAAACGAGAAGATACCCGACGACGAGGTTGAAGAACCCCCAGAGCGCGTTGACGGTCGAGGAGGAAAAACCTTGCCCGGGCGGCTTGGCGAACGGGCTTTGGAAAGCCCTGCCCATCATGCCGCTGACGAGGTGCGGAACGGCGTTGGCCAGGAATGCTCCGCCGAAGAAATAGGACACCAGATCAATCCACGACATGTCACGCGCTCCGCGTTTTCAGCAGGAGGTCGACGATCTCCTGGCTGGTTCCGGTCTCGCCCAACCGAGGGAAGACGTTCTTGATGCTGTATTCGTGTGCCTCGGGGCGCGTATCGGTCATGGCGTCGATGGCGAGGGTGACGTTGAACCCTTGCTCATAGGCCTGGCGCGCGGTCGCCTCCACGCCCGTCCCGGTGGCGACGCCGAGCACGACAACTTGGGTGACGCCCGCCGTCCTGAGCCGTTCTTCGAGGTTCGTGCCGGCGAAGGCGCCCCAGGTTCGTTTGTCGATGTCGTCCGGCTGCTGGCCGAGTTCGGGGATGAAGTCGGTGAATCCCTCGGGAAGGATACCGCTGCGGCGCGGCGGCTGCTCCGTGCGGCCCGGCGCGCCACCGGCAACGTTGATCAGCACCACCGGCAGGCCATGTTTGCGGAAGGCGTCGATCAGCGCCCGGGCCCTATCCACCAAGCCCTGGACAGGATGCGCGAAGGGCGAATCGACGATGCCCTTTTGCAGGTCGACGACGAGCAGGGCTGTATTCGGGTCGATGGTCGTCAGCGCCATGGGATGTCTTCCTGGGAATCGGCGGTTAGGGAAGCCGGCTCAGTCGTCGACGAGCCGGCTGAGCAACCCGGCTGCCTCGGCGACGACTTCCATTTCGACGGCGGAAAGCCGCGCCTGGAGGCGGCGCGACAGCCAATCCTGACGCGCCGTGCGCCCTTCCTCGATCATTCGGCGACACGCGTCCGTCAGCGACAGCAGCGTCTGTCGTCCGTCGGCCGGATCCGGAGCGCCGCGCACCAGACCGGCGGACTCGAGCGCGGCAATGACTGATGCCATGGATTGCGGTCGCATGCCTTCGGCCCGCGCGAGGCCCGACGCTGTGGCCTCGCCATCCTTTTCAAGGCGAAGAAGCACCGACACCTGCGACGGCGTCAGGTCTCCGACGCCTGCCTGCTCGCGCAAGCGGCGCTTCAGTTTGCCGACCAGTGCTCGTAGTTCGGCCGCCAAGGTGGAAGCATGTGCGGCATGGAATTCGTCAGATCGAACGGTCATGCCAATTGGGTGCCATATATGCAGGTAAACTGTCAAGTAAAGCTTAGCAGTTTACCTGCTTAGTTGGCCTGCTGGCCCCGTGGCGACTGCCGTGAGGCCACCGTCAACGTCGCAGCCCGGGGTCGCCAGCCGGCATTGACCGGCAAGCACGGTAGCCAAGGCGATCGCGCCGGCGGCTACGGACACCCAGAAGCCGCTCTGCGGCCCGAAAGCGTCGACCATCCAGCCGGCTGCGAAGGAGCCCAGCGCCATGCCGATGCCGATGCCGGTGGTCACCCAGGTGACGCCTTCGGTCAGCATCGCCGCCGGTACGTGCCGTTCGATCAGGCCGAAAGCGGTGATGAAGGTGGGTGAGATCGCGATACCACTGACGAAAACCGCCAGCGCCAGCGTCGGCACGGTGTCGGCAAGAAGCAGCGGCAGCGTGGTGAGCGCGATCACGCCGACCGCGATCGCCAGTTGCCGCTGCAGCGGCGCCTTCAGGCTGAGCGCGCCGACGATGATGCCGAGCACGAAGGAGCCGAGCGCATAGACGCCGATGACGAGGCTTGCGGCTTCCGGCCGGCCGAGCTCCTTGGTGATGGCGACGGTGGTGACTTCCGTGGTGGCGAAGGTCGCGCCGACGAAGATCAGCGCGAAGGTGATGATCTGGACCGGCCGCAGGCGGATCGCCGAACCGGTGGCCCCATGCTCCATCGGGCGGATGGGTGGCTCGGATGCGCGCTGCATGAGGAATGCCGCCGAGCCGAGCGCAAGCAGCAATGTGCTGACCGCCATGCCGGCTTCGGGAAACAGCGCCGCGCTCAGGCCCACCGACAGTGACGCGCCGGCGACATAGACAAGTTCGTCGGCGGCCGATTCGAAGGCGAAGGCCGTGCTGAGTTCCGGCCGGTCGCGGAAGATCTCGGTCCACCGCGCCCTGACCAGCGCCGGGATGCTGGGCATGGCGGCGGCAAGCAGCGCCGAGCCGAACAAGGTCCAGACCGGCCAGTGCTGGTTGGCCGCCACGATCAGAGTCGCAAACGACAGCACCGAGATGATCGTCATCGGAGCGGCGATCGCCGTCTGGCCGCGCCGGTCCACCAGGCGTGACACCTGCGGCGACAGGAAAGCGTTGACCAGCGCATAGGTTGCCGAGACCGCGCCGGCCAGCCAGTATTGGCCATGCGTCTGCGACAGCATCGCCACGATGCCGATCGGCGCCATGGCGATCGGCAACCGCGCGATGAAGGCGGCAGCGGCGAAGCCTTTCGTACCGGGCGCCCGAAAGATGTCCGCATAGGGGTTTCGCATGGTCCGGCTCCTCGACAAGGGTGCATATCGCAATTACATACGCTGCGTATGAGTGTCAGATAATTCATACGCCGCGTATGTCAATTGGCATACGGTGCGTATGTGAATAGGGCCAGAGCCATGCATAGACCGCGCAAGGAGATGATCGCCGAGACGCGCGCCAGGCTGATCGCGGCCGCTCGCCACGCTTTCGGCACGATCGGCTATGCCGAGTCCTCGATGGACGATTTCACCGCCTCGGCGGGGCTCACGCGCGGCGCGCTCTATCATCATTTCGGCGACAAGAAGGGGCTGCTGCAGGCGGTCATCGCCGAGATCGACGGCGAGATGGCCGCGCGGGTCAACGAGGTGGCGTCGAAGGCGCCGACCCGCTGGCAGCATTTCGTCGATGAATGCACCACCTATATCGAGATGGCGCTGGAGCCGGAGATCCAGCGCATCATGTTCCGCGACGGTCCGGCGGTGCTCGGCGATCCCGCGCAATGGCCGAACGCCAATGCCTGCATCGCCTCGATGACCGGCCATCTGACCGGGCTGCAGCAAGATGGGGTGGTCGTTCCAGACCTTGACCCTGAGACGGCCTCACGGCTGATCAATGGCGCCAGCAGCCAGGCCGCCCAGCGCATTGCCAATTCGAAGGACCCGGAAGCGACGTCAATAAAGGCGATCGCGGCGTTCAAGCAACTGCTCGAAGGCCTGCGCAAGAAAGCCTGACCGCACGCTTGGGCAACCGCGCCGCCTGGTTGTGCACCGGTTTCGGGCCGGAGCAACCCTACCGCGATTGACAATCATGGGAGCGAGCGCATCCTCCCCGTCCAACTCCGGGTGGGAGAGTCGGGGCATGTGGGACTTCAGCATCGCCAGGTCGGTGTCCATCATGATACGGACATGGCCGTTCATCGTCTTTCGCATGATCGTCTATTTCGGCATCACGCTCGCCTACATCATGGCGACCGGCACGGGCGCCAGCGTCGGCTATGGCGTCGGCCATGTCTCGAGCGATCCCGATGGCCCGGTGTCGTTTGCGCTCTGGGGCGGCGTGGTCGGTTTCGGCGTCGTCTCGATCGCCGTCTACTGGATCCGCGAATACATCCTTTACGTGCTGAAGGCCGGTCACATCGCCGTCATGGTGCATCTGATCGACGGCCACAACGTGCCGGACGGACAGAACCAGATCGCCTATGCCAAGGAAGTGGTCACCCAGCGTTTCGCCGAGGCCAACATTCTTTTCGTGGTCGACCAACTGGTCAAGGGAGCGATCCGCGCCATCACCGGCCTGATCGGCGGCATCGCCGCCTTCCTGCCCATTCCGGGCCTGAGCGGGCTGGTCAGCTTCATCAACACCGTCACCCGCATCTCGCTGACCTATGTCGACGAGATCATCCTCGGCTACAACATCCGCATCAATTCGAGCTCGCCCTTCGAGACGGCGCGGCAGGGTGTCGTGCTCTACGCGCAGAACGGCAAGCACATGGTCAAGAACGCCGTCTGGCTGGCGGTGATCATGTGGGGCGTTTCCTTCGTCATCTTCCTCTTGATGCTGGCCCCGGCGGCCGCCATCCTGTGGGCGATGCCGGGCCAGCTTGCCGGCTGGGCCTTCGTGCTGGCCATCGTCTTTGCCTGGGCCTTCAAGGCGGCCTTCATCGAGCCCTTCGCCATAGCTTCGCTGATGCAGGTTTATTTCGAAGCCATCGAGGGCCAGACGCCCAATCCCGAATGGGATCGGCGGCTGGCCGAGGCCTCGTCGAAATTCAGGGAACTGCGCGACAAGGCGCTGGGCTCCTTCGGCGGCGGCTCGCGCTGGGATACGCCTCGGACCGCTTGATCGGCGACCGGCTAGGAAACTACCCGATCACGGCTTCGGCGGCTCATTGAGGCTTGCTATCGCCGATTTGAGCGGGGCTTCGCCTGCGCCTCGAAACGTCTCGCTCATCACCAGTTCGGGCAAGGGCAGGCGCTTGCCCCAGCCATGCGCCTCGAGGTCCGGTTTCGGCGCGAACGCGGAGACGCGGCCGACGCACAGATAGGCGATCGGCGTGACATGCTCGGGGATGGAGAGAAGCCGCTTCAGCGCCTCCATCTCGATGATGCTGACCCAGCCGACGCCGACACCTTCGGCCCGTGCCGCCAGCCAGAAATTCTGCACCGCGCAGACCGTGCTGTAGAGGTCCATCTCCGGATTGTGGGAGCGCCCCAGCGGTGAGTCCTTCGACCGCTGCCGGTCGCAGGTGATGCACAGATTGAGCGCGCTTTCGCAGATGCCTTCGAGCTTCAGCTTGCGGTAGAGCGCCTGCCGCTCCGCCTCGATCGCCGGCAATTCCTGCTCGCGCGCGGCTAAAAAGAGGTCGCGCACCTGCCGACGCCTTGCCGCGTCGCGGATGACGATGAAATTCCATGGCTGCATGTAGCCGACCGACGGCGCGTGGTGGGCGGCGGTGATGAGCCGCGCCAGCACATTGTCATCGAGATCGTCAGGGACAAAATGGCTGCGGACGTCACGCCGGGTGAACATCGCCCGGTAGACCGCGTCGCGCGCCGATTGGTCAAAGTCATCGCCGCTCGCGGCGATCGCTGCTGCCGTCATCGCTTTTCCCCTTGCGACAAGCAGTCACCCGCCTGACCAAGCGGATAACCATGTCTGCCAGGCCGGTCTTCTGGCTCGGGATCGTCCCGCGTCCGGCGCCTTCCCGTCTTGAGACAGTGGCTTTGCCGGCGCGGTCCCCCTTACAGCGTTGGGCACGCCACGGAATTCAACCGTGTTCCCGATTCTCCCGCGTAGCGGGCACCAGGCAGCAACGTGACCTTACCGCGAAGCCTGGGCCGCGCCAATGGCGCGGGCGACACGGGCTGACGCAATTTTCCCCAGCCATTCGGCTTCCGAACATGGTCATCCGGCCGCCAGGTGCCTAGATTAGGCGCCATGGCTACCCGTCTCTACACGCACCCGATCTTCCTGGAACACCTCACGCCGCCTGGCCATCCCGAGCGGCCCGACCGTCTGCGCGCCATCGAGCGCGTGCTCGACGATGAGGCTTTTTCGGCGCTCGACCGCGTCAAGGCGCCGGAAGGCGACGAGGCGACAATCCTCTACGCGCATCCGGAGCAATTCGTCGAGCGCGTGCGCGAGGCGATCCCCCGGACCGGGATCGTCTCGATCGACGCCGACACCAGCGCCAGTCCGAAAAGCTGGCAGGCGGTGGTGACGGCGATCGGCGCCGCCAACGCCGCGGTCGACGATGTCTTCGAGGGGCGTGCCGCCAATGTCTTTGTCGCCGCCCGTCCGCCAGGCCATCATGCCGAGAAGACCACCGCGATGGGCTTTTGCCTGTTCAACACGGCTGCCATCGCCGCCCGTTATGCGCAAAAGAAGCACCAGGCCGAACGCGTCGCCATTGTCGACTGGGATGTCCATCACGGCAACGGCACGCAGGACATCTTCTGGGACGACCCTTCGGTGCTCTACTGCTCGACGCACCAGATGCCGCTTTATCCGGGCACCGGCGCGAAGAGCGAGACCGGCGCCGGCAACATCGTCAACGCCCCGCTGGCGCCGCAGACCGGCAGCGACCTGTTCCGCGACGCCTTCCTGTCGCGCGTGCTGCCGTCCATCGACGCCTTCGCGCCCGACCTGATTATCATTTCCGCCGGCTTCGACGCACACCATCGCGATCCGTTGGCCGAGATCAACCTGACCGAGGACGATTTCGACTGGGCGACCGGCCAGTTGATGGAACGCGCCGGCCGCCACAGCGGCAACCGGCTCGTCAGCCTGCTGGAAGGCGGCTACGATCTGCAGGGATTGGCATTTTCAGTCGCCGCCCATGTCGGGCGGCTGATGAAGGGATAGAGCATGGCAGTGGAAGGCAATGAGGACGTCAAGGCGATGAGCTTCGAACAGGCGCTCGACGCGCTGGAGAAGATCGTCGATGATCTGGAGCGCGGCGACGTCCCGCTCGACCAGTCGATCAGGATCTACGAGCGCGGCGAAGCGCTGAAGGCCCATTGCGACCGGCTGCTGAAAGCGGCCGAGGACAAGGTCGAGAAGATCAGGCTGTCGCGCGACGGCAAGCCGGCGGGAACGGAGCCGTTGGACGCCGACTAATCGGAAGAGGGCGGGCAGACAAAGCAGGTAAGGAGTTCAAGCCATGTGCCGCAACATCAAGACCCTGGCCAATTTCGAACCACCGGCGACCAATGACGAAGTGTATGACGCCGCGCTTCAGTTCGTGCGCAAGCTGAGTGGCTCGACCAAGCCCTCCAAGCGCAACGAACACGCTTTCCACCACGCCGTCGAAGCGATCGCGACCGCCGCGCGCGAGTTGATCGACGCGCTCGAGACCAACCAGGAGCCGCGCAACCGCGAGGTGGAGGCCGCCAAGGCGAAGGCCAGGTCGGCGCTGCGTTTCGCCTGAGGGACAGACATGAGCTTCTTTCCAGGAAACGATCCTGAACCCGGCGATGCCTTCGCCTGCGATCAGATCGAACTGATGGTCATCCCCAACGCCAAGGATATTGGCGGTTTCGAGGTGCGCCGCGCGCTGCCGACGGCGAAGCGCCGGCTGGTCGGGCCGTTCATCTTCTTCGACCGCATGGGACCTGCCATCCTGCGTGCCGGCCATGCGCTCGGCGTGCGTCCGCATCCGCATATCGGCCTTTCCACCGTCACCTACCTGTTCGACGGCAAGATCAGGCACCGCGATTCGCTCGGCACCGAAATGGTGATCGCGCCCGGCGACGTGAACCTCATGACCGCGGGACGTGGCATCGTCCATTCCGAGCGCACGCCGGAGGAACTGCGCGGCGCGCCGATGTCGGTCTCCGGCCTGCAGACATGGCTGGCGATGCCCGACGGCAAGGAGGAAATTGCGCCGGTGTTCGCCAACACATCGGTAGCCCGTCTGCCTGAGATCGATGCCGGGGGCGTCAGCGGCCGCGTCGTCATCGGCGAGTTCTCGGGGCTGCGCTCGCCCGTGGCGACCCTTTCGGACACGCTTTACGCGGATCTCAGGCTGGCCGCCGGCGCCAGCGTGAAAATTCCGGCCGACGCCGAGGAACGCGCCATCTACACGCTGGAAGGCGAAGTCTCGATCGCCGGCGACGTTTTCCCGGCCGAGCGGCTTCTGGTGTTCAAGCCGGGCGAGGAGATCGTCGTTTCCTCCGAGCGCGGCGCGCATTTCATGCTGTTCGGCGGCGCCTCGCTCGGCTCCAAGCGCTACATCTGGTGGAATTTCGTCTCGTCCTCGAAGGAACGCATCGAACAGGCCAAGCAGGAATGGAAGACAGGCCGTTTCGATATCGTTCCTGGCGATGAGGAGGAGTTCATTCCGCTGCCCGAGGGTTGAGATTTCAACCCGCCTTGAAGCGGAGAAGAACGCGCGTCACCGGCGCGCATTTACATTCGCCCGCCGGCGGCCTATTCCCGCGCATGATTATGGCGCAATTTGCTGGTAGCGCCGGTTCGATCAATTTGAAGCAGGACGCGCCCGAGTGAAGCCAGACACGCCGCTGCTCGACACGGTCCGCATTCCGGCGGACCTGCGGACGCTCGAGGAGAGCGCGCTGCCGCAATTCGCGGCCGAACTCCGCGCCGAGCTCATCGACGCAGTGTCGCAGACGGGCGGGCATCTTGGCGCCGGCCTCGGCGTCGTCGAGCTGACCGTCGCGCTGCATTATGTCTTCAACACGCCTCAGGACCGGCTGATCTGGGATGTCGGCCACCAGGCCTATCCGCACAAGATCCTGACCGGCCGCCGCGACCGCATCCGCACGCTGCGCCAGGAAGGCGGTCTCTCCGGCTTCACAAGGCGGGCCGAGAGCGAATACGACCCCTTCGGCGCCGCGCACTCATCGACCTCGATTTCGGCCGGCCTCGGCATGGCCATGGGCCGCGACCTGTCGGGCGGGCGCAACAATGTCATTGCCGTCATCGGCGACGGCGCGATGTCGGCGGGCATGGCGTTTGAAGCGCTGAACAATGCCGGCGCGCTCGATGCCCGGCTGATCGTCATCCTCAACGACAACGACATGTCGATCGCGCCGCCGACCGGCGCCATGAGCGCCTATCTGGCCAGGCTCGCCTCCGGCAAGGCTTATCTCGGCCTGCGCGATTTCGGCAAGAAGCTGACATCCTATCTCGGCAAGCGCGCCGACCGCGCCATCACCCGCGCGGTCGAGCACGCGCGCGGCTACGTCACCGGCGGCACACTGTTCGAGGAGCTCGGCTTCTATCACATCGGCCCGATCGACGGGCACAATCTCGAGCATTTGATCCCGGTGCTGAAGAACGTGCGCGACAACGGCAAAGGCCCGGTGCTGATCCATGTCGTGACCCAGAAGGGCAAGGGCTATGCGCCGGCGGAAGCCGCGGCCGACAAATATCACGGCGTCAACAAATTCGACGTCATCACCGGCGCGCAGGCCAAGGCGCCCGCCAACGCGCCGGCCTACACCAAGGTGTTCGCCGAAAGCCTGATCCAGGAAGCGCGCGAGGACGAGCGTATCGTCGCCATCACCGCCGCCATGCCGAGTGGCACCGGGCTCGACCTGTTCGGCGAGGTGTTCCCGTCGCGGACCTTCGATGTCGGCATCGCCGAGCAGCACGCGGTGACCTTCGCCGCTGGGCTGGCCACCGAAGGCTACAAGCCCTTCGCCGCCATCTATTCGACCTTCCTGCAGCGCGCTTACGACCAGGTCGTCCATGACGTCGCCATCCAGAAGCTGCCGGTGCGCTTTCCGATAGATCGCGCCGGTTTCGTCGGTGCCGACGGCGCCACCCATTGCGGCGCCTTCGACACGACCTTCCTCGCCTCGCTGCCCGGCTTCGTCGTCATGGCGGCGGCAGACGAAGCGGAGCTTCGCCACATGGTGCGCACGGCCGCGTCTTATGATGAGGGTCCGATCGCCTTCCGCTATCCGCGCGGCAATGGCGTCGGCGTCGACATGCCGGAGCGCGGCTCGGCGCTCGAGATCGGCAAGGGCCGCATCCTGAAAGAAGGGGCCAAGGTCGCGCTGCTCTCCTTCGGCACGCGGCTGCAGGATTGTGTTCTGGCCGCCGAGGAACTCGGCGCGGCGGGCTTGTCCACCACCGTCGCCGACGCGCGTTTCGCCAAGCCGCTGGACGAGGATCTCATCCGGCGGCTTGCCCGTTCGCATGAGGTGCTGGTGACCGTGGAGGAGGGCGCCATCGGCGGCTTCGCCAGCCAGGTGCTCCATTTCCTGGCGCATGAAGGCCTGCTCGAAAGCGGCCTCAAGGTGCGTCCGCTGGTGCTGCCGGACATCTTCACCGACCACGCCAAGCCCGAGAAGATGTATGCCGATGCAGGGCTCGATTCGGCAGGCATCGTGCGCACGGTCTTCGCCGCGCTCGGCCGCGGCGTGCAGGCGCAGCGCGCCTGAATCGAAATCTCAACTTTTTGAATCGGTCTGCCGGCTTATTGCGGTAACTATCTGTTAACGCTTCCGTTTGGCGCTTCGCTTACCCTGTCTCTTGGCCGATTTTCAACGGCGCCCTGCTAAGACCTTGGTCCTAGGCAGGGGGTAAGAACAATGAAGTCGTTCCTTTGCGGCGTGGCCTTGCTGGCTGCCATGGCCGCGCCGGCGACAGCCGAAACGCGTTACGACCGCAACCTTGAAAAGGCGGTGCAGGACATCGTCGCCGGCAAGATGGGCAACATCCGCGGCGGCTTTTCCTACAAGCAGGTTCCTCAACTCGTCGTGGTGCCGGAAGCGGCGCCTGTCGCGCCGGCTCCGGTCGAGGCGCCGCGCAAGGAAGCCTCGGGCAATGACGGCCTGGTGCCGGCCGTCGAGCGCCGGGTCTCCCGGACTGTGTTCTAGAGCGGTTTGCCTCGACGCAATTCCGGACGGAAGGCTACGGCGAAGTCGCCGAGCCTGACCGTTTTACACTTTCCCGGAATTGCCTAGAACCACATATCGCGCACGCAGCGTCCGTCGCGCGGCAGGTCGTCAAAGCTATCGAGGCCGTCGAAATGGTCGATCGGCAGGTCGGCTACGTCCTGCGGCGGCGCCAGCCTGACATTGACGGCGATGCGCCTGCGTCCGCTCTTGCCGGAGCGCAGGCCGCGCCAGGCGACCACGCAGGCACAGCTCTGGCAGAACAGGATTTCCAGCGAGGGCTCGGCCACTTCGGTGCGCGTGTAGGACTTCACCGGTCCGGTGACGCGAATGCGCTCATCGGCATAATCATAAGCCCACAGCGCGCCATAGCGTCGGCAAAGCGTGCAATTGCAGGCGGTGATTCCGCCGGGATCGCCTTCCAGGGTCCAGTGGATCGCGCCGCAATGACAGGTACCTTTCAGCATTGCCACCTCCGCTGCCGGATGGACGGTCCGTTGCGGTCGCATTGTGCAGCCTGTTGCGTCGTATTCAACCCGTCATATTCAACCCATTGCGTTCGCGCCCGGCTTTCGCCAATGAAGGCCTATGAGTTCCCCCGCGCCAGCCAGCCAGCGCCAGCGGCTCGACGAATTGCTCGTCGGGCGCGGCCTGTTCACCAGCCGCTCGCGTGCCCGCGATGCGATAGAGCGGGGCACGGTGACGGTTGACGGCATCCTCGCCCGCAAGCCCGGCCAGCCCGTCGCGCCAGGCTGCCTGGTGGCGATCGACGATCCGGCGCAGGCCTATGTGTCGCGCGCGGCGTTGAAGCTGATCGCCGGCCTCGAGCATTTCGGCCTTGATCCTGGCGGCGGCGACGCGCTCGATATCGGCGCCTCGACCGGCGGCTTCACCCAGGTGCTGCTCGAACGCGGCGCGGCGCATGTCACGGCGATCGATGTCGGCCACGGCCAGATGCATCCCGACATTGCCGGCGACCCGCGCGTAACGGTCATCGAAGGGCTGAACGCGCGCGAGCTGGCGGCCGCCGATCTCGATGGCCGCATTCCCGATTTCCTGGTTTGTGACGTCAGCTTCATCTCGCTGAAGCTGGCGCTGCCGCCGGCGCTGGAATTGGCGGACGCGGGCGCCAAGGCCATCCTTCTGGTCAAGCCGCAATTCGAGGCCGGCCGCGAGGCGATCGGCAAGGGCGGCCTGCTCAAGGATCCGGCCGATGCCGAGCGCATTGCCGGAAAGCTGCGCGATTGGCTCGCCGGCGTTCCCGGTTGGCGCGTGCTGGGACTTCACCCGTCGCCGATCGAGGGCGGCGACGGCAATCGCGAGTTCCTGCTCGCCGCCATGAAGGACGCGCGATGAGCACACGTTTCACGATCGCAAGGCTGGGCTCGCAGGGCGACGGCATCGCCAATGCCGAGGGCGGGGAGGTCTTCATCCCGTTCACGCTGCCGGGCGAAACCGTCACGGCGGCGCGCCAGAAGGAGCGCGCGACGCTGATGTCGGTGCTGGAAGCCTCGCCGCTCAGGATCGACCCGGCCTGCCGCCATTTCACCGAATGCGGCGGCTGCGCGCTCCAGCATTACGAGGCAGCGGCATACCAGCAGTGGAAGCGCGAGAAAGTAGGGCTTGCGCTGAAGGCCAAGGGAATCGTGTGCGAAATCGACGCGCTGGTGCCTTGCGCGCCGCACACGCGCCGCCGTGTGACCTTCAGCGCCAGGCGCACCGAAGCCGGCATGCTGCTCGGCTTCGTGCGCGCGCTGTCCTCCGAGATCATCCCGATCGAGGAATGCCCGATCTCGCTGCCGGTGATCGTCTCGTCGCTCGATAAACTGCGCGCGCTCGCCGGATTGGTCTGCGCGACGCAGAAGGCCTTCCACATGACGGTGACCGCCACCGCTTCCGGCCTCGATGTCGCCACCCAGGACGCCGGCAAGCTTGGCGACCACCAGCGTCGCATCGCATCCAACTTCGCCACAACCGAGGGCCTGGCGCGGCTCTCGGTCGACGGCGAGGTCGTTGTCGAGCCGAAGAAGCCGGTGGTGCAGTTCGGATCGGTCGCGGTGGCCGTGCCGCCGGGCGCCTTCCTCCAGGCGACGGAAGCCGCGGAGAAGGCGATGGCGAGCCTCGTCGGCCAGCATCTGTCGCGAGCAAAGAGGGTCGCGGACCTGTTTGCCGGCTGCGGCAGCTTCGCGCTCCGGCTTGCGGCGAAATCGGAGGTCCATGCCGTCGAAGGCGATGCGCCGGCGCTTGCCGCGCTCGACCGAGCCTTCCGCTTTGCCAGCGGCCTGAAGCGGGTGACCAGCGAACGCCGCGACCTGTTCCGCCGGCCGTTGACGTTCAAGGAGTTGAACGTCTTCGACGGCCTGGTCTTCGACCCGCCGCGCGCCGGCGCCGAGGATCAGTCGAAACAGATCGCGCGCTCCGACGTGCCTTTGGTCGCCGCCGTGTCGTGCAACCCAGTGACGCTGGCGCGGGATTTGCGAATTCTGCTCGACGGCGGCTACACGCTGAAGAGCGTGACGCCGATCGACCAGTTTCTGTGGTCACCGCATGTCGAGGCCGTGGCGCTGCTCGAGAAGCCGAAGCGGCGGCGATAGCCGGACCAACAAGTGATCACATTTCGTTGAAGCGGCCGCGTCCGGCGCGCTTGGGAGCAGGCTGCCGGAATCGCGCCGCAAAGCCGCCTCTTTGCACCGTCTAGTCTGGATTCGCTGGAGGAGGGGAAGGGCCTCGTCAGCATTGGCTCTTACCCATGGTGGCCTGAAATGCGGATGCTACAGAAATTCCTCAGTTTCTTCGTCCTCTTCCTTGTCGTCGCCACATCGGCGACGGGCGCGCTCGCGCAACAGCAAAAACGCCTCGCTTTCGTCATCGGCAACGCCGCCTATCCGTCGGGCCCGCTGGTGACATCGGCCAACGATGCCGGCTTGATCGCGCAGACCTTGCAGGCTGCCGGCTTCGACGTGGTCGGCGCACGCGATGTCGATCAGGAATCGCTGCGCGGCGCTTTCCGTGACTTCCTGGCAAAGGTTTCGGCCGCCGGTCCAGACGCGGTCGCCTTCGTCTATCTTGCCGGCCAGGGCGCCCAGTTCGAGGGCGACAACTACTACCTGCCGATCGACGCCAAGATCACGAATCCGGCCGATGTGCCGCTCCAGGCTTTGCGGATTTCCGATCTGACCAAGCCCTTGGCCGCCTTGCCGACGAAGGTCAACATCGTCGTGCTCGACGCGGCGCGGCCCAACGCAATCCCGCAGGGGAATCAGCCGCTGGCCGGCGGCCTCGCGCTCGTCGACCCCGACCCGAACATGCTGATTGCCTTCAACTCCGCCCCGGGAACCGTCGCGCCGGAAGGCAAGGGGCCGTATGGCGCCTACGCCCAGGCGCTGGCCGAGATGATGCGTGACGGCGGCCTGTCGCTCGACGATCTGTTCGATCGCACGCGCCTGCGCGTCAACGAAGTGACGCAAGGGGCCGAGGTGCCTTGGGACGCCTCGAAGATCAGCGCGCCCTTCGTCTTCTTCGACCGCGCGCCGGATGCGCCCGCGCCCAAGGTTTCCGAGGCCGAATCCCAGGCCAATCGGACCAGGGAGATTCGCGATTTCGATGCTCACGACGCCTATGTCGCGGCCCTCGACCGCGACACGATGCGTGGCTACGAGGATTTCCTCGTCGCCTATCCGCACGACCCGATGGCCAAGCGTGTGCGCGCCATCATCGCGGCGCGGCGCGAGGCGATCACCTGGCGCCAGACCTGGTTGCGGGACACGCCTGATGCCTACTGGTCTTACCTCGAGCGCTATCCGCATGGCCCGCACGCCTGGGACGCACGCCGTCGTCTGGGGCATTTCGACGCCGCTCTCGAGCCGCCGCCGAGCTTCCCGGTAATCGTCTATGACGTGCCGCCGCCGCCGCCGGAGGAAATCGTCTATATCGACCGTCCGGTGCTCTATTTCGACGACCCCGATTTCGATTTCGAACCGCCGCCGCCGGTCGCGGTCGTCTTCCTGCCGCCGCCGCCGCCGGATTTCATCGTACTGGCGCCTCCGCCGGAGCCGGTTGGTATCTTCGTCCTGCCGTCGCCGGTCTTCGTGCCATTCCCGGCCTGGATCAACCCCCCGCATGACATCGTGCCGCCGCCGGACAACATCATCTTCAACAACATCCACAACACCACGATCATCAACAACACGACGATCAACAACGAGAACAACCAGGCCGGGCAGGGCGGTGGCCTCACCACCGGCCAGAAGCTGACCGCCGGCGCGGTTGGGCTGGGTGCGGCCGCTTTGGCCACCAAGGTGGCTCTGCCGCCGCTTCTGCAGAAGCGCGCCGCAGTGCTTCAGCAACAGGGCAAGCAACCTGGCGCGGTGACGCCGCTGTCGAAGACGCTTTCGACCGAGCATGCTCTGCCTGGCGCCAATGGCCAGACGCTGCCACTCGTCAACGGCAAGCCCGCGGTGCTCAATGGCCAGAACCTACCCAACGACAAGACGAAGAAGCTTCTTAACAACCAGGGAACTCTGGGAGGCAACCAGCAACCGACCGGAAACGCCGGGGCCGCTGCCGGCCAGGGCAAGAACGGCAAGTTGCACAAGCTGCCGACGGTCAATGGCGCCCCCGCCCAGCAGGATCTGAACGCCCAGCAGAAGCTGCAGAACAACCCGAACGCGCCGTCTGGACAGAACAACGGCAAACCGAAGAAGCTGACGCGCAAGGATCTGTCGGCGGGCCAGCCCATTGTCACGCCGAATGGCCAGGGCTCGTCCAATGGAGACAAGAAGCTCCGGAAGCTGCAGAACGGCGATGCCGTTTCGGGCGGCGCCGGTGGAAAGGTCCAACTGAACAAGGTCAACAAGCCGAACGCGCAAGTCTTGTCCAAGCAGAAGCCGGAGTTCCATGCGCAGCCGAAGCCCCAGGTTCAGGAGCGCCGCGTTCTTCAGCAGCCCAAGCCTCACGTGGAGGAGCGGCGCGTTCAGCAGCAGCCAAGGCCGCAGCAACAACAAGGGGGCAAGAAGCCGGCCTGCGGCCGCCCGGGCGAGCCGCCCTGCAAGTAATAGGCTGCCGACCGGATAATTTCGGATGATGGGCCGGGCTTTCGGCCCATCGTCTGCAGATCAAGGGCAGCCAAGCGCAATCGCTTGGCATCGCACGGATGCCGCTAAACAAGGACATGAGCCGTTCTGCGTTTCCATGAACGCTGAACCGCTCTGGTTGGTCTGTAACGCGTGAACCCGCCTGCGGCCGGCCGCGCGGGTTTGGCGGGGAATTTCGGTCTACGAACTTGGGGACAGTCGTTTCGCCGTGCCACCGCGCTGGTCGATCGACACCCAGACGTTCGGGTTCTGCTGCGACTGGCGTTTCAGGAAATAATAGCCGGTGGCGTTCCAGGGCCGGACTTCATCGACCATATTGTCGAGGATGAGATCACCCTTGTCGGTCTTCACCGTCAGGATGGTGTGGCCTTCATTGTGCAGGTCGCGCACGACCGTCATCAGCAGCGCCTGCCGGGGAAATCCGGCTTCCTGGAGCAGCTTGCGCTTGTAGAGCGCGTAGATCTTGCAATCGCCCTTGCCGTCCACCGGATAGTCCCAGTGGTCCATCATCGTGCCCCAGTGGTCATAGTTGCTGACCGGCTTGATGGAGCGGTTCGCCTTCAGGTTTATCCGCTTGAGGATGCTGAGGTTCTGCGCGGTCAGCTTGATGCTCGTGGCGGGCAGGGCGGGCACCTTGCACTCTTTCGGCCGGCGATGGCAGAAGTCGAGCCAGCCATAGGGTACGCTCGTGCTGCCCCCGACCGTGGCGGAACTGGCGGCGGGTTGCGTCGATGTTCGCTTGAACCATGTCGACTGGGCTGCCGAGGGGCTGACCTGCAGCGAAGTCGCGCCGATCAACGAAACAAAGCCAAGGAAGAGAGAGGAAGTCAGGACGCCAGGGGAACGCTGCATTGCCAACACCACCGCACCGAGGGGAACTGGCATTGCGTAGCGCGCAAATGGCCGTTCCGGCTATTAAATAATTAATAACGTCCTAACATGATTGTGTTCTCATCAAGGTGGCGAAAGGCATTCCAACCGAAAAATTAGGCGCCGGCTCAGCCGACATAGTCGGCGGCCGCGGTCGCGTCCTCCCGGTTGGCCATGCCGAGGACGCGGATGGCCAGGTTGGCCACGATCGACACCGCAAAGTTCAGGATGAGCGCGTAGAGGCCGATATAGGCGGGTATCGTCAGGCCGCCGACATGGAGCGGATAGCCGGACGTCTGGAAACCCGTGAGGGAGGCCGACCATATGCCCCACGCCAGGCCGGCAGCCAGCCCCAGCAGCAAGGCCTTGGCGTCGAACCAGCGCGTATAGATGCCGCAGACGATGGCCGGAAGGGTTTGCAGGATTAGGATGCCGCCAAGCAGCTGCAGCTGGATCGCGTAGGTCAGCGGCAGGAACAGGATGAACATCAGCGCCCCGAACTTCACGATGAGCGAGAACAGCTTGGCGACATTGGTCTCCTGCTCGGTCGAGCAGTCCGGGTTGACGTAGGCCTTGTAGATGTTGCGGGTGAAGAGATTGGCCGCCGCGATGGACATGATCGCCGCCGGCACGAGGGCGCCGATGGCCACGGCCGCGAAACCGAGGCCGACGAACCAGCTCGGGAAGAAGTGCAGCAGCAGGCCGGGCATGGCGAACTGCGCCTTGTACTGCGCGAAGTAGGGCGCCAGTTCAGGCAACTGGTCGATGTGGGCCGCATAGGCGAAATAGCCGAGCATGGCGATCAGGCCGAGCATCAGCGAATAAGCCGGCAGGAACACCCAGTTGCGGCGCAACGTGTTCGGCCCCTTGGCCGACAGCACAGCGGTGGTCGCGTGCGGATAGAGCATCAGGGCCAGCGCCGAGCCGAAAGCCAGCGTGGTGTAGATGGATATCTGTCCGGTGTTGCCGTCCTTGACCGGCGGCAGCAGCAGTTTTTCCGGCGGGATGGCGGCGAAGATCGATCCGAATCCGCCCATCTTGATTGGCACGACGATGATCAGCGCGATGACGGTGATGTAGACCAGAAGGTCCTTCACGATCGCGATCGAGGCCGGCGCGCGCAGCCCGCTTGTGTAGGTGAAGGCCGCCAGGATGACGAAGGCGATGATCAGCGGCAGGTCGCCGGCAAGGCCGCCGGTGGGAAAACCGAGGCCGCCGACGACGACCTGGATGCCGACGAGCTGCAGCGCGATGTAAGGCATGGTTGCAACGATGCCGGTTATTGCGATCGCCAGGGCCAGCCCCCTGTTGTTGTAGCGGCCGGCGACGAAATCCGAAGCGGTGACATAATTGTGCTGCCGCGCCACCATCCACAATCTCGGCAGGATGGCGAACACCAGCGGGTAGACCAGGACCGTGTAAGGCACCGCGAAGAAGCCGAGGGCGCCGGCGCCGAAGACCAGGGCGGGCACGGCGACGAATGTATATGCCGTGTAGAGGTCTCCGCCGATCAGGAACCAGGTGACCCAGGTGCCGAAACGGCGCCCGCCCAGCCCCCATTCGTGCAACTGGCTCATGTCGCCCTTGCGCCAGTGCGCGGAGACGAAGCCGAGCAGGGTGATGAAGGCGAATATCGCAATGAAGACCGTTGTGGCGACAACGTCCATGGTGTCAGTCTCCGCTTCCGGGCGGGACCGTCATGCGGTAGACGACGCCGATGAAGATGCTGGACAGCGGCACCCACAGAATCTGCCACCAGTAGAAGAACGGGACGCCGAAAAGGCTTGGCTCTTGCCGGTTGAAAAACGGCACGACGAGCACCGCGATGCAGGGGATCGCGAGCAGGATGACCTGCAGCGGCCCCAGCTTGCGCGGGGTGGAAACAGGGCTCATGTCGGGCATCCTCCCTTGCATGCGAAAACCGAACCTCCGCCGGCACGCTGCGCTGATTTACCACCCGGTGCAAGAACGGCTTCCCGAGCTGCAATGCCAATAATGTTACTGGAAAACGCGAAGGGCGCGGTTGAGCCGGTATTCGCTTTGAGGGTGCGAGTCGCGTCCAGCCTGCGCCTGATCCAAGAGCGCCGCGCAGCCTCAGTCGAGTCGGCTAGGCTTCCTGCATGTCCCCAAGTCCCGCCATGCGCGCGGTCTTGATCTGCTTACCGTCGAATGTTGCGAATCCGGTGCAGTGCGCGGCGCCTGTCAGGATGACGATCTTGGACATGTCGAAGTCCCGGTATTGCGAACCCGCTTGCCTTCGCGGGCGATGATACCGGAACGCCCCGACGCTTCAAACCCGCGTGCCGCCCACCGTCATCTGGTTCATCCTCAGATGCGGCTGGCCCACGCCGACGGGCACGCCCTGTCCGGCCTTGCCGCACATGCCGATGCCGTTGTCGAGCTTCATGTCGTTGCCGATCATGGTGACGCGGTGCATGGCATCCGGTCCGTTGCCGATCAGCATCGCGCCCTTGATCGGCTGCGTCACCTTGCCGTTCTCGATCATGTAGGCCTCGGTGCAGCCGAACACGAATTTGCCCGACGTGATATCGACCTGGCCGCCGCCGAAGGAGACGGCATAGATGCCGTTCTTGACCGAGCCGATGATCTCTTCCGGCTCCATGTCGCCCGCGGTCATGTAGGTGTTGGTCATGCGCGGCATCGGCTGGTGCGCATAGCCCTCGCGGCGGCCGTTCCCGGTCGCCTTCATGCCCATCAGCCGGGCGTTCTGGCGGTCCTGCATATAGCCCACGAGAATGCCGTCCTCGATCAAGACGTTGCGCGCCGAGGGCGTGCCTTCGTCGTCGACGGTGAGCGAGCCGCGCCGCTCGGGGATGGTGCCGTCATCGACCACCGTGACGCCCTTCGCCGCAACCTGCTGGCCCATCAGGCCGGCGAAGGCCGAGGTCTTCTTGCGGTTGAAGTCGCCTTCCAGCCCGTGGCCGACCGCTTCGTGCAGCATCACGCCCGGCCAGCCGCTCGACAGCACGATGTCGAACGTGCCGGCGGGCGCTGGGACGGCCTCGAGATTGACCAGCGCCTGCCGCAGCGCCTCGGCCGCTGCATGCTTCCAGCTTTCCTCGCTGACGAACTCGCCAAAGCTCTTGCGGCCGCCCATGCCGTAGGAGCCGCTCTCCTGCCGGTCACCGCTGCCGACCACGACCGAGACGTTGATCCGGACCAGCGGGCGGATGTCGCGCACGACCTGGCCGTCGCCGCGCACGATCTCGACATGCTGCCACGAGGCGGCGAGCGAGGCGGTCACCTGGCGCACGCGCGGATCCTTCGCCCGCAGCCAGCCGTCGATCTCCTGCAACAGCTTGGCCTTGGCCTCGAAGGACGGCGAGGGGATAGGGTTCTCGTCGCCATAGAGGTGGCGGTTGGTGCGGGCCGGCGCACCGGCGAGCTGGCCGGAATAGCCGCCCTTGACCGCGGAGACGGCATCGGCCGCGCGCCTAAGCGAGGCTTCGGAGAGGTCGCTGGAATGCGCGTAGCCGCTGGCTTCGCCGGCGACGGCACGCAGGCCAAAGCCCTGGTCGGTGTTGAAATTGGCCGTCTTCAAGCGGCCATTGTCGAACATCAGCGCTTCGCTTTCGCTGTATTCGAGGAACAGCTCGCCGTCGTCGGCGCCCTTGATGGTTTCAGTGACGATCTCTTTGACGCGATCGTCGGAAATGTCGAATTGGCCGATCAGGCTGTTCATGGCAGGTCCATTCCTGGAAACAAATCGTTTGCAACGGATGTAGGCGCGAAGCCGCCATCAGACAATCGCCAAGGTGATCACGCCGGCGATTGCGGCGCCGCCGCCATCACTGGCCGTTGAGGAAATCCTTGATGGTGTTGGACATCGAGTCCCAGTTGGAGAACTGCTCTTCGAGATTGGCCCTGGTGATGCCGCCGGCGAAGCTGACATCCATCTTGAAAGTCGATCCGTCGCCGGAATAGGCCTTCACCCAGCGGTACTTCCTGTTCCAGGCGTTGGCCTGGTCGGCGGTCAGCGGGTCGGTGTAGCCGGCCGAGAACTGCAGCGACTTGCAGTTGTCGTGGTTTTCGCAGCCATAGAAATAGATCACGTATTTGACGCCTTCGATCCGCCCGGAAATCATCGGATCGCCATTGTCGTCCCTGTCCATCCTGGCCGAGCCGAAGCCCTTGGCGATATCGAGGATTGCGGCCGGGTCCGGCTTCTGGAGGATTTCGGCATCCTCGGCCCGGGTGGCCGAAGCCGCGCCGGCAAACGCCAGGCCAATGATGAAAGCGGGGAACGACGCGCGCACTAAGCCTCCTGACCGCCAGACGCGCATTCGCCGCCCGACTTCAGCGTCGGGAATGGCGGCGGCGCATGGCGACAGGATCAAGGTAGGGCGGCGAAGCCTTCCGCAAAGCCCTTTAGGTCGACGGGAATGCCGATGCCTTCTTCCGGCGTCTGGAAGACGATGAAGGTGGCCGAGGTGCCGCTCTTCAGCGTGTCGAGGAGCGGCTTTTCGAGGATCACCTCGGCATAGCAGCCGTCCTGGAAGCAACGCACGAAATAGGCGCGGCCGATATCCTTGCCGTCGACGTTGAGGCCAAGCCCGTTGGGAAGGAGCACGCCGAGCGGCGCCAGAACGCGCAGGATCTCGGCCTTGTTGTCGGCGGTGCGCAGCACCACGACCGAAAGGCCCATTTCAGGGCGATCCTCGGCGACGACGTTCTGCATCATCACGCATTGTTCGGAAGTGGCGCCCGCCGGCGTGTCGCAGATGATCGACCATGCGCCATGCGTCGACTTCACCGTGCCGCTGGGAGGCGTGGCATTGTTCGGCGAGGCGGCGGCGCCAACGGCTATGCCGACGCCGAGCAAGGCGAGGGCAAGAGCGACCTTCGCCAAGGTTCTCGAAAGCCAGGAAGTCATAACGGCTCCATTGCGAATCAGGGCACTTTAAGCCGCGCCGGGGCCAAGTAAAGGACGAGACCGTCGCGGGTCCGCCCCGATACCGGCAATTACGTGCTTTTCCAAAGCAAATTCGCCCGAATTGCGACCGCCCGGCATATAGCATGGCGAACGCCGGATACGGCCTTCGGCTTGCGCGCAAAAATGCCGCACGGTTTCCTCCGCTCCTTTCTTGCGGAGGGAAATAGAGTATGGTTTGAACCACCCTAGGGACAGACCGGGATTCCCAATCCCGGCATCGTCCGTTATTGGTGCGAGCAGATCGCGGGAAGTGGGAGACGAGAGGGCGATGAGGAAATTCCTGGCAAGCGCTGAATTCTTGGCAGGTGCGGCAGCTTCGGCCGTGCTCTTCTCCAGCGCGGCGGCCCATGCCGACCAGCCGCGGCCCTGGGAGATGACCTTCCAGGCTCCGGCGACCGACATGATGCGGCAGATCGAGCGGTTCGGTAACTACACCATGTGGTTCATCGTCCCGATCACCATCCTCGTGCTGGTGCTTCTCCTGGTTTGCATCCTGCGGTTCCGCGCCAGCGTCAATCCGGTGCCGTCCAAGACCAGCCACAATACGCTGATCGAAGTGATCTGGACGGTCGGGCCGGTGATCGTGCTCTTGCTCATCGCCATCCCCTCCTTCCAGCTGCTCACCGCGCAGTATACGCCGCCGGAAGAAGCCAAGCTCACCGTCAAGGCGACCGGCAACCAGTGGAACTGGGACTACGAATACCAGGTCGACAAGACCTTCTCCTTCAACTCGGCGGTTCTCCAGGATGCCGACCGCGCCAAGGCCGGCAAGGAAGACCGCAACCTCTATCCGCGCCTGCTCGCGGTCGACAACGAGCTGGTCGTGCCGGTCAACACCATGACCCGCGTGCTGATCACCGCGACCGACGTCATCCATTCCTTCGCTATGCCGTCCTTCGGCATCAAGATGGACGCCGTGCCCGGCCGCACCAACGAGACCTGGTTCAAGGCGGAGAAGGAAGGCCTCTTCTATGGCCAGTGCTCGCAGCTTTGCGGCAAGGATCATGCCTTCATGCCGATCGCGATTCGCGTCGTGTCCGATGCGCAGTTCAAGACCTGGCTGGCGACGGCCAAGACCGACGTGCCTGCCGCCAACAAGGCGCTGATGGCCGAGATCGATGGTACCAACAAGGTAGCGGCCGCTGGCAACTGATGCCGCGGGTTAGCAAGATTTAGGGAACGGAGCGGAACATGGCAGAGGCTGCAGCTCACGATCACGACGACCACAGGCCGCATGGCTGGGTCCGCTGGGTCTACTCGACCAATCACAAGGACATCGGCACGCTCTACCTGATCTTCGCGATCATTGCCGGCATTGTCGGCGGCGCCCTCTCGGTCGTCATCCGTATGGAGCTGCAGGAGCCGGGCATCCAGATATTCAGCGGTCTGGCGCAGATGGTCTACGGCATGCAGGGCGACGCCGCGATCGACGGCGGCAAGAGCATGTACAATGCCTTCGGCGCCGCGCACGGCCTTATCATGATCTTCTTCATGGTCATGCCGGCCCTGATCGGAGGCTTCGCCAACTGGATGGTTCCGATCATGATCGGCGCGCCGGACATGGCCTTCCCGCGCATGAACAACATTTCGTTCTGGCTGCTGCCGCCGGCTTTCATCCTGCTGCTCTCCTCGATGTTCGTGCCGAGCGCGCCGGGCGCTTTCGGTCCTGGCGGCGGCTGGACGATCTATCCGCCGCTCTCGACGTCCGGCCAGCCAGGCCCTGCGCTTGACCTGGCGATCCTGTCGATCCACATCGCCGGTGCATCGTCGATCCTCGGCGCCATCAACTTCATCACCACCATCTTCAACATGCGCGCTCCCGGCATGACGCTGCACAAGATGCCGCTGTTTGCCTGGGCGGTGCTGATCACTGCCTTCCTGCTGCTGCTTTCTCTGCCGGTTCTGGCGGGCGCCATCACCATGCTGCTCACCGACCGTAATTTCGGCACCTCCTTCTTCGTGCCGGACAATGGCGGCGATCCGATCCTCTTCCAGCACCTGTTCTGGTTCTTCGGCCATCCCGAGGTGTACATCCTGATCCTGCCGGGCTTCGGCATCGTCAGCCACATCGTCTCGACCTTCTCGAAGAAGCCGGTCTTCGGCTATCTCGGCATGGCCTACGCCATGGTCGCGATCGGCGCCGTCGGCTTCATCGTCTGGGCGCACCACATGTACACCACGGGCCTGTCGCTCGACACGCAGCGTTACTTCGTGTTCGCCACCATGGTCATCGCGGTGCCGACCGGCGTGAAGATCTTCTCCTGGATCGCCACAATGTGGGGCGGCTCGATCTCCTTCAAGCCGCCGATGCTGTGGGCGCTGGGCTTCATCTTCCTGTTCACCATCGGTGGCGTCACCGGCGTCCAGCTGGCCAATGCCGGCCTCGACCGCTCGCTGCACGACACCTATTTCGTGATCGCCCACTTCCACTACGTGCTGTCGCTGGGCGCCGTGTTCGCGATCTTCGCCGGCTGGTACTACTGGTTCCCGAAGATGACCGGCTACATGTACTCGCCGATGATCGCCAACACCCATTTCTGGGTCACGTTCGTCGGCGTCAACCTGATCTTCTTCCCGCAGCACTTCCTCGGCCTCGCCGGCATGCCGCGCCGCACCGTCGACTATCCGGACGCCTTCGCCGGCTGGAACATGGTGTCGTCCTACGGCTCCTATATCGCGGCCGTCGGTGTTGCGATCTTCCTCTACGGCGTGTTCGAAGCCTTCCAGAAGAAGCGCGTCGCCGGCGCCAATCCGTGGGGCGAGGGTGCCACCACGCTCGAATGGCAGCTGCCTTCGCCGCCGCCGTTCCACCAGTGGGAACAGCTGCCGAAGATCAAGTAAGCAGCGTCCCGACGCATACGAGGCCGCCGGCTTGCCCGGCGGTCTTGGCCAACGGAATGATGGACTTTAAGTACGCATGGCCCTTGCCGAAGACAGATTGATGGAGGAAGCGGGCTTCCGCATGTCGGAAGCGACCGCGGGCGATTTCTTCGCCTTGTTGAAGCCGCGCGTCATGTCGCTGGTCGTCTTCACGGCCTTTGTCGGCCTGGTCGCGGCGCCCGTCGCCATCAATCCGCTGCTGGCGATGATCGCCATCCTGGCGATCGCCATCGGCGCCGGCGCCTCGGGCGCGCTCAACATGTGGTACGACGCCGATATCGATGCCGTGATGACCAGGACGTCCAGCCGTCCGGTGCCGGCCGGCCGCGTCACGCCGGGCGAGGCGTTGAGCTTCGGCCTGGTGCTGTCGGCGCTGTCGGTGATGACGCTCGGCGTGCTGATCAACTGGCTGTCGGCATCGCTTCTTGCCTTCACCATCTTCTTCTACGCCGTGATCTACACGATGTGGCTGAAGCGCTGGACACCGCAGAACATCGTCATCGGCGGCGCAGCGGGAGCCATCCCGCCGGTGATCGGCTGGGCCGCCGTGACCGGCTCGGTCAGCCTTGAAAGCGTGATCCTGTTCCTGATCATCTTCTTGTGGACGCCGCCGCATTTCTGGGCGCTGGCGCTGTTCAAGTCCGACGACTACGCCCGCGCGGGCATCCCGATGATGCCGAATGTCGCTGGACAGGCCTCGACCCGTCGGCAGATCTTCGCCTATGCGCTGATCCTGGCGCCGGTCGGCGTGTTGCCGTGGGCGCTCGGCTACACCACGGCCGGCTATGGCGTCGTCTCGGCAATCCTTGGCGCCGGCTTCGTCTGGTATGCCTGGAAAGTGCTCGGCATGAGCGACGACGACCGCGCGATGAAGCCGGCCAAGGCCCTGTTCGGCTATTCGCTGCTCTATCTCTTCGCCATCTTCGCCGCCTACCTCGTCGATTGCGTGGTCGGGCGCGCCCTCATCATGGGGGGAGTATAATCATGGCCGACAAGAATCTCGAACTGGTTACGCTGACCGAACGGCAGCGGAAGGCGCGCCGCAACCGCTCCATCGCCATCGGCGTCGCTCTGGCGGCGCTCGTCATCATCTTCTACGCCGCCACCATCGTGCGCTTCGGTCACCAAGGCGCCAGCCTGACCAGCTCGGGCCTGTTTGGAGGCGGCTGATGGACCGTGACTTGAGCAAGCCGCGCAAGGTGAACAACGGCATCGTCGCCGCGGTATGCCTTGCCTTCTTTACCGGCATGGTCGGCATGGCCTATGCGGCGGTGCCGCTCTACAAGATGTTCTGCCAGGTCACTGGCTATGGCGGCACCACGCAGCGCGCCGAGAAGCAATATGCCGGCCGCGTGCTCGACCGCGACATCACCATCCGCTTCGACGCCAACACGAACGGCATTCCGTGGCGGTTCGAACCCGTCGCCCGTTCGGTGACGATCAAGATCGGTGAGACGACGCAGGCGCACTACAGCGCCACCAACAAGTTCGACCGCCCCATCACCGGTCGCGCCTCGTTCAACGTGCAGCCGGAAATGGCCGGCGCCTATTTCAACAAGGTGGAGTGCTTCTGCTTCACCGACACGACGCTGAAGCCCGGCGAGACGCTGGACATGCCGGTCGTGTTCTATGTCGATCCAGACATCGTCAACGTGCCGGAACTCAAGGACCTGAAGACCATCACCTTGTCCTACACGATGTTCCCGGTCGAAAAGAAGCAGCCTGTCGCCTCGTCCGCGCCGGCGGCTGGCGGCAGCACCAACAAAATTTCCAATTCCGAAGCAAGCCTCGGGGGTTGATATGGCAGACGCTCACGCAAAACCACAACACGACTACCATCTCGTCAGCCCGAGCCCCTGGCCCTTCCTGGGCTCGATCGGCGCGCTGGTCACCGCCGTCGGCGGCGTCTGCCTGATGCAGTATCTGAAGGCCGGCAACTTCCCGGTCTTCGGCCACAACATCGCCAATCCGTGGCTGTTCTTCATCGGCATGATCATCGTGCTCTACACGATGTTCGCCTGGTGGTCGGACACCATCAAGGAAGCGCATGAGGGGCACCACACGCGCGTCGTGTCGCTGCACCTGCGCTACGGCATGATCATGTTCATCGCCTCCGAGGTGATGTTCTTCGTCGCCTGGTTCTGGGCCTTCTTCGACGCAAGCCTGTTCCCCGGCGAGGCAAACCAGTATGCCCGCACCGCTTTCACCGGCGGTGTCTGGCCGCCGAAGGGGATGGAGGTTCTCGACCCCTTCCACCTGCCGCTCTACAACACCATCATCCTGCTGTTGTCGGGCACCACGGTGACCTGGGCGCACCACGCGCTGCTGCATGGCGACCGCAAGGGCCTGATCAACGGCCTGGTGCTGACCGTCGGCCTCGGCATGCTGTTCACCATGGTGCAGGCCTACGAATACATGCACGCTCCGTTCGCGTTCAAGGATTCGATCTACGGCGCCACCTTCTTCATGGCGACCGGCTTCCACGGCTTCCACGTCATCATCGGCACCATCTTCCTGCTGGTCTGCCTGGTGCGCGCGATGCGCGGCGACTTCACGCCGAAGCAGCATTTCGGCTTCGAGGCGGCTGCCTGGTACTGGCACTTCGTCGACGTGGTCTGGCTGTTCCTGTTCAGCGCGATCTATGTCTGGGCCTCGAATGGCGCACTGATCGAAGGCCACTGATAAAAAGCAATCTCGGGGAAAGCGCCTGGCGATTTTCCCGAATTTGCCTTCAGCAGTTTTTCAGGAATTTTGAAGGCGGTCGCGGCGACGCGGCCGCCTTCTTCTTTTCGGCGCAATGGGCGGCCATCGATGCAACAATTCCAGGAAAAGCGTGGAACGGTTTTCCGTCCGGAATTGCGTCAGGAAAGGAGATGGAGCGGTTTCGCCGTTTCTGTGAACGGTGAACCGCACGAAGAGATGTGGGCGCGAATTCCCCTGGCTGTCTGCGCGTATCTCGTCGCGACGTCCCCCGTGCGGGAACTTGATCCATTGCCCGCGCAAAAGGTCGATCTGGTGCGGGTCGAGAAGTCGCAACGGCAACTGCAACTGATCGGCGGCGGCAAGGTCCTGCGCAGTTACGGCATCGCGTTGGGCGGCGATCCCGTCGGCCACAAGCACAGGGAAGGCGACCAGCGAACGCCGGAAGGGCGCTATGTGCTCGACTGGCGCAACCCCGGCAGCGTCGCCCACAGGTCGATCCATATCTCCTATCCCAATGCCGACGATAAGGCGGCGGCGAAAGCGCTGGGCGCGGATCCCGGCGGCTTCATCATGATCCACGGCCAGCCGAATGGTTTCGGCTGGCTGGGCAGGCTGCTACAAATGGTCGACTGGACCGACGGCTGTATTGCGGTTACGGACTCCGATATGGATGAGATCTGGACGATGGTGGCCGACGGCACACCGATCGAGATCATGAAATGAGCGAAGATCATTAGATGAGTGAAGACAAGGCGATCTGGCCACCCATCGATCCGATCTCGGCCGGCCTGCATGGCCGCTGCCCGCGCTGCGGCGAAGGCAAGCTGTTCTCGGGTTTCCTCACCGTCGGCAAGCGCTGCTACAATTGTGGCCTCGACTATTCCTTCGCCGATGCCGGCGATGGACCGGCGGTGTTCGTCATCCTGATCATCGGCTTCGTCGTCGTCGGCCTCGCATTGTGGATGGAGGTGGCGCTGAGCCCGCCACTCTGGCTGCACTTCATACTGTGGATACCGCTGGCGCTGGTGCTCTGCCTGACGGCGCTGCGCCTGATCAAGGGCGTGCTGATTACCTTGCAGTATTCGAAGAAGGCCTCCGAGGGCAGGCTGGATTCCAACCAATGAACGCGACGACCGGTTTGGCTGCCGGCCCTTCGCGGCCGCGCACGGCGTTGCTGATCGGCTTCGGCCTTGTCCTGTTCGTCATACTGATCGGGCTCGGCACCTGGCAGGTCCAGCGCCTGCAGTGGAAGGAGGACCTGCTCGCCACCATCGACAAGCGCACCCATTCCGCACCATTGCCGTTGGCCGAAGTCGAGAGGCAATTCGCCGCCTCGCACGATGTCGACTACACGCCGGTGACGGTGACCGGCACCTTCCTGCACCAGGGCGAACGGCATTTCTTTTCCACCTGGGAAGGCGACAGCGGGTTCAACGTCTACACGCCCCTGCAGCTCGAGGACGGCCGCTTCGTGCTCGTCAACCGGGGCTTTGTCCCCTACGACCTCAAGGACCCCGCCAAACGCCAGAAGGGTGAGGTCGCCGGCAAGGTGACGGTGACCGGGCTCGCCCGCAATCCGCTGCCGGCAAAGCCATCGATGATGCTTCCCGACAATGATGTGGCCAAGAACATCTTCTTCTGGAAGGACCGCGACGTCATGGCCGCGACTGCCGGCTTGCCGGCGGGGTTCGTGCTGGTGCCGTTCTTCATCGACGCCGACAAGACGCCGAATCCAGGCGGCCTGCCGGTCGGCGGCGTCACCATCATCGACCTGCCGAACAACCACCTGCAATATGCCCTCACCTGGTATGGGCTCGCCGCGGCGCTGGCTGCCGTACTGATCCTCAGATTGCGTCGCCCCGCGAAGGAAGCGTGAGGCGGACGCACTTGACAGGGCAGGGGTGCGCACCTCATTTCGCCTGGAGAGTTGGGGCATGCCGTCCGAAAGCCGCTTCACGCTTTTTGGTGCCATGCTCTTGGGAATCGACTGAACCGGCCTTGCATAATGATTGAGAAAAAGCCCCCGCTGACGATCAGGCTCTGCCAGCCGCGCGGCTTCTGCGCCGGCGTCGACCGCGCCATCCAGATCGTCGTGCTGGCGTTGAAGAAATACGGCGCGCCGGTCTATGTCCGCCACGAGATCGTCCACAACCGTTACGTCGTCGAAGGGCTGCAGAGCCTCGGCGCCGTCTTCATCGAGGAACTGTCCGAAATTCCGCCTGAGCATCGCCAGTCGCCCGTGGTCTTTTCCGCGCATGGCGTGCCGAAGTCGGTGCCGGCGGATGCGGAGGCGCGCAATCTCTTCTACCTCGATGCCACGTGCCCGCTGGTCTCCAAGGTGCACAAGCAGGCGATGCGCCATCAGCGGCTTGGTCGCCATGTGCTCCTGATCGGCCACGCCGGGCACCCGGAAGTGATCGGCACGATGGGTCAACTGCCGGAAGGCGCCGTGACGTTGATCGAGACCGAGGCCGATGCTGCGCGGTTTGCCCCGGTCGACGCTTCCGCCCTCGGCTTCGTCACCCAGACGACATTGTCGGTCGAGGACACCGCCGGCATCGTCCGGGCGCTCGAGCAGCGGTTCCCGCAACTGCATGCGCCGGCCGCCGAATCGATCTGCTACGCCACCACCAATCGCCAGGAAGCGGTGAAGGAAACGGCGGTCGGCGCCGATCTTTTCCTCATCGTCGGCGCTCCCAATTCGTCCAATTCGCGTCGTCTTGTCGAAGTGGCGGAGCGCGCCGGCGCCGCGATGTCGCTTCTCGTGCAGCGCGCCTCCGAAATTCCGTGGGATGAGATCGCCGGGATTTCGACGCTCGGCCTGTCGGCCGGCGCCTCGGCGCCGGAGATCATCGTCGATGAGATCATCGACGCTTTCCGGCAGCGTTTCGACGTCACCATCGATCTGGCCGTCACGGCCACGGAAACGGAGGATTTTCCGGTGATGCGGGTGCTGCGCGATGTCGAACTGACGGCGGCCGACATGGCCTTCGTCAACGGAGCGGCGTGAAACCGGATGGCCGTCTATACCGACGTCAACGAAGGCGAACTCACGGCGTTCCTGAAATCCTATCCGGTCGGCGAATTGCTGTCCTACAAGGGCATTGCCGAAGGTACCGAGAATTCGAATTTCCTGGTCCACGCCTCGACCGGCTCCTACATCCTGACGCTCTACGAGAAGCGCGTCGACAAGGCCGACCTGCCGTTTTTCCTCGGCCTGATGGGCCACCTTGCCAGGAAAGGCATTTCCTGTCCGCTGCCGGTCACCGCGCATGACGGCACCATCATCGGGACGCTCGCCGGCCGGCCCGCCGTCATCATCACCTTCCTCGAAGGCCTGTCGCTCAGGCGGCCAACGGCTGCGCATTGCGGCGAGGTGGGCAAGGCGCTCGCCAGCCTCCATATCGCAGGCCGGGATTTTCAGATGAAACGGCCGAACGCGCTGGCGATCGGTGGCTGGCGCAAGCTGTGGGACGCCTCGCGCGATCGTGCCGACGAGGTCGAGCCGGGTCTGGCGGCCGAGGTCGATGCCGACTTCGCCGATTTCGAGCGGGACTGGCCTGCCGGCCTGCCGCAAGGCATCATCCATGCCGACCTGTTCCCGGACAACGTCTTCTTCCTCGGCGAGAAACTGTCCGGGCTGATCGACTTCTATTTCGCCTGTGACGACCTCTATGCGTATGACGTTGCCACCTGTCTCAATGCCTGGTGCTTCGAGAAGGATTTTTCCTTCAATCTGACCAAGGGGGCGGCGCTGCTTGCAGGCTACCAGTCGGTGCGGCCGCTGCAGGACGACGAGAAGGCGGCGCTGCCGATGCTGGCGCGCGGCTCGGCGCTGCGCTTCATGCTCACCCGCCTCTATGACTGGCTGACCATTCCCGATGGCGGACTGGTGATGAAGCGCGATCCGACCGAATATATCCGCCGCATGCGATTCCATCGCGCGATCAGATCGCCATCCGAATATGGGCTGACATGACCAAGCAGGTTGAAATCTTCACCGACGGCGCCTGCTCGGGCAATCCCGGGCCGGGCGGCTGGGGCGCCATCCTGCGATTCAACGGCAAGACCAAGGAATTGTCGGGTGGCGAGGCCGAGACGACCAACAACCGCATGGAGCTGCTGGCCGCCATCTCGGCGTTGAACGCGCTGAAGGAGCCTTGCGCCGTCGAGCTGCACACCGACAGCAAATACGTCATGGACGGCATTTCCAAATGGATCCATGGCTGGAAGAAGAACGGCTGGAAGACCGCCGACAAGAAGCCGGTGAAGAATGGCGAGCTCTGGCAGGCGCTCGACGAAGCCAACCGGCGCCACAAGGTCACCTGGAATTGGGTCAAGGGCCATGCCGGCCACCCGGAAAACGAGCGCGCCGACGAGCTCGCGCGCGAAGGCATGGCGCCGTTCAAGTCGAAGCCGGGAAAGCCAGTTCCAGTCGTGGCGGCGTCGAAGCCGGAAGGCGCTTCGGCCAGGAAGCCTGCGCCTCGCCGCTCGACGCAGAGCTACTGACACGCACGCGCCGATGCCAGGTTGGTTGGGTAAGCGCGAACTGGATCAAGAGGATTTGCGTCTGCTGCAACGACTCTGGGATGAGGGCAAGGCGATCGGGAAACCAAAGCCTTTGGATTTCCACGCCCTGCGAAAGGTGGCTCGAACGAAGTTGACGAAAGCGGCACCAAACGACTTGTGAAGGGGAGCCGCTGTTTCGGTCGTTTATCGGATCAGCAGCGCCGTCGAGAACATGCCGAGCGCGAACACCGTGTGCGCCACGAGGTTGAGCGCGCGCACCTTCGTCGGGTTGGGGAGCTTGGATGCCGCCCAGCCGGCGCCCATGCCAGGCGCGAGCAGAAACCAGCCGGCCCCGACCGTGACGATGCCAAGGATGAAGGCGGGAAGGAAGGTCGGCGCCGCCAGCCAGCCCGCGCCCGCGAGCACCACCAGGAGGACGCCGTAAAGGATGCCGACCAGATAGTGGAAGACCCAGCCCAGCGCCTTTTCATGCGCATAGGGCGCGGCCTTGCCGATATCGTCGTGGAAGACCTTTTCGGGCAGATGGCGGACCCAGCGTCCGACCATGCCCCAATTGGGCAGCGCCAGGCCGAACGCCTTGTTGAGGATGATCGCCCAGATATCCATGAACACAGTGGCGCCGATGCCGACCGCCGCCGCGCGCCAGATGGTGTCGAGCATCAGAGCATGATCCCGAAAAGTGGGAACCGGTTTTCGGACAAGATCATGCTCCGACAAAGAGTTAGATCAGGATGACGGGTCAACGAAAACGTCATCCCGATCTAGAGCTGCCCGAGGATATGAGCCGCGCCGGATTCGGCGACGCCCGGCTTGGACTCGACGTTGAGCGCGGTGACCTTGCCGTTGTCGACGATCATCGAAAACCGCTTCGAACGCAGGCCCATGCCGCCGCCTGAATAATCGGCGTCGAGGCCGACCGCCTTGGCGAAATCGCCATTGCCGTCGGCGAGGTAGAGAATCTTGCCTTCGCCGCCGGTGAAGCGCGCCCAGGCGCCCATGACATGCACATCGTTGACCGAAACGACGGCGATCGTGTCGACGCCGCGCGCCAGGATGGCGTCGTGATTTTCGAGGTAGCCGGGCAGGTGGTTGTTGCTGCAGGTCGGCGTGAAGGCGCCGGGAACGCCGAACAGCACGACCTTCTTGCCGGTGAAGATCTCGTCGCCCGTGATCGGCTTCGCGCCGTCCGCGGTCATTATCTTGAAGGTCGCTTCAGGCAGTTTTTCGCCAACCGCAATGGTCATGGGAGCCTCGCTCGGGAGATGGGAAGGGTCGATGCCTTCGATATCGGACCGGACGATTTCCCGCAACCTGTCAGAGCAATTCCAGGAAAAGTGCGCAGCGGTTTTCCGTCCGGAAATTGCGGCTCAAAGAGCAATTCCAGGAAAAGTGCGCAGCGGTTTTCCGTCCGGAAATTGCGGCTCAAGCAAACCCTTGGATCAGGGGAAGGGCAGGAGCCCGTCGACCGAACCCTCGGCGCTGGTCAACGTATAATAGAGCCCGCCATCGGTCGGCGTCGCCGATGGCCGGTCGAGGATCGGCACGGTGAACAGCAGCTTGCCATCCTTTTCACTGCGCACCGGCGCGCCGAACATGTAGTCGCGCTCGCCGGCGATGAAGAAATCGACGGATTCCGGATCACCGGGCGCCTGCGCCTGGACGACAAGCGTCTCGTGGTCGCCGGGCAGCACGCTGACGCCAAAATCGGACCGCGCCGGAGAGGGCAGCGTCGCAAGCGCGGTCTTCACCAGTGCCGCGTCCGTTGCGTTGTCGGGATCGGAACCGGGATCGACGCTGAGCCGGGTCTGCACCGGAATGCAGATCGTCTCGCAGATGCCGAGGAAGATGTTGGCGTCGATGGTCGCGGGCTGGTCGGGCGCCGAGAGCGTGAAAGTCACCGGCAGCGATACCGGGCGATCGTAGCCGGCCCATTTGCCATAGCCGTCGTCATGCCGCTGCGGCGGTGGGAACGACAACTGGGCGTCGGCGATATTGGTGCTGCCCGATATCTCGAGTTGCGGCGGCACGCCGGCGTCGCCCGGATCGCGCCAATAGGTCTTCCAGCCCGGCTTTAGCGCGATGTCGAGCACGCCGTGGATCTTGCCGGCCTCGTCGGGCTTGCCGGTGGTCACCAGCCGCACCTTGCCGCCTTCTGAATTGTACCAGATCGAGGAGGAGGCCTCGGCCGGGAGGCCCGTAGCCCACCCGAAAACGACGCCGAGAACCAGTACTTTCATGTATCGCATGGCGATGATTTGACCGTCCGTTCTTGGCCGCGCAATGACTTCATCACGCTCCCGGTATCATATTTGCGTTACATCGGGGACTGGCACCATCTTTTCGGCGCTGTCGAAACGCGTTACGCTCAAGCCATGGACTTGCTGCGCAACAAGAAGGGGGCCGCCGGACGCGGCTTCCTCGACGACCAGTTCCTGATTGCCATGCCCGGCATGAAGGACGACCGCTTCGCGCGCTCCGTCATCTACATCTGCGCCCACAGCGACGAGGGCGCGATGGGTCTCATCATCAACCAGACGCAGCAGATGCTGTTTCCCGACTTGCTCGTGCAGCTCGGCATCATGAACGAGCAGGAGGCGATCCGCCTGCCGGCGCATACGCGCGACTTCGTCGTTCGCAATGGCGGACCGGTCGACCGCAGCCGCGGCTTCGTGCTGCATTCTGGCGACTATCGCGTGGAATCCTCGCTCAACGTCTCCGACGACATCTGCCTGACCGCCACCGTCGATATCCTGCGCGCCATCTCGACCGGCCGGGGCCCGCGTCACGCGCTCATGGCACTCGGCTATTCGGGCTGGGGCGCCGGCCAGCTCGAAACCGAGATAGCCGAGAACGGCTGGCTCACCTGTCCGGCGACGCCGGAGCTGTTGTTCGACACCGATATCGAGCGCAAATACGACCGCATCTTGGCCTCGATCGGCATCGACCTTGCCCATTTGAGCGCCGCCGCGGGGCACGCGTAGGCCATCACGCCGCTCTAGAGGCCGTTTCGAAACTCGCTCATGCGAGTCATCTAGTTGCGTCCTTCAAGCGAAGCCCCGACGACCAATGACCCAGAGGCATCGACCTGCACCGCGAAGCTTATCGCCGCGCGATGGTCCCCGCCTCTCGTACCTGCACCCGATACGGGCCAAGCGAGAAGGTGGTGATTTCGAGAACCGGAGCGGAGCGTACTTAAGGTACGCGAGCACCGGAAGCGCAGAAAGCGCCGATGGCCGCAGGAGTAGAGTTTCCAAACGGCCTCTAAGCCTGCGTGAGCGGATACTGCTCCCGCAGCGTCTTCAGCACCTGGTCGCCGGGCATCGGCGCGCCGAACATGAAGCTCTGGACATATTCGCAGCCCATCTGGCGCAGCTCCAGCGCGTCGCTTTCGTCCGAAATGCCTTCGGCCACGACCGAAAGCCCGAGCTCATGCGCCATGTTGACCATGGATTTGAGCAGAACGGCGCGCTTCGGCGTGGCGTCGTCGACGAAGCTCTTGTCGATCTTGATCGTGTCGAAGGGAAAGCGCGTCAGGTAGGAGAGCGAGGAATAGCCGGTGCCGAAATCGTCGAGCGACAGCCCGATGCCGAGCTGCTTCAGCTTGGTCAGCACATGCGCCGTCTGCTCGGGATTGTCCATCACCAGGGATTCGGTGAGTTCGAGCCGGAAGCAGCGCGGCTTCAGATTGGCGCGCGCGATGACCGAGCGGACATCGCTGACCAGGTCGCGGCGGATGAGCTGGCGGCTCGACAGATTGACCGAGATCGACAGCGGCGCGTCGCCGATCTGCTTCTGCCAGCCCGCGAGGTCCTCGGCCGCCTGCTGCATGGCGAACAGGCCAAGCTGCACGATCAGCCCGCAATTCTCGGCCACCGGGATGAAGTCCGCCGGCGGGATCATGCCGCGGCGCGGATGGTCCCATCTGAGCAGCGCCTCGAAGCCGGCGACGCTGCCATCCTCCAGCCGCACGATCGGCTGGTAGGCAAGCGTGAACTCGCGCCGCTCGATGGCGCGGCGAAGGTCGGATTCGAATTGCAGCCGATCGGTGCCGACGGTGCGGAAGGCGGGCCGGAACGGCTCGATCCTGTCGCCGCCGAAACGCTTGGCCTGGTGCATGGCAAGCTCGGCGTCCTTGACCATGTCCTCGGCCGAGGTTTGCGCCGTGGTCCAGGTGATCAAGCCGATCGAGGCGGTCAGCACGATCTCGCGCTTGGCGAAGGTGATCGGATTGTTGATCGCGTGCTTGATGGCGTCGGCCATGGCCGCGATGCGGGCGGGGTCCTGCTCCGAAAGCAGCATCAGCGCGAACTGGTCGCCGGCAAAGCGCGACAGCGAATCCTTCGGCTTCAAGAGCCGGTGCAGCCGGCGCGCGACGGTCAGGAGGATGGTGTCGCCGGCGGAAATGCCGAGGCCGTCATTGACCTGCTTGAAGCGGTCGATGTCGATGATGAAGACCGTCGGGCGCACCTTGTCCTCGGTGCGGGCGATCGAGATGATCGCCTCCAACCGGTTCATGAACAATTCGCGGTTCGGCAGACCGGTGAGGTTGTCGTGCACGGCGTCGTGCAGCAGCCTTTCCTCGGATTTCTTCTGCTCGGTGACGTCGACCATGGTGCCGACGCAGCGGATCACTTCGCCGTCGGAGCCGATCACCGGGCGGGCGCGCAGCGAGAACCAGTGGTAGTGCCCGTCGGCGCCGCGCAGCCGGAAATTCTGCGCCACCTTGCCGCGGCGGTGCTCCAGCACCACGTCGAGCGTGGTGCGGAACGTGTCGCGGTCGTCGGCATGCAGCACCGGCAGCCAGTTGCGGGCCGCGCCGCCAAGGCTGTTCGGCGCAAGACCGAGCTGCAGGCTGATGTCCGGCTTGGTCACCACGCGATCGCGCAGCACGTCCCAGTCCCAGACGATGTCGCCCGAGCCGGCAACGGCCAGCGCCTGCCGCTCGAGGTCGGAGAACAGGCCCTGGTGCAGCGCGCCGCCGGCAAAGGCGTGCTGCATGACGGTGAAGCCGATCAGCAGGATGATCAGGATCAGCCCGCCGCCCAGCGCCGGCTGGGCAATGTCGTTGTCCAGCATGCCGGTGATCGCCATCCACGACCCGCATAGCCACAACAGCACCATCACCCAGCTCGGCACCAGCATGATGGCGCGGTCATAGCCGCGAATGCCGAGGAAGATGATGAGGCCGAGGCCGGTGAGCGCGGTGGCCGCGAACGAGATGCGGGCAATGCCGGCGGCGACCGCCGGATCGACGATGGCGACGCCCGCGATCAAGAGCAGCCCGAGGATCCAGACCAGCGCGCCATAGCTGAAATGGCCATGCCACCGGTTGAGGTTGAGATAGGCGAACAGGAACACCACGAAGGTTCCGGCAAGCGCCACCTCCGTGCCGGCGCGCCATATCTGCTCGTTGCCGGGCGAAATCTCGATGATCTTGTTGAGGAAGCCGAAGTCGACGCAGATATAGGCCAGCACCGCCCAGGCGAGCGCGGCGGTCGCGGGGAACATCGAGGTTCCCTTGACCACGAAAAGGATCGTCAGGAACAGCGCCAGCAGTCCCGAGATGCCGATGACGATGCCGCGGAACAGCGTGTAGGAATTGACCGAGTCCTTGTAGGAATCCGGCTCCCAGAGATAGACCTGCGGCAGCTTTGGCGAGGCGAGCTCGGCGATGAAGGTCACCACCGTTCCGGGGTTCAGCGTAACGCGGAACACGTCGGCGTCGGGGCTCGTCTGCCGGTCGAGCGCGAAGCCTTCGCTGGGCGTGATCGCCGCGATGCGCGTCGAGCCGAGGTCGGGCCAGAAGATGCCGGAATTCACGAGGCGGAAATGCGGCGCGACGATCAGCCGGTCGAGCTGCTGGTCGGTGGTGTTGGCCAGCGCGAAGACGGCCCAGTCGCCGCTCGAGCGCGCGTCGTTGGCCTCCACCTCGATGCGCCGCACGATGCCGTCGGGCCCGGGCGCGGTCGAGACCTGGAAGTTCTCGCCCTGGTTCCGGTAGATCTCGACGGCCTCGGAAAGGTTGAGTGCCTTGTCGTCGCGCGCGATCTTTATCGGCTCGACGGCGAAAGCCGGCATGGCCGGAAAAAGCGTGACGATGACCGTCAAGATGAGGGCGAACAGCGACGCTAATCGCGGGAAAATCGTCACAGTCAGCCCTTCGTTCCATCGCCCGGCGGATCGTCCGCGATCCGGGCGTAGAGGTAGTGATCCTGCCAGATGCCATTGATCCTGAGATAGGATCGCAGAAGTCCTTCGCGCCGGAATCCGGCTTTTTCAAGCACGCGGATCGACCGGGCGTTTTCGGGAATACAGGCAGCTTCGATCCGGTGCAACCTGAGCGTATCGAAGGCAAAGCGCGAAACCAGCTTGACCGCTTCGGTCATCAGGCCGCGGCCGCCGAATCGTTCGCCGATCCAGTAGCCGACATGACCGCTCTGCGCCACGCCGTGGCGGATGTTGCCGAGCGTGATGCCTCCGGCAAGCTTGCCGCTCGATTTCTCGAAGATGAAGAAGGCGATTGCCGTGCCTTGCGCGTAATCCTCGCGGTAGCGGCTGATGCGCAGCCGCCAGGCGGTGCGATCGAGCTCGTCCGGCTGCCAGCGTGGCTCCCAGGGCTCCAGGAAGGCGCGGCTCTCGCCTCGCACCGCCGACCATTCGCGGTAGTCATTGGTCAAGGGTACGCGCAGCGTTACCTTTTCACCTCTCAGTGCCGGCAGGTCGCGGCGAAAGAAAGGGAGCGCGAACACGGCGCGGGATCTGAGTTCAGACGGCGAGCCGGCGGGCGGCCGTCTGCGGACCCGCAAGCGATTCGAGGATCGCCTCGTAGGGCGCAAGCGTGCCCACGGGGCCGACCGCGGTGAGCGTCGGCTTGGTCGAGAACAGCCGCGAGGAGAGGTCGGTCAACCGGTCGACGGTCAGCGCCGAAAGCCGCTCCATCAGTTCCTCCTTGGCAATCGGCCGCCCGAACAAAAGCAACTGCCTGGCGATCTGTGAGGCGCGGCTGGCCGGGCTTTCGGCCGACATGATGAGGCCGGCGCGATATTGCGCGCGCGCCCGGTCGAGCTCTTCCGGCTGGATGCTCTCGCCGGCTTTCTGCAGTTCGTCGATGATGACAGGCACCAGTCTGGCGATGTCGCTCTGGCCGGTCGCCGCGTGCACGCCGAAGATGCCGGTGTCGGAAAAGCCCCAGTGGAAGGCATAGACCGAATAGCAGAGGCCGCGCTTCTCCCGCACCTCCTGGAACAGCCTCGACGACATGCCGCCGCCGAGAATCATCGACAGCACCTGCGAGGCGTAGAAATCGCGCACATGGTAGGCGCGGCCCTCGAAGCCGAGCACGATCTGCGCGTCCATCAGGTCGCGGTTCTCGCGGAAGTCGCCGCCGACATATTGCGCATATTGCGGGATGTTGCCGGCCGCCTTGGCGCGGAAGCCGCCGAGCCGGTTTTCGACCTCGCGCACGAAATTGTCGTGCTTGATGTCGCCGGCCGCCACGATCACCATCCGCTCGGCGTCGTATTGCCGCTCGATGAAGTCGTGCAACTGCTTGGAGGTGAAGGATTTGACCGTCTCCGGCGTGCCCAGGATCGAGCGGCCGATGGTCTGGTGGCGGAAGGCTGTTTCGGTGAAGCGGTCGAAGACGATGTCGTCGGGGGTGTCGTGCGCGGCGCCGATCTCCTGCAGGATCACATGCTGTTCGCGCTCCAGCTCGTCCGGATCGAATTCGGATTCCTGCAGGATGTCGGCCAGGATATCGACCGCCAGTGGCACGTCGCCGGAAAGCACCCTGGCATAATAGGAGGTCGTCTCGACGCTGGTGGCGGCGTTTATCTCGCCGCCGACATTCTCGATTTCCGAGGCGATCTCGAAGGCGCTGCGGCGCTTGGTGCCTTTGAACGCCATGTGTTCGAGCAGATGGGCCATGCCATGCTCTTCGTCGCGCTCGTTGCGGGCGCCTGACTTCACCCAGGCGCCCAGGGCAACCGATTCGATGCTTGGAAGGGTTTCGGTGGCGACTGTCAGGCCGTTCGACAGACGGCTTACCTCAACACCCATATGGCAAGTACTCCCTAACGCGCCGCCCGCGAGTGGCGGTTCACGTAATCTTCCACCATTTTCAAGTCGGATGGAAGTATCGTGTATTTTTCGTCGGCTGTCATCAAGCCGCCGAGCCATGCGGGAAGCGTGGGCGTGACACCGCTCGCGGCCTCTACCGCCGCCGGGAATTTCGCCGGATGCGCGGTGCCGAGCACCACCATCGGCACGGCACCGGAAGCATGCGATGCGGCCACATGCACGGCTGCGGCCGTGTGCGGATCGAGCAGGTAGTTGCTTTTCTCCAGCGTCGCGCGGATGGTGGCGGCGACCTCGTCGACAGTGGCCCGGCCGGCGTCGAATTCGCTGCGGATGCGCGCCATCTCGCTGGCCTCGATGGTGAAGGCGCCCGACTGCTTCAGCCCGTTCATGTAGCGCCGGACTGTCTCAGCATCGCGGCCCGCCGCCTCGAACAGCAGGCGCTCGAAATTCGACGACACCTGGATGTCCATCGACGGCGAGGTCGTGGCGAACACGCCCTTGGTGCGGTATTCGCCGCTCGCCAGCGTGCGCGCCAGGATGTCGTTGTCGTTGGTGGCGATGATCAGCCGCTCGATCGGCAGGCCCATGCGCTTGGCGGCATAACCGGCGAAGATATCGCCGAAATTGCCTGTCGGCACGGTGAAGGAGACCGGCCGGTCCGGCGCGCCGAGCGACAGCGCCGACGAGAAGTAGTAGACGATCTGGGCCATGATGCGGGCCCAGTTGATCGAATTGACGCCCGACAGCGAAACCCGGTCGCGGAAGCCGTGGTCGTTGAACATGTCCTTCACCAGGCCCTGGCAATCGTCGAAATTGCCCTCGACCGACAGCGCATGGACGTTGGCCGAGCTCGACGTCGTCATCTGGCGCTGCTGCACCGGAGAGACCTTGCCGTGCGGGAAAAGGATGAAGATATCGGTGCGGTCGCGGCCGGCGAAGGCGTCGATGGCGGCGCCGCCCGTGTCGCCCGAGGTGGCGCCGACGATGGTGGCGCGCTGGCCGCGTTCGGAAAGCACATGATCCATCAGGCGTGCCAGCAACTGCATCGCCACGTCCTTGAAGGCGAGCGTCGGGCCGTGGAACAGCTCCAGGATGAAGGTGTTTTTCCCGGTCTGCACCAGCGGGCAGACGGCCTCATGCCGGAACGTCGCATAGGCTTCGCGCACCAGCCGCTCGAAGACGGCCGGCGCGATCTCGCCGCCGAGGAATGGCGTCAGCACGCGAATGGCTAGATCGGGATAGGCAAGCCCGCGCATCGCGCGGATGTCCGCGGCGGAAAACTGCGGCCATTCGCGCGGCACGTAGAGGCCGCCGTCACGCGCCAGCCCGGCCAGCACAGCGTCTGAAAATCCAAGCGCGGGCGCATCCCCGCGGGTACTCACATATTGCATCGTAAGAGGCCCATTGCTGCCGGTCGCGTCATCCACGGCAATTGGTTAATTTTCCGAGCCGGCTCAGTCGCATTTTTGCCGCGCGGTTGCTATACGTCACCGGCTTTGAGAGAGGGAAGTGCAGTTTCATGGCGTTTTATTCGGTCAACCGTCGTCTTGTCGCGGGTCTGGCGCTTACGGGCTTTATGCTTGCCGCCGCCGGATGCCAATCGAGCGACAATGGCATTCTGAACCTCGGTTTTGGCAAGAAGGACCCGACCGCGCCGCCTCCGCCGCAGGACCCCAAAATCCTCGCCAGCCAGTTGCGCGCCTACTGCCCGAGGGTGACGTTGCGCGATGGCACCGCTTATTTCAACACCTATGCCAAGGGCGCGACCGCAAAGCCCAAGAAAAAGAAGGGTGGCGCCGCGGCGGACGCCGAAGCGGAGGCCGCGGCAGCCGCGGCCGCCCAGACCGGGCCTAATGGCCAGCCGGTCGATCCCGCCCACGATCCGTCCAAGATCATCTACCAGGCCGCCATCACCGACGTGACGCGCGACTGCACCCATGCCAACGGTCAGTTGTCGATGAAGATCGCTGTCGCCGGCAAGGTGGTGCCGGGGCCAATGTTCGCGCCGGGCACTGTCACCATGCCGATCCGCATCGCGGTCCAGCACGGCGACGAGGTGCTTTATTCGCAACTGCAGCCATATCAGGTGCAGGTGACCGACCCGTCGGCAGCCACCCAGTTCGTCTTCGTCGACAGCAATATCGTGGTGCCGGAGCCGACCGCGAAGGATTACCAGGCCTATGCCGGCTATGACGAGAGCAAGCCGGCCGCCGCCGCTGACAAGTCGAAAGGCAAGAAGAAGAGGAAGCACGCCGCGGCGACGAACTAGGGCAATTCCAGGAAAAGTGTGAGCGGTTTTCCGTCTGGAATTGTGTAAAGACAAAGAGATAGAGCGGTTCACCGTTTCACGGAAACGGCGAACCGCCCTAGGTCAATCGCCAAGTGGAATAGCGTCTGAAGAGCGCCTAGGCGTCTTCGGACCACTCCGACAGCGCGGCAATCGTGCTGTTGAGCTCCGCCCAGCGCCGGATGACCGTTTCGGCGCCAGCTTCGGTCAGCGCATCGGCATGGCCCGGATAGCTGTGCCCGGCTCCGGTGAAGCCGATGACGCGCATGCCGGCCGCCCGGGCGCCGGCGATGCCATGCACCGAATCCTCGATGACGAATGTGTTCTTAGGGTCGGCGCCGAGCTTTTCGGCGGCGTAGAGGAACACGTCCGGCGCCGGCTTGGCCTTCTTGCTGGGGATATCCAGCCCTGAAAAGATGCGCCCGGCAAAGAACGGCAGCAGCCGCACCTTCTCCAGCATGAATTCGACCCGCTCGGTGCGCGAATTGGAGCAGACTGCGCGCGGCACGGTGACGGCGGCAACCGCCTCGCGTGCGCCGTCGATGATGCGCACATCGCTGCGCAGCTTGCGGTCGACGAGTTCCTCGGCGCGGTCGATCAGCGAAGCCTGGAACGGGATTTGCGACTTCTCCTCGACCCGCAGCATGATGTCCTTGAAGGTCAGGCCGGCATAGGTCTCGGCCAACTCCTCGGCTGAAATCTCGAAGCCGGCCGATGTCAGAAGCTCGGCCTCGACACGCGCGGCGATGATTTCGGAATCGACGAGCACGCCGTCGCAATCGAAAATGACAAGATCTGGCTGGGGCATGGCAATCCGAAAACGTTGGGGAGGGGCCTGAATGGCTCAAGCGGCGCGGCATACACCAACAGGCCGCCCTTCGCAAACCTCGGCAGCGAGGCGCCAGGCCTTCACCGAATGTTTACGCTGATCGGTAACCATAACAGCCAGTAAAACCGTAACGCGTTTCTTTGGGTGTTTTGATGTCTGCCGTGCGTCTTCTCGACGAGCTTTCCCATGCTCCCCAGCAGTCCGAATGGCTGGACACGATCCTGAAGGGCGATTGCGTCGCCGCACTCGACAGGCTGCCGGAAAAGTCGATCGATGTCATCTTCGCCGACCCGCCCTACAATCTGCAGCTCGACGGCGACCTGCACCGACCCGACCAATCCAAGGTTGACGCCGTCGACGACGACTGGGACCAGTTCGAGAGTTTCGAGGCCTATGACGCCTTTACGCGCGCCTGGCTGCTCGCCGCGCGCCGCGTCTTGAAGCCCAGCGGCACCATCTGGGTCATCGGCTCCTACCACAACATCTACCGCGTCGGCGCCCGCATGCAGGATCTCGGCTTCTGGATCCTCAATGACATCGTCTGGCGCAAGACCAACCCGATGCCGAATTTCCGCGGCCGCCGTTTCCAGAACGCGCATGAGACGATGATCTGGGCCTCGCGCGACCAGAAGGCCAAGGGCTACACCTTCAACTACGAGGCGCTGAAGGCCTCGAACGACGATCTGCAGATGCGCTCCGACTGGCTGTTCCCGATCTGCACCGGCGGCGAGCGCCTGAAGGACGAGAACGGCAACAAGCTGCATCCCACGCAGAAGCCGGAAGCGCTGCTGGCGCGCATCATGATGGCTTCGACCAAGCCGGGCGACGTCGTGCTCGATCCCTTCTTCGGCTCCGGCACAACCGGCGCCGTCGCCAGGCGCCTCGGTCGCCACTTCGTCGGCATCGAGCGCGAGCAGGCCTATATCGACGCCGCCAATGAGCGCATCGCCGCCGTTCGCCCGCTGGAAAACGCCGATCTCACCGTGCTTTCGGGCAAGCGCGCCGAGCCGCGCGTCGCCTTCATCAGCCTGATCGACAACGGCCTTGTGACGCCCGGCGCCACGCTCTACGACGCCAAGAAGCGCTGGGCGGCCAAGGTGCGCGCCGACGGCACTCTGGCCATCGGCGACAGCGCCGGCTCGATCCACAAGATCGGCGCCGAAGTGCAGGGGCTTGATGCCTGCAACGGCTGGACCTTCTGGCACTATGAGCGCAGCGGCGGCCTGACCCCGATCGACGAGTTGCGCCGCATCGCCCGCCTCGGCATGGAGCGGGCAGGGGCCTGATACGCCGGCAATTCCAGGCAGCGCGCGGCAGTTCTCCGCCCGCGGTTGCGGAAAACGACATCTTGAATCGCAATGTGAGCGGATCGGCGCAACCGATTCAGCTCACGCTCTAATCCCGAACCGTTCAAGATCCGCTTTAAGCGTCCCGGCGTCGGTGAACAGCACCGCCTGCCAGCCGGCGGCCTTGGCGCCGTCGACGTTCTTCTGGCTGTCGTCGATGAACAGCGAGGCCGCCGGATCGAGCCCGAACGACGCGACGTGATGGTCGTAGATGGCGCGGTCGGGTTTGATCAGGCCGATGTCGCCGGAGACGGTGATGCCGCGCGGCTTTTCCAGGAACGGAAAACGGCCGCGCGCCTCGCGGAACGTGTCCGACGCCCAGTTGGTGAGCAGCGTCACGTCGCGGCCGTCTTCGATCAGCCCCTCCAAGAGGGCGACGCTGTCGTCATAGGCATGCGGCACCATGTCATGCCAGTGGCGGCGGAAATTGCGGATGTTTTCGGCATGGCCGGGATGCTCGGCGATCGCCAGCGCCTCCGCCTCTTCCCAGGTCCTGCCGCGGTCCTGCTCGAGATTCCAGGCGCTGGTGCAGACATTGTCGAAGAACCACCTCCGCTCCTCGGCGTTCGGGATCAGGCGGCTGAACGGGATATCCGGATCGTAGTGGACCAGCACCTTGCCGATGTCGAACACGATATGGCGGATTTCGGTCATTGCATGCCTTTCGGTTTCTTGGTTACGCCCGGTATCGCCGCCTCGATTACCTTTTTCATGACGGTGGGCAGCGCTTCCCCGGAAATGTCATGGGCCGGCGACCAGAAATGGCCTGCCGGCGCATCGCTTTTGACATGGGCATGGAAGACTTCGAGTTCGAGCGCGAAATGGGTGAAGACATGCCCGATCTGCCCGGCGCGTCGCCAATCGGCGGGAAAGGGCGCGGCTTCGGCGGTCGTGGCCCCGTCGATCCGTGCCGTCCAGCCGGTGGTCGGTACTTCCGTCATGCCGCCGAGCAGGCCCTTGTCCGGTCGCTTGCGCAACAGGACGGCGCCGTCGTCGCGCTCGGCAACGAAGGCGGCACCCTTGCGCAGCGGCTTGTCATCCTTCGGCAGGCGGACCGGGAAACGTTCCGGGTCGCCGCCGAGGATGGCGCTGCAATCCTCGCGCACCGGGCACAGCATGCAGCGCGGCCGCTTCGGCGTGCAGATCGTCGCGCCGAGATCCATCATCGCCTGGGCGAAATCGCCTGGCCGCGCCTGTGGCACCAGCGTTTCGACCAATGCGCGGATTTGCGGCTTGGCTTCGCTGAGCGGCGTCTCGATCGAGTAGAGCCGGGTCATGACCCGCTCGACATTGCCGTCGACGACCGCCGCCGGCCGGTCGAAGGCGATGGCCGCGATCGCCGCCGCGGTATAGGCGCCGATCCCCGGCAATTCGCGCAGGCCGGCCTCGGTGTCTGGAAAACGGCCGCCCCGCAGCGCCACGAGGTCGGCGCAGGCTTTCAGGTTGCGCGCCCTGGAATAATAGCCGAGCCCGGCCCAGGCCTTCATCACATCCTCGGTGGGTGCCGCCGCCAGCGCCTCGATCGTCGGCCATTTTTCGACGAAATTGCGGAAATAGGCTTTCACCGCCTCGACCGTGGTCTGCTGCAGCATTACCTCGGACATCCAGACGCGATAGGGATCGGCCCTTGCGCCGCGCGCGAACGCCCCAGGCGTGACGCGCCAGGGCAGGTCGCGGTGATGCGCGTCATACCAGGCAAGCAGACGCGATGCGGTGCCGGCCTTCTGTGATGCCTTGCGGGTCTGGTCTGGTGGTGCCATTGATCGGACGAATTGGGAACTGGAGAACGCACATGGCAGGGAAAAGGCCCTTCGGCAATCCCGTTCCGGTGAGCGATCTCGCGACCGAGATCCTCGATCCGGTGCTGAAGAAGCGCGCCGGTATCTCGATCGGCCTGGTGCAGTCCTGGGAAGAGATCGCCGGGCCGCGCCTGGCCATCCATTCCCGGCCGGAAAAGATCCAGTGGCCGCGCCGCCTGCATGAGGACGATCCGTTCGAGCCGGCAACCTTGATCATTGCCTGCGAGGGCATGGCGGCGCTGCATCTGCAGCACGAGGCCGGCGAGGTCATCAACCGCGTCAACGCCTTCCTGGGCTTCAATGCCATCGGCCGCATCAAGATCCTGCAAAAGCCGGTGCTTTCGCAAAAGGCGCGGCCGCAGCCACAGCCACGCCCCTTGAGCGAGGCGGAGAAATCGAAGCTTTCGCATTTGGTCGGCAAAATCGAGGATGACGGGCTGCGCGCGTCGCTGGAGCGGCTCGGCGCTACAATTATGGGTGAAAGGAAGCCGAAAGGGTCGTAAGAAGCGTCATGAATGCGTCACCAATCTCGCGCATTCGTGATGCTGATGGTCAGGTTTCGCGATTGGATTGGGGATCGCGATGCCTTAATTCGCGCCAACTCTCGCCTTTTCTAGCCCTTGCATTGCAAAATCCAACCGATATCAGGTGATTCGCATGAACCGTGCCCCGTTTGGCAATAGCTTGTCCCGCAGAAACCTTCTGACCACGTTGGCCGCTGTTCCTGCGGTGGCGCTGCTTGCCGCATGCAGCGACTCCGGCGACGAGGCGAAAGCGGCCCCCGCGAAGCCCGCCGATCCGGCGGCGCCTGCCAAGCCAGCCGCCACGCCGGCGGCGGTTCAGGTGCCGGAACCTTCGGGCACGGTCGACATGGCCGAGTTGCTGAAGCCCGGCGCTCTTCCCGACAAGCAGCTCGGCAAGGACGACGCCAAGGTCACCATCGTCGAATACGCGTCGATGACATGCCCGCATTGCGCGCATTTCGCCATGACCACCTTCCCTGAGCTGAAGACAAAATATATCGACACCGGCAAGGTCCGCTACATTCTGCGCGAATTCCCCTTCGACCCGAGCGCCGAGGCTGGTTTCATGCTGGCGCGCTGCTCCAAGGACAACTATTTCGCCATGGTCGATGTGCTGTTCAAGCAGCAGCCGAGCTGGGTTGGCGTCAACAACACCAAGGAAGCACTGCTGCAGATCGCCAAGCTGGCCGGTTTTACACAGGAGTCCTTTGAGTCCTGCTTGACGGACCAGAAACTTCTGGACGATGTGAGAGCAGTCCAGAAACGCGGAGCGGACGAGTTCAAGGTCGACTCGACGCCGACCTTCTTCATCAATGGAAAGACCTACAAAGGGGCGATGTCGATTGAGGAAATGTCGGCCATCATCGACCCTCTGCTCTGACATCCAGGCCGCGCCGAAGCGGTCCGGCTTCGGCGCCCCGGCCTGTAGGATGGGGCGGCGCGAATGAAGTTTTCGCGCCTTCGCCTTCTCGGTTTCAAATCCTTCGTCGAGCCCGGCGAGTTCGTCATCGAACGCGGGTTGACCGGTATTGTCGGGCCGAACGGCTGCGGCAAGTCGAACCTCGTCGAAGCGCTGCGCTGGGTGATGGGCGAAAGCTCCTACAAGAACATGCGCGCGTCCGGCATGGACGATGTGATCTTCTCGGGCTCGGGCGCGCGTCCGGCGCGCAACACCGCCGAAGTCACGCTTTTCCTCGATAATACCGACCGCACCGCGCCCTCCGCCTTCAACGATGCCGACGAGTTGCAGGTGTCGCGCCGCATCGAGCGCGAGGCGGGCTCGCTCTACCGCATCAACGGCAAGGAAGCCCGCGCCAAGGACGTGCAGCTCCTGTTCGCCGACCAGTCGACCGGCGCCCGCTCGCCCTCCATGGTCGGCCAGGGTCGTATCGGCGAGCTGATCCAGGCAAAGCCCCAGGCTCGCCGCGCGCTGCTCGAAGAGGCCGCCGGCATTTCCGGCCTGCACACGCGCCGCCACGAGGCTGAACTCAGGCTCAAGGCCGCCGAGCAGAACCTCGAGCGGCTGGACGACGTCGTCGGCGAATTGGAAGGCCAGATCGACAGCCTGAAGCGCCAGGCGCGCCAAGCCTCGCGCTTCAAGAACCTGTCGGCCGATATCCGCAAGGCCGAGGCGACGCTGCTGCATCTGCGCTGGACGCTGGCCAAGACCCAGGAAGGCGAGGCGCGTTCCGCGCTCGCCGTCGCCACCACGCTGGTCGGCGACCGCGCCGCGGCCCAGATGGCCGCAGCCAGAGAGCAGGGCATCGCGGCGCATCGGTTGCCGGACCTGCGCGACGCGGAAGCCGCCGCCGCGGCAGCCTTCCAGCGCCTGTCGATCGCCAAGACGCAGATCGAGGAAGAGGCCGGCCGCATTCGCGCGCGCCAGACCGAGCTCGAACGCCGCTTGCAGCAGCTCGACGCCGACATCGCCCGCGAGGAGCGGATGGTGCGCGACAACGCCGACATCCTCGAGCGCCTGCGGGCCGAGGAAGCAGAGCTCAATTCGGAAAACGCCGGTGCTGCCGAGCGCGAGGCGACCACGCGCGCCGCTTTCGAACAGGCCGGCGCGACGCTTTCGCAGAGCGAGGCAAGGCTAGCCGCACTGACCGCCGAACGCGCCGAGGCGGCCGCCTCGCGCAACCAGATCGAGCGCAGCTTGCGCGAAACCGCCGAGCGGCGCGATCGCTTCGCCCGCCAGCTCGCCGAGGTCGACCGCGAGCTCTCCGATGTAATGGCGCGCATTTCCGGTCTGCCGGACCCGGCCGAGAAGCGGCTGCTGGTCGAGGATGCGCTTGCCCGGCTGGAAGAGAGCGAGGCCGGCGCCATTGCCGCCGAGCAGGCCGTCACCGAGGCGCGCGCCACTGAGAGTGCCGCGCGTCCGCCATTGCAGGACGCGAGGGCGGAGCTCGCGCGTATCGAGACCGAGGCGCGCACGCTGGCGAAGATCCTCAACGCCACCAGCGGCGGTGATCTTTTCCCGTCGGTACTTGACCAACTCAGCGTCGAGCGCGGCTACGAAACCGCGCTTGGCGCGGCCCTTGGCGAGGACCTCGACGTTCCACTCGACCGCAGTGCTCCCGTGCATTGGGGCGAAAGCGCGGTGCAGCCCGACGATGCATCATTGCCCGAAGGCGTGAATAGCCTGGCAAGCGTCGTGCGCGCGCCCGCGCAGCTTGCACGCCGCCTGGCGCAGATCGGTATCGTCGATGCCGCCGACGGCCGTCGCCTCCAGGCGCGGCTTTCACCCGGCCAGCGCCTGGTCAGCCGTGACGGCGCGCTCTGGCGCTGGGACGGCTTGACGGCAAGCGCCGACGCTCCGACCGCCGCCGCGCTGCGGCTGGCGCAAAAGAACCGTTTGGCCGAGCTCGATGCAGAAGCGGTGCAGGCCACCCGCGTCGTGCGCGAGGCCGAGGAGGCGCTGACCCGCGCTGAGCAGGCCATGCGCCAGGCAAGCGAGGCCGAGCGCAATGCGCGCCAGGCCGGCCGCGACGCCCAGCATGCGCTGGATGCCGCCCGCAACGCGCTGGCCGAGGCCGAGAAGGCCGGCGGCGAGCTGGTGAGCCGCCGTGCTGCCCTGGATGACGCTCGCGCGCGCATCGTCGACAGTCATGAGGAGACGCAGGCCGCCTTCATCGAGGCCGAGGAGACGCTGAAGGACGCGCCCGATCTCGGCGATCTCCAATTGCAGCTCGAACAGGCTTCCGCCAATGTTTCGCGCGATCGCGCCACGCTGGCCGATGCGCGCGCCGTGCATGAAGGGCTGCGGCGCGAGGCCGAGGCGCGCATGCGCCGGCTCGATGCCATCGGCGTCGAGCGGAAGAACTGGCTGGAGCGCGCCGAAAACGCCTCGACGCAGATCGCCGCCCTTGGCGAGCGCAAGGCCGAAGCCGAAGCCGAGCGCGAGCGGCTGGCCGACGCGCCCGACGAGATCGATGCCAAGCGCCGCGCGCTGCTGACGCAGCTTTCCGAGGCGGAAGCGCTGCGCCAGACGGCAAGCGATCGCCTGCAAGAGGCGGAGAACAAGCAGGCCGAGCTCGACAAGGCCGCGACCGCCGCCATCCAGTCGCTGGCCGAGTCACGCGAAACCCGCGTCCGCGCCGAGGAGCGGCTTACCGCGGCCGATGAGCGCCGCGCCGAGGTCGAGGCTCGCATCCAGGAGGCGCTGAACACGCCGCCGCATCTGGTCATCAAGCATACCGGCCTCGAGGCTGACGATCCGATGCCCGACATGGCCGAGATCGAACGCCAGCTCGACCGGCTGAAGATCGAGCGCGAGCGGCTCGGCGCCGTCAATCTGCGCGCCGAGGAAGAGCAGAAGGAACTTTCCGAGCGTCTGGAAACAATCGTTTCCGAGCGCGAGGACATCATCGAGGCGATCCGCAAGTTGAGGCAGGCGATCCAGAGCCTCAACCGCGAGGGCCGCGAGCGGCTGCTTTCGGCCTTCGAGATGGTCAATGGCCATTTCCAGCGGCTGTTCTCGCACCTGTTCGGCGGCGGCACGGCGGAACTGCAACTGATCGAGTCCGAAGATCCGCTGGAAGCAGGCCTCGAAATCCTCGCCCGGCCGCCCGGCAAGAAGCCGCAGACCATGACACTGCTTTCGGGCGGCGAGCAGGCGCTGACTGCGATGTCGCTGATCTTCGCCGTCTTCCTCACCAATCCGGCGCCGATCTGCGTGCTCGACGAGGTCGACGCGCCGCTCGACGACCACAATGTCGAACGCTTCTGCAATCTGATGGAAGAGATGGCCAAGACGACGGAAACCCGTTTCGTCATCATCACCCACAACCCGATCACCATGGCGCGCATGGACCGGCTGTTCGGCGTCACCATGGCCGAGCAAGGCGTCAGCCAGCTGGTTTCGGTTGACCTGCAGGCGGCCGAGGCGATGCGCGAGGCGAGCTGAGAGTTCGGTATTCGTCTGTCTTTACGAGATGTGAGGGGGCGCCGTTTCGCGCCGGGCCGACGACGGTGCTTTCGCGCTCATGCCGCGATTGAGGAAACGCTTGTAAAGAGCGCGCCATCCCGTGTGGTCGGCCGATAGAAACCATGACCTGCGCAGATCCCAGGCCTCGCCCATCTTCCTGAGCACATCCGGCTCCGAATTGGTCATCAGGCCCGCAGTCGGATAGACGGTGATTTCACCGCCATACAGCTTGCCGTCGGCGACCATGAAGTCGACCCTGAGGTAATCGTTGTCGCGGGCGAGTTTCCTCGCGATGTCCATGGCCACAGGATAGCACGCGGGCACGCGGTAGCTTGCCGCGGCAGCCTTGGCCGGATTCTTCGCGACCACGGTATTGGTGACCGTCAGCCGTTTGCCATGCTCGTCGAAGATGGCGGAGCGGCTTTCGGGCGTCTTTTCGCCGAGATAGATCAGCGTATAGAAAACCTTGCCGCCGAACAGATGGACCTTAAGATCCTCGAGCTTCGTCCGGTCGGAAATGATGGTTCTTTCGGCAAAAAGCGTCTGCCTGGTTTGAGTGTAAGCCCATTCGCCATGCTTGACGCCGTAGGGCTTCGAAAGCCATTTTCGGCAAGTGGCAAGGAATGCATCCCTGTCCCCCGGCCTTTCGCCGAAGAACCAGTTCGCCCGCGAGTTCGAGCTCGATTTCACGACCGTGTCCGCGCCCATCAGCGACGGTGGCATCGCCGCGGGGTCCGAGCCCGACCACAGCGTTTGCGCAACGTCGATATCGGGAGCATGGGCGAGGAACAGCTTTTTCGTCTCGAGCTTGTCGCAATAGGTCACAAATCGCGGGTCGCGATCGAAGACCCTGCGCCAGAACATCTTTTCATTGTAGGTATCGGGCAGCGCGACGTTCGGCAGATAGCCGAGTTCCTTGTAGAAGGAATATGCTGCCTTGGCATACAGCACGTAGATCAGAAGATTGAGTGCCTACGCGACGAGCGGCCTCGCGACAACACTGAATGCATTGCCGCCGTAAGGGGCAGAGGCGCTGTCGGCTGGCTTCGAGAAATAACCGGTGGGCTGGAGTCTGCGACGAAACATTGATCTTGCGACAGGAATTGTGACTGCCTGGCGCGATGCCCCGCGAAAGCCGGATCGCCCAGGATGATGGTAGGGTTCGATATCGACCCGAGAGCCGGACGGCAACATTACTTCCCAACGGACTTTCCCTGGAAGAGCCCGGTTTCCTGTTGATAACGCTCTTTGCCTTGGGCAGGCCGAGCTTCTTGGTCGCGTCGTGCCCGGCCCGGCTGAAGCGTGCCGCATGTGCGGTCGAGGTTGCTGCTGCCTGCTTTCGATTTCGATACCTTGCGCTCAGGTCTCGACATCTTCCCGCTGTGAGGGAAAGTCATTGCCTATTATAGAAGCTGCCACTTAATTTCCGCAAAAGTAAGCTCCTGGCAATGAAGCTGGAGCCCAGGATCATGGCGAACACCGAAACCCGGTCATCGACTCATCAGGCCACGCATGCATTTTCCGGGATGTTGCCGTTCGAAGACGCCAAAGGCGGGCTGGGACGCGGGAGTTGCGGTCACGTTTGCGCGGCATGTCCCATGCGGGGGCCGGTCTGTGCGAGCGATTCAGCCGGTACCCTGGATCGTCGGCCGCTGCGATGAACCGATATGAACGTGGCGGCACCCACGCGTGCGCCGCCCCGATTGCCGCTGGGCTTCCGCGGTCAGGCCGTCAGCCAGGCCTGGGTGAAATCCTGCTCATAGGCCTGGTGCATCTGATAGCCCATGAGCGCTGGCTTCATGTGGCAGAACAGCTTTCGCCAGTAAGGCTGGACGATGATGCCGGAGTCCCTCAGAATAGCCTGCAGTTCCTTCATCACCACGCGACGCTGGTCCGCGTCGGCGATGGCGTTGGCCTTCTGCAGCCTGGCGTCGAAGTCCGGGTCGGCGAAACCGGTTTCGTTCCAGGCCGAGCCGCTCCGATAGGCAAGCGCATAGGTCTGGATGCCAAGCGGCCGTGCATTCCAGTTGGTGGTTGCGAATGGGTATTTCGTCCAGTCGTTCCAGAATGCCGCCTCCGGGATCACCGTGCGCTTCACCTTGAAGCCGGCATCGCGCATCTGCTGGGCGACTACATCGGCACTTTCCTTGCGGTAGTCGGCTTCCACGGAGATCAGATCGAATTCGAAGTCGAGCTGCCCGGCTTCGGCCAGCAGCGCCTTGGCCTTGGTGGCGTCGCGCTTGACCGGAGGCAGGTCGGCATGTTCGGGATGCATCGGGCCGACATGATCGTTCTGGGCAACGACGCCCATGCCGTTCGCGCCGAGCTGCAGCACAGTCTCGTTGTCCACGGCCAGCTGAATGGCATTGCGCACCCGCTTGTCGTCATAAGGCTTGGCGCCGACGTTGCAGCGTGCAACCACGGTCGCCGCGGTGACGATCTCGGACTTCTTCAACCCGAGTTTGTCGAGCAGATCGACATCATAGGATTGCGTCTGCCCGTTGAGGTCGATCTCTCCGGCCTCGAAGGCAGAGACGGTGGCGGCCGAATCCGTCCCATAGTCGATCCAGTCGATGCCCTCGAGGAAGACTTCTCCGCCCCACCACGATCCTTCGGGGCGTTTGCGCACCGACGCAGCGACGCCGACATCGAGCTTGGTGAGCTCGAACGGGCCGGTGAAGATGGGGCTGGCCGACAAGGGTGCCTTCTTCGCATCGAAGCTGTGGTGAACGATCAGCGCGGGATAGTCGGTCATCGCCGGGATGATGGTGATGTCCGGCTGCGACAGCTTCAGGACAACGGTTCGATCGTCGCGGATATCGATGGCGCCGGCCCGCGCGAGCTTGGTCTGTTGATCGATCAGGGCGGTCATGCGTCCGGCCATGGAATTGCCCGGAGCGTCCTTTTCGCACCAGCGCGCTATGTTGAAGGCCACGTCGGTGGCCGTGAAGTCGTCGCCGTTCGACCATTTTACGCCGTGGCGCACCTTCAAGACATATTCCGTCGCGTCGGCATTGATCTCCCAGCTATCGAGCAGCATTGGCTGGAAGGTGAAGTCGGGCTTCCAGCGCACCAGCGGTTCGAGAAACTGCCGCGCGATATTGCCCATTTGCGAGACCTTGAAGCTGCGCGGGTCCTCGAGCTCCATGACCTGCATGGCGACGCGCAGCGTGCCGCCCCTTCTTGGTGGTTGCGCATCTTCGGCGCGGGCTGGAACCGGCTGGCCGAGAAGCCCGTAGGCGGCCGCCGCGCTCGCGCCGAAGGCGCTGGCAAGCGCCAGGAATTCGCGGCGGTCGAGCTTGCCGTCCCTGGCATCCCGCGCGAAGGCGCCGATCGCGGGATGAAGAGGCTTGGATGTCATATCGTTTCTCCCATTGTTGATTTTGCGTCCAAAGTCGTTGGAATGCTCTTGTCACCCGTTCGCCCGCCGCTGTTTTCTCGGCGGGCTGGCAACTGGCGCGCCGGCTGAAAGGAAGCGGAATGAACCTTCTGACGGCGATGCGGGTTTTCGATCGTGTCTGCCTGCTTGGCAGCCTGTCGGCGGCGGCGCGCGACCTGAATATGTCGACGACCGCCGTCAGTCGGACGATCAAGGAACTTGAGGACGATCTCGGCGTCAGGCTGATCAACCGCACGACCCGGCGCCTCAGCCTGACGGAGGCTGGCCGCGACTATGCTCCGCGCGCTCGCGCGCTGCTGGACGACGTCACCGAATTGCAGGATTCCACACGCGGGCTGCACAAGGAGACGCGCGGGCTCATCCGGGTGTCGTGCTCGAACGTGCTTGGCCACACCCGAATCACCAAGCTGGTGCCGAAATTCCTCGAAGAGAATCCGCTCACCACGATCGAGTTCGACCTCACGGCCCGCTACGTCGTCGGTATCGTGGAGGAAGGCTATGACGTCGCCATCCGCTTCGGCGAGCAGGCCGACTCCGCGCTCATCGCGCGAAGGCTGGGCGAAGTGCGCAACTATGTCTGCGCCACCCCCGGATACTGGGACAGGCAAGGCCGTCCCGCCCATCCGAGCGAACTGGCGAAACATTCCTGCGTGCTCAGCAATTTTGCAAAGCGTCTGGGCACCTGGCCTTTCGTCGGACCGGATGGCCCGTTCGACGCGACCATCGGCGGCCGTGTCTCGACCAACAGCGTCGAGGCCGCGTACCAGATGACCATCGCCGGCTTCGGCATAGGCAACCTGCCCAGCCTCCTCGTCGACGCGGCGATCGGCGACGGCAGGCTGGAAGTTCAGCTCGATACCTTCCGGCCCGACTCCAGCCCGATCTATGCGCTCTATCCGCATCGCACCTATGTCGCCGCGAAGGTGCGCGCCTTCGTCGATTTCCTGATCCGCGAGTTGGCGGACGACTTCGTGGTCTAGAGCAACTTCAGGAAAGCTATGTAACGGCTTTCCGTCTGGAATAGCGCAAAAACAAAGGGATGGAGTGTTTCGCCGTTTCCGTGAAACGACGAAACACTCCAGGTTCGCTCGGACGCGGAGAAGGGCCCGGCGCGAACGCCGGGCCCCATTTGCCCCCTTTGCCCGAAGCGGCGAGGTCATTTCCACCAGGCGGTGGTGTCGTATATCGGCCCCGGCTCCTCGAAGAGCTTTTCGTATTTGCACAGGCTCGGCGTCTCACCGAGCGGAACGGAAGCGCCGTCCCTGAACGCCCATTCGCCGCGCTGTGTTGAATCGGCTCGCACGTAGCTGGACAGCGCGAAGGCGCGATCATGCTGCGACTTGTTGGGCGAGGAGCCGTGCACGGTGAGCAGTCCCCACATCGCCAGGTCGCCGGGTTCGAGTTCGAGCGGAACGATGGTCGATGGGTCGATACCCACCCTGCGCAATTCCTCCTCGGCCGTCAGCCCCTTCATCAGCTCGCCCGTCCCTTCGTCGGAGAGCCCGAGATAACCGAGCTTGTGGCTGCCCGGCACGACCTGAAGGCAGCCATTCTCGAGCGTTGCCCGATCGACCGCGAGGCCAGTGGTCACGGTCGCGTCGGCGACGTTGTCGAAGGCCGCCTGATTGCGGAAACGCAGGTCCTGGTGGAAACGATAGCCGGTTACGTTGGCGCCCGGCGGCTTCCAGTGCAGTTGCTGGGCGATCTGCCGGATATCGCGGCCGATCAGCCCGTCCAGCAGCTGCAGGTAGCGCGGGCTGCGCCGGAATTGCTCGAAATAGCTGTTGATCCAGGAGAACCAGTAGGCCTGCAACACATAGCGTTTGCCGAAATCCGATTCAGGCAGGATCTGAAAACTGAGATTGCCATGTCGGAACGTGGCGTGATGCTTCAGCCCCTCGGCATAGACGGTATCGGTTTCCTCCCTCAGCCGAACCATCTCGTCGCCGTCGACGAACTGTCGGACGATGGCATAACCTTCCTCGCGATATTGTTCCACGGCATCGCGCACCGTCTTCTCGTTCAGCATGCCGGCTACCCTCATCTGTTGGTCCCGGTTGATCGTAGCGAGGAGATTTCCACCGATAAGTCATGGATTCTGGCATCGACTTTCCCGATTTTCGGAAAAATGCCAGGCCGCGTTGAACCGTTGAACAAGACTTTCGAAAGGTGAGGCTCACGGCTGAGCAGCCGGATGCTTCCCGAAGGAACTGTTCCAGTTACGCGAGGCCTATTGGCCACAAGAGCCCAATTCGCCCACTTGCCGCAGGGCAACGCCTTCGTTACTTCCAGCTCATGGCAACGCACAATCTCGTCAACACCAAGTGGCACAATGTCCTCGGCACGATCGCTCCGGCGCTCACGATTGCATCCGGCGATGTCGTGATAACCGAAACGCTCGACGCTCGCGGCTTCGACAAGGACGGCGTGCGGCGGGCGCATGGACCGAACCCTATGAACGGCCCGGTCTTCGTGGCGGGAGCCGAACCTGGCGATGCGCTGCGCGTGGACATCTTGCGCATGGACCCGATCCGACCATCCGGCTGGACGATCTCGTCATTGGCTGCGAACGTTGTCGATCCGGAGTCCGCGCGCGGGCTGCCGGCGCGGGATAGAGTCGACTGGCGGATCGACCTGGACGCGCGAACCGTGACGCCGCAGGAGCCGCCGCCAGGCCTTGAAAACTTCGTGCTGCCGGTCGAGCCGATGATCGGCTGCTTTGGCGTGGCGCCATCGATGGGCCAGGCTTTCTCCACGGCGACAAGCGCGGAAAACGGCGGGAACATGGATTATCGCGGGTTTCGGCCCGGCGCGACTGTCTGGTTTCCCGTCGCCGCGGAGGGTGCGCTCTTCTTCGCCGGCGATTGTCATGCGGCGCAGGGCGATGGCGAGATCGTTGGGACCGGGATCGAAACCTGCTTTGAAGTTGAGCTGCGCTTGAGCGTGGAAAAGAACAGGCGGCTGACATGGCCTCGTGGGCAGAACGAGACCCACATTTTCTCCGTCGGCAACGCCCGCCCGCTCGATCAGGCCTTGCAGCACGCGACCACGGATATGCTGAACTGGTTGACCGGTGACTATGGATTGTCCGTCACCGCTGCCTCGCATCTGATGGGGCAGGTCGTCCGATATCACGTCGGGAACGTTTTCGATCCTGCCTACACGATGGTTTGCCTTGTCGAGAAGCGATGGCTTCCGAAGCCGGCCTCCATCGGCTGATTGGCGCGAGCCACTGCGCCAAAAACAACCGTTCCATCCGTTTGCCTGGCCGGTGATGGTTGGCTGGGGCGCCAGGATTCGAACCTGGGAATGTCGGTACCAAAAACCGATGCCTTACCGCTTGGCGACGCCCCAGCAGGCGGGGCGAAGCCCGCTGCGCGCGGCCTTATAGGACGAGGCGGAACAAAGCTCAATGCCGGCGGATCACTAAAGTTGACGGCGATGCAACGCCGCTATTGCCGGCCCGCGTCCCGCGCCCGTTCCAGCGCTATTGCCACAATTTCGGTCGCCCTGTCATGGCTGGCAGCCTCGGCATAGCAACGAAATTCAGGAGCGTTGCCGGAAGGCCGCAGATGGATGATCTCGCCGCTGGCCATATGCGCCCTGAGACCATCGGCCTCATCGACGTTCGCGACGGCGCCAAAGGGGGCGAGGAATTGCTGCAAGGCATCGCGGTCGGCGAGCTTGCGCATCAAGCCGCGCGATTTTTCGACCGGGAAGTTCTCGAGCCGCTCGCTGGCGCAGACCGGGAGGTTCCAGGTCTCGCGCAGGCTGGACAGCGGTTTTCCAGTCGACACCACCGTGCCCAGCACCGCCAGGATCGGCAAAAATGAATCCCGCGTCGGCAGCGCCGACAAAACCCTGCCGTTCAGCGAGCAATCCGATCCCAGAAGAACGCCGCCATTGGCTTCGAAGCCGACGACGATGCCGCCTGCTTGCAGCGCGGCGTCCATTCCTTCTATGACGAAAGGGGACCCTACCTTCGTTCGCTTGACGCCGAATCCGAAAGCCTCGGAGATGCCCGAGTTGGAGGTGACCGGCGTCACCACGATGTTGGCCCGCAGGAAGAGCGCCGTGGCCAGCCCGATCAGGTCGCCGCGGAACAGGTCGCCCTTTTCGTCGACGATAAGAGGACGATCGGCATCCGCGTCGGCCGAAAGCACGGCGTCGAATTTGAAGTGGCCCACCCAGTCTTTCATTTTCGCCATCGTTTCCTGGCTGACGGCCTCGGTATCGACGGGCACGAAAACCTCTGTCTTCCCAACGGGAATGACATCCGCGCCGTACCTTCGCAGGACCTCGATCAGCAGTTCCGCCGCGACGGTGCTGTGCTGGTAGACACCAAGCCTCATGCCGGAAAGGGCGCCGGGCGGCAGGATACCGTCGATACGCGTTCGAAAGGCCGCGAGCGCCTGTTCATGGCCTGCTTCCCAATCCGCGCGGATCGGCGGCCAGGGATATTGGTCCGACAGCTCAGCGACGCAAGCGCTGATCGCTGCCTCGTCCGCCTTGTCGATCTCGCCCTTCGGCGCATAGAACTTGATGCCGTTGCGGTCGGCGGGAATATGCGAGCCCGTCACCATCAGCGCCGCGCCGCCGTGCTGGCGGGCGTAAAACGCAAGCGCCGGCGTGGGGATAGGGCCGCAGTCGACCGGCTGGAGGCCGGATGCGGCCAGCGCCGCCATGCAGTCCTCGGCAATTGCCGGACTGCTGTCGCGCAAGTCACGCCCGACAAAGATCTTGCCGTTCTGAAATCCGGTCGCCCGCAAGCGCCGGGCAAAACCCTCGGTGTAAAGTCCGCTTGGCCTTCCAGCCAATTCAGAAGCCAGACCCCGAACGCCGCTTGACCCGAATTTCATCAGTCTGCTTTTGCTGTTGGAAGATCGCCGCTACTTATTGGAGTGGGCCGGCCTGTCAACTGCAAAAAATACCTTCAATCTGCGCTTTTCCTAATATCCCCACACTGCCAGTTCGTTGCCGGCCGGATCGGTGAAGTGGAACCGCCTGCCGCCGGGAAAGACGAAAATCGGCCTGATCACGGTGCCGCCGGCACTCTCCACCGCGTCCAGCGTTTCCTCGAGATTCTCGGAATAGAGAACGGGAAGCGGCTTGGCCGGCGCTTCGCCGGCATCGGCCTGGAAACCGCCGTCGAGCCCTTCGCCGAAGGCGGAATAGGTCGGTCCGTAGTCGGTGAACGACCAGGAGAAGGCCGCGCTGTAGAACGCTTTCACGCTGTCCAGCGTGCCGCCGGTGGCCGGCAACTCCAGGTAGTCGAGTTTTCCGTTGAGTTTCATGACGCTACTCCACGATGTTCCCTTTATGTTCTATATCCCGCGCTGCTGCGCGGCAAGTCTTTTTGACGCAGCTTTTGCTTAATCGATTGTACCGGCGCCGCATACTTTGCCGACGCCTTGCCTTTCGCACTGCAGCATCATATCGCTCGGATCGGGAAGGCGGGGAACCGGGCCTTGGTCCGGGTGTTCTATCTTCCACGAACTGGAGGGCAAGCATGACCAAGTGGGTTTACACCTTCGGCGATGGCGCCGCTGAAGGCCGTGCCGGCGACCGCAACCTACTCGGCGGCAAGGGTGCCAATCTGGCCGAGATGTGCAGCCTCGGGCTGCCGGTGCCGCCCGGTTTCACCATCACCACCGAAGTCTGCAACGCTTATTACGCCAATGGCCGCGCCTATCCCGGCGCGCTCGAGGCGGATGTCGTCTCCGCCCTCGATCATATCGGCCGCATCACCGGCCGCCGCTTCGGCGATCCATCGAAGCTGCTGTTGGTCTCCGTGCGCTCCGGCGCCCGCGCCTCCATGCCCGGCATGATGGACACGGTGCTCAATCTCGGCCTCAACGACGAGACGGTCGAGGCGCTGGCCGGCGATTCCGGCGATGCGCGCTTCGCCTATGACAGCTACCGCCGCTTCATCCAGATGTATTCCGATGTCGTCATGGGCCTCGACCACGAAGTGTTCGAGGAAATCCTTGAGGACGAGAAGGCTGGCCTCGGCCATGATCTCGACACCGAGCTGACGGCCGAGGAATGGCAAGGCGTGATCTCGCTCTACAAGGCCAAGGTCGAGGAAGAGCTCGGCAAGCCGTTCCCGCAGGATCCGCAGGAGCAGCTTTGGGGCGCGATCGGCGCCGTGTTCTCGAGCTGGATGAACAGCCGCGCCATCACCTATCGGCGCCTGCACGACATACCGGAAAGCTGGGGCACGGCCGTCAACGTCCAGGCCATGGTGTTCGGCAACATGGGCGACACCTCGGCAACGGGCGTCGCCTTCACGCGCAATCCCTCGACCGGCGACAGGCAGCTCTATGGCGAATTCCTCGTCAACGCCCAGGGCGAGGACGTGGTGGCCGGCATCCGCACGCCGCAGAACATCACCGAGGCGGCGCGCATCGCCGCCGGCTCCGACAAGCCGTCGCTGCAGAAGCTGATGCCCGACGCTTTCCAGGCCTTCGTCGACATTTCCGACCGGCTGGAAAAGCACTACCGCGACATGCAGGACCTCGAATTCACCATCGAGCGCGGCAAGCTGTGGATGCTGCAGACGCGCTCCGGCAAGCGCACCGCCAAGGCGGCGCTGAAGATCGCCGTCGAGATGGCCAGGGACGGGCTGATCACCAAGGAGGAGGCGGTCGCCCGCATCGATCCGGCCTCGCTCGACCAGCTGCTGCATCCGACCATCGACCCGAAGGCCGCGCGCGACGTCATCGGCATGGGCCTGCCTGCCTCTCCTGGCGCGGCGACCGGCGAGATCGTCTTTTCCTCCGCCGATGCCGAGGATGCCAAGGCTCAGGGACGCAAGGTTATCCTGGTGCGCATCGAGACCAGCCCGGAGGATATCCACGGCATGCATGCCGCCGAAGGCATCCTCACCACGCGCGGCGGCATGACCAGCCATGCGGCGGTGGTGGCGCGCGGCATGGGCAAGCCCTGCGTGTCCGGCGCCGGCTCGCTGCGCGTCGACTACAAGGCCGGCACGCTGGTTTCGATGGGCCAGACCTTCCGCAAGGGCGATGTCGTCACCATCGATGGCGGCAACGGCCAGGTGCTCAAAGGCGCGGTCGCCATGCTGCAGCCCGAGCTTTCAGGCGATTTCGCCGCCATCATGGAATGGGCCGACGCCGCGCGCCGCATGAAGGTGCGCACCAATGCCGAGACGCCGCTCGACGCGCGCATGGCGCGGTCCTTCGGCGCCGAAGGCATCGGGCTTTGCCGCACCGAGCATATGTTCTTCGACGGCGCCCGCATTGTCGCCATGCGCGAGATGATCCTGGCCGACACCGAGAAGGACCGGCGCGCGGCGCTGGACAAGCTCCTGCCGATGCAGCGTTCGGACTTCCTCGAACTGTTCGAGATCATGGCCGGCCTGCCGGTGACGATCCGCCTGCTCGACCCGCCGCTGCACGAGTTCCTGCCCAAGACCGAGGCCGAACTCGCCGAGGTCGCGACCGCCATGAACGTTTCGGCCGACAAGCTCCGTCAGCGCACCGAGGCTTTGCACGAGTTCAACCCGATGCTTGGCCATCGCGGCTGCCGGCTCGCGGTCTCCTATCCCGAGATCGCCGAGATGCAGGCGCGCGCGATCTTCGAGGCGGCCGTGGAAGCCGGCCGCAAGGCCGGCGCGCTGGTGGTGCCCGAAATCATGGTGCCGCTCGTCGGCCTCGTGAAGGAGCTGGAATACGTCAAGGCCCGTATCGATGCGGTGGCGCAAAGCGTCATGCAGGAGACCGGCACCAGGATCGACTATCTCACCGGAACGATGATCGAATTGCCGCGCGCGGCGATCCGCGCCCATGTCATTGCCGAAGCGGCCGAATTCTTCTCCTTCGGCACCAACGACCTGACGCAGACCACATTCGGCATCTCGCGCGACGACGCGGCGTCCTTCCTCGAAACCTACCGCCAGAAGGGCATCATCGAGCAGGACCCGTTCGTATCACTCGACGTCGACGGGGTCGGCGAGCTGGTGCGCATGGCAGCCGACAAGGGCAGGGCGACGCGCCCCGACATCAAGCTCGGCATCTGCGGCGAACATGGCGGCGATCCGGCCTCGATCCGTTTCTGCGAGGAGGTCGGCCTCGACTATGTGTCGTGCTCGCCCTACCGCGTGCCGATCGCCCGGCTGGCGGCGGCGCAGGCGGCCGTGAAGGCGGCGAAGGGCGCGGCTAGACGAGCCTGAGGGGCATTCTAGGAGGCATCCGCACACCTTACGACTTTGTATGGAATGTCACGCGAACGTGCGCGTGGCGGCCCTGAATGTCGACATCGTTTCAGGGAAGTTTCCGACACTGAATTTATCGGTGTCAGGAATCCATGCTGCAGATTTCCCCATCCGCTTACCGGTCGATCCTGATCCTGCAGACCAAGTTCATCGGCGACATAGTGCTTGCCTCGGTGTTGGCGAAAAACCTGCAGCTTGAATATCCGGGCGTCAGGATCGCGTTTCTTTGCGAGGCGCATTTCGCCGGCTTCCTGACGGCGCACGGCATTGCCGCCGAGGTCATCCCATTCAGCCGCGCCAAGATGCGCGGATCGCCGCTGGAGCGGGCGCGCGAGCTTTTCCGCGCGGTGCGCACGTCGCGGCGGCGCCACTTCGACATGACCATCGACATTACGGATTCGAAAACCTCCCGGTTTGTTTCCGAACTGGTCAATGCGCCGGTCCGGGTCGGCTATTTTCCGTCGGAACGACGTCTGCGCTGGTTCGAGCGCCAGCCCGCCAATGTCAGGATGAAGCCGTTGGGGTTCGGCGAAAAGCACTATCTCTATCGTTATCTGTCTCCGTTGGAGGCGCTCGGCGTCAGCCCGCGCGTCAGGGTGCCAGCCTTTCGACCGTTGCCTTTCGAGACGACGCGCGCCCTGGCGTTGCTGGCCAGGCACCGCATCCAGCCGAACGCCTTCATAGCGGTTCATGCCGGAGCACGCTTCGTCGGGCGCCGCTGGCAGCCGGAGCGCTTTGCCGAGGCAATCGACAGGATAGCCGGCGAAACCGGCCTGCGCGTGGTTCTGGTCGGCGGTCCGGAGGAGAACGAGGCAACCGACAGGATCATGGCCGTGGCGAAGACGCCTGTCGTCAATCTGGCGGGCGCCCTGCGACTGGAGACGCTGCTGGCGCTGCTCAAGGAGGCGCGGCTGTTTCTCGGCAACGAAAGCGGGCCGATGCATATGGCCGCCGCCGCCGGCACGCCGGTGGTCGGCCTGTTCGGCCTGACCAACCCGGTTCGCTGGGCGCCGGTCGGCGTGCCCAGCATTTCGCTGCGGCCATCGATGCCTTGCGACTGCGTCGGCGGCGACCTATGCCGCCGGACCGACCCGAGCAAGGCATGCTGCGTCTGGCGCCTGGAGGTCGCCCCGGTGGTCGAGGCGGTGCTCGAGCTCCTGGCGCGGTCGCAGATGACCCTGGAAGCCGCTGGATAGGGGAAAGCAAATTTTCGCGATTGCTCTTTTTGCGCTGTCTGCCGTCCCCATTTTCGCCTAGATGCCAGTCTGTTGAGACAGACTTGCAAAGGCAAGTCTTGTTGGCGCGGCCAATGGTGGGCCGTGCCGGCTTGGAAGGGATGATGGGTCTGCTTCGAAATTCCTTTTGCGCGATGGCGCTGTCGTTGTTCGTGGCGTCGGCAGGCAATGCAGCGACGCTGGTCGAGCCGACGCTGCGTCTGAAGCCGCAAGGCGCTGAAAGCGGGACGGGTCGTGTCGCGCTGACGCTCGATGCCTGCGGCGGAAAGACCGACACGAGGATCCTTTCGGCGCTGGTCGACAACAGGATACCGGCGACGATTTTCGTTACCGGTATCTGGCTGAAACGCAATGCCGCGGCCCTTGAGATCATGCGGGCGCATCCAGATCTGTTCGAACTGGAAAACCATGGCGGCCGCCACATTCCGGCGGTCGATACGCCGCAGAAAATCTATGGCATCCGCAGCGCCGGCAGCCCGGACGCCGTGCGGACCGAAGTCGAATCCGGCGCCGCCGCCCTGGCAAGCGCGGGTGGGCCGGCGCCGAAATGGTTCCGCGGAGCCACCGCCGAATACAGCCCCTCGGCGATCGCCATGATCCGCAAGCTGGGCTTCAAGATCGCCGGCTTCTCGATCAATGGCGACGGCGGCTCGCTGCTCGGCGCAAAGGAAGCGGCGCGCCGCATCGGCGCCGCCAAGGACGGCGACGTCATCATCGCCCATATCAACCAGCCGACCCATGCGGCCGGCGAGGGCGTTGTCCAGGGGCTGCTCGCCTTGAAGCAGAAGGGCATGTCCTTCGTGCGCCTGGACGATGCCGAGGGGATAGGCAACAACGGCACGACGGATTGAGGCCGTGCCGGGAACGTGTGTTCCCGGCACGGCCCGACCTCCAGGGTCTGGCATGTCAATCCGGAACGGTCAGTCGGGGTTGGCTTCGACCGTCACCTTGTTCGTGTAGAACGCGCCATGATTGCGGATTTCGGCCATTTCGTCGAACGGCTGTTCATAGGCCCACATCGCATCCTTGCCGGCTTCGCCGACCGGCTGGACACTCCAGTAGCTGGCATCCCCCTTATACGGGCAATGTGTCGAGTGTTCGGTGCCGACGAGCTTGCTGAAGTCGATGTCGTCGAACGGAATGTAGAACGCCGCCGGATATGGCGGTTCCGACAACACCTTGGCCCGGGTCGATCTGGCGATGACGGCATTGCCCGCGCGTACGGTGACGCTGCCGCGATAGGGCTCGACGGTGATCACCTTGTCCGGGTTGCGTTGGAAACCGGGGGCGGGGTTGGCAGGCTTGTCCATGACTGTTCTCCTTCTCACCCAGAAGGTGTGTCAAGCCGAGGCCTCCCGCAAGGTCAGGGGATGCGCCAGGCCGTGCCCGGGCCGAAAATTTATTCCGGGCGTCGCGGGAGCGGTTCGGCGCCTTATAGAATCGCCGACCTGCTCGCCTCCGCGTTGCCTCGCAATTCCAAACGGAACCGTTGCACGGTTTCTGGAATCGCTAGAGGTCAGGCGGCAGTCTTGAAGGCATCCATGAGGCCGGCATAGGCGGCGGCAATGCCCGCGACCGGATTGGTGCTTCGCGCCGCGGTTTCGACCTTCAGCGCGCCGCCCGAAGTGGGCAGCGTGAGCAGCAGGAACTGGCGATTGCCGGCATCGCCGATGCAGGCGGCGGCGACATGTTCGCCCTCGGCGCCGTTTTCAACGCGCATCTTGAACAGCAGCGTTCCGCCGACGGCCTCCAGCGCGCCGCCGACGACTTCGGCAAATTCATCTTCAGAAACGATTTTGCTGTCCGGCGTCAGATCGTCCAGACTTTCGGCAAGCGTGCTTTCGAGGGCTTTTTCGTCGAGCTGCGCGTCCATGCGAACCACTCCATTCGCCAATCTCACCCAGCCCGTTAATGAAACTTAACGGCGACGATGGCCGGATTATGGCGGTTTTTCGCGGTCCTTCGCTCCATCCACCGGCTTCGACTTATGACGGCTGGACAATCCGCCGGTTCGTTCCACAATGCGTGAAACAACGACGCGAACGCGCCGAGGGGAGGAACAGATGCTCGGATTGATGCAGGAATGGCCGCTGCTTTGCCACAAGCTGATCGACCATGCCGAACGCCAGCACGGCAGCCGGGAGGTCGTGTCGCGCTCGATCGAAGGACCGATCGTGCGCACGACCTTTGCCGAAATCCATCATCGGGCGCTCAAGGTGGCGCAGCGACTCGATCGTGATGGCTTCAGGCTCGGCGACCGCATCGCCACCCTTGCCTGGAACACGGCCCGCCATATCGAGGCCTGGTACGGCATCATGGGCATCGGCGCGATCTATCACACGCTCAACCCCAGGCTCTTTCCGGAGCAGATCGCCTGGATCATGAACAATGCCGAAGACAAGGCGATCTTCGTCGATCTGACCTTCGTGCCGCTCCTGGAAAAGATCGCCGGCGCGGTCCGGTCGCTGAAGCAGGTGATCGTGCTGACCGACCGGGCCCATATGCCGCAGACGTCGCTGGCGAATGCCGTCGCCTATGAGGAATGGCTGGCCGAGGCCGACGGCACCTTCGCCTGGAAGACGTTCGACGAGCACACGGCTGCCGGCATGTGTTACACCTCGGGCACGACGGGCGACCCGAAGGGCGTGCTCTACAGCCACCGCTCCAATGTTCTCCACGCCATGTTGGCCGCCATGCCCGACGCCATGGGGCTCTCGACGCGCGATGTCGCCCTGCCTGTGGTGCCGATGTTCCACGCCAATGCCTGGGGGCTCGGCCAGAGCGGACCGATGATCGGCGCCAAGCTGGTGATGCCCGGTTGCAAGATGGATGGCGCTTCGATCTACGAATTGCTCGATACCGAAAAGGTGACCTTCAGCGCGGCCGTGCCGACCGTCTGGATGATGTTGCTGCAATATCTGGAGGAGACCGGCAAGAAGCTGCCATATCTCAAGAAGGTCGTGATCGGGGGCTCATCCTGCCCGCGCGCCATCACCGCCAAGTTCCAGGACAATTACGATGTGCAGGTGGTGCACGCCTGGGGCATGACCGAGATGTCGCCGCTCGGTACGCTTTGCACGCTGAAGCCACAATACGAGAAATTGACCGGCGAAGCGCGGCTCGATGTCCAGGCCAAGCAGGGTTTTGCACCATTCGGCGTCGAAATGAAGGTGACCGACGACGACGGCAACGCGCTGCCATGGGACGGCAAGACCTTCGGACATCTCAAGGTGCGCGGTCCCGCCGTGGCGCGCGCCTATTATGGCGGCGCCGGCGCCGATCAGTTCGATACAGAAGGTTGGTTCGACACCGGCGATGTCGCCCATATCGACGCCGCCGGCTACATGCAGATCACCGACCGCGCCAAGGACGTCATCAAGTCCGGCGGCGAATGGATATCGACCATCGATCTGGAGAATCTCGCCGTCGGCCATCCGGACGTGGCCGAGGCGGCGGCAATCGGTATCCCCCACTCCAAATGGGGCGAGCGGCCTTTGCTCGTCGTCGTCAGCAAGCCCGGCAGGGAGCCGAGCAAGGGAGACATCCTCACCTTCATGAGCGGCAAGGTTGCGAAATGGTGGATGCCGGACGACGTCGCCTTCGTCGGCGAAATTCCGCACACCGCCACCGGCAAGATCCAGAAGACCAGTCTGCGCGACCAGTTCAAGGATTACCGCCTGCCGACGGATTGACGAAAAATGTTCGATCTTTCGGCTTCAAGCCCGCGCTAAAAACCGCTAACTCTCGCCCCGGGTTGGGACGATACGGCAAAGAATGGCACCTATTCCTGAACGGCAGACGTCGAAGGCGGCCAGCTGGTCGCGGCGGATCGGGGCATTTTCCCTCGTGCTTTTGCTCACGGTATTTGCCGCTTACCGGCTCGATCTCGTCCAGACGCCGCCTTTCCTCTGGGTGCTTGCGATTGTTGCGCTGCTGGCGGCGTTGACCTTGTTCCTGGCGGGCCTCGGCCTGTCGCGGGTGTGGAGTTTCGGCGATCGCGGCGGCCGCGATCTCAGCATCGGCGCGCTGCTGGCGCTGCTGGTGCTTGCGCCCTATGGCGTCGCCGTCTACTGGGCGACGATCTATCCGCCGCTGCGTGACATCTCGACCGATCTCGACGACCCGCCGGCGCTGGACACCAGCGACCGCACCGGCGACATGAACGTGCTGTCGCCGCCGACGCCGGGCGAGCAGCGCCTGCAGGCCGATGCCTACCCGCTGGTCACCGGGCGCACTTACAACCTGCCTTTCGAAACCGTCGTCGACGCCGTCGAAACGGTGCTCGACCGCCGCAACTGGCAACTGACAGCGCCTTATCCCGATATCAACGGCCAGAGCGAGGCGACGATCAATGCGCTGGCGAAGGGTTTTGTGCTCGGCCTGCCCGCCGACGTCGCCATCCGCGTCACCGACGATGGCGATTCGGTGATCGTCGACATGCGCTCGGCCTCGCGATACGGCCGCTATGACCTCGGCGACAATGCCGCCCGCATCACGGATTTCCTGGGCGAACTCGACCAGCAGGTCGCCGGGCAGGTCGGCGCGGCGTCGGCAGAATGAACTACTTGGCAGGTTCGAAAATGCCGTCGATCGCCGGTTCGCCGTCGGTCGCGACAAGGCCGCGCGCGACGAGATCCTCGATATGGGCAAGCACCGACAGGCCCGCAGCCCCGTGCAGGCGCGGGTCGGTGTCGCGATAGATCGCCGCTACCATTTCCTTGATCGTTCGGTCGCCAGCGCGGATGCGCTCCAGGATCGCCCTTTCACGCATCTTGCGATGTGTCTTCAGGCCGCGCATGAACCTGCCGGGCTGGGTCACCGGTCCGCCATGGCCCGGCAACAGCAGACGATCGTCGCGCGCCAGCAGCCTGTCGAGGGAGCTCATATAGTCGGCCATCGCGCCGTCCGGCGGCGCCACGATCGAGGTCGACCAGGCCATGACATGGTCGGCTGAAAACAGGGTTCCCGTTCCCTCCAGGGCGAACACGGCATGATTTGCGGTGTGGCCGGGCGTAAGCAGGGTGCGGATTGCCCAGCGGTCGCCCTGGGTGAGAGCATTGTGGGACAGCGCGACGTCGGGAACGAAAGCCAGGTCGGCGCTGGCGTCGAGCGGATTGACTTCACCGATGCGCAGAGGCTGCGCAGGCCGATGTGGGCCTTCGGCGAGCGTTGGCGCGCCGGTGCGCTCTTTCAGCCGCGCCGCCAAGGGCGAATGGTCGCGATGGGTGTGGCTGACGAAGATGTGACTGACCGGCCTGCCGCCGATCGCCGCAAGCAGCGTTTCGAGATGGGCGTCGTCTTCCGGCCCCGGATCGATCACTGCCAGCGTGTCGCGGCCGACGATATAGCTGTTGGTCCCGTGGAAGGTGAACGGGCTTGGATTTCTGGCCGTGATGCGCAGCACGTCCGGCGCGACCGTAACCGCCCGGCCGTAGGCGGGATCGAAGCTGGTGTCGAATTCGAGGGCCATGCCAGGCTCCGTTGCAATGCGGCAAAATGATTGCCGCCCGATACGGAAGCCAATATAGGAAAATAAATGCATGTCTCCCAAAAGTGCGCAGCGGTTTTGGGAGAACGGCATGCATCAAGACAAAGTTTGAAGCGCGCCGCCTGAAATCGTTTCTCCGCGACGCGCTTGAAGGCCAGCAAATAGCCACAACGGGGAAGACCATGGCAACTGCAACCACGATGCGTCCGCTTGTTTCTCTCACTCTCCCGGATCGAGGCGCTGCCCGACTCGCCACCCAGCTCTTCCTGGCGCTCGCCGGAACACTGCTGCTCACGCTTTCGGCCAAGACGAAAGTAGTGCTCGGCCCGGTCGACATTTCGTTGCAGACGCTCGCCGTGCTGCTGATCGCCTCGGCGTTCGGCCTGCGGCTGGCGGTCGCGACGCTTGTTCTCTACCTCGCCGAGGGCGCTTTTGGCTTGCCGGTCTTCCAGGGCACGCCGGAAAAGGGCATCGGCATCGCCTATATGCTTGGCTCGACGGGCGGCTATCTTGCCGGCTTCGTGGCGATGGCGGCAATCGCCGGCTGGGCCGCCGACCGTGGCTGGGATCGCAGCCCCTTCAAGCTGTTCGGCGCCATGCTGACCGCCGAGGTGGTCATGATGGCGATGGGCTTTGCCTGGCTGGCGATGCTCATCGGACCGGAAAAGTCCTGGCAGTTCGGTGTCCTTCCGTTTATCGTCGGCGACCTGATCAAGGTGGCTCTGGCCGCCAGCCTGGTGCCGGCCGTGTGGGCGCTGCTGAAGCGCGGCTGAGGCTGAACCCAAGAAAAAGCCGGCGGGCTGAACACCCGCCGGCTTTTTCGCGTCCGCGCCAATCGCATATGACTGCAAGTGGCGATGTTAAATCCGATATTAGTACATGCTAGCGCATAAACAGACGAGCCGACACACGAAACGCGACCGCGGGCAGCTCCGAGCACGCCCGGGTAGCTCACGGAGAGCCTGTTGAAAGGAATAATCCTGGCCGGGGGCAGCGGAACACGTCTCTATCCGCTTACGTTAGCTGTATCTAAGCAAATACTGCCGATCTACGACAAACCGATGATCTATTACCCGCTGAGCGTGCTGATGCTCGCGGGGATTCGCCAGATTCTGGTCATTTCAACTCCACGCGACTTGCCGTTTTTTCAGGCTTTGCTGGGTGACGGTTCCGAATTCGGTCTGGAACTTTCCTATGCCGAGCAGCCGCAACCCAACGGCCTGGCCGAGGCTTTCATCATCGGCCGCGACTTCATCGGCAAGGACAGCGTGTCGATGATCCTTGGCGACAACATCTATTTCGGCGACGGTCTTTCACAGCTCTGCCGCGAGGCGGCGACGCGCGATGGGGGTGCCTCGGTCTTCGCCTATTATGTCGACGATCCCGAGCGTTATGGCGTGGTCTCGTTCGACAAGGCCACCGGCAAGGCTCTGACGATCGAGGAGAAGCCGCAGAAGCCGAAGTCCAACTGGGCAGTGACCGGTCTTTATTTCTATGACAACAGCGTGGTCGACATCGCTTCGACGATCCGCCCTTCGGCGCGCGGCGAGCTTGAGATCACGGCGGTCAACAATGTCTATCTCGAGCGTGGTGCGTTGCATGTCCGTCGCCTCGGCCGCGGTTATGCCTGGCTGGACACCGGCACGCATGACAGCCTGCTCGAGGCATCGTCTTTCGTGCGCACCATCGAGCATCGCCAGGGTATCAAGATCGCGTGCCCGGAGGAGATAGCGCTGGAGCAGCGCTGGATCAGCGGCGACAAGGTTCTGGATCGTGCCGCACGGCTCGGCAAGAACGAATATGCAGCCTATCTGCGTCGGCGGGTGGCCGATCTGATGGAGGAACGGGGTGCTTGAGGTCAGGCCGCTCGGCCTCGACGGCGTGCTGGAGATCGTGCCGAAGCGGCATGGCGACGCGCGCGGCTTTTTCAGCGAGACCTGGAATGCCGGACGCTTCGCCGAAGCCGGCATCGACCTGACCTTCGTGCAGGACAACCATTCCTATTCTGCGGCGGCCGGCGTGTTGCGCGGGCTGCACTACCAGTTGCCGCCGCGCGCCCAGGACAAGCTGCTGCGGGTGATCCGGGGCAGCTTGCTCGATGTCGCGGTCGACATTCGCCGCGCCTCGCCGACTTTCGGCAAATGGGTGGCGCTGGAGATATCGGCGGAGAAGGGCAACCAGATCCTGGTGCCGAAGGGTTTTGCGCACGGTTTCGTCACGCTCGTGCCGGACACCGAGGTGCTGTACAAGGTGACCGACACCTACTCGCCCGAGCATGACCGGTCGATCCGTTTCGACGATCCCGCCATCAGCATTGCGTGGCCGACGCTCGCCGGCGATTTTCAGCTTTCGGACAAGGATCGCAAGGCACCGCTGCTGAGCGATGCGGAGGTTTTCGCGTGAGGGAAGAAGGCAAGCTGAACTTCCTGGTCACGGGCGGCGCCGGCTTCATCGGCTCCGCCGTCTGTCGGCATCTGTGCGCCAACCCGGCCTACCGCGTCACCAATCTCGACAAGCTCACCTATGCCGGCAACCTGGCGTCGCTCAGGCCGATCGAGAACGCGCACAACTACCGTTTCGAGCAGGCCGACATCTGCGACGAGCGCGCGGTGCTGGAGATATTGCGCCGTGACGCTATCGACATCGTCATGAACCTTGCCGCCGAGAGCCATGTCGACCGTTCGATCGACGGTCCCGGCGCCTTCGTCGAGACCAACATCGTCGGCACCTATCGCATCCTGAATGCCGCGCTGGAATACTGGCGCGGCCTGCCGGAAGGCCGCGAGGCCGGCTTTCGCTTCCATCATGTCTCGACCGACGAGGTGTTCGGCGACCTCCCCTTCGACGGCGGCATGTTCGTCGAGGAGACACCCTATGCGCCGTCCTCGCCCTATTCCGCGTCGAAGGCGGCGTCGGACCATCTGGTGCGAGCCTGGCACGAGACCTACGGCCTGCCGGTCGTGCTTTCGAACTGCTCGAACAATTACGGCCCCTATCATTTTCCCGAGAAGCTGATCCCGCTGGTCATCCTCAATGCGCTCGACGAGAAGCCGCTGCCGGTCTACGGCGCCGGCGCCAATGTGCGCGACTGGCTGTTCGTCGAAGACCACGCGCGCGCGTTGGAGCTGGTGGCGACGAAAGGGCGGCCGGGAGAGAGCTACAATGTCGGCGGCAATTCCGAGCGCACCAATCTCACGGTCGTCGAGACGATCTGCGGCCTGCTCGACAAGAGGCGGCCGCGCGCTGGCGGCGCGCGCCACCGCGACTTGATCACCTTCGTCACCGATCGCCCCGGCCATGACCGCCGCTATGCGATCGACGCTTCCAAGATCGCGCGCGACCTCGGCTGGACGCCGCGTGAGAATTTCGACAGCGGCCTGGCAAGGACGGTCGACTGGTATCTCGACAACAAATGGTGGTGGGGTCCGATCCGCGAGCAGCGCTACGCCGGCGAGCGGTTGGGCGGAGGGCCGGTGGAAAAGAGCTCGACCGAAAGCAGCAAGGTCGAACACGGCAAGGCCGAAGCCAGCCCGGTCGAGGACAGGAAGGCCGAAAGCAGGAAGGTATCCACGTGAGGCTTGTCGTCACCGGGCGCGAGGGGCAGGTCGCCGCGAGCCTCGTCGAGGTGGCGCGGGCACGCGCCGACGTGGAAGTCGTCGCTATCGGCCGGCCGGCGCTCGACCTGGCGCGCCCGGACACCGTCTTTGCGGCGCTTGATGCGGCAAGGCCCGACATCGTCGTTTCGGCAGCCGCCTACACGGCCGTCGACCAGGCCGAGGACGAGAAGGAACTGGCCTTCGCGGTAAACGCCACCGGCGCCGGCAAGGTGGCCGAAGCGGCCGCGAGGCTCGGCGTCCCCGTCATCCATTTGTCGACCGACTATGTCTTCGACGGCACCAAGGATGGCGCCTATGTCGAGACCGACTCGACCGCCCCGCTCGGCGTCTACGGGGCCTCCAAGCTCGCCGGCGAGGAGGCGGTGGCGGCCGCCAATCCGCGCCACCTCATCCTGCGCACGGCCTGGGTCTACAGCCCCTTCGGCAAGAACTTCGTCAAGACGATGCTGCGGCTCAGCGCGGACCGCGACGAGATTTCGGTCGTCGCCGACCAATGGGGTAATCCGACATCGGCGCTCGACATCGCCGGCGCCATCCTGCACGCGGCTGTCGTCCTTGGCCGGCACAAGGACAACGTCTTCGGCGTCTATCATCTGGCTGGCACCGGCCAGACCAACTGGAGTGGCTTTGCCCGTCACATCCTGCAGACGAGCCAGGCCTTGGGCGGCCCGCACGCCCGAATCCGCGATATCGCGAGCGCCGACTACCCGACAAAGGCGAGGCGGCCGGTCAATTCGCGGCTGTCGAGCGCTAAATTCGCGGTTGCATTCGGCTGGACCTCGCCGGAATGGCGGGAATCGACTGAAGTGGTTGTAGGTCGTGTCATCGTCGATCGTCCGGCTTTGGGACGTTGATCGACGTCCGTGCCATGGACTTCACGCCGGGTAGGCTAAAATCGTTCTAAACTGCGCGAAAAGATAGCTTGAGGCGCAGACGAAGCCGGCAGGTGGCGCGTCCCCGTCGCTTCGCCAGCCTCACGACGCGATGTGAACAAAAAACTTCTGGCGATACGCCCGACTCCGCGCTATTGCCATAGAGGGGTAAGGGGGTCAGGGACTTGCAATCTAGAGTGGCGGCGGACGCTATCTGATCCGGCGTCGGCTGGATGATTGTGGCCCTGTGACTGGAGTTCAGTGCCACCCTATGACGTTCTATGTAGAAGCCGTATCGGGCCTGCGACCGAAGATGCGGCGCGCCATCATCATGATCCAGGATCTCGTCATGGTCCTGGTTGCCGTGGCGTTAAGCCTGATCCTGTCGCAGTCGCGGCTTTCTTTTGACGCCCTGTCCTATGGCGGGCTGGCCTGCTGGACGGTCATCGTGCTCGTCACCCATGTGCTGTTCAGATATTGTGGTCTCTACAACACCGTGTGGCGCTTTGCTTCGACGCCCGATTTCTTCAATATCCTGAAGGGTTGCGGAATACTGACGGTTGTCCTTTATTTGACTTCGCTCGCTTTCCGCTTTTTTTTCCAGCCTGTCGCCGGTCTCAACGAACGTCAATTCATCGTCTTTTTCCTCGTCTCCTTCACCATTATTTCCGCGCCGAGGCTTTACTATCGCTTCCTTCGCGACGGCGCGAGCTGGCGCATCCTGAGCCGTGCCTCAGGCGACGCTCCAGTAAGGCAGGCGCTCTTCATCGGCCGGCTGAGCGAAGCGGACGTGATCGTTCGCTTCACCCGCACGGCCGTGCCCGCGGAATATGCCATCGCCGGCATCATGGCGACCGACGACGATGCGCCGCTCGGCACGCAGATTCATGGCGTTCCCGTGGTGGCGGTCCGTCCGCGCCTGGTCGATGTGCTGGAAGAATATGTCGGGGGGACGGACAATCTCGACTTCGTCATCTTCGGCAAGGGTGTCGAGCGAGAGATCGAGGACTATGCCGAGCTGGTGCGTGTTGCCCGTCACAGTGGCATCACCGTCGTCCAGTTTTCCGGCCTTTCCGAACTGGGGCAGGGCGGCAAGCTGGTCCTCGACGCGGTCGAGATGGAAACCATCATGCGCCGCTCGGCCGTTGCCACGGACATCGAGCGAATCGGCGCTTTTGTCGAGGGCAAGCGCGTGCTGGTGACGGGCGGTGCCGGCTCTATCGGCCGCGTGCTCGTCAAGCGCTCGCTGGAACTCGGCGCCGAGGCGGTTTTGGTGGCCGACAATTCTGAGTTCGGCATTTTCCAGCTCGAGCAGTTGGTCGAGGAAAGGGAGCGAGACCGGTTGATCAGCCGGATCGTCGACGTGACAGACCGGCACCAGATGATGCGGCTTGTGAAGGAGTTCGAGCCTGCGATCATTTTCCACGCGGCCGCCCTGAAACATGTGCCGATCCTCGAAGAGAATTGGGAGGCGGCGATCGAAACCAATGTTTTTGGCACACTGGCCTGTGCCGAGGTCGCCGCCAAATGCGGAGTTCCGCAGTTCCTGCTCATCTCCAGCGACAAGGCGGTGGATCCGACATCGGTGCTCGGCATCACGAAACGGGCGGCCGAGCAGGTTGTCGCTTCGTTACACGAGATACATGCCACGGGCGCGCTCACATCGAAAGGCGACGGGCTGAACGGCCATGATGTAGGCCGTCATCCGGGCACCAAATTCATCGCCGTTCGCTTCGGCAATGTCTTCGGCTCCAACGGCTCGGTGGCGACGATCTTCCAGGCGCAGATCGAGGCCGGGGGGCCGCTCACCATCACCGACCGCCGCATGACCCGCTATTTTATGACCGTGGCCGAAGCCGTCGACCTCGTCATCATGTCGGCCGCCGACGCCGAGCAGCGCCAGGGCGCGGACGACTACGCCATCTACATGCTCGACATGGGCAAGCCGGTGCCGATTCTCGAAGTCGCGGAAACGATGATTCGCATGGCCGGCAAAAGCCCCTACACCGACATTCAGATACGCTTCACCGGCGTCAGGCCGGGCGAGAAGCTGCATGAGACACTGCACGGCGAGAACGAGGAGGTGGTCAAGCTCGATATCGCGAAGGTTTTCGGGCTCAGGACGGAGGTCGTGGGCTGGCCGAAAATCCAGGCCGGGCTTACCGCGCTGCAGGCTGCCATCCGTGATCAGGACAAGGCAGGGGCGCTCGCGGTGCTGGCGGGGTTGCATCAGGCCGCTAACATTGCAGAGCGCGATATGCCGAAAACGGCAGGCCAGACGGCTTAGCCTTGCCTATGGGCAGCCGTCCGAGCGCACCTGAATATCTGCAGGATGAGCCGCTCTTGTCCGGGGCGCGGTGGTGGATCTGACCATGCCGGCAAAGCGCGCGCTCGACCTGATTGTTGCGGCCGTGATGCTGGCGGTCACGTCGCCGATCGTGCTTGTCGCGATGCTGGCGATCCGCGCGACGTCAACTGGCCCAGCCATCTTCTCGCAGGCCCGTGTCGGCCGCGAAGGTGCCCTCTTTGCCTGCCGCAAATTGCGCACGATGCACCGGGACACGCCATCATTGCCCACACACGAGGCACCGGCCAGTTCGGTCACCGCGATCGGCAAGGTGCTGCGTGCGACCAAGATCGACGAATTGCCGCAGCTCTGGAACGTGCTCAAGGGCGAGATGAGCCTTGTCGGGCCGCGTCCATGCCTGCCGACGCAGACCGAACTGATAGAGTGGCGCAGGGAACTGGGCGTACTCGCCGTGCTTCCGGGCATCACCGGGCTCGCACAGATCAAGGGGATCGACATGTCGGATCCAAAACTTTGCGCCGAGACCGATGCAGCCTACACCAAGGCTGCCTCCGTCGCCCTGGATATCCAGATACTGCTTGGCACGTTCTATCGCGCATAGCGGGTTCGCCCCCGGAAACGGCGAACCGCTCCATCGCCTCGTTTCGAAGCAATTCCAGGCTGAAGGCCATGGCGAGCGCGCCGGGCCTGGCCGCTGCACTTCCTGGAACTGCTCTAGATCAGGATGACGTTTCGTTGAGTCGCCATTCTGATCCAACTTCTGTTGGAGCATGATCTTATCCGAAACCGGTTCCCACTTTTCGGGATCATGCTCTAACCGGCCTGTCGCGCCAGTTCCTCGAGCCGGCCGAGCGTGTCGGTTTCCGGCGCCCAGCCTTCCGAAGCCAGCACTGAGGGGTCGCAGATCTGCGTCGCCGTCGCGGCTTGCCACGACGCCTCTCTGCCGAGCAACGTGGCCAACAGCCGGAACGGTAGCGCCGGCATGGGCAGGAGCCCGGCCGACCGGCCGTGACCGCGCCGGAATGCGGCGACGATTTCAGACATCGCAACCGGGCAAGCATCGGCCACAATGTAGGTCGGGCGTGGCGGCACGGGACGGGTCAGGAGGTGCGCCACGGCGTCGGCCACCGCGTCATGCGATATGAGTGAGCGAACCGCCGTCAAGGCGCCGGTGGGCAGTGGCAGCTTCGTGGCCGCGAGCCGCATCAGCCAGCCCAGGTTTCCCTTCATGCCTTCGCCATAGACAGGCGGCAGCCGCAGCGCCGTAGCGCCTTCGCGTCCGGCGGCTGCAAAAGCTTCCAGCATCTTGATCTCGCCTTCGCGCTTGGAGCGCCCGTAGGCGCATTGCGGGGCGGGAGGCGTCGCGTCGTCGATGGCGCCGCTGAAAGCCGGGCCGGCGACGGCGCGGATCGAGGAGAGATGGACGAAGCGCCCGTCGGTGCGTCGGGCCGCCGCCTGGGCGAGCAGTCCGGTCAGCGTCGCATTGACGGCTCGCAAGTCGGGCTCGCCGGCGCCACGATCATTGTTGAGCGCCGCGCAATGGACGACATGCGTGACATCGCGCATCAGCGCCAGAAAGGCGTCCTCCGGCGCGTCGATGCCGGGCATCGCGACGCTATCGCCCGCGTCCGCCAGTCGTTGCGGCTGGCGCGACGCGATCCGTATGTCGAATCCGGCATCTAGCAGCCGGCTGACGACCCGGCGCCCAATGAGGCCCGTCGCGCCGGTGACCAGAACCTTCATGGTTGCGGGCTGGCGCCCGGCGCCGCGGCGGGCGCGCTTTTCCCGGTCGGCGCTATGGTGCGCCCGGATGCGAGGTATGTCCCCGAAATCAGGAACACCATCAGCGTCGCGTCGAGGATATCATGACCGACGAGGATGCCGGTCATTCCGCCGGTGAGATAGGTGATGACCGCGACAAGGACCATCGTCGCGCCGAACCGCTCCACCGGGTCGGCGCTGAGGCGCAACGTCCTTGCCGCGTTCCAGGCGGCAACGACGAAGATCGACGCCAGGGCCAGCGCCCCCACGAGGCCGGCCTCGACCAGTGCGGTCAGGAAGCCGTTGTGGAAATGGCTGAAAACTTGCTGCAGGCCGAACTGGTTCTGGAAGCCCTGCTGCATCAGCTCCCGGCTCGCCGAGATGCCATGGCCGAAGATCGGCATCTGGCGAAACGCGCCAAAGCCGATTTCCCACATCGCCACGCGCAGGCCGAGCGCCGTCGAATGGTCGCCGTTGGCGTTCAGTGCATCCCAGTCGCTGACCAGGAAGTCGGTTCGATCCAGGATGACGCGAAAGCCGATGGCGGCAATCACCAGCGCGACCGCGACGCCGATCACCGCGAAACGCACCACGCTGGCGCTGGCGAATCGGCGGCGGTTGACGAGAAGGACGACGATGCCGGCAATCGGCACGGCCACCCAGATCATGCGCGACGCCGAATAGACAATCGCCAAAGCTCCGGCCATCGCAGCCAGGACCAGCAGCTTCCAGCGCTTCTCAATGCCCGACAGCGCCCCCGCAAGGCATAGCATGACGGCCAGGCAGGTGACTGTTGCAAAGACGATCGCATTTCCGGCGCCGCCCTCGGCCCTCGTGCCGAGCCAGTGATACTGGACGATGGCAAGTATCAGCGCTCCGAAGCAGGCCGTGGCGCTTGCCAGGATGGCGATGCGTGCCAGCGTGATCTTCTCGGTGATGCTCCAGGTCGAATAGGAGATGGGAAAGAACAGGAACGTGATCAGCGGCAGGAACAGCCGCAGATCGGCCGCCAGCGTACCATTGACGATCGAAGCGAGAACCATGGCGGCGCAATAGGCATAGATCGCCACCGTCAGCGCGAGCATCGGCCGGTCGATATTGAAGCGTCGCCGTTTCGTGGCGAGCAGCATCGCGGACCACGCGCCACCGGCATTGAAGGCGACGCTGACCAGCGATCCAACCACCGGCGAAAAAAAGCAGACGATCGAGAAATAGATGTTGATCTGTGCGGGGGTGAGGTTGCGCCAGGTCTTTGTAAACGGGTTCAAATGCTTGCTTCGCAATTTCCAGGTTGCGCCCAGATCCGCGGAGCCAGCCAAAGGCTGCCTCGTTAGGCTCCGTTTGCCGCGCCTTGCCCGTTCCCCCGAGCCCGTATAGCCGCTGGCGCCGTTCTGCGATAGGCCAGTCTGCGATGTTCTGGCAGAAATCCTCAGCAGGGCGAAGACTTCAGCCGGGATCGGCCCGGGAAGCCGCGGGGTTTTCCGCTTCCGCGTTTGGAGCACCCTGGCAGGATTTTTTCGCCTTGCCGTCGGTGCTTGGAAAATTCGTTCCCTAATCGCCCCGCGCCGCGTGGGTCTTGCATTGTTATGGGCGGCGCCGATCTGTTAGAACGCCCTCACGAAACAGTTGTCCAAAGTGAAGTTTTGCGCCCGGGGCGGCCTGAGATTGCGCCTGCAATGCAAGATTTCCCCTCGACGGCACGAGAGAACGCTCGACAGTCCATGAATATCGCGCTCACGCATCTGCAGCGGCTCGAGGCCGAATCCATCCACATCTTCCGCGAGGTCGCGGCCTCTTTCTCCAAGCCAGTGATGCTCTATTCGGTCGGCAAGGATTCCTCGGTGCTGATGCATCTGGCGATGAAGGCCTTCTATCCGGCCAAGCCGCCTTTCCCCTTCCTGCATGTCGATACGACCTGGAAGTTCCGCGAGATGATCGCTTTTCGCGATCAGATGGCCCAAAAGCTCGGCTTCGATCTGCTCGTCCATGTCAATGAAGATGGCGTGCGCGATGGCATCAACCCGTTCGATCATGGCTCCAACACCCATACCCATGTGATGAAGACGGTGGCCCTGCGCCAGGCGCTCGACAAATACGGTTTCGACGCCGCTTTCGGCGGCGCCCGCCGCGACGAGGAGAAATCGCGCGCCAAGGAGCGCATCTTCTCCTTCCGCAACGCCCAGCACGCTTGGGACCCGAAGAACCAGCGGCCGGAAATGTGGAAGATCTTCAACACCCGCATCGCGCCGGGCGAGTCGATCCGCGTCTTTCCGCTGTCCAACTGGACCGAACTCGACATCTGGCAGTACATCCTGCAGGAGAACATCCCGATCGTGCCGCTCTATTTCGCCAAGGAGCGGCCGGTGGTCGAGCGCGACGGCATGCTGATCATGAAGGATGACGATCGCATGCAGTTGCGCCCCGGCGAGGCGATCGAGAACCGCCTGGTGCGTTTCCGTACACTCGGTTGCTATCCGCTGACTGGCGCCATCGAGTCGGATGCCGATACGCTGGAGGCTATCGTCGGCGAAATGCTGACCGCCCGCACATCCGAGCGCCAGGGCCGCCTTATCGATCGCGACGAGGCGGGCTCGATGGAAAAGAAGAAGCGCGAGGGTTATTTCTGATAATGCGCCACATCATGGCCAAGAGCCTCGCCCCGACCGATTCGATCCGCGACTACATGGCCGCGCAGGAGAAGAAGTCGCTGCTGCGCTTCCTCACCTGTGGCTCGGTCGACGACGGCAAGTCGACGCTGATCGGCCGCCTGCTTTCCGACACCAAGCAGATTTTCGAGGACCAGCTCGCGGCGCTCGAGAAGGATTCGCGCAAGCACGGCACCACCGGCGACGACATCGACTTCGCGCTCCTGGTCGACGGGCTGGAGGCGGAGCGCGAGCAGGGCATCACCATCGATGTCGCCTATCGTTTCTTCGCCACGCCGAAGCGCAAGTTCATCGTCGCCGACACGCCCGGCCACGAGCAGTACACGCGCAACATGGCGACCGGCGCCTCGACCGCCGATCTCGCCATCGTGCTGATCGACGCGCGCCAGGGCGTGCTGCGCCAGACGCGCCGCCATTCGATTATCGCTTCGCTGCTCGGCATCCGCCACATCGTGCTGGCCGTCAACAAGATCGATCTCGTCGGCTTCGACAAGGCAGTGTTCGACCAGATCGTCACCGACTATGGGGAGTTCGCAAAAGAGCTCGGCTTCACGAGCATCGTGCCGATCCCTATGTCGGCGCGCTTCGGCGACAACGTCACCAGCCGTTCGGAGCGCACGCCCTGGTATTCGGGGCCGTCGCTGATCGAGCATCTGGAAACCGTGTCGGTCGACGAGGCCGCCGTCGAGCTGCCCTTCCGCTTCCCTGTCCAGTATGTGAATCGGCCGAATCTCGATTTCCGCGGTTTTGCCGGCACGATTGCCTCGGGCACCGTCTCCCAGGGCGACGAGGTCGTCGTCGCCAAGTCGGGCAAGTCGTCCCGCGTCAAGCGTATCGTCGCGCAGGGTGGCGACCTCGAGCAGGCGGTCGCCGGCCAGGCGATCACGCTGGTCCTGGAGGACGAGGTCGAGGTGTCGCGCGGCAATCTGCTGGTCTCGCCGGCGTCGCGCCCCCAGGTCGCCGACCAGTTCGCCGCCAGCATCGTCTGGTTCGACGAGCAGGCGCTGCTGCCCGGCCGCTCCTACGTCCTGCGCACCGAAACCGATCAGGTCAGCGCCACTGTCACCGAGCTCAAATACCGGGTCAACGTCAACGATTTCGCGCATGAGGCGGCCAAGTCGCTCGACATCAACGAGGTCGGCGTTTGCAACCTCTCGACCCGGGCGCCGATCGCGTTCGATCCCTTCGCCGAGAACCGCACCACCGGCGCCTTCATCCTGATCGACCGCATCACCAACGCCACCGTCGGCGCCGGCATGATCCAACATTCGCTGCGCCGCGCGGAAAACATCCATTGGCAATCGCTCGATGTCGGCAAGCGCGGCCGCTCCGACCTGAAGAACCAGCGCCCGGCGGTGTTCTGGTTCACCGGGCTCTCCGGCTCCGGCAAGTCGACCATCGCCAACCTGTTCGAGAAGAAGCTGTTCGCGTCCGGCCGCCACACCTATATCCTCGACGGCGACAATGTCCGCCACGGCCTCAACCGCGATCTCGGCTTTACCGACGCCGACCGCGTGGAGAACATCCGCCGCGTCGCCGAAGTGGCCAAGCTGATGGCCGATGCCGGCCTGATCGTCATCGTCTCCTTCATCTCGCCCTTCAGCGCCGAGCGGCGCATGGCGCGCGAGCTGATGGCCGAGGGCGAGTTCGTCGAGGTCTTCGTCGATACGCCGTTCGAGGAATGCGCCCGCCGCGATCCCAAGGGCCTTTACGCGCGCGCCCTGAGCGGGGAGATCAAGAACTTCACTGGCGTCGATTCGCCTTACGAGGCGCCGCAGAACGCGGAAATCCATCTCAAGACGCTCGGCAAGAGCCCTCAGGAGATGGCGGAAGCCCTGGAGCACTGGCTGGATGAGCGCGACATTGCCGAAGACCAATACGACAATGGCGGCGGTATCTGACGACGAGGCTATGCTTGCCGTCTTCGAGCGCCTGGCGCTCGAGGCCGGGCGCGAGGTCATGCGCGTCTTCCACGAAGGCTGCGCGGTCGACAGCAAGGCAGACTCCTCGCCGGTGACGGAAGCCGACCGCGAAAGCGAGAAGATCATCCTCGCCGGCCTGCGCGCCGTCTATCCGGACATCCCCTGTGTGGCCGAGGAGGAGGTCGCGGCAGGCATCGCCGCGCCCGATCTCGACGGCGCTTTTTTCCTCGTCGATCCGCTTGACGGCACCAAGGAGTTCGTCAACCGCCGCACCGATTTCACCGTCAACATCGCGCTGGTCCGCCATGGCGCGCCGGAGGTCGGCGTCGTATTCGCGCCCTGCACTGGCCGCTTTTTCTCCGGTCGCCCCGGCAAGGCCGAGGCGCTGGAAATCGACAGCGATTATCGCATTGCCGGTCGCCGACCGATCTCGGCACGGGAAGCGGCAACGCCGCTTGCCGTCGTCGCCAGCCGCTCGCACAACACACCCGAAACCGAAGCCTTCATCCGCGATCTCGGCGCCGCCGAGATCGTCTCGATCGGGTCGTCGCTGAAATTCTGCCTGCTCGCCGCCGCGGAGGCGGACGTCTATCCGCGCTTCGGCCGCACCATGGAATGGGACACGGCGGCGGGCGACGCGGTGCTGCGTGCCGCCGGCGGCATGACGTGCACTCTGGACGGCAAGCCGCTTGTCTACGGTAAGCGCAACCAGGCCAGCGACAGCGACTTCGCCAACCCGCATTTCATCGCGAGCGGGAAGGGTGCGGCTTAGCTCTCTGGCGATTGGCCGCTCACGTCGCGTCGTCATCCTAGGGCGAAGCAAGGAGCGAAGCGACGCGCGCAGACCCTAGGATCCATGCCGTGCCGCTAAGGTGTTGCTACGGTTCAGAATTCTGTTCCGCCGCACACTTGGCCAAGGTCACGGCATGGATCCTCGGGTCAAGCCCGAGGATGACGAAAGTTCTGTCTACGCAGCCGCGATATGCGCCGAGTTCGACCCGATGTAGTTGCGGATCGTCTCGATGATACGGTCCTGATCGGCTTCGCTCAAATACGCGTGCATCGGCAGGCAGAGGATATGCTTTGGCAGGTCCTCCGAGACGGCAAGGCCGGTCGGCGTGCGCGGGTAATCCTTGTACGCGACCTGCTGGTGCAGCGGCTTCACGTAGTAGATCACCGACGGAATGCCCTTTTCGCCGAGATGCGCCTTCAGCCCGTCGCGCTTCGGCGTCTCGATGGCATACTGCGCCCAGGCCGAGCGGCCATGGCCCAGATTGCGTGAGGCCTTGACGATGTCGCCAAGGCCCTTGGCGTAGCGGTCGGCCACAACCTGGCGCGCCACCATCTCGTCTTCAAGGATGGCGAGCTTCTCGATCAGGATCGCCGCCTGCAGCGTGTCGAGGCGCGAATTTATACCGACGCGGACGTTGTCGTATTGCGTCTCGCCCTTGCCGTGGAAGGCGAAGGAACGCAGCTTGTCGGCAAGATCGCCGTCATTGGTGAACATCGCGCCGCCGTCGCCATAGCAGCCGAGCGGCTTTGCCGGGTAGAAGCTGGTCGAGCCGACATGGCCGAAGGCGCCGCACATGGTGCCGTCGGCCGAGCCGCCCATCGACTGGGCGGCGTCCTCGATCACCAGGAGGTTCTCGCGCTTGGCGATCGCCATGATCGCGTCGTAGTCGGCGGAGAGCCCGAACAGGTCGACCGGAATGATCGCCTTCGGCTTCAGCCTTCCTTCCTTCTTGATCATCTCGATCGCCGCCTCAAGGCTGGCGATATCGATGTTGTAGGTGTCGCGGTCGACATCGACGAAGACCGGCTCGGCCTTGGCCAGCGCCACGACTTCTGCCGTGGCGGCAAAGGTGAAGCTCGGCACGAACACCGCGTCGCCCGGGCCGATGCCGGCCGCAAACAGCGGCAGAAGCAGCGCATCGGTGCCGTTGGCGCAAGCGACCACATGCTTGACGCCGACATAAGCGGCGAGCTTTTTCTCGAATTCGGCGACCTGGGGCCCGAGGATATAGCGGCCGTCCTCGACCACATGGTCGATTGCGGCCTTCAGCCGGTCGCGGATACGTTCGCGCTGCGCGCCAAGATCGATGAACTGCATGTCGGCCTCGAATGCCAATAAAACCGGCCCGCTGGTATCAGGTTTGGCGCGGCTGAGAAAGCCGACCACGGCCAGGCCAAATTGCTTATGTGTCGCAGCCCGTTACCGTTTTTGCCGGCGCAATGCCTGAAAAAGCCGGAAATCCGTGCTTCGAGAGGCGTTTGACGCCTCTCTTGTCGCATCGTTCCGCCGGTAGGAAACATAAAGTGATCGGCCGGTGAGGGCGGTTCGGGCCCCACTCCGATCCCGGATCAGTCGATCTCGTGCCGCCATGGCGGGTTGGCGCCGGCCCTCGAAACCGTGACGGCTGCCGCCCTGGCTCCGAGCTCCAGTGCCTTGCGGATTGCATCTTCCGGCAGGTCGCCGATAGCCGCCTTGGTGAGCAGGCCCTGCTCGTGCAGCGAGGCGAGGATGCCGGCATTGAACGTGTCGCCGGCGCCCACCGTGTCGACGACCTGGACCTTTTGCGGCATGACCGTGACCTTGTGCGACTTGCTGTAGCCGACGGCGCCTTCGCCGCCATGGGTGACGACGATCAGCTTCGGTCCGCGATCCAGCCAGTTGCGCACGACATCCTCATGCGAGCCGGCCTCGTCGAACCACTTGAGATCCTCGTCCGAGAGCTTGACGATATCGGCCATCGCCATCATCTCGCGGATGCGCCGCAGATGCTTGGCCTTGTCAGGGATGAAGTTCGGCCGGATGTTGGGGTCGAGCATCATCACCCGGCTTTCGTGCTCGCGCCGCATGAACTCCTCATAGGCCGATCCCGCCGGCTCCGAGATCAGGCTGATGGCGCCGAACAGCATCGCCTCGATCTCGGTGCCGAGCTTCGGCAGGTCGTCGACGGTCAACATCCGCCCGGCGGTGTTCTCGTCATAGAAAGTGTAGGTGGCCTGGCCGTTGGTGAGCCGCACGAAGGCGAGCGTCGTCGGGCGCGGCGAGGTGTGCGCATAGGTCGAGCTCACCTTGCTTGCGCCGAGCGCCTCGCGGAACTGGCCGCCGAACAGGTCCGACGAGAGGCCGGAGAAGAAGCCCGCCGGGGCGCCGAGCCGGCCGAGCGCGATCGCCGAGTTGAACACCGCGCCGCCGACATAGGGGGCAAAGGCCGCTTCGCCTTCCGTGGTCGTGCGCGGCAGCATGTCGATCAAGGCTTCGCCACAGCAAAGGATCATGTCGTCTCGGTCTCCGGCGGATGGATCACGCCCTTGCGGATGATGATGTTGGCGTAGAGCCTGGGTTCGCTGGTCGCCACGATTGCGTGCGCGGCCTTGACGCGTGCATAGAAGTCAGGCCCGGCCAGCGCAACCACCTTGTGGCCCGGGGCGCGCCTGGCGCACACCGCTTCCATCTCGCGATGCACAGGGTCGGCCAGCGCAGGGTCGCCCTTCACCGAGGCCCGGAACAGCGCCTCGGGCACCGCCTCGTCCACCGGCAGCACGCTGAGCACGGCGTCGATGACGGGAATGATAGGATGGCCGTCCGCGCGGATCAGCCGCCTAGCCTGTTCCTCGGCCGGATAATTGCCGTCGACGATCGCGATCTCGTCGCCATGGCCCATTGCCCTGAGCGTCGCCAGGAATTGGGGGCCGAGCAGCGACGGGATGCCGATCAGCATGGTCAGGCGCCCCCGGACGTGTTCGGTCCGATCAGGAAGCGCTCGGAAAGCGGCAGGCTGGCGCCGCCCATGGCCCGCGCATGTATGCCGACGGTTCCCTCGCGCACGAAGGGCAGCTTCAGCCCCTCGGCGTCGATGCCGGCAATGGCTTGCCTGACTGCCTCGACAAGCCGGCGCCGCACATCGAGCGGCATCCAGCCGTCGATCACCGCCGCTTCGAAGTCGATGACCGACGAGGCGGCGACGATGGCATAGGCAAGCGCGCGTGAGGCGCTGGCGATCCATTCGTCGAGCTCGACGCCGATCTCGCCCCATTCCTGCGGCGAGCTCCACAGATAGGAGCCGTCCATGCCCTTGGCCGATAGCGCCTTCTCCAGCATCGCGATCGAGGCGACGTCGATGAGCTGGGTCGGCTTGCCGTCCGGCCCGGGCACCGGCATCGAGCCCAGCGCGCCGGCATTGCCCTTCGGGCCGCTATAGAGTCGGCCGTTGAGCACGATGCCGCCGCCGGCAAAGGCGCCGATATAGAAATAGACGAAATCGCGCGCGGCGCCCGCCCGGCCGAAGACGAGCTCTGCGCCGCAGGCCGAGGTGGCGTCGTTCTGCAGGTAGACGGGGAATTCGCACTGCGCCTGGATGTCGGCGCGGATATCGCGATGGCGCCATTCGTCCATGATCTCGCGTGGCGCGCCGGCCGTGTCGGCCCAGTTCCACAGTTCGAATGGCATGGCGATGCCGAGCCCGGCAATGCGCTTGTCCTGCGCCGGCGTGAGTTCGGCGCGCATCGTCTGGATGCCGGCTTTGACGAACTCGACGGTCTCGCGCGGCGCGGGATAGCGGTAGGAATGCTGCAGCATGGCGCGCACATTGCCGAGGAAGTCGATCAGCACCAGTTCGGCGCTCCGCCGGCCGATCTTGAGGCCGATGAAAAAGGCGCCTTCCGGGTTGAGCGCCATCGGGATCGACGGCTGGCCGATCTTGCCGCGCAAGGGCGCCTGGCGCACCAGCAGCTTGTCTTCCTCGAGTTCGCGCATGATGACCGACACGGTCTGGGCCGACAGTCCGGTCATGCGTGCAATGTCGGATTTGGCAAGGCTGCCGTGCTGACGCACGAGAGACAGAACGAGCCGTTCGTTATGGTCGCGCATGCCGCTCTGGTTGGTGCCGCGATGCAACCGGCTCTCCAAAGCTTCGGGCGAACCGCGCCTCGCAATGCCGGTCTCCACCCTGTACCTCCCGTCGTTTCCCCTCGATGCTTTTTGTTCAGAATGAGTGAACAACGCAAGCCTGTCAATAATAAATAAGAGTGATTTAATTATTGACAGGCGCTACGGACTGGTGTTTTTTTGGTGGGCGTCCACGCTGGGAGAGCTTCGTTGGCGCAGGCGTCGGTTGGCCGGCGCCGGAGGTGGTTCACTGGGAGGAAATCATGGGTAAATGGAATATCCTGAAGGCGGCCGTTGCCGGCCTTGCCTTTTACGGTGCGATGGCCACGGCCTCGTACGCAGCCGACATAGTCGGCCTGATCACCAAGACCGAAGGCAACCCGTTCTTCGTCAAGATGCGCGAGGGCGCCCAGGCCAAGGCCAAGGAGCTTGGCCTGGATCTGCGGACTTTTGCCGGCAAATTCGACGGCGACAATGACAGCCAGGTCGCTGCCATCGAGAACCTGATCTCGGCCGGCGCCAAGGGCTTCGCCATCGTGCCGAGCGATTCCAGCGCCATCGTGCCGACCATCAAGAAGGCGCGCGACGCCGGTCTGCTGGTCATCGTGCTCGACACGCCGCTCGATCCGATCGACGCCGCGGACGCGACCTTCGCCACTGACAATTTCAAGGCCGGCGAACTGATCGGCGAGTGGGCCAAGGGTACGCTCGGCGACAAGGCCAAGAGTGCAAAGATCGCCTTCCTTGATCTCGCCACCAACCAGCCGTCGGTCGACTATCTGCGCGATCATGGCTTCATGAAGGGCTTCGGCATCGAGTTCAAGGACCTGAAGCACTATGGCGACGAAACCGATCCGCGGGTCTGCGGCCACGAAATGACCGGCGGCGCCGAGGATGGCGGCCGCACCGCCATGGAAACGCTGCTGCAGAAATGCCCGGACGTGAACGTCATGTACACGATCAATGAACCGGCGGCTGCCGGTGGCTACCAGGCGCTCAAGGCTGCCGGCAAGGATGACGGCTCGGTGCTGGTGGTTTCGATCGACGGCGGCTGCCCAGGCGTCAAGAACGTCGCCGCCGGTGTCATCGGCGCGACCTCGCAGCAATATCCGCTGAAGATGGCGGCCATGGCGATGGAAGCGATCGAGAAATTCGCCAAGACCGGCGAGAAGCCGAAGCCCACCCCTGGCAAGCAGTTCTTCGACACCGGCGCCACGCTGATCACCGACAAGCCGGTCAAGGGCGTCGAATCGATCGACTCCAAGAAGGGCCTGGAACTTTGCTGGGGCTGATCCCTTCCTAAGACGCTGAACAAAGGATTAAGCTCACGGAAAGGGCGGCCCGGGTCGCCCTTTCCCGAAAAAAATCGGGATCCTTGGGAGGGGATGAAGATGAGTGACGACGCAACCGGCTCGGCCACAGCCGAGCGCGGCCTTCAGGGCCACGACCAGTCAGTGGCAAGTTTCGACGATGGCGGGGGCTCCGCCTTGAAGGCGCTGCAGCGCTTCCTGCACGAATATCCCACTGCCGTTCCCTTCATTGTCCTCGTCATCGGCGTGCTGATCTTCTCGATCGCGGCGGGCGGCCGCTTCTTTGCGCCGTTCAACCTTTCGCTTGTGCTGCAGCAGGTCACCATCATCGCCTTTCTGGGCATCGCCCAGACGCTGGTCATCCTGACCGCCGGCATCGATCTTTCGGTCGGCGCGATGATGGTGCTGTCATCCATCGTCATGGGCAGGCTGACCGTCACCTACGGCGTACCGGTCGAATTGAGCTTTGCGCTGGGCCTGCTCACGGGGCTTGTCTGCGGCCTGATCAACGGCGTTCTGGTGGCGGTGATCAAGCTGCCCCCCTTCATCGTCACGCTCGGCACCTGGAGCGTCTATGGCGCGATGGTCATCTACGTCTCGCATTCCGAGACCGTTCGGGCCCAGGATATCGAAGCGGCCGGACCGCTGCTGCAATGGCTTGGCCACACGATAAGGCTCGGTGGAGGCGCCGTGCTGACCTATGGCGCCATCGCCATGATCCTGATGGCCTTGATCATCTGGTATGTGCTGAACCGTACCGCCTTCGGTCGCCATGTCTATGCCACCGGCGATGATGACGAGGCTGCCCGTCTTGCCGGCATCAACACGCGCGGCGTCTACATCGCCGTCTACACGCTGGCCGGCTTCATCTGCTCCGTCGCCGCCTGGGCGCTCATCGGCCGCATCGGCGCGGCCAGCCCGCTCGGCAATCAGACCGCCAATCTCGATGCCATCACCGCCGTGGTGATTGGCGGCACCTCGCTGTTCGGCGGCCGCGGTTCGCTCGTCGGCACGCTGTTCGGCGCGCTTATCGTCGGCGTCTTCCGCAATGGCCTGGCGCTCGCCGGCGTGGATTCGCTCTGGCAGGAGTTCACCGTCGGCATCCTCATCATCCTCGCCGTTACCATCGATCAGTGGATCAGGAAGATTTCGGCATGAGCACGCAACAGCCCATTCTTCAGGCTAAAGGCCTCAACAAGCGCTACGGCAGGGTGGTGGCGCTCGACAATGCCGATTTCGACCTGATGCCAGGCGAGATCCTCGCCGTCATCGGCGACAACGGCGCCGGCAAGTCGACGCTGGTCAAGGCGCTGTGCGGCGCGGTCATCCCGGACTCCGGCACGATCGAGCTAAACGGCCAGCCGGTGCATTTCCGCTCGCCGATCGAGGCGCGCATGGCCGGCATCGAAACCGTCTACCAGAACCTGGCCCTGTCGCCGGCGCTGTCGATCGCCGACAACATGTTCCTCGGCCGCGAACTGCGCAAACCGGGCTTTGCCGGCCAGTGGTTGCGCCGGCTCGACCGCTCGGCCATGGCGCGCATCGCCCGCGAGAAACTGACCGAGCTCGGGCTGATGACCATCCAGAACATCAACCAATCGGTCGAAACACTGTCGGGCGGTCAGCGCCAGGGCGTCGCGGTGGCACGCGCCGCCGCCTTCGGCAGCCGCGTCGTCATAATGGACGAGCCGACCGCGGCGCTTGGCGTCAAGGAAAGCCGCCGCGTGCTGGAACTGATGCTCGACGTCAAGAAGCGCGGCCTGCCGATCGTGCTCATCTCGCACAACATGCCGCATGTCTTCGAGGTGGCCGACCGCATCCACATCCATCGCCTGGGCCGTCGCCTCGCCGTCATCGATCCGAAGCAATATACAATGTCCGACGCTGTCGCCTTCATGACCGGAGCCAAGGCTCCACCGGAAGTGTTGGCGGCGTGAAAGGCTGATTTGACGCGAATTGCCGCACGGTACGCAGGTGGGGTCGTTGCCTAAATCGATTGAAAAACCAGCCCGATTGATTAGCATGGGCTGGGATGAAGGATGAAAGCCGGTATGATCGTGGCAACATCACGAGGCAGCATGACGCGCGCTATGACGACCGAAGCCCCCGCTCTCGACAATCCCGATCCCAAGACTCTCGCCGAAGAGGTATTGCTGTCGCTCAAATACCGGGTCGGCAAGGACACCACCGTCGCCACGCCCTATGACTGGCTGACGGCCTCGATCAAGGTGGTGCGCGACCGCATCGTCGATCACTGGATCCAGGCGACCAAGGAAGCCTACGACCAGCAGGAAAAGCGCGTCTATTACCTCTCGCTCGAATTCCTGATCGGGCGCCTGATGCGCGATGCCTTCTCCAATCTCGGCCTGATGGAGAACATGCGCGAGGCGCTGTCCTCGCTCGGCGTCGACCTCGACCTGATCGCGGGCCTCGAGCCGGACGCGGCGCTCGGCAATGGCGGTCTCGGCCGTCTCGCCGCCTGCTTCATGGAAAGCATGGCGACCGTCGACATCCCGGCCCATGGCTACGGCATCCGCTACGCCAACGGCATGTTCCGCCAGGAAATCCAGGGCGGCTGGCAGGTCGAATTGCCGGAGACCTGGCTCGACCATGGCAACCCCTGGGAGTTCGAGCGGCGCGAGCGCTCCTTCGAGGTCGGCTTTGGCGGCTCGGTGGAATCGATCACCTCACGGGATGGCCGGCTCGAACGCCATGTCTGGAAGCCGACCGAGCATGTGCTGGCGGTCGCCTACGACACGCCGGTCGCCGGCTGGCGCGCCAGGCGCGTCAACACGCTGAGACTCTGGTCCGGCATGCCGATCGACCCGATCTTGCTCGACAAGTTCAACGCCGGCGATCACATCGGCGCGCTCGCCGAAAGCAACAAGGCCGACGCGCTGTCGCGCGTGCTCTATCCGGCCGACTCCCACATGGCCGGCCAGGAACTGAGGCTGCGGCAGGAGTATTTCTTCTCGACCGCTTCGCTGCAGGACATCGTCCAGCGCCACCTCAGCCAGTATGGCGACCTGAAGTCGCTGCCCGACAAGGCGGCGATCCATCTCAACGACACCCATCCAGCGGTCGCCGTGCCGGAATTGATGCGGCTCCTCATGGATGTCCACGGCATGGACTTCGACCAGGCCTGGGACATCACCAAGCGCACCTTCGCCTATACCAACCACACGCTGCTGCCCGAAGCGCTGGAAAGCTGGCCGGTGCCGCTCTTCGAGCGCCTGCTGCCGCGTCACATGCAGATCGTCTACGCCATCAATGCGCAGGTGCTGCTCGAGGCCCGCGCCACCAACCAGTTCTCCGGTGATCAGATCGCCCGGATTTCGCTGATCCAGGAAAATGGCGACCGCCGCGTGCGCATGGGCAATCTGGCCTTCGTCGGCTCGCATTCGATCAACGGCGTCTCGGCCCTGCATACCGAGCTGATGAAGGAAACGGTGTTCGCCGACCTTCACAAGCTCTATCCCGACCGCATCAACAACAAGACCAACGGCATCACGCCCAGGCGCTGGCTGATCCAGTGCAATCCCGGCCTGACCGCGCTCACCCGCGAAGCCATCGGCGACCGCTTCATGGACGACATCGAGGCGATCAAGGGTCTCGATCCGTTCGCAGACGATGCGTCCTTCCGCGAAAAATTCGCCGCCGCGAAGCGGCAGAACAAGGCAAGGCTCGCCAACCTCGTCGCCGACCGGCTCGGCATCCGCCTCGACCCGTCGGCGCTGTTCGACATTCAGGTCAAGCGCATCCACGAATACAAGCGCCAGCTGCTCAACATCCTGGAGGCGATCGCGCTCTATGACCAGATCCGCTCGCATCCCGAGCGGGACTGGATGCCGCGCGTGAAGTTCTTCGGCGGCAAGGCGGCGCCCAGCTACCACAACGCCAAGCTGATCATCAAACTGGCCAACGACGTCGCAAAAGTCATCAACGGCGATCCGTCGGTGCGCGGTCTGCTGAAGGTCGTGTTCGTGCCGAACTACAATGTCAGTTTGGCCGAGGTGCTGATGCCGGCCGCCGACCTCTCCGAGCAGATATCGACCGCCGGCATGGAAGCGTCGGGCACCGGCAACATGAAGTTCGCGCTGAACGGCGCGCTGACCATCGGCACGCTCGACGGCGCCAATGTCGAGATCAAGGAACATGTCGGCGACGACAATATCTTCATCTTCGGCCTCACCACGGCGCAAGTCGCCGAGCGACGCAACAACGGTTATAATCCGCGCGGGGTTATCGAGGCTTCGCCCGAGCTTTCGCAAGCGGTGTCGGCCATTTCCTCCGGCGTCTTTTCGCCGGACGATCCGGGCCGCTATCGCGACCTGATGAACGGCCTCTACCAGAGCGACTGGTTCATGGTGGCGGCCGATTTCGATTCCTACGCCGCCTGCCAGCGCGAGGTCGACGCCGTGTGGCGCGACAGCCCCGACTGGAACGCGCGGGCCATTCGAAACGTTGCCCGTGTCGGCTGGTTCTCGTCCGATCGCACCATCCGCCAATACGCGAAAGAAATCTGGCACGTGCCTGTCTGATATGATTGCATGAGGCCACGAACTATGTGGTCCAACTCCCGGGGAGGGAATACCGCCTGATGAGGAAGCCGCGCGTGACCGCTGCGACAGGCGGGCCGGACGGATCGGCGCCAGCCGGCGATGTCGAAGCGATTGTCGCCGGAACGCATGGCGATCCTTTCGCGGTCCTGGGCGTGCATGAAGCCGGCAAGGGCCTGGTCACCCGCTGCTTCGTGCCCAACGCCGAATTCGTCACGGCCTATACGCTGACCGGCAAGGAAGTCGGCGCGCTTTCGCGCCGGGACGACGCCGGCTTCTTCGAGGGCAAGGTCTCGATCCGCAAGCGCCAGCCGCTGCGTTATCACGCCAGGAATGCCGGCGGCGACTGGTGGCTGACCGATCCCTATTCCTTCGGCCCGGTGCTCGGCCCGATGGACGATTACTACATGGCCGAGGGCTCGCATCTGAGGCTCTTCGACAAGCTCGGCGCCCATATCCTCGAACACGAAGGCGCCACCGGCGTGCATTTCGCCGTCTGGGCGCCCAATGCCAGGCGCGTCTCCGTGGTCGGCGCCTTCAACGACTGGGACGGCCGCCGCCACACCATGCGCGACCGCAGGGACACCGGCATCTGGGAATTGTTCATTCCGGATCTGCGTGCCGGACAACCGTACAAATTCGAGATCATCGGGCCTGACGGCGTGCGGCTTCCGCTCAAGGCCGACCCGTTCGCCTTCCAGTCCGAGTTGCGTCCCGCTACCGCCTCGGTGACGGCGCCGCCGATGGCGCATCAGTGGGGCGACGAGGCGCATCGCAGTTATTGGCAAAAAGCCGATCCCAGGCGCGAGGCGATCTCGATCTATGAGGTCCATGCCGGCTCCTGGCAGCGCCGCGACGACGGCACGTTCCTGTCCTGGGACGAGCTCGCCGCGCGGCTGATCCCCTACGTGGTCGAGACCGGCTTCACCCATATCGAGTTCCTGCCGATCTCAGAGCATCCCTACGATCCGTCCTGGGGCTACCAGACCACCGGACTTTACGCGCCGACCGCCCGCTTCGGCGATCCGGACGGTTTTGCCCGCTTCGTCGACGGCGCCCATCGCGCCGGAGTCGGCGTCATCCTCGACTGGGTGCCGGCGCATTTCCCGGTCGACGAGCACGGGCTGGTGAAATTCGACGGCACCGCGCTTTACGAGCATGCCGATCCGCGCCAGGGTTTTCACCCGGACTGGAACACCGCGATCTACAATTTCGGCCGCCGCGAGGTGGTGTCGTTCCTCGTCAACAACGCGCTGTTCTGGGCGGAAAAATACCATGTCGACGGTCTGCGCGTCGACGCGGTCGCCTCCATGCTCTACCTCGACTATTCGCGCAAGGCGGGCGAGTGGATCCCCAACGAGAAGGGCGGGCGCGAGAACCTGCAGGCCGTCAGCTTCCTGCAGAAGATGAACAGGGAACTCTACGGCCACCATCCCGGCGTGATGACGATCGCCGAGGAATCGACCTCATGGCCGAAAGTGTCGCGCCCCGTGCATGAAGGCGGGCTCGGCTTCGGCTTCAAGTGGAACATGGGCTTCATGCACGACACGCTGGAGTACCTCTCCAAGGAACCGATCTTCCGCAAGCACCACCACAACGACATCACCTTCGGCCTGATCTACGCCTTCTCGGAAAATTTCGTGCTGCCGCTCTCGCATGACGAGGTCGTGCACGGCAAAGGCACGCTGCTCAACAAGATGGCCGGCGACGACTGGCAGAAATTCGCGACGCTGCGTGCCTATTACGCCTTCATGTGGGGCTATCCCGGCAAGAAGCTCTTGTTCATGGGCCAGGAATTCGCCCAGCGCCGCGAATGGAGCGAGGAACGCGCGCTCGACTGGAACCTGCTCGAATTCGCGCCGCATCGCGGCGTCTGGCAGACGGTGCGCGACCTGAACTACCTCTACCGCTCGCGTCCGGCGCTGCATGCGCGCGACTGCGAGCCGGAAGGCTTCTCCTGGCTGATCGTCGACGACCGCGACAATTCGGTTTTCGCCTGGCTGCGCAGCGCGCCGGACGGCAACCCGATCGCCGTCATCGCCAATTTCACGCCGGTGCCGCGCGAGAACTATCGCGTGCCGCTGCCGAAGGCGGGAAAGTGGCGCGAGATCATCAATACGGATGCCGCCGACTATGGCGGCTCTGGCATGGGCAATGGCGGCACGGTCGAGGCGAGCGGGGAAGGGGGTGGCGTATCGGCGACGATGCTGTTGCCGCCGCTGTCGACGATCATGCTTGAATTCGTCGCGGACCAAGCCAGATGATATCTCATCTGGCTAAAGTAATAATCCGGACAGCTTACTTGGGAGGGTAACAATGGCAGAGATCAAAAGAACCCAGCCGCTGGCGCGCGATGCCATGGCCTACGTGCTGGCCGGCGGCCGCGGCAGCCGCCTCAAGGAGCTGACCGACCGGCGCGCCAAGCCTGCCGTCTATTTCGGCGGTAAGACGCGCATCATCGATTTCGCGCTTTCCAATGCGCTCAACTCCGGCATCCGCCGCCTCGGCGTCGCCACCCAATACAAGGCGCATTCGCTGATCCGCCACCTGCAGCGCGGCTGGAACTTCCTGCGGCCCGAGCGAAACGAAAGTTTCGACATCCTGCCTGCCTCGCAGCGCGTTTCGGAAACGCAGTGGTATGAGGGCACGGCGGACGCGGTCTACCAGAACATCGACATCATCGAGGCCTACGGCCCCGAATACATGGTCATCCTCGCCGGCGACCACATCTACAAGATGGATTACGAGCTGATGCTGCGCCAGCATGTCGACGCCGGCGCCGACGTCACCGTCGGCTGCCTGGAAGTGCCGCGCATGGAGGCGACCGGCTTCGGCGTCATGCATGTCGACAAGAAGGACACCATCATCTCCTTCATCGAAAAGCCCGCCGATCCGCCCGGCATCCCGGACAGGCCCGATTATGCCCTGGCTTCGATGGGCATCTACGTCTTCAAGACCAAGTTCCTGATGGAGCAGTTGCGGCGCGACGCTGCCGAGCCCGGCTCCAGCCGCGACTTCGGCAAGGACATCATCCCCTATATCGTCCAGCACGGTAAGGCGATCGCCCACCGCTTCGCCAAGTCCTGCGTCCGCTCCTCGCATGAGGCCGAGCCTTACTGGCGCGACGTCGGGACGGTGGACGCCTATTGGGAAGCCAACATCGACCTCACCGACGTCACGCCCGAGCTCGACCTCTATGACCGCGACTGGCCGATCTGGACCTATGCCGAACTGAAGCCGCCGGCGAAGTTCGTGCATGACGAGGACGGCCGCCGCGGCGAGGCGATCTCCTCGCTGGTGTCGGGCGATTGCATCGTCTCCGGCGCATCGCTGCGCCGCAGCCTGATCTTCACCGGCGCCCGCATCAATTCCTATTCGAAGCTGGAGGAAGTGGTGATGCTGCCCGACGTCCAGGTCGGCCGCAACGCTCATCTCAAGCGCGTCGTCATCGACCATGGCGTGCGCATTCCGGAAGGGCTGGTGGTGGGTGAGGATCCAGCGCTCGACGCCAAGCGCTTCCGCGTTTCGGAGAAGGGCATCTGCCTGATCACGCAGGATATGATCAACAAGCTGTCGACCTGATAGCCTGCCAGGGTTGACCAGCAGGCTGTCGGGTCAACAAGTTGTCACTTTGACCTGCCACTTTGAGATCGGAATGTGGAGCGCATGCAGGTTCTGTCGGTCACGCCCGAAATCTTTCCGCTGATCAAGACCGGCGGGCTTGCCGACGTTACCGGCGCCCTGCCGATCGCGCTTGGCCCGAAGGGCGTGGCGATGCGCACGCTGGTTCCGGGCTATCCCGTGGTGATGGCCGCCTTTGCCAAGAAGAAGGCGGTCTACCAGTATCCGTTGCTGCAGGGCGGCAAGGCGGCGATCCATGCCGTCAAGATCGGCGACCTCGATCTCTTCGTGCTCGACGCGCCGCATCTCTTCGATCGCCAGGGCGGCCCTTACGGCACCGCCTCCGGCGCCGACTGGCCGGACAATTGGCGGCGCTTCGCGGCGCTCAGCCGGGCCGGCGGCGACATCGCCGGCGGCGCGATCTCCGGCTACCAGCCCGACATCGTGCACGCGCATGACTGGCAGTCGGCGATGACGCTCGCTTACATGCGCTACGGCAAGGCGGTGGGCGTGCCGTCGCTGATCACCGTGCACAATCTTGCCTTCCAGGGCCAGTTCGGCGCCGGCATTTTCGGCGAGCTCGGCCTGCCGGGCGTGGCGATGCAACTGGACGGCGTCGAATACTATGGCGGCGTCGGCTTTCTCAAGGCCGGCCTGCAGGCGGCCTGGGCCATCACCACGGTGAGCCCGACCTATGCCCAGGAGATCCGCTCGCCGGAATTCGGCATGGGGCTCGACGGCCTGATCAACATGCGAGCAACCGACCTCTACGGCATCGTCAACGGCATCGATGTCGATATCTGGAACCCGGAGACCGACAAACATCTGGTCGCCAATTATTCAGTGGCGACCCTCGAAGCTCGCGCGAAGAACCGCAAGGCGGTCGAGGACCGTTTCGGCCTCGAGGTCGACGACAGCCCGATCGTCTGCGTCATCAGCCGGCTGACCTGGCAGAAGGGCATGGACATCCTCGCCGCGGTCGTCGACGGCATCGTCGCGGCCGGCGCGCGGCTGACGATCCTGGGCTCGGGCGACGCCGGCCTCGAAGGCACTCTGCTTGCCGCCGCCGCCCGCCATCGCGGCCGCGTCGGCGTCGTCGTCGGTTACGACGAGGGGCTTTCCCACGTCATGCAGGGCGGCTGCGACGCCATCGTCATCCCCTCGCGCTTCGAGCCTTGCGGGCTCACCCAGCTCTACGGGCTGCGCTATGGCTGCGTGCCGGTCGTCGCCAGGACAGGCGGTCTGGCCGACACCATCATCGACGCCAACGAGGCTGCTTTGTCGGCAGGCGTCGCCACCGGCTTTCAGTTCGCGCCCAACAATGGCGGCACGATGCTGCATGCCATCCAGCGGCTGGTCGAGCAGCATGCGCGGCCGGCGACCTGGGCATCGATCCAGCGTCAGGGCATGAAGGCCGATGTCTCCTGGGACAAGAGCGCTGAAAAATACGTCGAACTCTATCGCTTGCTGCTTTCGAAAAGGGCTGCCTGAGGCATGATCAGAACCGTCCCCACCAAACCCTATACCGACCAGAAGCCCGGCACCTCCGGCCTGCGCAAGAAGGTGCCCGTGTTCCAGCAGGAGCATTATGCCGAGAACTTCATCCAGTCGATCTTCGATGCGCTGGACGGTTTTGAAGGCAAGACGCTGGTGATCGGCGGCGACGGCCGCTTCTACAACCGCGAGGTCATCCAGAAGGCGATCGCCATCGCCGCCGGCAACGGCTTCGGCAAGGTGATGGTCGGCCAGGGCGGCATCCTGTCGACGCCGGCCGCCTCCAACATCATCCGCAAATACAAGACCTTCGGCGGCATCATCCTGTCGGCCAGCCACAATCCCGGCGGCCCGCATGAGGATTTCGGCATCAAGTACAATGCCGGCAATGGCGGCCCGGCGCCCGAGAAGATCACTGATGCGATCTTTGCCAAGTCGAAGGAGATCAAGAGCTTCAAGATCGCCGAGATCGGCGCGGTCGACATCGACACGATCGGCACCGTCAAGGCCGGCGACATGACCGTCGAGATCTTCGACCCGGTCAAGGACTATGCCGAATTGATGGAAAGCCTGTTCGACTTCGACGCGTTGCGGAAGCTCTTCAAATCGGGCTTCCGCATGCGCTTCGACGCCATGCACGCGGTGACCGGCCCCTATGCCAAGGAGATATTCGAGCACAGGCTTGGCGCGCCGAACGGCACCTGCCGCAACTTCAAGCCGCTGCCGGATTTCGGCGGCCACCACCCGGACCCGAACCTGGTGCACGCAAAGCATCTCTATGACGAGATGATGGGACCGGATGCGCCGGACTTCGGCGCGGCTTCCGATGGCGACGGCGACCGCAATCTCATCATCGGCAGGGGCATCTTCGTCACCCCGTCCGACTCCGTGGCCATGCTTTCGGCCAATGCGCGCCTGGCGCCGGGATACAAGGAAGGGCTGAAGGGCATCGCCCGCTCGATGCCGACTAGCGGCGCGGCAGACCGCGTCGCCGAAAAGCTCGGCATCGGAATCTACGAGACGCCGACCGGCTGGAAGTTCTTCGGCAACCTGCTCGACGCCGGCATGGCGACGATCTGCGGCGAGGAAAGCGCCGGCACCGGCTCCAACCATGTGCGCGAGAAGGACGGCCTGTGGGCCGTGCTTTTGTGGCTCAACATCCTCGCCGCGCGCGGCGAGAGCTGCAAGGACGTCGTCACCAAGCATTGGGAGACCTACGGCCGCAACTACTATTCGCGCCACGACTATGAGGAGGTCGAAAGCGACCGCGCCAACGCGCTGGTCGATGAGTTGCGCGCCAAGCTCGGCTCGCTGCCCGGCACCAGCGTTCGCGGCCTCAAGATCGCCAAGGCCGACGACTTTGCCTATCACGACCCGGTCGACGGTTCGACAAGCGAGCACCAGGGCATCCGCATCCTGTTCGAGGGCGGTTCGCGCGTCGTGCTCCGCCTCTCCGGCACTGGCACGTCCGGAGCGACACTGCGCGTCTATATCGAGCGCTATGAGCCGGACACGGCGAGGCACGACCTCGACACCCAGGAGGCGCTCGCCGACTTGATCGCCGCCGCGGACGACATAGCCGGCATCAAGAGCCATACCGGCCGCAACAAGCCGAGCGTAATTACTTGAGGGTGGTACATCGGCGGTTGGCGGAAACCTCCATCGCTTCGTCATCCACGGGTGGAGCAAGGAGCGCAGCGACGCGGCGCAGACCCGAGGATCCATGCCGTGACGCCAAGGCGTTGCTACGATCCAGAATTCTGCTCCGCTGCGTTCCACGTTTGAGGTTACGGCATGGATCCCAGGGTCTCCGCGACCGAGCTCCGCTCCTGCTTCGCCCTAGGATGACGACGTCGCGGAGGCTTCAGCTAACCTCCCCCGTTTGCGACAAGCTCCGAGATTGGCCGGCGTGAATAACCTCGGCGCCACCATCACCCCCGAAGGCGTCCGCTTCGCCGCCTGGTCCTCATCGGCGCGACGCCTGTGGGTCTCGCTTTTCGACGACAGCGGCGCGCGTGAACTCGACCGGCTGGAACTGAAGCCGGAAGGCGAGGGCGTGCACGCGCTCCTTGTTCCCGGCCTCGCATCGGGGACCCGCTACGGCTTTCGCGCCGACGGCGACTATGCGCCCGAACGCGGTCTGTGGTTCGACCCCAACAAGCTTCTCACCGACCCCTATGCCGTCGAGGTCGATCGTCCATACCAGTACCACTGGCGGCTTGCCGCCAAACGCAACGAAAGCGCCGATACCGCCGCGCTGATGCCGAAGGCGGTCGTGCGTTCCCTGCCCAAGCCGGTAGCGGCCACGCCGCCGCTGTTCCAGCCCGGCGGCCTGATCTACGAACTCAACGTCCGCTCCTTCACCAGACTGCATCCGGACGTGCCGGAGGTACAGCGCGGCACCATCGCAGCGCTCGCCAATCCGGCTGTCGTCGCGCATCTGAAGCGTCTCGGCGTCTCCGCTGTCGAACTGATGCCGGTCACCGCGTCGATCGACGAGCGACATCTGCCGCCGCTGGGGCTGAGCAACGCCTGGGGCTACAATCCCGTCACCTTCATGGCGCTCGATCCGCGCCTGGCGCCCGGCGGTCTCAAGGAACTGCGCGACACCGTCGCCGCGCTGCGCAAGGCCGGAATCGGCACCATCCTCGACCTCGTCTTCAACCACACCGGGGAGAGCGACCGGCTCGGGCCGACATTGTCGCTGCGCGGGCTGGACGCGCGGGCCTACTACCGGCATCAGCCTGACGGGCGGCTGGTTAACGACACCGGAACCGGCAACACCGTCGCCTGCGACAATCCGGTCGTGCGCGAGATGGTGCTGAACACGCTCCGCCACTTCGTCCGCTTTGCCGGCGTCGACGGCTTCCGCTTCGATCTGGCGCCGGTGCTGGGACGTGTCGACGGCGCCTTCGAACCGGAGGCGCCGCTGCTCCGGGCCATTGCCGGAGATCCCGTGCTCGCGGACCGCGTGCTGGTCGCCGAGCCCTGGGATATCGGTCCGAGCGGCTACCAGCTCGGCAATTTCCGCCCACCATTTCTCGAATGGAACGACCGCTACCGCGACGACGTCAGGCGCTTCTGGCGCGGCGACGCCGGCGCGATTGGCTCGCTCGCCACGCGGCTCGCCGGTTCCTCCGATGTCTTCGGCAGGGATGGCCGGCCGACGAGTCGCACGGTCAACTTCATCGCCGCGCATGACGGCATGACGCTGGCCGACATCGTCGCCTATGAGCGCAAGCACAACGAGGCCAATGGCGAGCAGAACCGCGACGGCCACAACGACAATTTATCCTGGAACAACGGTGCCGAGGGCGAGGCCGGCGACGCCGAGATCGCCAGGGCCCGCTTCAACGACCAGTGCGCGCTGCTGGCGACGCTGTTTGCCTCGCGCGGCACCATCATGCTGACCGCCGGCGACGAGTTCGGCCGCACCCAGAAAGGCAACAACAACGCCTACGCGCAGGACAATGCCATCACCTGGCTGGATTGGGCCGGCCGCGACCAGGCGCTGGAGCAATATGTCTCATTCCTCGCAGCACTTCGTCGCGCCTTCCCGGCGCTGGCCGATACTCGCTTCCTGACCGGCGAGCCAGCCGACAGGTCGGAAATCCCCGACGTGGCCTGGCTGACCGAGACCGGCGCGCCGCTCGCCGAGTCCGACTGGAACGATCCCGGCCGCCATCGCCTCGTCATGCTGCTCGGCGATGGTGAGGGCGGACGCCTCGCCGTCATCATCAACGGCGACCGTCGCCAATGTGTGTTCAGCTTGCCGGCGCGGGATGGATTTGAATGGCGGCCGGCAATCGAGACGCGGCAGGCCGACCTGGCGCGGCCGCTGCCCGGCCGCTGCGTGGGTTTCATGATTGAGCGACCAGCGGCGAAGGCCCGCACCGGGAAGGGTTCGTGATGACTGGCGAGAATGCGCAACAGGCGGCCGAATGGTGGCGCGGCTGTGTCATCTATCAGGTCTATCCGCGCTCCTTCCAGGACACGAGCGGCGACGGCAGCGGCGACTTGAAGGGCATCACCGGCCGGCTCTCCCACATCGCCTCGCTCGGCGTCGACGCGGTCTGGCTGTCGCCCTTTTTCAAGTCGCCGATGGCCGACATGGGCTACGACGTCTCGGACTACCGCGACGTCGATCCGATGTTCGGCACGCTGGACGATTTCGACGCGTTGGTCGCGGAGGCGCACCGGCTCGGCCTGAAACTCATCATCGACCAGGTGATCTCGCACTCGTCCGACAAGCACGAATGGTTCGTCGAAAGCCGCGCCAGTCGCGACAATGCCAAGGCCGACTGGTATGTCTGGGCCGATGCCAGGCCGGACGGCAACGCGCCCAACAACTGGCTGTCGGTGTTCGGCGGGCCGTCCTGGGAATGGGACGCCACCCGCCGGCAATATTACATGCACAATTTCCTCGCCGCGCAGCCGGATTTGAACTTCCACAATCCGGATGTTCAGGACGCGCTTCTGGACACCGTGCGCTTCTGGCTGGAGCGCGGCGTCGATGGCTTCCGGCTGGATACGGTCAACTACTATGTCCACGACCGCTGGCTGCGCGACAACCCGCCTTTGGCGTCGAGCGTCGCCGGTACCAATGGCTCGACCGGCACCTATGGTTTCCAGGAGCATCTCTTCGACAAGACGCGGCCGGAGAACCTCGATTTCCTGAAACGCTTCCGCGCCCTGCTCAACGAATATCCAGACCGCGCCGCGGTCGGCGAGGTGGGCGATGAGGAGCGTTCCTTGCAGACGCTCGCCGCCTATGTCTCCGGGGGCGACAAACTGCAGATGTGCTACACCTTCGACCTGCTCAGCCCGCAATTTTCCGCCGCCCATGTGCGCGGCTGCGTCGAGGCGTTCGAGAACGCCGTCGCCGATGGCTGGGTCTGCTGGGCCTTCTCCAACCATGATGTCGTGCGCCATGTCAGCCGCTGGACGCGTCCCGGCGGAAATCCTGACACGGTGGCGAAATTTTCGATCGCGCTGCTTGCCTGCCTGCGCGGCTCGATCTGCCTCTACCAGGGTGAGGAGCTTGGCCTCGAGGAGGCCGAACTTGCCTATGAGGACCTACGCGATCCCGTCGGCATCCGCTTCTGGCCGGGGGTGAAGGGCAGGGACGGCTGCCGCACGCCGATGGTCTGGCGGGCGGAGGCGGAGAATGCCGGCTTCTCCTCCGGCAAACCCTGGCTGCCCGTGCCGTCTGTTCATCGCGCGCGTGCGGTCGATGTTCAGGATGGCCAGGACGGCTCCGTCCTGGCCGCCTATCGCTCCGTGCTGGCGCTGCGCAAGCGCCACCAGGCGCTGGTCGGCGGCTCGATCCGTTTCCTGGATGCCGAGGGCGATGTGCTTGCCTTTGTCCGCGAAGGCGGCGGAGAGAGGCTGCTTTGCGTCTTCAACTTCGCTGGCGAACCGGCGGCCTGGGGGATGCCGGCGGAGTTCGGGCAGATCGAACCAATCGGCCTTGCGGTGGATGCGTCAGGCTCTTCCGAGGATTGCATGGTCGCCTTGCCGGCGCTCGGCTGCTTCCTCGCGCGGCTTGTCTGAGCGACGCCTGCCTATTGAACGAGCACCGCGCGGCCGCAGGTCGCACCGGTGACCCGCACGTCAGCGGACCCGACACTGACGCCAAGTGCCGAAAGCAGGTTGTAGAGCAGATTGTCGACCGGGGCGGTCACGCCTTGGAGCACGCTTGTCACTGCCGGGGTCACCGTGTTCAGCAGGCCGCTGACATCCAGCCCGAGACCCAGCACGTTGATCGAAAGCGACAGATTGTTGATCAGCGACGAGGTGAGCGACTGTGTGATGTTGCGCGTCGAAACGGTCTTCGTCGTCTTGTTGGCGATGTCCGTGGCGCTGAAGGTGAGCGTCTGCGGGGAATTGTTCGAGATATTGACCGCGGCCGAACCGTTGACCGCCAGCAGGGGAATGAGCAGCGGCTGGATCGACGCGATCTGAGCATTGGAGAAACTCTGCGGCTTGCTGAAGTCCGCAAAGGCGGTGGGATTGCCATCGGTGTTGCTGTTGGCGAGATGCAGGGCCGCGATACCCGGTTGCGCCGCGATCGAGACCTGGATGCTGGAAGGACCGCTCGGGCAAGTGATGTTCGTCAATGTGGCCTGGGCATAGGCCACCTCCACACTCAGCGGCAGACTGACCGACGCGAGCGTGGTGCCGCCGGCGAGGCCGGGATTGCCGACGGTGACGGATGCCGTGAGCTTGATGCGCGTCTGGGCGGTGCGCACCGTGGTGCCGATCTGGTCGATGGCCAGCCAGGGTGAGAACTGCATGGGTTCGCCGATGGCGATGGTCAAATTCGTGGAGGTGAGTCCCGGTATGGTGGCGCCAAGGTTGAGCGCGACCTGATTGGTGCCGTTCGCCAGCACCGCGCCCGCCGTCAGCATTCCGATGGCGTTTGCGGAGACGCCGAGGCCAGGCGGCCTCTGACCCACTGCCAGGTTTCCGACGCCGCCAAGGTCGACAAGCGTGTTGAGCGGGATCTTGACCGTGCTCGTGGCCTTGCCGGCGATCGCCTGCAGGGCGGCGGCGCTGGTGCCGTCAAGTCCGGGTACGCTGGCCATGGCGGCCGCGATCTGGCCGATTGTCGCCTTCGAGGCCAGTACGTCGGAATAGGTGCCGGCGGTAAGGTTGAGCTGGGTCGCCAAGGCGCTCGTAAAGGAGAGCATGTCGATGTCGGCCGAGACGAGCGCGTTGTAATCCATGACGCTGAGCGAGATGTTGCCTCCCAGGAGGCCGCTCAGCAACGAATTGAGGATGCCGCCATTCAGGCTCAGCAGCCTGGAGCCGACCCCGAATGTCGCCATCGGCGTGACGCTGGCGGTGGCTTGCGTGCCGATGACGGGAGGCGGGATGAGCGCGCTCGCGAAATAGCGCGCGGGAGTCTTGTGCAGCGTGACGCGGACCGCGTTGTAGGGCGTCACGCCAGCCTGGAAGCGCTGGCCCACGGCCACCGTTGATGCCGCCGCATATTGGCCGGGCGTTATGGAGACGACGGTCTGTCCGGCCGCCGGGGTGATGGTCTGACCGGGCTGCTGCACGATGATGCCGGGCATTCCATTGTCGTTGAGCGTCGTGACGACGGCGTTCTGGATGTCGGTGATGTTGGAAGCGCCGGTGATGGCCGCCAGGTCGGTCATGGCCTGGGCGGTCCTGCGTTCGTTGTAGATCGAGGCCTCGTCGATGGCGAAGGCGGCAAGCGCCAGCGCCACCGGCGCGCTCAGGGCGGCCATGACGGCGAAGTTCGCCTTCTTGTCGCTGATCATCGATCGCGCGAGGCGAACCATTCTTGCCCGCAGCCGCCGCGCCATTCAGATGCCTCCGACCCGTATCGTGGATTGACGTGAGATTGTGGTCGAGGGCAATCCGGCGCTGGGGATCAGGTTCCAGATCGGCAGGTTCCGGGCATCGTACTGGATCGAGACTATGAACTCGCTGCCGTCGGCGGCGCTGTCATTGGCCTGGTACGTCAGCTTGGTGGGATCGACGAAGAGATAGCCGCTGGCGTTGTTGCTGAGAAAGCTTGCCACCAGCGTCTGGCGTTCCGACTGGTTCATGCCGGCGAGAGACGTTCTCGCGGCGTCCGCCGCAAGCTGCTGGATGGAACTGCTGGCGCCGAAGTAGATTCCGTATGCAACCATGCCGAGCAGGAGCAGGATGAAAACCGGCGCCAGCATGGCGAACTCGACCGCCGACGTGCCCGTGGCGTCTGCCTGGAAACGAGACCAAGAAACAGCGAGTTTTCGGTTTTTCAGCATGGTGCGGAGAATGCCAAAACCTGCTTGCAAAAACAGAAAACGCGTCGAACAACCGGCAGGTGTGCCAAGTTGAAGGCAAGCTCTAAGCTTTAGGTTTCGCTGTTTTAGCGTGATGACGCTCACTTTGCGTCAAGCAGGCAACGGTTGAAATAAGATTTCGCTCTGTCTAGTCTCCTGGCACCAGCCGCCGGAAGGGACCGGCGGCACGCCTGAAACGGGGCCGTTTCAACGGTTCCGGGGTGTCAAAACTTAAGAAGGTGCGGCTGAGGGGCCGTGCCGACAGGGAGAGACTTCATGCTGAAAAACATGCTGAAGGCGACGGTGTTCGCCACCACCATGGCTCTGGCCACGGGCTCCTTTTACACGCATGCTTTTGCCGAAGTGGTCTACAACCGCGGGAGTGCCGCGGAGCCGGAATCGGTCGATCCACACAAGACCTCGACCGTCTATGAAGCCAACATCCTGCGCGACCTGTTCCAGGGGCTGGTCATGCAGGACGAGAAGGCCAATCTCATCCCTGGCGCTGCCGAAAGCTGGACCGTTTCGGACGACGGCACCGTCTACACCTTCAAGCTGCGCAAGGACGGCATGTGGTCGGACGGTAGCCCGGTGACGGCGGAAGACTTCGTCTTTGCGTTCCACCGTCTTGAAGACCCGGCGACCGCTGCCGAATATGCCTCGATGCTCTATCCGGTTAAGGGCGCGGAGGATTTCAACACCAAGAAGGGCAAGGCCGAGGACATGGGCGTGAAGGCGGTAGACGCCGACACGCTGGAAGTGACGCTCAAGGCGCCGACGCCCTACTTCCTGGAAATGCTCACCCACCAGGCGACCTATCCCGTGAACAAGGCCTCGATGGACAAGCTCGGCGCCGACTGGATCAAGCCGGGCAAGCTGGTTTCCAACGGCGCCTACACGCTCGCCGAATGGGTGCCCAACGACCACCTGAAGCTGGTCAAGAATCCGAAATTCTGGGATGCCGCCAACGTCAAGATCGACACCGTCAACTACATCCCGACCGAGGACCGCTCCTCGGCGATGAAGCGCTTCGAGGCCGGCGAACTCGACAGCTATGACGACCTGCCGACCGAGCAGCTTGCCGACCTCAAGGCGAAGTTCGGCGACCAGATCAAGGTCGGCCCCTATCTCGGCACCTATTATTATTCGATCAAGACCGACAAGGCGCCTTGGGACAATGTCGAACTGCGCAACGCCATCTCGATGGCGATCGACCGCGACTTCCTGGCCGAGAAGGTCTGGCAGAACTCGATGCTGCCCGGCTATTCGATGGTGCCTCCGGGCATCGAGGGTTACACGCCCGCAATGGCCAAATTCGCTGATATGTCGCAGATCGACCGCGAGGACGAGGCCAAGAAGATCCTTGAGAAACTCGGCTATACGCCCCAGCATCCGCTGAAGATGGAAATCCGCTACAACACCTCCGAGAACCACAAGAATACGGCGATCGCCATCCAGGAGCAGCTGAAGCCGCTCGGCGTCGAGGTCACATTGCTCAACACCGACACCAAGACCCACTACGCCTTCCTTCAGCAGAAGGGCAATTACGACGTGGCGCGCGCCGCCTGGATCGCCGACTACAAGGACCCCGAAACCTTCCTCGGCATTTCGCGCAAGGCGAGCGGCAACAACTATTCGAACTACGACAGCGCCGCGTATGAGGCGGCGATGGACAAGGCCGCCGCCGCCGGCGGCAAGCCAGAGGAGCGCATGAAGGACCTCGCCGCGGCCGAGCGCATCCTCATAGACGATGAGGCGCAGATCCCGCTCCTCTATTACAGCTACCACGACATCGTTTCCTCGAAGCTCCACGGCTTCACCGACAATGTCATGGACGTGCATCCGTCCCGCTTCATCTCCAAGGACTGACAGGCAAGCTTGGCCGCGCCGCCGTTCCCTTTTGGGAGCGGCGGCAGCGGTCTGTCGTTGTGCCGGACCGAAAGTCGGGTTGGATTTTCGGGGATACCGGTGCGAAGATCAGATATGCCGGTGCGCCACGGTCTTCGTCTGGAGAGCTGTCGCCCTGGCTGAAGCGGAGCGCCGATGCTGCGTTATGTCTTCCGGCGGCTGTTGACCGCCATTCCGACGCTGTTCGTCATCGTGACGCTGGCGTTTTTCCTGATCCGCGTCGCTCCCGGCGGCCCGTTCAACCAGGAGCGGGGTCTGAGCCCGCAGATCCAGGCCAATCTCGAAGCTCAGTTCGGCCTCAACGATCCGCTCTGGCTGCAATATGTCCATTATCTCGGCAACCTTTTGCGCGGCAATTTCGGCCCGAGCTACAACCTGCCTGACTTCACCGTCACCGAGCTTTTCGCCAAGGGCCTGCCGATATCGATCCAGATCGGTAGTTCGGCGCTGCTGCTGGCACTGCTGCTGGGCTCGATCCTCGGCACGATCGCGGCGCTCAACCAGAACAGGATAGGCGACTATTCGGTGATCGCTCTGGCCACCGCCGGGAGCACCATTCCCACTTTCGTCACGGCCCCGATCATCCAGCTCGTGTTCGGGCTATCCTGGAAGCTTTTGCCGATCGGCGGCTGGGGCGACGGCGCCTTCATCAACAAGGTCGGCCCGGTGCTGACGCTTGCCCTGCCGCAGATCGCCATCGTTGCCCGCCTCATGCGCGGGTCGATGATCGAGAGCCTGCGCTCGCACCACATCCGCACCGCCCGCGCGCTCGGCCTTTCCGACTGGTCGGTAGTGGTCAAGCATGGGCTGCGCGGCGCTGTCCTGCCCATCGTCTCCTACACCGGTCCCGCGGCGGCGGCGTTGCTCACCGGCTCGATCATCGTCGAGACCATCTTCTCCATCCCCGGCGTCGGTCGCTATTTCGTCGATGCCGCCCTCAACCGCGACTATACGCTGGTCATGGGAACGGTGGTGGTGATCGCGCTCTTCACCATCGTGTTCAACCTGATCGTCGACGTCCTTTACGCGGTCGTCGATCCGAGGGTGCGCTATGACTGAGATCGCAGCCACCGCCGCCCCGCCGGCCGTTGTCGGCCGCTCCTTGTGGGGCAATGCCTGGGCGCGGCTGAAGCGCAACCGCGCCGCCATGTTCAGCCTTTACTATCTGGCGCTGATCGCCGTGGTCAGTGTGTTCGGCCCCTGGTTCGTGCCGCATGAATACACGACCATCTATGGCGACTATGTGCGCACGCCGCCCAGTCTGTCGGCCTATCCGAAGCCCGACATGATCCAGGGCGCGCTGAGCGACGCCATCAAGCGCATGCGCGTCGACATCAAGGAATGGCATCAGGACGGCAGCCGCGTCGTCGTCACCGTCACCTCGACCAAGCCGATCGACGACCGCAACGTGCGATATCTCGACCGTTCCGATGCCTTTCACGACACCAGGATCGAGAACAAGTCGCCCGATGGGCTCGAAGCGACGATGAGCTCCGCTATCAAGCAGCAGTATTTCCTCTTCGGCACCGACAATACCGGGCGCGACCTGCTCTCGCGCACGCTGATGGCCGGACGCATCTCGCTGGCCATCGGGTTGCTTGCCGGCGTCGTCGCCGGCGTCATCGGCGTCGTCTATGGCGCGGCCGCTGGCTTCGCCGGCGGACGGGTCGACGAGGTGATGATGCGCATCGTCGATGTCCTCTACTCGCTGCCCTTCATCTTCTTCGTGATCATGCTGGTGGTGTTCTTCGGCCGCAACTTCGTGCTCATGTTCCTGGCGGTCGGCGCGGTGCTGTGGCTCGACATGGCGCGCATCGTGCGCGGCCAGGCGCTGTCGATCCGCAGGCAGGAATATGTCCAGGCGGCGGAGGCGATGGGCGTCGGCCAGCGCGGCATCCTGCTGCGCCACGTCATCCCCAACCTGCTTGGACCGGTGGTCATCTACATGACGCTGCTGGTGCCGCAGGTCATCATCCTGGAGAGTTTCCTTTCGTTCCTCGGCCTTGGCGTGCAGGAGCCGATGACGAGCTGGGGCGTGCTGATCTCGGTCGGCGCCAAGAACATCGGCTACGCCAACTGGCTGCTTCTGTTCCCCGCTTTCTTCCTCGTCTCGACGCTGTTTGCGCTGAACTTCGTCGGCGACGGCCTGCGCGACGCACTCGACCCGAAAGATCGATAAAGAGAGGATCGCTGGCATGGCTTCCGAAACGATCCTCAGCGTCAAGGACCTGCGGGTCCGCTTCCAGACCCTCGACGGCACGGTCGAGGCGGTCAAGGGCATCAACATCAAGGTCAATGCCGGCGAGACGGTCGCCGTCGTCGGCGAATCCGGATCCGGCAAGAGCCAGACGATGATGGCGGCGATGAACCTCTTGTCCTCCAATGGCGAGGCGACTGGCCAGGTCGACTATCGCGGCCAGAACCTTCTGAGCATGTCGAAGAGCGAACTCAACAAGGTGCGCGGCCGCAAGATCAGCATGATCTTCCAGGAGCCGATGACCTCACTCGACCCGCTCTACACCATCGGCAACCAGCTGATGGAACCGATACGCCGGCATCGCGGGCTTTCGGCGCCGGCGGCACGGGAGGAAGCGCTGAAGCTTCTGCGGCTGGTGCATATTCCGGATCCCGAGCGGCGGATGAAATCCTATCCGCACGAGATGTCGGGGGGCCAGCGCCAGCGCGTCATGATCGCCATGGCTTTGGCCAACGATCCCGATATCCTGATCGCCGACGAGCCGACGACGGCGCTCGACGTCACCATCCAGGCGCAGATCCTGATGCTGCTCGCCGAACTGCAGCGCAAGCTCGGCATGGCGATCGTCTTCATCACGCACGACCTCGGCATCGTGCGCCGCTTCGCCGACCGCGTCTATGTCATGCGCCAGGGCGAGGTGGTGGAGGAGGGCGAGGCGGAAGCGCTCTTCGCCAACCCGCAGCATGCGTACACCAGGATGCTGCTCGCGGCCGAGCCGACGGGGACAAAGGCGGCGCCGCCAGCCAATTCGCCGGTGCTGCTCGAGGGCCGCAACGTCGAGGTCGTGTTCAAGATCGGTGGCGGCTTCCTTGGCGGCGAGCCGCTGATGCTGCGCGCCGTCGACAGGATATCGGTCCGGCTGAAGCGCAACCAGACCATCGGCATCGTGGGCGAGTCCGGTTCGGGCAAGTCGACGCTCGGTCGGGCGCTGCTCAGGCTATTGCCAAGCGACGGCGTCATCCGTTTCGGTGACCGCGACATATCCAATGCCGACCGACAAGCGATGCGGCCGCTGCGGCACGAATTGCAGCTCGTCTTCCAGGACCCGTTCGGCTCGCTGTCTCCGCGCATGACCATCGGCCAGGTGATCACCGAGGGGTTGTTGGTGCATGAGCCGTCACTGACTTCGAAACAGCGCGACCAGCGCGCCGTCGAGGCGCTGCGCGAGGTCGGCCTCGACCCCAATGCGCGCAACCGCTACCCGCACGAATTCTCCGGCGGCCAACGCCAGCGCATCGCCATTGCCCGCGCCATGATCCTGAAGCCGAAGGTGGTGGTGCTGGACGAGCCGACCTCGGCGCTCGACCGCTCGGTGCAGAAGCAGATCGTGGAGCTTTTGCGCAAGCTGCAAGCCGACCACGAGCTGTCCTATCTCTTCATCAGCCACGACCTCGCCGTGGTGCGCGCCATGGCCGACTACATCATCGTCATGAAGCAGGGGAAGATCGTCGAGGAAGGGCCGACGCAAGAAATCTTCGACAACCCGCGCGAAGCCTATACGCAGACGCTGATGAACGCGGCGATCGATTCGACACGGTTCCGCGTGAGCGCTTGAAGCCGGTGAACCGCGCTTGGCTTACTGGGCGGAAGGGCACTTTTGCTTCCGCGTCGCGATGATCGCCTGCTGTTGTTGTTGCAGCCTGTCGATCCGCGCGGTCTCGCGATTGGCCACCACCGTCTTCACGCGCTCGCCGCCAAGCAGCCACGTTGGCACGCTGGTGTTGGCGACCTTGCCGCGCGCGATCGCGGTTCGCGAAATATCGGTGGCGGTATTGCCGAGTTCGCTGTTGAGCTCGGTGCAGCTCATTTTGTCGTATTTCGCCGGGCTGATCGACGCGGTGGTTGACGAGCAGCCTGCCGCCAGAAGCAGCATCGCGGTTGAAATGGCCGTCGGCGTGAACTTCATTTCGTTGTCTGGCCGCTACGCGGGACCCTCGCTTGGTCAAATCGGATCAGGATGACGTTTCATTGAATCGTCATCCTGATCTAACTCTTTGTTGGAGCATGATCTTTTCCGAAAACCGGTTTCCACTTTTCGGGATCATCCTCTAGGACAGGACGCCATTAGGTCAAAGTAAGGGCCGGCTGTCGAGTGCAATGGACAGCCGCGGCCATTCTGGCTGGCTCTTTGGCGCTTGAGGGTTAATGCGGGAGCTGGGAAGACAAGCAGGCAAGTGCTTGTTTTTTCTGGTCGGAGTGGCAGGATTTGAACCTGCGACCCCCTCGTCCCGAACGAGGTGCGCTACCAGACTGCGCTACACTCCGTGACCAGACCGCGGGCTTATAGCCGCCACTTTCCGATCCTGCAAGCGGCAATGACAGCACTTCTGTCGCATTTGCTCGCTTTCGCAAAAAGGCGCCCGGGCGCGGTCGCGAACATGGCCGGATTTGGCCCAATGGCTTCGCCCAGCATCATGTGCCCCCCGCGGATCTCGAATCGGGTAAGTACCACCTCTGGGCGGGTATGCTATTGATCGACCAACTCCAGAGCGAGACCCGAATGACCAAGCGCATCGTCAGTTTCGTCATGAGCGGCGGCGTCGGGTCGCGGCTGTGGCCGCTGTCGCGCGAGGACAACCCCAAGCAGTTTCACGACTTCTCGGGCGATGGCTCGATGCTGGCCAAGACCCTGCGCCGGCTGGCGGCGCGGCCCGAAGGCGAGACGCCGATCCACCTCATCGCCTCGGAGCGTCACGCCGAGCGCGTCCATGCCGACATTGCCGGTCTCGATCTTGCCGGCGGCGGACCGCTATTCGAGCCGACGGGCCGCAACACCGCGGCGGCGGTGGCGCTGGCCAGCCTGCGCACGCTCTCCGAATATGGCGACGAGCTTGTGCTGGTGGTGCCGTCCGATCACGAGATATCGACGCCACGCCAGTTCTGGCAAAGCATCGAGGCGGGCACGTCGGCGGCAAGGGCCGGCCGGCTCGTGGTGTTCGGCTTGAAGCCGACGCAACCCGAGACGGGCTATGGCTATATCGAGGTCGGGGCCAGCAAGGATGGTGTATTCGACGTCTCGCGCTTCGTCGAGAAGCCGGATCTCGCCACCGCGCAGGCTTATCTCGACGCCGGCAATTTCTTCTGGAACACCGGCATCTTCCTGTTCCGCGCCGGCGCCATGCGCGACGCCTTCGCGGCCCATGAACCGAAAATCTGGCAGGCGACGGAAGCCGCCTACAAGGCGGCGACCAGCGATCTTTCCGGCCTCTATATGCCGCTGGAGCTTTATTCGGCGATTCCATCGACCTCGATCGACTATGCCGTAATGGAACGCGCGAAAGACATCGCCATGGTGCCGGCCGGCTTCCGCTGGAACGATCTCGGTTCCTGGCAGTCTCTGCTCGATGTCGGCCCGTCCGACAAGGATGGCAACGTCATCGTCGGAGACGTCGTCGCCATCGATTGCGAGAACTCCTATATCCGGGGCGATGGCCGGTTGCTTTCGGCGATCGGCATGAAGGACGTGGCCATCGTCTCCACGGCCGACGCCACCTTCGTCGCCCCTGTAAGCCATAGCCAGCACGTCAAGAAGATCGTCGAGCAGCTTGAGAAATCCGGCCGGTTGGAGACCAGGTTCACGCCCGCGCATGACCGCGTCATCGAGAGCGGCGCCTGGCGGCGGCGCGTGCATCACTGGCTGTTCGGCGAGACATTGCCCTTGTGGTCGACATCAGGCGTCGACGAGCATTATGGCGGCTTCCATGAAGCGCTCGGCTTCGATGCCGCGCCGCTGATGAAGCCCAAGCGCATGCGCACCCAGGCGCGCCAGATCTATGCCTTCGCGGTCGCCAAGGAGCGCGGCTGGGACGGCCCGGCTGACCGGCTGATTGCGCATGGCATCGACTTCATGGCTGGTCAGGGCCGCACCGACCGCGGCGGCTGGGTGCGCACGCTCAACGTCGACGGCTCGGTCGCCGATCCGGTCGAGGATGCTTACGACCATTCCTGCGTGCTTCTGGCGCTCGCGCACGCGCATATGTCAGGCCATTCCGACGCGTTGCGGCTCGGCGAGGAGACGTTCGCCTTCCTCGATGCGCATTTGGAAGACGCCCGCATGACCGGCTTCCTGGAGACCTCCGACGGCGCGGACGAGCGGCGCTCCAATCCACATATGCACTTTCTGGAGGCCTTTCTCGCCTGGTACCAGGCGACGGGCGAGCGCGCCCATCTGCGCCGCGCGGCGCGCATCATCGACCTTTTCCGCAGCCATTTCTTCGATGCCGAAAGCTGGACGCTGGGCGAGTATTTCGACGAGGGCTGGAAGCCGGTGGCGGGTGAGAAGGGGACATGGACCGAGCCAGGGCATCATTTCGAATGGGCCTCGCTGCTGGTCGATTTCGCCGCCCGCAGCGGCCAGGGCGAGCTTACGGCCTTCGCCCGCAAGCTCTATGCCTCGGCCATTGCCAATGGTCTCAACCGCGCCACCGGCCTCGCTTATGGCGCGGTCTCGCGCCAGGGCCTGCCGCTCGACACCGTCTCGCGCAGCTGGCCGCAGGCGGAAGCGGTGAAAGCGGCGATCGCGCTCGACGGCTCGGGCGGACCTGACCTCAAGCCCGAGATCGAAGCACGCGTTGGCCGCCTGTTCCGCTGGCACATTGACCCGGCGCCGCTGGGCCTCTGGATCGACCGCATCGACGAACGTGGCCGCTCACTGGCGACCGAGGTGCCCGCCAGCATCTTCTACCATCTGGTCTATGCGCTGACGCAATATCTGGATGGAACGGCAGGGAAGCCGTGACGGGCTCCTGGCGATCATGGCGAGGCGCCGGCCGCGCTTTCGCGCGTGACCAGCGATGCGAACGCGACGATTGGCGGGACGGCGAAGCACCAGACGCCGGTCCGCGAGTAAAGCAGCGCCGCGGTTCCGCATCCGAGGGCGAAAACCACCACGCTGACCAACATCCGGGCGAAGCGCGATCGCGATGCGGCTTCGGGCAACGAACCGTGGATGAGATCGGCGAGATCGAGCATGATCTGGGTCGTGGTGCCCGTCATCAGCGTCGAGGGCGGCAAGCTGGCGAGATGGACGCGATGAGCGGCATTTTGAACGGCCATGGCTGCCACAAGCACCATCCCTGTCACGACCGCGGCCCAGTCGTTGCCATCTGGAAACGGCCCGAGGCGGATCGCCAACATGGCGCCTAGCGTCAGCAACAGGAGCTTGATCGCGAGCAGCGATCGAAAAACCGGCAATTCCCTGCTTTTCAGTGTGTAGGAGAACAGGCGGCAGAAGATGATCGTGGCGCAAAAGACCGGCAGGGCCAGAATTTTCGCCAGGGCACCCGTGGTGCCGAGCGCCAGGGAAGCTCCGAGCGTTACGAAATTGCCGGTGACATGCGCGGTGAACAGCCCCTGAAGCGCCAGGAAGCCGGCCGTATCGACATAACCTCCATTGAAGCTGAGCAGCAGCGGCAGTCTTGCTGCTTTGTTATCGCCCGCTTCGCTCGCCATATCCGCCTCCGTGCTGCTGCGCCCATGAAGCCTACAGCAAACCCAGCGGCGAGGAATGTCCAGGTAGTCAAACGGCCGGATGGGAGGAGAGGGCCGTATCCAGCGTCCTAATACGGGCTGGCCACATCCCCGGTTTCGACATAGACAGCCTTCAACTGCGAGTAATGCGCCAGCGCGGCAAGCGAATTCTCCCGCCCGATGCCGGACTGCTTGACGCCGCCGAAGGGCATTTCCACCGGCGTCAGATTGTAGGCGTTGATCCAGCAGGTGCCGGCCTGAAGCTCGGCGATGACCCGATGCGCGCGCGGCAGGTCGCGGGTGAACACACCGGCCGCCAGGCCGAATTCCGTGTCGTTGGCGCGATCGATCACCTCGTCCTCGCTGTCGAATTTCAGCACGCTCATCACCGGCCCGAAAATCTCCTCGCGGGCGATGCGCATGCGGTCGGTGACATCGGTGAACACGGTCGGCTCGATGAAGAAGCCGCCGTCGAAACCTTGCAGCGACGGCACGTTGCCGCCGCAGGCGAGGGTGGCTCCATCCTGCTTGCCGGCCGCTATGTAGGAGGCGACCTTGTCCTGTTGCGCCTTGTTGACCAGCGGTCCCATCTGCGTTTCGGGATCGAGTGGATCGCCGATGCGTATTTTCTTGGTGCGCTCGACCAGGCGCTCGACGAAGCGGTCATGCAGGCCCTTCTGCACGAAGACGCGCGTGCCGTTGGAGCAGATCTGGCCGGTCGAATAGAAATTGCCGAGCATGGCGCCGCCGATGGCATTGTCGAGATCGGCATCGTCGAAGACGATCAGCGGCGACTTGCCGCCGAGCTCCATCGTCGCGTGCTTCATCTTGGAGCCGGCAAGCGACAGCACCTTGCGTCCGGTCGGCACCGAGCCGGTCACCGAGACTTTGGCCACGACGTCATGGCCGACGAGGCTGGCGCCGACATCGCCATAACCCTGCACGACGTTGAACAGCCCGTCCGGCAGGCCCGCCTCGCTGTAGATTTCGGCCAGCGCCAGCGCCGAGAGCGGCGTGTTTTCCGATGGCTTGAATACCATGGCATTGCCCATCGCCAGGGCCGGGGCCGACTTCCACCCGGCGATCTGGATCGGGTAGTTCCAGGCGCCGATGCCGACGCAGACGCCAAGCGGCTCGCGCCTTGTGTAGGCGAAGGGACCGCCGAGATCGATCATCTCGCCGTTGAAGCTGGCCACCGCGCCGGCGAAATACTCGAGGCAGTCGGCGGCCGAAGGCGCGTCCGCCACCAGCGTCTCCTGGATCGCCTTGCCGGTGTCGAGCGTTTCGATCCGTGCCAGATCGGCGTTGCGTGCGCGCAGAATGTCGGCGGCGCGCCGCAGGATGCGGCCACGCTCGACCGGCTTCAACCGCGCCCAGGCCGGCTGCGCGGCGCGTGCGGCTTCGATCGCAAGCTCCAGCACGTTCGGGGTTGCCGAATGCAGCGTCGCGATGGTCTCGCCCGTCGCCGGATAGATCACCGGCAAAGGCACGCCGCCTTCATCCTCGATATAGCGGCCGTTGACATAGTGCGATGCCGTTGGCTGGGCGCGCATGGTTTTCTCCGTTCATGGTCGCTGGGCGGGGAGGGCGCCCGCCCGACAATGCCCTATCGGTCCGACACCTGCCAGCGTGGATTGATCCAGGGCTCCTGGTTGGACGGCGCCAGCGGCGTGCGGCCAAGGATATGGTCCGAAGCCTTTTCCCCGGTCATGATCGAGGGCGCGTTGAGATTGCCGTTGGTCACCCTCGGGAAAATCGAGGAATCGGCGACGCGCAGGCCTTCGACGCCGATCACCCGGCACTCCGGGTCGACGACGGCGGTGAGATCGTCGGCGCGGCCCATCCTGCAGGTGCCGCACGGGTGGTAGGCGCTCTCGGCGTGGTCGCGGATGAAGGCGTCGAGCTCGTCATCCGACTGCACATGGCTGCCCGGCGAAATCTCCTTGCCGCGAAAGCCGTCGAACGCCTTCTGGCCGAAAATGTCGCGCGTCAGGCGAATGCAGTGGCGGAACTCGCTCCAGTCGTCCGGATGCGACATATAATTGAAACGGATCACCGGCTTCATCCTGGGATCGGGCGAACGCAGCGTCACCGAGCCGCGCGACTTCGAGCGCATGGGGCCGACATGCGCCTGGAAGCCGTGCGACTTCGCCGCCGACTTGCCGTCATAGCGAACCGCCGCCGGGATGAAGTGGTATTGGATATCGGGATAGTCGACGCCGGCCTGCGAGCGCACGAAGGCGGCGGCCTCGAAATGGTTGGTGGCGCCAAGCCCGGTCTTGAAGAACAGCCACTGCGCGCCGATCAATGCCTTGGAGAAAGGATTGAGCACCGAGTTCAGCGTGATCGGCCTGGTCGATTCCTGCTGGATGTAGAGCTCCAGATGGTCCTGCAGGTTGGCGCCGACGCCTGGACGGTCGGCGACCACCTGGATGCCGTTTTCCCGGAGATGCGCGCCAGGGCCGATGCCGGACAGCATCAGGATCTTCGGCGAATTGATCGATGACGCCGCGACGATCACTTCGCGCCGCGCCTTAACGACCTGAATCTTTTTGTCAGCTTCGATCTCGACGCCGGTCGCGCGTTGATTCTCGATCACCACGCGCCGGGCGAAGCCCTTGACCAGCCTGACGTTTCCGCGTTTGAGAGCCGGCTTAAGATAGGCATTGGCGGCAGACCAGCGGCGGCCGCCGAAAATGGTCTGCTCCATCGGCCCGAAGCCTTCCTGCTTCGAGCCGTTATAGTCGTCGGTAAGCTCGAACCCGGCCTGGCGGCCGGCCTCGACGAAGGCGCCGTAGAGCGGATTCTTGCGCGCGCCGCGCTGCACATGCAGCGGCCCGCCATGGCCTCGCCAGCCATCCTCGCCGCCGTCGGAATCCTCCATCCGCTTGAAATAGGGAAGCACGTCGGCGAAGCCCCAACCGGAAGCACCTTGCTCGGCCCAGTGGTCGAAATCATGCGCGTGGCCGCGCACATAGACCATGCCGTTGATCGAGGACGAGCCGCCAAGCACCTTGCCGCGCGGGGTGGCAAGCACGCGGCCGCCGAGATGCGGCTCGGGCTCGCTCGCAAAACCCCAGTCGTAAAGGCTCATGTTGAGCGGGATCGACAGCGCCGACGGCATCTGGATCAGCGGCCCCATGTCGGTGCCGCCGAACTCGATGACGATCACCGAGTGCTTGCCGTCTTCAGACAACCGGTAGGCCATGGCCGAGCCGGCGGAGCCGGAGCCGATGATGACGAAATCCGCTTCAAGCATTGTTCATATGCGCCCATCGTTCATATGTGAGATAAAATCGGCGAGCGAGACATTGCCGCCGGTTGCAACCACAAGGACGGTCTTGCCCTTCACATCCACCTTGCCGCCGAGCAGGGCGGCGAGCGACGCCGCGCCGGACGGCTCCAGCACCAGCTTCATCCGCTCGAAGGCGATCTTCATCGCCCGCCGCACCGAGGCGTCGTCGACGGTCACGCCGCGCACGCCGGCGGCACTCACAGCCGCGAAGGGCGCGTCGCCGGGCTTGCGCGCCATCAGCCCGTCGCAGATCGATTTCGGTCCGATCGGCATGGTCTCGATCGCGCCACGAGCCAGAGAGGAGCCCATGCCATTGAAGCCCTCCGGCTCGACCGCGATGATCTCGGTCTTCGGCGACAGGTAGTGGAAGGCGAGCGAAACGCCGCCGATCAGTCCGCCGCCGCCGACCGAGCAGAACACCAGGTCGGCATGCGCCTGCTTCGTTGCCAACTGGTCGAGCGCCTCAAGCCCGGCGCCGGCCTGGCCGGCGACGATCTCCGGATCGTCGAAGGGATGGAGCAGGGTAAGGTGCTCCGTCTCGGCGATCTCGCGCGCCCTGGCGGCGGCGACCTCCTCGCGGGCGCGATCGCCATGGTCGGTCAGCACCACCCGCGCGCCATAGCCGGCGGTCGCGTCGCGCTTGGCGGCGGGCGCGTCGATCGGCATGACGATGGTGACCGGGATGCCCAGCGCCTGGCCTGCCGCCGCCAGCCCTTGCGCGAAGTTACCGGAGGAATAGGCCACCACGCCCTTCTTCGCTTCATCCGGCGAAAGCCGCTTCAGCCGCCAATAGGCGCCGCGCACCTTGAAGGAGCCCGCCCATTGCAGCGACTCCGGTTTCACGAACACGCGTGCGGCGCCTGTCTCCCTGGCCAAAGCCGCCGACTCCAGCAGCGGCGTCATGTGCGTTGCCGTCGAGGTGACGGCATAGGCCTGCTTCAGATGATCAAGGGTAGGGACGAGAATGTCTGCCATCATTCGCCTCTTGGGTAGCGTTTGCTCTCTTCGAGATTGTCGAGGTTCATGTGATTGCGCATGTAGCGTTCCGACGCCTTTTGCAGCGGCTGGAACTCCCATGGGTAATAGGCGCCGTTGCGCAGCGACGGGTAGACGATCCAGCGGCGCGCCTGGCTTTCGCGCACGGCGGCGTCGAAGCTCGCCATGTTCCAGCGCGCATGGACCTTTTCCATGAACGCAGAGACCAGATCGACGTGATCCGGGTCCGCGGCGAGATTGTCGAGCTCGCGCGGATCTGCATCGAGGTCGAAGAGCTGCGGCGGATCGAGCTCGCAGTGGACGAATTTGTATTTGCCTTCGCGGATCGCCACCATCGGCGCGTAGGAGCCTTCGGCCGCATATTCCATCAGCACGGGCGCCGAGCGCTGCTTGCCGGCAGCAAGCGGCAGCAGCGACTGGCCGTCCGTCCATGGCGCGATCCCGCTCATGTCGATGCCGGCGAGGTCGCAAAGCGTCGGCGCCACGTCGAGATTGGAGACGGGCGCGCCGATCAGCCCGGCCTTGATGCCCTTGCCGGCCATCATCAAAGGCACCCGCGCGGCACCCTCGTAGAAGCACATCTTGAACCACAGGCCACGCTCGCCCAGCATGTCGCCATGGTCGGAGCAGAACAGCACGACCGTGTCGTCCAGCATGCGGGTGCGCTCCAGCACCGACAGCAATTCGCCGATCTTGTCGTCGAGATAGGAGATGTTGGCGAAATAGCCGCGCCGCGAACGCCGCACCTGCTCCGGCTTGATGTCGAAGCTGTCATAGTCGGACGCCTTGTAGAGGCGCTTCGAATGCGGATCCTGGCTATCATAGGGGATGAAGCCGACTTCCGGCTCAAGCGCCGGGCAATCCTCGTAGAGGTCCCAGTATTTGCGCCGCGCGACATAGGGATCGTGTGGGTGCGTGAAAGAGACGGTCAGGCACCAGGGGCGGCGCTCGGCCTGGTCCGAGACGCGGGAAAACTCATAGAGCTTCTGCGCGGCGTGAAAGGCGACCTCGTCGTCATACTCCATCTGGTTGGTGATCTCGGCGACGCCGGCGCCGGTTACCGAACCCAGATTGTGGTACCACCAGTCGATGCGCTCGCCGGGCTTGCGATAATCCGGCGTCCAGCCGAAATCGGCCGGGTAGATATCTGTGGTCAGCCGCTCCTCGAAGCCGTGCAACTGGTCAGGCCCGACGAAATGCATCTTGCCGGAGAGCACCGTGTGATAGCCGGCGCTGCGCAGATGATGCGCATAGGTCGGGATCGAGGAGGCGAACTCGGCGGCGTTGTCATAGACTTGCGTGCGCGACGGCAACTGACCGCTCATGAACGAGGCGCGCCCTGGGGCGCAGAGCGGCGAGGCGGTGTAGTTGTTGGCGAACCGCGCCGAGCGCGCGGCAAGCGCTTTCAGATGCGGCGCATGCAGGAAATCCGCCGGCCCGTCTGGGAAGAGCGTGCCGTTCAACTGATCGACCATGACGATCAGGAAATTGGGTCGGCGGGTGGTCAAGGCAGGCTCCGTCCATTGAGTTTGGTTTCGAGATAGTCTTCGACGAGCGCGATCGCGGTCTGCGCGTCGGGCACGCCGTCCTTCAGCGCGCGCCGGATGTAGAGCCCGTCGATCAGCGCCGCGGTCGCTTCGGCGACGCGGTCGGCCTCGGTTCTTGGCAGGATGCCGGCCAGGCCGCTCATCAGGTTGGAATGCAGCCGCCGCGCATAGATGCGCAGCAACCGCCGCAGCTCAGTCGACTTCTGCGCCTCGACGTAAAAGGCGAGCCAGGCGGCGATGATCTGAGGCTGGAACTGATCGTCGGAGAAATTCACCGCGACCACCGCCGAGACGCGACCGCGCGGCGTCACCGCCATGTTCAGCGCGCGCCTGGTGTCGGTGTTGAGCTCGGTGAGGATGTGCCGCATCGTCGCGAACAGCAACTCGTCCTTGGCGCCGAAATAGTGATGCGCCAGCGCCGACGACACGCCGGCGCGCCCCGCGATCTCCGACATCGTCACATCCAGCGATCCGCGCTCGCCGATCGCCGAGATCGTCGCGTCGATCAGCGCCTTGCGGCGCACTGGCTCCATTCCGATTTTCGGCATTTGGGAAATCCGGTTCGGCGACGAGATTATTTTTTATTGACGGATCAATCAATAAAAAATCCACAGGGATCAACCGATCGTGTCGTCCTGGCCCATGCCATGGGCTGGAAAACGGTTCATCGTTGAACAATATTGAATCACGTGCCGCGACCAAGACGTGCTAGCGTGTGTTGAGGTTCAGGTCAGGCTGCGCCGAGAGTGGCGATTTTCGAGAACCGGAGCGGAGCGTACTTAAGTACGTGAGCACCGGAAGCGCGGGAAACCGCCATTCGCAGGCCGACATCACCTGAAGATCAACACACGCCAGGCTCGGCGGCAAATGGAGGCTGTTATGACCGCATGCATCGTCGGCTGGGCGCATTCGCGCTTCGGTAAGCTCGAAGGCGAGACGCTGGAGGGATTGATAACCAAGGTTGCCGTCGAGGCGCTCGACCATGCCGGCATCGGCCCGGACGATGTCGACGAGATCGTGCTTGGCCATTTCAACGCCGGCTTCTCGCCGCAGGATTTCACCGCGAGCCTCGTGTTGCAGGCCGACGACCGGCTCCGCTTCAAGCCGGCGACCCGCGTCGAGAACGCCTGCGCCACCGGCTCCGCCGCTGTCCGGCAGGGTATCCGCGCCATCGACGCCAACGCCGCCCGCATCGTGCTGGTGGTTGGAGCCGAACAGATGACGACAACGCCCGGTCCGGAGATCGGCAAGAACCTGCTCAAGGCCTCTTACCTGCCGGAGGATGGCGACACGCCGGCCGGCTTCGCCGGCGTCTTCGGCAAGATCGCGCAGGCCTATTTCCAGCGTTATGGCGACCAGTCCGATGCGCTCGCCATGATCGCCGCCAAGAACCACAAGAATGGTGTCGAAAACCCCTATGCCCAGATGCGCAAGGATTTCGGCTATGAATTCTGCCGCCAGGAAAGTGAGAAGAACCCTTTCGTCGCCGGTCCGTTGAAGCGCACCGACTGCTCGCTGGTCTCGGACGGCGCGGCGGCGCTGGTGCTCACCGACACTGCGACGGCCTTGAAGATGCGCCGGGCCGTCACCTTCCGCGCCAATGAGCATGTGCAGGATTTCCTGCCGATGTCGAAACGCGACATCCTCTCCTTCGAGGGCTGCGAGCGCGCCTGGGAGCAGGCGCTGAAGAAGGCCGGCGTGACGCTTGACGACCTTTCCTTCGTCGAGACGCATGACTGCTTCACCATAGCCGAATTGATCGAATATGAGGCGATGGGCCTGGCCAAGCCCGGTGAGGGCGCCAGGCTGGCGCTGGACGGCACGACGGCCAAGGACGGACGGCTGCCGGTCAATCCGTCCGGCGGGCTGAAGGCCAAAGGCCACCCCATCGGCGCCACCGGCGTCTCGATGCACGTGCTGACCGCCATGCAACTGACCGGCGAGGCAGGCGGCATCCAGGTGCCGGGCGCGAAACTCGGCGGCATCTTCAACATGGGTGGCGCGGCGGTGGCCAACTACGTTTCCATCCTCGACCGGATTCGCTAGAAGCTGCCCGCATAGAGCGCGCCCCTTGGGCGTCGCATACGGGAGGCGGCATGGCAAATCCGGTTCTGGTCGAAGTCACGCGCGGCGCGGTGGTCGAGAGCGCCCATCGCGGTGCGGTTTCCGTTTTCGACGCCGACGGCAAGCCGGTCCTGGAAATCGGCGATACGGAACGCCCCGTATTCCCGCGCTCGGCGGTGAAGGCGATCCAGGCATTGCCGCTGGTCGAAAGCGGCGCTGCCGACGCCTATGGTTTCGGTAACCGTGAACTGGCGCTGGCCTGCGCTTCGCATTCGGGAGAACTGGCCCATGTCGAACTGGCAACGGCGATGCTCGCCAAGGCAGGCCTCGACAGGACGGCGCTGGAATGCGGCGCGCATTGGCCCTCGAACCATGACGCCACCATCGCGCTTGCCCGCGCCGGCGGTGTGCCGAACGCTTTGCACAACAACTGCTCCGGAAAACATTCCGGTTTCCTTTGCACCTGCGTCCATGCCGGCATTTCCCACGGCGGCTATGTCAAGGCCGGCCACGCCTTGCAGGAGATGGTGCGCGACGCCATGCAAGCCGTAACGGGAGCGGCGCATGACGTCGACCATTGCGGCATCGACGGCTGCTCGATCCCGACCTATGCCGTGCCGTTGAAGAGCTTCGCCCGGGGCTTTGCCCGCATGGCGACGGGCAGGGGCCTTTCGCCCGAGCGCGCAAAGGCGGCGAAGCGACTGCTTTCGGCCTGCATGGCCGAGCCCTTCCTGGTCGCAGGCACCGGCAAGGCCGATGTCGCGCTGATGCAGGCCGCGCCCGGCCGCATCTTCGCCAAGACCGGCGCCGAAGGCGTCTATTGCGCGGCATTGCCCGAGCTTGGCCTCGGCATTGCGTTGAAGTGCGACGACGGCGCCGCCAGAGGGGCCGAAGTGATGATCGCCGCGGTGCTGGCAAGGCTGTTGCGTGGCGATGAAGCGGTAGCGGCCAGGCTCACCGAACTCGCCCACCCTGCGGTCGAAAGCCGCGTCGGCGCCAAGGTCGGATCGCTGAGGCCCACGGGGGCGCTGGGCTAGTTCTTCGACCGCGAATGCTGGGGTGCCGGCAATCAGCCCCGTCGATCAAAGCGTCTGCGGCGGCAACGGAGCCTCAACTGACCTTGTTGCGCTCGACGGTGAGATGCGCGTAGCCGGTATCGGTCGACCGCGACAGATCGCCGGTCACCGGATCGGCCCAGCGCTGGCCGATGATGGCGCCGTTTTGCGCGCCGTCGATGACATTGTCGGAAATGACGGCGCTGCCGGAGCCTTCGACGACCGAAACGACGATGCCGGTGCCCGCCTTGCGGATGATGTTGCCCGTCGCCACGACATTGCGCAGATACGGCCCCCAGCCGAGTTGCATGCCGTAGAGCGGCGCATTCTCGACGACATTGCCGGAGACGGTCGTGTCGGCTTCGGCGCTGATGCCGACGCCGAAGCCGGGCGGGTCGGCGGTGTAGGGGCCGGTGGTCGAGAGGTTGCGCACGATGTTGTTCGAGCAGACCGCCATGCGGCCGCCTTCGTTGAAATTGACGATCGAGATGCCGTTGGCGGCGCCGTCGACCAGATTGTTGCTGAGGATCGCGCCTTCGAAGGAGAACTCCGAATAGATCCCGGTCTCGCCCGAGCGCGAGCAGGTGTTGCCGGTAATCTGCAGGTTGCTCGCGCTGTTGGCGCGGACCGCGGTGAAGGCGCAGTCGGAGACGACATTGCCCGAGATGATGACGTTGCCGGCGCGGAAGGCGTTGATGCCGTTGCCGTTCTGGCCGGTGCCACCGCTGCGCGCCCCGATGCGCTGGACGCGATTGCCGCTGACGATGGTGCCGTCTTCCGCGGCTTGCCAGCGGTGCACCAGGATGCCGCCATTGGCGCAGTCGGAAACGGTGTTGCCGGAAATCTCCAGGCCGCCGGCCTCGACCGAGTAGATGCCGGCATCCGCGGCGCCGGAAATGTCGGAGCGGCCGACGCGGCCGACGGCATGCTCGAGCGCCACGCCGTTCTTGCCGCTGCCGGTCACCTGGCAACTGTCGATGACGAGATGCGCTACGCGGCGCAGGTCGAGCAGCCCTTGCGTGTAGTCGGCCAGCCAGCGGTTGGCGCCGTCGAGCACCAGCCCGCTGAGCTCGATATGCTCGGCCTGCTCGGCCATCATCAGATGGCCGTTGCCGCCATATACGATGCGCGTCGCGCCGGGCACGCCCGACAGGCGCACGCGGGCAGGCAGCTTGAGGTTCGAGACGAGATAGGTGCCGGGCGGCAGGAACACCGGCTGGTCGCGGTCGCTGGCCGCGGCCAGCATCTTGGCGAAAGCCTTGCTCTGATCGTCGACCGCGCCGGGCTGCACGCCGATCTCGGTGGCGTTGATCGAGCCGCGCATCGCGGCCATCTCGATGCCCGGCAGCGACTTCGCCGACGCCTTGCCGGCGAGAAGGCCAGTTGCGGCGAGGCCCGCGGTCTGGGCAAGCAGCATTCGTCTGTTCAACATCGGCACAGGTCCTGGCGTTTCGCCCCTGTGTCGCAGGAATCGTGCCAAGGTGGGCTCATCGGCAAACCGCTTGTGCAGTCGCCTTGCCAAGCCTAAGTTCACTGTATGAGCAGAGCTTTTACCCGCGAAGAAGACAGCGAAAACGCCATTGCCGGCGTCGGCGAACGTCCAGTCAGCACGCACCGTAACCTGGTGACGGAGCGCGGCCTGGCGATGATCGAGGACAATCTCGCCGACCTGCGCGACATATTAGGCAAGGCCGAGAGGAAGGGCGACCGCGAGCGCATCGCGGTGGTTTCGCGCGACCTGCGCTACTGGACCGCGCGGCGCGAGAACGCCGAGCTTTCCGTGCCGGAGCCCGGCAGCGACGTGGTCCGCTTCGGCATGGGCGTGACGCTGGAAGGCGATGACGGCAAGAAGGTGCATTGGCGCATCGTCGGCGAGGACGAAGCCGATCCGTCCAAGGGCAGTATTTCCCATGTCTCGCCGATGGCCATGGCTCTGTTCGGCAAGAAGGTCGGCGATGTGGCCGCCGTCAACGGCAAGGAATGGGAAATCGTCAAGCTCTCGGACAAGGCCGAGAATTAGTCTTCGAGCTTGACGGTATGGTCGCGGAAGAACGCCGCGGCGCCTGCCTCATCGATTGCACCGGCGGCAACACCCATGACGAATTCATAGATCGTACCGTTGTCGTCTGTCAGTCCGTAGCCGTTGATGATTAGGAATGCACCGGCCGCGACCATGGCCGTGCGCTTATTACTGTCGACGAATGCATGGTTCCTCGCTATGCCGAAGATATAGGCTGCTGCCAGATCCTCGATAGATGGATCACCGGAGTTGGCCTTGTTCTCGCCACGAGCGAGGGCGGATTCGAGCGCGTTCTCATTCCTCAAACCCTGCGCACCGCCATGCCGGCGCAATTGCTCGGCATGCATCGCTTCGACGGCGCGACGCGACAGAAACTGCCAGCTCATTCGGCGAGCTTCTGAAGCGCAACCTTATACTTATCCATGACCTTGCGAGCGGCATCCATCTGTCGCTCGAAGCTGTCGTCCACGGGCTCAAGGGCAATGCCCTTATCCGTTTCGAACCGCGTTAACCGTCACCCAGCAACCGATCCATCAGCCGATCCGCCGCTTCCGGTATCACCGTGCCCGGCGGGAAGATTTCGACGGCACCCGCCTCCAGCACCGCGTCATAGTCCTGCGGTGGGATCACGCCGCCCGCGACGATCAGGATGTCCTTGCGGCCGAGCCGTTGCAAAGCCTCGCGAAGTTCCGGAATCAGCGTCAGATGACCAGCCGCCAGCGAGGAGGCGCCGACGATGTGCACGTCATGCTGGTCGGCGAGCTTGGCGATTTCCTCGGGCGTCTGGAACATGGCGCCGACGATGGCGTCGAAGCCGAGATCTGCGAAAGCCGTCGCAATCACCTTCTGGCCGCGGTCGTGGCCGTCCTGCCCCATCTTGGCGATCAGGATGCGCGGCTTGTCGCCCGTCTTCTTCTCGAAGGCTTCGATCTTCTCCTGCAGCGCGTCGACCGCCGGATTGTCGCCCAGCGCATCGCGATAAACGCCGGAGATCAATTGCACCGTGGCGACATGGCGGCCGAACACCTTTTCCAGCGCCGTCGAGATTTCGCCGACAGTGGCGTTGGCGCGAGCCGCGCGGATGGCGAATTCCAGCAGGTTCTCGCCGCTCTCGGCTGCGCGCGAAAGCTGCGCCAGCGCGCTCTCGACGGCGCCGACATCGCGCGTACCTTTCAGCCGCTGGAGCTTCGCCAACTGGCGTGCGCGGACCTCCGCATTGTCGATCTTCAGCACATCGACTTCGATATCCGTCTGCGGCCGATGCGCGTTGACGCCGACCAGCATCTGCTCGCCGGAATCGATGCGTGCCTGGGTGCGGGCGGCCGCTTCCTCGATGCGCAGCTTCGGTATGCCCTTTTCGGTCGCCGCCGCCATGCCGCCCAGGCTTTCGACCTCCTCGATATGGGCAAGCGCCCGCGCCGCCAGGTCATGCGTCAACCGCTCGACATAGGCCGAGCCGCCCCACGGATCGATCATGCGCGTGGTGCCGGATTCCTTCTGCAGGATGAGCTGCGTGTTGCGCGCGATGCGCGCCGAATGGTCGGTCGGCAGCGCCATCGCCTCGTCGAAGGAATTGGTGTGCAACGACTGGGTATGCCCCTGCGTCGCCGCCATCGCCTCGATCATGGTGCGGGTGATGTTGTTGTAGGGGTCCTGCGCCGTCAGCGACCAGCCGGAAGTCTGGCAATGGGTGCGCAGCGACAGCGAGCGCTCGTCCTTTGGCGCAAAATTCTTCTTCATGAGGCTCGACCAGAGCAGTCGCGCGGCCCTGAGCTTGGCGACCTCCATGAAGAAGTTCATGCCGATCGCCCAGAAGAAGGAGAGGCGCGGCGCGAAGCGGTCGATGTCGAGGCCCGCGGCAACGCCGGCGCGCGCATATTCGATGCCGTCGGCGATCGTATAGGCGAGCTCGAGGTCGGCCGTCGCGCCGGCTTCCTGCATATGGTAGCCGGAGATCGAGATCGAGTTGAACTTCGGCATATGCCTGGAAGTATAGGCGAAGATGTCCGACACGATCCGCATCGAGGGCTTCGGCGGATAGATGTAGGTGTTGCGGACCATGAACTCCTTCAGAATGTCGTTCTGAATGGTTCCGGCGAGATCCTTCTGCGCGACGCCCTGTTCTTCCGCCGCCACGATATACAAAGCCATGATCGGCAGCACCGCGCCGTTCATGGTCATGGAAACGGTCATCTCGTTCAACGGGATGCCGTCGAAGAGCTGGCGCATGTCGAGGATCGAATCGATCGCCACCCCCGCCATGCCGACATCGCCGGCGACGCGCGGATGGTCGCTGTCATAGCCGCGATGCGTGGCGAGGTCGAAGGCGACCGACAGGCCCTTCTGGCCGGCGGCAAGATTTCGCCGGTAGAAGGCGTTGGATTCTTCCGCTGTCGAGAAGCCGGCATATTGCCGGATCGTCCAGGGCTGCTGGACATACATGGTGGGGTAAGGGCCGCGCATGAAGGGCGGCATGCCCGGATAGGTGTCGAGATTGGCGAGCCCCCTGAGGTCGCCCTGCGTATAGATGTGTTTGACGGCGATGCCTTCCGGCGTCATCCGCTGGCCCTTGAGCTCGACCGGCGCGCGGCGCGGCGCCGACCAGCCGATCTGGCTGAAATCCGGGATCATGATCCGGCTCCGATCGACTGGTCGATGCGCACCGGAAACAGCGGCTCGCAGGTCGCGACGCCCTCCGTCAGCGCCGGCCGCCGCTCCTGCGGCAGCGTCTCGACGGGGCGTTCGCTGCCGACACGATAGAGCGTCGTGCCGACGATGCTGCGTTCGCCCGACCGGTAAGCGGCGTTGCGCCTGGCGGCGGCGGTCTGCACGCGGTTTTGGATATAACCCTGCTGTAGGCTGGCGAGCACGCCGCCCTCGGCCTCGATGCGCTGGAATTCCGCCCAGGCGGCAGCGCAGAGCTCGTTGGTCAGCGTTTCGACCGCGCCGGAGCCGCTGACCGGATCGGCGACATGATAGAGATGGCTTTCATGCGCCATGACCAGCTGCGCATTGCGGGCGACGCGGCGGGCAAAGCCGGCCGGCAGCCCATGCGCGATCGTATGCGGCAGGATCGAGATCGAATCGGCGCCGCCGGTTGCCGCCGCGAAGGCCGCGATAGCCGTGCGCAGGATGTTGGTCTCCGGGTCGGCAATCGTCATCATGCGATAGGAGGTCTCGGCATGGATGCTGGCGGTCGAGGCCGGGATCGAGCAGGCTTCCTGGATGCGCGCCCAGAGCTTGCGCAACGCCCGCACCTTGGCCATCGACAGGAACTGGTCCTGGTCGACGCTGAGCGCGAAGCCGATGTGGGGCGCGGCATAGACCAGCGGCTGGCGCGCCTTCTCGAACATCCTGAGGTAGGACACGACCGACGCCATCATCGTGCCGAGCTCCTGCGCCTCGGTGGCTCCGGCGTTGTGGAAGACGCGGCCGTCGGCCTCCAGCAGCACGCCCGGCACCCCCATCGAGAAGAAATGCGCCAGCGATTGCGGCATCGATTCCTGCAGCGCCTCGATCGAGGTGCGCAACCGCCCGGTTCCAGCGAAGATCGCCGCCGGGTCGATGCCGAAGGAAAGATTGAGCTTGGTCGGATCGGAGCGACGGCGGGTCAGGAAAGCCAGCAGCCAGTCGGCCACCGCGCGGCTCCAGGGGTGCGCGTCGATGCGCACCTGCACGCGGTTGAGCGGCACCCCGTCGAGCACCGCTTCCAGCGCTTCGGCGGTGCGCGGCAGGCCGTAGCCGAAAGCGTTCGGCGCTCCCTCGAAAACCAGCGACAGGCCGGTTGCTCCCTGCCCGATGTCTTCAAGGGCCTGCGCACTGGCCCGGGCGATGTCCGGGTCGTCGACGCGCTGGCTGACGATCCAGGGCGCGGTCGGGTTCGTGCGCGGCAGTGGCTCGGCGGTCGTCGAGCGTTGGCTGAGCGGCTCGATGCGGATGCCGTCATCGGTGTGGGAAACGAGCTTTTCCTCGAAGGAACCGTCGGCAAGCGCCTTTTGCGCCAGCGCCTGCCAACGCTTGGCATCCGGGTTCGTAAGGTCGACATCCCTGGTCAAGGCGCCGGCGCCCATCGCTCTCCTCGCTTCTCGGCCGCATCAGCCGGGTCCAGCCAATCTAAGGTCAGGAAACGGATATCACAATGCGTCATCCAGCCGGCTTCTCATGCGGCCAGCTAACCGATTGCCAAACATGCGCAAAATCCGCAAGCGCCAAAGGCCAAATTCGGCACCGGTTCCAAATTAATCGCGGACCATTGCCGCATGCGGTTGGCGTTACTATACCTCGCACGAGGCCTTTGAGCGGAACAGATTGCGGAGACTGGACATATGGTTGACGAGACCAGCATCTTCATCGGCGCCAGCCGCAAGCCCGACGATTCCTATCAGCGCGCGGAAGAGCTGCTTTTGCGCTACGGCAACCGCCACGGCCTCGTCACCGGCGCCACGGGCACCGGCAAGACGGTCAGCCTGCAGGTCCTGGCCGAAGGCTTCTCGAATGCCGGAGTGCCGGTCTTCTGCGCCGACATCAAGGGCGACCTTTCCGGCATATCGATGATTGGCGAGGCCAAGGATTTCCTGGTCAAGCGCGCTGCCGAGGTGAAGCTCGATCCTTACCAGTTCCAGGAATTCCCGGTCATCTTCTGGGACCTGTTCGGCGAGCAGGGTCATCCTATCCGCGCCACCATTTCCGAGATGGGGCCATTGCTGCTTTCGCGGCTGATGAACCTCACCGACGCGCAGGAAGGCGTCATGAACATTGCCTTCCGCATCGCCGACGAGGAAGGCCTGCTGCTGCTTGATCTGAAGGACCTGCAGGCGCTGCTTGCCAACATCGCGGGACGCTCCGACGAGCTCAGCGCGCGCTACGGCAATGTCACGAAGCCTTCCGTAGGCGCCATCCAGCGCACGCTTCTGGTGCTGGAGAGCCAGGGCGCGGCGAATTTCTTCGGCGAGCCGGCGCTGCGCATCGCCGACCTCATGCGCACCACGCGCGACGGCCGCGGCGCGATCAGCGTTCTCGCCGCTGACAAGCTGATGATGAATCCCAGGCTCTACGCCACCTTCCTGCTGTGGCTGATGTCTGAGCTGTTCGAGGAACTGCCCGAGGTCGGCGATCTCGAGCGGCCCAAGCTGGTCTTCTTCTTCGACGAGGCGCATCTCCTGTTCGAGGATGCACCGAAAGTTTTGATCGACCGAGTCGAGCAGGTGGTGCGGCTGATCCGCTCCAAGGGCGTCGGCGTCTATTTCGTCACCCAGAACCCGCTTGATATCCCTGAAAAGGTGCTGGCGCAGCTCGGCAACCGTGTCCAGCACGCGCTGCGCGCCTATACGCCGCGCGAGCAACAGGCGGTGCGGACGGCGGCCGAGACCTTCCGGCCCAATCCCGCTTTCGACTGCGCCACCGCGATCACCCAGCTCGCCACCGGCGAGGCCCTGGTCTCGATGCTGGAGGACAAGGGCGTGCCGGCCATGGTCCAGCGCACGCTGATCCGGCCGCCATCCTCGCGTCTCGGCCCGATCACGCCGGACGAGCGCCGCAAGATCATCGCCGAGAGCCCTGTCGCCGGCCAGTACGACCAGATGATCGACCGTGAGTCGGCCTTCGAGGTGCTGCAAAAGAAGGCCAAGGAGGCGCAGGATGCCCAAGCGCAGGCCAATAACGGTGGCTCCCGCTGGACGATACCCGGCTTTGGCGACGATCCCGCGCCGCAGTCCGGCCGGCGCGGCTCCGCGCCACGCCCGTCCAACCGCCAGACCGTCACGGAAGCGGCGATCAAGTCGGTGGTCCGCTCGGTCGGCTCGTCGGTCGGCCGCGCGATCGTGCGCGGCATTTTGGGCAGCCTGACCAAGGGGCGTTAGGGCAATTCCAGGAAAAGTGTGAGCGGTTTTCCGTCCGGGGTTGCGTAAAAACAAGAAGATAGTGCGGCTCGCCTTTTCCGTGAAACGGTGAAACGCGCTATCAAACGCCAGCTAAATGTTCTCGCGCGTGTAGATGTCGAAAGGCAGGATGGTCGTCACGCTGCCGGCCTCCTTCGGCGCCGAAAGCGCGCGCACCATGCCGGCTAATGCCTCCTCGGCCATCTTGGCGAGCGGGTGCGAGATGATGAAGGTCAGCGTGCCGTCCAGCAATGCCGCCCGCGTCACATCCATCAGCTCATAGCCGACGACCACCACCTTGCCGGCCCGGCCGGTCGAGCGAAGCGCGGCGATCGCCCCGGTTATGCCGCCGCCGGCAATGTAGAGGCCCGCGAGATCGGTGTTCTCGGCGATCAGCTTCTCGGTCATCTCCTGCGCGATGGCCCGCGATTCGAAGGTCAGCACCGGCTCGAGCAAGGTGAAGCCCGGCGCATGCTCGCGGAAATAGGAGCGGAAGCCGCTCTCGTTCATTTCCTGGCAGCGATACCGGTGGTTGCCGATGAGGATTCCGAGCTTGCCCGGCGCGCGGCAGACATTTTCGAACACCCAGGCCGCGGTGCGCCCGACTTTCCAATTGTCCAGGCCGACATAATGAACCTCGCCGGTCGCCGATATCTGCGAGATCAGCGCGAAGACCGGCACGTTGCGGGCCTGCAAGGTATCGATCGCCTGGGTGACGAGAGGATGGACCGCTGCGACCACGCCGAGCGCGTCGCATTCCTCGCCCAGTATTAGCATGCGCGAGGCGATGTTCTGTGGCGAGAGATCGTCGAGAAACTCCGTCCGCACCTCGATCTCGCAATCGGCGATCGCTTCGGCGGCCAGGCGCAATGCCTCCGCGACGTTGCGATAGAAGGCGCGGCCGGGCTGGTGCAGCAGGAAGCCGAACCGGTAGCGCGACCTGGCGGCGGCCACACGGCTCCTCAACGCGCCCATGCCGTAGAAGCCGATCTGCTGCGCGGCCAGCATGACGCGTTCGCGCGTGTGCTGCCGGACGGCCTCCGACCCGCTCAGCACGCGGTTCACCGTTGCCACGGAAACCTCCGCCTCGGTGGCCACATCCTTGATCGTCGGGCGCTTGCGCTGATCCATTTCATCTCATCCGAGCATCGAGCATGACACGAAAATGTCACGCCAGGGACAGTTATGATACGAATGATACAAAGATTTTGGAACAAACATTCTATTCTTGATTCATTTTGGATCAAGATGATTATCAGCGCAACGCAAGCAAGGCGGCAAACGCCGGCTCACGGATAGCGACAGCAAGACGAGAAGCGCCTCAACCTCCCGCCCGAAACGGGGGAAGCCTTCCGCGCGCCTATCCTTGCCGGTGTCGTGGATGGAGGCATTCTTGTTGGACGATCTCGACTATGGCGTGCGCGACAAGCGCGGCGACTGGAAACCGAACCGGCGGCTCGAGGTCGCGCCGTTCTGGACCACGCCGCTCAGGCTGCCGAAGATCCTCGCCTGGCTGCCCGGCTATTTCTGGCCGTGGAATGCCTTCCACATGGCGACCGCGCTGCTCTACTGGTTCTATGTCGTCCCCGACGTCCAGACGATGAAGACCATAGGCTGGGGTTGGGCGCTCTGGCTCTATGCCGTCAACGCGGCGGCCATCTTCGTCTTCTACGGCATTTTCGAGTTGCGCTATTACGTCCAGCGCAAGCAGGCGACGCGTTTCAAATACAACCACAAATTCCCGGGCGACACGCCGTCGGACGTCTTCTGGTTCCAGAGCCAGAACCTCGACAATTTCCTGCGCTCTTTTTTCGTGACCATCCCGCTATGGACCGTGGTCGAAGTCCTTTTCCTGTGGTGCTTCGCCAATGGCTACGTGCCTTGGGTGAGCTGGCAGGAGCATCCCTATTACCTCGCCTTGCTGGTGCTGCTCGCGCCGGCCATTCATGAGGTGCATTTCTTCTTCATCCACCGGCTCATCCATTGGGGGCCGCTCTATCGCTGGATCCATTCGGTCCACCACAATTCGATCAACCCGTCGCCCTGGTCGTCATTGTCGATGCATCCGGTGGAGGGCTTCCTCTATCACGCGGTCGCCTTCTGGCACCTCGTCATCCCGTCCAACCCGATCGTCGCGCTGTTCCAATTGCATGTCGCCGGCTTCGGCGCCGTCAACGGCCATCTCGGCTTCGAGAAGTTCGAACTGACCGAGGGCGTGACGCTCGATAGCCATGCCTATGCGCATTACCTGCACCACAAGTATTTCGAGGTGAACTACGGCGGCGACGGCGTCATCCCGCTCGATAGGTGGTTCGGCACCTGGCACGACGGCACCAGGGAGGGCGAGGCCCTCATGGACGCCCGTTTCCAGAAAAAGAGGGAGCGCGTGAACGCCAGGGCCTGAGCCCGGTGAGCCACCGATCACGTCGCGCGCCGCCGGGAGGGAGGCGCGCCTAGAGGCAGCAGTTTCAACCCGTCGAAGGACGGCAAATGGGAGGAGAAAAATGAAGCGTATCACCAAATTCCTGGCGGCTTTGATGCTTGCGGGCGCCGCGGCGACGGCGGCCACATCCGCCATGGCCGAAGGCGCGAAGATCTTCGTCATCGGCGGCAAGGCCGACGATCCGTTCTGGTCGATCGTCAAGCGCGGCGCCGAGGACGCCGGCAAGGTGGTCGAGGCGCAGGGCGGCAAGGTGACCTGGCTCGGGCCGCAGAACTACGACAACCTCGGCGCCGACGCGGCCGACCTGATCCGCACCGCGATCGCGCAGCATGCCGACGCCATCGTCGGCCCCGACTGGGTGCCTGAATCGATGGACGAGGCCTTCAAGGCCGTGGTCGCGGCCGGCATCCCGCTCATCATCTACAATGCCGGCGGCGTCGACGCGGCGGATCGCCTGGGCGCCATGAATTATATCGGCAGCGACGACTACAAGGCGGGCTTTGCCGGCGGCGAATATTTCGGCAACCACGACCTGAAGAACGTCGTCTGCGTCAACACGCTGCCCGGCGCCGCCAATCTTCGCGCGCAATGCGCCGGCCTGCTGGCCGGTATCGGGAAGCATGGCGGCAAGGGCGTCGAACTGCCCCTGCCGATGAGCAGCTTCGGCAACCCGACCGCGGTGGCGCAGGCGCTCAAGGCGCATCTCCTGCAGCACCCGGATGTCGTCGGCGTCTATACGATCGGCAATGTGGACGCCAACAGCGCCGCCAACGGCATCATGCAGGCCGGCCTGAAGGACAAGGTCAAGCTCGGCGGCGTCAACATGGACCAGACCATCCTCGCCAACATCAAGTCCGGGTCGCAGCTCTTCACCATCGACCAGCAGGGTTACCTCCAGGGCTACCTCGCCGTGTCGATCCTGAACGGCCACGTCAATTACGGTTTGACCGTTCCCACGCGCGAGATCCTGACCGGTCCCGGCGTCGTCGATGCATCGAATGTCGATGCGACCATGGCCGGCGTGAAGGCCGGCGCCAGGTAGCCCGCGGGCTCTTAAGCAATCCATCGCCCGGCCTGACGCGATGGCCGATGGCCGGGCAGTTTTCCAGATAGCGGGATGGAGCCTCGACATGAGCGTTAGCATCTTGAAGACACGCCGGGGATTCGCGGGGAATCCAACGGCCGAAATGCAAGCAGTCGCCAAGGCCGTGCCGGCGCCCAGCGCGGGATCCTCGATCGGCCATCTGATGCGCCGTCCCGAGATGGGTTCCTTCCTGGGCATGATCGCGGTATTCGCCTTCTTCGCCATCTTCGGCGGCGCCAATTTCGTCACCGCCGGCGGCGTCGCGAGCTGGCTCAACGTCGCGTCCGAGATCGGCATCGTCGCCCTTCCGGTCGGGCTGCTGATGATCGCCGGCGAACTGGATATCTCCATCGGTTCGGTCATCCCGGCGGCATCGATGACGGTCGCGATCATTTCGGGCTTCTACGGCCTCCCGATCATCGTCGGTGTCCTGGCGGCCCTTGCGCTTGGCCTCCTCGTCGGCTTCATCAACGGCGTCCTCGTCATCCGCACCGCCGTGCCGTCGCTGATCGTCACGCTGGGCAGCCTCTTTGCGGTCGCCGGACTGACGCTCGGCATCTCGATCATCCTGACCGGCAGCACCGGCGTCGCCATCCAGGCTGATCCGCTGGCCAAGGCCATCCTCGGCCAGTTCGTCGGCGGCATGTTCCAGGTCACCATCTTCTGGTGGCTCGGCGCGGCGGTGGTCGTCGGCTACCTGCTGCACTTCTCGCGCTACGGCAACTGGATCTTCGCGCTGGGCGGCGACAAGGTCAGTGCCCGCAATGCCGGCATTCCCACCGACCGCGTCATCATCCTGCTGTTCATGGGCAGCGGACTGTGCGCGGCCTTCGTCGGCATGTCGCAGGCGCTGCTCTACAACAGCGCCCAGGTCTCGACCGGCCAGTCCTTCATCTTCAACTCGATCATATCGGTCGTCATCGGCGGCGTGCTGCTCACCGGCGGCTTCGGCTCCGTGGTCGGCATCGTCTTCGGCACGGTCACCTTCGCCATCGTCAACCAGGGCATCTTCTACACCGGCTTCGATGCCAATTGGGCGAGCCTGATCATCGGCGTCCTGCTCTTGGCGGCCGTTCTCATGAACAACACCTTCCGCAAGATGGCGCTGACCTACGCGCCGAAGAAGAAGTGAGGGCAATCGTCATGGCCGAACCAATTCTGCAGCTTGCGAACGTCAACAAATCCTTCGGGCCGATCGACGTTCTGCACGACATCAACCTTTCGGTGAAGGCCGGCGAGGTGCTCTGCCTGCTCGGCGACAACGGCGCCGGCAAGTCGACCTTGATCAAGATACTCTCCGGCGTGCATCAGCCGACCTCGGGCACGATCCTGATGGACGGCAAGCCCATCGCCTTCGCCAACCCGCGCGAGGCCAGCGAGCGCGGCATTTCCACGGTCCATCAGTTCGGCGGAACCTTCCCGTTGATGAGCATCGGCCGGTCCTTCTTCGTCGGCGTCGAGCCGACGAGGAAATGGGGGCCTTTCAGCTTCTACGATCGCAGGAAGGCGAACGAAGTGGCAGTCAAGGCGGTCCAGGAATTCGGCATCACGCGCATCGAGGACGGCGACCGCCTCGTCGGCGGCCTGTCCGGCGGCGAGCGCCAGTCGCTCGCCATCGCGCGCGCGGTCCATTTCGGCGCCCGCGTGCTGATCCTCGACGAGCCGACGGCGGCGCTCGGCGTCAAGGAAGCGGCGCATGTGCTGCGGATCGTGCTCGAAGCGCGAAAGCGTGGCCTGGCCGTGATCTTCATCACCCACCAGGTCATTCACGCGCTGACGGTCGGCGACCATTTTGCCGTGCTCATCCGGGGCGCGCTCGCAGCCGATTTCCGCAGGGGCGAAAAGACGCGCGAGGAGATTACCGACCTCATGGCCGGCGGCGAGGCGATGGCAGAGCTCGAAGCCGAAATCGAAGCGTACCAGGCGGCGCATGAAGGGCGCGCGCCAGGCGCGGCTGAGCTGCGCTAGATTAGGCGGACAGATACCTCCCGAAGATGCGCTGCCTCCACGGCGCATTTTCCGACCCGGCCGGTGGAAAGGTTCTTCCACCGGCCGGTTTCCACGAAAGCAGAGAGAGAAGATCATGACTGTACGCATCGCCGTCATCGGCGCCGGGATCATGGGTGCCGATCACGCGCGCATCATCGCTGGCGATTTGCCCGGAGCCGTCCTGCAGGTGGTCTGCGATGCCTCGCCGGAGCGTGCCAGGCTCGTCGCCGAGGAATGCGGAGCGAAGGGTATTGCGACCGATCCTGTCGCGACGATCACGCGTTCCGACGTCGACGCGGTCCTGATCGCCAGTCCTGACGAAACCCATGCGCCGCTGACGCTGGCGGCCATCGAAGCGGGAAAGCCGGTGCTTTGCGAAAAACCGCTGGCGCCGAATTCCGCCGACTGCCTGCGCGTCATCGAGGCGGAGATGAAGACCGGCCGACCGCTGGTCCAGGTCGGCTTCATGCGCCGCTTCGATCCCTCCTATGCGGAGATGAAGGCGCTGCTTGGCGATGGCGCCCTCGGTCGCGCGGTGATGATGCACAATTTCCATCGCAATGTGTCGGCGCCGGCGAACTTCACCGGCCTGATGGCGATCACCAATTCGGCTCCGCATGAATTCGACGTGGCGCGCTTCGTACTCGATACCGACTATGTCTCGATCTCGGCGTTTCAGCCGGCGGGCGTCGATGCGTCCCGCACCGGCGCGCCCGTCTTCATGGTGCTGGAGACGGCCGGAGGCCAGTTGGTCAACATCGAGGTCAACAACAACGCGGCCTATGGCTATGACGTGCGCGGCGAACTGGTGGGCGAGAAGGGATCGGTTTTCCTCAACGCGCCGGTCCATTCCCGCATCAATGTCGAACTGAAGTCGCTGGAGCGCTACGCGCCCGACTGGCGCCCGCGCTTTGCCGAAGCCTATCGGCTGCAGAACAAGGCCTGGCTGAAATTCGTCGAGACCGGCGCGCCGTCGCCGATCGCGGCCAATGCCTGGGACGGCTATTGCGCCACGCTGACCGCCGAGGCCGGCGTCAAGGCGCTTTCGCAAGGCGTCAAGACAGTTGTCGAACGCCCTGTGCGGCCGTCATTCTATCAGCGCTGAGGAAACATCATGAAACTGGGCTTTGTCTCCGACAGCCTCGGCGGTCGCACATTCAACGGCTTGCTGGACGAGGCGGCGCGCCTCGGCGTCGATGGTGTGGAAGTCAACACCGGAGGCTGGTCGACAGCGCCGCATTTCGACCTGGCCGCGATGAGGTCGAACGCGTCCGCGCGAAAGGATTTCCTCAAGGCCTTTGCCGATCGCGGTCTCGAGGTGATCAGCCTCAACGCCAACGGCAATCCGCTGCATCCGACCGATCCTGCGCAGGCCGCGTGCCTGAAGGACACGATCCGCGTTGCGGGCGACATGGGCATCAAGACGGTCTGCACCATGTCGGGCCTGCCGGCAGGAAGCGCCGAGGACAGGATGCCGAACTGGGTCGTGTCGTCCTGGCCGCCGGAAACGCAGGCGATCCTGCGCTACCAATGGCAGGACGTGCTCATTCCCTTCTGGGACGAGATCGCGGCGCTGGCGAAGCAGGCCGGCGTCGAGCGCATCGCGCTCGAGCTGCATGGCAACCAATGCGTCTACAACGTGCCGTCGCTGCTGAAGCTGCGGCAGGCGGTCGGCCCGGTGATCGGCGCCAATCTCGATCCATCGCATTTGTTCTGGATGGGCGCCGATCCGCTCGCCGCGGCTCAGGCGCTCGGCGAGGCGGTCTTCCATGTCCATGCCAAGGACACGATGCTCAACACTCCCGTCCAGGCGACCACCAGCCTCCTCGAGAACGGCAGCCTGATGGATATCCCGGCGCGCTCCTGGAGCTACATCACGCTCGGTTTCGGGCATGGCGAGGAATGGTGGCGTCGGTTCTGCTATCGGCTGAAGATGGCGGGCTACGACGGCTGGCTGTCGATCGAGCACGAGGACGTCATGCTGAGCAGCATCGAGGGACTGGAGAAGTCGGTCGCGCTGCTCAAGAACGTCATGCCGACCCAGTCAAGCGACTTCAAACCGCAGGAAATCTGAGGGCGAAATGGCAATGTGGGTCGATGCCTGCGCGGCAGGCGATATCGAGGAAGAGGACGTGATCCGCTTCGATCATGCAGGGCGGACATTCGCCATCTACCGCAGCCCCGATGATGACTATTTCTGCACCGATGGCCTGTGCACGCACGAAAAAGTGCATCTCGCGGATGGGCTGGTGATGGAGCACAAGATCGAATGTCCGAAGCATAATGGCGTCTTCGACTACCGCACCGGCGAAGCCTTGCGCGCGCCGGTCTGCGTGAACCTGAAAACCTACAAGACCAAGGTCGAAAACGGCCGCGTCCATATAGAGATCTGAACATGCCCGACAGCTTCATCCTTGCCGCCTGCGCCGAAATGCTGTGGCGCGACCGGCCGATGGAATTCCGCGTCAAGCGCCTGACCGAATTGGGCTTTGAGGTCGGGCTTTGGAACTGGCCGGACCACGACCTTGCAATGCTGGAGAAATCCGGCGCCACCTTCTCGATCATGAACGGCTACCTGCGCGGCCGGCTCGCCGACGACGAGGGCGCGGCCGAACTGCTGAAGACGGCCAGGGAAACGGCCATGGTGGGCAAGCGTCTCGGTGTTGCGCGGCTCAACTTGCACGGCACCGGGCTGGGCGAGGGCGGCCTGCCGGTCAGCCCTTGCGAGACCGTCACCGGCGCGATGTGGCTCAAGGCGCGCGATACGCTGAACCGCATCGCCGATCTCGCCGAGGCGGAGGGCGTGACCTTCACGCTGGAGAACCTCAACCTGCCGGTAGATCATCCCGGCGTGCCGTTCGCGCGCGCTGAAGATACGCTGGCGCTGGTATCGAGCGTCAACCGCCCGGCCCTGCGTCTCAACCTCGATCTCTATCACGCGCAGATCGGCGAGGGGAACCTGACCGAGCTCTGCCGCGCCTGTCTGCCCTGGATCGGCGAGATCCAGGTGGCCGACGTGCCGGGACGCATGGAGCCCGGCACCGGCGAGATCAACTATCGCGGCATCGCCCGCGCGCTGAAGGACATGGGCTATCGCGGACCGGTCGGGATGGAAGCGTTCGCTTCCGGCGATCCCGAGGCGGCGCTCGAGGCCTTCCGCAACGCTTTCACCATCTGAGGGAACCATAATGGTCACCAAGAACAACCGGCCGACCGTCGCCGACATCCGCGCCATGAAGGTGCGCGGACAGAAGATCTCGATGCTCTATGTCACCTCCCTCGAAGAGGCGGCGGCGGCGAACGCGGCCGGCGTCGACATGCTCTCCATCGAAGGGCGCTTCTTCTCGCCCGAAATGCGCGAGGCCGCCGGGCGCTGCTTCGTCCAGGTCGGGCTTCCCTACGGCCCGGCGGGCGATCTGGTCTCGGCGAACGATTATCTCAGCGCCGCCTACCACTTCATGCGCATGGGCGGCGACTGCTTCTATTGCGCCGCCTCGCTCGATATCCAGAAGACGCTTTGCGACAACGCCGTGCCCATCGTCGCCCATGTCGGGCTGATCCCCTCGCAATGCACCTGGACCGGCGGTTTCAAGGCCGTCGGCAGGACGGCCGAGAGCGCGCGCTGGGTGTGGGATCACGTCAAACGGCTCGAGACTATCGGCTGCTTCGGCGCCGAGCTGGAAGTGGTGCCCGACCGCGTCGCCGAACTGATCACCAGGAACACGCCGATGATCATGCTCGGCATGGGCGCCGGCCCGCATGCCGACGCGCAATATCTGTTCAGCGAGGACGTGCTCGGCCATACCGCCGGGCACAAGCCGCGCCACGCCAAGACCTATCGCAACTTCGCCGCCGAATTCGAGCGGCTGCAGCGCGAGCGCATCGCAGCCTATCGCGAGTTCATCGCCGACGTGCGCACCGGCGCCTATCCCGAGCCGCAGCATGTGGTGCCGATCGCCGACGAGGAGCTTGCCGCCTTCAAGGCCACGGTGGATCTTTAGAGCTTGAAGCGTGATCAGCCGACTTCGATGTTCATCTCGGCGATCAGCCGCTCGCGCCCGGCCAGCGAATTCAGCGCCTTGTCGCCCAGCTCGCGGGCGACGAGGTTGAGCAGCGCTTCGCAAAACACGACATAAGCGCCCATGCTGTTGGAATAGAAACTGCTGGCATGCGGGATGAAGAACGCATGCTTGGCCGGAGGAACGAGCGGCGAGGATCGGGAATCGGTGATCGCGATCACGCTCTGGCCGTTTGCCGCGGCAATGCGGCCGACCTCGGCGACGCTGCGCGTATAGGGCGCGCAGCTCGCTATGATGACGACATCGCCGGGCTCGAGCTGTGACAGCGCCTCGGCGACGCCCAGGCGCGGCGCATCGAGCAGAGCCACGTCCGACCGCACCATGCCCAGGCCATAGGTGAGGAAGCTCGCCAGCGAATGGAACTGGCGAACGCCGTGGATGCGCACGCGCCGTGCGCTCGCCAGCAGGCTTGCCGCACCTTTTAGCGTCGCGCTGTCCAACTGACCGAGGAAGCCGTCGACATTTGCCGCCGTTTCGCGCGCCAGCCGCTCGAAGACCTCGACTTCGGCGCCGCCCGCCGAGGGCGTCGTCATCAGCCTTCCGGCCTGGCGGCTGTAGAAATATTGCTGGTCGTCGGCGATCGCCTTGCGGAAGACGGCCTGGAAATCACTGAAACCTTCGAAGCCGAGACGTTTCGCCAGCCTCGTCAGCGTCGACGGATTGATGCCGAACTGATCGGCGAGTTCCGAGATCGTGCGGACGGCGGATTGCTCGGGCGCCTCGACCAGCTTGGCGAAGACGTCATGCGCCTTGGAGCCGAGGGAAAAGCCTGCTTCGTCGCGGCCGACCGAGAGCGCCAGCGCCCTCAGATCCTCGATGGTGCGCGGCGGCTCCGCGACGGCTTCTTCTGGCATTGTTCCTGTTCACCCCGTGACGGGGACCAGCCCATCCCGCATGTCGAAGCGCGCTGCTTCATGGGCCGCATCGTAGACAGCCCACTCGACCTTGTCAGCCCCGACGCGGAAGAGGGCCGTGGCGAGCGTGTTCTCGACATCGCTGTCGGCCGGGTCGGTGCGGTAGATAGGCAGTTCCGGGTCGGCTGCGTCCCATAAGATGCCGAGCGCGCGGCGTTGCGGCTCGGACTGGGGCGTCTTGTCCAGCAGCGCTTCGCCTCGTCGTTGGCGCACGCCGGACGAACCGGTGACGATCTGCGACATGCGCCCTGTGTCGGCATGGATCAAGTGGTTCGAGTGGACACGCGCCGCCTCGACGCGATCGACTGAGAGGGCCTGCGCTGTGAACTCGACGCTGAGCAAACGCTCGTCGCCGGCCTGCGCCAGGGTGAGATGAAAGGCCCCGGCGCGCGGTGACGATCTGAGCAGGGCCAGTGCCGCGTCGAGATCCGGCGCGTCGAGCACGGCGCGTGCAAGCACCATGCGCGGCGTTCCCGCGCCGCCGGCCAGCGGCCTGGTGTTGTTGACGGTCTGCACCAGCTTCGCCGATGTGGCCGCGAATGTATGGCCGGGCAGCGAGCCGGGATAGACGAAGGCGCTGAATTGATTGCCGCCCTCGGATGTCACATGGGCCAGCGCGCAGTGGCCGGCGAAATCGGGGTCGCCATCCTCATTGTGGCCGATGACATGCTGTGAGCCGGGCAATTGCACCGTCGTGCAGCCGTCCGGCGCCATCGCCCAGATGTCGCCGCGGCAGTTCCACAGGAAGACATCGTCGAAGGCCAGCTCGAGCCCGGCGGCGAGGCCCTGCAACTCGGCCCAGTAGCGCGGAAACCTTTCCCGCACGATCGTCGCCATCGTGCCGATGCGCGGATCGGAGCGCCGCGCGTCGAGCTCGCGCCATGCGGCTGACGTCTGGAAGTGGTCGTTGAGCGCAGCACGTCCGAAGCGCCCCAGGGTCGCTCCGACGTCATAGGGCGACCCGGCGACATCGATGAAGGAAAGCCGGCGGCCGGCATCATGCAACATGCTGGAGGAACTCTTTCAAGCGAGGGTTTTGCGGGTTTGCAAGCAGCTCTCGCGGCTCGCCGTCGACTGCGATCTTGCCGCCCTCCATGAAGATCAGCCTGGTTCCGACCTTGCGGGCAAAAGCCATTTCATGGGTGACGACGATCATCGTCATGCCTTCCTCGGCCAGCGCCTGCATCACGCGCAGCACTTCGTGCCTGAGTTCGGGATCGAGCGCCGAGGTCGGCTCGTCGAACAGCATCAGCTTCGGCTTGACGGCGAGAGCGCGGGCAATGGCGACGCGCTGCTGCTGGCCGCCGGAAAGCTCGCTCGGATAGTGATGCGCCCGTTCGGCAAGGCCGACCTTGGCGAGCATTTCGAGCGCCTGTTTGCGCGCCTGCTGGCGCGTCTCGCCACGCACGCGGCGCGGGCCGAAGGCGACGTTCTCCAGCGCCGTCATCTGCGGGAACAGGTTGAACTGCTGGAAGACCATGCCGGCTTCCTGGCGGATCAGGCGGACCTTGCGGCCGCCGGATTTGACGCTGATGCCGTCGACGACGAGGTCGCCGCCATTGATCTCCTCCAGCGCGTTGATGCAGCGAAGCAGCGTCGACTTGCCGGAGCCGGACGGCCCGATCAGGACGACCTTCTCGCCGGCCTCGATCGAGAGATCCACCTGGTCGAGTATGGTGACCTGGCCGAAGCGCTTGGTGACTTTGTTGAACGCCACGATGCTCACAGGATGCGCATCCTCTTTTCGGTCAGCCGCAGGATGATCGTAAGCGTGCCGGTCATGATCAGGTAGAACATCGCCACGGCGGACCAGATCTCAACGGCGCGGAAGTTCGCCGCCATGATTTCCTGGCCCTGCCGGGTGAGTTCGCCGACGCCGATGACGATGAACAGCGAAGTATCCTTCAGGCTGACGATGAACTGGTTGCCCAGCGCCGGGATCATGCGGCGGAAGGCGAGCGGCCCGATGATGTAGACAAGCACTTTCCAGAATGGCAGGCCGAGAGCCAGGCCGGCCTCGCGCAGTCCGCGATGGACGGAGAGGAAAGCGCCGCGCACGATCTCGGCGATATAGGCGCCGGCATTGATGATGATCGCCATGATGGCCGCCGCCAGCGGATTGATGCGGACATCGGCCAGGATCGGCAGCGCGAAATAGATGAACATCACCTGCACGATGATCGGGGTGCCGCGTATGATCTCGATGTAGATCATGGCGATGGCGTTGAGCACGATGTTGCCGTAAGCGCGCGCCAGCCCGGCGGCGAAGCCGATGACGAGGCCGCCGGCCAGCCCGGCGAGCGCGATCAGCACGGTGAGGCGGGCGCCCTTCAGCAGCTCGGGCAAGGCCTGCCAGATGACGGACCAGTCGAAATCCATGAGAGCCTATCCTTCAGGGAAGGCACGCCGGCATGCCGGCATGCCACGAGATCGAGGGAACCCCGGTGATCAGATCCAAGGGGAACCCTTGTGATCAAATCCAAGGGGAACTCTTGTGATCAGCTCTTCGGCGGCTCGGCGCCGAACCACTTCTTGTAGATGTCGGCGTAAGTGCCGTTGGTCTTCAGCTTGGCGATCGAGGCATTCACCTTGGCGACGAGCGGACTGCCTTTCGGGAAGGCGATGCCGTATTGCTGCGCCATCATCTGCGGCCCGACGGTCTTCACTTTCCCCTGGCCGTTGGTCTTGATGTAGTAGAGCACGTTCGGGGTGTCGTGCATGGCCGCGTCGGCGCGCCCGGTCGCGACCTCCAGGTAGGCGTTGTCGCTGTTCGGGAACAGGCGCAGCTCCGTGCCCTTGAAATGCTCCTTGGCGTAGTCGGTCGCCGACGTGCCGGTCTTCACCGCAAGCGTCTTGCCGACGAGGTCATCCGGGCCCTTGATCGTGCTGTCGACCGGCACCATCAAAAGGAAGCCGCTGTCGTAATAGCCGTCGGAGAAGTCGATGACCTTCTTGCGCTCGTCCTTGATGGTGATGCCGGCCAGGCCGACGTCGACCTGCTTGGTCTGCAGGGCCGGGATGATGCCGTTGAAGTCCATCGGCTGCAGCGTATAGGTCACGCCGATATCCTTGGCGATCGCGGCCCACAGGTCGATGTCGAAGCCGACATACTTGTCACCCTCCTTGAATTCGAACGGAACGAAGGCGGTGTCGGTCGCCACGATCAGGTCGTCGGCGAAGGCCGGCTGACCGAAGGTGAGCGCTGCCGCGACGGCAGCGGCGGCGGTGAGGCTTGCGAGTGCGAACTTCATTTTCGGGTTCCCCTTTTTGTTGGAATTGCCCGCGAAGCGTAGCACCGCTGCCTATGTTGTGCAAATAAAATATGCATTATAGAAGAAGATGCATTGTAGGTTTGCACAATGCAGCCGCAACTGATCCCGCCTGTGGCGAAGCCCTTTCAGGGGAAAGTCAGATGCTCCATTGGCCGCGCAGGTCGTCCGCATCAGCGACAGCCAACCCGCAGGCTTCGGCTGCACATTTGGTCGCCGCGACGAGGTCCTCGTTTCCGGAAGCCAGGGTTCCATCGGGCAGGTAGAGATTGTTTTCGAAGCCGACGCGCGCATGTCCGCCGAGCAAGGCGGCGGCCGTCACACAGGCTGTTTCTTGGCCGCCGAAGGCGCAAGTCATCCAATGGCCAAAGGCCGGGCTGCCGGGCGCCAGGAACGGCAACAGGTCGGCGGGGGAGGATTTCTGCCCGACCGTGTAACGGCCGAGCACGTAAAGCACCGCCAAATTGTCGAAGGGGATCGCGCCGCGCTGCTTGAGCGCCGCGAGATAGGTCGCTTCCTCGGGCGTGTAGAGGATGATCTGCGGAGTGACTTTTTCCACTCGCAGCTTTTCGAGGAAAGCGGCGAAAGCCGCTTCATGCGTTGGATCGGGCACGAGCTCGCGCAAGGCCAGCGAAACCGCTTCGGGGCGCACGTCGACCACCACCCGCATCTGCTCTTCGGGCCGGTAGATGCCGAGCGCCTCGCTGGTGATCTGGAGAACGAGCCTCTCGCCGACGCTCGCCCTGATCGCCGCGGTCGCCGCCCGGTAGGCCTCGGCGTCTAGCAAATGGCGCCCGTCGCGGTCGCGGACATGGACATGGATCATGGCGGCGCCGGCCTCCAGCGATGCTGCGGCCACCCGCGCCAACTCATCCGGGGTGGTCGGCAAGGCTGGATGATCGGCTTTCGTGCGCCGGCCGCCATTCGGCGCCACGGCGATCGCAACGCGATTTTGGCTCGGCATCGATCTGCTCCATTTGTTGCACAATAGACATAACGTGCAACATATATTGCACGGCCGCGTATTCGCGTCTATGGTTGCGGCATGATCCGTGCGCCGCTCACCGATGCCATCGTCGAGGTCTTCGACAGCTTGCCCTCACAGTTGCAGGACGCTGCCCGCTACCTCCTCGACAATCCCGAGGACGTCGCGCTGCTGTCCATGCGCGAGCAGGCGCGTCGCGCCGGCCTCCAGCCCTGGACGATGGTGCGCCTGGCCAAGCGGCTGGGCTTCGATGGCTACGAGCCGCTGCGCTCGCTATATGCCAATGCCATGCGGCAGGGCGAGCTGGGTTTCGCCGGCAAGGCGGGCACGCAGCTCGCGCACCAGCAGGAGGTTGGCGACCGGGCATTGGCCGCCGAGATGGTGCGGTCGCTGGCGGAGCAGATCGCTCGACTGGGCGAACCCGAACAACTCGACGCTCTTGCCGCGGCGGCCGAGCGGCTGCACGCGGCGCGCCGTATATTTTGCCTCGGGCTGCGCTCCAGCCACCCGGTCGTCGCGCATTTCGGCTACGTCATGTCCTTCCTCGGCGAGAAGGCGGTGATGCTGGACGGCGCATCGGGAACGGGCACCGACGCCATTCGCCTCGCGACGTCGCAAGACATCCTGTTCGTGGTCAGCGTCGCTCCCTACACCAGGCTCACCGTCGATCTTGCCCGCCGCGCCGCGGCTGGTGGCGTGCCGGTGATCGCGCTGACCGACAGCGCGGTGTCACCGCTCGTCGGCCTGGCCGCCCTGTCGGTGCTGGTGCCGACGGAAAGCCCGTCCTTCTTCCACGCCATGGCGCCGGCCTTCGTCGTCGGCGAGATCCTCGCGGCGCTGATCGCCGGCAAGGGCGGGGACAAGGCGCTTGCCGCCATCCGCCGCACCGAGGACCAACTCTCCCAACTCGACATCCACATCTTGCCGCCGCGCGGCCGGAGGAAATCATGACCCATATCCTGCATCGCCAGATCCACGCCGTGCTGCCGGTCGCCAGCGGCGGCAAGGGCATCGAGCTCTTCGACAGCAACGGGCGCGCCTATATCGACGCCTCCGGCGGCGCCGCCGTTTCCTGCCTCGGCCACGGCCATCCCGATGTTATCGCCGCCATGCACAGGCAGGCCGACACGTTGGCCTATGCCCACACGAGCTTCTTCACCAGCGACGTCGCCGAAGCCTTGGCCGACCGGCTCGTCGCCGATGCGCCGGCCGGCATCAGCCATGCCTATTTCGTTTCCGGCGGCTCGGAAGCGGTCGAGGCGGCGCTCAAGATGGCGCGGCAGTATTTCGTCGAGATCGGCCAGCCGCAGCGCCGAAACATCATCGCGCGCAAGCAGAGCTACCACGGCAACACGCTCGGTGCCCTCGCGACCGGCGGCAACGAATGGCGGCGCGCGCAGTTCCGGCCGCTGCTCATCGAAACGCATCACATCGACCCATGCTTTGCCTATCGCTTCCAGAAGGCCGGCGAGACGGATCAGGACTATGCGGCACGCGCGGCGCAGGCGCTCGAAGACAAGATACTCGAGCTTGGGCCCGAGACGGTCATGGCCTTCGTCGCCGAGACGGTCGTCGGCGCGACGGCGGGCGCGGTCCCGCCCGTGGCGGACTACCTGCGTCGCGTCCGTCAGATCTGCGATCGCCATGGCGTGCTGCTGATCCTCGACGAGGTGATGTGCGGCATGGGTCGCACCGGAACGCTGCATGCTTGCGAGCAGGATGGCGTCGCGCCCGACCTGATGACGATCGCCAAGGGGCTGGGCGGCGGCTATCAGCCGATCGGCGCGGTGCTGCTTGGCCGCAAGATATTCGACGCCTTCGCCAATGGTTCGGGCCTTTTCCAGCATGGCCACACCTATATCAGCCACCCGATGGCCTGCGCCGCGGCGCTTGCCGTCCAGGAGGTCATTGCCCGCGACAGGCTGCTCGACAACGTCAAAGCCATGGGCGCGCACCTGGCGCGCCGGCTCGGCGAGCGCTTCGGCAATCATCCCCATGTCGGCGACATTCGCGGGCGCGGCCTGTTCATGGGCGTCGAGCTTGTCGAGGACCGTTCGACGAAGCAGCCCTTCGATCCGAAGCGGAAGCTCCATGCGCGCATCAAGAAGGCCGCCATGGCGAACGGTCTCCTGGTCTATCCCATGGGCGGCACGATCGATGGCGCGGTTGGCGACCACGTGCTCCTGGCGCCACCCTTCATCTGCGACGTCGCGGCCATCGACGCGATCGTCGAGCGCCTCGGCGATGCCATCGGCGAGGCGTTGCGCAGCTAGCCCGACCAGCGCCGGGCATGGCCGGTGATCAAAGGGCAGGGCGCTTGGCTATGGCCAGGCCGATGCCGAGCGCGATCATCGCGCCGCCGGAGGCCTCCCGCAGCCGGCGGATCACACCCGAACGTCCAGCGGCGCCTTGCCGGATACGGCTCGCGGCAAAGGCGACAACGACATCGGCAAGCGTGTTGAGCGTCACTGAAATGAAGCCGAGCGCCATGAACTGCAGGGCGACGTGGCCGGCGCCGAGATCCACGAATTGTGGAATGAAGGCCAGGAAGAAGGCGGCCGTCTTCGGGTTCAAGGCCTCGACCAGCACGCCTTCGCGAAACGCCCGGCCAGCGCCGACAGCGGGCGCCGGCGCGCCGCCCTCCAGCATTGTCTTTGCCTCGCGGCGGGCCGCCTGGAAGGTGCGGACGCCAAGCCAGACGAGGTAGAGGGCGCCGACCAGCTTCAGCACCGTGAACAACTCCGCGCTGGCGAGCACGATCGCCGAGACACCCAGGCTGCCGGCCAGAACATGGACCACGCCGCCCAGGCCCGTACCGAAACTGGAGGCGATGCCTTCGGGGCGGCCTCCGGCCAGCGTGCGAGCGGCGACGTAGAAGATGCCCGGGCCGGGCGTGATTGCGAGCAGGAACGCCGCGGCGAAATACAGGGCGAATTGAGTCAGGTCCGGCATGACGGGCTCGTTAAGGATAGGGGTTCACAGCGGCCAATCTTCACACCGGCCAATCTTCACACCGGCCAATCTTCACACCGGCCAGCCTTCAAACCGGCCAGCTTTCACACGGGGATGAGCGGCGCGACCTCGCGGTCCGACGGACGGTCGCTCGATGACAGGCCGGACACGACGCCGGCGCGATCGGCGGCGCTGCGGTTCTGGCTCATCTTGCGCTTGCCTTCGAGCTTCGTGATCGGCATGCGCAGGCCGACAATGCCCTTCAACTGGGACTGGATGAAATCCGCTGGCGCGTCCGACACCGCCCAGGGCGCGCTGCGTTCGCCCTCATGCAGGTTGGTCAGGCGGGTCACGACTTCGAGCAGCCTGTTGGCGTCCTCGAAGAATTCGATCGGCCCATGGGCGTGGACGGCGACATAATTCCAGGTCGGGACGACCTTGCCGGTCTCCCGCTTGGTTTGGTACCAGGCCGGCGTCACATAGGCGTCCGGCCCCATGAACATCGCAAGGGCCTCGCCCACCGGCGGCACGCGCCAATGCGGGTTTGCCTTCGCAACATGGCCGTAGATCACGCCATGCTCGCCCTCGTTCTCATCCAGCAAAAGCGGCAAATTCGTCGCCAGCGGGCCTTCCGCCGTGGCGGTGACCAGAATTGCCAGCCGTGCCGCGCGGATCGTGGCCATGAGGCTCTCTTTGTCATCGTCACGGAAGGCGGGCGGTATGTACATGGCAAACTCCTTGCATCCAAAGCAAAGATGCCGGATATCTGGCCTGCTTGGAATATCCAGTTTTGAAGGTTTTGCGTGGTCCAGTTAGAGCAGGACGGCGTAGCGCGCCGGATCATCGCGGCGATCAAGGAACAGATCCATGGCGGTGTCTATCGTCCCGGCGATCGCCTGCCGTCGACGCGGACCTTCGCGGCCGAGTGGGGCGCATCGAGAACGACCGTCACGGCGGCCTACAATCAACTCGACGCCGAAGGCTATCTGATCATCCGGCAAGGCGCGCGCGCCGTCGTCGCGCCAGGGCTGGAGCGGTTGTCGGGAGAGGCGCCCGTCGCGACCATTTCGCCACGCAACGTCTCGGCATTCGCGCAACGATTGCTGGCTCTGCCTGCGCCGGTGCAAGCGCAACCAGCCAGGATCGCGGATTTCCGCTATGGCGATTTGTCCGGGGCCGACTTCCCGGTCCTGGCTTGGCGGCGAGCCTCGAACAGGGCCATCCTGCGGCGCGGCGCGCGGCTGCGCTATGGCGATCCGCAGGGATCTTCCATCCTGCGCAATGCGCTCCAGGCCTATCTCTGGCGCGCCCGCGGCATCAGTTGCGCGCCAGACCAGATCGTCATCGTCAACGGGTCGCAGCAGGGGCTCGACCTCTGCGCGCGACTGCTGCTCGACCCCGGTGACAGCTTCGTGATCGAGAACCCGGGCTATCCGCTCGCCCGTCACGCCTTTGTGGCGGTTGGTGGGATAGCCATGCCCGTCGCAGTCGATGCGGACGGGCTGAGGACGGATTCTCTGCCACCCGCCCGCCTCGCTTACGTGACGCCCTCGCATCAGTTCCCGCTCGGCGGCGTGCTTTCGGCGACGCGTCGGCGTTCGCTGCTGGCCTGGGCCGCCGGCGCGGGCGCCTATGTCGTGGAGGACGATTATGACGGCGAATACCGGCACGACATCAGCCCCATTCCGCCCCTACAGACGCTGGACGCGGACACCGTCATCTATGTCGGGACGCTGTCCAAGACGCTCTCGCCCACATTGAGGCTCGGCTACCTCGTCGTGCCCGTCAGCCTGCGCCGGGCATTCAGCGAGGCAAAGCGCCTGACCGACCGGCATGCTCCGATGCTGGAACAGGATGTGTTGGCCGAGCTTCTGACGAGTGGCGCCTACGAGCGTCACGTGCGCAGCATCCGGAGAAAAAATGCCGAGCGGCGGGATATCCTGCTGCAAGCGTTGACGGATTGTCTGGGCTCGCGGATCGCGGTCGCGGGAGCCGACACCGGCCTGCATGTCGTTGCCTGGATGAACGGCATCGATGCCGAGCGCGAACCGACCATCATCGCGGCCGCGCGCGACGCCGGGATAGGGCTTTATCCCGTGTCGCCGCTCTATGATCCAGGCGGACCTCGGCCGGAAACGGCCGGGTTCATCCTGGGTTACGCCGGGCTCGAGGCGGAGGCGTTGCGCCGCGGCGTCGCGGTGCTGGCCACCATTTTGGCCGAGCACCGCTGACCGACCGGTGTCCTAGAAGATCTCGTTGGTGAGCTTCTTCACCGGGCCGAGCAGGATCGAGCCCGTCGGCACCCCGTTATCGATCGGGATGGCCTTGCGCTCCGGCATGTCCTCTTCCGGCGCGCCGACATTGGCCGTCACGATGACCGGCGTCTTGGTGGGCACGCGGTCGTAGAGGTCGATGATGTCCTGGTTGATCAGGCGCACGCAGCCGGACGACACCGACTTGCCGATCGACCACCATTCGGGTGAGCCGTGCAGGCGGTAGAGCGTGTCCTGGTTGCCCTGGAAGAGATAGAGCGCGCGCGCCCCGAGCGGGTTCTTCAGGCCGCCCGGCATGCCGCCATTCTTGGCGCTGTACTGCGTCAGTTCCGGCTGGCGCGCCACCATCTCGTCCGGCGGCGTCCACTTCGGCCATTTCTGCTTCCACTGCACTTTTGCGTCGCCCGACCATTCGAAGCCGGCGCGGCCGAGGCCGACGCCGTAGCGGATCGCCTGGCCACCCTCGCGCACCAGATAGAGGAAGTGGTTGGTGGTATCGACGACGATGGTGCCCGGACGCTGTCCGGTCGGATCGGGGACGATCTGGCGCAAGAATTTGTGATCGATCTTCCTCACCGGAATGGCCGGCAGGTCGAAGCCATTGTCCGACATCGGCCCATACATCGTCTCGTAATCGCCGAGCGGCGGCTCCACAGGGGTCGGTGGCGGCGGCTGGATAGGCGCCGGGGCCGGACCGGTGGTGGCGCAGGCGGAAACGGCGGCCGAAGCAGCGCCGAGGGCTGTGAAATTGAGGAAGCCACGGCGGCTGATGCGGAAGGAAGCGTCTGACATGGTTGCCTTTTCTAGGTCTTAATTCGCAAGAAAGCATGAATGCGGAGGCTGATCACCGGCGGCATCCATAACATTCGGCCGCGATAGACGGTTCCAATTCTGGCCTGAGGGTGGACAGAAAAAGGCGAAGCTGTGACCGCGCCACAGCTGTTGCGCCGCGGCAACAGCGCCTTCAGGCGCCGGCCAGCAGGCCCTCGAGCGAGGGCAGGATCAGCCCCGGCGGAAAGTCGCGGTACTCGTCCGGCTGGTTGGTCCGGTTGATCCAGACCGTGCGGAAACCGAACTTCGCCGCGCCGGCAATGTCCCAGCGGTTCGACGACTGGAACGACACCGCGCCCGGATAAAGCCGCCAGCCCGTCACCACCATGTCGTAGACCGACGGATCGGTCTTGAACCGCTTGACCGCATCGACCGAAAACACGTCGTCGAGGATCTGGTCGAGCGCCGCCGATCTGACCGCCGCGTCGAGCATCTCGGGCGACCCGTTGGAGAGGATCGCGAGCTTGGCGCCCGACGCCTTGAGCGCCTTCAGCACGGCGGGCACTTCCGGATAGCAGTCGAGCCGCCAATAGGCTTCGAGCAGCCTGGTCTTGAGCGCCGGATCGGCCGAAGGCACCTTGCGCAGCGCAAAGTCGAGCGATTGCTCGGTCAATTGCCAGAAATCGGCATATGAGCCCATCAGCGTCCGGACCCAGGAATATTCGAGCTGCTTGGCGCGCCAGATTTCCGACAGCAGCTGCCCGTCCGGGCCGATCTCGCCGGCATGGCGGCGCACGGCGGCATGCACGTCGAACAACGTGCCGTAGGCGTCGAAGACAAAGGCCGCATGGTGCATGCAAAGAGTTTTGCGGCGGCAAGGCGCGCCGTGCAAGCGTTGATTGTGCCTAAGTGTCGCTGGCCTCAACGATTTTCTGCCGATGTCGGTTGACGCCGGTCGTCAAAGCATCGTCCTATGCCGGCCCGAAATCATCGATCTGGACGGCGAACATGACACTGGCGGCGGCAGCGCAAACAGCGACTTGGACCTATGTGGACGGCGACTGGTACGAGGGCAATGTCGCGATACTGGGGCCACGCAGCCACGCCATGTGGCTCGGCACCAGCGTCTTCGACGGCGGCCGCTGGTTCGAGGGCGTGGCGCCCGATCTCCAGCTTCATTCCGCGCGCGTCAACGCTTCGGCGACGGCGCTTGGCCTCAAGCCTTCCATGACCGCCGAGGAGATCGTCGGGCTGACCTGGGATGGCCTGAAGAAATTCGACGGCAAGACCGCGGTCTATATCAGGCCGATGTATTGGGCCGAACATGGCGGCTATATGGGCGTGCCGGCCGATCCGGCTTCGACCCGCTTCTGCCTCTGCCTTTACGAATCGCCGATGATCCCGCCATCCGGGTTCTCGATCGGCGTCTCGCCGTTCCGGCGTCCGACCATCGAGACCATGCCGACCAACGCCAAGGCGGGCTGCCTCTATCCCAACAACGGCCGCGCGATCCTTGAGGCCAAGAACCGAGGCTTCGACAACGCGCTGGTGCTCGACATGCTGGGCAACGTCGCCGAGACCGGCACCTCCAACATCTTCCTGGTCAAGGACGGCCATGTGATGACGCCGGCTCCGAACGGCACGTTCCTGTCCGGCATCACCCGTTCGCGCACCATCAGCCTGCTCGGCGACTACGGTTTCAGGACCACCGAGAAGACGCTGACGATCCGAGATTTTCTCGAAGCCGACGAGATCTTCTCGACCGGCAACCATTCGAAAATCGTGCCGATCACGCGCATCGAGAATCGCGACCTGCAGCCCGGACCGGTGGCCAAGAAGGCGCGCGATCTCTATTGGGAATGGGCGCATTCGACTTCAGCCGCCTGAACCGCTGGAGCGTTTCGCCGCTTCACGGAAACGGCGAAACGCTCCGGCAGTTTGTTTTTGAGCATTTCCGCACGGAAAACCGTTTCACACTTTTCCCGGAATTGCTCTAAAAGTCGCTCGGCGCTCCATTCCGGAGTTGCCCCGACCCATTCCAGACCTATCTTAGCCCGGTAGTATCACCGGACTTTTTCCTCGAGGGAGTACCATCCATGGCTTTTGAGTTGCCCGCTTTGCCTTATGACTACGAGGCCCTGCAGCCTTACATGTCGAAGGAGACGCTGGAGTATCACCACGACAAGCACCACAAGGCCTATGTCGACAACGGCAACAAGCTGGCCGCCGAGGCCGGAATGGGCGACCTGTCGGTCGAAGAGGTCGTGAAGCAGTCATTCGGCAAGAATGCCGGGCTCTTCAACAACGCGGCCCAGCATTACAACCACATCCATTTCTGGAAGTGGATGAAGAAGGGCGGCGGCGGCAACAAGCTGCCTGGCGCGCTGCAGAAGGCGGTCGACAGCGATCTCGGCGGCTATGACAAGTTCAAGGCGGATTTCATCGCCGCCGGCACCACCCAGTTCGGTTCCGGCTGGGCCTGGGTCTCTGTCAAGGACGGCAAGCTCGCGATCTCGAAGACCCCGAACGGCGAGAACCCGCTGGTCCATGGCGGTTCGCCGATCCTCGGCGTCGACGTGTGGGAACATTCCTATTACATCGACTACCGCAATGCGCGGCCGAAATATCTCGAAGCCTTCGTCGACAGCCTGATCAACTGGGACCATGTCCTGGAACTTTACGAGAAGGCCAAAGGCTGACAAATCGAAGGAAAGCCCCGGCACGCCGGGGCTTTTCTTTTTCGGGCGAGAAGAAAGCACAAGACAGCCGGCAAATTCGTCACGGCGAAGGGGAATAATCCCGCCGCGACGCCCGTTAACGTTTCGAGCAATTCCAGGAAAAGTGTGGAACGGTTTTCCGGCCGGAATTGCGACAACAAGGAGATAGAGCATTTCACCGTTCACTGTGGAGTGCCTTAGTCCCGTAGTCTCTTCATCACGGAGCCAATTGAATGAGAAAGCTTGTCATCGCCATCTCTATGCTCGCCTTTGCCGGTTCGGTCGCCTATGCCGACCCGGTCCAGGATCGCCAGGCCCTGATGAAGGAGCGCGGCAAGCTCGCCGGGCAATTGTCGAAAGTGGTGAAAGGCGAGGAGGATTTCGACGCCGCCGCCGTGCTGAAGACGCTGCAGGCGCTGCAGGCCAACGCCGAGAAGTTCGATGTCGAGAAGCTCTTCCCGGCGGGCAGCGACAAGGGCGACACCACGGCTGCGCCGAAGATCTGGGAAGACATGGCGGGCTTCAAGGCGGACGAAGACAAGTTCCTGGCGAACACCAAGGCCGCGGTGGCATCGCCTCCAGGCGATGTCGACGGCCTGAAGGCGCAGCTCAACACGCTGGGCGGCGATTGCGGCGCCTGCCACCAGAGCTACAGGGTCAAGAAAAGCTGATCGCCTGACATGGCCTGGCTGAAGAAGCTCGCCGGTGCCGTTGTCGTGCTTGGCGGCGCCGCGGCGGCCGCCGGCTGGTTCCTGTCCGCGCCGGTCAGGTTGGATGCCGGGACCGTCGCGCAGCTCGGTCCTGGCGACGCCGCCAAGGGCAAGCGCATCTTCTATGCCGGGGGCTGCACCTCCTGCCACGCCAAGCCGGGCGCCGAGGGCGACGCCCGGCTGCAATTGGTCGGCGGGCTGGAGCTGAAAACGCCGTTTGGCACTTTCGTGCCGCCCAACATCTCGCAGGACCACAAGGACGGCATCGGCGCCTGGAGCGAGGAGGATTTCGCCAACGCCATGCTGAAAGGCGTCTCTCCCTCCGGCGAGCATTTCTACCCGGCCTTTCCCTATGCGTCCTACGCGCGCATGAAGCCGGCCGACATCGCCGACCTCTATGCTTTCATGAAGACGCTGCCGGCGGTCGCCGGCAAGGCGCCGGACCACAGGCTTTCCTTCCCCTTCACCATCCGCCGCGGCATCGGCCTGTGGAAGCTCCTCTATCTAAGCCCCGAACCGGTGATCGCGCTGCCCAACGGCACGCCGGACAAGGTTCTGGCCGGCCGCTATCTGGTTGAGGGTCCTGGCCATTGCGGCGAATGCCACACGCCGCGCGACATCGCTGGCGGCGTCAAGAAGAGCGAGTGGCTGGCGGGCGCCGTGGCGGCCGAAGGCTCGGGCGTGGTGCCCAACATCACATCCGACGGGAAGAGCATCAAGAGCTGGTCGGAAGCCGACATCGCCAACTATCTCGAAACCGGCTTCACGCCTGATTTCGATTCCGTCGGCGGCGCCATGGTCGAGGTTCAGCGCAACATGGCCCAACTGACGGCCGACGATCGCGCCGCGATCGCCGCCTATCTCAAGGCCGTCCCTGCGCATCCGAACGGCTACCCGGCGCGCAAGCCGGCGAGCTGATCAGACGAAGTTCGCCACGGCCTCGAACAGCGCGAGGTTGAATTCCTTGGCATCGTCGACGATGGCCGCGGGCTGCGACGAGACCTTGGCGATGACCATTTCGGCGCGGGGATCGACATAAAGCCATTGGCCATGGATGCCGAGCGCGAAGAAGGCGCCGTTGCCGGTCCCGGTCTGGTACCATTTGTTATGATAACGGCCATGCGGCAGCCATGACACCGAAGTGCTTTGCGCCCAGGCTTGGCGCGATCCGCCGGTGATCGTGTCGTGCACCCATGCCTGCGATACGATGCGGCGTCCATTCGCCGTGCCGCCTTGCCGCATCATTTCGCCGATCCGGGCGAGATCGCGCGGCGTCATGTTTATGCCGCCGCCGGTGCGCGGCGTGCCGGCCCGGTCGACGGTCACATAAGCATCCTGCCTCGCTCCAAGCGGCTGGAACAGGCGTTCAGAGGCGAGGTCGTGAAACCGCCGCCCCGAGGCGCCCTGGATGACCAGGCCCAGCACATCGGAATTGGGCGACGCATAGTGATAGGGCCCGCCGTGATCGAACTTGCCCTTCTTCAGCCCGGCAATGAACTCCACGACGGTTTCGATTTTGTCGGCGGGCTCGGAAGGATCGAGCAATCCGGCGCGGCGATAGCGGGCATGGGGTCCGTTCGGGTCGTGATAGACTTCCTCGAAGTCCAGGCTCACCCTCATGTCGAGGACGTCGCGCACCCGCGCATCACCATAGGCGGAGGATTTCAGTTCCGGCACATAGCGCGGCACGAGTTCGTCGAAGTCGAGCAGCCCGTCGTCGCGCAGGATGCCGGCCATGATCGAGGTGACGGACTTGCTGACTGAAAACAGGATGTGCCGGCTCTGCAAGGTGAAGTTCGGCGCATGGAAATCGGCGACGATGCGACCGGACTTCATGACGACCATGGCGTCGGTGAATGTTTCGCGGAGCGCTTCGGCGACCGTGACAGGCTTGCCGTTGAGCGGGAAAGTCTCGCCAAGCAGGCCCCCGGCATCGACGGCCGGCTCTTCGGCAGGACTGGGCGCGGCGGCGATCCGCGCGGTCGGGATAAGTTCGCTGACATTACGAAAGGACCAGGCGTTCCAGGGTGCCTCCCGCCAATTGCCGAGCCGGACCTCGTCGCGACTGAAACCATAGGCCGTCTCGAAGGCCGTCGCTTCTTTCATGGGCCTCTACTCCTTGGATTCGCTGGACAGCGTCGCTATCGGCTTTCTTCCAGCCGCACTGTGCCGCCCAGCCAACATCCCGCGGGGCGTCCGTCCTCGACCCGGAAGCGAACCAGGATTTCGGAAGGGCGTAGCATGGCACGCCCCTGGCGGATGGTGATCTGACGCTCAGAGCCTTCCACCATGCCGTTCTCGAGCAGGCCGAAGGACAGCGCTGAAGCGGCGATCCCGGTTGCGGCGTCTTCGGGATAGCCGGAGGACTTCGGGAATTGACGTGCATCGACGATCTGAGCGTCCTTGTCGAAAATCGCGTAGGGATAGAGGCCGGTCGAGCCGATCCGCTTGCACAGCGCCTCGATCCGGGTGAAGTCGGGTCTCAGTCCATCAAGCACAGCCACGCTTTTCAGCGGCACCAGCGTCTTCACCCGGCTGGTCGCGGCGTTCTGGATCGGTTGCGGCGCGAGGTCGTCGGCTCTGATGCCCAGAACTTCAACGATTTCGGCCCGGTCCCTGCCGGGCTCTGGCAATGCCTCGACGCGGCCGGCGGGCTGCGAAATCTCGACCGAGGCGCCACGTCTGTTCCGCTCGCGGACCCGCGCGTCGACGCGGCCGCTCTTGGTCGATATCGCCAGATCGTCCTTGGGCAATTTGCCCAGATGGTCGAGCAGCCACAGCGCGCCGACCGTTGCGTGTCCGCACATCGACATTTCGTGGTTGGGCACCCAGAAGCGGAACTCGAAATCGCAATCCGAGCCGGATGGCGGCGGAAGGACGAAGCCGCTCTCATGGCCGAAGGAGCGCGCGACCTGCCGCATGTCGGTGTCGGACATGCCGGCGGCGTCGACCACTATCGGCGCCGGGTTGCCGCCGTGCGGCCCTGCTGGGAACACGCTGACAAGTCGGACGTCTGGATGCATTGCTCGGCCACCGGAATTACTTGGTGCAGACTATAGCGACGGCGGCCGCGCCGCGCATTCGAACGGGCCTTGGTTCTTGGCCGGGCGGGCCAGGTTTTTGCGGATGTCGGAAGGCGTGCGGCCATCGGCACGCCGCATGGCGCGTGCGAGGGCCGCGCCGCTCTCAAACCCGACCCGGAAAGCGATCTCGCCTATCGGCAAGTCCGTTCCTCCGAGCAGCTCCGACGCCGTCTGGAGGCGGATGCGCAACTGAAACTCGCCGACCGAAAAGCCGGTGCCTTCCCGAAACAGCCGCGTGATGTGGCGTCGGGAGACGCCGAAGCGATCCGCCAACAGGTCGAGCGGGATCTGCTCGTCGGCATGTAGCGTCAGATATTCCTTCAAATCGTCGATCAGTGCCGTCGCATGCTCGCGATGCGACGCGCCCGACTTCATTTCGCCGGCCATGACTTCGGCGATGCACTGCACGAGCAGCGCCGACGTCAGCGCATGCTTCACCCGGGAGTTGCCAAAGGTGTCGCGGTCATTGCGAAGCAAGAGCTCCTGCAATGTCCGTATTGCCGGCGCCCGGCGGGCAAGTGCCGTGGTGCGCGTTCGGCGGTGGAACCTGCTGAGCGACCCGGTTTCCCGGTCTAGCCGGCGAAGCGCGGCGCCGGTCACGTAGAGGGCGATGTGGCGGTGCGCGCCGATCGCCGCCCGCGTCTCATGCGCCCTGTTCGGCGGCACCACGGCGAATCGGTCCTGCGACAGCCAGGTTCCTTCGCGCCGGTCTTCGTGTTTGAGTTCGACCGTGCCCTGGCTCGGCAGGATGAACATCAGGCAATCGTGCCAATGCCACCGCATGGAGTAGGCGCCGCTGCCCGCCATGGCCGCATGCTCCCCGTCGGCCGAGATAAGCAGGTCGGCCCTTGCCGTGTCGCGCAGTTGCTCGAATGACCGAAGCATTGGTTGTGGATCGGATTGGTCGGTCGCGATGTTAGCAGCGGAAACGGAGGCCGGGCAATCGACCCGCCCGACGCCGCCCCGTGCGGGCCTCTTACAGGTGACGGTCGCCCAGGAAATCGAAGCCGTCTTCGAAAAAGTGGTTGTAGTTGCAGGTCAGCTCTTCGCCCGGCGCGATGTCGCGCAGCGCGTAGGTTTCCTCCGGCGAGGAGACATCGCAGTTCGGGTCGTCGTCGTGGTTCATGTAGCGTGCGTCGTCGGCCTCGAAGACGATGAAGCTCGGATCATGCCGATCCGGATAGGAATAGCGATCCAGGTAGGACTTCACCGGTCCGATCTGCGCCTCGTAGGTGTCGACGGGTATCCGGCGGTCGAACCTTGGGTCGAGCTTCCAGACCAGCGTGCCCCTGGTGATGCGGTTCCTGGCGAAGACGCCGATGCCCTGGATGGCGGATTTGTCGAGATAGGTGTCGACGAGCAGCATGAGGATCCTTGCGAATGACTGGTCGCGGTTCAGGGAAACCAAGTCGAAAAAGGGCGGCATTGGGTAACGCGCGCCCTTGGCAATTGCGAGAGGAAAATCAGGCCTTGCCGGTCACTTTCAAGGCATAGGCGTAAATGTATGCGATCTCCTCCAACCGCGAGAAGCGGCCCGATGCGCCGGCATGGCCGGAATCCATGTTGATCTTGAACAGGACCGGGTTGGCGCCCGCCTTGCGTTCGCGCAGCCGCGCCACCCACTTCGCCGGCTCCCAATAGGTGACGCGCGGATCGGTGAGGCCCGCCAGCGCCAGGATCGGCGGATAGTCGAGCGCCGCGACATTGTCGTAGGGCGAGTAGGCGGCGATCGTCTTGTAGTCGTCGGCCGACGCGATCGGGTTACCCCATTCCGGCCATTCCGGCGGCGTCAGCGGCAGGGTGGCGTCGAGCATGGTGGTGAGCACGTCGACGAAAGGCACCTCGGCGACGATGCCGCCGAAACCCTCCGGCGCCATGTTGGCGACCGCCCCCATCAGCATGCCGCCGGCGGAGCCGCCCTGTGCCACAATGCGGTCATGTTTTGTGTAGCGCTCGGCGACGAGATGGCGGGCGCAGGCGATGAAGTCGGTGAAGGTGTTCATCTTCTTCGATCGCTTGCCGTCGTCGTACCAGCCATAACCCTTGTCCTTGCCGCCGCGCACATGCGCGATGGCATAGACGAAGCCGCGGTCGACGAGCGACAGGCAGTTGGTGTTGAAGGCCGAAGGGACGGTGATGCCGTAGGAGCCATAGCCGTAGAGCAGGCAGGGCGCGGAGCCATCCAGCGGCGTGTCGCGATGGTATAGCAGCGAGATCGGCACCAACTCGCCATCGGCGGCCGGCGCCATCAGGCGGCGGGTGACATAATGTTCGGGGTCGTGGCCGGAAGGCACTTCCTGCGTTTTCAAAAGCATGCGCTCGCGGCTGCGCATGTTGTAGTCGAACACCTGCGCTGGCGTCGTCATCGACGAGTAGGTGAAGCGCATCGTCTCCGTGTCGTATTCATAGGAGCCGGACAGGCCGAGCGAGAAAGCTTCCTCGTCGAAGGAGATGAAATGCTCCTCGCCGCTGGCGCGCTCCCGCACCACGATGCGCGGCAGGCCATCCTTGCGCTCCAGCCTGACCATGTGATGCTTGAAGCCGAGCACGGAGAGGATCAGCCGGCCCGGCTCGTGCGGCACCAGTTCCTGCCAGTTGGCGCGCACCGGATTGTCGGCCGGCGCGGTCATGATCTTGAAGTCCTTGGCGCCGTCGGCATTGGTGAGGATGAAGAAGATGTCGCCGCCTTCTTCCAGGTCGTATTGCAGCCCGGGCTCGCGAACCGCCACCAGCTTCGGTTCTGCCGACGGGTCATTGGCGGGTAGCAGGCGGTATTCAGACGTCTCATGGTCGTTGATGCCGATCATGATCCAGTCGTTGGCGCGCGTGCCGTCGACATCCATGAAGAAGCCCGGGTCGGTCTCCTCATAGATCAGCCGGTCGTTCTCGGACGGCTCGCCTAGCGCATGGAAGAACACTTTCGACGGGCGATGGTTGTCGTCGAGACGGGTGTAGAAGAAGCCGTCATCGCCGGCGTTCCATACGCCACCGCCGCCCGTATCGGGAATCCGGTCGTCAAGTTCCCTGGCGCTGGCAAGGTCGCGCACGCGCAGCGTGAAGAATTCCGAACCCTTGTCGTCGAAGGCCCACAGCAGCTTCCTGTGGTCTGACGAATGATCGACGCCGCCGAGCCGGAAATAGGCCTTGCCCTCGGCCTCCGCGTCGCCATCGAACAGGATCTCCTTGGCGCCGCCGTCGCGCGGCGTGCGGAAATAGCGCGGCTGCTCGCCGCCCTGCCGGAAGGACGAGCCGTAGGCATAGGGGCCGTCCTTCATCGGCACCGTCGAATCATCCTCCTTGATGCGCCCTTTCATCTCGGCAAACAGCGTGCCGCGCAGATCCGCGGTGCCGGCCATCAGCACGGCCTGGTAGGCGTTCTCAGCCTCCAGGTGGGCACGGATCCGGCCATCGAGCAGGGCGGGGTCCCGGAACACCGCCTGCCAGTTGTCTGCCCGCATCCAGGCGTAGTCGTCGCTGCGGGTGACGCCGTGATGCGTATCGGAAACCGGATGTTTCTCGGGCGTTGGCGGGCTGGCGGTCGGGAAGGCGGCTTTGGTCATTATGTCTCGCTGCGGCATTGGCTTGAATGTCGAATGAACACGCCGCCCGGCGGCGGTTCAAGGTAGGCTGCGGAAGGCAGGTCAAAGAGGGAAAGATGAAATCCTGTGTTTTCGTCGCCATGGCTCTTGGCGTCGCCGCTGCGATCCTGGCCTTTTCCAACCAGTCTCATGCAACCGTCTTTGCCACCTGGCAAGTGGCGGGCGTGCCGTTCGGGCGATACGCTGAATGCTAGAAAGTATCCATCCAACGCCTCGCAAAAGCAGGCCGCGTATCCGAACGGCGACGTGTTGCGGATGACCGGCCGCTGTACCGGTGATGTAAACCTGCTTGATATCGTTCCGCGGCCGCGCTGGAAGCAGCGCAAGGCGGTCCGCTATCGCTGGTGCGAGATCGGCATGACCCGGCGCGGAATGGTCATTTCGTCACCGGCTGGGTCTACGGCAAATATATCGCGCCGGATTGATGGATATAGTCGCCCCGCCTTGGTTGACCCGGCCGGCAAGGTGGCGTCGTTGCACTCCGTTGCGCCGCAGGATTTCATCGTTCGGGCGCAACAGGTGTCCAAGCATTGGCCAAGCATTGAGCGCCGTGCCGGATGGCGATCGGATGTCTAACATGCGAGTGACGTAACGTCATGGCATGCCGGTCAGGCCAGAAAAATCTCACGAAGTTACACGGTGCACGAATTTTTGAAGCTGAATCGCCAATATTTGATGAATATCGGCGAATATAAGTCATTGGGCGAATTGACTTACTTGCAGTGCGGCGCCATTAAGATAACCCGACGCGAATCGTAGAGCCTTTTCCTGCATGAAATTCGCGCGATGCCCGATCCTAGAAAAAAGGGCGCAGTTTAGAAACAACTCTCGTTGGGGCCTTAGCACTATGGAAATCGTCGAAACACCTTCGAAAAACGGTGATGCGCTGATCGAGCTGACCGCCGATGTCGTCGCCGCCTATGTCAGCAACAACCCGGTGCCGGTCGGGGAACTGCCGAACCTTATCGCCGACGTCCATGCCGCGTTGGGCCGCGTCGGCGGCTCGCCGGAGCAGCCGTCGACCGAGAAACAGAAGCCGGCCGTCAATCCGAAGCGCTCCGTCCATGACGACTACATTGTCTGTCTCGAGGACGGAAAGAAGTTCAAGTCGCTGAAGCGGCACCTGATGACCCACTACAACCTCACACCGGAAGAATACCGCGAGAAGTGGGGCCTGGACGCCAACTACCCGATGGTCGCCCCCAATTATGCGGCCGCCCGCTCGCAGCTGGCCAAGAAGATGGGCCTGGGCCGTAAGCGCAAGGGCCGCTGACAGGCCTTAGCCTTCAGGTAATTCGAACGGCGCCCTTGCGGCGCCGTTTTGCTTTGAGAAGCGATTTCAGGAAAGTCGGGGACGGTTCCTGGAATTGCGTCGGAACAGGAGTTCTGGATACCGGCCCGGATCAGGCCGTCTGCTTCAACGCCGCTTCCGCGTCGCGCTTGATGCGCTTGACCATCGAACGCAGGCCGTTGGCGCGTTGCGGCGACAGATGCTCGTCGAGGCCGAGCTCCTTCAACGTCGCTTCGGCGTCCGTGCTCTGGATTTCGCTTGCATGCCGGCCGGAAAACAGCGCCAGCATGATGGCGACGAGGCCGCGCACGATGTGGGCGTCGGAATCGCCCTGGAAGCTGATGACCGGATCGGCACCCGCTCCCTGTTCGGTGGTGAGCCACACCTGGCTCACGCAGCCGGGCACCTTGTTCGCGGTCGTGCGCTCCTCCTCGGGAAAAGGCGGCAGGCCTTCGCCGAGCTCGATCACGTAGCGATAGCGGTCTTCCCACTCGTCGAGCAGGGAAAAGTCGTCGCGGATCGTCTGGATCGGGGCGGTCATCGCCCCGCATATAGTGGCCCGGCAACGCCGCGTCACGGAAAAAGAAAAACGCCGCGGGCGTCGAGAGGTCGGACGGGCCCGCGGCGGAGAGCAATTCCAGGAAAAGTGCGTAGCGGTTTTCCGCCCGGAATTGCGCCGGAACTAAGAGAGCAATTCCAGGAAAAGTGCGTAGCGGTTTTCCGCCTGGAATTGCGCCGGAACCAAGAGAGCAATTCCAGGAAAAGTGCGTAGCGGTTTTCCGTCCGGAATTGCGCCGAAGCTAAAGAGCCGAGCGAACGGCTGAGACGAATTCAGTTCTTGGCCGTCAACGCCACTGGAATGTTGACCTTGGCGGGCAGCACGATCTCCTCGGCAACGCTGCCGGTGGTCGTGACCGCGCCGTCCGCAACCTTCGTCTCGGGCGCGCCTGCCTGTCCGGACTGCCCGGCCGGCTTGTCGTCGATCATGGCCGCGGCGATCTTGGCAGTCTCCTTGGCGCGAACGGTAATGGTGTACATGGCCGATTTGCCGGTTTCGCAGACATCGGGCTTGCGCTCGCACAGCCCGGCAATGTCGCCGACCGCCTCGCGCGCCGCAAACAGCGCCTGGATCGGCCCGACGCTCTGCTGGCCGTCTTCGCCCGGGCCGACGCCGAGCGGCAGCGCCAGCAGCACCAGCGAAAACCAGAAAGCCATCCTGATCAGAAAGCCCATCTTACTTGCCTCTCGTCAGTGACGGATCATGCATCCCTTGGCATGACCTCTTTTATGGCACGATAATGCCATGGTCACGCAAAGGACGGCTTGCATCGAAGCAGCGTATTTGTCTCAAATTTTACACAAATTCGAAAGGATTGGTTTTGGCCATGGACTTGTCTCGAATCTCATCGACTGCATTAACTTTACGATAACCATATATCTTGTTGATATTTCGATGTTTTCTTGCGCAGGAAATTTTGCCGGCTCAGGCCTCCGCCCATTTTGGCACACGCCGCTCGGCTAACCCGCCGTTTACCATGGCGGCAACTCGGCGTGCTTTGCGGGGCCGACATCACAATATTTGCCTCGGGCGGGTCGCCGGCTTCGTCTGCCTTATCCATTCCTTAAACGCTGGGTGCGAGTTTCAAGCCAATTGATGAGTCACCTGCTAGGCAGGGCGTTTTTTACGACCGGGTACGCGTACGTTGAGTTCGATTTCAGCCAGATACGTTCAATTGCCTGGCGCGATTGCCGCCGGCTGCGAACGCATGGTTCACCCGACCGTGACGGGTGAGGCGGAACGCGTGCGCCAGCGTCGTTTCATCGGCGTCATGCTCGCCGCGCCCTTCCTCGCCGCGGGTGCTGCGGTCACGCTGGTCACGTCGAGCCTCGGCGCGGCGATAACCATCGCCGCGATCTTTGCCGCTTTCGGCCTGTGCTGGTTCGCGGCCCTTCTGGTGGCAGCCACCGGCCATATGGCGCTTGCCGGCCGCATGGCTGTCTTGTCAGGCGGTCTTGCCCTTGCCGGCGCTATTGCGGCGGCGGGCGGATTGGCCTCGCCGGTCGTGCTCCTTGCCGTCGCCTTGCCGGTCGAAACATGGTGGGTCTCGGGGTCGCGGCGCGCCGCGTTGTCGAGCGCCCTGGCGGCGGTTGCCGCCATCGTGCTGCAACCCCTTGCCGGCCAGGTCCTGCCGCTCGGCCACATAGCCGCCTGGCACTGGCTGCTGCCGCTCGCCTGGGCGCTGACGCTGTTGCCGCGGGCTGCCGCTTTCGCCAATCCGGCCGGCCTGCGGCCGGCGGAGCCTGCCTGCGATAGGCTCGAGGACATCATCGACGCAGTCGTGCTGCGCCTAGGGCGCCAGGGCGAAGTGCTCGATGCGTCGGCCAAGGCCAGGTCGATCCTGAAGTTGGCGCCGGAGCTCCTGCTCGGCACCGGCCTGTTCGACCGGGTCCATCTTTCCGACCGCGTCGCCTACCTCACCGCGCTGGCGGACCTGCGCGAGGGGGCGCCGAAGCGCCAGCTTGACCTGCGCATCCGCCTGCCGCGCGAGGGCTCGAGCGCCGCCGACAATTTCCGTCCGTTCAGCCTCGACCTGCTGCATGGCGAAGCCGACAACGACGTCTTCACACTGGTCCTGCGCGAAAACGACGATGTCGCGGCGCTGCGCGAGGAGCTTGCCGAGGCCAGGGAAGCGGCCGCGACCGCCGAAGTGGCCAAAGGCCGCTTCCTGGCCGTGGTCAGCCACGAGCTGCGCACGCCGCTCAACGCCATCATCGGCTTTTCCGACATGCTCCTGCATGAGATGTTCGGCGCCTTCAAGGATCCGCGGCAGAAGGAATATGTCGGCCTGGTCAGGGAGTCCGGCCAGCATCTCCTGTCCGTCGTCACCTCGATCCTCGACGTCTCGCGCATCGAGGCAGGCGCCTATGCGACCGAGTTGGAGCCGTTCCGTTTCGTCGAGGCCGTCGACATGTGCCGCTCGATGATGCGGCCGCTGGCAGACGCCAAGAGCATAACGCTCGCCACGCAGATCGCGCCGGATGCGGGCGAGATCAATGCCGACCGCCGCGCTGTGCAGCAGATCCTGATCAATCTCGCCTCGAACGCCGTCAAGTTCACGCCCGATGGCGGCAGTGTGGTGATCGGCGCCAAGCGCGTCGGCTCGCGCCTGCATTTCTGGGTCAGCGACACCGGCATCGGCATCGCCGAGGAGGACATGGCCAATCTCGGCAAGCCGTTCATGCAGATCCAGAACGACTACACGCGCCGCTTCGAGGGAACCGGGCTTGGCCTGTCGCTGGTCAAGGGCCTGGTGGCGCTGCACGAGGGCACGATGTCGATCGAGAGCGCGCCGGGGGAGGGCACGACGGTGACGATCGGCCTGCCGGTGAACGGACCGAAGCGGCGTTCCGGTGCGCCGTCCGGCGTGCTGGCCATGCCGGCCGCGAAGCCGAAGGGGGACGCAGATGGGGAGAGGAATGGCTCGCTCCGCAAAACGGCCTAAGGTGGTCGAACCCGAGCGCGGCGTGCTCGCCGAGGGGGCGGTTGCCGTCGGTCAGCTGATCGCAAGCAATCCGGTCCTGGTCGGCGGCTCGACGGCTTTCCTGGTGACGCTCTTCTACGTCTCGGCCAATGCGCTCTGGTATCAGCCTTTTCCGCATACGGGCGCATTCTTCGCCACTCGAACCATCGGGAATTTCCCGCATACCGTTTCGAACGAGCCGGAAACCACCATCAACATCGTGCGCCAGGCGCCCGCGCAGCCGGCCGCCAAGCCGGATCCGATCGTCCAGCAGGTACAAGGCATCCTGAAGGACCTCAACTTCTACGACGGCACGGTCGATGGCCTCACCGGGCCGGCCACGCGCAAGGCGATCCAGGCCTATCAGCTGAAGGTCGGGCTGCCGGGTTCCGGCGAGATCGACGGAGCACTGCTTGACCAGCTCGGCGCCCGCCCGACCACGGGGGCCATACCCCATCCGGCGCCGCGCCCGGCCGACGGGGCCGCTAGCGCTCCCGCCGCCAAACCGCCAGTGATCCCGGTCTCGGCCCCGGCCAATGGCGCGACGCAATCGCCGGACGCCCGCATCGTCAAGATCCAGGCCGGCCTGAAGGCCTTCGGCAATGACGACATGCAGCTCGACGGCAAGGTCGGCGCCCGCACCAAGGCCGCGATCAAGGAATTCCAGGCATTGTTCGGCCTGCCCCAGACCGGCGAACCGGACGAGGCCGTCTATGTCAAGATGCGCGAGATCGGCCTGACCAACTGAGCGCCGGCGCGATCGTTTCAGTTCTTGCATCCTTGCTGTAAGAAGCCGCGCATGCCATTCGGAAACCTCCCATGCGCGTAACCACCGATCTCTGGGTGTCGGCCCTTGTGCGCCGCGTCTTCGGCGCCGGCGGCTTTGCCGCTATCGTCAAGCGCGGCGCGACCGAGGCGGGCGCGGTCTTCGTGCTGTCGCGCGGGCGGATGGGGGAGGTGGTCCTCTATGGGCCGGCACCGCAGACGAGCTACGATTCGGCCAAGCCCGACGAGCGCTTCTTCACCTTGCTCGAGGCCGGCGACGATGGCTTGGCATTCGACGCACGGTTGGAGCGGGAGAAGAAGTTCGATCCCGACATCTGGGTGGTCGAGATCGAGGGCGGGACAGTTCCCGCCGAAGAGCTTCTTTCCGTGAAGGCTGAGTAACCGCGTCAGGAGGCCTTGAGGTCGGCGCCCGCGTCATCGCTGTTGGAGGCTTCGCGGCTCTCGATATCCGCAGCATCGGGAGCATTGCCGCGAACCGCCCGTGAAGGAGTCTCGGCCATCCAGGCGCGCACCTTGTCCAGCGCCGCCTCGCGATGCAGCAGCCGGTAGCGGTCGAGGAACAGGCGGATCGCCTGCGGATGCGGGAACTCGCCGGGATAAACCGCGACCGCGATCAGGAAGGCCCTGTCTTCGCTGAGGTCGAGGGCGCGCAATGCCGCAAGCAATCCGGCATAACTCGATTGGCCCGTCACCGAGCGGGCCGTCGCGAAGTCGATCTCCAACGCGTCGGCAAGGGCGGTCTGGAAGAAGGCCGGATTGCCGGTCAGCGCCGTCTCGCGCAGCTTCACATAGGCCGGCTGGCCGAGGAAGGCGTTGACGTCGGCGCTTGCGTCGGTCGGGCGCATCATCGAACGCAGGCGGCGCCGTGCGTTCTCCGCTGCTGTCCCCGGAACAGGACGGTCAGCGTCCGCCTTGGCTGCCGGCTCTGGTTTCGGCGCAAGCCTGGTGACCGTCTCCGGCGGCCGGGTCTTGACCAGCGTCGGCCTTTCCAGCGCGCGGATCAGGTCTGCGATCGTCGGGTTGAGCTCCTTGCGGCGCGCGATGGCGCGCGCGTGCGGCAGCCCATGCCGGCCGATCAGCGCGATGAGGTCGATGTCGCTCAGCGCGTTGGAGCGGGTGAGCAGCGGAGCCGCTGTCTCGACCGGCTCTTCAGCCAGCCGCCGCACCAGCGCGGTCGGCGCATATTCGCATTCGGAAAGGGCGGCGGCGACATAGCGGCGCGACTCGACCGAGACCTCGTCGAACAGCGGCAGCGTCAGATCCTCGAGCTGGGCGATCTCCCGGCGCGACGGGCGCGTCAGCGAGCAGAAGGCCGACACGGCGGCGCGGAACAGCCTTTCGGCTTTTCCCGCTTCGGTCCGGATAGCGATTTGCCTGAAATCCGAAGATGACACGGAGGATACGCCCGACACTCGACACGCTCCCGAACCGCGCAATCCAGCCGGGCTGGTTCCGCAACTTCAGGAAAAACAAAGATCAAATTAGCCGCGATCCGTTAGCGCTCCGTTAACCCTCTACGCCTCTAATCAATTTTGGAGGCGTTGCGTTGAGCTCCGGGGAAACCGAGAGGAATGCACGAACCATGGGCATGGTCCTGTCTTTTGTGCCGCGAGCGGCACCTATAAATCGAGCAAGTCACGACACCAGCGCGGCGGCGGTCATCATCTTTCCCGGCGTCCGCTATGAATTGCGCCCGCAGGCCAGTGAGGCCCAACCCGGCAACGGCAGTCCGGATAAACCCGGTTCGCCGCCTTCCACGCCGCATCACTGACAGGCTTCGACGCAAGTCGGGACGGAAGGTGCCGGCGACCTTGCCGAGCCCACCCGTTTCGCGCCTTTCCGGAACTGCCTTAGTCGTCCTGCAATTCGCAGGCGCTCTGCTCGAGGAAGCGTGACACGATAGGCTTCCAGCTCTCGTCCGGCACGAAGGCGCGAACGACGAAAATACCTTCCTCGATCGGCGCCTCGACGAAGATTGCGCCCTGCAGGTCCTCGGGAAGGTCGCGCCGCACATCGATCATCTGCGCCGGCGTCAGCACCACCGCGTCGAGCTTCTCGCCATTGGCGTTGTGGTCGTTGAAGGAATAGATGTTGTGGCCGTTGCGGTCGTAGACCGAGGCCGACCAGAAGGGCACGTCTCCCGGCGCCTTGATCCGCACCAGCCCGTCGGCAAGGTCGAAGCGGCAGGCGGCGGCATAAAACAGCGGATCGACCGATTTCACCACCGGCGCGCCGCCAGCCTCGGCGTCCAGCCGCGTCATCTTGTAGAGGTCGGAAGCCATCGCCAGCCGCGACCAGGCATCGCGTTCGGAAAATTCCGGCACCAGGAACAGCACCACGATATGCACGATGCCGGCGCCGAGCAGGCCGAGGATGAGGGCATGCAGCAGGCTACGCATTGCAGCCTGCCTTCAGGATGCGCGGCAGCGTCACGTCGGAGAGGCCGGTGCTCGAGGCGATCGGCGTGTCGTAGAAGGTCAGCACGAAATACATCTTGCCCGAGCCGCCGGTGAGCAGCCAGTTGCCGGGGGCCGGGCGCCTGCCGACGGAAATGACGACGGAATTGTCGGGCTGGCGCAGCACCTCGTAGGACTGCAGCGCCGATTGCCTTGCCTTGCCGGTGTCGATCACGCCGAGCGACTGGTCGGCGGCATAGAGCGTCCAGAACCGGGCGGTCGGATAGCCACCCTCGATCGTATAGGCGCATTCGCGTTTCAGCGGATCGCCGGCATCGTCGCGCTCGGCGACGAAGGCCAGCCCCTCGGCCTGGCCGAGCGCCAGCACGCCCTCGCGCGCCACGCGCGCCTTGGAATAGGGGTCGGCGGCCAGCGTTCCGGATTCGGGGAAGGCGGTCCATTGGCCGATGCGGATCGCGCCGACGCCGTCCTGCGCATTGAGCGCATACCAGACGCTGTAGCCGCCAAGCCCGATGGCAATGGCAAGCGAAAGCAGCGTCAGGATGGCGTTCTTGAGCATGAGAGCCGCAAACAGAGGAGATTGCCCGGGATATCGCGGCGCGGGGTGCCGTGGCAAGCCGGCTTCACGCGCGGGCGGCCCTAAAGCGCCGAAAGTGTCTCCGGCAAGGCGGGTGCGTCGAGCACGGGCGCGGCCTGGAACGCCTTGGTCATGTCCCTCAGCGTCTGGGTGGTGCGGCTGGAAAGCACCGGCGGGCGTTCGGCCTCGGCCTGCGCCGCCGAAGCGTCGGCTTGCTTCTTCGCCGCTTCCTCGGCCTTGGCCGCAACCTGCGGATCGACCCAGGGATGATCGATACCGGGGATCGGCTTCAGGTCGATGTTCTGGTGCGCATAGACCATCAGCCGCTGCCAGACCATGGCCGGCAACGTGCCGCCGGTCATCTTGTTGGTCGGGGTGAAGTCGTCATTGCCGAGCCAGACGGCGGCCGTGTAGTTGCCGGTGAAGCCGACGAACCACGCGTCACGATAGGATTGGGTGGTGCCGGTCTTGCCGGCCACAACGATGTTGGGAAGCTGCGCGCGCCGCGCCGTGCCGATCGCGGGCACGGCCGCCAGCATGGTGTTCATGTATTTCAGCGCCTTTTCCGAAAGAACCCGGTGCGGCGGCGGCGCGTCCTTGGTCCAGTCATAGACCACCTTGCCGGTGCGGGTTACGAGCTGGGTGATGCCGTGGCGCGAGCCGACGAAACCGTTCTGGGCAAAGACGCTGTAACCGGTCGCCTGGTCCATCACCGTCATGCCGGATGTGCCGAGCACCATGGTCTTGTGCGATTCCAGCGGTGATTCGACGCCCATCGACTCCGCCATCGCCTTGATCGGGGGAATGCCCAGATAATCCTTCGCGAGCCGCACCGGCACGGTGTTGATCGACTTGGCGATCGCCGTGAGCAGCGTGACATTGCCGGCCGAGCCGCCATTGTAGTTGTGCGGCGACCAGCCGCCCCAGGTGATCGGGCCGCCCGACACGACCGAATCCGGCGTGAAACCGTGTTCCATCGCGGTCGCATAGACGTAAGGCTTGAACGACGAGCCGGTCTGGCGCAGCGCCTTGGTGGCGCGGTTGAACTGGCTGGTGCCATAATCGCGGCCGCCGACGATGGCGCGCACCGCGCCGTTGGTCTCGATCACCACCACCGCGCCTTCGGTGACGTTGTACTCCTTGCCGAACTGGCGAAGGTGGAACTCGACGGATTCCTCCGCGGCCTTCTGGATGTTGGCATCGAACGTGGTGTGTGCGACCAGCGAGTGCTGGCCAGGCTTGGCGATCTTCTTCACCTCGTCGAAGGCCCAGTCGAGGAAATAATCGGGGCTCTTCTGCTCGCCGCGGTCGACCACGTCGGCCGGATGCAGCCGCGCCTGCAGCACCTGGCCCTCGGTCATGAACCCGGCGTCGACCAGGTTGGACAGCACCACATTGGCGCGCGCGCGCGCCGCCGGCAGGTTGATATGCGGAGCGTATTTGGTCGGTGCCTTGAACAGGCCGGCGAGCATCGCCGCCTCGGCGAGGCTCAGGTCCTTGACGCTCTTGCCGAAATAGAAATCCGCCGCAGCCTCGATGCCGAACGTGCCGCCGCCCATGTAGGCGCGGTCGAGATAGAGCTGCAGGATTTCCTTTTTCGAGAGATTGGCTTCGAGCCACAGCGACAGGAAGGCTTCCTTGATCTTGCGCTCCAGGGTGCGCTCGTTGGACAGGAACAGGTTCTTGGCGAGCTGTTGGGTGATGCTGGAGCCGCCCTGGACCACCGAATTGGCGCGCATGTTCTCGAACAGCGCGCGCGACAAGCCAAGCACATCGATGCCGTAATGGTCGAAGAAACGCCGGTCCTCCGTCGCCAGCACCGCCTTGATGACGATGTCCGGCATCTCGTCGACCGGCACGGAATCGCGCTGGATGATGCCGCGCTGGCCGATCTCGTTGCCGTAACGGTCGAGGAAAGTGACGGCGAAGTCGCCCTGGTTGCGCCAGTCGCTGGCGGTGATTTCGAAGGCCGGCATGGCGAGCGCCAGCAGCACCACGAAGCCACCGGCGCCCATGGTGAAACCTTCGCTCAGCACCTCGATGATGGCGCGGCGCCAGCCATGCACACGGAAGCGGCGGAAAAAAATCGTTGCCGCTTCCCAGAATTCGCGTGCCTTGAAACCGATCTCGTAGAGCGAGGTGTCCAGCCACGCATCGACGGCGAGCAGCGCGGAAGCGATCCGGCCTCTTCTCCTGCGTGGTTTCAAGGGATTTGCCATTCCGGAATTCCACCCTGGTGACGCCCGCCTGATTAGACACTAGGGCGGCACACCGGGAAGACTATTCTTCCATTTTACCACTGCTCACAAGGGCAGCGAAGCCACAGGGCAAGCTTTGTTGCTGTGCGACGCCGGCCGGCCGCCTTCGTGGTCACCTTGTGTCGGCTCCGGAGGCGTCAAGGCAGCGTTGCGAATGTTGGCCGTTGACGTATCGTGCCGATCCATTATAGAACTGATTAGTTCCAGAACTAAGAAGTTCCAAATGCCTGACTCCCTCGATCACACTTTTGCCGCCCTTGCCGACCCGACGCGCCGGGCGATCCTCGCTCGCCTGCTCGACGGGGAGGCTTCCGTCGCCGAGCTGGCGCAGCCCTTTGAACTTACGGTCCGGGCAGTTTCCAAGCACATCGGTGTGCTGGAACAGGCCGGCCTGGTTACTCGCAGCCGGGCGGCGCAGAAGCGCCTGAGCCGGATCGAGATCAAGCCGCTGCGCGACATAGACGGCTGGCTCGCCGACTACCGGAGGCTCTGGGAAGGACGGCTCGATCGCATGGAGGATCTTCTCAGGCGCGAGCAGGCGGAAGGCATGGGCGAATGAGCGCAAGTCAGCCTGCTGCGCCGAAGGCCGAACGCAGCTTCACGATCGAACGGACATTCGCCGCGCCCGTTGAGCGCGTGTTCAGGCTATGGACGGATCCACGCTCTGTCGCGCAATGGTGGGGCATCAACGACTGCACCATCCCCTATTGCGCGCTCGACGTGCGCGTCGGCGGCAGATGGCGCATCGATATGCGCACCGCCAGCGGCGCGCTCTATCGCAATGAGGGCCGATATGTCGACGTGGTCGCGAATTCTCGGCTCAGCTACACCGACGAACCAGCCCCCGAGTTGCGGGAATGGGCCGGTAGCCCGCCGGGAGAAAGCCTGCACACGATCACGTTTGAGGCTGACGGCGCGAGAACTCACATTTGCTTCGAGGTGATGTTCGCGAGCGCCGCCGACCGGGAGCGGTTGCTGGCGCTGGGTGTGCGCGGGGGCTGGATGCAAAGCTTCGACAGGCTGGAACGTGAGATCGGCCGGCTTGCCGGGTTGCGAGACACGCCGAGGCCGCCTGAATGACAGCCCTGACCGAATTCATCGAAACAATTGTGGAGTGCCCCATGCAGCAAGCCATGCAAACACGGCGGGATCGCGACGCATCCCTGGTAGGTCGCACATCCTCTTCCGACGCAGCTGGACCTCAAACAGCCATTTCGGCGGACGGCACGCCGATCGCCTACGAACGCCGGGGCAAGGGCCACCCGCTCATTCTGGTCGATGGCGCGCTGTGTTCCCGCGGCATGGGTCCGAGCCGCCCGCTTGCCACGGCGCTGGCCGCGCATTTCACGGTGTTCATCTACGACCGTCGCGGCCGGGGCGGGAGCGGAGACGCCGTGCCCTACGCGGTCGAGCGTGAAGTGTATGATATCGAGGCCGTGCTCCACGCGGCAGGCGGAGAGGCCTTCGTCTGGGGGACCTCGTCGGGCGCCATGCTGGCGCTTATGGCCGGGGAGCGTCTGCCAGGTGTCAGGAAGCTTGCCCTCTACGAGGCGCCGCTGATCGTCGATGACAGCCGTCCGACCACCGAGGCTGACTGGGTCGGCATCCGGACAGCCGTCGCCAATGGGCGTAACGGCGATGCGGTGCGGGTGTTCCTCAAATCGGTCGGCATGCCTCGCCCGCTTGCCTTCCTCATGCGGATGACGCCGATCTGGTCGAAGCTCGAGGCAGTGGCGCATACCCTGCCGTACGACGGCGCCATCGTGGCCAATGATCAGCTCGGCAAGCCCTTGGTCCCTGGCCGGTGGGCCTCTATGAAGGTGCCGACACTGGTGACGGATGGCGGCAGGAGTCCGGTCTGGATGCGCCACGGCAACAAGGCTCTGGCCGATGCCCTCCCGAACGCTCGCTATCTGACGCTGGCTGGCCAGAACCACATGCTGAAGCCCGGCCCGCATGTGCCCGTGCTGGCCGATTTCTTTTATGGGACGCAGCCGGGACGCTGACCTTGCGACCTCTGATCACCGCGCCGCGATGAAACGCATGAAATGCGCCACATCCGCCTCCGTCGGCTCCAGCCCGGTGAAGGAGCGCAGATAGGCGGCAAGGTGGCTGACGCGCGCCTCTACCGGTTCCTTGAGGTCGAGCACGTAATAGCCGATCTGCATGTAGTAGAGCACGCGAGCCCGGATGAAGGCGTCCTCGGCGTCATAGCCGTGCCGCCGGTACATGTCGCGGATGGCGGTTAGGCGTTCGTCGTCCGCCTGGTCGATGACGCGCCGCACGTCGTCCGAACGCCTCGCCCATTCGCGGATGGCGAAATCGAGCCGCGGATCGAACAGGCGCTCGTCGGCCCAGCATTCGAATACGTTCATCACGCCCATGATGATGGTTTCGGCCGGGCGCCGCGCCCGCTCGACGATCGCCTTGGTGTTGGTGTCCTGCCAGTGCTTGAGCAACTGGTCGAGCAGATCCCGCCGGCTTTCGAAATACCAATAGAAGCTAGAGCGCGACACGCCGAGCTTCTGTCCCAGCGTCAGCACCCGCACGCTCTCGATGCCGTCGGAAATCAGCGTTTGCAGCGCCAGGTTGATCCAGTCCGCGCGGGTCACCTTGATGTTGCCGGACGCCGGTTCGTCCTGGGGAGCGGTCGCAATCATGACCGAACAAGTCGCACGCCGCGAAGCCGCGCGCAAGCTCTGGACAGAAGTGTCTAGACACATATGTCCAGAGCATGTATCGTGCAATCTCCAACGAGAGGGAGAGGCTCGTGAAGTCCCATTATCGCGCGGTTGTCATCGGCGGGGGCGTGGTCGGCGCCTCGGTGCTCTATCACCTGACACGCTTCGGCTGGAGCGACGTGGCGCTGATCGAACGCGCCGAGTTGACGGCCGGTTCGACATGGCATGCGGCGGCGGGCTTCCATGCCCTCAACGCCGATCCCAACGTGGCGGCGCTGCAGGACTACACGATCAAGCTCTACCGCGAGATCGAGGCCGAGTCCGGCCAGAATGCCGGCCTGCACATGACCGGCGGCGTCAACATGGCGAGCGACCCGCAGCGCTGGGAATGGCTGAAGTCCGCCTGGGCTGTATTCCAGTCCGTCGGCATCGAGACGGCGCGGCTGGTCACACCCGACGAGATCAAGGAGATCTGCCCGATCGTCGATGTCAGCGACGTGCTGGGCGGCCTCTACGATTCCAACGAGGGCCATCTCGACCCTTACGGCACGACGCATGCCTATGCGGGCGCCGCCAGGAAGCGCGGCGCCGAAATCATCCTGCGCAACCGCGTCGTGGAACTGAAGCAGCGCGCCGACGGCGGCTGGGATGTCGTCACGGAAAAGGGCACCATCGTTGCGGAGCATGTCGTCAATGCCGGCGGCCTGTGGGCCAAGCAGGTCGGGCTGATGGCCGGCGTCGACCTGCCGGTGACGCCGATGGAGCACCATTACTTCGTCACCGAGGACATTCCAGAGGTGGCGGCGCTGGACAAGGAGCTCGGCCTCGCGGTCGATCTCGACGGCTTCTCCTATCTCCGGCAGGAGCGCAAGGGTGTGCTGCTCGGCGTCTACGAGCAGAACCCGAAACACTGGAACATGGACGGCGCGCCCTGGGATTACGGCATAGAACTGATCCCGGAGGACATCGACCGCATCAGCCCTGAGCTTTCCAAGGCATACCAGCGCTTCCCCTGCCTGGCCAGGGCTGGCATCCGCAAATGGGTCAATGGCGCATTCACCTTCACGCCGGACGGCAACCCGCTGGTCGGGCCGGTGAGGGGGCTGAGCAACTACTGGGTCGCCTGCGGCGTCATGGCCGGCTTCAGCCAGGGTGGCGGCGTCGGCAAATCGCTGGCCGAATGGATGATTTACGGCGAGCCGGAGGCCGACATCTTCGGCATGGATATCGCCCGCTACGGCGACTTTGCCGCCAACCGCGAATATCTGCGGCAGACCACAGGCCAGTTCTACGCACGCCGTTTCGTCATGACCTTCCCTAATGAGCGTCTGCCGGCTGGCCGGCCGTTGAAACGTCCCGGCGCCTATGACGGCATGAGCGCCGCCGGCGCCGAATGGACGGCCTCATGGGGCCTGGAGATTCCGGCCTATTTCGCGCCGATGGGCTTTCGCGAGGAGACGACGTTGAAGCGCTCCAACGCCTTCGACATCGTCGGCGACGAGGTGCTGCAGGTGCGTCGCGCCGCCGGCCTCGTCGATACCACGGCCTTCTCGCGCTACGCCGTGTCCGGCCCGGGTGCTGAGGCCTGGCTCGATCGGCTGCTCGCCTGCCGCCTGCCGAAGACGGGTCGCGCGAAGCTTGCCCCGATGCTCGGGGCCGACGGCCGGCTGAAAGGCGACCTAACCGTGCTCAACTGGGGCGGCGGCGAATACTGGATCATGGGCTCCTACTACCTCAGGGAGTTCCATATGCGCTGGTTCGAGGCGCATCTGGCGGACGGCGTCACCGTCACTGACATTTCCGATGCCATGTCCGGCTTCCTCGTCACCGGACCGAACGCGAGGAAGATCGTCGAGCGCACCACGCATCAGGACCTTTCTGCCAGAACCTTCCCCTTCATGGCCTGCGGCGAGTTCGACATCGGCATGGTCCGTGCACGCGTCTCCCGACTGTCGATCGCCGGCGAGCTCGGCTTCGAGATCAACTGTCCGGCCACCATGCATTCGACGCTGCGCAAGACGCTGCTTTCCGCCGGTGAAGACCTCGGCCTTGCCGAGATCGGCTACTACGCGCTGAATTCGCTCAGGCTCGAGAAGAGTTTCGGCATCTGGTCGCGCGAATTCACCCAGGGCTACAAGCCCGGCCAGACCGGGCTCGACCGCTTCATTGCTTTCGACAAGACCGATTTCATCGGCCGCGAGGCGGCACTCAAGGAGCGCGAGGCGGGTGTCTCGCGACGCATCGTGACGTTGGAGGTCGATGCCGTCGACGCCGATGCCAGCGGCTTCGAACCGGTCTGGCGCCATGGCCGGCGCGTCGGCTTCGTCACCTCCGGCGGCTACGGCTACACGCTCGGCAAGAGCGTCGCCCTGGCGTTGGTCGATGACGATTTCGCCGGGGAGGGGACGGAGCTTTCCGTACACATTGTCGGGGTCGAGCGGCCGGCGCGCGTCATCGCGGCCTCGCCCTACGACCCTGAAGGCAAGGCAATGCGGCAATGAGGAGGAACCGCCATGATTGAGGAGGCCGCACGCGATCTGAGGCGCGAACGCCGCCGCGGACGCACTGGCGAAGCCGGCAGCGAGTCGAGCCGGCATCCGAACTACCATTCACTGAAGAACTCGTTCGCGCCGCAGCCGGTCTTTTCCGCTGACCAGGTCGCCGCGATCCACGATACGGCGCTGCGCGTCCTGGAGGAACTCGGCATCAAGGTGCTGCTGCCCGAGGCGCGCGCCATCTTTGCCCGGGCTGGCGCGCTCGTCGACGAGGACAGCCAGATGGTCAAGATCGGCCGCGATATCGTGACGGCCGCGCTTGCCTCGGCGCCGCGATCGATCCCGGCACGGGCCGGTGACCGGTCCCGCGATCTCGATCTCGAGCTCGGCACGATGACGTTCCTTGCCGGCTGCGGTGCTCCCAATGTCACCGATCTCGAGCGCGGCCGACGGCCGGGCACGCTTCAGGCCTTCGAGGATTTCATCCGGCTGGTGCAGCATTTCGACGTGCTGCATATGCTCGGCCCCTGCGTCGAACCGCAGGACGTCGACACGCGCTTTCGCCACTATGCCACCGGCCGCGCGCAACTGACGCTGTCCGACAAGGTGCCCTTCGTCTTTGCCCGTGGCACGCCGCAGGTCGAGGACAGTTTCGAGATGATCCGGCTGGCGCGCGGGCTGTCCGAGGACGAGTTTGCCGGCAGCGCCCACAGCTACACGGTCATCAACACGAACTCGCCGCGCCAGCTCGACATCCCGATGGCGCAGGGCATCATCGACTTCGCCCGCGCCGGCCAGATATCGATCATCACCCCTTTCTGCCTGGCAGGAGCCATGGCGCCGATCACGGTCGCCGGCGCGCTGACGCTGCAGCATGCCGAGGCGCTGGCGGGATTGACGCTCGCCCAGATCGCGCGCCCCGGCGCGCCGGTGGTCTATGGTTCCTTCTCCTCCAATGTCGACATGAAGTCTGGCGCGCCGGCCTTCGGCACGCCCGAGCATGTCAAGGCGACGCTGGGCGCCGGCCAGCTTGCGCGGTTCACCGGCCTGCCATGGCGCTCCGGCGGCGGCAGCGCAGCCAATATTTCGGACGCGCAAGCCGCGCATGAGACCCAGTTCGCGCTATGGGGCTCGGTTCTGGCCGGCGCGACCGTCTGCATCCATGCCGCCGGCTGGCTGGAAGGCGGCCTGAGTGTCTCCTTCGAGAAGCTGATCACCGACATCGAGGCTCTGCAGACGGTCGCGGAGCTTTGCGCGAAGACGCCGGGCGACGAGGATGCGATAGGCTTCGACGCCATCGCCGAGGTGCAGCCCGGCGGGCACTTCTTCTCGGCCGCCCACACCATGACGCGCTACCGCACCGCCTTCTACGAGCCGCTGGTGGCCGATTGGTCAAATTTCGGCAACTGGACGCAGGCCGGCTCGAAGACGGCGACGGAGCGCGCGACCGCCATCTGGAAGCGGATCCTCGCCGATTTCCAGCCGCCGGCCTCCGCTGCCGCCACCGCGGGCGTGCTCGACGAATTCATCGCAAGGCGCACCGAGGAGGGCGGCGCTGCTCCCGTCTCATGATTTGACGAAAACGTAATAAATTCGAGACCTTCGCCCTTCACGTTACAGCCAAAACGATTCGCGATCTGGCATCCGGTTGCGAGCGCGGCTACGTTGCCGGTATCGGCAGCGTTGCGGAGACATGATTGGCTATGGACGATAGATGACGGCGCCCGGCGATTTGATGCAGGCCTTGTTCCTGAGGCTGAAGACCGATGCGTCGCTGTCGGCGCTGCTCGGCGGCGCCGGCCTGCTTGAGCAGGCGAGCGACAAGGCGGCCTTTCCGAACGTCACCTATGGCCGCACCAGCGCCTTCGACCTGGAGACCGGCGCCGACAACGACTATGACCAGCTTGTCACCCTGCACATCTGGTCGAAGGCTCAGGGCGAGGCCGAGACACGCCTCATCATGGATAGCATCAGGGCGCGCCTTGATGGCGCGGCGTTTTCCATAGGCTCGCGCGGCCAGACACGCCTGTCGCTGGAATTCGCCGAAGCCCGCTATGACGACGATCTGGCAGTCCATCATGGCCTGCTGCGTTTTCGCGCGCTCACGCAGGAAGCTGCCTGATCCGAGCATGATCCCGAACCGAAGGTCAGCGCAGCAAAAAGTGGGAACCGGTTTTCGGAAAGATCACGCGCCGACAAAGAATCAGAGCTGTGCCTGGATGGCGGCCTTGTCGATGACCGACCAGACCTCGCGAATGCGCCCGTCGTGGAACTCGTAGAAAACGTTCTCGGCGAAAGAAACGCGCCTGCCGTGGACCGGCAGGCCGAACAGCACCCCCTTCGGATGGCAGTCGAAATGCAGGCGAGCGGCGACCCGCGGCGATTGCGAGATCAGAAGTTCGATGTTGAAACGCAGGTCGGGTATGGCCTCGAAATCGCCCTCGAGCATGCGGCGATAGCCCGAAAGCCCGATCGTCTCGCCATTGTACTGAACCTCCTCGCCGACGAAGCGGCCGAGATTGTCCCAGTCCTGCGCGTTCAGGCAGACGATGTAGCCCCGGTAGAGGTCAGCAATATCCTCGCGTCCCATCGGCATGCTCCCGTGGTCATCCGCCGCTTCTACACCAGCTAGCGCGGGACGGAGAATCGGCATCCCAAAAACCGTAGCGGATCGACCGACTTTCCGGCTAAGAATCGCAACCGCGCCCGACGTTTTAAGGATGCGCCGACGGGAAGACGACGGCAGTATCTTGCATCGTGCCGGAGCAATCCCGGGAAAATGCGCGGCGGCTTGCGCATGACAAATACCGAGGGAAGTGGCGGGCATGGATTTTCGGTCGTTCACCGTTCATTTCACGTTCAGCCCATATGCGTTAGAACCGTGATCATGAAGAACCTTGGCTCCCATCTCCGCGCGGCAGTGCTGGCGCTTGCAACGGCCGGCCTCCTTGCGCCGCAGGCGAGCGCCGAAGAGCCGTCGGGCGATCAGCCGGCAATGCTCGCCGCCAATGATTGCTATGCGATCGGCCAGCAGGTTGCCGCCCAGAACGGCGGCACGCTGGCCAAGGCGTCGCAGGCGACGCGGGGCGGCCAGCCGGTCTGCGTCATCGTCGTGCTCGTCCCCGGCAAGGACGGCCAGCGGCCGCGTCGTTCGGAAATCGTCGTCCCGGCGGGTTGACCGGCTCGTTTCCCAGGCCGGCGGAATCGGCCTATACGTCTATCCAGCAACAGGTTTCAACCCATGCGCGTGCTCGTCGTCGAGGATGACAAGGATCTCAACCGGCAACTGGCCGATGCGCTGGTCGATGCCGGCTATGTCGTCGATCGCGCCTATGATGGCGAGGAGGGCCATTTCCTCGGCGAAACCGAACCTTACGACGCCGTGGTCCTCGACATCGGCCTGCCGCAGATGGACGGCATCAGCGTCGTCGAGCGCTGGCGGCGCGGCGGCCGCAAGATGCCGGTGCTGATCCTGACCGCGCGCGACCGCTGGAGCGACAAGGTGGCTGGCATCGACGCCGGCGCCGACGACTACGTCACCAAGCCCTTCCACATCGAGGAGGTGCTGGCGCGGGTCAGGGCGCTGATCCGCCGCGCGGCCGGCCATGCCTCGTCGGAACTCACCTGCGGACCCCTTCGTCTGGACACCAAGGCGTCCAAGGCCGATGTGAACGGCGTCCCGCTAAAGCTCACCTCGCACGAGTTCCGGCTGCTCGCCTATCTGATGCACCATATGGGCGAGGTGGTGTCGCGCACCGAACTGGTCGAGCATCTCTACGACCAGGATTTCGACCGAGACTCCAACACCATCGAGGTGTTTGTCGGCAGGCTTCGCAAGAAGATGGGCATCGACATGATCGAAACCGTGCGTGGCATGGGCTATCGCATGCGTGAGCCGGAGGCGTGACGCGGAACCGCTGAAGCCAACCCTAGAGCATGATCCCGAAAAGTGGGAACCGGTTTTCGGAGAAAGATCGCGCTCCAACAATGAATCAGACCGTGATGGCGGTTCAGCGAAAAGCCATCGCGGTCTAAGCGCGCGGCTGTCGAGGCTGCGGCTCTGGCCGCGCTCGCTGACCTTCCGCGTCATCGCCTTTTCGACCATCTGGGCGATCCTGACGCTGGTCGTCATCTTTACTCTGATCACCACGCTTTACCGCCAGGCCAGCGAACGCGGCTTCGACAGCCTGCTTTCGGCGCATCTGTTCAACCTGATCGGTTCGGTCGGCATTTCCGACAATGGCGCGCTGACCGGCTCGCCCGACCTCGGCGACCTGCGCTTTTCCGAGCCGAATTCCGGCTGGTACTGGTCGGTGGAGCCTGCTTCCGAAGGCGTGCATGGCGAACTCCATTCGTCCTCGATGACAACCTCGATCCCGTCGCCGAGCGTCGCGGAAGTGCCGTTCAACTCGAACTTCCAGCGCAGCTACTCGACGGAAGGCATCAAAGGCGAGCAGCTCGAAGTGTTCGAGAGCGAGTTCGTCCTGGACGCCAAGAACCGCGCCGCCCGTTTCCGCGTCATGGGCAACCACAGCGAACTGGAACAGGAGATCGCGAGCTTCCAGCGGCGCCTGCTCACCTATCTGTCGCTGTTCGGCGTCGGCATGATCGCCATCAACGCCATCGCCATCCTTCTGGGACTTCAGCCTTTGCGCCGGGTGCGCAATGCGCTTGCCATGGTGCGCGAAGGCACCGCGCAGCGCCTCGACGGCAGTTTTCCGGCCGAAATCGAGCCATTGGCCAACGAGACCAACGCGTTGATCGAGAACAACCGGCGCATCGTCGAGCGCTCGCGCACGCAGGTCGGCAACCTTGCCCATTCGCTGAAGACACCTTTAGCCGTGCTCATCAACGAAGGCCGCGCGCTTGGCGGCGCCAAGGGCCAGCTGATCGCCGAGCAGGCTGCCTCCATGCAGAAGCAGGTCGACCATTATCTGCAGCGCGCCCGCGTGGCTGCCCAGCGCGACAGCGTCGTCTTCCGCACGCCGGTTTCGCCGCTGGTCGAGCGCATGGTGCGCGTGTTGCGCAAGCTCAATCCGCAAACCCGGCTGACGCTGTCGCTGCCGCCGGCGGAGATCGTCTTTGCCGGCGAGCGCGAGGACCTTGAGGAGCTGCTCGGCAATCTGCTCGACAATGCGATGAAATGGGCAAAAAGCGCCGTCGGCGTGACTATCGCCACTATTTCGGGAAGCGGCAACCTGTTCGAAATCGTTATAGAGGACGATGGTCCCGGCATTCCCGAGGACAGCGCGCGAGAGGTGTTGAAGCGTGGCAAGAGGTTGGACGAGACGAAGCCGGGAACAGGGCTCGGGCTGGCCATTGTCGCCGACCTCATCAACGAGTATGGAGGCTCGCTGGCGCTGGAACGGTCCGGCATGGGCGGCTTGAGGGCGGTGGTGAGGTTGCGGAGCCTTCAATGATGTTTTCCAACGATTCGCGCGTGGCGGCCAGCGGCCAAATTTCCGACAAATATCAACACTATGGGCTGGCTATCCTTCCCGATGGCGCGGCCCCCAGTCCATCTCGCTCAAGAAGTCCGTCCAGATTTCGCTCCAGAGAACCGGTTGTTGGCATGAAGATTCGCGTCGCGCTCGTTTCCGCCCTGCTTGCCGTCTCCGGCTGCACGACGCTGGGCAGGAGCGGTCCAACCTCGCCGGTCACGCCTGTTTCGACGCCGCCATCCGCCGGCAAGGTGTCGACCGGCATCGTCTCGGCCATGAATGGCGGGCTTATCGGCGGATCGATCGGCTCGGGCCTGAGCGATGCGGAAAAGCGCAAGGGCCTGGAAGCCGAGTACAAGGCGCTGGAATACAACACCAGCGGTCAGAAGGTGACGTGGAAGGGCGACAATTCGAGCCACTATGGCGAGGTCGTCGCCGCCCAGCCATACCGGGTCGGCTCGCAGGATTGCCGCCAGTACACCCACACCGTCTACACCGGCGGCGCGGGCGTCACCGCGCGCGGCACCGCCTGCCGCAATGCCGATGGCAGCTGGACGCCGCTGACCTGACCGGTTTCGAACCGGATTAGGCCGACGGCAGGCGGCGCAGCCGTCAAAGCGTCGCAGCAGGCCTGTGTTGGCAGGGCAGGGCTCTGCCTTTATTGGAAGAGCCATGCTGTTCTGGGTCATAGCCGCAATCCTCACGCTGGGCGCCAGCCTGGCGGTGCTTTTGCCGCTTACCGGCGGCATGAAGGGCGCGTCGCCGGCTGGCGATCACGACCTCGAAGTCTATCGCGACCAGCTTTCCGAACTCGACCGCGACATGGCGCGTGGCCTGATCCAGCCAGGGGAGGCCGAGGAGGCGCGTGCCGAGATCGGCCGCCGCATCCTGCGTCTCGGCGCCGCCGAGCGGCCGGGCTCCGCCAATCCTGCGCCCTCGCGCGGCGCAAGGCTGCTCGCCAGCGTGGCCGTGCTCGCCGTTCCGCTGCTGAGCTGGGGGCTCTACGGCATGCTCGGCTCTCCCGATCTGCCTTCGCAGCCGCTGGCCGAACGTCTCGCCAAGAATCCGGCCGATTCCTCGGTCGACGAGCTGGTCGCCCGCGCCGAGGCGCATCTGGCCGCCAATCCGTCGGATGGCAAGGGCTGGGACGTGCTGGCGCCGATCTATCTTCGCCTGCAGCGTTTTCCCGACGCGGTGACCGCCTACCGCAACGCCATCCGCCTCGACGGCGACAGCGCCGCCCGCCAGGCTGGCCTCGGCGAGGCGATCGCAAGTGCTGCCGGCGGCGTCGTTTCGGCCGACGCCCAAAACGCATTCGAGGCGGCCCTGAAGCTCGATCCGGCCAACGCCAAGGCGAATTTCTACCTGGCGGTTGGCCTCGCCCAGGAAGGCAGGAAGGCCGAGGCCGTTGCCGCCTGGCAAAAGATGCTCGGCCAGCTCGCGCCGGATTCGCCCTGGCGTGGCGCCGTCCAGCAGGCGTTGGCGGAGGCAGGCCAGCCGGCGGTCGCCGAGGCCTCGCCGGCGAACGGCCCCGACGCGCGGCAGGTGGAAGCCGCCCAGCAGATGTCGCCGCAGGACCGCCAGGCGATGATCGAGACCATGGTCGCCGGCCTCGACGACAAATTGAAGCAGAACCCCCGCGACGAGGAAGGATGGATGCGCCTCATTCGTTCCTATGTCGTGCTCGGCAAGGCCGACCAGGCGCGCGACGCGCTCGGCCGCGCTGTTGCCGCCTTTGGCGCCGACAGTGAACAGGCGAAGAAATTCACCGCCTTCGCCGCCTCGCTCGGCGTGACGGCGACGGAGTAAGGCAATGACGCGCAAGCAGAAGCGATTGTCGGTGATCCTGGCGGGGCTGGCCTTCCTCGGCGCAGCCGCCGGCCTCACCTTCTACGCGCTTGGACAGAAGGCGTCCTATTTCTACATGCCGGCCGATCTCGCCACCGCCAGCGTGCCGCCCGGGCAGCGCATCCGCCTCGGCGGTCTGGTCGAGAAAGGCACCATCGTACGCGGGCAGGGCGCCACCGTCGCCTTCTCGGTCACCGACAAGCAGAAATCGGTCAAGGTCACCTATACCGGCATCCTGCCCGACCTGTTCCGCGAGGAGCAGGGCGTCATCACCGAAGGCGCCTTCGGTCCGGACGGTGTCTTCGTCGCCGACAGCGTGCTTGCCAAGCACGACGAACGTTACATGCCCAAGGAAGTCGCAGACGGCCTGAAAGCCAAGGGCGTCTGGCAGGAAAGCACCAACTGATGGTCGAAACAGGACATTTCGCCCTCGTCCTCGCCTTCGCGCTGTCGCTGGTGCAGATGCTGGTGCCGCTGGTCGGAGCCCGCACCGGCAACCAGCGGCTGATGGCGGTCGGCGGTCCGGTCACTGTCACCGGCTTCGCGCTCACCGCGCTGTCCTTCGCGGCGCTCGCGAGCGCCTATGCCGGCTCGGATTTCTCGGTGGCCAGCGTGTGGGAGAATTCGCATTCCCTGCAGCCGATGATCTACAAGATCACCGGCACCTGGGGGAACCACGAAGGCTCGATGCTGCTGTGGGTGCTGATCCTGACCTTCTTCGGCGCGCTCGTGGCCGTCTTCGGCAACAACCTGCCGGCGACGCTCAAGGCCAATGTGCTGGCCGTGCAGGGCATGATCGGCGCCGCCTTCTTCCTGTTCATCCTGGCGACATCCAATCCGTTCGTGCGCCTCAATCCGGCGCCTATCGAGGGCCGAGACCTCAATCCGATCCTGCAGGACCTCGGCCTCGCCATCCATCCGCCGATGCTCTATCTCGGCTATGTCGGCTTCTCGATCTGCTTCTCCTTCTCGGTCGCGGCGCTGATCGAGGGCCGCATCGACGCCTCCTGGGCGCGCTGGGTGCGGCCGTGGACGCTGGTTGCCTGGATGTTCTTGACCGGCGGCATCGCCATGGGGTCCTACTGGGCCTATTACGAGCTCGGCTGGGGCGGCTTCTGGTTCTGGGACCCGGTCGAGAACGCCTCCTTCATGCCGTGGCTCGCCGGGACCGCGCTGCTCCATTCGGCCATCGTCATGGAGAAGCGTTCGGCGCTGAAGATCTGGACGCTGCTGCTTGCCATCCTCACCTTCTCGTTGTCGCTGCTCGGCACCTTCCTGGTGCGCTCCGGCGTGCTGACATCGGTGCATGCCTTCGCCACCGACCCGGCGCGCGGCGTCTTCATCCTGTGCATCCTGTTGCTGTTCATCGGCGGCTCGCTGGCACTGTTTGCGCTGCGCGCTTCGCGGCTGACGGCGGGCGGCCTGTTCCATCCGATCTCCCGCGAGGGCTCGCTGGTCCTCAACAACCTCTTCCTCACCACCGCCACCGCGACCGTTCTGGTCGGCACGCTCTACCCACTGGCGCTGGAAGCGCTGACCGGCGGCAAGATCTCCGTAGGCGCACCCTTCTTCGACCTGACCTTCGGCCCGCTGATGCTGCCGCTTCTGGCCGTCGTGCCATTCGGCCCCTTGCTCGCCTGGAAACGCGGCGACGTCATTGCCGCCTCGCAGCGCCTGATGGCGGCCTTCGCCCTGGCGATCGCCGCGATGCTTGTCACCGGCCTGTTCATCGATGGCGCCTCCGTCTTCGCCGCGCTCGGCGTCGGTCTCGCAACCTGGCTGGTTGCCGGCGCGCTGACCGATCTTGCCGTCAAATCGGGGTTCGGCTCCGTCGCGCCCGCCGTCATGCTGAGGCGCTTCGCCGGCCTGCCGCGCTCGGTCTTCGGCACGGCGCTGGCTCATCTCGGCCTTGGGCTGACCTTGCTCGGCATCGTCGCCACGCTCTGCTTCGGCACCGAAAAAATCCTCAGCATGCGCCCCGGCGAGACGGTGGAACTCTCCGGCCACACGCTGCGCTTCGAAGGGCTGTTCCCGCAAAAGGGCCCGAACTTCACCGAGGATCGCGGCCGCTTCCTGCTGATGGGCGCCGACGGCAATGCCGATGGCGAAATTTCGTCGGCAAAACGCTTCTATCCGGTGCGCCAGACGGTGACGACCGAGTCCGGCATCCGGACGCTGGGCTTCAGCCAGCTTTACCTGTCGCTCGGCGACGAGAACAATGACGGCTCCGTCGTCGTGCGCCTGTGGTGGAAGCCGCTGGTGACGTTGATCTGGGGCGGCGGCCTGGTGATGATGGCGGGCGCGGCCATGTCGCTGCTCGACCGCCGCCTGCGCGTTGGCGCGCCGGCAAGGCGGCGCAAGCTGGCCGCCGCCTTGGCGAACGAGACATGAAGCCGAGATTTTCACTCGCCTCGCTGGTCTTGCTGCTGGTCCTGGTCTTTGCCGGCGCGGCGCAGGCTGTGAAGCCTGACGAAGTGCTGCAGGACCCGGCATTGGAGGCGCGGGCGCGCGCGCTTTCGGAAGGCCTGCGCTGCATGGTCTGCCAGAACCAGTCGATCGACGAATCCGACGCCGACCTTGCCCGCGACCTGCGCATCCTGGTGCGCCAGCGGCTGGTGGCCGGCGACACCGACCAGCAGGTGATGGATTACATCGTCTCGCGCTACGGCGAGTTCGTGCTGCTCAAGCCGCGTTTCAGCCCGCGCACCGCGCTTTTGTGGGGTACGCCGGTGCTCCTGCTTCTGGCCGGCGGCCTGTTCATCGTGCTCAGCGCCCGCTCGCGTCGCCCGGCATCGACCGCGCTTTCGGCCGAGGAGCAGGCGGCGCTGGACAAGATGCTGCGCGACTGATCGCCAACATTACAAAACTTTCACGTACCGGAAATGGCGCCGTAATGTGCGGCTCTCTAATCCTCTTGCCCGAGGATGCTTCGCCTGAGCGCATCCACTTCGATAGAGGATAAGAACTCCCATGAATAATGCCCCCAATTCATTTTCCGGCACCCGAAAGCGCCTGATGGCGGCTGCAGCGTCCCTGGCCGTTATCGGCGCGGCCGGCGCGGGCGCGCTTGCCTACGGCACCGCGCCCGTTCTGGCTGATGCCGTGCGCGTCGAAGCCCCTCAGATGCCGAGCTTCGCCGATGTCGTCGAGCATGTCTCGCCGGCGGTCGTCAGCGTCAAGGTCAAGGCAAAGGTCCAGCCGACGGCGGACGATGGTTCCGACGATCAGGACGGCTTCGACAACCTGCCCGACAATCCGCAGCTGCGCCGCTTCTTCAAGGAATTCCGCGGCTTCGGCGACCAGGGTCAGGGGGGCGGCCAGTTCGGTCAGCGCCGCTTCAACCACCGCAACCATGGCAATGGCGAGCCGCGTCCGGTGGCTCAGGGCTCGGGCTTCTTCATCTCCGAGGATGGCTATCTCGTTACCAACAACCACGTGGTCTCGGAAGGCTCGGACTTCAGCGTCGTCACCAATGACGGCAAGGAGCTCGACGCCAAGCTGATCGGCACCGATCCGCGCACCGACCTCGCGGTGCTCAAGGTCGATGGCGGCGGCACCAAGTTCACCTATGTCGACTTCGCCGACGATTCCAAGGTCCGCATCGGCGATTGGGTGGTTGCTGTCGGCAATCCGTTCGGCCTCGGCGGCACCGTCACGGCCGGCATCGTCTCGGCTCGCGGCCGCGACATCGGCGCCGGCCCCTATGACGACTTCATCCAGATCGACGCTTCGGTGAACCGCGGCAATTCAGGCGGCCCGACCTTCAACCTCAACGGCCAGGTGATCGGCATCAACACCGCCATCTTCTCGCCGTCGGGCGGCAGCGTCGGCATTGCCTTCGATATCCCGGCCTCGACCGCCAAGCAGATCGTCCAGGACCTGATGAAGAGCGGCTCCGTCCAGCGCGGCTGGCTCGGCGTCGAGATCCAGCCGGTCACCTCCGACATCGCCGAGTCGCTCGGCCTGAAGTCGAACAAGGGCGCGCTCGTGTCGAGCGCCCAGGATACCGGTCCGGGCAAGAAGGCCGGCATCGTCGCCGGTGACGTCATCACCCAGGTCGACGGCAAGGATGTCGATTCGCCGAAGGAGCTCGCCCGCACGATCGGCGCCTATTCGCCGGGCAAGTCGGTCGACGTCACCGTATGGCGCGGCGGCAAGTCCCAGACGGTAAAGGTCGATCTCGGCACGCTGCCCGCGAGCGACAAGCAGGCCTCGAACGACGACAACAACAAGCAGTCGGCGCCCGCCACCAAGGCTGATACGCTTGCCGACCTCGGCCTGACCGTTACCAAGGCGGACAACGGCAAGGGTCTGGTGGTCACCGATGTCGACCCCGACAGTGACGCGGCCGATCGCGGCATCCAGCCCGGCGACGTCATCACCTCGATCAATTCGAACGAGGTGAACACCACCGACGACGTTTCCAAGGCCATGGCCGATGCGGCCAAGGCCGGCCGCAAGGCTGTCCTGATGCAGATCACCCGCGACGACTCGAACCGCTTCGTCGCGCTGCCGGTCGGCAAGGGCTGATCGCGCGCATGACCCTGAAAACCGCGTCGGTTTTCGCAAGGGATCATGCGCCACTGAAGACTTTTGACTTTTCCCTGTGGCGGTATCAACACCCCCGAACCGCCACCGGGAAAACATGGGGCCGAGCACGTAAGTCAGTCACCGTGTTTCGCTCCCGGCGGCAGCGGGTTTCCCATCACCCGCTGCCGCTTTAGACATAAGGGCCATGAGCCATGACTGCCCCTCAACCTTCCGGTGAAATCGCGTATAACGGGTCCATGAAGATTCTCGTCATGGAAGATGATCGCGAGGCGGCGGACTACTTAAAGAAAGCCTTCGCCGAGGCCGGCCACACCGCTCACGTCGCCGGCGACGGCGAGACCGGCTTTGCGCTTGCCGATGCCGGCGACTATGACGTGATGGTGGTCGACCGCCTGATGCCGCGCCGCGACGGCCTGTCTGTAATCGCCGCGCTTCGCTCGCGCGGCAACACCACGCCGGTGCTGATCCTTTCGGCGCTCGGCGAGGTCGACGACCGCGTCACCGGGCTGCGGGCCGGCGGCGACGATTACCTCACCAAGCCTTACGCCTTTTCCGAATTGCTCGCTCGCGTCGAGGTGCTGAACCGCCGCGCCAGCGCGCGCGAATCCGAGACTGTCTACCGCGTCGGCGATCTCGAACTCGACCGGCTGTCGCATTCCGTCAAGCGCGCCGGGCGCGAGATCACGCTGCAGCCGCGCGAGTTCCGACTGCTCGAATATCTGATGCGCCATGCCGGCCAGGTGGTGACGCGCACCATGCTTCTGGAAAATGTCTGGGACTATCATTTCGATCCCCAGACCAACGTCATCGACGTCCATGTCTCGCGCCTGCGCGGCAAGATCGAAAAGGGCTTCGACAAGCCGATCCTGCACACCATCCGCGGCGCCGGCTACATGCTGAAGGGCGGATAAGCATGATCCCGAATAGTGGAAACTGGCTTTCGGAAAAGATCATGCCGCAACATGGGGTTAGATCAGGATGACGATTCGACCAATCGTCGTCCTGATCTAGGAGCAAATGGCTCTTTCCCTGCCGGCCATCATGAAGACGACGGCGGCCCGGCTCTCGGCGCTCTACCTTCTGCTTTTCGCGCTCTGCGCGGTGCTGCTCGTCTTCTATATGACATCGCTGTCGGCGCGCATGCTGACCGCGCAAACGCAGGAGACCATCAATGACGAGGTGCTGGGCCTTGCCCGCGCCTATCAGCGTGGCGGCCTGCCGGTTCTGGTGCGTGTCGTGGAGGCACGGTCCCGCCAGCCGGGCGCCAATCTCTACCTGATCGCCGATGCCAACGGCCAGATCCTGACCGGCAACGTGCAGAGCCTGGAGCCGGGTGTCATCGAGACCGAGGGTTGGACGACTGACCCGTTCTCCTACCAGCGCTTCGGCGAGGGGGAGCTCGATCGCCTGCGCAGCGGCAGCACCGACCAGTCCACGCCTCCGGCCAATGGCAACAGCAGTGCCCAGTCTCAAGGGGAAAAGGGCCACAACGCGATCGCGCTGGTGCTGAGGCTGCCCAACCAGATGATCATGCTGGTCGGCCGCGACCTCGGCGAGCCCGAGCGCTTCCGCGCCGTCATCAGCCGCGCGTTGACGCTGGCGCTCGGCATGATGGGCCTGGGTGGCATCCTGATCTGGTTCTTCGTCGGGCGCGCCGCGCTGAAGCGCATCGACAGCGTCTCGGACGCCAGCCGCCGCATCATGGGCGGCGACTTGTCCGGGCGGCTGCCTGTCACCGGCGCCGGCGACGAATTCGACCGTCTCTCGGAAAACCTCAATTCGATGTTGGCGCGGATCGCCATGCTGAACGAGGGGCTGAAGCAGGTCTCCGACAACATCGCCCATGACCTGAAGACCCCACTGACCAGGCTGCGCAACCGCGCCGAGGCGACACTTGCCGGCAGGCACAAGACGGAAGATTACCGCCAGGCGCTGGAAGGCACGATCTCGGAGTCCGACCAGCTCATCAAGACCTTCAACGCCATCCTGATGATTTCGCGCCTGGAGGCAGGCTATTCCTCTGAACAGACCAGCGCCGTCGATCTCGCCGCCACGGTGAGCGACGTCGTCGAGCTCTACGAGCCGGTGGCGGAGGAAGCGGGCGTCGTGCTGGAAGCGACGGTGCCCGAGGCCTTCACCATCAACGGCAACCGCGAGCTGATCGGCCAGGCGCTGTCCAACATCGTCGACAACGCCATCAAATACTCGACCGACGCCGCCGAGACGCCGAAAGTACGTGTGGCGCTTGAGCGCGCCGGAAGCGAGCTCAAGCTTACCGTCAGCGACAACGGCCATGGCATTCCCGACGACGCTGACCGAGCCCGGGCGACCGAGCGCTTCGTGCGTCTGGAGAAGAGCCGCTCGCAGCCGGGCTCGGGCCTGGGCCTCAGCCTCGCCAAGGCAATCATGACTTTCCACAACGGAAGGCTTGATCTTTTGCCCGCCAATCCCGGATTGTCCGTGGTCATGAGCTTCCCGCTGCGGGAGACGCATTGATGGCGCGGACAATGGCGAAGAAGAAAGTCGAATTCGAATGGCGGCTGAGCCCGACATTGGCGCTCCGCCCGCTGGACGCGGATCATGCCCGGCGCGAGTTGTCGGAAATAGCCGACGCCGCCGGGGAGGAGGGGCTTTCCCGTCTCGCCGCATTCCTTGCGGGCGAGGGGCCGCTGCAGGACCTGCTGGCCGCCGTCTTCGACCTCTCGCCCTTCCTGCGCGACGTGGCGCGCCGTCGGCCGGCTATTCTCGAGGTGCTGTTCGACCAGACGATCGAAGCGCGGCTCGCCGCCATCGGCGAGGCGATCGCCGGCGCTGCCAAGGCGGATGATGCCTCGGAAGCGGGCCTGATGATGGCGTTGCGGCAATGGAAGACCGAAGCGCATTTCCTGATCGCGCTGGCGGATCTTTCGGGCGAGGCGGAGACTTCGGTGACGGTGCGCCGCCTTAGCGATCTTGCCGACGCCTGTACATGTGCCGCGGTCGATTTCCTGCTGCTCGACGCGCACCGGCAAGGCAAGCTCAAGCTGCCGGATCCAGCGCACCCGGCCAGGGATTCGGGCTGGATCCTGCTCGGCATGGGCAAGCTCGGCGCGCATGAGTTGAATTTTTCCTCCGACATCGACCTCGTCGTCTTCTTCGACCCGGAGGCGCCGGCTGTCATCGATCCGCTCGACGCGACCGAGCTGTTCTCGCGGCTCACCCGTCGTCTCGTCCGCATCCTGCAGGACCGCACCGAGCACGGCTATGTCTTCCGCACCGATCTCAGGCTGCGTCCCGATCCGGGCTCGACGCCGCTGGCGATCCCGGTGGAGGCGGCGCTTCGCTATTATGAGGCGCGCGGCCAGAACTGGGAGCGCGCGGCCATGATCAAGGCGCGGCCGGTGGCCGGCGACCTTGCCGCGGGCGCGGCCTTCCTCAAGGAATTGCAGCCCTATGTCTGGCGCAAATACATGGACTACGCGGCGATCGCCGATGTCCATTCGATCAAGCGCCAGATCCATGCCCATAAGGGTCATGGCGAGATCGCGGTGAAAGGCCACAACGTCAAGCTCGGCCGCGGCGGCATCCGCGAGATCGAGTTCTTCGTCCAGACCCAGCAGTTGATCGCCGGCGGCCGCTTCCCGGAACTGCGCGGCCGCGAGACGGTGCCGATGCTCGGCGCGCTCGCCGCGCGCGGCTGGATCACCGCCGACGCGCGCGATGCGCTCACCCGCCAATACTGGTTCCTGCGCCGCGTCGAGCACGCCATCCAGATGGTGGCTGACGAGCAGACCCATATCCTGCCGGACAGCGACGAGGAACTGAGACGCATCGCACTGATGCTCGGCTTCGCCGATGAGGCGGAATTCACCGAGGCCTTCCGCGCCTCGCTGCAGCAGGTCGAACGCCACTATGCGGCGCTGTTCGAGACCGCTCCGGAGCTTTCGGCCGGCGTGGGCAATCTCGTCTTCACCGGCGATGTCGATGATCCCGACACGCTGCAGACGCTGCATAGCCTGGGCTTTCAGCGGCCGAGCGACATCTGCCGGGTCATCCGTGGCTGGCATTTCGGCCGCTACCGCGTCACCCAGTCTGCAGAGGCCCGCGAGAGGCTGACGGAACTGACCCCGGCGCTGCTCAAAGCCTTCGGCCAGACGCGGCGCGCCGACGAGGCGCTGATGCGCTTCGACGAGTTCCTCGCCGGCCTGCCGGCGGGCATCCAGCTTTTTTCGCTGCTGCAGTCGAATCCGGCGCTGCTCAAGCTGATGGCGACGATCATGGGCGCGGCGCCGCGGCTGGCGGCGATCATCACCCGCCGCCCGCATGTTTTCGACGGCCTCCTCGATCCGGCGCTGCTCACCGAACTGCCGGATCGCGCCTACCTGTCAGCCAGGCTTGCAGCCTTCATCGAAGGCGATCGCGGCTATGAGGGCGTGCTCGACCGCCTGCGCATCTTCGCCTCCGAGCAGAAATTCCTGATCGGCGTGCGGCTGCTTGCGGGCTCGATCGATCCGGCGCGCGCCGGCCGCGCCTTCTCCGATCTCGCCGACCTCACCATCGAGGCGGCGCTCAATGCGGTGATCGCCGAATTTGCGCTCCGCCATGGCAGGATAGACGGCGGCAGGGTCGCCCTGCTCGGCATGGGCAAGCTCGGCAGCCGCGAGCTCACCGCCGGTTCGGATGTCGATCTTATCTTGCTCTACGACCATGACGCCGACGCCGAGGACTCCGACGGCGAGAAGCCGATGGCGCCGTCGCATTACTATACGCGCATGACGCAGCGCCTGATCGCCGCCGTCTCGGCGCCGACCGCCGAAGGCGTGCTTTACGAGCTGGACCTGCGCCTGCGTCCTTCCGGCAACAAGGGGCCGGTCGCGACCCACATCGACGCCTTCAAGAAATATCAGCGCCAGGACGCCTGGACGTGGGAGCACATGGCGCTGGCGCGAGCCCGCGCCATCGGCGGCGATGCCCAACTCTGCGCCGAGCTCGACGACGAGGTGGCGACGGTCCTGGCGCAGCCGCGCGATGCGGCCAAGGTGAAAGCAGAGGCCTCGGAGATGCGGGCGCTGATCGAGGAGGAGAAGCCGCCGCGCGACTTCTGGGACATCAAGCTGATCCCGGGCGGGTTGATCGATCTCGAATTCATCGCCCAGGTCGCGGTCATCACAGGCAATGTCGAGGCAGGCCGTCGCGCAACCGCGACCGCCGAGGTGCTGGCGCGGCTGGAGCCCGGTTTCGCGGCGGCCGATATCCGGCAGCAGCTCAGCGATGCCTACCGGCTCTATATGGCGCTGACCCAGATGATCAGGCTTTGCCTCACCGGCGAGTTCCAGCGCGACGACGTCCCGCCGGGGCTTGCCGATCTGCTTCTGGCGGTCACCGACCTGCCGGATTTCGGTGTGCTGGAAGCACATCTCAAGGAGACGTCGCGGAAGGTCAGGCAGGACTTCGACCAACTGCTTCGCGCGGGCGCGCCGAAACGCGCGCGCCGCCGCATCGGGGGTGACGATGCAACAGGAGAAACCCCATGAAGAAATCCACCAAACTTGCCCTTGCCTTTATGGCGCTGGCCGGCGCCGTCGGCAGCACGGCCTATGCCGATAACAACACCGGCGGCCTGCGTGACGGCATGACGATGCGCGCCGGCAGGGCAATGAGAGATTCCGACGGCGCCATCGGCTTCGACCAGTTCTCCGATGCCGTGGACACGCGGCTGAGGAAGCTCGCCTCCGACAAGGGCGGAAGGCTGACCGTGGCCGAGCTTGCCGAGGCGCTTGGGAAGGCGCGGATCTGAGACTTGAAGTCGCGTGGCTACTCGGTGCGCTGAACTGTGCGCAGCCTGCGGCGCGCATGCGCCTGCAGGATTCGGTCGCGTAGATAGACATGGAAGCGCGGCGGCAACATCCCATAGTGGAAGCGGGAGGGGTTGCTTCCCGGGATGGGTCTGAGATCGGGGCCTGGCCATAGGAAATCGTTGGTTTCGCTCACCAAGACCCAGGACGGCATATCGTCGAGCCCTAAATGGGCTTTGAGAGGCGCGGGCATCTCTATTGCATCGGCGGGGTCTGCTGGAGGCGAGTGGGTGATCGGAACGACCGTCACCACCTCGCGACCCTCCACGATCCGGCGCGCTGCGACGATCGCGCAGGGCCTGTTTTTTCGGCCTTCTTCCATGCCCTGCCGATATTCATCCGACCATAGGTAGGAATAGGAGATTACAAGGCCGGGAACCGGCTTGGGCAGGCTCACGGCGTCCAGTCTTTGAGCATCTGATCCAGCCCCTCATACTGGGGAGGGACCGCGCTCTCGGCGATCGCTTTCAGCGTCTCGTCATCAAGTTCTTCGATCGGCCGGGCGACCCGTCCCTTGACCAGCACTTCGAACATCGTCGCCGAAAGCAGCACCGTGTGGGCCCGGCCGTTCTTCGTTATGGCCACCGGCGCTCGCTGCGCGGCATCCTGGAACCGGCCGACATTCTGTTGGAATTCGGTTGATGTTACCCGCATGGAAAAGTCACCTCTTATCCAAAATAGGTAAAATAGATAACTTTTTCAAGTTTCGCTCATGCGTGACCGATAGCAAATAGTGCTGGTTTCAAGCCGCCGCCTTCACCGTTGGCGGCGCCTTCTTCAGCGGAATGCGCACCGACACGATGGTGCCGACGCCTTCGGTGGAGCGGATCTTCAGCGCGCCGCCCTGCAGCTCGGCCAGCGAACGCGAGATGGCGAGCCCGAGCCCCGAACCGGTATGGTTCTTGGAGAACTGGTTCTGCACCTGCTCGAACGGCCGGCCGAGCTTGCTCAGCGCCTGCTTGGGGATGCCGCAGCCATTGTCCTCGATGGTGAGCAGCAAGGCGCCCGAGGTGTTGCGCGCCCTGACCGTGATCTTGCCGCCCTGTCCGGTGAACTTCACCGCGTTGGAGAGCAGGTTGATGGCGATCTGCTTGATCGCGCGGCGGTCGGCGTAGAGGCGCATCGCGTCGGCGATGCGCGTCTCGACATTGATCGACTTTTCCGCCGCCTGCAGCGAGATCACCCGCACCGTCTCCTTGATCAGCGGGCAGAGGTCGATCTCTTCGCGGTCGAGCGAGAACTGGCCGGCCTCGATCTTCGACATGTCGAGTATGTCGTTGATGACGCCGAGCAGGTATTTGCCGCTGCCATTGATGTCGGTTGCATATTCCTCGTAGCGTTCTGAACCGAGCGGCCCGAACAGGCCCTGCTGCATCAGTTCGGAGAAGCCGATGATGGCGTTGAGCGGCGTGCGCAATTCATGCGACATGTTGGCGAGGAACTCCGACTTGGCGCGGTTGGCTGCCTCGGCGCGCTCGGTTTCCTTCATGTATTTGCGGTTGAGTTCGACCAGCTCGCTGGCGCGTTCCTCCTCGGCGCGGCGCGCCAGGCTTAGATCGTGGATCGTCGCCATCAACCGGCGTTCGCTGTCGACCAGCTTTTCCTGGTGCAGCTTGATCTGCGTGATGTCGGAGCCGACCGAGACGATGCCGCCGTCGCGGGTCCGGAGCTCGTTGACCTGCAGCCAGCGGCCGTCGGCAAGCTGGCGCTCTAGCGTGATGCCACCATGCGGCCCGTTGGCGTTGGCGAGGCGGCGCTCCGAGGCGAAGGCCAGCATCCGTTCCTCCACAGAGTCGCGGAAAATGCCGGGCACGACGTCACGATCCGACAGCCCGTTGTCCTTCTGGAATTTCGAATTGCACATGATCAGCCGTTCGGCGGCGTCCCACAGCACGAAGGATTCGTTGATGTTCTCGATCGCCGTCCTCAGCCGCATGTCGGCCGCTTCCGAACGCAGCGCCAGGTGCCGCTGCTCGGTGACGTCGACGGCGATGCCGATCAGCTGGATTTCCGGCGCTTCCGGGTCGATCACCTGGGCGCGAGCCCGCATCCAAACCCACTGCCCATCGGCATGGCGCATGCGGAAGACCTGGTCGATATGGTCGATCTCGCGCTCGACGATGCGGTTGGCGAGCTCGAACAGGTCGCCGTCGTCGGGATGGATGATCTCGTCGACTTCGCCGAATGAGAGCATCGTATCGCAGGGCTCGTAGCCCAGCATGTCGTACATCGAGCGCGACCAGTACATCTTGCCGCGCACCATGTCCCAGTCCCACAGGCCGCAGCGGCCGCGCACCAGCGCCATGTCGATGCGCTGATGCGCCTCGAGGTAGATGCGGTCCGCGGCCTGGGCGCGCGCCGCCTGGCCGAAATAGGCGTAGAGGATGACGATCAGGACGCCCGCCGTCAGCACGAACAGCGTGACGTTGAGCGACATCGACTTGCGCCAGTTGTCGAACACCGCCTCCTGCGGCACCAGCACGGCCGCGGCATGCTTGCGGTCGCCCGTGAGGCTGACGGCGGCGAACCAGTCCTGCCCTGAAATGCTGACATCCATCACGCCGGCGCGGTCGCCGAACATGAACAGCGGCTGGCCGCCCAGCACAAAACTGTCGAGCGAGCGGCCCTGCCAGCCCGTCGACAGCGGCGAGACGGCGACGACCTTGAAGGAGGCGTCGGTGATGGCCAGCACATGGGCGCGGCTCATGGCGCCCTGGCGGCTGGTGTTTTCCAGGAGGCTTATTGCGTTGGCGCCGGCAGCGCTGGGATCAGCGGTGATCACCTGCGCCATCTGGCCGGCGGCCAGCGCCAACACCGCCTTCGCGTCGCGCTCGATCTCGTCATGCTCGTTCATCAGCGACAGGAAACGCAGCGCGGCGATGACGACGAGGAAGATGACGATCAGCGCCGGGATCGACCGGCGCAGCAACGGTTCCGCGGCCAACAGCCGCTGATAAGTGGGTTCGGCGATCAGGCGCGTATTGCCGGCAAGTCCATCGCTCCTTGCCTTGCGACGCGCAAAAGCCTTCCCTCCGGGCGCGCCCCACGCGTCCGCCTTGGCCATAAATGGCACTCCCCGATCTGCCGTATACTGGATGATCCGGATACGCCGCACGCCCGAATCGCCATTAAAGAATCAAAGCCGATTCGCCTTGTCCAGAGGCGCGGGCGAAAAAGATTAAAAGTTGATTGAAATTTGCCCTTTCCCTTCTCCCCTTGTGGGAGAAGGTGTCGCCGAAGGCGACGGATGAGGGGTGCTCCAGGGAAAGCCAGCGTCTCACTTCGCTGGAACACCCCTCATCCGTCTCGGCGCTAGGCGCCGATCCACCTTCTCCCACAAGGGGGAGAAGGCGAGGTCGCGCTACGCCAATGTCCGCTCCACGATGTCGCGCAGATCAGCCGACAGGTTCTCAGCCTTGGCCATGTCGAGCAGCGCCTGCTTGGCCTTGGCCTGGCGTGCGGGCTCCAGCGAGCGCCAGGACCTGAGCGCCGTCGCCAGCCTCGCGGCCACTTGCGGGTTGCGCTTCTCCACCTCCAGCACCGTTTCGGCGAAGAAGCGGTAGCCTTCGCCGTCGGGGCGGTGGAAGCCGGTCTGGTTGGCACTGGAGAAGGTGCCGATCAGCGAGCGCACGCGGTTCGGGTTGGCGATCGAGAAGGCCGGATGCCGCATGAGCTCACGCACCTTGTCGATGGTCTTGGCGCCGGGCACGCCGGCCTGGATCTGGAACCACTTGTCGAGCACCAGCGCATCGCCGCGATAGCGGGCCTCGAAACCGGCAAGTGCCCTATCGGCTTCCGCCGTGCCCGAATGGCGATGCGCCAGCACGGCGAGCGCGGCGGCGCGGTCGGTCATGTTGGTGGCGGCATCGAAGTGCCGCGCGGCGATGCCCGCACCGCCTTGCAGCAGCGCCAGGTAGTCGAGCAGGATGTTGCGCAGTGCCCTGCGTCCTGCGCTCGCCGCGTCCGGGCTGAACGGACCTTTGTCGGCAAGTCTGTCATAGAGTGTCTCGAAGGTGTCACGGTTTGCCTCCGCGATCGTTCGCGCCAGCGCCTCGCGCGCGGCAAAGATCGCGTCGGGGTCGATGCCCTTGCCGATGTCGCGGGCAATGTCGGCTTCGCCGGGCAGCGCCAGCGCCAACGCCCTGTAGGCCGGCTCCAGCGCCTCATCGCCGGCGATCCTGCCGGCGAGTTCGGCGAGCCGTCCCGCAAAGACCGGCTGCTTGCCGCCGAGAATCTGGCGGAACGCCGCGATCAACGCGTCGGTGAGCAGCGTGTTGAACGCCTGCCAGCGCGAGAAGGCGTCGCTGTCATGCGCCGCGAGGAAGAACTGGTCGTCGGCCTTCTGCTGCACCGAAAGCGTGATCGGCGCCGAGAAGCCGCGGTTGAGCGACACCGAAGGCCGTTCCGAAACGCCGCAGAAGCGCACCGTGTGCCGGCGCTTGCGGATATGGATCACGCCGCCATCCACCGCAGCGCCCTCGACGGCCGTCCAGGTCACGGGCTTGCCGTCGGCGCCGACAAGTCCGAAGGCCAAGGGAATATGCATCAGCCGCTTGCGGCTTTCCGACGGCGTCGGCGGCACCGATTGTTCGATCTCCAGCGTGAACTCCTTGGCCGCCGCATTGTGCGCGGAGCCCACCGTCAGGTTCGGCGTGCCGGCCTGGTGGTACCAGAGCGCGAATTGCGCGAGGTCTCGGCCCGAGACGTCTTCGAAGACCTTCAGGAAGTCCTCGATCGTCGCGGCTTCGCCGTCATGCCGCTCGAAATAAAGGTCCATGCCGGAGCGGAAGGTTTCCGGCCCGAGGATGGTGCGGATCATGCGCACCACTTCCGAACCCTTTTCGTAAACGGTCGCCGTGTAGAAATTGTTGATCTCGCGATAGCGGCGAGGCCTGACCGGATGCGCAAGCGGCCCCTGGTCTTCCGGGAACTGATGCGCGCGCAGCGTGCGCACTTCGGCAATGCGCTTCACCGCCCGCGAGCGCTGGTCGGCGGAGAACTCGTGGTCGCGGTAAACCGTCAGGCCTTCCTTCAGGCAGAGTTGGAACCAGTCTCGGCAAGTGATTCTGTTGCCAGTCCAATTGTGGAAATATTCATGCGCGATGATCGCTTCGATATTGGCGAAGTCGGCGTCCGTCGCGGTTTCCTCGTCGGCCAGCACATATTTGTCGTTGAAGACATTGAGGCCCTTGTTCTCCATCGCTCCCATGTTGAAGTCCGACACGGCGACGATGTTGAAGACGTCGAGGTCGTATTCGCGCCCGAAGGCTTCCTCATCCCATTTCATCGAGCGTTTCAGCGCGTCCATGGCGTAGCCGGCAAGCCGCTCCTTGCCGGGCTCCACATAGATGCCGAGTTCGACTTCCCGGCCGGACATGGTGGTGAAGCTGCCGGCCACCTTGCCGAGAGCGCCAGCCACCAACGCGAAGAGATAGGAAGGTTTCGGGAAGGGGTCGTGCCAGACCGCGTAATGCCGGCCGTTGGCGAGCGCGCCCCTTTCGACGGGATTGCCATTGGACAACAGAAGCGGCGCCTCGTTGTGCGGTGCTTCGATGCGCACGGTGTAGACCGACAGGATGTCGGGCCGGTCGAGGAAATAGGTGATGCGCCGAAAGCCTTCGGCCTCGCATTGCGTGCAATAGACGTTGTTGGAGCGATAGAGGCCCATCAGCGCCTCGTTGCGCGAAGGCGCGATCTCCGTCTCCAGGCGAAGTTCGAAGCGCTGTGCCGCCGGCGGCTTCATGATCGTCAGCCGGTCCGGCGTCGCCTCATAGTCGCTGGCCGCGAGCGCCTGTCCGTCGACGGCGATTCCAAGCAGCGTCAGCCCGTCGCCGTCGAGCACCAGCGGCGCCGCGGCGGCGACGCCCTCGCGCCGCTCTATCGTGAGCACCGCGGTGACATGGGTCGCGTCCGGCGACAGGCGGAAGTCCAGGCTGGTCCTCGGGATGAGATAGTCGCTGGGGCGATAGTCTTCGAGCTTGAAGACATGGCCGGTGTCGGTGCGCATTCCTTAAGTTTTTCCTGTCGATTGCGAACGGCCAGCAGGCGTCGCTGGTAAGATTTGAGGTGCGCGCTCTTTACACGAAAACGGCCACTCGACAAAACTGCGCAATAGGGTGTGTTTTCGCAATTCGGAACCGGGGGCTACGGCGAAGTCGCCGCACCCACTGTTTCACACTTTTCCTGGAATTGCTCTTGGGCTATTTCGCGGCTTCGTTTTGCGACCATCCTTGCGAGGCAAGATGACCGTCGATCATGCCGCCGGCCACGACACGCTGCGCGGCATCACGCTGAAGATCGTCTCGGTGGCGGTTTTCGTTGGCATGCAGACCTGCATCAAGGCGGCCGGCGACGTGCCCGCCGGTCAGATCGTCTTCTTCCGCTCCTTCTTCGCCATCTTCCCGATCGTTGCCTTCCTTGCCTTCAAGGGTGAACTCGCCACCGCATTCACGACCAAGCGCCCGTTCAACCACGTCGCGCGCGGCATCGTCGGCGTCGGCGCCATGGGGCTCGGCTTCTTCGCGCTGACCAGGCTGCCGCTGCCGGAGGCGATCACGCTGAACTATGCCCAGCCGCTGCTGGTCGTGGTGTTCTCCTCGGTTTTCCTTGGCGAGACGATCCGCGTCTATCGCTGGAGCGCGGTCGCCGTCGGTCTCGTCGGCGTGCTCGTCATCTCCTGGCCGGAACTGACGCTACTCAATTCCGACGAAGGCCTCGACGACCAGGAGGTGCTGGGCGTCATGGCCGCGCTGATCGCCGCGGCGATCTCGGCCGTCGCCATGCTCCTGGTGCGCAATCTCGTCCAGACTGAGAAGACGGCGACCATCGTGCTTTGGTTCTCCTCCACGGCATCGGTGCTGTCGCTCTTCACGCTGCCCTTCGGCTGGCAGGCGCTGACGCCGATGCAGGCCGCGCTTCTCGTCGTCGCGGGCTTCTGCGGCGGCCTCGGCCAGATCCTGATGACGGCGGCCTACCGCCATGCCGAGGCTTCGGTCGTGGCGCCGTTCGAATACACCTCGATGATCCTCGGCGTCGTCGTCGGCTATTTCGTCTTCGGCGACGTGACCTCGCTCAACACGCTCGTCGGCGGCCTGATCGTGGTCGCCGCAGGCATCTTCATCATCTGGCGCGAGCGGCGGCTCGGCCTGGAGCGCACGCGCAGCAGGAAGGCCACGCCGCCGCAGGGCTGAGGCTACGAAACCGACGCCCGTTCTTTCGCAATCCGCGCAAGCGCCGACCGCGTCTGCTCGTCCGCAGGGAAAAAAGATTCGATCGCCAGTTCGGACAGCGTGACATCGAGCGGTGTGCCGAACACGGTGATCGTGCTGATGAAGGACAGCACAGTATCGCCATGCGCGAGCCTGAGCGGATGGACGATGCCGCTTGGCTCGACCGGCGCCGGACGGCTGCTCTTCAGGCCGGATGGATAGGCACGCAGCTCACGCTCCAGCTCGATCAATACCGCGTCGCCGGTCGCGTCATTCTGTTGCTTCAGTCGCTCCAGGAGATGCGCACGCCATTCGGCTAGATTGACGATCCGGGGCGCCACACCGCCCGGATGGAGACTGAGCCTCAGCACGTTGACGGGCGGCGTGAGAAGGGATGCTTCGGAGATATCGGCGAGGAACGGTGCGATCGCGGCATTTGCGGAAACGAGGTTCCAGTGCCGGTCGACCGCCAGCGCCGGAAAGGGCTCGTGGCCCTTCAGCACGGTCTCGACCGCGGCCATCGCCGGCGCCAGCGTCGCGTCGGTCAGCGGTTTCTCGCTGAAGCTCGGCGCGAAGCCCGCGGCGAGCAGGAGCTGGTTGCGCTGGCGCAGCGGGATCGAAAGCTGCTCGGCCAGATGCAGCACCATGTCCCGCGACGGCTGCGCGCGGCCGCTTTCGACAAAGGAGAGATGCCGCTGCGAGATGTCGGCCTCCATGGCGAGGTCGAGCTGGCTCATGCGGCGCCGTGTGCGCCATTCGCGGATCAGGCTGCCGGCGGAGAGGTCGGAAGTGGTCATAGGGGATGAGTAAGGCGGCGAGGGGAGTAATTCAATTACCTGGGAGGTTATAGCTCCACCTTCTCCCCCAAGGGGAGAAGGGAAGGGCGCTCAGCTCAACCCCCTAAGCTTCACCTTCACCTCGAGGAAGTCCCGCCAGGCCAGCTTCTTGTGCGCCGGCGTCCGCAGCAGATACGCCGGATGCAGCGTCGGCATCGCCGGAATGGCAATGCCCGATGCGGTCGTGTGCACCTTCCAGTTACCGCGTAGCCTGAGGATGCCTTCCGTCGTGTTGAGCAGCGTCTTCGCCGACGGCCCGCCGAGATTGACCAGCACCTTGGGATTGACCAGCTCGATCTGCCTTTCGATGAAGGGCCGGCAGATTTCGGTCTCGTGCGGCGTCGGCGTGCGGTTGCCCGGCGGCCGCCACGGGATGACGTTGGCGATATAGGCCAAGTTGCGGTCGAGGCCGATCGCGGCGAGCATGCGGTCGAGCAAGCGGCCTGAGCGGCCGACGAAGGGCAGGCCCTCCAGGTCCTCGTCGCGGCCCGGCGCCTCGCCGACCAGCATCAGGTCGGCGTTCGGGTTGCCGTCGGCGAAGACCAGGTTCTTGGCGGTGAATTTGAGGTTGCAGCCGTCGAAGGCGGCCATGTGCCGGCGCAGCTCATCGAGCGTAGAAGCGCTGGCGGCAAGCTGGCGCGCGAGCAGGGCCTGTGCCTCGTCTGGAACGACCGCCGGCACCCGCGCCGGCGCGTCCGGAATATTGCTCGCGTCGAGGCCGGATAGGGGCGCGGGCGGGTTCGGTGTCTCAGCTCGTTCCGGAGCCTGCTCGGGGGTGGACCGGCTCTCGGGCCTTACTTCGCGGTGTTGCACGGCCGGCGCCCGCTCGGCGGGTCTGCGCTCGGCCGACTTCGCAGCCGCTTCGGCGAACCGGTTGACCGGCGCGTCTTCAAGCGCCTCATCCACGCCGGCGCTGGCATAGAAGGCGAGCAATTCGGCGATATCGGCAGCGGAGGTTGGGGAGGCGGCAGTCATGGCGCCACCATCGTCCGCGCGGCTTCAATTTGCAAGTTTGGAGGCCGCGTCAGCTTGTCGGGATACGTGGCTCCTGCACCAGCCAGAACTGCCATTTGGGCGTGAAGTCGGTGATACGGAAGGTGAAGCTGGCGGTCTTGAGCGTATCGACATTGCCCTTCATGAACGACAGGCGGTCGTAAGGCGTCAACTCGCGATAATACTCGGCGAAGCTGCTGGACCAGATGTAATCCGGCGTCTTGTTGGCCTGATCGAAGGACAAGCCGTCGTCATCGGTGCTGGGCTGGCCAAGGATCGACTGCAGCTCGAACTGGAATTCGATCCAGCCTTGCCCACCATTGTTGAGTGCGTCGATGCGGATGTACATCATGCCGCTGGCGAACTCACCCGGCACGCCGAATGGCTGGATCGGCTTGACGGCGCGGATGGTCAGCGTCACCGGTGTTGCCGAATTGAACTCCTCGGTGACGACGAAAGGGTCGTCCCTGGTGCCGATGCCGGACGCGCCAGTGATGCGGAAGCCGCCGAGTTCGTCGGAAAAGGCGTAGGCTCCGGCGATCCACACCTTATGCGGGTCGGCGCGGGCATCCACCGGGGCCAGCGAGAGGAACAGAAGAACCGCACCGCGGAAGTGCCCGCGTGTGAAGGGCAAGCGCTGCACTGAAAAGCCGGGTAGCCTGAGAGTGCGCATGAACGATTATTGCCGATAAGCAAGCTGCCGAACAATTGAAAAACGCATCGACGAAGAGGCGTGGCCGGCAAACAGCGATCATCCCGTCGGAATGCGCGGATCCTGCACGATGTAGAACGTCCAGCGCGGCGTATAGTCGGTGATCAGGAAATCGAACGTCGTCGTCTGTAGCGGATCCACCTTGCCGCTCCTGAACAGCAGCCGGTCATAGGGCTCGAACTGGCGGTCGAAATCGGCGAAGTTGCTCGACCAGATATTGTCGGGCGTCTTGTTGCGCTGGTCGAAGGACAGGCCGTCGCCGAACACGCTTGGCTGGTCGAGGATCTCCTGCAGTTCGAACTGGAACTCCACCCAGGGCAGGGCGCTGTTGTTCAGCACATCGATGCGCATGTACATCACGCCGTTGGCGACCTCGCCTGCCTTGCCGAAAGGCTCGATCGGCCTGGTCGCGCGGATGGTCAGCGTCACCGGCGTCGCGGAGTTGAGCTCCTCCTTGATGACCAACGGGTCTTCCCTGGTGCCGATGCCGGAAGCGCCGGTGATACGGAAGCCGCCCAATTCGTCGGAGAAGGAATAGGCGCCGGTCGCCCATGTCTTCACCGGATCTGCCTGCGCCGGAACGGCCAAAAAGAGGAGTGGAAGAACCGCGCGCCAGGCCACGCCTGGCGTGAAGAGTACGCGCTTCGATGGAAAGCCGGATGGCTCTTGATTGCGCATGCGGCAAAGTATTGCCGATAACCAAGCCGTCGAACAATTAAAAACATGCGCTGGCGGCCTGGCCTGCCAACCAATTGGCGCTGGCCTATGCTTGGCCATGGCCGGTGGGGCAGCCATTTCGTAGGGAAAACCGCGACTTTTTGTCGAAATCGGCGTTGTCACATCAGCGCCGGTTTCGCGTCGCGAATTGATGCGCTATGCAGCGCATGAGCCAGCACAATGCGAGAATGCGGCAAGCCATAGAGGGGTCGATGAGCGATATCGAACGCGAAAGCATGGAATTCGACGTGGTGATCGTCGGCGCCGGCCCCGCCGGCCTTGCCGCGGCTATCCGTCTTAAGCAAGTCAACCCGGACCTCTCCGTGGTCGTCCTCGAAAAGGGCGGCGAGGTGGGCGCCCACATCCTGTCCGGCGCCGTCGTCGATCCGATCGGCATCGACCGGCTGCTGCCCGGCTGGCGCGAGGAGGGCGATCATCCGTTCAAGACACCGGTGACGGCGGACCATTTCCTGGTGCTCGGCCCGGCCGGCTCGTTCCGCCTGCCCAACTTCCTGATGCCGCCGCTGATGAACAATCACGGCAACTACATCGTCTCGCTCGGCAATGTCTGCCGCTGGCTGGCGACCAAGGCCGAGGCGCTTGGCGTCGAGATCTATCCGGGCTTTGCCGCGGCAAGCCTGGTCTACAACGATGCCGGCGCCGTCACCGGCGTTATCACCGGCGACATGGGCGTCGAGAAGGATGGCACGCATGGCCCGGCCTACGCGCCCGGCATGGCGCTGATGGGCAAGTATGTGCTGATCGGCGAGGGCGCGCGCGGCTCTTTGGCCAAGCAGCTCATCGCGAAGTACCAGCTTGCCGAAGGCCGCGAGCCGGGCAAGTTCGGCATCGGCCTCAAGGAACTCTGGCAGGTCAAGCCCGAGAACCATAAGCCGGGTCTGGTGCAGCACTCCTTCGGCTGGCCGCTAGACATGAAGACCGGCGGCGGCTCCTTCCTGTACCATCTCGAGGACAACCAGGTGGCGGTCGGCTTCGTCGTCCACCTCAACTACAAGAACCCCTATCTCTCGCCCTTCGAGGAGTTCCAGCGCTTCAAGACGCATCCGGCGATCGCCGGCACCTTCGAGGGCGCCAAGCGCATCGGCTATGGCGCGCGCGCCATCACCGAGGGCGGCTGGCAGTCGGTGCCGAAGCTTTCCTTCCCCGGCGGCGTGCTGATGGGTTGCGCGGCCGGCTTCGTCAACGTGCCGCGCATCAAGGGTTCGCACAATGCGGTGCTTTCGGGCATGCTTGCCGCCGACCATGTGGCCGAGGCGATCGCCGCCGGACGCGCCAATGACGAGCTCGCTTCCTATGAAGAGGCCTGGCGTGGCAGCGACATCGGCAAGGACCTGAAGAGGGTGCGCAACGTCAAGCCGCTGTGGTCGCGCTTCGGCACCATCGTCGGCGTCGGCATCGGCGGCCTCGACATGTGGCTGAACACGCTGTTCGGTTTCTCGCCCTTCGGCACGATGAAGCACGGCAAGGCTGACTATGCGGCGCTCGAGCCGGCATCCAGGCATCAGAAGATCGCCTATCCGAAGCCGGACGGCGTCCTGACCTTCGACCGTCTTTCCTCGGTGTTCCTATCGAACACCAATCACGAGGAAAACGAGCCGACCCATCTGATCGTCGGCGACATGGCGCTGCAGCAGCGTTCGGAGCACGACGTCTTTGCCGGCCCTTCGACCCGCTACTGCCCGGCCGGCGTCTATGAATGGGTGGACAAGGACGGCAACGCCGCCGCCGATCCATCGGCCAAGGACGTGCGCTTCGTCATCAACGCGCAGAACTGCGTGCACTGCAAGACCTGCGACATCAAGGATCCGAACCAGAATATCAACTGGGTGCCGCCACAAGGCGGCGAAGGTCCGGTCTACCAAGGCATGTAAGCCGTTGAAGCCGGGCGCCGAGTATGGTCTGCTCCGTCTCGAAAGAAGGAGGCGGACATGCGGCACCTCAGCCTGGCGATACTAGCTGCTGCCGGCGTGCTTTTCTGCGGGACCGCCTCCGCCGGCATCAAGCTGACCGTGCATGTGCGCACCTACGATGTCGCCGGCAAGACTGGCGCGGAGCTGATCGATTCGATGAATGGCCTGGGGCCGCGGCACGGCCATGCCACGCGCGCCATCGCCGAAACCGGCTACACCGTTCATTGGGACCTCGACGTGAAACGGGACAACGGCATCTGCCGGCTGCGTGAGGCCACCGGCAAGATTGACCTGACCTATACGTTTCCGCGCCGCACTTCGCCGTCCGGCCGGGCCCTGAACAGGCGCTGGGATCGTTTCATGGCCGGCGTGCGCCAGCATGAGCACACCCATGGCCGTATCGCGAAGCAGATGATGCGGGCGACCAGCACGGCGCTTGCCGGGCTTGAGCGGCCGGACAATTGGTTCTGCACCGGCCTTCGCTGGGACGCCAGGCGCCGCATCGACACCATCTATGCCGAGTATGAAGCAAAGCAGAACGCCTTCGACGCCCGCGAGCATCGGGCTGGCGGCCATGTCGATCACCTGGTCAACGGGCTGATGGGGAAGAACTGAACGCCTTGTTCAGCCTCGCGGCTCGGCCCGGATTTCGTTCGCCGCCAGTGCCGATCTGTGTTCGTCCTCGGGCGCATTGTCGTCTGGCCGCAGCGTGAATTCGACCAGCACCGGCAGGTGATCCGAGCCGGTGTCTTCCAGCCGCGCCGATGACAGGATCGTCACACCACCCTTGCTGAACACCTGGTCGATCGGCAGGCCCGCATAGCGGCGCAGGAAGTCGGGCAGGGTGCGGTGGATCCAGGTTGGGCCGGCCGACGGCATGAGCGTCATGCCACTGAGCCGCGCCACCCGCCGCACCGCCGCGCTCCACGGCACGGCGTTGCAGTCGCCGGCCATGAGGGCGGTTTCACCGAGCGTCGCCAGCGGCTCGGTTAGTTCGCCGATCTGCCAGTATTGCTCCTTCGGCCACGGCCAGCTCAGATGGATAGCGGCGACGTCGACCGGAACGCCGTTGAAATCGATCGTGGCGGTGGCCATCGCCCCGCGCGGCTCGCAACGCGGCGCGGTGCCGGTGGCGAAGGGACGGCGCGAGAGCAGCGCGACGCCGAATATGCCGTTGGGATAATCGCACAGGATGCGGTAGGGATAGGCGCTGGCGATATAGCCGAGCTCCTTCGCCCACATGCCCGACACTTCGTCGAGCGTGATGACGTCGGGATTGGTCCGGCCGATCAGCGACAGCACCTTCTTCGGCGTCGGATTGTTGAAGCGCAAATTCATCTGCAGCAGGCTGTAGGCGATCTGGTCGGCCGGCTTCGCGACCGCCTGTTGCGGCGACAATCTTGGCAGCGCACTCGTCGTGGTGGCGAAGCAGGCGATGGCGAAGACCAATGCCGAGACCGCCTGCAGCCGGTAGGGGCTGGCTAGCAGCAGCAGCGCCAGCAATGCCGTCAGCACGCTCAGATGCATGCGAAAATGCGAGAAGGAATCGAAAGCCGGGTGCAGCGCGCCGAAGAATCCAGCCAGCAGCGCGGCCGAGCATGCCATCATCGCCAGGAATGTCAGCTGAGCCACCATGCTCAAGCGCGCACCGCCCGTTGTCATTTGCTCCGCCCACCCAGGGCATTCCACAGTTTCACGGAAACGGCGAAATGACCTGTCTCTTTGTTCTTACGCGTTCGTCAGGACCGCTTATCCGCCAAATTGCGGCCCGAGCAAGACGACCGATCCCTTCGACCTTGTGTCCTCGCCCGGCTTTCCGTCGGAGCTGCGTCCAAACTGAAGCGACTACTGGAACGCGGTCTCGGAAAAGCTTCTGAGCTTGCGCGAATGCAGCCGCTCCATCGGCATTTCGGCAAGCTTCTCCATCGCCTTGATGCCGATGGTGAGATGCTGCGCCACCTGCCGCTTGTAGAACTCCGTCGCCATGCCGGGGAGCTTCAACTCGCCATGCAGTGGCTTGTCGGAGACGCACAGCAGCGTCCCGTAAGGCACGCGGAAGCGGAAGCCGTTGGCGGCGATGGTGGCCGATTCCATGTCGAGCGCGATGGCGCGCGACTGCGACAGGCGCTGCACCGGCCCGCGCTGGTCGCGCAGTTCCCAGTTGCGGTTGTCGATGGTGGCGACGGTGCCGGTGCGCATGATGCGCTTGAGATCGTAGCCGGAAAGGCCGGTCACTTCGGCGACCGCCTCCTGCAGCGCCACCTGGATCTCGGCCAGCGGCGGGATGGGCACCCAGACCGGCAGGTCGTCGTCCAGCACGTGGTCCTCGCGTACATAGGCGTGCGCCAGCACATAGTCGCCGAGCGCCTGCGTGTTGCGCAGGCCGGCGCAGTGGCCGAGCATGACCCAGGCATGCGGCCTCAGCACAGCGATATGGTCGGTGATCGTCTTGGCGTTGGACGGGCCGACGCCGATATTGACCATGGTGATGCCGCCATGGCCGGGCTTCTTCAGGTGATAGGCCGGCATCTGCGGCAGGCGCGCGGGCGGCGTGCCTTCCGCGACCGTTGCCCCGTTCCTTGTCACGACATTGCCGGGTTCGACGAATTCGACATAGCCGCTGCCGCCATTGGCCATCAATTCGCGGGCGCGCGCGACGAACTCGTCGATGTAGAATTGGTAGTTGGTGAACAGCACGAAATTCTGGAAATGCTGCGGGCTGGTCGCCGTGTAATGCGTCATGCGGTGCAGCGAATAATCGATGCGCTGCGCGGTGAACGGAGCCAGCGGCCGCGGCTCGCCGAACGCCACCTCGAAGGTGCCGTTCGCGATCTGGTCGTCGGTGCCGTCCAGGTCCGGCACATCGAAGAGATCGCGGATCGGCCGCTTGATGCGCTCGGCGGCCGCGCCGTCGACATAGGTGCCTTCCAGGAAGGCGAAATGCAGTGGGATCGGCGTCGTCGATTCCGAAACGGTCACCGTCACGCCGTGATTGCGCATGATCAGCCGAAGCTGCTCGATGAGATAGTTCTCGAACAGTTGCGGCTGGGTGATCGTGGTGGCGAAATGGCCGGGCGTCGGCATATGGCCGTAGGCTTGGCGGGAATCGACCTGGCTGAACGAGGTCGTCGTCACGCCGATCTGCGGATAGAAGGCCCGGTAGCGCTTGCTCTCGTCGCCGCCTGCTGCGAGGGCCGCGAAGGAGTCGCGCAGGAATTTGGTGTTGCGGTCGTACAGCGCCTGCAGCGCCGCGACGGCCTTTCTGGCGTCGTGGAAATCCTGCTTGCCGAAAGGCTCAGGCATGACGACCGATTCGATGGCTTGGGGATAGATTCGCTTTTCCATGGCTCAATATAGAGACTCAGGAAGGCGCTTGGGAGGGGGAGGCGGGCTCGAAGCGGGAGCGAGTTATCGTTTTTCTGCCGCCATCTTCGGCATGTGCCGGGCTTCGGACCAGGCCGGCGTCGCCTGACCGCACCCGGCTATCCGCGCTGCAGGCTGACCAGCAGCACGAAGCCGACGCTCGTGTTCCGGTGCGGCGGCGCTTCGATCCGGTTGCCCGTGTCGGCGCGCATCATCGGTACGGCCAGCACCGGGACGGCGAGCAACATCACGATGAGCATCGCCCGCGGCAGCAGTCCGAGGATAGTCGTTGCACTGGCGGCGATGCGGTTCATTTGGATGGTATCCCGGTTCTCAGCTTGGTCGTTTCAGCGCTTGGGTCGGTTCACGAAGCCGAGAAGGTGGCCACGGGCCGCTCCCACGAGCGGACGGGATGGCCGGCCTCCGCCACCAGGATGGCGAAGAACATGCCGAACAGGCTCATCAGCAGGCAGACGATGGTGAAGCGACGGGCAAGCATTTCTCTCTCCTTCAATGCGGGAGAAAATGCCGGAATGCCTCTGAACCGGTTCTGAGACCGGTATTCATCTGCGGTTCAAATTGATTGACGGGGTCTTGAACAGGTGCGGGCGGTTTGGCTCGGTCACGCAACGCGCTGCTGCTTATCGTTGAACCTTGCTCGTCTCCGCGATGATTTTGGGTGGCGAGCCAATCGATATCGTGTAGCTGAAGCTTGCCACGCCCTTTGCCTGCTTGTGTCTCGGTAGACTACGGACAATCCAATCATAGGTGCCAGAGACCATGCACCGGTCGTTGGCGCAGGTAACCATTAGGCTGTTGTCACGGACGTTGTAGCCCCGCTCAGGCCATCGCTGAAAATAGCTCCGCTTGTCCTGAATAATCGCGTTGAGATCCGTCAATTTGCCGTAGTAGTCGACGGTTGGGGCGTAGGATGCTTGCACTTGAGCGAGTGCCAACTCGGCGTTGTCGCCGTGGTGCTCTATAAGCCCCTTGATAAATGTCGCTGCAGCGCTCTCCAACTGTTGCTTAGCGTTGGCGTCTACTGCGGGGGCGGGTGGGGGACTAGGCCTTGTGGGCAACTGCGATGTGTCTACTGGTGACGGTTTGACCGCGACGTTTGTGACCCTCAGGTCTGCCATTTCGCTAGCCGACAAGTACCTCATGTCGGCCTTGTCGTAGCTCAAGGCCACTTCCATGAGCTTGGGATCTACTCCCATTTCCGTCATGTAGCTCATGACTTGAGCAGTTCCGGCTTGGATTTGAGCCACAGCTTCGTCCGCCGACATGCCGCTATTTATCTCGAAGGATGCCCTATGGACACCAATGGAGCCCGGATCAGCAACACGACGAACACCACCTAAGAAAGCCAATGAGCAAGCGGAGGCGCACTGCAGTTGGCGTACCTGAAGCGTATCCAGACCCGCAGCGCGGATCATACGTCCTAGCCGGATTGCCGTGCCGACACTGCCGCCTGGGGAGTCGAAAATGATCACCCTGGCCCCGCTGCTCGCAACGGCATTGCCAAAAGCTTCCAGCGATTCGCCGACGCCAAATTCACCGGAGACCACCAAGAATGCCTGCTCGCCTGGAGAGGAAACTGGTGTGTACTCTAGGGCCTCAACCTGTGATGTCACCGCCGCGACAATTGATCCGGCCGCTAGAAGCAGAGAAACGACACGCACAATTTCGACACAGCCCCAACCCGCCGATCGCAAGTAAGAACCTGTTAACGAATTCTTTCAAGGGGCTTGCTCGAAGTTTGGTTTAAATGGTGCTCGGATTTGAACTCTCACTCCAAAAACGAAACGGGGCCGGACTGGCCCCGTCTCGCATGGTCTGGATTTGTCGATCAGAGCTTGTGCCAGGTCTGGCTCTTGCAGATCAGCCCGCCGAGCACGCATCCACTCATCTTCAGCGAGGTGCCGGAGAGCGTCGCCTTCCCGGAATAGGTCTTGTCGTTCGACGGGTCGGTGATGTTGCCGGTGTATTTGTTGTCGCCGGCCGCTTTCAGGGAGCCGATGGTCTTGCCGGCATATTTGCCGCTCTTCAATGTGATGGAGAAAGACCCGCTGCCGCCGATCGCTGCTGTATCGCCGGCCTGCGTCTTCCAATTGCCTTCGATCGGGTCGGCCCATGCGGCGCCCGCCATGATCAAGGTGGCCGCCAAGGCCAGGCTTACTTTTCGAAACATGTCTGTCCTCCCTGTAGGTTGCGGTGGGGCTCGATCCGCCCATCTGCCCCTTACGCAAACGTAAGCTAATCCAGCCGCTGCCAAAACAAAAGCGCTGCCGCCAGGGAAGGTTGCAATGATTTTCGCCGCTCATGCGGCTGAAAACAAACGCGACCGGAAAAACGCTTCGGTTTCCGTGGTTAGCGAAGTCTTGATTCCGCTCTCGGCAATTTTCATCGATTTTGATGCAAAATGGCGCAAACGCTGGATTCTCATGGCTTAACGGTTCTTCGCGTTTACCTCTTGTTTTAGCTTTGTTTTCTTCAAATTAAGCAAGCCATTTAACGACGGATTCAAGGCCAGCCGTCATCCTCGAAAGCATCGAAAGAGCGGCCCGCCCAAGGGGACACCGAGGGAAAAGGAGGCAGCTCTCGGGAGCCAGACAGGGGATTGAAATGGCACGTTTTGAAATGCTTGAAGACGGCTTCGGCGCCATGGGGGCAACTGCCCAGGCCGACATTCTTTTCGAGCTGGGCATGATGTATGCGACCGGCCGCGATTGCGAGACCGACGTCGTCGCCGCCCACAAATGGCTCAACATCGCCGCGATCAAGGGTTCGGTCCGCGCCGCCCAGCTGCGCTCGGAACTGTCGGCCACAATGTCGAAGGTCGAGATCGCCACGGCGCTGCGCGAAGCCCGTGAATGGATGACCATGCACTGATCCCGCGGATCCAGGTCCGAAAGTCTTCAGGGACAAGGCCGCGACAAGACGGCCGATCAACAAGAACAAGAATGCAGAGGGCGAACACGCCCGACTGCGCGACAAAAACAGGGAAGCGAGCGGGTCAGGCGCGGGGGCGCCGGGGAAGCTCGACTGCAAAAGCCGCGACCGACCGAAACAAGGCCGGCGCGGCTTTTTGCGTTGCGCCGGTTGAATTACGCAAGGTAAGCACGCAGGGCGCGTGGCCCAAGCAATCCCGGCGGAAATGACCAAAACCGTCCGAATTGTCCTCTCGACAGTTTCGATGAAGGGTGAAATTGTCCCGGCTCTCTGGAACAAGCGTGGCCAAAGTCGCCGCGCACAAGTGGAGGAGTTCTTATAGTCATGAAAAGATTGGGTATTTTGAGCGCGGCCGCATTTGCTCTGATGATGAGCGCCCCGGTTGCCTTCGCCGACGACATCACCATCGCGGTGGTCGGCCCGATGACCGGTCAGCTCGCCAACATCGGCGATCAGTTCAAGCAGGGCGCGCAGGCCGCTGCCGACGCCATCAACGCGGCTGGCGGCGTCAACGGCTCCAAGATCAAGCTGGACATCGAGGATGACCAGTGCGATCCGAAGCAGGCGGTGTCGGTCGCCAACCGCATCGTCGCCAACGGCGTCAAGTTCGTCGACGGCCATGCTTGCTCGGGCTCGAGCATTCCGGCGTCGGCTGTCTATGCCGAAGCCGGCACGCTGATGATGAGCCCGGCCTCGTCCAACCCGGTGCTGACCGACGCCGCCGCCAAGGCCGGCTGGCCGACCATCATGCGCCTTTATACGCGCGACGACGCGCAGGGCGCCTTCATCGGCCCGTGGATCGCCAAGAAATACGCCGGCAAGAACGTCGTCGTGCTGCACGACAAGAGCGCCTACGGCCAGGGCGTGGCCGATGCCGTGAAGGCGACGATGAATGCCAACGGCCTCAAGGAAGTCGACTATGAAGGCATCAATGCCGGCGAGAAGGACTATTCGGCCCTCGTCACCAAGCTGAAGGAACTGAAGGCAGACGTCGTCTATTTCGGCGGCTACCACCCTGAAGCGGGCCTCATCCTGCGCCAGGCAGCCGAGCAGAATGTCAAGTTCCAGCTGATCATGCCGGACTCGATCGCCTCTCCGGAGTTCTGGCAGGTCGCCGGCCCGGCTGGCGAAGGCACGCTGTTCGTGTTCCCGTCGGATCCTCAGGCCAAGCCCGAAGCCAAGGATGCCGTCGCCAAGATCAAGGCCGGTGGCTTCACGCCCGAAGGCTTCACGCTGTTCTCCTATGCGGTGATCCAGGCCGTTGCCGAAGGCGTCAAGCGCGCCGGCACCGACGATCCGGGCAAGGTCGCCGAGGCGCTCAAGGACGGCAAGCCGATCAGCACCGTCGTCGGCGATGTCATCTTCGACGAAAAGGGCGACCTCAAGAACGCCAGCTACGACATCAACCAGTGGCACGACGGCAAATACGCGCCGATCCAGCCGTAATCGGTTCTGCAATCGAGGAAATGGCCGGGCTCGCCCGGCCATTTTCGTTTAGCCTGCCTGTGGCCGCATGCGAGTCGCGCCTGGTGGGGACCGAGAATGCCGAATGATCGCGCGAGGATAATCCCGCGGCGGACGCCGGAATCGGCGGCGATGACGGCGGACGTCAAGCGAGCGATGGCGATCACCGCCAGGCTCAACCGTCTGACCTATGACGATGCCGACGAGGTGCGCGCCTTGTTCAGCGAACTCATCGGCAAGCCGGTAGACGACAGTTTTCTGCTGTCTCCGCCGTTTTACGCGACCGGGGGGCCGGACACCCGTATCGGACGCAACGTCTTCGTCAACCAGAACTGCACCTTCTACGACCTTGGCGGTCTCGACATTGCCGACGACGTGATGATCGGACCGAATGTCAGCCTCATCACCTCCGGCCATCCGATCGCACCCTCCGAGCGGCGCGCCTTCGTCGCCGCAAGGCCGATCGTGATCGAGAGGAATGTCTGGATCGCGGCCGGCGTCACCATCATCGGCGGCGTGACGGTAGGGGAGAATTCGGTCGTTGCGGCGGGTTCGGTCGTTACCAAGGACGTTGCGCCGAACACGCTTGTCGGCGGCAACCCGGCAAAGGTCATTCGTTCGATCGCCGGTTGAGCGGGGACGCCAGGCGCAGCGGCGAACAGCCGCTTCAGCCTTGGCCATCCTCGGCGAAACGTGCCAGCACCGCGCCGTCGCTGACCTGCGCCCCTTCGGCCGCGACCTCCGCGATCACACCGTCATGCGGGGCGACGATCGTGTGTTCCATCTTCATCGCTTCCAGGATCAAAAGCGGCTGGCCTTTGATCACGGCATCGCCCGCGGCCACCCGCACCAGCTTGACCAGCCCCGGCATCGGAGCGCGCAGGCTGCCGGAGGCGGCTCCCGCCTCGTCGGCCCTGGCCAGAGGATCGGGGACGGTGAACGTGTAGCCCACCGCGCCTTCGAAGACGGTGACGTGGCCGGGCCATCGGGCCGCGTGCGGCATGGTCCTCAGATCGTGCGTGTTCACGGTGTCATGCGGCGCCTCCAGCGCCACCTGGAAGCGGCCGTCCGGCCGCGCCGAAACCCGCGCGAGGATGTTTTCCTCGCCACTGCGCAGGTGGATGCGACGCGAGAGCGTGTGGAAATGTGCATAGCCTGAAAGCGTCGACCACGGATCGGCGACCGGGCCTTGCGCGCCGGCGTCGGTCGCGACCAGCGCCGCGGCGGCGATCGTCTCGTCGCTCGGCGCCGGGACGGCGGTGAGCGCCTCCTGATGCCTGCCGATCAATCCGGTATCGATATCGCCCGCGTTGAAATCGGCGTCGGCCGCGAGCGCCGCCAGGAAGGCGGTGTTGACGGTCGAGCCGGCCACTTCCGTCCGCGCCAGCATCTCGCGCATCGCGCCGAGTGCCGAGGCCCGATCCTTGCCGTGCGCCACCAGCTTGGCGATCATCGGATCGTAGAAGGGCGAAATCGCATCCCCGGCGCGCACGCCCGTCTCGATACGCATCCGAGCGCCTTCCGGCGCCGCATCGGGGAATTCGAGGTGATGCAGCGTGCCGGTCGCCGGCAAGAAGCCCTTCGCCGCGTCCTCCGCATAGAGGCGGGCCTCGAAAGCATGACCCGACAAGGCAATCTCATCCTGCGTTTTCGGCAATCTTTCGCCGGACGCCACGCGAAGCTGCCATTCGACGAGATCGATGCCGGTGATCATTTCGGTGACCGGGTGCTCGACCTGCAGCCGCGTGTTCATCTCCATGAACCAGAAGCGGTCGGCCTTGAGGCCTTGCGAAGCATCGACGATGAACTCGATGGTGCCGGCGCCGGAATAGTTGATCGCCTTGGCGGCCTTCACCGCGGCGTCCGTCATCGCCTTGCGCAGCGCCGGTGTCATGCCCGGAGCAGGGGCCTCCTCGATCACCTTCTGGTGGCGGCGTTGCGCCGAGCAGTCGCGTTCGTAAAGATGCACCGCATTGCCGAAATTGTCGCCGAATACCTGCACTTCGATATGGCGCGGCTTGTCGACATATTTCTCGACCAGCACCCGGTCGTCGCCGAACGCCGTTTTCGCTTCGCGCCGCGCTCCGGAAAGCGCCTCCGAGAAATCGTCGGGGTGATCGACGCGCCGCATGCCCTTGCCGCCGCCGCCGGCGCGCGCCTTGATCAGGACGGGATAACCGATCTCGCGGGCCTTGGAGGCAAGCAGCACGATCTCCTGCGCCTCGCCGTGATAGCCGGGCACCACTGGCACGCCGGCCTTCTCCATCAGCCGCTTGGCGGCGTCCTTCAGCCCCATGGCGCGGATCGAGGCAGCTGACGGCCCGATGAAGACGAGCCCGGCCGCCGTCACCTGGTCGACGAAGGCGGGGTTCTCCGACAGGAAGCCGTAGCCGGGATGGATAGCCTCCGCGCCCGTTGCAAGTGCTGCCGCAACGATCTTGTCGCCGCGTAGGTAGCTCTCGCCGACGGGCGAAGGGCCGATGTGCACCGCCTCGTCGGCCATTTCGACATGCAGGGCGCTGGCATCGGCATCCGAATAGACGGCGACCGTGCGAATGCCGAGTTTGCGGGCGGTGCGGATGACGCGACAGGCGATCTCGCCGCGATTGGCGATCAGGATCTTGCCGAACATGGAGCCTCCCGGTTTTGTCTTGGGCGGCGCCAGTCCTGCAAGCGTCTGCCTATTTCGACGCGGCGATGGCGCAGCCGCCACTCGCCGTGTTCAGTCGCCACTTCTTCAGGCCGCCCTGGCAGTTGCGCATTGCGACATCTTCCGCGGCCTTCTGGGACGGCGCGTTGAGCGACTTGCCGCAGACGACATATAGGTCCCTCACGCGTGTGTAGAACGTGGTCGCATAGGCGGAATGGCCGCCCGCCGCGACATACGCATTGTAGGCAATCCTGCATTGATCCTTGGGGTTCATCGCCAAGGGCGGTGGAAAGCGCTTGTCGCCCTCGTTGCCCGCCAGGGAACCAGCGATGGCCGCGGTCGTCGCTGAGAGTACAAGCAATGCCAGAAGTATAGAGGCAGATGCGCCCCGGGCGTATTTCAGTTCCATTTTTTCCCCATCCCCATTGGATAATGCAGGACGAGCAATAGCGAATATTCTGCACTGCCGCCAGCCGCGGTCTGCAAGTTCGCGCTTTCGTGAGAAAATAGAGGACTGCGCTCATGAGGTTCAATTCCGATCCAGAGCGACAATAGTGCGCTGATATAATTCCGCCGTATGCTCGTCGAAGCAGCAGAAAGTAACGATGTCCGGCGCGGGGTTTTGCTGCAGGAAATCGCTTACGGTACCGATGGCGACCTCGGCCGCTTCGTCTTTCGGAAAGCGGTAAATACCGGTCGAGATCGCCGGGAAGGCGATCGTGCGACAGTTATGCGCGTTGGCGATTTCGAGCGAGCGCCGATAGCAGGAGGCGAGGAGCTCGGCCTCGCCCTTGCCGCCGCCCTGCCAGACCGGCCCGACCGTATGGATGACATAGCGCGCCGGCAGCCGGTAGCCCTTGGTCAGCTTGGCATCGCCGGTCTTGCAGCCATGAAGCATGCGGCATTCTGCGACGAGCTCCGGTCCGGCGGCGCGGTGGATGGCGCCGTCGACGCCGCCGCCGCCGAGCAATGAGGAATTGGCGGCATTGACGATGGCATCGACGGCGAGCTTCGTGATGTCGCCGGTGTGGATGCGGATCCTGTCGCGGGGAGCACCCATCATCACATCCTGAACACGCCGAACTTCGTCTCCTCGATGCCGGCGTTAAGCGCGGCCGAGAGGCTGAGCGCCAGCACGTCGCGCGTCCTGGCCGGGTCGATGATGCCGTCGTCCCAGAGCCTTGCCGAGGAATAGAGCGGGTGGCCCTCATGCTCGTATTTCATCAGAATCGGCTTGCGGAACTTCGCCTCCTCGTCGGCGCTCCATTGCCCGCCCTTGCGCTCGATGCCCTCGCGCCTGACCATGGCGAGCACGGTCGCCGCCTGCTCGCCGCCCATCACCGAGATGCGCGCGTTCGGCCACATCCACAGGAAGCGGGGCGAATAGGCGCGGCCGCACATGCCGTAATTGCCGGCGCCGAACGAGCCGCCGATGATGACGGTAAGCTTCGGCACCTTAGCGGTGGCGACCGCCATCACCAGCTTGGCGCCGTCCTTGGCGATGCCGCCGGCTTCGTATTTCCTGCCCACCATGAAGCCGGTGATGTTCTGCAGAAAAATCAGCGGAATGCCGCGCTGGCAGCAGAGCTCGATAAAATGCGCGCCCTTCAGCGCGCTTTCCGAGAAGAGCACGCCATTGTTGCCGATGATGCCGACCGGCATGCCGTGGAGATGCGCGAAGCCGGTGACCAGGGTGGTGCCGTAATTCTGCTTGAACTCGTCGAACTCCGAACCGTCGACCAAGCGCGCGATCACCTCGCGCACGTCATAGGGCTGGCGCAGGTCGGTCGGCACGACGCCGTAGAGTTCCCGTGGATCGTGAAGCGGTTGAATCGGCTTCTGCAAATTCAGGCTTAGCGCCTTGTTTCGATTCAGGTTCCGGATGATGCGCCGGCAAATGGCTAGAGCATGCTCGTCGTCCATGGCGTAATGGTCGGCAACGCCGGAAAGCCTTGTATGCACATCGGCGCCGCCGAGTTCCTCGGCGCTGACATCCTCGCCGGTGGCCGCCTTCACCAGCGGCGGGCCGCCGAGGAAGATGGTCGCCTGGTTGCGCACCATGATCGTCTCGTCCGACATCGCCGGCACATAGGCGCCGCCCGCCGTGCAGGAACCCATGACGCAGGCGATCTGCGGGATGCCGGCGGCCGACATGTTGGCCTGGTTGTAGAAGATGCGGCCGAAATGCTCGCGATCGGGAAACACCTCGTCCTGGTTGGGCAGGTTGGCGCCGCCGCTATCGACCAGATAGACGCAAGGCAGGTTGTTCTGCAGCGCGATCTCCTGCGCCCGCAGATGCTTCTTCACCGTCAGCGGGTAATAGGTGCCGCCCTTCACGGTCGCATCGTTGATGACGACCATCACTTCCCGGCCTTCGACGCGGCCGACGCCAGTGATGATGCCTGCGGACGGGATATCCTCGCCATACATCGACCAGGCCGCGAACTGGCCGACCTCGAGGAAGGGCGAGCCTGTGTCGAGCAGTTGCGCCAGCCGCTCCCTCGGCAACAGCTTGCCGCGCGAGACGTGCCGTTCGCGCGCTTCGTCGGAGCCGCCGCGCTCGACGCTTGCCGCCTTCTCGGAAATGTCGGCGACGAGCGCGCGCATGCGCTCGGCATTGGCGCGGAAAATGTCGGAGGAGGGGGAGATCTGGGTTTGCAGTGTGGCCAATTTGTCCTCACGCCTCTTGATGCCGTAGCGGAACCAGTGTAACAGCCCGCGCCCGGATGCTGCGTGTCAAGCATGGCATCTTTTGTACGAATGACACCCTCAGGAGGCGACGATGGAAAGCATGGATATGCGTTTCACCATATGTCTCCCTTCGGCCATGGCCTGACGCCGCCGAGGGGCGGCCTTCCACGTCTCGAATCTGAGCAAGAGGAACACGGCGCCAGCCGACGCTGTGGGCGTCATCATGTATTTGCGGTTTGTAACGCCGCTGATCCATCCGAACAGCCGGGTGGAGACCGGCTTTTTCCACGCGTCCTGGTACCTTTACCGGAGCGGATGCCCGGACTGGATCCATGACGAGCTGGACGATCAGTTCGACTGGTTCAACCGGCATCTGCCCATTCCAGGCCGGGTTGGCCGGCATTTCAAGCGCCGGAATTCGATCTGGGGCATCTGTTGGTTCCATCCGGACGCCAGGGAAGCGATCAGCCGCGCGCGATATTGCGCCTGGCTGATCGAAGAGGGTGGCCTGCCGGTGCGGCCGATCACGTCGGCGCGTCAGCGCGAGGTTCTGTGGCGCGACGCTCACCAGATCGTCGCCAAGCCAACCGATGACCTGCCCAAGGCGTTTGGTTGAATTGGCGGAGAGGGGCATCACGCCCCCTCCGCCATGATCTCTCGGCCGATCAACCAGCGGCGGATCTCGCTGGTGCCGGCGCCGATCTCGTAGAGCTTGGCGTCGCGCAGCAGACGGCCGGTCGGGTAATCGTTGATATAGCCATTGCCGCCGAGCAACTGGATGGCGTCGAGCGCCATCTGTGTGGCCTTTTCGGCGGCGAACAGCACGCAGCCGGCGGCATCCTTGCGCGTGGTTTCGCCGCGGTCGCAGGCGGCCGCCACCGCATAAACATAGGCGCGGGCGGCATTCATCGTCGCATACATGTCGGCGAGCTTTCCCTGCACCAGTTGGAAGCTGCCGATCGGCTGGCCGAACTGCTTGCGCTCGTGCACGTAAGGGATCGCCACGTCGAGGCAGGCCGCCATCAGCCCGAGCGGGCCGCCGGAGAGCACGGTGCGCTCATAGTCGAGGCCCGACATCAGCACCTCGACGCCACGTCCTTCCTGGTGCAGCACGTTCTCGAACGGTACCTCGACGTTTTCGAACACCAGCTCGCCGGTATTGGAGCCGCGCATGCCGAGCTTGTCGAGCTTTTGCGCCACCGAGAAGCCCGCCATCGCCTTCTCGACGATGAAAGCGGTGATGCCGCGCGAATGGCGTTCCGGATCGGTCTTGGCATAGACCACCATCGTTGCGGCGTCGGGACCGTTGGTGATCCACATTTTCGAGCCGTTGAGCACATAGCGGTCATTGCGCTTTTCGGCGCGCAGGCGCAGCGACACCACGTCGGAGCCGGCGCCAGGCTCCGACATCGCAAGTGCGCCGACCGCCTCGCCCGAGCAAAGGGCAGGGAGGTATTTTTCTTTCTGCGCCGGCGTTGCCCAGCGGTTGATCTGGTTGACGCAGAGGTTCGAATGCGCGCCGTAGGACAAGCCGACCGAGGCCGATGCGCGCGAAATCTCCTCCATGGCCACGACATGGGCGAGATAGTTCATGCCGGTGCCGCCGAAATCCGGGTCGGCGGTGATGCCGAGCAGGCCGAGCGCGCCGAACTCGGCCCAAAGATACGCCGGAAACTCGTTGGAGCGGTCGATCTCCGCCGCGATCGGCGCGATCCGATCCTGGGCAAAGCGCCTTACCGTGTCGCGCAGCGCCTCGATGTCGGGATCAAGCCCGAAGCTGAGCGTGTTCATGTACATGGCCTTCCTCCCTGGTGCCGATCTTCGCGCCGACGAGCCGCATTGTCATGGAAAGATATGTCGTGGTGACTTCATCGATCGACAGCCGTTCGCCGGGCCGGAACCAGACGATGACGCCGGTCATCATCTGGATCAGCGCCATCGCAGTCAGTCCCGTGTCATCGATGCTGAACGCACCGGTCTCGGCGCCATCGCGCAGGATCGTGCGCAGCTCCTTCTCGTAGGCCGTTCGCATCTTGAGGATCTGGGTCAGCCTTTCATGCGAGAGGCTGCGCAATTCCATGTTGGAGACATGGGTGGCGTGACGCCGCTCAATGTGGAATGCGATGTGATTTTCGACATAGGCCGCGAGCCGGCTCGCCGGATCGGCCATGGTTGGGCGCGCCACGTCCCAGGCCTGCAGCAAACCTTCCATATGTTCGCGCATCAAGGTGAAAAGGAGGTCTTCCTTGGTCGGGAAGTAGCGGTAGAGCGCGGCTGCCTGCACGCCGACCTCCGCTGCCAACTGCCGCATCGACATCGCCTCATAGCCAAGGCGCGCGATCAGGCTGACCGCCGCGTCGCGGACGGCTGCTTCGGTCTTTTCCCCGTCTGAACCTGTGGTGCGCGCCATGTCTGCCTCGTTCAAGACAAATTAATAAAACGAACGTTCAATTAATTCAAGGCCTGACAACGCCGCGGGTGGGTAAGGCACCCGCTGAGTTCAGACGACTATCCGGAAGTCCTCGGGTACATCACCGGCGCTGTCCTCGATCTCGACCTTTGAGACCGCCGCGCCTCGCGGCCCTTGCCACAGCCGTTCGATCATCGCGGCGACCGCGCTGTCGGCGCCGGCGATCAGCGCCGATACCGAACCGTCGCTTTCGTTGCGAACCCAGCCCGTCAACCCGAGGCGCATGGCTTCGCCGCGTGCCCAGATTCGGTAGCTGACACCTTGCACCCGGCCGGAAATACGCGCTCGAACAGCCCGTCGCTTGCCCAGCATCGCTCACGCTCCGTGCGTCTTGCCGGAATCTGGCACAGGACCGGCGGAAGGCAACAGGCTGTCGGATGCGGTGGAACTTAATTGCCTCGCGCCGCGGCCAGGGCGCCGGGCAGTTCCTCGGCAAAGATGTCGAGTTCGTGGTCGAGGCCGACGCTGACCCTGATGCAGCGGTCGAGCCTTGGCGCCATCGGCTTGCGGATGAATACGTCGCGCGACAAAAGGTTCTGCATCACTTTCAGCGCGAAGGCGCCGTCTCGACCGCAGTCGATGGTGACGAAATTGGTGGCTGACGGCAACGGCTTCAGCTCGTTCTGCCTCGCAATGGCTGAAATCCGTTCGCGCCCGGCGGCCACGCGCGCCACCACGGAACGCAGGTAATCCTGGTCGGCAAGTGCCTCGAGGCCGGCAATCTGCGCCATGCGGCTGACGCCATAGTGGTTGCGGATCTTTTCGAAGTCGCGGATCACCTCGGCCTCCGCCACGGCGTAGCCGCAGCGTATGCCGGCCAACCCGTAAGCCTTGGAGAAGGTGCGCATGCGCACGACGTTCGGCCGCGAGACATCGATCGCCGGCAGCGCCGACGCCGGTCCGAGTTCGCCATAGGCTTCGTCGAGCACCAGCATGGTGGTTTCCGGCAAGGCCTCGATGAAGCGCAGGACGTCCGGCGCCTCCCACCAGCTTCCCATCGGATTGTCGGGATTGGAAAGATAGACCAGCGGCGCCTTTTCGCTCACGACCTTGGCGATAAGCCCGTCCAGGTCTTCCTTGTCGTTGGCATAGGGGACCGTCACCAGGCGACCGCCGACGCCGGCAATGTGGAAGTTGAAGGTCGGGTAGGCGCCGAGCGAGGTCACCACCGCGTCGCCCGGCCCGACATACATGCGCGCCACCAGGCCGAGCAGGCCGTCAATGCCTTCGCCGACGACCACGTTTTCGATGGCAACGCCATGGTGCGCGGCCACCGCCACCTTCAGGTCGTAATTGTCGGGATCGCAATACATCCATTGGTCGCGGGCGACACTTTCCATGCGGGCGATGACGCGCGGCGAAGGTCCGAAACTGCTTTCATTGGCGCCGATGCGGGCGCGGAAAGGCCGACCGCGCTCACGCTCCTGCGCCTCCGGTCCGACGAAGGGCACCGTGGTGGGAAGCGCGCCGATGATCGGCGTGAGGGAAGGGCGCTGGCGCATGGCATAAGCTCGCATGGAAGGGGCGTTCTTGCTAGCGTGATCCCCCGACGGGTGCAAGCTGGCTCGGGCGTCGGCAGGGTGCCGTCTCGCCCGGACTGGATTCCGACGGCCCGTTTTGCTAGCGAGGCGCAATGAACAATCGTCTGCCGCCCGCCTGGGCCAAGCACATCAAGTCCGGTTCCGTCTCCAAGCCGACCGCTCCGGGGCTTAGACCCGGATTGCAGCAGGCGCCGGGATTGCGACAAGCGAATTCGTCGAAACCGAATTCCTACGCGCAGGCCGACGACCTGTTGTTGAGGCAGGCCTATGACCACCAGCAGGCCAAACGTCCGAAGCAGGCCCAGGATCTGTGCCTGCAAGTCCTGGCCCGCACGCCGAACCATCCGCGTGCCCTCTACATCATGGGAACCGTATGCCTCGGCTATGACGACGAGACGGCATTGCAATATTTCGCCCGCGCCATCGCGGAGGAGCCTCGCAATGCCCACTATCACCTCAGCCTGGGTGAGGCCTATGTCAAGGTCGGCGAGCATTCGCCGGCGATCAAGCATATGCAATACGCCCTGGAACTGCAGCCCGATCTTGTCTCGGCTCTTTGTGCCCTGGGACGCACCTATGTGGAATCCGATAAGCCCGACCTGGCTTTGCCGCTTTACGAGAAAGCGTTGAAAATCAACCCCGATCATCCCGAGGTCGCAGTAGGGCTGGCAAATGCTCTCAGCAGCGTGGGACGCATGGACGAAGCTGCCGCCTGTTTAAACCAGGCAATAGCGCGGCGCGTCGACCTGCCGGGCGCCTATTACCATCTCGTGCAGACGCGGAAGTTCACGGACGAGCCTCCGGAGTTCAGCGCCATTCTTCGTGAACTCGGCAATGCGAAACTCGATCCGGACGGCATCCGGCTGCTCCACCATGCCGCCGGCAAGGTGCTGAATGATCTCAAACGCCATGGTGAGGCGTTCGATCATTTCCGGAAGGCGAAACAAGCCTCTCAACCATTCGACATCGACCAGTACCGTCGGTGGATCGACGCGTTGATCGAGGTCTTCACACCGGGGTTGTTTGCCGCTGCCGAGCCCAGCTTTGGCAATCCCTCCGAAGTGCCGGCTTTCGTGGTTGGCATGCCGCGCTCCGGGACGACGCTGACGGAACAGATCCTGGCCAGCCATCCCGACGTCTATGGCGCGGGAGAGCTTGCCAAGTTGGGGCGAGTGGCGAATGCCATCGGCCTTAAGCCCTCATTGGCCGGAAAGCTGAACGGGCTTGTCGATTCGATTACGCCGGAACTGTCGAAAACACTGGCCAGGGAGCATTTGTCTTACCTCCATGAACGCTCCGCCACGGCGCTGCGTATCGTCGACAAGATGCCGCACAATTTTGAGCTGATCGGCCTTATTGGCCTGCTCTTTCCCAGGGCGCGCATCATTCACTGCCGTCGCGACGCCATTGACAATTGTGTTTCCTGTTTCGTTCTGCCCTTCAACGGTCATCATAACTACAGCGACGACTTGAAAAACCTCGGCCTATATTACCGCGAATATGACCGCCTGATGCGGCATTGGAGCGAGGTGCTTCCGGGGCGCATCTTCGAGAATCGCTATGAGATGCTCGTCGATTACCAGGAGGCGCAGTCGCGCCGCCTGATCGATTATATCGGGTTGCCGTGGGACGATGCCTGTCTGCGCTTTTTCGACAGGGAGGGCTCGGTCGTCACGCCAAGCCGCTGGCAGGTCAGGCAACCGATCTACAAGACGTCGGTCAAGCGCTGGAAGAACTATGAAAATGAAATTCAGCCGCTGATCGAGGCGCTTGGCGATCTCGCGGACATTTGAACGACGGGCCCGCTGCTCACCGAGCTTTGGCTGGATTCCATCGGCAGTTATTGCTAGCAGACAGGATGAACACTCGTCTGCCGCCTGCCTGGGCCAAACACCTCAAGTCCGCCGCTGCGCCGAAACCCAGATGGCCCCAGGCAAGTCCGTCACAGCCAGGTCCGCCGAAGGCAAATTCGCTCGCCCGTGCGCAGGCCGATGACGCGCTGCTGAAGAAAGCCTACGAGCATCAACAGGCCAAACGGTTTGGTGAAGCGCAGGATCTGTGCCTTCAGGTGCTGGCGCGGACGCCAAACCATCCGCTGGCCCTGTACATCATGGGCACTGTTGTTCTCGGCCACGACGACGAGGCGGCTCTGCGCTATTTCGCGCGTGCGGTCGCCGAGGAACCTGGAAACGCTTACTACCATCTCAGCTTCGGCGAGGCCTATGCGAGGCTGAGTGAATTCTCGGCCGCCATCAAATACATCCAGCATGCCTTGGAAATACAGCCCGATCTTGTCGAGGCCCTGTGCGCCTTGGGGCGCGTTTATACTCAGTTCGCTAAGCCCGACTTGGCATTGCCGCTCTATGAGAAGGCGCTGAAGATCAACCGGGACCATCCCAAGGCGCGGATCGGAATGGCCGCCACGCTCACCGGCCTCGGGCGTATGGACGAGGCCGGCGCTTATCTCAAGGAGGCGATCGAACGACGCGTCGACGCGCCGGCCGCCTACTACGAGCTCGCGCAGACCCGGAAATTCACCGAAGAGCCCCCGGAGCTCCAATCGATCGTTCGCGAGCTCGACCGCCCGGGGCTTAACGCCGAGGGCGTGCAGAGCCTTCACTATGCCGCCGGTAAAGTGCAGAACGACCTCAAGCGCTACGCGGAAGCATTCGACCATTTCAACAAGGCCAAGCAGGCCGCCGGCTACAAGTTCGACATCGATCAGTATCGTCGTTTCGTGGACTCGACGATCGAAATCTTCACGCCCGGCCTGTTTGCTGCCGCGGCCGGCTTTGGCAATCCTTCCGATCTCCCGGTGTTCGTGGTTGGCATGCCCCGTTCCGGAACGACGCTGACGGAACAGATCCTGGCCAGTCATCCCGGGGTTCACGGCGCGGGAGAACTTGAAAAACTAAGGCGGGTGGCAAACGCGATAGGCCTCAAATCGTCGGCTGAAGATTTGAGCAAGCCCGTCAATTCCCTTACACCGGAACTGACCAGGACACTGGCCGAAGAGCACCTATCCTACCTCCGGGAGCGGTCGCCTGCCGGGCTTCGCGTGGTCGACAAGCAACCGCACAATTTTGAGCTGATCGGTCTTATCGCCCTTCTGTTCCCCAATGCGCGCATCGTTCACTGCCGCCGCGATGCCATCGACAATTGCGTGTCATGCTATGTCCTGCCTTTCAGCCCGGCACACTCGTATAACGCAGACCTGAGGGTACTCGGCCTGTATTATCGGGAATATGACCGCCTGATGCGTCACTGGAACGAGGTTTTCCCCGGCCGTATCTTTGAAAATCGCTACGAGACGCTTGTAGAGGATCAGGAGGCACAGTCGCGCCGGCTCATCGACCATCTTGGCCTGCCTTGGGATGACGCATGCCTGCGCTTCTTCGATAGGGAAGGTGCGGTCACCACGCCCAGCCGCTGGCAGGTTCGTCAGCCGATCTATAAATCCTCCGTGAAGCGCTGGAAGAATTACGAAAGTGAGATCCAGCCTTTGATTGAAGCGTTGGGCGACCTCGCCGACGTTTGACCGATAGTTTCCAGGCCAAAGCAAGCGCTACGCGCGGAAGCGAATCTGAAAGATCGCGACGCGCTCTAGCTAAAAGGTCGTTCGGCGCCTGGTGGAATTGCCAATGCGACGCCAGTGCGCTGTCGTCATCCGCAGGCTCGACCGGCTCGACCCGAAGGTCGGTGCCCCTGACCTGAGCGCGCGCCGCGGCGCGGAATTTGCTCCACCGCGCTCGGCAAAAATCATGCATGGATCCTTGGGGCTCCGCGTCGCGGCGCAGCGGCGTCGAAACGACGGGATGCATCAAGACAAAAGAAAAACCCGGCGGTTGCCCGCCGGGTTTTCCTGTCTCCCCAGAAATATCTGGTCTTAGAAATCGCGCTGGAAGCGGAGGATACCACCGACGGAGTTCTTCTTCTCGGCGCCAGCCCAAACGTTGCCGGCGGCGATAGCGCCCGAACCGACGTGCTGGTAGTCGATTTCAGGGGTGATCGTGAAGCCGGGAACGAGGGTGTAGGCAACGTTGGCCGCAACCGCGTAGTCTTTCCACTGGTCACCCGACACCTGGAGGTTGAACGAGGCCTTGTCGCTGAACTTGTAGGTGCCACCGGCCCAGAAGCCCCAGTGACCGCCCCACGGCTTGTAGAAGCCACGACCGTTTGCAAAGACAGTGGCGCTGGGATTGACGAGGTTTTGGTCGTTAAGCTTTCCCTCGCTGCCATAGCCGAACATGCCGAACAGCGACAACTGGCTGGTCACGTTCACATCCAGGCGAACCTTGCCGGACACATATTCGTAGTTGCTGTCATAGGCGACGACGCCGACGACATCACCCCAGCCCTGCGTGTACTTCACGCCGCCGACGACATGCGGAACATAGCTGTCGACCGTGCCGGCACCATAACCATACGTAGAACCCGGGACCTGGTTACCGCCGCCGGAACCTTCTTCGAGAGAGGCCACCGCCGAGAAGCCGTTGCCCGCGTCGAAGTAGTACTGAACGACACCGGTCTTGAACCCGCCGTAGGGAACGATGGTGTCGTTGACGACGTTGCCGGCGTAGCCGACGAACGTATCGAAGGCCGATTCATCCAGGCCGACCCGCAGGCCGCCGAGCTGAATCCAGGCAAAGTGCATGTCGAAGCCGTTATGAGCGGCATTGCCGTCGACGCCACCAGAGGTACCGTTGTCGAGCGGGGAATTCTGGAAGTTCATGCGCGTTTCGGTATAGGTCTTCAACGTGCCCAGCTCGGTTTCCTGGCCGGTCCAGGTCTTCAGCGTGAAGCGCGCGTCCTTGTACCAGGTGCCCTGGTTCTTGCCGTTGACGACGTCGTCGGCGCGTGCGCCGGTGAACGTGCCGACATCGCCAGCGCCGATATCATAGCGGACATAGCCGCCGATGCGCAGGCAGGTCTCGGTGCCCGGGATGTAGAAGTAGCCAGTGCCGTAGACGTCGCAGATCTTGACGTATTCGGCCGGTTCCGGCTCGGCGACGGTCACCGCGTCGGCGGCGCGAGCACCGGAAACTGCGACCAGAGCCGCAGCTGAGCCGAGAAGAAGGCTCTTGATG